>JAESGI010000011.1_pt1 | contig 711116 bp, 666 predicted proteins | sample 9269671 | NCBI WGS metagenome assembly JAESGI01 (sample SAMN14515641, study PRJNA621666) | algae metagenome | isolation source: Nostoc indistinguendum CM1-VF10 and co-occurring heterotrophs from gravelly... | place: USA: Clark Mountains, San Bernardino, California | collected 1998-06-05 | reverse complement strand
CGCCGCCGCCGGCCGCGGGGCGGGGGGGGGGGCGCGCCCCCACGAGCCTATCGAGAGGCCAGTCCCCCTCACCCCGACCCTCTCCCCGGTGGGGAGAGGGGGCGCGCTGCCGATGTCGCGACGTTGCGGGATGGATCAGGCGACATGAACGTTGTGCACCAAGAGACTTCTGATTCAGTTTTGACCGTTGACGAGGCCGCGCCGCGCTGGCCGCGGCTGACCTATGATCTCGATGTCGAGGTCTGCGTGGTCGGCGCCGGGCTGGCCGGGCTGCATGTCGCGCTGGAGGCGGCGCGGCGGGGCGCCAGCGTCGCGGTGCTTGAGGGCCGCGAGATCGGCTGGAACGCGTCGGGCGCGCAGCTCGGCACGGTGATGCCCGGCTTCGGCGTGCCGCTGTCCGATCTGATACCGCGGGTCGGGATGAAACACGCCACCGCGCTGTGGGCGCTGTCGCAGGCCGGCGCCGAATCGGTGCGGGCGATCGCCGCCGATCCGGCGATGGGCGACGTGGCCTATACCGAGGGCGCGCTGGAGGTCTCCAATGTCGATATCGGCGACCGGCTGATCGAGCGGCTGCAGCTGCTCGGCGATCTCGGCAGCGAGGTCGAGGGCTGGCAGGTCGACCACGTCCGCGGCGTGCTGAAGACCGACCGCTATTTCCACGCCATCCATTATCCGCAGGCGTTCCAGCTCGACGGCCGCAAATATCTGCGCGGGCTGGTGGCGCTGGCGCGCCACGCCGGGGTGCGGTTCTTCGAGGACACGCCGGCGGTCAGCATCGATCCGGCCGGCATCCGCAAGCGCATCGTGACGCCGCTGGCGCGGATGCGCGCCGAACAGGTCGTGCTCGCCGGCAACATCCATCTCGGCGATCCGCTGAAGCGGCTGTCGGACACGCTGCTGCCGGTCTGGCGCCACGCCGCGCTGACGCAGCCGCTCGGCGAGGCGCTCAGCGAGGCGATCGCGTTCCACGGCTCGGTGGCCGATACCGACGGCGTCGATCATTTCCGCATCGTGGGCGGCGACCGGCTGTTGTGGTCGAGCCCGGAGACCACCTGGCCGGCACGGCCGGAACGCTTTGCCGGCGCGATCCAGCGCCGCATCCGCACCGTGTTTCCGCAGCTGCGCGAGGTCGCGATCGCGCGGGTCTGGAGCGGCGTGGTCGGCCAGACCGTGCACGGCATGCCGCAGATCGGCGAATTGCGCAAAGGCCTGTGGGTCGCCAGCGGCTTCGGCCGCCAGGGCCTCAACACCACCGCGATGGCCGGCCAGCTGATCGCGCGCGGCATGTCGGACAAGGACGACCGCTGGCGGCTGTTCTCGCCGTTCGAGCTGGTATGGGCCGGCGGCAGGACCGGGCGGATTGCCGGCCACGCGATCGGCGTCGCCGCGCGCCAGGCGTCCGCTGCGGCGGGGCTGCTGTCGCGCTACCGCGAACGCGCCGCGGTGCGGGCCGCGCGCAGCGAGGCCCGGCTGGCCGCCGCCAATCGCGGCGCCGGGATCCGCCAGCGACCGCCCGAGCGCAGTGCAGCAGAGCCGGCGCCGCCGCCTCGCGACCCGCCGCCTCGCGACAATGTGAGCCGAAACTGATCACGGCCGTGTAACTTTGCGGAAGTGGCGGCGTATCTCGCTGTAACGCTCGTCACCCGCTTCCGGAGATTTTCATGATGGACCGCCGCATGCTGCTCGCTTCCGTGTCTGCCGCCTCGCTCGCCGCGCTGTTCGGATTCCGCTGGCTCGGCCCGGCGTCGGCGAAATCGAAGGAGAAGTTCGAGATCGAGAAGACGCCGGAGGAGTGGAAGAAGCAGCTCACCCCGATGCAGTACAACATTCTGCGCGAGGAGGGCACCGAGCGGCCCGGCTCCAGCCCGCTGCTGAAGGAGCACCGCAAGGGCACCTTCGCCTGCGCCGGCTGCGAACTGCCGCTGTTCTCCTCCGACACCAAATACGACAGCCGCACCGGCTGGCCGAGCTTCTGGCAGCCGATGCCCAACGCGGTCGGCGAGAGCAAGGATTCGACGCTCGGCATGACCCGCACCGAGGTCCACTGCCGCCGCTGCGGCGGCCATCTCGGCCATGTGTTCGACGACGGCCCGAAGCCGACCGGCCTGCGCTACTGCATGAACGGCTACGCCATGACCTTCCAGCCGGCCACGGGCGGGGCGAGCTAACCGTCCCCGGCAAAATCTGCCCGCCCGGCAAATCCGCCCCGGTCTTTTGGCCGGGGCGTTTTCGTGTTTGTGCTGATTTATCTGCACTAATCGATCTGGCACGGGGCTTGCGACGCAATGCTCCGACTGCGGCCACGAGTCCGGAAACCGGTGGCCGCCTGGATCGATGTGGAGAGCTGCGATGGGTATTTTCGGCGCACTGACGACGGCGGTGGGCGGCTTGCGGGCGCAGTCCTATGCGCTGGAGAACGTCTCGGGCAACATCGCCAATTCGCAGACCACGGCGTTCAAGCGGGTCGATACCTCGTTCCTCGACATGATCCCGCAGACCGGCCCGACCCAGCAACTCGCCGGCAGCGTCACCACGCAGTCGCGCAGCACCAATTCGGTGCAGGGCGACGTGCAGTCGGCCTCGGTCGCGACCTTCATGGCGATCAACGGCTCGGGCTTCTTCGCCGTGCAGAAGCCCGGAAATTTCTCCGACAACCAGCCGATCTTCGACGGCGTCGACCGCTACACGCGGCGCGGCGACTTCTCGCTCGACAAGAGCGGCTACCTGGTGAACGGCGCCGGCTACTACCTGGAAGGCATTCCGATCGATCCCTCGACCGGCAACCTGGTCGGCAGCTCGCCGCAGGTGCTGAAATTCCAGAACGACTTCCTGCCGGCGGTGCAGACCAGCAAGATCGACTACCGCGCCAACCTGGCGAGCTATCCGCTGACCTCGAGCCACGACAAGTCGGTGCCGGGCTCGGAGCTGCTGCATGCCTCGGCCTACACGTCGGGCTACAATCCGCGCTCGGTCGGCACCCCGGCGACGCCGTTCGTCGACGCCACTGCGCAGGGCGTGCCGAAGCTGAACAACGCCTCGCCGGCAGTGGCCAACAGTGCGACCACCGCGCTGTCCGGCACCGCGCCGAGCAATTCGCTGTCCGCGAGTTTCGCCGCCGGCAACACCATCACGGTCAACGGCGTGACCATCACCTTCGTCGCCTCGGGCGCCACCGGCAACCAGCTCAACGTCACCGACGACATCGGCGACCTGCTCAGCAAGATCGACGGCATCACCGGCACCGCGATTCCCTCGACGATCGCCGCCGACGGCTCGATCACGCTGCATTCCGGCACCGCCTCGAACCTGTCGGTGACCAGCAACAACTCCACCGCCTTCGCCGCGCTCGGCTTCTCGGGCACCGCGACCGCGATCCGCGGCGGCGGCGGCACGCCGGGCACCGGACAGGTGATCGGCAGCGACACCACCACCTTCCTGTCCGAATCGATCGCGGGCGGCGCGGTCACCGCCTACGACGTCTCCGGCGCGCCGGTGAACGTCCAGTTCCGCTGGGCCAAGGTCGACAGCGCGTCGCTCGGCGCCGGCCATACCGACACCTGGAACATGTTCTACCAGGTCAATCCGAACGCCACCGGCACCGACGTCGCGTGGCAGAACGTCAACACCGACTTCACCTTCAACTCCAGCGGCCAGATGGTGCCGGCGGTCGCCTCCATCACGCTGACCAACCTCAACGTCAACGGCCTGTCGCTCGGCAGCCCGACCGTGGTGTTCGGCAATGGCGGCGTCACGCAATTCGCCGACGCCAATGGCAACGTGCAGGTCAACCAGATCCAGCAGGACGGTTTCCCGGCCGGGCAGCTGCTCTCGGTCGGCGTCTCCACCAACGGTCGCATCGTCGGCAACTACTCCAACGGCCGAAACCTCGACCTGGCGCAGATCACGCTGGCGAATTTCAACGGCACCGACTTCCTGAAGCGGATCGACGGCGGCGCCTTCGAGGCCACCGACGAATCCGGCCAGGCGCTGTACGGCAATGCCGGCACCATCGTCGGCTCGTCGCTGGAAGGCTCCAACACCGACATCGCCGACGAGTTCACCAAGCTGATCGTCACCCAGCAGGCCTATTCGGCCAACACCAAGGTGATCACGACGTCGAACACCATGGTGCAGGACCTGCTCAACGTGCTGCGCTGATCGCAGCAACGGCGGCGGAAATCGGGTAGTCAGTCATGAGTCTGAGCCAAGCTCTCAACACGGCGATGTCCGGGCTGCGCACCAACCAGGCGGCGCTGGCGCTGCTGTCGTCCAACGTCGCCAATGCGGAGACGCCGGGATACATCCGCAAGAGCCTGAACCAGGTCGCCGGCGTCACCGCCGAATACGGCTCCAGCGTCCGCACCGACGGCGTCAACCGCGAACTCGACCAGTATATCCAGAGCCAGCTGCGCACCGAGACCTCCGGCGCCGCCTATGCGGGCGTGCGCGCGTCCTATCTGTCGAACCTGCAAGGCGTGTATGGCAACCCGGGCACCTCCGGCACGCTGGAATACGCCTTCAACGCGCTCACCACCGCGATCCAGGCGCTGTCCACCAGCCCGGATTCGCAGAGCGCGCGGATCGGCGTGCTGACCGCGGCGCAGACGCTGGCGCAGCAGCTCAACGCCACCACGCAGGGAATCCAGACCCTGCGTGCCAGCGCCGAGACCGGGCTCGCCTCATCGGTCAACACGGCCAACAACGCGATGGCGCAGATCGCCGCGATCAACGCGCAGATGCTGAAGAACGGGCCGATGGACGCCTCGACCGCGGCGCTGCTCGACCAGCGCGACCAGTACATCACCCAGCTGTCGCAGCTGATGGACATCCGCACCGTCACCAACGACGCCAATCAGGTCACGGTGTTCACCAATTCCGGCGTGCAGCTGGTCGGCGCCGAGGCCGCGGTGCTGAGCTTCAACGCGCAGGGCACGGTGACGCCCAACACCCTGTACGATGCCGATCCGTCGAAGAGCAATGTCGGCACCATCACCATCAACTTCCCGCAGGGCGGCCAGCTCGACCTGGTCTCGACCGGTGCGGTCCGCTCAGGCGCGATCGCGGCCTATCTCGAGCTGCGCGACAACACGCTGGTCAAGGCGCAGACGCAGATCGACCAGATGGCGGCGACGATGTCGAGCGCGCTGTCCGACCGGACGACCGCCGGCACCGCGGTGACCGCCGCGCCGCAGGCCGGCTTCGATCTCGATCTCGCCGGGCTGCAGCCCGGCAACACGATTTCCCTGAGCTATCGCGACAACACCAGCGGCGTGACCCACAAATTGTCGATCATGCGCGTTGACGACGCCTCGGTGCTGCCGCTGCCGAACTCGACGACGGTGGACCCGAACGACGAGGTGATCGGGATCGACTTCTCCGGCGGCATGGCGTCGGTGCTGAGCCAGCTCAACGCCCGGCTCGGCGGCGCGGGGCTGTCGTTCTCCAATCCGACCGGCGCGACCTTGCGGGTGCTCGACGACGGCGCCGCCAACGTCGCCGACATCACCGCGGCTTCGGTGACCACCACGCAGTCGTCGCTCAGCAGCGGCAATCCGGAATTCGCGCTGTTCACCGACGGCAGCAATTTCTACACCGGCGCCATCACCGCCTCGGGTTCGCAGATGACCGGGCTGGCCGGCCGCATCACGGTGAACGCCGCGCTGCTCGGCGATCCGTCGCGCACGGTGCTGTACGGCAACGGCACGCCCGCCGCCGACACCACGCGCTCCGAATTCATGCTCGCGAAGCTGACGACGACGACCTACAGCTACTCGCCGCAGACCGGCATGGGCACCACCGGCGCGCCGTTCAAGGGCACGCTGCTGAGCTACACCCAGCATTTCGTCAGCGCGCAGGGCGAGGCGGCGAACTCCGCCAAGCAATTGTCGGACGGCCAGAACGTCGTGCTCAACACGCTGCAGTCGAAGATGGACGCGGTGTCCGGCGTCAACATCGACGAGGAGATGGCGCATCTGCTGGTGCTGCAAAGCGCCTATGCGGCCAACGCCCGGGTGATGGCGACGGTCAAGGAAATGTACGCCTCCCTGCTGCAGTCGATGTGAGGATCTCATGGCAATAGACGGCGTCGGCGGCCGCACCACCTATCTCGGCGCGCAGATCACCAATCTGAAAACCCAGTTCGAGCAGCTGCAGGTGCAACTCGCCACCGGCAAGGTCTCGACCGATTATGCCGGGCAGGGGCCGGAGCGCGGCTTCGCCTTCGGGCTGCGCACCCAGCTCACCAATATCGGCGCCTTCGCCAACACCGCGACCAACGTCAACACCCGCATCAACGTCGCCAATTTGTCGCTGCAGGGGCTGGCCGAGCTCGGCACCGGCGTCAAGACCGCCGCCAACAATGCGACGCAGACGCTCGGCAGCAACGGCAAGACCTCGGGCCAGCTCACCGCGCAGGCCGCCTTCGACAACGCGATCCAGCTGCTCAACACCCGCTCCGGCGACCGCTATCTGTTTTCCGGCCGCGCCACCGACACGCCGGCGACCGCGCCGGCGAGCGCCATCCTCAACGGCAGCGGCGGCAGGGCCGGGCTGGTCACGCTGATCGACGAGCGCCGGATGGCCGACCAGGGCACCGCGATGATGGGCCGTCTCGCGGTCTCGTCGCCGGCGTTGACGCCGGCGGTCACCGAGATCGCCGAGGACGGCTCGCCGCTCGGGCTGAAGCTCGCCTCGATCGCCTCGACGCTCGGCGGCGCGCTGGTGACGCAGCCGACCGGCGCGCCGCCGACCGCGGCGGTCGATCTCGGCGCGGTCAATCCGACCGAAGGCCAGAAGATCACCTTCAACTTCAACCTGCCGGACGGCAGCTCGGAATCGATCACGCTGACGGCGACCACGGCCAATCCGCCGCCGAAGGGGTCGTTCACCATCGGCGCCGACACCGCGGCCACCACGGTCAACCTTCAGGGCGCGCTGACCAGCTCGATCCAGACGCTGTCCGACACCGCGCTGGTCGCCGCCTCGGCGATCGCCGCGTCGGGCGATTTCTTCGACAATGCGCCGCCGCTGCGGGTCGACGGTCCGCCCTTCGCCACCGCGACGGGGACGATTGCCGGCACCGACGCCAACACAGTGATGTGGTACACCGGCGAGCCGGGCGCGCCCGGCGATGCCGCGCGCGGCACCGCGGTGGCGCGGGTCGACCAGTCGATCACGGTCAGCTACGGCGCGCGCGCCGACGAGCAGGCGTTCCGCGACCAGCTCAAGCAGATCGCGGTCTATGCCGCAGTGACGACGTCGTCGAGCAATCCGAATGCGGCGGCGCAGGTCACGGCCTTGAGCCAGCGCGTGATGAACAACCTGGTGCCGCAGAGCGGGCACCAGACCATCCAGGACATCCAGGCCGAATTCGCCGGCGCGCAGACCGCGATCAAGTCGGCCACCGACCGGCAGACCCAGGTGAAGGCGATGTCGCAGAGCATGCTGGATTCGATCGAGGGCATCTCGCAGGACGAGGTCGCGACCAAGCTGCTGGCGCTGCAGACCAGCCTGCAGGCGTCGTACCAGACCACGTCGATGCTGTACCAGACGACGCTGCTGAACTATTTGTAGGCGCTGCGCAGGCTTACGTCGCGCTGCAGGAACAGGCGTGCGACCATCTCGTCTGGCGATCCTGGATGGTCAGTAACCGTCACAAAAAAAGGCTGCCGATTAAGGCAGCCTCTTGGTACGGATCTTTGCAATCTTTACGGACAGCAAGCCGAGGCGATGGTGCTTCCGAAAGCCGAGAATGCGAAGATCATTGACGTGACGCGAAGGATCATGGTCGTCCCTTTTCGATACTGAAGGTTGAACGAATCCACCAAAACAGCGACGGAATGGCAAATCACGTTCTTGCGGGTTGCCGACCGGACAATGGATGCCTACGCCGTCTTCTTGTCCTGTTCGTCCTGCAGGTTGCGGGCGGTGTCGAGCAGGGTGCGTTCGTGCTCGATCAGCTTCTTGGCTTCCTTCAGCGCGTGATACAGGTCGCCGTTCAGGATGTTGGTGTTGATCGCCTCGATCAGCGGCCAGGCGCTGGGCGCCGCGGAGAGGATATCGCGCACCAGGCTGAAATAGGTCGGGTGGTGCGCCATCGGGTCGGGCGCCAGATACATCAGCTGCACCGCGAGATAGATCAGCTTGGCCGGGGTGTCGGCCGTGTCGGGCGTCAGGATGTCCTTCTCGCGCAGGATCGGCACGCGGTCGCCCTCGATCAGCAGCCTGGCGCGCTGTTCGGTGTTGGTGATGACGCAGGAGCCGACGATGATTCGTTCGTGCGGCTTCAATTCGACCTTCAGCGCCATGACGATGTCTCCGGTGGACGCGTTGCGCAATCGGTTCCGCACTCCGGCCACCCTTTCCGAAGATGGTTAAGGCGCCGTTAAACGCGCATACGATGTTGGGAGACAGCGATATCGCGCGATGTCGCGGTGCGAGACCCAACTAACAAATCGACGAACCTGGTAGTTGGCCGAGGCCGTTCATTTTTCCTTAGAGGCTTGGTTCCAGAGTGGGCGGACGAACCGATCAGAAAAATCGGCGTTCGCTACGTTCACACCAGAAGGGTATGAAAATGTCCGGCATTGTTCTCTCCGCATCGGTTCGCCAGAACCTGCTGTCGCTGCAGTCGACCGCCGATCTGCTCGCGACCACCCAGAATCGCCTTGCCACCGGCAAGAAGGTCAACACCGCGCTCGATAACCCGACCAACTTCTTCACCGCGGCCTCGCTCGACAACCGCTCCAGCGACATCAACAACCTGCTGGACGGCATCGGCAACGGCGTGCAGGTGCTGCAGGCTGCCAACACCGGCATCTCCTCGCTGCAGAAGCTGGTCGACAGCGCCAAGTCGGTCGCCAACCAGGCGCTGCAGGCGTCCGTCGGTTATTCGCAGAAGTCCTCGGTCTCGACCACCGCGATCGCCGGCGCCACCGCCGCCGACCTGCGCGGCACCGCCGGCGCTGCCTCGGCCGGCACCCTGACGGCCGGCGCCTTCACCACCGTCAACGTCTCCGGCACCGGTGGTCCCGCGACCGCCGCCGCCGACGTCACCGGCACCGGCTTCGCCGCGGTCGACGTCTCCACCGGCTCGGTCGACTTCACGCTCGACGTCGACGGCACCTCGCAGGCGATCTCGATCGACGCTGCGGCGGTTGCCGCCTACAACACCGCCGCTACCGCCACGCTCGACGACGCCGCGCTGACCGCGCAGGACGTCGCCGACATCATCAACTACCAGTTCAACGGCGCCACCGGCACCACCGCGCCGGTGACCGTGGTCGGCGGCGAGCTGCAGATCTCGTCGGCTGCCACCGGCACCGGCTCCAACGTGACGATCACCGGCTTCGCCAGCACGGCGAACGCTGGCTCGGTCGGTCTCGCCAACGCCGCCAACACCGGCGCTGCCGCCACCTCGGCCGACGCGCTGTCGTTCACCGTGACCGTCGATGGCGGCTCGGCCAGCACCGTCACGCTCAGCGCCGCCACCGTTGCAGCCTACAACACCGCGAACAGCACCTCGCTGAGCGCGGCCGCTCTGAGCGCCAACGACGTTGCCAGCATCATCAACTACCAGGTCGGCAGCACCGTCGCCAGCGTCGCGGCCGGCGCGCTGGTGTTCACCTCCGGCACCACCGGCACCTCGTCCAGCGTCGCTACCAGCGCTGTCACGGGTACGGCGACTGCCGGCTCGACCGGCATCACTGCCGCCACCGACGCCGGCGCTGCCGGCGCCAGCCCGCTCAACGGCCTGACGCTGTCGATCGGCGCGACCGGCAACGGCACCGCGACCACCATCACCTTCGGTGACGGCACCGGCGGCACCGTCAAGAGCCTGAACGACCTCAACGCGGCGCTGTCGTCGAACAACCTGCAGGCCTCGATCAACTCGGCCGGCGTGATCACGATCAGCACCACCAACGACGCGGCGTCCTCCACCATCGGCGCCATCACCGGCACCGCGGCGGGCGCGGGTGCGGCGTTCAACGGCCTGACCGGCTCCACCCCGGTGCAGGATCCGGCCGCGCTGCAGATCCGCTCCAACCTGGTCGCGCAGTACAACAACATCCTCGACCAGATCACCTCGACGTCGCAGGATGCCTCGTACAACGGCGTCAACCTGCTCAATGGCGATCAGCTCAAGCTGACCTTCAACGAGACCGGCACCTCGACCTTGAAGATCCAGGGCGTGTCGTTCAACGCGATCGGGCTCGGGCTCTCCAAACTCGCCTCCGGCACCGACTTCCTCGACAACAGCTCGGCCACCGCCGCGCTGAAGACCCTGGACGCGGCCTCCAGCACGCTGCGCTCGCAGGCCTCGGCACTGGGTTCGAACCTGTCGATCGTGCAGATCCGCCAGGACTTCTCGAAGAACCTGATCAACGTGCTGCAGACCGGCTCGTCGAACCTGACGCTGGCCGACACCAACGAGGAAGCGGCCAACAGCCAGGCGCTGTCGACCCGCCAGTCGATCGCGGTGTCCGCGCTGGCACTGGCCAACCAGTCGCAGCAGAGCGTGCTGCAGCTGCTGCGCTAAGCGAACTGACACATCGAAACGGAAACGGCGGGAGCGATCCCGCCGTTTTCTTTTTGCGCGTCGGGTCGCGCGCCACCTCACTGTCGTCAGGCCCGGCCCTGTGCCGGGCATCCACGTCTTCGCTGCGGGGACCGGAGTGGATGGCCGGGACGAGCCCGGCCATTACGAAAAAGAAAGTGGCGATCCGCTGCGACTCGCTCCACCTCTTTTCGTCGGGGAGAGGGGACAGGCCGTCGATGCCGTTCTGTTCGTCGCCGTTAAGCCCTGCGCCGCAGCGCGATTCATCATATCGCTAAAGCTTCACTTAACCACATTTTAAAGGCTGCTGCCGTATAAATACGCAACAAGCTCCGTCCGCGGATGGTCCGCCGACGCTACACCGAGGTCATGGATGTCGAACGCCGCAGCAGCCTATTCGCGTACGTCACAGACGACGGCAAATCCGCGCGAGATCGAGGCGCAGGCGCTGCTCAAGGCGGCGCGCCAGCTGCAGGATGTGCAGAACGGCTGGAACGGTCCCGACAAGAACATGCACAACGCGCTGATGTTCAACCGCAGGCTCTGGACCATCTTCATGAGCGCGGCGGAAAGCAACGACAACCCGCAACCGCTCGAGGTCCGGCAGAACATCGCCAATATCGGCGTGTTCGTGATGAAGCAGACCGTCGACATGCAGACCGAGCCGGATCCGGCCAAGCTGAAGTCGCTGATCGACATCAACTGCAATCTCGCCGCCGGACTGTCCGGCCGGGCCTGAGCCATGGCGGACGTTCTCAGCATCCTGGCCACCAACTACAAGGCGGTCGGGCTGTCCAATCCCAGCCGGTCGCCTTACGTGGCGGTCGATCCGGCGGCCTATGAGGGCAGCTGGAAAGGCAAATATGCCGACCAGAAGGACTTCACGGTGACGGTGTCGAACGTCACCGGGTTTCGCGCCAAGGTGAAATACCAGAGCGGCGCGACCGTGAAGTATCAGGACGTGCTGATCCGCGACAACGCGTTTCGCGTCGGCGATTCCAAGTTCACGCTGACCGGCAACGGCAAGGCCCAGATCAAGACCGTACAGACCGATCCGTCGACCGGCGCCAGCCTGATCGACACGGCGTATGCGACGCAGAGCAGGTAGCAGCGGACGCGACGCACGCGCCGCCGTCCTTTCCGTCATTCCGGGGCGTAAGGCCGTCGGGCCGCACGAACCCGGAATCTTGCAGCACGTCCGGCGGTTTCTGTTGCGGCGGGATTCCGGGTTCATTTCGCCGCTGCGCGGCTCATGCCCCGGAATGACGAGCGTTGGTATCGTGCGACGCTGATGTGACGAGCCGACGACGCTGCTACGCGGTCAGATCCACCGGCTGCGGCTTGGCGGGGATGTCGCGGTTGCGGTCCAGCGCGTGGAAGTAGGCGCGGCGGCGCAGCATGGCCTCGTCGGGGTACTGGCGGACCACCAGGCTGGTGCGGGTATCGAGCACGCGATAGACCAGCGCTTCGGCCTCGGCGTCGACGATCACGTCGCGCGACTGCGTTTCCGTCGGCAACGGTGCGCGCGGCTGCCGCGGCTGATCCTGGGGTGCGTTGGTGCGCGCTTCGATCGCCTTGTCCGTCGCAGTGACGCTCTGCGAGGCGGGGAGTTCGGTCGCCACCGCCTTGCCGGCCGCTTCGCTGACCGGCGCGACCTGCGGCGCTGCGATCGCCGCGCCGATCGGCTTGAGGCTGATATCAAGACTCATCACAGTCTCCATCTCCGGCGGAATGAAACCGCGTCCCGGGGATGGCCGCAACTATGATCGACGGCCGTTCACGCCGCGTTATGAGAATTGATGAATCTTCCGTTGAGAAAGGAAGACGTAGTCGAGGAAATTTTGTCGCGACGTCGTTGCCGGGATGTGGCTCGCGACCAGACAGCTGCGTCGTCACCGGGCTCGACCCGGTGACGCATCGCTTTCGCAAGGTGATGGATGGCCGGGTCAAGCCCGGCCATGACACCGCGTGGGGGAGCGTCGCAGAGCCTTGGGCTGTCGCAGAGCCTTGGGCTTACGTCCCGGCCTTCACCTGCACCACCGCCTGCGCGTACAATTCGTCCATCTTGGCGCGGATCTGCGATTCGGTAAGCATGATTCCCTTGTCGGCGAGGTCCTTGGTCACCTTGCGCACCACGTCGGCGTCGCCGGCCTCCTCGAAGTCGGCGGCGACCACTTCCTTGGCGTAGGCCGCGGCGGCGTCGCCGGTGACGCCGAGCTGTTCGGCGACCCACAGGCCGAGCAGCTTGTTGCGGCGTGCCTCGGCCTTGAACTTCTGTTCTTCGTCGAGGGCGTATTTCCGCTCGAAGCCTTCTTCACGCTTGTCGAAAGTGGTCATGATTCGGGGTCCGATCTGGTCTGTCCGGCGCAATTCGGCCGGCCGTTTGCGGTTGCGGGGTCGGATGCCTAGATAGACAACAGGCGCGGCCAGCACAACTGGCCGCTTGGTCGCAAGCAGGACGGTAAAACTGGGACGCAAACCGCCGGATCGATTGTGCTGCATGGCTCGATCGGGTAGGTTGCCGGAGGCTAGGTTCTCGTTCTGTTTCCGTCACCTGTACGACCTGGCTTCACGGCAGCTCCGTCGTGGTCGCAACGCATCCGGAGCCCGTACGCCCCATGGATTTCAACAACACCCGGTACATCCCAATGAGCCGTCGACGTCGCATTTATGAAGGCAAGGGCAAGGTTCTTTACGAAGGACCCGAGCCGGGAACCCTGATCCAGCACTTCAAGGACGACGCGACCGCGTTCAACGCCAAGAAACACCAGGTGATCGAGGGCAAGGGCGTCCTCAACAACCGGATTTCCGAATACCTGTTCCAGCACCTCAACGACATCGGGGTGCCGACGCATTTCATCCGCCGGCTCAACATGCGCGAGCAGCTGATCCGCGAGGTCGAGATCGTGCCGCTCGAGGTGGTGGTGCGCAACGTCGCGGCCGGCTCGCTGTCACAGCGGCTCGGCATCGAGGAGGGCACCCAGCTGCCGCGCTCGATCATCGAGTTCTACTACAAGAACGACCAGCTCAACGACCCGATGGTCTCCGAGGAGCACATCACCGCGTTCGGCTGGGCCACGCCGCAGGAGATCGACGACGTGATGGCGCTGGCGATCCGCGTCAACGACTTCCTCACCGGGCTGTTTCTCGGCATCGGCATCCGCCTCGTCGACTTCAAGATGGAATGCGGCCGGCTGTTCGAGAACGACATGATGCGCATCATCGTCGCCGACGAGATCTCGCCCGATTCGTGCCGGCTGTGGGACATCAAGTCGAACGAAAAGCTCGACAAGGACCGTTTCCGCCGCGATCTCGGCGGCGTGCTGGAGGCCTATACCGAGGTCGCCAAGCGGCTCGGCATTCTGATGGAAAACGAGCGTCCCGCGGGCTCCGGCCCGGTGCTGGTGAAGGGATGAGCGCCGTGAAGGCTCGCGTCACCGTCACGCTGAAAACCGGCATTCTCGATCCGCAGGGCAAGGCGATCGAGGGCGCGCTGAAATCGCTCGGCGTCGACGGCATCGCCTCGGTGCGCCAGGGCAAGGTGTTCGACATCGAACTCGCCGGCGCCGATCCGGCCGCCGCCGAGGCGGCGCTGAAGGCGGCGGCCGACAAGCTGCTGGCGAATACGGTGATCGAGAATTATGCGATCGAGGTGCGGAGCTAGGCGTCGAGGATCGGGTCATGGCTGAGATCAGCAATGAGTTGATTTATGAGGTGCTCAAGGCCATGCAGGCGAGGCTCGCGCAAGTCGATGGCAGGGTCGAGGAGTTGAGCCACGGGGTGCAGGCGGTTCGTCTCGGCTTGAACAGCGTTCGCCATGAGATTGTGGTCGTGCAGAACGAATTGGCTGGCATCCACGCCACGCTGATCCGTCACGAACAGCAGCTCGATCGTATCGATCGGCGTCTTGAACTGAATGACTCGCCGCCTCTCACGACGTAATGGCCGCACCGACTCGAGAAAGTCTTCGAACCATGAAATCCGCCGTCCTCGTCTTTCCCGGCATCAACCGCGAGCGCGACATGGCGCGGGCGCTGAAGCTCGTATCGGGCTCGGAGCCCGCGATGGTGTGGCACGCCGAAACCGCGCTGCCGGCCGGCACCGATCTGGTCGTGGTGCCCGGCGGCTTTTCCTACGGCGATTACCTGCGCTGCGGCGCCATCGCGGCGCGTTCGCCGGTGATGGACGCGGTGCGCGATTTCGCCGGCGGCGGCGGGCTGGTGCTCGGCGTCTGCAACGGCTTCCAGATCCTCTGCGAATCCGGCCTGCTGCCGGGCGTGCTGATGCGCAACGCCAAGCTGCAGTTCATCTGCAAGGACGTGCACCTGCGCGTCGAGCGCTCCGACACGCCGTTCACCCGCGGCTACAATGCCGGGCAGGTGATCCGCGTCCCGGTCGCGCATGGCGAGGGCAACTACGCCGCCGATGCCGCCACCATCGAGCGGCTCGAGGGCGACGGCCGCGTGCTGTACCGCTATTGCAGCGCCGACGGCGAGGTCGGCGATACGCACAACATCAACGGCGCCGCCGCCTCGATCGCCGGCATCGTCAGCGAGCGCGGCAACGTGCTCGGCATGATGCCGCACCCGGAAAACCACGTCGAAGCCATCATGGGCTGCACCGACGGCCGCGGCCTGTTCGCCGGTCTGGTGCAGCATCTCGAGCGGGCCGCGTAGGGTTCAGTTCGCACCGTCATTCCGGGCATGCGCATCGCAGCTGCGCAATGAACCCGGAATCCAGAAATTGAACGCACTTTTCAATCGCATCACGCGCTGCGAGATTCCGGGTTCGCGCGCAGCTTCGCTGCGTCCGCCCTGGAATGACGACAGCTGTGATGCATCACTCAATCACGAACGTGCAACCTGTTCGCATTCGCCGCGTATCTCGATCTGCTACCGCGACTGAACCGCACGCCATGCCGAAAATGCGCCTGAAAGCCGACCTGCCGCAAAAGATCTGCGCCGCCTGCGGGCGGCCGTTCGCGTGGCGCAAGAAGTGGGCGAAGGACTGGGACGAGGTGAAGACCTGCTCGGAGCGCTGCAAGGGCGATCTGCGCCGCAAGGCGCGCGCCACGTCCGATGGCAGTGCGCGTCGATGACCACGCTTCGACTCGTGCTCGGCGATCAACTGACGCGCGATGTCGCCGCGCTGCGCGACCATGCCGCCGGCGACGTTGTGCTGATGGCCGAGGTGGCCGGCGAGACCACTTACGTGAAGCATCACAAGCAGAAGATCGTCTTCGTGCTCTCCGCGATGCGGCACTTCGCCGAGGAGCTGCGCGCGGACGGACTAGTCGTCGACTACGTCAAGCTGGATGATTCCGGCAACAGCGGCTCGATCTCCGGCGAGTTGCAGCGCGCCGTGACGCGCCACAAGGCGTCGCGCGTCGTCGTGACGTCGCCGGGCGAATGGCGCGTGCTATCGGATTTTCGGGCGCTGCAGCTCGGCGTACCGGTGGAGATCCGCGAAGACGACCGCTTCTTTGCCACCACGCAGCACTTCGCGCAGTGGGCCGCGGACCGCAAATCATTGCGCATGGAATTCTTCTATCGCGAGATGCGGCGCGAGACCGATCTCTTGATGCAGGGCGACGAGCCGGCGGGCGGGCAGTGGAATTTTGACAGCGACAACCGCAAGCGGCTGCCGAAAACGCAGATCCTGCCGCAGCGCTTCGGCGTTGCGCGCGATGCGATCACGCGGGAGGTGCTGGCGCTGGTCGGCGAACGCTTCGCCGATCATTTCGGCGACCTCACGCCGTTCGAATGGGCGGTGACGCGCGCCGATGCGCTGCGCGCCTTTGCCGATTTCCTCGCGCAGGCCCTGCCGAATTTCGGCGCCTACCAGGATGCGATGGCGACCGGCGAGCCGTTCATCTTCCACGCCGCGATCTCGCCCTATCTCAACGCCGGGCTGCTGACGCCGCGCGAGGTCTGCGTCGCGGCGGAGCGCGAATACATCGAAGGCCGCGCGCCGCTGAATGCGGTCGAGGGATTCATCCGGCAGATCCTCGGCTGGCGCGAATATGTCCGTGGCGTGTACTGGCTGAAGATGCCGGACTACGCCGAGACCAATGCGCTCAACGCGACGTGGCCGCTGCCGTGGCTGTATTGGTCCGGCGAAACCGACATGCATTGCATGGCCGAGGCGATTGCGCAGACGCGGCGGCATGCCTATTCGCACCACATCCAGCGGCTGATGGTGACGGGCAATTTCGCGCTGCTGGCCGGCATCGCGCCGAAGGAGATCGCCGAGTGGTACCTCGTCGTCTATGCCGACGCCTATGAGTGGGTCGAGCTGCCGAATGTGCAGGGCATGTCGCAATTCGCCGATGGCGGGCTGCTGGCGTCGAAGCCCTATGCGTCGTCGGGCGCCTACATCGACCGGATGTCGGACTTCTGCAAAAGCTGCGCCTACGACGTGAAGCTGAAATCCGGGCCGAAGGCGTGCCCGTTCAACTACCTGTATTGGGCCTTCCTGATCCGCAACGCCGCGACGCTGCGCGGCAACCAGCGGATGGCGATGCCGTACCGCACGCTCGCCGGATGGGACGAGGCGCGGAAGGCGGGGATCATGGCCGAGGCGGAGGCGTTTCTGGAGGGGCTGGCGGTAGGCCGGCCCGAGTAAGCGAGCGCCGGTCAAAGCGCCGTCATTCCGGGGCGCGAGCGTTTGCGAGCGAACCCGGAATCCATACGCCGCAGCGGCGCGTCTTGGCTCTGCGGTCAATCCGCTCGGCCAGGGGATATGGAGTCCGGGTTCGCGCGAAGAGCGCGCCCCGGAATGACGGCCTCTAACTTTGTCCAGCAGTCATGAACGCCCCCCGCGACGCGTGATCGAGCTCATCACTCCGACCGCAACCCGAGCCGGGCGATCACCGCGGTCCAGCGGGCGGATTCGCTCTTCTGCAGCGACGCCAGCGCATCCGGATCGGTGCCGAGCACCTCGCTGCCGGCGCGGTCGAGCCCGCCACGCGCGGCCGGGTCGGCGACGAAGGCGGCGCGGATGACCTCGGCGATCCGCCGTGCACCCGGCTCCGGAAAATCCGCCGGCGCGATCATGCCGGACCAGCCGAAGAACGGCTCGGACGCCGGGTTGAGTTCGTGCAGGATCGGCACGTCGGGGAATTGCGCGTGGCGCGACGCCCCGGTCTGCGCCACCGCACGCAGGCGGCCGTCGGCGACGTGCTCGGCCGCGGCGCCGACCAGATTGAACATCAGCTGGCAGCGTCCGGCGACGAGGTCGAGCGTCGCCTGCGGGAAGCCGCGATAGGGCACGTGCACGATGTCGATGCCGAGCTGCGCCTTGAGTTCTTCCATCGCCAGATGCGTGACGGTGCCCGGTCCGATCGACGCATAGGACAGCCGGCCGGGATGCACCCGCGCATAGTCGATGAGGTCGGCGAACCGCGTTCCGGGGACGCTGCCGGGATGCACCGTCAGGATGAAGTTCGAGCGGTTCAGCAGGCTGATCGGCCGGAACGCGGTCGTCGGGTCGTAGGGCAGGTTGGGGTTCAGCGCCTTGGCGGTGGTGGTCGGGCCGCCCAGCACGATGCCGAGCGTGTGGCCGTCGGTGGCGCGGGCCACGGCCGCAGCGGCCGGCACGCCGGCGCCGCCCGGCATGTTCTCGACGATGAAGGGCTGGCCAAATGCTGCGGCCAGATGCGGCGCCAGCCCGCGCGCCACCGGGTCGGAGCCGGAGCCGGCCGGCTGGCCGAGCACGATCCGCACCGGGCGGGTCGGCCAGGCAGTCTCGGCGCCGGCCGATCGCAGCAGCGCCGGCATGGCGCAGAGCGACACGATCGCACGCCGGCGCGACATGGTGAGCGCGCGGTTGAGGTTGAAGCATTCGCCAGCAACACCAGTGGGATACATGTGATGACCTCCGAAGTGACGACTACACGATCTCACGACCGTTCGAGGGCGTCCTGACAACGCGCTGAAGCTGTGCTGAAATCATGCCATGTCAGCAGCTCCTCCGAGCCGGGCCGACGTCGCGGGCCCGCCGTCTGCCATCGGCTTCGACGGCTTCGTCCTCGAGCCCGGACGCGGCCGACTGCTGGGGCGCGACGGCGCCGAAATTGCCCTGCGTCCCAAAGCGCTCGACCTGCTGATCGCGCTGGCCGCGTCGGATGGCAAGCCGCTCGACAAGTCCGACCTGCTGGACCGCATCTGGGGCACCGTGCACGTCACCGAGGACAGCCTGTTTCAGGTGGTCAAGGACGCCCGCCGCGCGCTGGACGATCGCGACGGACGGCTGCTGCGCTATCTGCCGCGGCGCGGCTATCTGCTCGATTGCGTGCTGACCGCGGCCGAAGCACCGCAAGCATTGCCCGAGCCGCCGCTTCCGCTGGACCGGCCATCCGTCGCGGTGCTGCCGTTCCGCGCGGCGGCGGACCCGGCCATTGATTATCTCGCGTCCGGCCTCGTTGAGGAAATCTCCATCGCGCTGTCGCGCTTTCGCTGGCTGTTCGTTCTGGCGGCGCCATCGGCTGCGGCGATCGGCGGTGACGCCGACGGTTTGCAGACCGGGCGCCGGCTTGCGATCCGCTATCTCGTCGACGGCTCGCTCAGCACGGTGGGCGCCAGCATCGTCGTGCGATGCAGGCTGCTCGAGACCGCGACCGGCCGACAGGTGTGGCAGGAGCGATTCGCCGGAGGCGCCGGCGACGTGCTCGAGCTGTATGCGAGCATCACGTCGGCGATCGCGGCGGCGATCGAGCCGCGGCTGCTGCGCGCGGAAATCGAGCGGGTGCTGCGGCGCGGATCGACCAGCCTCGACGCGTTCGACAACTATTTGCGTGCGCTGCCCGGCTATTACTCGCGCACGCCGGCGGGCAACAGCGAGGCGATCGCGCTGCTGCAATCGGCGGTCGACGCCGATCCGCATTTCGCACTAGCGATGGCGTTGCTGGCGCGCTGCGTCGCGACCAGCGTGTGGCTCGGGACCGCTGCGGACTATGTCGCGGCTGTGGCCCGCGCGCTGCAGCTCGCGCGTGCCGCGCTCAACCTGGACCGGTCCGATCCACAGGTGCTGGCGCTGTGCGGCCATCTGCTGGCGGTGGTCGGCGGCGAACACGCCGAAGGCGGCGCGCTGCTCGACCTGGCGCTGCAGATCAACCCGAACAGCGCCGAAGCCTGGCGGCTTGGCGGCTGGGTCTCGGCCTGGAATTGCGATGCGGAGCGGGCGTTGGCGCGCCTCGCGGAGGCCGAGCGGCTCGACCCGCTGTCGCCGCTGCAGGCCGACGTCCATGCGGCGCGCAGCGCGGCGCTGTTCGTCGGCCGGCGTTTCGATGAGGCCGCGCAGGCCGCGCGCCGCTCGATCGCCACCACGCCGGAGGCGACGTCGCCGCGCCGCTTCCTGGTCGCCGCGCTGTGGCATGCGGGAGAAAGGGACGCAGCCCGCTTGGAATGCGCGGAGCTGCTGCGGCGCCAGCCCAATGCGTCGCTGTCGCGCTCGCGCTCGCTGCAGGTGTTTCGTGTCCCGGCGGTGACCGAGATGCTGATCGAAGGCCTGCGCGGGGCAGGGCTGCCGGAGTGACGGCCGCGCGCAGCAGTTCGTCCAACTACGCCGTCATTCCGGGGCGTGGGCAGCGTGGCTGCGACAGCAAGCCGGAATTCCGTGATTGGACCAGCAAACGTGGTCGCGTGCCGCGAGATTCCGGTTCGCGTGCAGCTTCGCTGCGCCCGCCGCGGAATGACGGAGGTGATACACGACGCGCGGGGCAGGCCGCGGCGGCTCAGTGCCGGTCGCCGACCTCATCGACCGGCAGCTTCTTCTTCACCCGCTTGATCGTGCCCGAGAACGTGAACAGCGGACGGTCGCCGCTTTTGAGTTTGCCGCGGATGAAGATCAGCGAGCCGCCGGCGCGGGTGACCTCGCCGGTGGCTTCGATCAACTCGCCCTCGACGGCGGCGTCGAGGAATTCGCAACTGAACGCCACGGTGACGCCGGGGCCCTGCAATTCGCGATAGGCGATCGCGAACAGGCAGTAGTCGGCGAAGGTCATGAAGCAGCCGCCGTGGACGGCGCGCATGCCGTTGAGGTGCTTGGTCTGGACGCGGAACGCGCAGCGCACATTTCCGTCGTCGTCGAGCCGGTGCCAGAACGGGCCGTTGTGCGATTCGAAGGTGTCGCGGCTCCAGGTCCGCCAGCCGGCGAATTCGCCCTCGCTGGCGATCACGAGATCGGGACGGTGCGGGCGGGGTTTTGCGGTGTCGTCCAACGGTCGGTCCTCGCGGGAAGGTGTGGGACCCATAAATCCGATCGTCCGGGGCAATGCAAATCCGCCCGCCACCGACCCCTCCGGCACGCCGGACCACCGGAAAAAGGGCTTCCCCCGACGGACCGATCTTTCTAAGAACGGGCACCGTTTGTCGCCTTCCGGCGGCCTTGCCCCGCGTCGTCAGGAATAGCGCTTCATGTCGTCCCCCGAGCCGCAGATCACGCCCGAACTGGTCGCCAGCCATGGCCTCAAGCCGGACGAATATCAGCGCATTCTCAAGCTGATCGGCCGCGAACCGACATTCACCGAGCTCGGCATCTTCTCGGCGATGTGGAACGAGCACTGCTCCTACAAATCCTCCCGGCTGCATCTGCGCGGGCTGCCCACCAAGGCGCCCTGGGTGATCCAGGGGCCTGGCGAGAACGCCGGCGTGATCGACATCGGCGACGGCCAGGCCGTGGTGTTCAAGATGGAGAGCCACAACCATCCGAGCTTCATCGAGCCCTATCAGGGCGCCGCCACCGGCGTCGGCGGCATTCTGCGCGACGTGTTCACGATGGGCGCGCGGCCGATCGCCTGCCTGAATGCCTTGTCGTTCGGTTCGCCGGAGCATCCCAAGACCCGGCATTTGGTGTCGGGCGTGGTAGCCGGCATCGGCGGCTACGGCAATTCGTTCGGCGTGCCGACGGTCGGCGGCCAGATGCGTTTCCACACCCGCTATGACGGCAACATCCTGGTCAACGCGATGGCGGTCGGGCTGGCCGACACCGACAAGATCTTCTACGCCGCCGCATCCGGCGTCGACATGCCGATCGTCTATCTCGGCTCCAAGACCGGCCGCGACGGCATCCACGGCGCGTCGATGGCGTCGGCGGAGTTCGACGACGATTCCGACGAGAAGCGCCCCACCGTCCAGGTCGGCGATCCGTTCGCCGAAAAGCTGCTGCTGGAGGCCTGCCTCGAGATCATGGCGGCGGATTGCGTGATCGCGATCCAGGACATGGGCGCGGCCGGGCTGACCAGCTCGGCGGTGGAAATGGGCGCCAAGGGCGGTCTCGGCGTCGAGCTCGATCTCGATTCGGTGCCGACCCGCGAGCCCGGCATGAGCGCCTATGAGATGATGCTGTCGGAAAGCCAGGAGCGCATGCTCATGGTGCTGAAGCCGGAAAAGGAAGCGCAGGCCAAGGCGATCTTCACCAAATGGGGTCTCGACTTCGCGGTGATCGGCCACACCACGCCGAGCAAGCGGTTCGTCATCAAGCGGCATGGCCGGGTGATGGCGGATCTGCCGATCAAGGAGCTCGGCGACGAGGCGCCGCTATACGATCGGCCACATGTGCCGTCGCCCGCGCTGCCGGTGATCCATGCGCGCGAGGTGAAGGCGCCGCTGCCGATTGCCGACGCGCTGGAGAAACTGATCGCGACGCCGGAGCTGTGCAGCAAGCGCTGGGTCTGGGAGCAATACGACCACGTCATCGGCGGCAACACCCTGCAGCGTCCCGGCGGCGACGCCGCGGTGGTGCGGGTCGAGGACGGCCCCAAGGGGCTGGCGCTGACCTGCGATGTCACGCCGCGCTATTGCGAGGCCGATCCGTTCGAAGGCGGCAAGCAGGCGGTGGCCGAGGCCTGGCGCAACATCACCGCGGTCGGCGGAAGGCCGCTGGCGATCACCGACAATCTGAATTTCGGCAATCCGGAGCGGCCCGAGATCATGGGCCAGTTCGTCGGCTGCCTGAAGGGCATCGCGGAAGCCTGCCGCACGCTGGACTTCCCGGTCGTGTCCGGCAACGTCTCGCTCTACAACGAGACCAACGGCCGCGGCATTCTGCCGACCCCTTCGATCGGCGGCGTCGGTGTGCTGGATGACTTCACGAAGTCGGCGACGCTTGCGTTCAAGGCCGAGGGCGAGGCGATCCTGCTGATCGGCGCCACCGAAGGCTGGCTCGGGCAGTCGGTGTATCTGCGCGACATCTGCGGCCGCGAGGAGGGCGCTCCGCCGCCGGTCGATCTGGCGTGCGAGAAGCGCAATGGCGACGTGGTGCGGGGCATGATCCATGCCGGCACCGCGACCGCGGCGCATGATCTGTCGGATGGCGGCCTGCTGGTGGCGCTCGCCGAAATGGCGATTGCGGGATCGATCGGCGCGATGCTCGATGCGGCGCCCGCGGCGATCGTCCCGCACGCCTGGTGGTTCGGCGAGGACCAGGCGCGCTACCTCGTCACCGTGCCGCAGGCGCAGTTGCTCGGCGTGATGACCAAGCTCTCCACCGTCGGCGTGCCCTGCGTGCAGATCGGCCTGACCGGCGGCCACACGATCGCCATCGAGGGCGAGCGCGCGGTCGACATCAAGGCACTGCGCCACGGTTACGAGAGCTGGCTGCCGAACTACATGGCCGGCAAGGCGTAGGCGCCAACACGACGTCTTTCGTTCGTCATGCCCGGGCTTGTCCCGCCTGCGGGGCCGAATCCCCTTCTGCGCGGCGAAGGCCCGGGCATCCACGACTTTGTGAACTACGCGAGTCATAGACGTGGATGGCCGGGACGAGCCCGGCCATGACTCGCTGATAAGTCAGTCGTAGCCCCTACAGCACCCGCGAGGCGCCGGGGATGCGGCGCAGCGCTGCGGTGGTGGCCCAGCTGAGTTGCAGGCCGAGCACGAACACGATCAGCGCCTTGGCGATCGCCGGCAGGTTGATGTCGAACAGCCAGTATTGCAGCCACAGCATGTAGGCGTAGTGCACCAGGAAGATGCCGTAGGCATCGTGCACCATAGGATCGAGAATGCTCCAGCCGCCGCGCTTGAAGCGCAGGAAGAACGCCAGGATTGCAAAGATGATCGCTGCGCTAAAGGCGGCGAAGAATAGGCCGTAGAGGCCCTCGTACCAGTCCGGCAGGTCCGGCGGATTGCCGAGGATTGCGCGCTTGATGTAGATCAGCCCCCACAGCAGGCAGTAGGGCACCAGCGCCGCCAGCGCGAGGCCGAGCCAGCTGTTGCCGAGCTGGCCTTCCGGCGAGATCACGCCGCGGTCCATGAAGGCAGCCCCGATGCCGGCGCCGATGAAGAAATACGCGGCGTACAGCAGCACGCGGCTGGCCTGCACCGCGAACGGCCCGAACTCGAACCAGTGGTTGGGCCCGAAATACAGCCGCGCCGGCACGTAGAGGATGGCGGTCATCACGAACACCGCCAGCACGAAGAGATACGGCCGCTCGAAGCCGCGCAGCGAAAGCCGGTTGAGCGGTTCGATCACGCCCGGCACCAGGCGATACAGGATGCCGCCGACGATGCTGAACCCCAGCAGCACCCACAGAAACCACAGCGGTCCGCTCGGCCACGGCCCTTCGGTGACCATGTTGTACCAGAAGTGCCGGAAGCCCATCTGCGGCGCATTCTGCAGGGCGATCGCGTAGTAGGCGATCGGGATGACCGTCACCGCGGCGACCGCGAAGGGCAGACCGAGCCGCACCAGGCGGTCGACGGTGAAGGCGCCCGGCACCGGCCGGTGCTGCAGGCTTGGCCACAGGAACAGCCCCGACAGCATGAAGAACATCGCCATGAAGAAGCTGTCGGTGGCCAGCACCACCATGTCGAAGCCGATCCAGCTCTTCGGATCGGTATGGCCGAAATGCGTGTAGGGGATCACCGCGTGGTGGATCAGCACCAGCACCGTGAGAAATGTGCGGGTGCGGTCGAGCGACAGGTTGCGCGATTTCGACGCAGACCGCGGGACAGCACCCTCGACCGTCGGATAAGAGACCGCCACCATCGCCCTGTTCCCGCCACTCCGTCGAATTTTGCCGGGCGACGCCGGGTTGTGCAAGGACGACAAATTATGTTGCCGCCTGTTCGTCGATGGTCACCTTGTCGGGATAGAATGCCAGATGTCCGGCGATCTCCGCCATCGCGGGAAACGGCTGCTCGTAGCTCCAGACCGCGTTGGCGATGCTCCTGCCGCCGCTTTCGATGCTGAAATAGCTCGCATCGCCCTTGTAGGGACAATGCGTGGTGCGGTCTGTGCGCGTCAGCAGCGCCATGTTGGCGGCGTCGCGCGGGAGATACTGAACCGCCGGATAGCTGGCCTCCTGCAGGGTCAGCGCCGCATCGCTTTCGGCGATCACCTCACCATCGATCGAAACCCTGACGCGACGTGGATTGCGGGTGATCGTGATCGGGTGATCGGGACCGGGAATCTTCATGGCAGCCTCCTGCAAAACGATTCCGCTCAAATGGCCATCGCTGCGGGCTTTGAAAGGCCTCGATCACGCGATAGTATTACGGATCAGACTGCAGATGCCGCGTTTTCAGTTCGCACGGCCACCGCCGCGACGAAGCGCGCGAGGATCACCACAATGCCGATGGATGCCCGGGATATTGAAACGATGATCAAGGCCGCGATTCCCGACGCGGACGTGACGATCCGCGACCTCGCCGGCGACGGCGACCATTATGCCGCGACCGTGATCGCCGAATCCTTCCGCGGCAAGTCGCGGGTGCAGCAGCACCAGATCGTCTATCAGTCGCTGAAGGGCCAGATGGGTGGCGTGCTGCACGCGCTGGCGCTGCAGACCGGCGTGCCCGAGGCGTAGCACCTCCGGCTGCGCCGGTCGCATGCACCCCAAGGACGAGCCTTAACGAAGGCTTCACGGCCCCGAGGCCACGGTGCGCGTCAGGCTTGGGGATCTCACCTTGTCGAAATGGCAGGACGTAAGGGCGGAAGCCAACCGGCAGGCGGTGGCGCGGCTGACGAAGTCGCTGCCGGCCGCCTTTCCGGCTGCGGTGCTGGCGCGGGCGCTGGCGTGTCGCTTTGTCCCGCCGACGCCCCGGCTGGCGATCGATGGCTACTGGCGCGACCATCCGTTGCGGGCAGATCGGCTGGCACGGGCGCTGGCGGCGCGCAGCGGAGCACCCGACGGCTGGCGCTGGCAGCTCGCTGACGGACGCGGCGCCGGATTGCCGGCGAGCTTTCGCAGTCCGCCGGCGCCGTATCGCGAAAGTGCCCACGCCAAGGGACACGGCTTCTGCTGCGTCTGCGGCCAGCCGGTGTTCCGGTTCGGCTGGCATGTCGATCTGTGGGACCGCGGCCTCAACAACAATGCGAGCTGGCACGGCGCCTGCGTGGTCGCCTGGCAGTTCTGGAACGCGCCGAGCGTGCAGGCCAAACTGCTGCGCCGCCTGCAGGGCCGGCGCTGCCGCCTGACCAACCGTCGACTGCTGCGGGCCGCTGAAGTGGATCACACCGTGCCGCTGTTTGAGGTGTGGAGCCGGCATCGCCGCACGCCATGGCCGGACCTGCTCGGCTATTGGGGGCTACCGAACCTGCAGATCATCAATCGTGAGGTGCATGCCGCCAAATGCGCGACGGAATCGCGCGACCGAAGCGCGGCGCGTCTTTCTGCAGCCGCCCTGCCGTGATCGCCCGTTCTTTGCCGCAGGTGTTGGTGCTTCGACCGCTAGCCCTCGGCCACCAGCGCCTGCACCGAGAACAGGCCTTCCGGATCGGTCCATGATTTGAGCGGCGTCCAGCCCGAGCCCTTGGCCAGCGCGCCGATACGCTCCAGGCTGTATTTGTAGCTGTTCTCGGTGTGGATGCTTTCGCCGGCACGGAAGCTGAAGCTGTGGCCCATCACCCGCACGGTCTGCGACTTGCGGCTGATCAGGTGCATCTCGATGCGGTGGCGCTCGCGGTTGAAGATCGCGCGGTGGGTGAACGCTGCGCGATCGAAGTCGCCGCCGAGTTCGCGGTTGATGCGGTCGAGCAGGTTGAGATTGAACTTCGCGGTGACACCGGCGGCGTCGTTATAAGCCGCCGACAGCCGGCGGTCGTCCTTCTCCAGATCGATCCCGATCAGCATCCGGGCGCCTTCGCCCAGAATGCCACGTGCCGAGCGCAGGAAGCCGCAGGCCTCGTGCGGCTCGAAATTGCCGAGCGTCGAGCCCGGAAAGAAGCCGACCTTCGGCATTGCCTTCACCGCGTCCGGCAGTGCGAACGGCGCGGTGAAATCGGCCGTCACCGGATAGACTGCGAGGTTGGGAAACTCCTTGCGCAGTTCGTCCGCCTGCGCGTTGAGGAAGTCGCCGGAAATGTCCACCGGCACATAGGCGCCGACGTCGCTGGCGCGCAGCAGGATGCGCACCTTGGTGGCCGCGCCGGCGCCGAATTCGACGATCGCCGCGCCGGCAGGAATCATCGCGCCGATCTCGGCGCCGCGGTCGCGCAGGATGCCGAGCTCGGTGCGGGTCGGATAGTATTCCGGCAACAGCGTGATCTGCTCGAACAGCTCGGAGCCGGCGGCGTCGTAGAAGTATTTCGGCGACAGCCGCTTCGGCTGCTGCGACAGGCCGTCGACCACGTCGCGCGCGAAGCTGGCAGTGCTCGGATCGAGGTGGGGCTCACCCGACAGGGCGTCGACATGTACGTTCATGATGGTCTCCGGGCGCGCTGCGCCGTGATCGGGTGCTGGGCCTCAAGCGCCGTAATCGGCGAGCCGCAGGCCGGTGAACTGCCAGCGGTGCTGGGGATAGAAGAAATTGCGATAGGTGACGCGGCTGTGGTGGTCCGGCGTCGCCACTGACGAGCCGCGCAGCACCAGCTGGTTGACCATGAACTTGCCGTTGTATTCGCCGAGCGCGCCTTCGATGGCGCGATAGCCGGGATAGGGCGCGTAGCTGCTGCGGGTCCACTGCCAGACGATGCCGAAGGCGTCGTTGAGTTGGCCGGCGCGGGCTGCGACTTCCCATTCCATCTCGGTCGGCAGATGCTTGCCGCGCCACCGCGCGAAGGCATCGGCCTCGTAGTAGCTGACATGACAGACCGCAGCGTCGGGATCGACCGGCTTGAGGCCGGCCAGCGTCATGATCTGCCAGCCATCGCCGGTGCTGCGCCAGTGCCCGGGCGCCTCCCAGCCATCGCGTTCGGCGGCGGCGAACCCGTCCATCAGCCACAGCGACGGCGTGCGGTAGCCGCCATCGGCCATGAAGGCCAGCCACTCGGCATTGGTCACCAGGTTGCGCGACAGCCGCACCGGGCCGACCAGGGCGCGATGCGTCGGCTTCTCGTTGTCGAAATGAAAGCTGTCGCCGGCATGGCCGATGGTGTGGATGCCCTCGTTGAGCGAGATCCAGTCGTCGCCGCTCGCGGGGGCCGGCGGCGTCCACGCCGGATCGTAGGCTGGCGGGATCGGGTTTTGCGCAAAGGCGTGCAGGATGTCGGTGAGCATCAGCTCCTGATGCTGCTGTTCGTGATTGAAGCCGACCTCGAGCAGCGGCACGAGCTTGGCCAGCGCTTCATCGTCCATCGAGTCGAACATCTGCACCACGGCCGCGTCTACGTGCCGTCGATAGGCGGTGACGTCCTCGACGCCGGGGCGGGTCAACAGCCCGCGCGCATTGCGGGCGTGGCGGGGGCCGGCGCTGACATAGTAGGAATTGAACAGATAGGCATAGTCGGGATGGTAGGGCGTGTAGCCCGGGCTGTGCTCGCCCAACACGAACTGTTCGAAGAACCATGTGGTGTGGGCACGATGCCACTTTGCCGGGCTGGCGTCCGGCATGGACTGCACCACCTGGTCTTCCGGCGACAGCGGCGCGGCGCGGCGCTCGGTTTCGTCCCGCACCGTCCGGTACGCCTGCGCCATCCGGCCCGCCAGACGGACCTGATCGGCGTCGGAGAACAGGCCCAGGGCCGTCGCGGTCAAGGGGTTTGTCACGCAGATCTCCAATTCGGGAGAGAACGTTGCCGTTCCAATCCGGTTCCGGACAACAGAATTCCCTAGATAGGTGGTGAACGAGAGCAGAAAACCCGTACCGGCGCGAAAATTGAGCGGCCAGGGACCATCCGCCGCCTCGCCGCCAATTTACTTGGGATCGGCCTTGATTTCGGGTAACATTGTTCCAACTTCACAAGACCGTTGCGGCCAACAGGGACACGTCATGAGCATCGATCAATTCATTGAAAACGAACTGAAATCCAACGACGTCGTGCTGTTCATGAAGGGGACGCCGCAGTTTCCGCAGTGTGGCTTCTCCGGCCAGGTGGTGCAGATCCTCGATCACGTCGGCGTGGGCTACAAAGGCCTCAACGTGCTGGAATCACCCGAACTGCGCGACGGCATCAAGACCTATTCGAACTGGCCGACCATCCCTCAGCTTTACGTGAAGGGCGAGTTCGTCGGCGGCTGCGACATCGTCCGCGAGATGTTCCAGGCCGGCGAGCTGCAACAGCTGCTGTCCGACAAGGGCGTGACGGCTGCCGCCTCGGCCTGACCCTGCGGTCCGGCAGATCGGGCCGGTTCGGCTCGATATCCTGGTCGCCGATATCACCACGATCGGCGTCGACGCGATCGTCAACGCCGCCAACAGCGCACTGCTGGGTGGCGGCGGCGTCGACGGCGCGATCCATCGCGCCGCCGGGCCGCAACTGCTGGCCGAATGCCGCGAGCTGAACGGCTGCGACACCGGCGACGCCAGGATCACCCGCGGCTATCGGCTGCCGGCCCGGCACGTGATCCACACCGTCGGACCGATCTGGCGCGGCGGGGATGAAGGCGAGGACGACGCACTCGCGTCCTGCTATCGTCGCGCGCTCGACCTGTGCCAGCAGCACGGCCTCGCCTCGGTGGCGTTTCCCGCGATTTCGACCGGCGTTTATGGATTTCCCGCCGCGCGGGCCGCGCGCATTGCGGTCGACGCCACCATCGCCGCGCTGCCGGCCGCCCCGCATGTCAACCGTGTGACGTTCTGCTGCTTTTCGGACGCCAGCGCTGCGCTTCATATCGCTGCGCTGCGCTGACGACCCTTGTATCGGGCGGGCCTGACGCTACGATCCGCCGGACACAGGAGGACGATGATGCGGCAGGCGATGAAACTGTTCGGCGGCGTGGCGCTGGCGATGCTGGTGGCTGGCAGCGCGGCGGCGCAGGGGACGTTCGATCCGCCGCCGGGCTCGAAGTTCTCGCAGGAGAAGCTGGAGCGGATCGGCACGTTCTTCGAGAACGAGATCGCCACCGGCAAGATTCCCGGCGCATCGCTGCTGATCGAGCAGGACGGCAAGCCGGTCTATCGCAAGAATTTCGGCGTGCGCGACGTCGTCAGCAAGCATCCGATCACCGACGACACCATCTTCCGCCTGCATTCGATGACGAAGCCGTTCACGGCTTTCGCGGTGATGCTGCTGGTCGACGAAGGCAAGGTGAAGCTCGACGACCCGCTGTCGAAATACATCCCGTCCTTCGCGACCGTGAAGGTCGGCGTCGAGAAGGCGCAGGCCGACGGCAGCAAGGTGCTCGAATTCGAGCCGCCGAAGCGGCCGATCACGATCAGCGACCTGCTGCTGCACACCTCGGGAATCACCTACGGCTTTTACGGCGACAGCTTGGTGCGCAAGGCGATCGCCGCCGCCGAGATCTATGCCGGCGATCCCAGCAACGAGGAATTCGTCGAGCGCATCGCCAAGCTGCCGCTGCAGGAACAGCCCGGCACGCTGTGGGACTACGGCAATTCCTACGAGGTGCTCGGCCGCGTCATCGAGGTGGCGTCGGGCAAGACCTTCTTCCAATACCAGAAGGAGAAGCTGTTCGATCCGCTCGGCATGAAAGACACCGCCTACTACCTGCCGGATCCCGAGCAGCACAAGCGGATGGCGCAGCCGATGCCGAACGATTCCGACTTCCGGGTGGGGCGTCCGAGCCGGCCGGACATCGTCAAGAAATACGAATCCGGCGGCGGCGGCCTCACCAGCACGCTGCCAGACATCGCGCGCTTCGCGAGGATGATTTTGAACGGTGGTGAAGTCGACGGCAAGCGCTTCATCAGCGAAGCCAGCTTCCGGCTGATGACCACCGACCAGATCGGTGCCGCGTCGGGAATCGCGCGCGACTATTTCTACTTCCCGGGCGACGGGTTTGGCTACGGCTACGGCCTCGCGGTGCGGACCGATCCCGGCAACGCCAAGCCGCCGCCGCCGGGATCGCTCGGCGAACTGAAATGGGACGGCGCCAGCGGCTGCTACTTCGTGGTCGACCCCAAGCAGAAGATGTTCTTCGTGCTGCTTCAGCAGACCCCCTCACAGCGGCAGCGGATTCAGCGCGAGCTGAAGAAGCTGGTGTACGAGGCACTGGAGAAGTAGCGGGCGCTGTCGTCCGAGGCCTCTCATGTCATTCCGGGGCGTAAGCCGAAGGCGCACGAACCCGGAATCTTGCGGCAAGTGCAAGCGGCGAGATTCCGGGTCCCTTGCGCCGCTGCGCGGCGCATGCCCCGGAATGACGAAGGCGACGGTTTTGCCTGCGGGCGCCGCGCCGCAAGCAGCGACCGGTCAGGCCCGTTGGGCGACGCTGCTGCCGAAAGCGAGGCTGTAGCGCTTGGGTTCGGCGGCGCGGGCAAGGCTGATGGTCTGCTGCAGCCCGCCGGACTTGCGGTTCTTGATGGTCAGCGTGCCGCCCGAGCGTTCGACGATTTCCTTGGCGATCGCCAGTCCCAGGCCGGCGCCGGCGACATGCTGCGTGCGCGCGGGATCGACCCGGAAGAACGGCTCGAACACGCTGTTCATCATGGCCTGCGGAATGCCGGGCCCGTTGTCCTCGATAATCACTTCGCAGCGGCCGCAGTGCGAATCGAGGCGCACACGGGCGCCGCCGCCATGCGTCGCGGCGTTGATGATCAGGTTGCGCAGCGCACGGGTGAAGGCGAGCGGGGGAACGACCACGGTGCCGGCGCTCGATGGCAGCCAGGTGACCTTGAACTGCAGCCCCGCGAGATCGTCGCAGATATCCTTGACGCGATCGTCCAGATTGACCGGCACCCGGCTGTTGACCGCGGTCTCCTCGCGCACCAGCAGGATGGCGCTGTCGGCGATGCGATCCATCTCCTCGAGATCGTGCAGCCACGACGCCCGCTCCGCTTCCGGCAAGAATTCCGTCCGCAGCCGCATCCGCGTCATCGGCGTGCGCAGGTCGTGGCCGGCGCCGGCCACCAGCCGCATCCTGCTCTCGATCGCCGATTTCAGGCTTTGCCGCATCCTGTTCAGCGCCTGCGCCGTCGCCTTGACCTCGTCGGGGCCTTCTTCTGGCACGGTGCCGACCAGCCCGTCGATGCCGATTCGGGTCGCCACCGTCTGCAGCAGGCTGAGCTGCCGCGTGATGCGATGGGCGACGATCAGCGCCACGCCGATGACGCCGATCGTGATCACCGCCATCCAGATCAGCGCGGCATACCAGACGCGGGCTGGCGGGCGGCTGTCCGGGACCGGCGAGGTCAGCCAGCCGGTGCCGAGATTGACCGAGGCGGCCGGCCGTGCGTTGCCCGGCGGCTGCTTGACGATCACGTCGTAGGGCAGGCCGGCGCGCTGGAACGACTCCCTGAGCAACGTCGTAGGATACTCCAGCACTTCGCCGGGGCCGGGCTCGGGTGTCAGGACAAGCTGCGCCTGTCGTCCGTCGGTCCGCAGCGCCGGCGCGATCATCATGATGCGGTCGGAGAATTTATCGCCGACATTGCGCCGGCCGATTTCGGCCATGATGTAGGTGATCAGCGCCGTCGACAGGCCGAAGATACACACGACCGAAACGACCAGCGTCAGCGCGATCCGCGCACGCAGCGAGTTCATAGGTCCGCCCCGACATTCTCGACCCGCGCGGCGAAGATGTAGCCGCCGTTGCGGATCGTCTTGATCATCTGGAATTCGTCGCCGTCGCCGAGCTTCTTGCGCAGCCGGCTCATCAGCACGTCGATCGAGCGATCGAACGACTCTTCCGCACTGCGGCCGGTCAGTTCGAGCAGATGGTCGCGCGACATCAGGCGTCCCGGCCGCAGCACCAGCGCCAGCAGCAGGTCGAACTCTGCGCCGGTGAGTTCGAGCGCGACGCCGCTCTCGTCCACCACCTCCCGCGCCCCGGGCTGCAGCCGGAAGCGCCCGAACCGGTGCTCGAGCGTGCGCGATAGCTGGATATCCTGCGCGACCTGCCGGCGCAGCACGGCACGGATCCGTGCCAGCAATTCCCGTGGATTGAACGGTTTGCCGAGATAGTCGTCGGCGCCGATCTCCAGCCCGATGATGCGGTCGATGTCCTCCTTCAGCGCCGTCAGCAGGATGATCGGGACATGCGAGCCCTGCCGTCGCAGATCGCGGCAGATGTCGAGGCCGGAGCCGTCGGGCAGCAGCACGTCGAGTACGATCAAGCTGATCTCGTTAACGAACAGCGCGTCGTTCATGGTGCGCCGGTCCGACGCCAGCGTGACCCGGAAATCCTGCTCGGTGAGGTAGCGCCCGAGTAGTTTACGGATTTCAAGATCGTCATCGACGATCAGGATGTGGGGGTTGCGCTGCATCGTGGTCATGACCTGAAACATCCTAATGTCCTGCGCCGTCGTCGGCCCATTCGGGCGGGGCGCCGAGCCGGCTCCCGATCAATCTGCGAACCCCGCTGCGTCCGAAGGCGTCGCAGGCCGCGTATTTCGGGGCGCCGCCGAGATAGGAGGTTACCCGCTGCATTGTCGGCACGGAAATGCTGCCATTGAAAGGCGCGTCCCCGGTGACCAGCATCCGGCTGAAATCCTCGCCGAAGGCACTGGCGAGATCATAGGCATCGCCCGCGGCGGAGATGCGGGCGGTGCTGGTCAAGGAGTCCGCAGCTCTGGCCCATACCATGGCGGCGGACTGCGCGCCTCTGGCATTGCGGGCCTCCGATTCGATCGACAGGCCACCCATCCCGATCGGGATGCGGGGCACCGGCACCGGAACGCCAAGGTTCAGAAACGTCGGAACCATGGACGCGACCTTCGATGCGCCTGCGACACGCGGGTCCGTCAGCGTGACGTGAGTGATCGTCGCATGGATCGTCAGATCGGCCGGATGCCCAGGCGAAACCACATGAAAGCGATCGCTCAGTCCGACGCAGATCGATCTGTCGACCGCGTTCGCGATGACCTGTCTCTGCTTTTCGGTCAGTCCAACCTGCGCGGCGGCCGTGGAGAACGATGTCGGTGTCATCGCGACCGTTTTTGCCGCGAGGATGTCAGTCCGATCAATCCGAAGTCGCGACTGGGTGAGCTTGCCATCGGACGGTGCGAGGCCGTCGTAGCTCGACAGCGCGCCTGAGGTCGTCAGCGGAACCGCGGCACAGCCGGTGAGGATCGTACCAAGGCCGATCAACGCCAGCACCATCGACGGTCGCGGTAGTATCAGCCGCACGGCAGCAGCCTGCGCAATGGCCGACACGTTCTGCGGGCCAGCATCATCAGCAAAGGACGATGAATTGGCAGCGGCCCGCGGACGGCGTCGTTCGTTGTCCATCTCATCCACCCCGCGGCGGCATCAACTGGCGCGCCGGATGGTCACGGTGCCGATCGGCAGCGGGACTTCGATGCGGAGCGGAAGCCTGACTCCACCGCTTCGGGCCGCCTTGTCATAGGCAACGACGATCACCGTGGGCGCCGTGCTGCTGGACGGCCGGTGGCCCGCGATGGGGCGATAGACGGCGCGGCAGACGATCTCGTTGTCCGCGAGGTCGCTCGACAGCGGCTTCATGTCGAACCGCACGTTTCCAGTGAACACCTGTGCGGTCCCGCTGCAGGGACTTTCGGATCTCGCCGCCCGCAGGATCTCGGTCATGATCGCGCTCATCGGATCGAGCACGTCCTTGCGATGCGAGGCTTCGAGTGGCAGCCGGCCCTCCTGATCGGCGGCTGCGAATTGTGGGGTGATCGACACTGTCGAGGCCCGATCACCAGAAAAATTGACCTCGATGGTACGGGCATTGCGACCATCGGTCTTGAGCTGATAGCTGGCTGGCAGGATGCGGCTGTCGCGCGACGCGCCGCTCGAGAACGCCTCGAAGCGGTTGGTCAGGCCGAGGAAGGAGGCCTCGCCCTTGAGGCTGATGGTGTATTTGCCGGCCTCGAGGCCGCCGGACAGCCGGGCCGTCCCGATCGGAATGCCTGACAGTCTGGCGCGATAGACCGCGTCGAAGGTGTCGGCGATTGCCGGGACCGGGCCGAAGAACAGCAGAGTGCTGATCAGCACGATCCGGTGGCAGGACGAGAGCAGTTTCCCGTTGGCGGTCAGGATGATCAGCATCATGCCTGCGACCAGGGCGGGGTAGAAGCCGATCTCAAAGAACGCCGGCGAGACCGGCCGTCTGACCATCGCCTGCAGAACGAAATACGTCGATTTGAAAAGTCTCATCGTAGCAATCTCCGGTTTCCGAAGACCTAGCCGTCAACTTCCGCCATGAAATGTCGGGTTTGTTTCGTTATGTTTCTCCCCGTCGTGCGCGGCTTTGTAGATGCGCGCTGGTACGCGGCATTGCCTACAAATTCGTCATTCAGGGGCGTAAGCCGAAGACGCACGAACCCGGAATCTCGCGGCGGGGTGCTACTGAAGCGACGCGGACTACGCGCGTCGCACGATGTCGCGGATCAGGCTCACCGTCTCGTCGATCATCGCGGCGCTGACATCGAGGTGGGTGCAGGCGCGGATGCGGCCGTCCATCATCGCCAGCAGCACGCCGTGGTGGCGCAATGCGCGGACCATCGCCGCGCCGTCGATGCCGGTGCCGACCGGATCGAAGAACACCAGGTTGGTGTCGGGCGCCTGCACCGTAAGACCCCCGATCTGCGACAGCCCGGCCGCCAGCGCGCGGGCGTGAGCGTGATCGTCGGCCAGCCGGTCGATGTGGTTCTCGAGCGCGTGGACGCAGGCGGCGGCGACGATCCCGGCCTGCCGCATCGAACCGCCGAGCCGCTGCTTCCAACGCCAGACCTCGTCGATGAAATCGCGCGAGCCCGCCATCGCAGCGCCGATCGGTGCGCCGAGCCCCTTGCTGAAATCGATCCACACCGAATCCCAGCCGTCGGTCATGTCGCGCGGACTGATGCCGGTGGCGACGCTGGCGTTGAGCAGCCGCGCGCCGTCCATATGCGTCGCCATGCCGGCCGCCTTCGCCGCCTCGGCGATGTCGTCGAGCAGGCCCTTCGGCCAGATCGTGCCGCCGCCGATATTGGCGGTCTGCTCGACGCTGGCCATGGTCTGCGGCGGCTGGTAGCGGCTCTTCGGATGCAGCGCCGCCTTGAAGGCGTCGAGCGTGAATTGCCCGTCGGGTCCGCGCAGGCCGGTGATCTGGAAGCCGCCGAGCGCCGCATGGGCGCCGCCCTCGCGGGACAGGATATGCGCGGTTTCGTGCGCGACGATCTCGTCGCCGCGGCGGCACACCGCCAGCGTCGCGGTGACGTTGCACATCGTGCCGGACGGCATGAACACCGCGGCCTCCTTGCCGAGCAGGTCGGCGACGCGCTCGCACAACAGGTTCACGGTGGGATCGTCGCCGATCTGCTCGTCGCCGCACGCAGCCTCCGCCATCGCCTGCCGCATCGCGGGCGTCGGACGGGTCTGCGTATCGGACAGCAGGTTGATGCGCACTGGCGGCAGCGCGGGATCGGTCGGGGCAGGGGTGTAGGTCATGTCGGAGTCTCGACTGTCATTGCGTGAAGCGCAGCGACCATACCGTAAACGATTTGCGACCGATCGACCCGCTCGTCATTCCGGGGCGGGTGCAGCGCAAGCTGCGCGCGAACCCGGAATCTCTGTGCGCCCGATCTCGGGATTCCGGGTTCGCGCGCCAAGGGGCGCGCGCCCCGGAATGACGGCCTTGTGGATGCCCGGCACAAGGCCGGGCATGACAAACGAGAGGATGACTGACGGAGCAAAGAAAAAGGCCCCGGGAGAACCGGGGCCTTTGGTAGCAACGCTGCGAGCAGCAATCAGCGCGAATAGAATTCGACGATCAGATGCGGTTCCATCTGCACGGCGAAGGGAACGTCCGACAGCAGCGGGATGCGCTGGAACTTCGCGGTGCCCTTGCCGTGATCGACTTCGAGGAAGTCCGGCACGTCGCGTTCGCCGAGCTGCGCGGCTTCCATCACGAAGGCGAGCTGCTTGGAGGATTCCTTGATCTCGATCGTGTCGCCGACCTTCACCTTGTAGCTGGCGATGTTGACGCGCTTGCCGTTCACCTTGATGTGGCCGTGGTTGATGAACTGGCGCGCGGCGAACATGGTGGCGACGAACTTGGCGCGGTACACCACGGTGTCGAGGCGGCGCTCCAGCAGGCCGATCAGGTTCTCGCCGGAGTCGCCCTTCAGACGGGTCGCCTCGACGTAGATCGAGTGGAACTGGCGCTCGGAGATGTTGGCGTAGTAGCCCTTCAGCTTCTGCTTGGCGCGCAGCTGCACGCCGAAGTCGGAGAGCTTGCCCTTGCGGCGCTGGCCATGCTGGCCGGGGCCGTATTCGCGGCGGTTGACCGGGCTCTTCGGACGGCCCCAGATATTCTGGCCCATCCGGCGGTCGATCTTGTACTTCGCTTCACTGCGCTTGGTCATCGCGTCCTCTTGGGATTGCTAAGGTGAGGAGACGCGCCCTCCTGTGCCCCGGAAGAATTCCGGCGCCGACAGGTCCGTTCCTCAAGTGCAAGGGCCGGACCACGGGTCGCGAAACGCATCGCGGGCCGAAAACCGGCCCGCGAGCAGTGGGTGTCTAGGAAGAAACCGCCGGGATGTCAATTGAATGGACGGATTTCGCGCCGGTTTGCGCGGTCCCACGCAACTCGCCGGCGATCGGACCGTTCAGGATATTTTCCAGTCGGATCAGGCTCTTGGCGATCATGGCCGCGTCGGTCACGCGGTGATCCCAGCGCATCACCACGTCGACGGTGTGATCCGGCCCGACCACGCCGTAGCTGAGCAGGAAGGGGCCCGGGCTGAGCGGGTAGAGGTCGCCGGGGCCATAGGCCGAGACCGACGAAATGCCGAAGCTGCCGAAATAGTTCGCGCGCAACCGGCCGCTGCCGAGCGCGAAGCCCCAGGCCAGCCGTCGCAGCGGCAGCGGCAGGCGGGAGATCTGCAGCATCTTGCGGAACGCCGGCACCTCGCACAGCGGCGCGGTCTTGCCATGGCGGATCGACGCGTCGATCTCGGCCAGCGACATCTCGTCGGCGGCGATCAGCTTCTGCATCAGCACGCAATCCTCGCCATCCTCGCAGCGGGCGATCGCGACCATGCCGATGCTGCACGGCAGCTCGAACAGATGCGGTAACAGGCCGCCGACATGCAGCGTGCGCAGGATCGGCTCGTCGCGTGCCACCAGGCTGAAGGCCTTCACGAAGATCGCGGCGAGGCCCGGGCGGTCGCCGGCTGCGGCGCGCGCCTGCATCAGCGCGCGGACGTCGAGCGTGCGGCGGAACGAGATCAGCGGCACGCCCGTCGAGGCGTGCATCAGATCGGCGATCAGGTTTCGCCGCGACGACAGTTTTCGGAACGTGCCACGCATGGTTCAGGCCGGCTGCGTCGCGACGGGCGGCGTCAGCTTGGTGAAGGCAGCCACGCCTCAGGGCGCCGGCGAGGCGAGCGGCTTGGTCTTGTCGACCACATAGGTGCCGAGCACCTTGACGCTCTTGTCGCCATGCACCCGGGCGTCGTGCACCACGCCCGCGGGAATCGTGAAGGAATCGCCGGCCTTCAGCCGGCGGTCGGGCTGGCCGTCGACGATAAGGTCGGCCTCGCCCTCCATGATGTAGCTGACCTCGATGCCGGGATGGGTGTGGCGCCCGGCGGCGCCGCCCGGGGCGATCTCGACCAAGGCTGTGAGCGTGACGTGGCCGTCCGGATATTCAACCTTCTGCAGCGGCGTGCGCTTGATGGCGCTCTGCTGCGCCAGCGCGAGCCCGCCGGTCGCAACCGTGACGGCAAACAATCCGAGGACGATCTTTCTGATCATTGTTTCTCTCCCTTGCCGCCGCAACCTAGCAGCGCGCCGGGGGCGGGGAAAGTCAGGCCGGAACGCGGCCCCCGAAAAACGGCGCCAGCATTGCCGCGGCATGGCGGCGTCCCGAGGTAAAGATCATGGCTGCGTCGGTGTCAGCCGCGCCGGCTTCGGCCGGGCCCAGCACGGTGGCGACGCGGCGGGCGATCGCCGGCGCCGGGTCGATCCAGTCGACCGGCCACGGCGCCAGCCGCACCAGCCGGTCCAGCAGCAGCGGATAATGGGTGCAGGCCAGCACGATGGCGTCGGTGCGTTGCGATGCGTCGCTGGGATCGCCGACGAAGCAGGGCGCGATCTCGGCGGCGATCTGCGCGTCCGTGATCCCGGCGCCGCCCAGCGCGGCCTCGGCGAGCGACGCGAGGTTGGCAGAACCGACCAGCGTGACGGTGCAGCTCTGCGCGAAATCGCGGACCAGCGCGCGGGTGTATTCCCGCGCCACCGTGCCACTGGTGCCGAGCACCGAGACCAGCTTGGTGGTCGAGGCCGCGCAGGCCGGCTTGATCGCCGGCACGGTGCCGACGAACGGCACCTTGTAGGCTTCGCGGAGATGCGACAACACCAGGGTGGAGGCAGTGTTGCAGGCGATTACCACGATATCGGGCGCGTGCGCGGCGATCAGCTCGCCGATCAGCGGCACCACGCGGGCGATCAGCGCCGGCTCGGTATGGCCGCCATAGGGGAAGAACGCGTCGTCGGCGGCGTAGACGTAACGCGCCTCCGGCCGCGCCTTGACCACCTCGCGCAGCACGGTGAGCCCGCCGAGGCCGGAATCGAACACGAGGATGGTGGGAGCGGTGGGCACGCGGCGATCCTACGACACAGTCACTGATGCGCGGCATCGGCAGCGCGCTCCCTCTCCCGTGGGGAGAGGGTCGGGGTGAGGGGGGACGCCCTCTCGATAGCTCGACGCCCCCTCACCCGGATTGCTTCGCAATCCGACCTCTCCCCGGCGGGGAGAGGTGAGCCAGCGCTCGGTGCGGGCGATGGTGTCAGACTAGACCGACATGGTTACGGCCAGGTTGCCAAGGTTGTCATGGCCGGACTTGTCCCGGCCATCCACGCCTGTTCCTCGTGGCCAGGACGTGGATGCCCGCGACGAGCGCGGGCATGACGGCCGAGAGGACAGGGGCCGTCGACGCTCACACCACCTGCAGCGGGCGGTGCGGCGCGGCCGGCAGCTCGACGCGGACAGGGTCCCCCGGCCGCAGGTCGCCGCCGGCGCGGACGACGCTCATCACGCCGGTCTTGCGGATCAGCCCGCCATTGGCATCGCGGCCGAGATTGGCCGCCATCAGGCCCTTCTGGAAGCCGTCGATCTGGACACAGGGATTGCGCAGCCCGGTAACCTCGACGATTGCGCTGTCGCCGAGATGCAGCAGCGTTCCCTGCGGCAGCGCCAGCAGGTCGACGCCCGCGGTGGTGACGTTCTCGCCGAGGTCGGCGGGGCCGACCGAAAACCCCTTCTCGCGCAGCTCGTCGAACAGCTCCTGGTGGATCAGATGCACCTGCCGCAGATTCGGCTGGGTCGGATCCCTCCGCACCCGCGAGCGGTGCTTCACCGTGACGCCGCTATGCGCGTCGCCCTCGACGCCGAGCCCGGCGACGAGCCGGATGACCAGGCTCGGCCGCTTGCTGAAATGATGCCCGCGGTCGAGGCTGACGGCGACGACGGTGCCCATCAATCAGCTCTCGCCGAACACGCGCTTGAAGATCGTGTCGACGTGCTTGAGGTGATAGCCGAGGTCGAACTGTTCGGCGATCTCCTCCGCCGACATGTACTTCCGCATGTCGGGGTCGTTGGTCAGCAGGGTCTGGAAATCGCCTTCGCCGCGCCACACCGGCATCGCGTTGCGCTGCACCAGCTTGTAGCTTTCCTCGCGCGAGCAGCCCTTCTGGGTGAGCGCGGTGAGCAGCCGCTGCGAATGGATCAGCCCGCCGAGCCGATCGAGGTTCTTCATCATATTATCGGGATAGACCACCAGCTTCTCGATCACGCCCGCGAGACGGTTCAGCGCGAAGTCGAGCGTCACCGTGGCGTCGGGCGCGAACATCCGTTCGGCCGAGGAATGCGAGATGTCGCGCTCGTGCCACAGCACCACGTTCTCCATCGCCGGCATCACATAGGCGCGGACCATGCGCGACAGCCCGGTGAGGTTTTCGGTCAGCACCGGATTGCGCTTGTGCGGCATCGACGACGAGCCCTTCTGCCCCTCGGAGAAGAACTCCTCGGCCTCCAGCACCTCGGTGCGCTGCAGATGGCGGAATTCGGTGGCGAGCCGCTCCACCGACGAGGCGATCACGCCGAGCGTGGCGAAGTACATCGCGTGGCGGTCGCGCGGGATCACCTGGGTCGATACCGGCTCGACCGCGAGGCCCATCGCCTTGGCGACATACTCCTCCACGAACGGATCGATATGCGCGAAGGTGCCGACCGAGCCGGAAATCGCGCAGGTCGCGACTTCTTTTCGCGCGGTGACCAGCCGTTCGCGGGCGCGGGTGAACTCGGCATAGGCGTAGGCCATCTTCAGGCCGAAGGTCACCGGCTCGGCATGGATGCCGTGCGAGCGTCCGATCGACGGCGTCATCTTGTGTTCGAAGGCACGCTTCTTCAGCGCGGCCAGCACCTTGTCGACGTCGGCGATCAGCAGGTCGGCGGCGCGCGTGAGTTGCACGTTGAAGCAGGTGTCGAGCACGTCCGACGACGTCATGCCCTGATGCACGAAGCGCGATTCCGGCCCGACGAATTCGGCCAGATGGGTCAGGAAGGCGATGACGTCGTGCTTCACCTCGCGCTCGATCTCGTCGATCCGCGCCACGTCGAACGCCGCGTCCTTGCCCTTGGCCCAGATCGTCTCAGCGGCGGCCTTCGGAATCACTCCGAGCTCCGCCTGCGCGGAGGCCGCATGCGCCTCGATCTCGAACCAGATCTTGAAACGCGTCAGCGGCTCCCAGATGGCGGCCATCTCGGGACGGGTATAGCGGGGAATCATGCAGGTCTCGCGGGGTCAGGGGTACCGCGGCGCTTTAGCAGATCGGGGGAGGGGAGGCCAGAGTTGGAGACATTGAAGGCGTCGCCTCGAGCCTTGGCGCAGCAGCACCCACCGCTGTCATACGCGGGCTTGACCCGCGTATCCATCGCGCGCAGCGCGCTGGATGACGCGGTCGTCACGAAGCGGATGGGTTGCCGGGTCAAGCCCGGCAACGACGTGGGTGCTTTCATCGCGACCGTCATTCCGGCGCGTGAGCCGCGCCAGCGGAGAGTGAGCCCGGAAGCCACATCCCGTAGCGTTGATGCGGTGCAGGGGTCGCAGCGAACTGCTCGAACGAGAGATTGCGGCGTATGGATTCCGGGCCTGCGCCCAAGCGGGCGCATCCCGGAATGACGAACTAAATAGCTTCGCCTCTTGCCGTTAGCGCCGCGCTACGGATCCCGTCGATATTCGCCTTGTAGCTCTCCACCGTGCCGCCCTTGAACACCGCCGAGCCTGCGACGAAAGCATTCGCCCCCGCGGCCGCCAACTGCCCGGACACCGCGGCCGAGACGCCGCCGTCGACTTCGATGTCGATCGGGCGGCCCGCGGTCATCGCGCGCAGGTCGGAGATTTTTCCGAGCGCGGATGTGATGAAGGCCTGGCCGCCGAAGCCGGGGTTGACCGACATCACCAGGATCAGGTCGACCATGTCGATGACGTATTCGATCGCGCTGAGCGGCGTGCCGGGGTTGAGCGAGACGCCGGCCTTCTTGCCGAGCGCGCGGATCGCCTGCAGCGAGCGGTGCAGATGCGGGCCGGCTTCGGCGTGCACGGTGATGTGGTCGCAGCCGGCCTTGGCGAAGGCTTCGAGGTACGGGTCGGCCGGCGCGATCATCAGATGGCAGTCGAAGATCTTCTTGGTGTGCGGGCGCATCGCCTTGATGACGTCGGGGCCGTAGGAGATGTTCGGCACGAAATGCCCGTCCATCACGTCGAGATGCATCCAGTCGGCGCCGGCTTCGTCGACCGCGCGGACTTCCTCGCCGAGCTTCGAAAAATCGGCGGCGAGGATCGACGGCGCGATGACGAGGGGGCGGGGCGCGAATTGCGACATGAGCGATTCCGGGCTGGCGTGGCGGGTGCGGCCCATCGCTAACATGGCGGGCAGGGCCGGACAACGCGCCGCCGGGCCGGCAATTGCTGCCGCCGCGGCAGGATTTTCCGGGCCACGCGGCGTGGGCCGGCGGTCTCGAGCATTGATATATCGCGCTTTTTTCGATGGCACGCGGCTTGCTGACTCAATCTCCGAGACAGTTGCCGCCGGCGTGCGGCGATCGGAGTGTCGCTCATGATGCTAGCCCTCGGCGCGATGTCCACGGCGCTCGACGCGCTGACCTCGCTGACCCAGTCGAAGAAACCGGCTGGCGCGGGTCAGGCCGCGTCGGCATTCGACACCTCCGGCGCGACGCCGCCCACCGCGCCGGTGCAGCCGGTAACGACCGGGTTTTCGTCGCAGAGCGGCGGGCTGTCGCCATCGACCTTGAGCGCGGTGCTGGCAGCGCTTGGGCAATCGTCGGATGCGTCGGCGGCCGGCGCGTCGGACGCGATGAAGGATTTCTTCAAGCAGATCGACGCCGACCAGAACGGCACGATCAGCAAAAGCGAGTTCGAGACCGCGCTTGGCGCCGGCGGCAGCAACCTTGCGATGGCCGGCTCGGTGTTCGGCAAGCTCGACGCCAATGCCGACGGATCGGTCAGCCTCGAGGAATTGTCAGCAGCCTTGAAGCCGCCGGACAAGGATCGCCGCCACGGCTCCGGCGGACCGCAGGACGGCAGCGGCGATCCGCTGCTGGATGCGCTGGACGATGCGGCGGCAGTTGGCGGCGATGACGGGACGGCGGTCGACTCCGCCACGCGGTCGAAGCGGAGCAACGCGCTCGCTTCCGCCAACGCCATGTCGTCGTATAATTTCGTCGAGCAGCTGATCCAGAGCCAGCAACGCGCCGTTGCGGCGTCGTCGACGTCGACGCTTGGGCTGACGGCGTAGTTGTAATTTGAGCTGAGTTGATCTGAGTGGGTGAAGCAAACCCCTTGCCTGCTCTCTCCCCCCTTGTGGGGGAGAGGTGGAGTGGGGGGTGACGAGGGCGCTGTGCCTGCAACTTACCCCCTCCCTAACCCTCCCCCACAAGGGGGAGGGAACAGGCTAACGATGCTGCCGCGTCGTAAACAACCGAAGCGCCGAAACGCAGCTATCCGAACCGATCCTTCCACGCCGGCAGCGCGCCCGGAAACGGCAGCGCCGTGGCCGCATGCACGCCGCGGGCGATGGCGCGCGCCACCGTGTTGGCGGCGAGCATGCCGAGTTCGGTGAGGCCGGCGAGCGGATCGATCGGCGTCAGGCAGGTCGCGGCGGCGAACACCACGTCGCCGTCGAGCGGCGCGTGCACCGGATAGATCGCGCGCGCCATGCCGGTCTGGGCGATCATCGCCAGCCGCTTGGCCTGCGGCTTGGTCAGGATCGCGTCGGTGACGACGGCCACCAGCGTGGTGTTCTCGACCGCGGTGGCGGCGCTGCCGCCTTTCAGCCGGGCGGCCAGCATGTCGGCGCTGAACCCGGCCGGCAGGCCGCGGCCGCCGAATTCCTCGTCAATCTCGAACGGCGCCGCCCAGAACCACGGCCCGTCGCCGACCGTGACGCTGCCGACCGCGTTCACCACGGCCAGCGCGGCGACCGTCACACCGTCGGGCGTCCGGGCCGAAGCCGAGCCGAGCCCGCCCTTGAAGTTTGCCGTGGTGGCGCCGTAGCCCGCGCCCACCGTGCCAAGCGCGAAGCTGTCGCTGGCTGCGGCGGCCGCCGCATGGCCGAGATCGCGATACGGCGAGAAGCGGCTCCAGTTCTTGTCGCCGCCGTTCAGCAGGTCGAACAGCACGGCGCCGGGCACGATCGGAATGGTGACGTCGCCGATCGCAAAGCCGCGGCCCTGTTGGCGGAGCCAGGCCTGCACGCCGCCGCCGGCGTCGAGCCCGTAGGCCGAGCCGCCAGACAGCGCGACGGCGTCGATCGCCTCCACCGTCGAGGCCGGATCGAGCAGCGCGCAGTCCCGCGTGCCGGGTCCGCCGCCGCGCACGTCGATCGAGGCCACGGCAGGCTTGTCGAACACGATGGCGGTGACGCCGGAGGCGAGCGCATGGTCGTCGGCATGGCCGACCCGGACGCCGGCGATATCGGTCAGAAGATTCTTCATCGGTCCCCCGCGCCGCGCAGCGGGTCACGCGGCATCACAAGCCGCTGAAGCCGGACCCGGCGGGCCTTGCATAGCGTGGCGGCCGCGGTGCATCTAGCGCCATGATTACCGATGTTTCGATCCCCGCCGCGTTCATCGCGGGCCTGGTCAGCTTCCTGTCGCCCTGCGTGCTGCCGCTGGTGCCGCCCTATCTGATCTATCTGACCGGCGCGACCATCGAGCGGGTCGCCACCGGCGAGCAGGCGCAGGCGTCAAAGCGGGCGATCATGCTGTCGGCGCTGATGTTCGTCGCCGGCTTCTCCACGGTGTTCGTGGCGCTCGGCGCCAGCGCCAGCCTGGTCGGCAGCCTGATCCGGGCCTGGTCGGCGCAGCTGTCGATCCTGGCCGGCATCGTCATCATCCTGATGGGCCTGCATTTCCTCGGCCTCACCCGGATCGGCCTGCTGATGCGCGAGGGCCGGCTGCCGATCCCAAAGCCGGTCGGGCGCTGGGGCGCCTATGTGATGGGGCTGGCGTTCGCGTTCGGCTGGACGCCGTGCATCGGGCCGATCCTGGCGGCGATCCTGTCGGTGGCGGCGGCCGAGGCGACGGTCGCCAAGGGCGCCGGGCTGCTGGCGGTGTATTCCGCCGGGCTCGGCATCCCGTTCCTGCTGGCCGCCTTCATGGTCGAGCAGTTTTCCTCGATGTTCGCCCGGATGAAGAAGCACCTCGTCCATGTCGAGCGCGCGATGGGCGTGCTGATGGTGCTGGTCGGCATCGGCTTCCTCACCGGCGCGGTGACCGGGGCCAGCATCTGGCTGCTGGAGACCTTTCCGGCGCTGGCGAACTTCGGCTAGCGCGGCCTGTCGGAACCGATGCGGCCGCCGGGAGTCAAATGCTGGGCTTTGCAGCAGGAGATGTCCATGAGCGAGATGACACTGGCCGACCTGTCGGAGAAGATGCGCGATATCGATTTCGCCATCCTGTCGACCCGCGCCGAGGGCGGCGAGATCGCCGGGCGGCCGATGAGCAACAATGGCGACGTCGAATATGACGGCGATTCATTCTTCTTCACCTACGAGCAGACCCATACCGTGCGCGACATCAAGCGCGATCCGCAAGTCGGGCTGTCGTTCACCGGCGCCAAGGGTTTCCTCGGCAAGCCGCCGAACTTCATCGTGGTCGAAGGCAAGGCCGAACTGATCCGCGACAAGGCGCAGTTCGAGAAGCACTGGACCAAGGACCTCGACTACTGGTTCAAGGACGGCATCGACACCCCCGGAATCGTGCTGATCAAGGTCCATGCCAGCCGCATTCATTACTGGGACGGCGATGACGAAGGCGAGATCAAGCTGTAGGGCAACGCGTAGCCTGGATGGAGCGGATCGGAATCCGGGACTGTAGCTCAGCCCCGAATTACGCTTCGCTTCATCCGAGCTACAACATCACTCCTCGAATGCGCCGTAGACCAGATTCTTCAGCGTCGTGCGGATGCGGTTTCGCTCCTTCACCGTCTGGGCCATGAACACCACGAACATCTCTTCTTCCGGATCGACCCAGAAGGTGGTGCCGCCGGCGCCGGACCAGTTCATCTCGCCGGCGGAGCCCTGGGTCGGGCTGACGCCCTTCTCGGTGCGCACCGCAAAGCCGAGGCCGAAGCCGAAGCCGGGGCCGGGCAGGTAATACGGGCCGTTCACGACGCCGGCCGCGGGGCCGATGTGATTGGCGCCCATGAAGGCCACGGTCTTGGGGCTGAGATAGCGCTTGCCCTCGTAGCTGCCGCCATTGGCGATCATCTCGGCGAAACGGGCGTAGTCGCCGATCGTCGAGACCAGGCCGCCGCCGCCGGATTCCCATTTGCGGGCGACGCGCGGATCGAACATGTCGGCGCCGGCGCCGATCTTGCGGTCGTTCGCAAACGGCTCGGCGACCCGCGGCTGCCGCGCCGGCTCGGTGACGTAGTAGGTCGTCTCCTTCATGCCGAGCGGATCGAAGATCCGCTGTTTCTGGAACTCGTACAGCGACTTTCCGGATACGACCTCGACCACGCGGCCGAGCACGTCGGTCGAATGGCTGTAGTCCCAGGTGCTGCCGGGCTGGTACACCAGCGGCAGCTTGGCGAGCCGGTCGACGAAGCCCGCATTGTCGACATCGTCCTCCAGCAGCTTCGCCTCGACATAGGCCTTCTTCACGGCGCCTTCGCCGAAGAAGCCGTAGGTCAGGCCGGACGTATGGCGCAGCAGATCCTGGATCGTCATCGGACGTCGTGGCGCGACGAGGTCCAGCGTGACGGTACCGTCTTCGGCTTTCTTCTCGACGCCGACCTTCACATTGGCGAAGGACGGAATGTATTTGGCGACCGGCTCGTCGAGGGTGAGCTTGCCTTCCTCCACCAGCATCATCACCGCGACCGAGGTGATCGGCTTGGTCATCGAATAGATCCGGAAGATGGTGTCGTCGGTCATCGGCGCCTTGGTGGCGGGATCGCGCACGCCGAGCCGCTGATAATAGGCGACCTTGTCGTGCCGCTTGATCAGCATGATGGCGCCCGGAATTTTCTCGGTGGCGATCTCGTTGCGCAGATAGGCGTCAATCCGCGCCAGACCGGCTTCCGAGAAGCCGGCTTCCTTCGGGTCGACCTTGCCGAGGCTGTCGGCGAAAGCCGGGCCCGTAAAAGCGAGAATGACGGCGGCGGCGAGCGATAGCCCGAGATGGCGGCGCATCGGCGTGTCTCCCTGATCGTTTATTTTTTTTGACGCCGGAGCCTAACACAAAAATACGGGCGGGAGCCAAGGCCCCGCCCGTATCGTTCAGCCGGCACGTGCCGCTGGAATTAGCCGCGTTGAGCGACCGAGGTCAGGTTCCCTTGCCGGGATTGATCTCGGCGTAGTTGCCCTTGGCGTCCCACTTGTAGACGACGTAGTCGATCGCCTTGATATCGCCCTTGGCGTCGAATCCGAGTTTGCCGAGCACGGTGTCCCATTCGCCCGACTTGATCGCCTCGGCGACCTTCTTCGGGTCGGTCGAGTTGACCTTCTTCACCGCCTGCGACCAGACCTGGAACGCCGCATAGGTGTACAGCGTGTAGCCTTCCGGATCGATGTTCTTGGCCTTGAACTTCTCGACGATCGCCTTGGCGGTCGGCTTGTTGCGCGGGTCGGGGCCGAAGGTGAACAGCGTGCCTTCCGCGGCCGGGCCGGTGATCGAGGCGAACTCCTTGTCGTTCATGGCGTCGCCCGCCATCAGCACGGTCTTGAGACCCTGGTCGCGCATCTGACGCAGGATCAGGCCGGCTTCCTGGTGGTAGCCGCCGACAAACACCAGATCGATGTTGTCGCGCTTCAGCCGCGACACGATCGAATTGAAGTCCTTGTCGCCCTTGTTGTAGCTCTCGAACATCTTCTCGGTGAAGCCGGCCTTGTTCAGCGCCTTCTTGGTCTCGTCGGCGAGACCTTTGCCGTAGGTCGACTTGTCGTTGAGGATGGCGACGTTCTTGCCCTTGTAGTTCTTGGCGATGTAGTCCGCCGCGACCAGGCCCTGCTGGTCGTCACGGCCGCACACCCGCAGCACGTTCCACAGCTTGCGCTCGGTGAACAGCGGGTTGGTCGAGGCCGGGGTGATCTGCAGCACGTTGCTGTCGGCATAGACTTCCGAGGCCGGGATCGACGACGACGAGCAGAAGTGGCCGGCGACGAACGGGATCTTGCCGCTGGAGAGTTTTTCCGCGACCGAGCGCGCCTGCTTCGGGTCGCAGGCATCGTCGCCGATCTGCAGCGCCAGCTTCTTGCCGAGCACGCCGCCTGCGGCGTTGAGGTCGGCGACCGCCTGTTCGGCGCCGTTCTGCAACTGCCGGCCGAAGGCGGATTCGCCGCCCGTCATCGGGCCCGCGACCGCGACCGAGATGTCCTGTGCCAGCGCCGTGGTCGACAGCGCCAGAGACGCGCCGAGCGCCAGGCCGAGAAGCTTGAATGGTGTCATGGGTTGATCCTTGCGATGGTCGAACAAGTTTCGCGTGATGCGCCCCGGCAAGCCGAAGCGAAGTTCGGCGGCATTGTCGGCTGATTTTGCGGCCAAGTCATCGGCAAAATTTGCGCCACCTGCCGCCCGCAATGCCGCATCTTGCCGCAGTGGCATTGGCCGTCATTCCGGGGCGCGGGCGGCGCGAGCCGCGCGCGAACCCAAATCCCGAGATTGGGCGCACGGATTCAATAGATTCCGGGTTCATGTCGCCGCTGCGAGGCTCATGCCCCGGAATGACGATCGTTGGCTGCAAGCCGCTACGTCCCGCGGCCGCCCTCGAGATATGCCGCGCGGACTTCCGGGCGGGCCAGCAGTTCGCGGCCGCTGCCGCTCATGGTGATCAGGCCGTTGACCAGCACGTAGCCGCGATGCGCCAATCGCAGCGCGTGGTTGGCGTTCTGCTCGACGATCAGCACGGTGAGGCCGTCCTGCTTGTTGAGGGTGCGGATCGCGTCGAAGATCTGCTTGGTGATCAGCGGGGCGAGGCCGAGCGATGGCTCATCGAGCAGCAACAAGCGCGGCCGGCTCATCAGCGCGCGGCCGATCGCCAGCATCTGCTGCTCGCCGCCGCTCAATGTTCCGCCGCGCTGCGCGAAGCGCTCCTTCAGCCTTGGAAACAGGGTGAGCACGCGCTCCAGGCTGGCGGCGCGCTCGGCTTCCGTGCCCTCGGTGGCGTTGGCGCCCATCTGCAGATTCTCGGCGACGCTCATGCGTGGAAAAATCCGGCGGCCTTCCGGCGACTGCGCGATCCGCATCCGCGCGATCTGATGCGTCGGCACCTGGGTGATGTCGTCGCCGTCGAACACGATCGCTCCCGACCGCGCGCGCGGCTGGCCGAAGATCGTCATCATCAGGGTCGACTTGCCGGCGCCATTGGCGCCGATCAGCGCCACGATCTCGCCCGGGCTGATGTCGAGATCGACGCCCTTCAGCGCCTCGATCTTGCCGTAGGACGCGCGCAGGCCCTTGATGGACAGCAGGGGATTCGCGGTCGAGGTCATCGTGAGACCTCTCCGCCGTCATGCCCGGGCTTGTCCCGGGCATCCACGTCCTGGTAGCGAGGCATAGGCGTGGATGGCCGGGACAAGCCCGGCCATGACAACGTTTGGCGCATTGCGCGGAGCGGCCTCACAGCCCCAGCTCCTGCTCGACGGCTTCGACCTCGTCGTCGTCGACGCCGAGATAGGCGGCGATCACCTTGGGGTCGTCGCGGATCTCGCGCGGCGGGGCGTCGGCGATCTTGACGCCGTGGTCGAGCACCACGACGTGGTCGGAGATTTCCATCACCACGCTCATGTCGTGCTCGATCAGCAGGATCGAGGTGCCGTGATCGTCGCGGATCGACAGCAGCAGCTCGCTGAGCGCCGCGCTTTCGCGGGCGTTGAGGCCGGCCGCGGGCTCGTCGAGGCAGAGCAGCGCCGGGCCGGTGCACATTGCGCGCGCGATCTCGAGCCGGCGCTGGTCGCCGTAGGGCAGGTTGCCAGCGGCGTCGTCGGCCCGATCCAACAGGCCGATGCGGTCGAGCCAGAACCGCGCCTGGTCGATCGCGGCGAGTTCGGCGGCGCGCCAGGACGGCGCGCCGAACAGGCCGAGGAAGGTGAAGCCCGAGGCGCGCATCAGCGCGTTGTGCTGCGCCACCATCAGGTTTTCCAGCGCGGTCATGCCGGGAAACAGCCGGATGTTCTGGAAGGTGCGCGCGACCTTGGCGATCTTGGAAATGCGGAAATCGTTCAGCTGCTCAAGCTGGTAGTCGCTGCCGTCGGCGTGATGCAATCGGATGGCGCCGTCGCTCGGCTTGTAGAAGCCGGTGATGCAGTTGAACACGGTGGTCTTGCCGGCGCCGTTTGGGCCGATCAGCGCGGTGATCTTGCCGCGCTGCGCGTTGAACGACAGCGCATTGACGGCGACGATGCCGCCGAACCGCATGGTCAGCTGCTCGACGCTGAGGATGTCGCGGGCCGCGCTCATCCGTGGCCCTCCTTGACGAGGTCGGAGGAGATCGCGCGGTTGTGCCGCAGGAACACGGTCGGCGCGCGGTGGCCGATCAGGCCGCGCGGCCGCCAGATCATCAGCAGCACCATGGCGCTGCCGAACACCAGCATGCGGAACTGCTCGAGGTCGCGGAACAGCTCGAAGCCGCCGATCAGCGCGAGTGCCGCCAGCGCCACGCCGAGCTGCGAGCCCATGCCGCCCAGCACCACGATCGCCAGCACCAGTGCGGATTCGTGGAAGGTGAAGGATTCCGGCGAGATGAATCCCTGCCGCGTGGCGAAGAACGCGCCCGCAAAGCCGCCGAACATCGCGCCGGTGGCAAAGGCTGTGAGTTTTGTTGTGACGATGTTGATGCCGAGCGCGCGGCAGGCGACCTCGTCCTCGCGCATCGCCTCCCAGGCGCGGCCGATCGGCAGCCGCCGAAGCCGGATCGTCACCCAGTTGGTCAGCAGCGCCAGCGCCAGGATCAGGTAGAACAGAAATACCACCCGGTGCGTCGGCGAGAATTCGATGCCGAGCAACGCGGCGAGGCCGTCGTCGCCGGGCGTCAGCGGGATACCGAACATGGTCGGGCGCGGAATGCCGCTGACGCCGTTAGGGCCGCCGGTCAGCGTCTGCCAGTTGATGATGACGAGGCGGATGATCTCGCCGAAGGCGAGCGTCACGATCGCGAGGTAGTCGCCGCGCAGCCGCAGCACCGGGAAGCCGAGCAGCACCCCGCAGAACGCCGCAAGGATGCCGGCGAGCGGCAGGCAGATCCAGAACGACAGCCCGAAATGGGTCGCCAGCAGTGCGTAGGAATAGGCGCCGACCGCGTAGAACGCGACGTAGCCGAGATCGAGCAGGCCGGCGAGGCCGACCACGACGTTGAGCCCCCAGCCGAGCATCACGTAAGTGAGCACCAGGATTCCGAGATCGAGGATGTAGCGCTGGTCGTAGAAGATCACCGGCACCAGGAAGGTGAAGCCGAGCAGCAGCGGCACCAGCGCGCGGCGCGCCAGCGTCAGCGCGCTCGTGACGCTCGGCGGCACGATCCGCACCGTCTCGACCGGTCCCCACCAGTGCCGCAGCAGTTCGATCGCGATGCTGCCGGCGAACACGGCGCCGACCAGCGAGGCGAGATCGCCGAACCGAGTCCAGTAGATCAGCTGTCCGGTCGGGCCGGCCTCGGTGCGCACGCCGATCATCAGCGAAAACAGAACCAGCGCCACCAGGGCGCTGATCACTGCCTTCTTGAAGACGAAGCCGATATCGAGGCCGCGTCTGGCGATTGCCGAAGGGGAGGCGGTGTGGGCCACGCGGGCTCAGACCTTTTCGACTTCCGGCCGGCCCAAGAGGCCGGTCGGCATGAAGATCAGCACCACGATCAGGATGGAGAACGCCGCGACGTCCTTGTACTCGGTGGAAAAATACGCCGCCCACAGCGTCTCGATCAGGCCGATCAACAGGCCGCCGAGCATCGCGCCGGGCAGCGAGCCGATGCCGCCCAGCACCGCGGCGGTGAACGCCTTGATGCCGGCGACGAAGCCCATGAAGAAATCCACCAGGCCGTAATACAGCAGGTACATCATGCCGGCGACCGCGGCGAGCGCTGCGCCGATCACGAAGGTCATCGAGATGGTGCGGTCGACATCAACCCCGAGCAGCGCCGCCATGGTGCGGTCCTGCTCGCAGGCGCGCATGTCGCGGCCGAGCCTCGTCCGCGCCACCAGCCAGGTGAAGATCGCCAGCAGGATCACCGTGGTGATGACGACGACGATCTGCACATTCGACAGCCGCACCACGAAGCCGTCGGCCTCGTACAGCGTGTAGCCGCCGGTGATGATCGGCGGCACCGGCTTGACCCGGGCGCCCTGGGCCACCTGGGCGTAATTGCTGAGCACGAACGACATGCCGATTGCCGACAGCATCGGGGCGAGCCGGAACGAGTGCCGCAGCGGCCGATAGGCGATGCGTTCAACCGTCCAGCCGTACAGTCCGGTGATCGCCATCGACACCAGCAGCACCACCAGGAGGATGACCGGAACCACGGTCAGGCCGACCGAGACCAATATCAGAAAGCTGATCAGCGCGGTGAAGCCGCCGATCATGAAGATGTCGCCATGGGCGAAATTGATCATGCCGACGATGCCGTAGACCATCGTGTAGCCGATCGCGATCAGGCCGTAGATCGAGCCGAGCACGATGCCGTTGATCAGTTGCTGGGCGAAATAATCCATGCGCTGCGATGCCGGAGCCTGATCGGGTGACGTGTGGTCTGCGACATTTTCTAACAGCGTGACCGGGCCGGGGGCAACACCGCCAGCTGCGGCTTTACGCGCCTGTACACGGTTATCAATGAGGCAGATTCCGCGGAGCGGTGCGACGCCACCGGCCAATGGCCGGCTTGCGCGTGCAGCGCATCAAGCCTTGTCAAGAGAAACGTTATCCACTTTGGCGTTAAGGTAAACAAAGGGTTTAGATTGTTGCCCGCCGCCGGCGAGGGTTAATTCCCGTTAAGATTTGCCGCCATGACGCGCGGCGGCCGGCGGGAACAGCATGATCGACACCTGGCGTATCAGCACCTTCAACGGCGTCCTGCTGGCGGCGTATTTCATCCCGACCTGGGTGATCGTCGCGTTCAAGATCATGATCTCGCCGATCCATGGCCTTTATGACAGGCCGAACGTTGCGGTCGCGCTGTTCATCAGCGACCACCTGCAATTGACCGCGCTCGGCGCGGCGCGGATGGCCTGGTTGCTGGCGCTCGGCAAGCTGACGGTGGTGGCGTTCTTCGCGGTGTTCGTCGTGTTCACGACGCGGCCGTCGATCCGCCGGACCGGCGGCTGCGACGAGGCGCTTGGATTCGCGCTGGCGCTCGGCAGCACCATCAGCTTCGCAAGTATGCTGATGGCGTCGTACACCGGCGAATTCGAGGCCCTGCGCCTGCACGCAACCGAACTGCTGCTGCTGCTCGGCACCGCGATCCTGATGACGATCGAGCCGTCGGGATGGCGCGAGGCGGGTGTCGCTGCGGAGCAGGGCGAGAATCAAGGGTACGCGTTGGATCAACGCCAGGCCGGCTGATCAGCGTGCGGACGCTTTCTTTCTGAGTGTCCTGACGGCTGGTTCGACCACGAGATCGTCGACGGAAACGGCGAGTGCCTTGGCGATTTCGACGAGCGTTCCGATGTCGCCCGTCTTCAGGCCTGCTTCAATCTCGGACAGAAATCCCTGAGATATCCCCGTGTGTTGCGACAACGCGGTTTGCGACATGGCGCGTCGCTTGCGCCAGAAGGCAAGGGGAGTTTTGGCGGCCAGCAATTCGTCGATGTCCTTGCTTGTGAGGGTCTCGCTCTTGCCCGCCTTCCGCTCGGCGCGCGCCCGACGCAGGATGGCCGCATCGGCACGATCCTCCTTTAAAGATACCAACTGATCGTATTCAGCCCGCGACAGGATGACGATGTCGTCGCCATTGGGGCTTTTGGTCATCACCGGCATAAATGGTCCCTAATCATAAATCGCGCCGCGTGGCCCGATGTCTTCGATAAAGATTGCTTCCTCGGTTTCGCTGAACAGCACCCGGAAGTCACCGACGCGCAACCGCTTGCCGTCGATTCCAACCAGCTCGGTGACATTGTTCGCCAGCGAAACCGGATCCGCTGCGTACTGGTCGATCTTGGCTCTTATCAGCTTCGCCCTGTTCGCGTGCCGGCGAAGCGCCGTCGCGGCCGCGCGGGAAAACAGAACCTGCTTCATCCGATCTAATATCTCATGGAGAGATAATATATTCAATGCGCATCGCTGCGATACCCAACAAGGCGTTGCCGTCGGTCGATAATTTTGCTTTTCAGCGTTGGCACCGTTATCTGATAAAACCGCGGCTCGGGTCGCGGGCGATCAAGGGAGAAGCTCCATGGCCATGACGATGAGTGGCGAAGTCCAGTTGACCGCGCCGCGTGAGGTGGTGTGGAGCAAGCTCAACGACCCGGCCGTGCTCAAGGCCTGCATCCCGGGATGCGAGGAGCTGGAACGGACCGAAGACGACAGCGGCTTCCGTGCGGTCGCCAAGATCAAGGTCGGCCCGGTGTCGGCGCGCTTCAAGGGCAAGGTGACGCTCAGCGATCTCGATCCGCCGAACGGCTACAAGATCACCGGCGAGGGCGAGGGCGGCGTCGCGGGCTTCGCCAAGGGCGGCGCCGTGGTGGCGCTGACCGACAAGGATGGCGGCACGCTGCTGACCTACAATGTCGAAGCCAATATCGGCGGCAAGCTGGCGCAGCTCGGCCAGCGGCTGATCAATGGCTCGGCCAAGAAGCTCGCCGACGAATTCTTTTCGAACTTCTCGAAGGCTGTCCAGGGCGGCGCATGAACCGCATGCCGGCGGCGCGCGCCTCACCGCCGCGGCGCACGGTTGCTCAATGCCGGGTTGACCCATAATATGGGTCTGGAATGGTTTTAATGGACGCTTGGCCGTGCAATGCGGCGGCGCGGGTAAAGAGAGTGCCGATGGCCAAGATTTCCCTGATCGTGAACGGCAATCCGGTGACCGCGAATGTCGATCCGCGCACGCTGCTGGTGCAGTTTTTGCGCGAGAATCTGCGGCTGACCGGCACCCATGTCGGCTGCGACACCTCGCAATGCGGCGCCTGCGTCGTGCATGTCGACGGCAAGGCGGTGAAAGCCTGCACCACGCTTGCGGTGATGACGGACGGACAAACGGTGACGACGATCGAGGGTCTCGCCGCCGACGGCGCGCCGCTGCATCCGATGCAGGAGGCATTTCGCGAGCATCACGGCCTGCAGTGCGGCTTCTGCACCCCGGGCATGATCATGACCGCGGTCGACCTGGTGCACCGCAAGGGCCACGACCTCAGCGATCATGTGATTCGCGAGGAGCTCGAAGGCAATCTGTGCCGCTGCACCGGCTACCAGAACATCGTGCTGTCGATCGCCGCCGGCGCCAAGTCTATGAAAGATTCGGCGATGGCAAATTCCGATCTGGCCTGACGCACAACTCCGTCACGAGCGGCCCCAAGGATCCCCCATGTACGAATTCAAGTATCATCGTCCGGCGACAGTGCGGCAGGCCGCCAATCTGCTGCTGAAGAACGAGGACGCCAAGCTGATTGCCGGCGGCCACACGCTGCTGCCGGTGATGAAGCAGCGGCTGGCGGCGCCGCCGCATCTGGTCGACCTGTCGCACGTCGAAGGCCTCGACGGCATCGAGATGAAGGGCCGCTCGCTGGTGATCGGCGCGATGGCCAAGCACGCCGCGGTCGCGACCTCAGCGGTCGTCGGCGAGGCGATCCCGGCGCTGGCCGAACTGGCGGCGCTGATCGGCGACCCTGCGGTGCGGCACAAGGGCACCATCGGCGGCTCGCTCGCCAACAACGATCCGACCGCGGACTATCCGGCGGCGGTATTGGCGCTCGGCGCCACGATCATCACCAACAAGCGCCGGCTGAAGCCGGAAGAATTTTTCCAGGGCCTGTTCAGCACCGCGCTGGAGCCGGACGAGATCATCACCAAGGTCGCTTTCCCGCTGCCGAAGAAGGCTGCCTACGTCAAATTCCGCAACCAGGCCTCGCGCTACGCGCTGGTCGGCGTGTTCGTCGCGCGCCGGCCGTCGGATGTGCGGGTGACCGTGACAGGCGCCGGTTCGGAAGGCGTGTTTCGGGTGCCGGCATTCGAGGAAGCGCTGCAGAAGCGGTTTGCGTCGAAAGCGCTCGAGGGTCTCACCGTGCCGTCAGATGGCCTCAACAGCGATCTGCACGGCAGCGCCGATTATCGCGCGCATCTGATCGGCGTGCTGGCGCGCCGCGCGGTCGATGCCGCCAACGGCAAGGCGTGAGCTGGCCGGCCTTCGCGCCAGCGGGACGGACAGGATCATGACCACGCCATCGGCACCGCCGAAATCCGTCGACGCGACGCTGGAGATGCTCGCTAGCCACGGCTATCTGGCCGAGCGTTCGCTCGCGACCGTGCTGTTTCTCTCACTGCGGATGGGGCGTCCGCTGTTTCTCGAGGGCGAGGCCGGCGTCGGCAAGACCGAGATCGCCAAGGTGCTGTCCGCCGCGCTGGGCCGAAAGCTGATCCGGCTGCAGTGCTACGAAGGCCTCGACGTCGCCTCCGCGGTCTATGAGTGGAACAGCGCCGCGCAGATGATCGCGATTCGCCTTGCGGAAGCCGCCGGCGACACCGACCGCGACCAACTCACCAGCGACATCTTTGCCGAACGCTATCTGATCAAACGGCCGCTGCTGCAGGCGCTGGAGCCCGACGTCGCCGGGCCGCCGGTGCTGCTGATCGACGAACTCGACCGTGCCGATGAAGCGTTCGAGGCGTATCTGCTGGAAATCCTTTCCGACTTCCAGGTGACCATTCCGGAGTTCGGCACCATCAAGGCGCCGGCGCCGCCGATCGTGATTGTCACCTCGAACCGCACCCGCGAGATCCACGACGCGCTGAAGCGCCGCTGTCTGTATCACTGGGTCGACTATCCGAGTGCGGAGCGCGAGCTGGCCATCGTCAAGTCGCGGGTGCCGGGCATTTCGGAGAAGCTGTCCCGGCAGGTGGTGGCCTTCGTGCAGGCGCTGCGCGAGCAGGATTTCTACAAATCCCCCGGGGTCGCCGAAACGCTCGACTGGGCCACCGCGCTCACCGAACTCGACGCGAGATCGCTGACACCGCAGGTGGTCGGCGACACGCTCGGCGCGCTGCTGAAGTATCAGGACGATATCGCGCGCATGCAGGGCGACGCGCTGCAGAGCGTGCTGAAGGACGCGACGAGCGAGTAGTAAAACGCTGTCATTCCGGGATGCGGCAGACGGCGAAGCCGGATGACGCAGGCCCGGAATCCCGAGATGTTCTGCGACAGAACATCTCGGGATTCCGGGTTCGCGTGCGGCGAGCGCCGCCCGCGCCCCGGAATGACGATTGTGGGCAACATGACCGACATCGACCACCTCAATCCTCCGACCGGGCAGATCGCCGACAATGTGATCGGCTTTGCCCGCGCGTTGCGGGCGGCCGGGTTGCCGGTCGGGCCGGGAGCGGTGATCGATGCGCTGAATGCGATGCAGCTGATCGAGATCGGCAACCGCGCCGATCTGTTCGCGACGCTGCAGGCGATCTTCGTCAAGCGACACGAGCACGCGCTGGTATTCGCGCAGGCGTTCGACCTGTTCTTCCGGGCCGCCGAGGACTGGAAGCACATGCTGGATTCCATCCCGCTGCCGGACCACGCCAAGAAGAAACCGAAGCCGGCGTCGCGCCGGGTGCAGGACGCGCTGGCCGAGCCGGTCAACCAGCAGGCGCCGCAGCCGCAGGAGCAGGAGACCCGGCTGTCGGTGTCCGACCAGGAGGTGCTGCAGAAGAAGGACTTCGCGCAGATGAGCGCCGCGGAAATCGCGCAGGTGACGCGCGCGATCGCCGACATGAAGCTGCCGCAGGCCGAACTGCGCACCAGACGCTTCGAGCCCGACCGCCGCGGCCAGAAGCTCGATCTGCGCCGCACCTTGCGCGGCAGCCTGCGCACCGGCGGCGACATCGTCGACATCCGCCGGCTCGGGCTGATCGACAAGCCGGCGCCGATCGTGGCGCTGCTCGATATCTCCGGCTCGATGAGCGAGTATACCAAGCTGTTCCTGCATTTCCTGCACGCCATCACCGATGCCCGCAAACGCGTCTCGGTGTTCCTGTTCGGCACAAGGCTGACCAACGTCACCCGCGATTTGCGGGCGCGCGATCCGGACGAGGCGCTGGCGAGCTGCTCGTCGGCGGTGGAGGACTGGGCGGGCGGCACCCGGATCTCGGCCTCGCTGCACGTCTTTAACAAGCACTGGGCGCGCCGCGTGCTGGGGCAGGGCGCCATCGTGCTGCTGATCTCGGACGGGCTGGAGCGCGAAGCGGATTCCAAGCTGGCGTTCGAGATGGACCGGCTGCACCGCTCCTGCCGGCGGCTGATCTGGCTCAACCCGCTGCTGCGGTTCGGCGGCTTCGAGGCCAAGGCACAGGGCATCAAAATGATGCTGCCGCATGTTGACGAATTCCGCCCGGTGCATAATTTGACCTCGATGCAGGGACTGATCGCGGCGCTCTCCGCGCCGCCACCGCCACACCGGCGCGCGCTGATCCGCTCCGCCGCCTGAACCGTCCCGCCGAAAGAGAGACCGCCATGCTCAATCGCGACCAGGATATCTTGCAGGCGGCCGAGGACTGGCAGAAGGCCGGCCATGGCGTCGCGCTCGCCACCGTGGTCGAGACCTGGGGATCGGCGCCGCGCCCGGCCGGCTCCAGCCTCGTCATCAACGACGACGGCAGCTTTCTCGGCTCGGTGTCCGGCGGCTGCGTCGAGGGTGCGGTGGTCACCGAGGCGCTCGACGTGATCGCCAGCGGCCAGCCGAAGATGCTGGAATTCGGCGTCGCGGACGAGACCGCCTGGCAGGTCGGACTGAGCTGCGGTGGCACCATCCGGGTGTTCGTCGAGAAGGTCGGCTGACCGTGAAGCTCGCAACGCTTACCGAACTCAACGCCGAGCGAGCCGCGCGCCGCGCGGCGATCGTCGTCACCGATACGTCCGACGGCACCCAGCGGCTGGTGAAGGCCGTCGATATCGCCGGCGATCCGCTGGCGGCCGATCTGGCGAAGCAGCTGCGGATGGGCAAGAGCGGCGTCGTCGAGGTCGACGGCAGGAAGCTGTTTCTCAACGTCTATGCGCCGACCGCGCGGCTGGTCATCGTCGGCGCGGTCCACATCAGCCAGGCGCTGGCGCCGCTGGCGCGCTCGCTGGATTACGACGTCACCGTGATCGACCCGCGCACCGCCTTTGCGAGCCCGGAACGGTTTCCCGACGTGCCGCTGATCGCCGAATGGCCCGACGTCGCGCTGCCGCCGCTCAACATCGATCGCTACACCGCCTTCGTCGCGCTGACGCACGATCCGAAGATCGACGATCCGGCGCTGCTGCACGCCTTTGCCCGCGACTGCTTCTACATCGGCGCGCTGGGCTCGCGGAAAACCCACGCCAAGCGCGGCGACCGGCTAAAGGCGCAGGGCGCGACCGACGCCGACATCGCCAAGATCCACGCACCGATCGGGCTGGCGATCGGCGCGGTATCGCCGTCGGAGATCGCGGTCTCGATCATGGCCGAGATCACCGCGACGTTGCGGCTGCCGAAAGCGGCGGCGTGAGGTTTGGACCCCTCAGCCCGGCGGATGCAATCGGCGGCGTGACCGTCCACACGCTGCGGCAGGGATCGCTGGTGCTGAAGAAAGGCACCGTCATCGGCGCCGCCGAAGTCGAGGCGCTGCGGCGCGCGGCCGTTGAAGCGATCGTCGTGGTACGTCTTGAAGACGGTGACGTCTCCGAAGATGTTGCAGCAGCGGATGTCGCGCGGGCGGTGGCGGGCGAGGGCGTCAATGTCGAGCGCGCCGCCACCGGCCGCGCCAATCTGTTTGCCGCTCATGCCGGCGTACTGGTGGTTGACCGCGCCATCGTCGATCGCATCAACCGGGTCGACGAGGCGATTACCTTCGCGACGTTGCCGGCGTTCAAGCCGGTGGTCGAAGGCGAGATGGTCGCCACCGTCAAGTTGATCCCGTTCGGCGTCGCCGGTCATCTGCGCGACGCCGCCGTCGCGGCGGCCGCCGGCGCGCTGCGGGTCGCACCCTTCGTCATCCGCAAGGTCGGCGTGGTCTCGACCCTGCTGCCCGGGCTGGCGCAGAAGATCGTCGACAAGACGTTGCGCGTCACTGCCGAACGGCTGGCGCCCGCCGGTGCGTCGATCGTCGCCGAGCGTCGCGTGCCGCATCAGCAGCCGGCACTGGCGGCGGCGATCCGCGACGTGCTGGCCGAGGGCGCCGAGATGGTGATCGTGTTCGGCGCGTCGGCGATCGCCGACCGCCGCGACGTGATCCCGGCCGCGATCGAGAGCGTCGGCGGCGCCATCGCGCATTTCGGCATGCCGGTCGACCCCGGCAATCTGCTGCTGGTCGGCGACGTCGGCGGCGTGCCGGTGCTGGGGGCGCCGGGCTGCGCGCGCTCGCCGGTGGAAAACGGATTCGACTGGGTGCTGATGCGGCTGCTCGCCGGCATCGAGGTGACCCGGGAGGATGTGACCGGAATGGGCGTGGGGGGCCTGCTGATGGAGATCGTCACACGGCCGCAGCCGCGCGTGCCGGTCGGCACCGACGGCAACCGCAACGTCGCCGGGATCGTCCTGGCCGCCGGGCGGTCGACCCGGATGGGTGGGCCCAACAAGCTGCTCGCCGAATTGAACGGCAAGGCGCTGGTGCGGATCGTCGCCGAGCAGCTGCTGGGCTCGAAGGCGAGCGGCGTGACGGTGGTGACCGGCCACCAGGCGGATCGGGTGCGCGAGGCGCTCCACGGTCTCGACGTGACGTTCGTGCACAACCCTGATTTCGCCGACGGGCTGGCGAGTTCGGTCAAGGCCGGCATCGCGGCGGTGCCGGCGGAAGCCGATGGCGCCGTGGTCTGCCTCGGCGACATGCCGCTGGTCGATACAAGGCTGATCGACCGGCTGATCGAAGCTTTCGCGCCGGACCGCGGCGCGCTGATCGCGATGCCGGTCAGCGACGGGCGGCGCGGCAACCCGGTGCTGTGGTCGCGGCGCTTCTTTGCCGAACTGATGACGCTGGATGGCGACATCGGCGCCCGTCACCTGATCGCGCGGCACGCCGAAGCCGTGGCGGAAGTCGTCGTCGAAGGCGCAGGCGCCTTCCTCGATATCGACACGCCGCAGGCGCTGGAGGACGCCCAGCGCGGATAATTTGTCGCGTTCGGTATCCGTTCACCAAGTTGAAACTGCCCCCGCGCTAGTATTCCCACGGGATTGACCTCGGGGGAGGGGATTTTGAAACGGTTATCAGCGGCGCGCGGGGGTGCGCCGGTATTTGCTGCGTTGATGTTGATGATCGTCGGCGCAGTCTCGCCGCTGCAGGCCGCCGGGGCGTTCGCGGTCGGCCAGTGCGGAGCCTACGGGCAAGCCTTTGACTACCCGGCTGAGGCCGCCGCGGTCGCCGCCGCGCGCAAGCAGTGCAAGGGTGACTGCACGCTGGTGACGATGAACCGCGCCTGCGCGGCGCTTGCCATCGATATGAAGAACCCGTGCGGGGCGCACGGCTACGCCGTGAAGCCCAAGATTTCCAGCTCGCTCAACGAAGCCACCAAGAAGTGCTACGAGTTCGGTGGCAAGGAATGCGTGATCCGCGCCTGGGCGTGTGACGCCCGAGGCTAGCGATCAGCGCGGGGGCCGTGCCGCGGCTTTGACCTTGGCGTCGGAAATCTGGCCGCGGCCTTCCTGCTTGGCGTCTTCCTGCGCGTAACGCGCTTCCGTGGCGCGTTCGGTGACGTTCTTGTCGACGCGCGTCCGGCTGCGGTTACGCATGATGCCGTAGCCGATGGCGAGGCCGAGCACGATAATGAAGACGCCGTAGAGCCATTCGGGATTCCATGAGGTCGAGTCCATCGCAATGGCTCCTTTCGTTTGTGAATGAGGTGCTGACCCGGCTAATGCGTCAGCACCGCCGTCGTTCCCTGGTGGGTCAGAAGGTCACGTCAACAGGCGCGACCGAGCGCCGGGGTCACGACGTGGCGATGGCCTGTTGCAAGCGGTTCGGATGTCGATGATGCTGATTGGCGAGTTCGACATCTGAGCTGCAGGTGTGCGCCATGCCAGACTTGACGAGGGCGAAGTCCGGCCCGCCCGCGATGGTTACCGATTTCCATCGCGCGCTGGACCGTCAGGTCCTGCTGACGGAGCGGCTCCGGGTCATCGTGGTGATCCTCACGGTCTCGCTGTTGATGGGGGTCCTCGCTTTCCTCTGGTTCGTGTCGCCGGAGGTTCTGATGCGCATCTCGCAGGGCCGCTTCGATGCCGCCCCGCTGTTTGCGATCTACGTGCCGTTTCTTGCGTACGAAATCTGGTCGCTGCAGCAGATCGGGCAACGGCTGGCGCTGAACCTCGACGTTCCGGTCGGACGGCGCTATCTCAGCGCGTTGATCGAAACCAGCCTGCCGACCGTTGTGTTGTACTTCCACGTCGTCTGGATGGGCCCGACGCAGGCGCTCGGCTTCGCGGCGCCATTCGCGTATTTTCTGGTGATCATCCTGTCGACGCTCCGGCTCGACTTCTGGCTGTCGACCTTCACGGGGGCCGTCGCGGCGGCGCAGTTGTTCGCCGTCGCAATGCTGCATCATCCCGCGGACTTTGCCGGCGAACTCCCGCCCGACCGCGGCTACCACCTGATCCGCAGCATGCTCCTCGTCGTCGGCGGCGTGCTGGCCGGCGCGGTCGGATTGCAGCTGCGCCGGCAATTCGAGGCCTCGGTCGCCGCGGCGACGGCGCGCGACCGCGTCACCAACCTGTTCGGCCAGCATGTCTCGCCGCAGGTGGTCGAGAGGCTGCTCGAGGCAGGGGCCGAACCGGCCAGCGAGAGCCGCGAGGTCGTGATCATGTTCGTCGATTTCCGCAACTTCACCGCCGCGGCGCGTAGCCGTTCGCCGGCGCAGGTGGTGGCGCGGCTGGATGACGCCTTCGCGGTGCTGGTCGATATTCTCGACCGCCACTCCGGCATCGTGAACAAGTTCCTTGGTGACGGTTTTCTGGCGGTGTTCGGTGCACCGATTGAGGACAAGGACGCCGCGCGACGGGCCGTCGATGCGGCGCGCGACATGCTGGCGTCGATGGAGCAGCATAATGCCGGAAGCGACTGGCCGTTGCGGATCGGCATCGGCATCCATCTCGGCGCGGTGGTGGCCGGCAATGTCGGCTCGCCGCGCCGCAAGGAATACACCGTGGTCGGCGATACGGTGAATTTCGCGTCACGGCTCGAAGCGCTCAACAAGGAGTTCGGCTCGCGCCTGCTGATCTCGTCGACCGTTCACGATGCGCTCGGTGACGCCGTCGCCGACGCCGAGCCGCTCGGCCAGGTGGCGATCCGCGGCTATGAGGAGCCGATGGCGGTGTGGCGGCTGGGATAAGTCATTGCCGCAGCAGCACGCCGATCCGGGCGTAGGCGCCGTTGCGATCGTAGCTGTCGGTGAGATAGCCGGCCGCCGCCGACCACTCCAGCGCCCCCGTGCGCAAGCCGGTGAGATGGCCACCGAACCGCGTCTGCGTGCTGTATACGTCGGTCGATGAGGACAGCTCGGGGCCGATCCAGAACTGATCGATCACCCGCCAACCTGCAGCGACGCGGCCGCCGGCGCCGTTGCCGATGGTGGTGACATAGGCCGAAGCCGCCACCATGATCAGCGGCGTCGGCTCCCACCAGACTTCGCTGGCAAAGCGCGCGCCGAGCCGGGTGCCGCGCAGCGGCGCGGACGAAAAATCCGGCGCCAGGTGGCGGGTGTCCAGGTCGAGCCCGGCAAACATCTTGACCTCGATGTCCCCACGCTTGAAACGCCAGCCCGGCAACAGCGACGCGCGGAAGATGTCGGTGTTGAATGTCTGCGTCGGCAACATGTAGCGCTCGCGTCCTTCGGAGATGAACAGCCGCGCGATGAACCCGTCATTGTCGAGGCCGTGCGCCGACCACTGCAGTCCGCCATAGGCGGCGCGACCATATCGCCAGATGTCGAACCCGGCGAACAGCAGGAGCTGTTCAGGGCGTCCGCCGCTGAGCTGGTCGGAGGGAGCTGCGTCGGCCAGTTGGACGTCGAGCGGCGTGGTCTGCGCCCGTGCGCGCTCGGCCGCGCCGCCCAGGAGAATGGCCGCGACCACGCCGAACGCGCACGCTACGCCCACGCAACGCACAGGAGCACCCCCGGCCCAAACGCATTCCGCCTACCACTGCGTGTATTAAAGCCGCGGTGCTACGTGTTGTCCAGCGCGCTTAGTCCGGTGTAGGCGACGGGACCAGATTGTCGACCCTTACGCCGTCGCGCGCTTCGATGACCTCCGCGATCCATTGCCGATGGCAATGCCGGTGATCGCGCTCGTAGCACAGGATGCAGACCGGGCCGGTCCTGCCGACCAGCTCCGATAATTCGTCGAGCTGTTCGCGCGCCTCCGGCTTTTTCAAGTGAGCGCGATAGATCGTCTCCAGCAGGTCGAATTTGCCGCCGCGCGCCGCATCGCGCCCTTCCTTTGGCGTGCCGAGCGCGCGCAGATGCAGATAGCCGATGCCGCGCTCGTCGAGCCCGGCGGCGAGCTGGGTCTTGGAGAAGCCCGGCCGCCGCGACGCCGCGACCGCGCGGACATCGACCAGCAGCCTGACGCCGGCGTGCTGCAAGGCGTCGAGCACGGCACCGGCCGGGGCCTGTTCGTAGCCGATGGTGCAAAGCCGCTTTGATCTGGCCATTTGTCGATCCCGTGAGCTGCCTTCCAGCGACTATGACAAGCGTTCGATCAGCGCCATCGCTCCGGCGGGTGCGCGCACTTTGCCTTCGTGAATGACGTAGGCAAACACGTCGCGCGGCTGTTTTTTCGGCTTGCCGCTGTCGACCTTTGTCAGATCGGCCGGTTCGCCCCCTTTCGCCCAGACCTTCAGTCGCTTCGCCCAGGCATCGAGTGCTTTGGGCTGGTAGCAGGTCTTCACGGTGTCCTTGCCCTTTTGCAGCCGGGCATAGACGAAGTCACCGGTGAGGTCGGCGATCTCGGGGTAGGTGGTGTGCTCGGAGTACACCACCGGAATGTTGAACGTACGGAGCAGGGCGATGAAGCCGGGCGCGGCAAAACTGTCGTTCCGGACTTCGACCACATGGCGCAGGTCGCGACCGTCCAGCTTGCGCGGCAGCAGGTCGAGAAACTTGCCGAAATCCGCGTCGTCGAATTTCTTGGTCGGCGCGAACTGCCAGAGCACCGGCCCGAGCCGGTCGCCCAGTTCGAGCACGCCGGAATCGTAGAACCGCTTGATGCTGTCGCCGGCCTCTGCCAGCACCCGCCGGTTGGTGGCAAAGCGCGGCCCCTTGACCGAGAACACGAAGCCGTCCGGCACTTCGCTGGCCCATTTGCGAAAGCTCTCAGGCTTCTGCGAGCCGTAATAAGTGCCGTTGATCTCGATCGAGCTGAGCTTCGAGGCGGCGTATTCCAGCTCCTGCCGCTGCGGCAGCTTCTCCGGATAGAACACCCCGCGCCACGGCGCGAACGTCCAGCCACCCACGCCGATACGGATTTTCCCTGATTTTTCGGCCATTTAAATCAAACCCCTTGCGCTTTGCCGCGGTGCCTCTATATTGCATTCAACGGCGACGTTGATGCATACCAAAGCACCGGCGCTGGGACGACCATGAATAGCCAGGGAGCGCCGGATGTACGCGCACCATGTTGTTCGTGGTCGTTGGCATTTTCAGGGCTGTTTTGACGGCCTGTTTCCCTCCCGCTTCAGCAACATTCGTCGCCTTGGCATCTCGGCATGCTGCCGATATACGCTGGCGCCATGAATGAAGCCATCAGACCGGCCCACGGGGCTCGCACCGAGGGCCGCGGTCCGCTGCAGCTTTCGGTGATCGTCCCGACCTTCAACGAGCGCGACAACATCGTCGCGCTGTACCGAAAGCTGGAAACGGCGCTGGCTGGCGTGGCCTGGGAGGTCATCTACGTCGACGACAATTCGCCCGACGGCACCAGCGATGCGGTGCAGGCGCTGGCGCGCAGCGATCCGCGCGTGCGCGGATTGCGGCGGATCGGCCGGCGCGGCCTGTCGGGGGCCTGCATCGAAGGCATCCTGGCCTCCAGCGCGCCTTACGTCGCGGTGATCGACGCCGACCTGCAGCACGACGAAACCCAATTGCCGAAGATGCTCGGCCTGCTGCAGGGCGGCGGTACCGATCTGGTGATCGGCAGCCGCTACATCTCGGGCGGCAGTGCCGACAGTTTCAACAAGCAGCGCGCGGGCGTCAGCGCGCTGGCGACATCGCTGGCCAAGAAGGTCTTGCGGATCGATATCGCCGACCCGATGAGCGGGTTCTTCATGATCCGCCGCGACCGCTTCGAGCAGATCGCGCCGCAATTGTCGACGCAGGGCTTCAAGATCCTGCTCGACATCGTGGCGACCGGGCGGGGCACGCTGCGCATCACGGAGATTCCCTACACGTTCGGGGCGCGGCTGCATGGCGAGAGCAAGCTCGACTCGATGGTGGCGCTGGATTTCCTCGGCCTGCTGCTCGCCAAATTCACCAACGACACTGTCTCGCTGCGCTTCCTGCTGTTCGCGACCGTCGGCTCGATCGGCCTGGTGGTGCATTTCGTCGCGCTGTTCATCGGACTTCGCGGCTTCGATCTGCCGTTCGCGGAAGCCCAGGCCTGCGCGGCCATCCTGGCGATGACCAGCAACTTCCTGCTCAACAATTTCCTCACCTATCGCGACCAGCGGCTGCGCGGGCTCGGCATCCTGCGCGGGCTGATCCTGTTCTACATCGTCTGCAGCGTCGGCCTGCTTGCCAATGTCGGGGTGGCGTTCTCGGTCTACGATCAGGAGCCGATCTGGTGGCTGGCGGGCGCGGCCGGCGCGCTGATGGGCGTGGTGTGGAACTACGCGATGTCCGGCCTGTTCGTGTGGCGCAAGCGGTGATGCTGCGATGACGGCCGACGATCCGCGGCTCGCGCGCCGCACCGTGCTCACGGTCTGTCTGCTGGTGGCGCTGCGGCTCGTCGTCGCCGCGCTGACGCCGCTGACCTTCGACGAGGCCTATTACTGGACCTGGTCGAAACATCTCGCCGCCGGCTATTTCGACCATCCGCCGATGGTGGCGGTGGTGATCCGGCTTGGCACCATGATCGCGGGCGACACCGAACTCGGCGTCCGGCTGGTGTCGGTGCTGCTGGCGCTGCCGATGAGCTATGCGGTATACCGCGCCGCGGTGCTGCTGTTCGGCGACCACCGGCTGGCGTCGATCGCCACGGTGTTGCTGAACGCCACGCTGATGGTGGCCGCCGGCACCACCATCATGACGCCGGATTCGCCGCTGCTGATCGCCTCGGCCTTCGTGCTCTTTTTCCTCGCCAAGCTGCAGTCCAGCGGGCAGGGCGGATGGTGGCTCGCGGTCGGCGTCGCTGTCGGCGCGGCGCTGCTGTCGAAGTACACTGCAATGTTCTTCGGCGCGGTGATCCTGATCTGGGTGCTGGCGGTCCCGACGCTGCGGCGCTGGCTGGCGACGCCGTGGCCCTATCTGGGCGGCGTGCTCGCCTTCGTGATCTTCTCGCCGGTGGTCTGGTGGAACGCCCAGCACCAGTGGATGTCGTTCGCCAAGCAGCTCGGCCGCGCGCAGCTCGGCGGCTCGAATTTCAGCTATCTCGCCGAACTGATACCGACCCAGTTCGTGCTGGCGACGCCGCTGGTCTACATCCTCGGCGTGATGGGGTTGTATGCGTTGCTGTTGCGCAAGGCGGGGCCGCCAGCCTCGCGCGTGCTGATCAACGCGAATGTCTGGGTGATCGCGCTGTATTTCGTCTGGCATGCCACCCACAGCCGCGTCGAAGGCAACTGGCTTGGACCGATCTATCCGGCGTTCGCGATCGCCGCGGCGCTGGCCGTGACCTGGAGCGGATGGAGACCGCGGGCGCGCCGGGTCGTCGACGTTTGCGGGCGCTGGGCGACGCCGGTCGGCGTGGTGCTGTTCGTGCTGGCGGTGGTGCAGGCCAACACCGGCGTCCTGACCGGCTACCAGCGCGACGCCAGCGTACGCGCGGTCGGGGTCGGCGTGCCGCAAATGGCGGCCGAGATCGACGCCGTGCGGCTGAGGACCGGGGCGAGCTGCGTGCTGGCGAACGACTACGGCACCACGAGCTGGCTGATGTTCTATCTGCCGCCCGGCACCTGCGTCGCGCAGCGCACCCATCGCTTCCGCTGGATCAACATGCCGGAGCCGACGCCGGCGCAACTGGCCGGCAAATTGCTGCTGGTCGGAGAGCCGCAGGCGGCCGCCCTGATGCGGTCCGGCTTCGACCGGGTCGAACGCGTCGGCAGCGTGGTGCGCAAGCGCGGCCCGCTGGTGATCGAGACCGTCGATCTCGACCTGCTCGAAGGCCCCAGGGGCGATGTGTTCGATCGCCGTCCGCCCGGGGGCTGAATCCCGCCGCGGCCCGTGCTAGATGCCGCGAACTGCCGATCCAGAAGCCGAGGCCGCTCCATGACCACAACGACGACCGATGCCGTCCTGATCGTCGGCGCAGGCCATGCCGGGTTTCAGCTCGGCGTGTCCTTGCGCCAGGGCGGCTATGCCGGCCCGATCGCTTTGGTCAATGGCGAGCCGCATCTGCCGTATCAACGGCCGCCCCTGTCGAAAGCCTTCCTGAAGGGCGGCGGCGATCCGAACACGCTGATGTTCCGGCCGGACAAATTCTTCGCCGACCAGTCGATCGAGCTGATCGCCGACCGTGCGGTCGCGATCGACCGCGAGGCGCGCACGCTGCTGCTCGGCTCCGGCGAGACGCGGAGCTACGGCCATCTGGTGCTGGCCACCGGCGCCCGCAACCGGTTGCTCGACGTGCCGAACGCGTCGTTGCCCGACGTGCTGTATCTGCGCTCGCTGGACGAGAGCGATACGTTGCGGCAGCGTCTCGCGCAGCGCAGGCAGGTGGTGGTGATCGGCGCCGGCTTCATCGGGCTCGAGTTCGCCGCGACCGCGCGCGCGGCCGGGCTCGGCGTCGACGTTGTCGAACTGGCGCCGCGGGTGATGTCGCGCGCGGTGACGCCGCAGATTTCGGCATACTTCCACGACAGGCACAGCGCCGCCGGCATCAACCTCCATTACGGCGTTCAGGCGACCGCGATCGAGGCCGATGGCGACAGCGTCACCGGCGTCAGCCTCAGCGACGGGCGCACCTTGCCGGCCGATCTCGTCGTGGTCGGCGTCGGCGTGCTTCCCAATGTCGAACTGGCGGCCGCCGCGGACCTGCCGGTCGCCGCCGGCATCCTCGTCGACGCGCAGCTTAAAACCGCGGATCCGGCGATCTCGGCGATCGGCGATTGCGCGCTGTTCGACAGCATCCGCTTCGGCGAGCGGCTGCGGCTGGAATCGGTTCAGAACGCCACCGATCAGGCGCGCTGCGTCGCCGCCCGGCTGACCGGCGACGCCAGGGACTATGACGGCTTCCCGTGGTTCTGGAGCGACCAGGGCAGCGACAAGCTGCAGATGGCCGGACTGATCGCCGGCTATGACGAGGTGGTGCTGCGCGGCGATACGGGGCAGGCGGGTGCCGCGGCGTCGTTCTCGGCGTTCTGCTTCAAGGACGGCCAGCTGATCGGCATCGAGTCGGTCAACCGCGCCGCCGACCACGTGTTCGGCCGCAAGCTGCTGCCGACCGGCCGCACAATCACACCGCAGCAGGCCGCCGATCCGGCGTTCGATCTGAAGTCAGCGATGGCGTAGCAAAGTCCGTCATAACGGGGCGTAGCCAAGGTTGTCATTCCGGGGCGCAAGCCGCAGGCGAACGAACCCGGAATCTCGCAGCACCGCGCTGTGGCGAGATTCCGGGTACACGCGCAGCTGCGCTGCGCCCGCCCCGGAATGACGCTGCGCGTAGTGCCCTTTCGAACGAGTTGCACCACGCGCCCCTTGCATCCTCCCAACAGATAAGTCAGCTTGCGGACCGAAGACCCGCCACGAGGTCTCGTCCAATTTGGGGAGGACTATCATGTCCGTTCGGGCAAGCCGTATTGTTATGGCCGCTGCTATCATCTGTGCGGCGTTCGCCGCACCGGCGGCGGCGCAGACCAAGCTGAAATGGGCGCATGTGTACGAGGTCGCCGAGCCGTATCATACGGAGGCGCTGTGGGCCGCGGACGAGATCAAGAAGCGCACCAACGGCAAGTACGACATTCAGGTGTTTCCGGCCTCGCAGCTTGGCAACGAGAACCAGATCAATGAGGGCCTCGGCCTCGGCACCGTCGACATCATCTACACCGGCGTGAATTTTGCCGGCTCGATCTACAAGCCGATCGCGATCACCGGCGCGCCCTTCATCCTGCGCGACTTCGAGCACTGGAAGGCGTATCGCGACAGCAAGCTGTTTGCCGAGATCGCCAAGGGCTATGACGACAAGACCAAACACAAGGTGGTGGCGCTGACCTATTACGGCCAGCGCCACGTCACCGCCAACAAGCCGATCAGCAAGCCCGAGGACATGAAGGGCATGAAGCTGCGGGTGCCACCGGCGCCGCTGTTCTTGATGTTCACCAAATCGGTCGGCGCCAACGCCACCCCGATCGCGTTCGCCGAGGTGTACCTCGCCTTGCAGCAGGGCACCGTCGACGGTCAGGAGAACCCGCTGCCGACCATCATGGCGAAGAAGTTTTATGAGGTGCAGAGCCACATCATCCTGACCGGCCACATCACCGAGTCGCTGGTAACGATCGTCGGCAGCCACGTCTGGTCGAAGCTGTCGCCGGACGAGCAGAAGATCTTCCAGGAGGTCCTGAAGGAGGCGGCCGGCAAGGCCACCGACAAGATCCGCGCCTCGGAACAGGTGCTCGCCGCCGAGTTCAAGAAGCTCGGCAAGACGGTGATCGAGAACCCGGACCGCGAGGCCTTCCGCAAGGTCGCGATGCTGCTGCACAACGACGCCTCCGCCGGCGCCGGCTGGACCCAAGCGCAATACGACCAGCTGCAGGCGCTGAAGTAACAGCGGCGCCGGAGCAGCCGACGAGACGCGCAGGCCTTCTTCCCCTCTCCCCTTGTGGGAGAGGGTGGCGCGGACGAAGTGCGCGACGGGGGAGGGGCGCGGCAGAACGCGACTCCTCACACCCTCACCCGCCTTCGCTGCGCGAAGGCACCCTCTCCCACAGGGGGGAGAGGGGAAGATCGCCCGGGACGACCGAATGACCACTACTTCGAAATCACTTCACGCTCCGCTACCCGACGACGTTCACCTGATCGTCGCCGAGGACGAGGAGGTGGTCATCGAGCACCACCCCGAGGACTGGATCGCCTTCATCCTGTTCTGGGCGCTCGCCGGGATCGTGTTCCTGCAGTTCTTCACCCGCTACATCCTCAACGACAGCCTGTCCTGGACCGAGGAGATCGCCCGCTACGGGCTGATGGCGCTGGCCTTCATCGGCGGCGCGGTGGTGACGCGCAAGAAGAGCCATATCGCGGTCGAACTGGTCGCCAACATGATGAAGCCAGGGCTATTGCGCTCGGTGCTGCTGGCGACGGTGGATGTCATCACGCTCGGCTTCATGGCGCTGCTGGCCTATTTCTCAGTCACCATCGTCGAGCGCATGCACGCGCAGACCATGACCGTCGTCGAACTGCCGATGAGCATCGTCTACGGCGCCATCGGGCTCGGCTGCTTCATGATGCTGGCGCGGCAGGCCCAGGTGGTCTGGCGCAATGCGCGGCAGCGCTGGCGGGTGGCGCCCGATCCCGTCGAGCAGATCCACCCCGACTGAGAGCCGCCGCCAATGCCCGCAATGGTCTTCGTGTTCTTCGTGGCGCTGCTGGCCGGCGTGCCGGTGTTCATTGCGCTGGCGGCGTCGTCGCTGATCTACACGCACTTCATTGCGCAGATTCCCGACTTCGTGATCCTGCACCGGATGGCGGGCGGGCTCGACAGCTTCCCGCTGCTGGCGGTGCCGTTCTTCATCCTGGCCGGCAATTTGATGAATTCCGCCGGCATCACCAACCGGATCTACGATTTCGCCGTGGCGACCTGCGGCTGGATGCGCGGCGGGCTGGCGCATGTCAACATCTTCGGCTCGGTGATCTTCGCCGGCATGTCGGGCACCGCGATCGCCGACGCCGCCGGGCTCGGCACCATCGAGATCAAGGCGATGAAGGACCACGGATACTCCACCGAGTTCGCGGTGGGTGTGACCGCGGCCTCCGCCACGCTGGGCCCGATCATCCCGCCGTCGCTGCCGTTCGTGATCTACGGCATGATGGGCAACGTCTCGATCGGCGCGCTGTTTCTCGGCGGGCTGATCCCCGGCGCCTTCATGACGCTGGTGATGATGCTCTACGTCACCTATTGCGCGCGGCGCTACAATATGGGCCGTGACCAGAAATTTCACTGGGCGACGCTGGGGCGTACCTTCATCGCCGCGCTGCCGGCGCTGCTGACGCCGACGCTGATCGTCGGCGGCATGACCTTCGGCTGGTTCACGCCGACCGAGGCCGCGGTCGCCGCCTGCAGCTGGGCCCTGATTCTCGGCGTCTTCCTGTACCGCTCGCTGTCTTTGAAGCAGTTCTACAAGGTGTCGATGGACACCATCGAAACCACGGCCGGCGTGCTGCTGATCGTCGCCGCCGCCTCGCTGTTCGGCTGGGTGCTGACCACGACGCGGTTGACCGAGGCCGGCGCCGAAGCGCTGCTGAGGTTGACCGACAACAAATACATCATCCTGCTGCTGATCAACGTCCTGCTGCTGGTTGTCGGCTGCTTCCTCGAGCCGATCGCCTCGATCAGCATCCTGGTGCCGGTGCTGATGCCGATCATCCTGAAGGTCGGCATCGATCCGGTGCATTTCGGCGTGATGATGACCCTGAACCTGATGATCGGCCTGCTGCATCCGCCGCTCGGCATGGTGCTGTTCGTGCTGTCGCGGATCGCGAAACTGTCGATCGAACGGACCACGATGGCGATCCTGCCGTGGCTGCTGCCGCTGCTGGCGTCATTGGTCGCGATCACGCTGATCCCGGAGCTGACGCTGTGGCTGCCGAGGACGATGGGGATGCTGAAGTAGGAACGAGCATGCGTCGCTATGGTTTGCTGCCTCTCCCCATCGGCAGCGTGCGCCCTCTCCCCGCCGGGGAGGGTCGGGGTGAGGGGGCACCGGACTCTCGATAGTCTCGTTCCCCCTCACCGGACTGACTTCGCTGTGCGAAGTCAGTCGACCTCTCCCCGGCGGGGAGAGGTGAAGGAGGCCGTGCACCGCGCCTACACCGCCGCGGCGAATTCCTGCTTCACCGCCTCAATGTCGGCCAGCGTCGGCAGTCCCGCCTCGTTGCCGAGGCGCTGGATCTTGAAGGTGGAGGCGGCGCGGGCCAGCTCGAAATGCTCCTGCCAGCTCTTCTCGGGGTTGGCGAGGTAGGAGAACACATAGGCGCCGTGAAACACGTCGCCGGCGCCGTTGGTGTCGATCACGCGCGCAGGGGGGATCGGCATCGCCGGCAGCGTGCGGACGTGGCCGGCCTCGTCGTACCAGAGCAGCCCGCGCTCGCCGAGCGTGACGCCGCCGATCCGGCAGCCGCGTTCTTTCAGGTAGTCCAGCATCTGCTCGGGCGTCTTGTCCATCTGCTCGCACAGCCGTTCGGCGACGATCGCGACGTCGATGTAGGACAATAGCTCATGCGTGTTGGTGCGCAGCCCGCCGCCGTCGAGCGAGGTCAGAATGCCTTCCTCGCGGCACAGCTTGGCGTAATGCAGCGCGGCGTCCGGCTGGTGGCCGTCGACATGCAGCGCGCGGCAGCCGCGCAAATTGAGGATCGGGAAGGGGTGAATGTGCTCGTCGTCGCGGCAGCGCACGATGGCGCGCTTGCCGTCCTTCGGCATGATGAAGGACAGCGACGACGCATTGACCTTCCGCGGATGGATCGAGATGCTGTATTTGGCGCTCATGTCCTGGAACATCCGTCCAAGCCAGTCATTCGCCACGGTCGCGATCAGGTCCGGCACGATGCCCAGCTTGGCGCAGCAGAACGCCGCGGTGACCGCGTTGCCGCCGAACGACACGGCGTAGTCCGACGCCACGTGCTTCTCGTCGCCGGTCGGCATGTGATCGGTGATGAAGGTGACGTCGATATAGGTCTGGCCGATGAAGAGAGCATGCATGAAGGGGTCCGGAATTGCGTTGGATCCATTGCCGCGGGCGGATGGACGGTCGAATTGAGACGTTAACACCGACGAAGCGGCAACAATCGCTGAAATTTTTCGCACCCGCCAGCCCCGGCGCAGACAGCGACATCGGAATAATGCCGCAGCCAGCGCCTGCGCCGCTCGCTTTCCGGCAAGCGCGCGCGCAGTATGCCGCATCGGGATCGTCGGGCTGACGCGCCGTTGCAGCGTGTCCGGCCGCCAACAGCGAGGACGTGCGATGACGGTCTATTCCGGTCCGGTTTTCGCGATGGCGGCCAAGCAGTTCGGCGTCATCGCCGATTATCTCGCGATCCCCGCCGACGAGCGTGACCGTCTGCTGATGCCGAAGCGGGCGATCACGATTTCCTGTCCGATCCACCGCGACGATGGCAGCATCGCCGTGTTCGAGGGCTATCGGGTGCAGCATCATCTGACGCTGGGGCCGACCAAGGGCGGCACCCGTTTCGCCCCGAGCGTGGACCTCGGCGAGGTCGCGGCGCTCGCGATCTGGATGAGCTGGAAATGCGCGCTGGTGGGGCTGCCCTATGGTGGCGCCAAGGGTGGCATCGCGGTCGATCCGCGGGCGATCTCCAAGCACGAACTGGAGGCGCTGTCGCGGCGCTACATGCAGGAGATGATCCCGTTCGTCGGCCCGCATGTCGACGTGATGGCGCCCGACATGGGCACCAACGAACAGGTGATGGCGTGGTTCATGGATACATATTCGATGTATCAGGGCCGCACCGTGACCGAGATCGTCACCGGCAAGCCGGTGGCATCGGGCGGCACGCTTGGCCGGCGCGAGGCCACCGGGCGCGGCGTCGCTCATCTCGCCAAGCGGGTGATGAACGAACTGGCGATCGATCTCAGCGACGCCACGGCGGTGATCCAGGGGTTCGGCAATGTCGGGTCCTACGCGGCGCTCGATCTTCAGCGCTTCGGTCTCAAGGTGATCGCGGTCAGCGATCACAGCGGCGCGCTGCATCGCGCCGAGGGCCTCGATATTCCGGCGCTGATGCGGCACACCGCGGAGCATGGCAGCATCGCCGGGTTTTCCAGCGAACTGCAATGCGATCCGGACAGCATCCTCACGATGGAATGCGACGTGCTGGTGCCGGCCGCGATGGAGCGCGTGATCGACGGCGGCATCGCGCAGCAGCTGCGATGCCGTGTGCTGGCGGAAGGCGCCAACGGCCCGACCACGCCGGACGCCGACCTGATCCTCGAACAGCGGCAGGACGAGATCTTCCTGATCCCGGACATCCTGTGCAATTCGGGCGGCGTGGTGGTCAGCTATTTCGAATGGGTGCAGGATCTGCAGCAGCTGTTCTGGGAGGAGGAGGAGGTGATGCGGCGCGAGTACCAGATCCTCGATCGCGCCTTCGACCAGATGGTGATCCGCGCCAAGCGCGACGGCGTCCCGCACCGGACCGCGGCGATGGCGATCGGCGTCGAGAAGGTGCGCGCCGCGAAGAACACCCGGGGCCTGTTTCCGTGAACCGACGCATCGAAGCTGCGCAATGATCACCGCGCTGGATCATGTCGTCGTGCTGGTGAACGACATCGCCGCCGGCGCAGCGATGTATCAGCGCCTGCTCGGCGTGGCGCCGGCCTGGCACGCGCGCGCGGACGGATCCGAGACGATGCTGTTCACGCTCGACAACATGTCGCTCGAACTGTTGGCACCGGCCGGAGACGGCACCGCTGCCGACCATATCCGCGCCGCGTTGGCACGGCAGGGCGAGGGCCTCGCCAGCCTGTGCTTCCAGGTCGATGACATCGACGCCATGCACCACAGGCTGGACCGGCTGGCCCTGCGGCCGCAGCCGATCGCCGACGTCGACAGCCGCGACGTCGCCAGCGGCGCCACGATGACCTGGCGGCGGACGCGCGCCGAGACGGCGGCGGCGCACGGCGTGCGGCTGTTCTTCCTGCAACGGACCGGCGAGCGGCCGCGCTCGGCGGCGGTGGCCGCAGGACCGGTGACCGGCCTCGATCATGTCGTTGTGACGAGCCGTGATTGCGATCGCGCCGCCGCGCTGTACGGCGCGCGGCTCGGGCTCGACATGGCGCTCGACCGCTCGCATCCGGACTGGGGCCGGCTGATGTTCTTCCGCTGCGGCGACCTGATCGTCGAGGTGGTGAAGCGGCCCGGGGCGGTACCGGACGACAGCCAGGATCGGCTGTGGGGGCTGAGCTGGCGGGTCGCTGACCTCGACGTGACACGCGCGCGGCTGGTTGCCGCCGGCATCGAGGTGTCCGAGGTCCGGGCAGGTCGCAAGCCCGGCACGCGGGTCGCGACTGTGCGGAGCGGCACGGGCGGCACGCCCACATTGCTGGTCGAGCCGGCCGCCAGACGGGTCCGGTAGGCCTTTCAATTTCTTGTGCAGTGCACCGAGCGAATTGACAAGTCGTCAGGTGAGTGCTTACTCACGACGATGAGCACGTTGCGCATGACCAGCGATCTGCGGCGGGAATTGATCCTGACCGCGGCCAAGCGTTGCTTCGCGCGCCACGGCTTTGCCGGGACGACGACCAAGAGCGTCGCGGCCGCAGCCTCGATTTCGGAAGGGCTGCTGTTCAAGCATTTCCCCACCAAATCGGCGCTGTATGCCGAGATCCTGGCGGAGGAATGCGAGGCCGATCCCGGGCTGCACGAGTTGTTGGACCTCGAGCCGTCGACGCGGACTCTGGTCACGCTGGTTCGCGGAATGGTCCGTCATTTCCTCAATACCGCCGAAGAACCGGATCAGCAGGAGGCGCAGCGGCTTCGGCTGATGGTCTCCAGCCAGCTCGACGACGGCGAATTCGCCCGGCTCGTTTATGAAAAAATAGGGGATTTGATTGGTCCTGTGTTCACCGCTTCGCTCGATCAGGCGGTCATGGCAGGAGATGCGTCACGGGTCGGGCGCGAACCGCTCAACCTGTTCTGGTTTGCTCACCACACCGTTTTGATGGCCGGGTTGTCGCGTATGCCCTCGGTCCCTTGCCTGACCTACGCCTGCGCCGATGACCTCGAGCGCCAGGTCTGTGAATTTATCCTGCGTGGAATTGGATTGAACGAAGCGGCCATTGCCGCGCACCTGGACCGCGACACCGCGCCAGACCGGGTGACCGCGGTTACCACAGAAAGCGTGTGAGATGACGATAGCGACCGACGCCCCGAAAGCGGGCCCCCACATATCGCCCAAGGCGATCAACGAGCCGACGCGACCCCGTCCGGTGCGGACCGTGCGCTGGTTCATCATCATCGGCCTGTTGCTGGCGCTGCTGGTCGGCGCCATTGTCGGCTTCAACGCGTTCAGGTCCAAGATGATCGCGCAGTTCTTCGCCAACATGAAGCCGCCGCCGATCAATGTCAGCATTGCCGAGGCGAAGTCGGAGGTGGTGCCGAACCTGATCACCGCGGTCGGCGAACTCGTCGCCGTGCATCAGGTCAACGTCACCTCGGACGTCAACGGCCGGATCACCGAGATCCTGTTCACGGCCGGATCGACGGTGAAGGCCGGCACGCCGCTGGTGCAGTTGTTCGACGCGCCGGACCGGGGCGATCTGGCCAGCTTCAAGGCACAGGCCACGGTGGCCAGTCTGTCGCTCGATCGCGCCAAGCAGCTTGCCGCGCGGCAGTTCGGACCGCAGGCGACGGTCGATCAGGCGCAGGCCGCCTTCGATCAGGCCAATGCGGGCATCGCCAAGGCCGAAGCGATCATCTCGCAGAAGCTGGTGAAGGCGCCGTTCGACGGCGTGCTCGGCGTGCGCAACGCCGAGGTCGGCCAGTTTCTCACCGCCGGCACCACGATCGTCAGCCTGACCGACCTGTCCAAACTGTTCGCCAACTTCACCATCACGGAGAAGGACAGCGGCACCGTGAAGGTCGGACAGACCGTCCGCGTCGTGGTCGACGCCTATCCGGGCCGCAAGTTCGAAGGCAAGATCACCACCATCGAGCCGCGCATCAGCTCGGACACCCGCAACATCCGGGTGCAGGCGACGATCGACAATCCGGAACAGATCCTCAAGCCGGGCATGTTCACGACCACAACCGTGGTGCTGCCGGACAAGCCGGCGGTGGTCACGGTGCCGGAGACCGCGGTCGACTACACGCTCTACGGTGACTCGGTTTATGTGATTGCCGAAAAGAAGGCCGATGACGGCAAGACCGAACTGTCCGCGGTGCGAACCTTCGTCAAGACCGGCGATCGCATCGAGGGGCGGGCGGTGATCGAGCGCGGCATCAACCCGGGCGACCGGGTCGTCGCCGTCGGACAGCTGAAGCTGCAGTCCGGCTCCGCGGTGACGATCTCGGCGGATCCGCCGCCGCCGATCCCGGCGCAGCCGCCGCTGAACTGATTGAAGCCGCGGCTCAGGCCGCGGCGTTTGCGATCCCGGGCCGTTGCTGCTGATGCTGCACGGCTCCGACATTTCTCGATAGTCCGCGCCGGCCGATCCGGCCGCGCGGTCACGGAGCGACGCGATGAGCTTCACCGATATCTTTATCAAGCGGCCCGTGCTGGCGCTGGTGGTCAGCCTGCTGATCCTGCTGATCGGCTTCAAGGCCGCGACCAGCCTGCCGATCCGGCAGTATCCTAAGCTGTCCAACACCGTGATCACGGTGACCACGGTGTATCCGGGCGCGTCGCCCGAACTGATGCAGGGCTTCATCACCACGCCGCTGGAGCAGGCGGTCGCCTCCGCCGAAGGCATCGACTATGTGACGTCGTCGTCGACCCAGGGCACTAGCCTGATCTCGGTCTACATCAAGCTCAACGTCGACCCGAACGCCGCGCTGACCGAAGTTCTGTCGAAGGTGAACTCCGTCAAATACCTGATCCCGCGCGAGGCGAACGATCCGGTCATCCTGAAATCCACCGGCCAGACCACGGCCGTGATGTATCTCGGCTTCTCCAGCACCGAACTGTCCGGCTCGGCGATCTCCGATTATCTGGCCCGCGTGGTGCAGCCGATCCTGTCGACCGTCGACGGCGTGGCCAATGCGGAAATCCTCGGCGGCCAGACCTTCGCGATGCGGATCTGGCTCGATCCGGTGCGGATGGCGGGACGTGGAGTGTCGCCGGATGAGGTCGCGGCCGCAATCCGGGCCAACAACTTCCAGGCGGCCGCCGGACAGACCAAGGGCTATTTCATCGTCTCCAACGTCACCGCCAACACCGATCTGCAGAACGCCGATCAGTTCAAGCGGATGATCGTGAAGGCCAAGGATGGCGGTCTGGTCCGGCTCGAGGACATCGCGCAGGTCGAGCTGGCCGCGCAGAGCACCGATTCCAGCGTGGCGTTCAGCGGCGAGCGCGCGATCTTCATCGGCGTGCAGTCGACGCCGGAAGGCAACCCGCTCAACATCGTCACCGGTGTGCGGGCGCTGTTCCCGTCGCTCGAGCGCAACCTGCCGCCGTCGCTGAAAATGAAGGTCGCCTATGATTCGACCAGCTTCATCCGCTCGTCGATCGCGGAGGTGCAGTCGACGCTGATCGAGGCGGTCGTCATCGTGGTGGTGGTGATCTTCCTGTTCCTGGCGTCGTTCCGCTCGGTGATCATCCCGGTGGTGACGATTCCACTCTCGCTGGTCGGCGTCTGCAGTCTCATGCTGATCATGGGATTCAGCATCAATCTGCTGACCCTGTTGGCGCTGGTGCTGGCGATCGGACTGGTGGTCGACGACGCCATCGTGGTGGTGGAGAATATCCATCGACATCTGGAGGAGGGCAAGAGTCCGGTCCAGGCATCGCTGCAGGGCGCCCGCGAGATCGTCGGGCCGGTGATCTCGATGACGATCACGCTGGCGGCGGTGTATGCGCCGATCGGATTCATCGGCGGCCTCACCGGCGCGCTGTTCCGCGAATTCGCCTTCACGCTCGCCGGCGCGGTGATCGTGTCCGGCGTGGTGGCGTTGACCTTGTCGCCGATGATGTGTTCGGTGCTGCTGAAGAACGACGAGCCAGGCTGGTTCGCCAAGAAGGTCGACCGGGTGTTCGGCGCGACCACGCGCTGGTACGGCCGGCTGCTCGATCGTTCGCTCGACTATCGCGCGATCACCGGCCTGTTCGCGGTGGTGATACTCGGGCTCGTGGTCTTCATGTATCAGCACACCTCGAAGGAACTGGCGCCGGAGGAAGATCAGGGCATCCTGTTCAGCGTGCTCAAGGCGCCGAAATACGCCAACATCAACTACACGGATTTCTATGCCGAGAAGATGGACAAGGTGTTCTCCTCCTTCCCGGAGACCGACCTGCGCTTCATCATCAATGGCACCGCCGGGCCGAGCAACGGCATCGCCGGGATGCTGCTGAAGCCGTGGGACGAGCGCAAGCGCTCCTCGACCCAGTTGAAGCCGCTGGTGCAGGCCGAACTCACCAAGGTCGAGGGCGTCAGCGCCTTTGCGTTCAACCTGCCGGCGCTGCCGGGCGGCCCCGGCGGCCTGCCGATCCAAATGGTCATCAACTCGACCAGCGGCTTCCAGACCGTCTATGAGGAGATGGCGAAGCTGAAGGACGCGGCCCGCAAGAGCAACCTGTTCATCGTCGCCGACAGCGACCTCGACTTCAACCAGCCGGTGGTGCGGGTGAAGGTCGACCGCAGCAAGGCCAACGAGCTCGGCGTCACCATGCAAAACATCGGAGGCACACTGTCGACCTTGCTGGGCGGCAACTACACCAACCGGTTCAACCTGCAGGGCCGATCCTATCAGGTCATTCCGCAGGTCCCGCGCGCGCAGCGGCTGGCGCCGGGTTCGCTCGACAATTATTACGTCACCAGTGCCAGCGGCCAGCAGATCCCGCTGTCGACGCTGGTCTCGATCGAGACCGCGACCGATCCCAACGCGCTGACGCGCTACAACCAGCTCAACTCCGCCACCTTCCAGGCGGTGCCGATGCCGGGTGTCACGGTCGGTCAGGCGGTCGACTTCCTCGAGACGCAGGCCAAGAACCTGCCGGCCGGCTTCGGTCATGACTATCTGGCCGACGCGCGGCAATACACGCGTGAAGGCAACCAGCTTGCGATTGCGTTCGGCTTTGCGCTGATCATCATCTACCTCGTGCTGGCAGCGCAGTTCGAAAGCCTGCGCGACCCGCTGGTGATCCTGATCAGCGTGCCGATGGCGATCTCCGGCGCGCTGATCCCGCTGTTCTTCGGCCTCGCCACCATCAACATCTACACCCAGGTCGGCCTGCTGACGCTGATCGGACTGATCAGCAAGCACGGCATCCTGATGGTCGAGTTCGCACGCGAACTGCAGATCAACGAGGGGCTCGACAAGCGGTCGGCCATCGAGATGGCGGCGCGGGTGCGGCTGCGGCCGATCCTGATGACGACCGCGGCAATGGTGACCGGCCTGATCCCGCTGCTGACGGCGTCGGGCGCGGGGGCCGCCAGCCGGTTCTCGATCGGCCTTGTGGTGGTTGCCGGCATGTCGATCGGCACGCTGTTCACGCTGTTTGTGCTGCCCGCGGTCTACGTGGCAATCGGCACCAACCATCGCGCGGCGGCGGACTCCGAACGCAGCAAGCAGATCGCCGAATTCGATCTGCAGGAACACGCGTCGCCGTCGCTGAAGCCGATCTGATCGGCGTTTTGACGCAACCTCGGCTTTGCGATTTGATGGCGGACCGACACCTCGGTCCGCCATTTTCATGCGCGGACATCCACACAGGAATGCTCCATGACGCAAGACTTCTCGCCCGGCAATTATCGCTTCATCCCGGCCGTGTTCCAATATTCGAGTGGCGTGCAGGCCGCTGCCGATTACGAAATCGAGCGGGTGCGGTTCGACGCGATGCCGTCGCTGGCCGAAGGCTTTGCGCGCGCCGCCGACCATATCCGCGCCGCCGGGCAGCCGCTGACAGCATTCTGCGCCTGCGAATTGCGCTCGCCCGCCGCGTTCACTGATTCCGGCTTCCGCGCCTTCAACGAGCACTATGTGAAAACCCTGGCCGACTGGGGCATCTTCGACGGCAGCAGCAATCCGGTGGCGCGCAGCAATGTCTGTCCGGAGATCGATCCGCCGGCCGAGCCGTCGTTCTTCGCGTTCTCGTTCACCCGCCCGAAGCCCGGCGCATCGCCGAGCTTCGTGATCGCCGGCGGCGCCGAGGCGCGCGGCGGCAGCGAGCCTTACGCAGAGCGCATCGTGCGCTACCGCGACATCAGCCCGGAGGGCATGGCCGAGAAGGTGGCCTTCACCGCCGGCGAAATGCAGCGCCGCCTCGACGCATTCGGGTTCGGCTGGCGCGACACCACGACCGCGCAGGTCTACACCGTGCAGGATTTTCACCCGGTGGTGGCCGACGCGCTGGTGAAACGCGGCGCCGCGCGCTCGGGATTGACGTGGCATTTCGCGCGGCCGCCGGTGATCGGGCTCGAGTTCGAAATGGACTGTCGAAGGGTGGCGAGGGAAGTGGTGGTTTAACTTTGCGCCCATACTCTTGGTCTGTCATTCCGGGGCATGAGCGCGTAGCGCGAAATGAACCCGGAATCTTGCGACGAAGCGTAGCGCGTGCTGCGAGATTCCGGGTTCGCGCGCAGCTTCGCTGCGCCCGCCCCGGAATGACGGTGCGCGGCTCGTGCCCCGGACGCATTGCACCACGACGCCCTTGCGTCGTGGTGCGACGCAGAGCCGGGGCCGTACCGAAAAGATGCCGTTGATACGGTCCCGGTTCTGCGAAGCGGCATCAAGAATGCCGCATCGCGCCCGGGACACCAATCCGTTATGGCTCGCGACGGACGGTGCCGAACTCATTCACCGCGTGGCACGCAACGCCATCGATCAGTTCAGGCGTCTTCAGCAAGCATTGCGCAAACACCTCGGGGCAGCGCGGATGAAACGTGCAGCCCGACGGCGGGTCGATCGGGTTCGGGATCTCGCCCTGCACCGGGATGCGCTGGCGGCCGGACATCGCCAGATCGGGCACGGCGCCGAGCAGCATGCGCGTGTAGGGCATCCGCGGCTCGCGAAACAGCTCACGGCTGGGCGCGGTCTCGACGATGCGGCCGAGATACATCACGCCGATATGGCTCGCCATGTGGCGCACCACGGCGAGGTTGTGGCTGATCAGCAGGTAGGTCAGGCCGAACTTGTCCTGCAGGTCGCGCATCAGATTGAGGATCTGCGCCTGCACCGAGACGTCGAGCGCCGAGGTCGGCTCGTCGCAGACGATGAACTCGGCTTCCGATGCCAGTGCGCGGGCGATCGCGATGCGCTGCCGCTGGCCGCCGGAAAACTGGTGCGGGAATTTCAGGCCGTCGTCGGGATGCAGCCCGACCAGCGCCAGCAACTCGCCGACCCGGCCGCGAATGTCGCGCTCGCCCTGGATCAGCTCGAAGGCGCGGATCGGCTCCGATACGATGGCGTCGACCCGCAGCCGCGGATTGAGGCTGGCATAGGGATCCTGGAAGATCATCTGGATGCGCCGGCGCAGCTTCTGCCGAACCTGTGCCTGCTTCGCCGCGCTCATCGAGATGCCGTCGATGATGACCTCGCCGGACGTCGGCGGCAGCAGCCCGACCACCATCCGCGCCACCGTGGTCTTGCCCGAGCCGGACTCGCCAACCAGCGCGTAGGTCTGGCCTTTCTCGATTGCGAACGACACGCCGTTGACGGCTTTCAGAAACTCCAGCCCGCCGCCTTCCAGCATGCGGTTGAGCCACGGCTTGGAGACGTCGAACACCCGCCGCAGCTCATGCGCCTCGACGAAGGGCGCGGTCATGCGGCGGTCCCCCGCGCCGCGGTGTCGTAGAGGTGGCAGGCGACCTGCCGCGTGCCGCTGCGGATCGGTTCGGGCCGCTCGACCCGGCAGCGATCGAAGGCGAAGGTGCAGCGCGGATGAAACGCGCAGCCCGGCGGGATCGCCGACAGCCGCGGCATTGAGCCTGGGATCTGCACCAGCCGCTCGGCGTCGCCGGCCAGCGTCGGGATCGCACCCATCAGTCCCTTGGCGTAGGGATGCAGCGGGTTCTGCACCACGTCGCGCACCGGACCGATCTCGGCGACGCGGCCGGAATACATCACGGCGACGCGGTCCGAGGTCTCGGCGATCACCCCCATGTCGTGCGTCACCAGCATCACCGCGGTGCCGTGGTCGCGGCCGAGCCGCTTGATCAGCGAGATGATCTGCGCCTGCACCGAGACGTCGAGCGCGGTGGTCGGCTCGTCGGCGATGATCAACTCCGGCTCGGCGCAGATCGCCAGCGCGATCACCACGCGCTGCCGCATGCCGCCGGAAAATTCGTGCGGATAGGCGTCGATGCGTTTTTCCGGGCCGGGAATGCCGACCTCGGCCAGCAGGTCGATCGCACGTATGCGCGCGGCCGACGGCGACAGGTTGAGATGGGTGCGGATGGTCTCAACCAGTTGATCGCCGATCCGGTACAGCGGATTGAGGCTGGTGAGCGGATCCTGGAAGATCATGCCGATCCGCCTGCCGCGGATCCTGCGGATCTCCTCGGACGGCAGGTTGTCGATCCGCATGCCGGACAGCAGGATCTCGCCGCCGGCGATGCGGCCGGGCGGATCGATCAGTCCGATGACCGCGAGCCCGGTCACTGACTTGCCGGCGCCGGACTCGCCGACCACGCCCAGCACCTCGCCCTTGGCGATCTCGAGCGACACGCCGTCGATGGCATGCAGCACGCTGCGGCGGGTGGCGAAGTCGACCTTGAGGTTGTGGACGGAGAGCACCGGCTCGGTCATGTCGCGCCCTGCGCAGGAGTCATCATCGCAGCTTCGGATTCAGCGCGTCGCGCAGCCAGTCGCCGAGCAGGTTGATCGACAGGATCAGCGACGCCAGCGCGATGCCGGGGAAGGCGACTACCCACCATTCGCCGGAGAACAGGTAGTTGTTGCCGATCCGAATCAGCGTGCCGAGCGACGGCATGGTGTCGGGCATGCCGGAGCCGAGAAACGACAAGGTCGCCTCGGTGATGATCGCCAGCGCGAGGTTGATGGTGGCGATCACCAGCACCGGCCCCATCGCATTGGGCAGCACGTGACGCAGCATGATGACGCGCGCCGGCAGGCCGATCAGCTGTGCGGCGGCCACGTAGTCCTTGGTCTTTTCCACCATCACCGAGCCGCGCACGGTGCGGGCATATTGCACCCAGAAGGAAAGCCCGATGGCGAACACCAGCACCGCCAGCATGGTGCGTTCGTCGAGCCGGTTGCCGAGCAGCGATTTCACCACGCCGTCGATCAGGAGCGCGATCAGGATGGCGGGGAAGGTGAGCTGCACATCGGCGATGCGCATGATCAGGCTGTCGACCGCGCCGCCGACATAGCCGGCGATCAGGCCGAGCGTGATGCCGAGGGTTGCGGCAAAAGCGACGCCGAGCACGCCGACCAGCAGCGAGATGCGCAGGCCGTAGAGGATGGCGGACAGCACGTCGCGGCCCTGTTCGTCGGTGCCGAGCAGGAACGGGTTCTGGCCGTCCGCGGTCCACAGCGGCGAGATCCGCGAATTCATCAGTTCGAGCTGCGCGGGGTCGAACGGGTTCTGCACCGCGAGCGCGGAGGCGAAGATCGCCAGCAGGAAAAACGCCAGCGTGATCGCGGCGGCGACTATGGTGAGCTTCGAGCGCAGGAACGCATGCAGGATGTCGTTGTCGGCAGCGCGCGCAAGAAATCGCTGTGCCGCGTTTGGTTTTGGCGCGTTTGGTGCGAGGGCGTCGGTCATGGCGCGCGTGTCCCGCTCACATGCAGCCGCGGATCGACGATGGTGTAGAGGATGTCGACGATCAAATTGATGGTGACGAAGATCAGCGACACCACCAGCAGGTACGCGGCCATGATCGGAATGTCGACATTCTGCACCGCCTGCACGAACAGCAATCCCATCCCCGGCCACTGGAACACGGTCTCGGTGATGATCGCAAAGGCAATAACCGAGCCAAACTGCAATCCGGCGACGGTGATCACCGGCACCAGCGTGTTCTTCAGCGCGTGGCCGAAATGGATCGCGCGCGTGGTCAGGCCGCGGGCGCGGGCGAAGCGGATGTAATCGGTGCGCAGCACCTCCAGCATCTCGGCGCGCACCAGCCGCATGATCAATGTCATCTGGAACAGGCCGAGGGTGATCGACGGCATGATCAGCGCCTTGAGGCCGGAGACGGTGAGCAGCCCGGTGGTCCACCAGCCGATCCGCACCACGTCGCCGCGGCCGAATGACGGCAGCCAGCCAAGCACCACGGCGAACAGATAAATCAGCAGAATGCCGATCAGGAAGGTCGGCAGCGAGATGCCGATTAAGGAGACCGCAAGCAGGATCTTGGCGAGGAACGACTCCCGCCTCAGAGCGCAATACACCCCCATCAGGATTCCGAAGCCCATGGCCAGAATGGTGGCGCAGGCGGCGAGTTCGAGCGTGGCCGGCATCCGCTCCTTCAAGAGCTGCGCGACCGGCTGGCGGAACTGGTAGGAGACACCGAACTTGAACTGCGCCGCGTCGATGAAATAGCGCGCGAACTGCACCGGAATCGGATCGTCGAGTCCCAGCGATTTGCGGATTTCGGCGCGCTGCTCGGCCGGGGTGTCGAGCGAGACGATCTGGTTCACCGGGTCGCCGGCGAAGCGGAACATCGAGAACGACAGGATGCCCACCGCGATCATCACGCCGATGGCCTGCAGCGCCCGGCGAAGGATGAAAGCGAGCATGGGATCCTTTCAGGTCAGTCGTTCGTCGCGTGACGTCGGCAACGCGCTCGACGTTTGTCATTCCGGGGCGTGAGACCGAAGCTCGAACGAACCCGGAATCCAGAGATAGTGCGCACCGAGTCCGATCTCGGGATTCCGGGTTCATGTCGCCGCTGCGCGGCTCATGCCCCGGAATGACGATCAATTATTGCCGCGCGCTGTCGTTGGCGTCGTCACAGCGCAGCCGCACTTAATCCTGCTTCGTCGCCCAGTACAGCAGCACCTGGTTGTCGGCGCGCTGGGTCAGCTTGACCTTCTTCGACACGCCCCAGGCCAGCGCCTGCTGGTGCAGTGGGATGTAGCCGTAATCCTTGATTACGAGTTCGAAACCCTGCTTGATCAGCTGCTCGCGCTTGGCGGTGTCGGTTTCCTGCAGCACCTTGTCGGTGATCTCATCGAGCTGCTTGTTGCAGTAGCCGCCGAGATTGGCCTCGCCCCGGTTGGTCGCCGGATTGTCGCGGCAGCCGAGGATGTCGTGCAGCACGTTGTGCGAATCCAGCGTTCCCGGGGTCCACCCCAGCATGTAGAACGAGGTCTGGAAGCCGCCGGGCTTCAGCACCTTGGCAAAGTACAGGGCCTTGGGCTGCGCCAGCAGATTGATCTTGACGCCGATGCGCGCCAGCATGCCGACCACCGCCTGGCAGATCGCCGCGTCGTTTACGTAGCGATCGTTCGGGCAGTCCATCGTCACTTCGAAGCCGTCGGGATAACCGGCGTCGGCCAGCAGCTTCTTGGCGGCGTCGATGTCGACCTTCGGCCGGGTGAAATCCTTCGACAGCGAGAACAGCTGTGGCGCGATCATCAGTGCCGAGGGCGTCGACAGTCCGCGCATCACGCGGGTTTTGACGAGCTCGACATCGACCGCCTTGTAGAACGCCTCGCGGACGCGGATGTCCTTGAAGGGGTTCTTGCCCTTGACGCTGGAATACAGCAATTCGTCGCGGATCTGGTCGAAGCCGAGAAAGATGGTGCGGAGCTCCGGTCCCTTCATCACCTGGGCATTCGGGCTGCCATCGACGCGCGAAATATCCTGGATCGGCACCGGCTCGATGACGTCGACCTCGCCCGACAGCAGGGCCGCGACGCGGGTGGCGTCGGAGCCGATTGGGGTAAAGACGATCTCCTTGAGATTGTGTTCGGGCTTCTGCCACCAGTCGGGATTCGGCTTGAAGACGGTCCTGACGCCGGGCTGATGGCTTTCGATCTTGAACGCGCCGGTGCCGTTGGCGTTGAGCGAGGCGTAGCTCGGCGTCGTCGCGGAGGCGGGCGTCGGTGCCACCGAATTGTTCGCCTCTGCCCACTTCTTGCTCATGATGTACCAGGTATCCCACTGCGAAATCATGATGGGATTGGGCGTGGACAGCACGACATCGACAGTATGGTCGTCGACTTTGACGAACTTGGCGTCTTTCGGCACGCGGGTCTGGAAGTTGGAGCCCTGGGCGCGGACGCGGTCGGCGGAGAAGATCACATCGTCGGCGGTGAACGGCTCGCCGTTCTGAAACTTGACGTTCTTGCGCAGGTAGAACCGCCATCGTGTCGGCTCCGGCGTTTCCCAGCGCTCGGCGAGGCCGGGAACGATTTTCAAGTCCTTGTCACGTGCCGTAAGGCCCTCATAGACGTGGCCGTGATGGGCCAAAGTGGTGGTCTCGTTCAGCGTGTAGGGATCGAGTGATTTCAGGTCGCCCTGGTTGGCGTAGCGCAGCGATTGCGCGGAGACGGGAGCGATCGCGGTGGCGAGAAAACAGGCTGCGGCGGCGGCAACGAACGAGCCGCGCATGAATGCTCTCATCGATTTCTTGGTGATTGTCACGCTTGCACTCCTGATCGCACCGATGACGGGTGCGACATTGTTGCCAGAGTTTTGCAACCGCGCAAGCGTATTCGCGCGGAGATGCGCGACCGCGTGGGTTCCGCCGTTTGCGCTTCGCCGTCGCACGCATTACCTCTGTTGCATCGCCCACTGCCGTCCGGATGCGATCCGGTCTCCGGAGAATTGAATGACTGATCTGAAGGCCGACGTCGTGGTGCTGGGCGCCGGCATCGTCGGCGTCTCGGCTGCCTTGCATCTACAGCAACGCGGCCGCGACGTTGTTCTGGTCGACAAGCACGGCCTCGCCGGCGAGGGCACCAGTTTCGGCAATGCCGGGCTGATCGAGGCGGCCTCGGTATTTCCCTACATGTTTCCGCGCGACCTGCGGCAGATCTTCCGCTACGCGCTGAACCGGTCGGTCGACGCGCACTATCATCTGTCGGGATTGCCGGACTATCTGCCATGGCTGGTGCGCTACTATCTGGCGTCGTCGCCGGACCGCGCGTTGCACACCGCGATGTCGGCGCTGCCGCTGATCCAGCGCAGCCTGGCCGAGCACGAGGCGCTGATCGAGCAGGCCGGCGTACCGCACCTGCTGCGGCGTACCGGATGGATCAAGTTGTTTCGTGCACAGGCCAGCCTCGACAAGAACCTGATCGATCTGGAGCGCGCCAAGGCGTTCGGCGTCACCGCCGACGTGCTCGATGCCGGCGGCATTGCCGCGCGCGAGCCGAACCTGTCCGGCGATTTCGCCGGGGCCATTCACTGGCCGACCCCGGGCTTCGTTCCCGACCCCGGGGCGCTGGTGAAAGCCTATGCCGATCTGTTCGTCGAGCGCGGCGGCCGCTTCGCCAGCGGCGACGCCGCGTCGCTGTCGCAGGACGCCGCCGGCTGGCGCGTCGCGACGCGCGATGGCGTCGCCGTGGCGCGCGAGGCCGTGATCGCACTGGGCCCGTGGTCGGATGTGGTGTTCCGCAAGCTGGGCTACCGGATCCCGCTCGGCGTCAAGCGCGGTTATCACCTGCATCTTGCGCCAGCTGGAAACGCGGTGCTGCAGCACCCGGTGCTGGATGCCGATCGGGGCTTTCTGCTGGCGCCGATGAATCGCGGCATCCGCCTCACCACCGGCGCCGAATTCGCCCGCCGCGACGCGCCGCCCACGCCGGTGCAGATCGAACGCGCGCTGCCGATGGCGCGCGCCCTGTTTCCGCTCGGCGACCCGGTCGACGACAAGCCGTGGATGGGCGCGCGGCCGTGCCTGCCGGACATGCTGCCGGTGATTGGCAAGGCGCCCCGGCATGATGGCCTGTGGTTCGATTTCGGCCACCAGCATCACGGCCTGACGCTGGGGCCGGTCAGCGGGCGGCTGCTGGCGGAGATGATGACGGGCGAAGAGCCGTTTGCCGACGCGCGACCGTTCGGCATCGAACGTTTCGGCTGAGCGTGCCGAGCGGCGCCGTCAGGCTTGCGTCGAGCGATCTGTCGTGGCGATACTGCGCCGCGTCCTTTCATCGGGCGACCCGAACCGGACTCAGGAGCCGATATGAAAGTCAACGTCGAGATCGATTGCACCCCGCTCGAAGCGCGGCAGTTCTTCGGGCTTCCGGACGTCCAGCCGATGCAGACGGCGGTGATGGACAATCTGCAGCAGCAGATGATGGCGAACATCGAGAAGGTGTCGCCGGAAGCGCTGATGCAGAGCTGGTTCACCTTCGATCCCAAGATCGCCGAGCGGTTTCAGGACATGTTCGTGACGATGGCCGGACTGGGCTCGGTGAAGAAGGACAAGCCGTAGCCGGCTGCCTGCCGCCTCACTCTCGGTGCTCCCCAGCAAGAGCGAGACATCGACCATGATCGAGATGCCGCCGCTGCAATATGCCGACGTCAACGGCATCCGCATGGGCTACTACGAGGCCGGCCCGGTAAACGACGCGCCGCCGATGGTGCTGTGCCATGGCTGGCCGGAGCTCGCCTTCTCCTGGCGGCATCAGATCAAGGCGCTGGCGGATGCCGGCATCCGCGTCATTGCGCCGGACCAGCGCGGGTACGGCGCCACCGACCGGCCGGAGCCGGTCGAGGCGTACGACCTCGAGCATCTGACCGGCGACCTGGTCGGGCTGCTCGATCATTTGAAGATCGACAAGGCGGTTTTCGTCGGCCACGACTGGGGCGGCTTCGTGGTCTGGCAGATGCCGCTGCGGCATCCGACCCGCGTGGCCGGCGTGGTCGGAATCAACACGCCGCACATGCCGCGCGCGCCGATCGATCCGATCGCGATCTTTCGAAAACGGTTCGGCGAGAGCATGTACATCGTGCAGTTTCAGGATCCGGCTCGCGAGCCCGACCGGATTTTTGCAAGTCGTATCGAGCAGGCGTTCGAATTCTTCATGCGCAAGCCGATGCCGCGCAAGCGCGACGCGGATGGCGAGCCGCCGGCGGCCGGGCTCGGTGCCTCGTCAAAAACCAATCTGGCGTTTCCACAGATGGTGGCGGGCTACGATCCCGCGCGGGATTCGCGCGCGCCGATCCTGTCTGCCGAGGAGATGAAGGTGTTCGTCGATACCTTCCGCGAGACCGGCTTTACCGGCGGGATCAACTGGTACCGCAACATGACGCGCAACTGGGAGCGCTCCGCCGATCTCGATCACACCGTGCGGGTGCCGTCGCTGATGATCATGGCCGAGAACGATCCGGTGCTGCCGCCGTCGGCGGCGGACGGCATGGAAAAGATCATTCCCGATCTCGAGAAGTATCTGGTGAAGGACAGCGGCCACTGGACCCAGCAGGAGCAGCCGGCGGAAGTCAGCGCCAAATTGATCGAGTGGCGGCGCCGGCGGTTCGGCTAGCGGGGCGTCGCTTACTTGCCCTTGGCATGTTGGGCGATCGCGTCGATCACGGTGCGCCACATCGGGATCGGCAGCGCATGGCCCATGCCGTCGATCATCAGCAGCTTTGCGCCGGGAATCGACGCCGCGGTGTCGCGGCCGGCGGCAGGGCGCACCAGTGGGTCGACGCTGCCGTGGATGACGAGGCTTGGCAGCCGCACCGAGCGCAGCCGTTGCCGGCGGTTGCCCGACGCCAGCACCGCGCGCAGCTGTCGTCCGACACCTTCCGGATTGAGCCCCCGCGCGTAGTTGCGTTCGGCGCGCTCGCGGTCCTTGGCCTCGTCCTGCGGAAAGCTGCCGACCCGCAGCACCTTCCAGGTCTGCTCGAAGCGCTTGATGTACTCCGCGCGGGTTTTCGGCGGCGGCGCCATCAGCACGGCGGCGGCCTCGCGGGTCGGCTGCGGCAGCCGCGGATCGCCGGTCGTGGACATGATCGAGGTGAGCGTGCGGACACGTTGCGGATGGCCGATCGCCAGCTCCTGCGCGATCATGCCACCCATCGACAGGCCGACGATGTGAGCCGCCTCGATTCCCAGCGCGTCGAGCAGCCCGATGACATCGTTCGCCATGTCGGACAGCCGGTACGGCGCCGCAACCGGAATCTTCAGAAACCGCAGCCGTATCAGCTCCAGCGGGGTCAGCGTCTTGCTGCCCGCGAATTTGGTGGACCTGCCGACATCGCGATTGTCAAAGCGGATGACGCGGAAACCGCGGCCGGCCAGCTGCTCGCAGAACTCGTCGTCCCACATGATCATCTGGGCGCCGAGGCCCATGATCAGCACCAGCGGCTCTGCATCGTCCCGGCCGAACGTCTGGTAACAAAGTTCGATGCCGTTGGCGCGGACCATCGCCTCCGGCTGATAGGGGACTGACGCCAACACGACTGCCTCGCGAAAATGTCTCCGATCTATGACACGCTTCGGCACGCCGCAGAAGCTGCGCGGCCCGCGCAGGGCGCGGCAAATCGGCCGTCCGGCGTTGACCGCCAATCCGCATCGGTATCGAATACGAGGGCGCCCTCGGGTCGGCTGGCGCGGCAATTCGGAGAACAGCGATGGCGGACAAGGGCAAGGACCCGATCGAGCTGTGGCAGTCGATGATCGGCGAGATGGAAAAGGGCTTCAACGCCTTTACCCAGAAGGCCATGGCGTCGCCCGAGTTCAGCAAAGTGGTCGAGCAGGTCGGCGGCGTCTCCGCAGGGGCGCAGAAGCAGCTCGGCGAGCTGATGGAGCGCTATTTGGCGAGCCTGAACCTGCCGAGCCGCGAGCAGATGGCCGCCATCGACGACCGCCTGGCGGTGATCGAAAGCCGGCTGGACGAGATCGCCGCGCTGCTGAAGCAGCAACGCGAGCCGCCGAACCCACCGCAGCCTAAAGCTGCGTCCCAACCGCCACGTGTACGTCGGCCCAGAACCCCGCCGACTGCTGGATAAGACGGCGACTTCTCCAATTTGACCAAAATTCAAGCGGAGGTGCTCGGGTACTAGGCTGATCACGGGAATGTTATTGTGCATTGCACCATAGGTATTGCACTGCACCATTAACTATGTCAGATTGCGGACACCCCGGGCCACACGGGACGGGACGAGGCCATAGCTCAACCGACGAGGATGGAGACCCCAAGATGACCGATACCGAAACCATGACCAAGCAGACCGAAGCAGCGATGGACAGCGTGAAGCAGGCATTTGCCCCGATCGGCGATGCGATGAAGAACCTGCAGACCATCGACGTTCCGGAAGCCACCCGCGACTTCGTCAGGCGGGCCGCCGGCACCGCCAAGGACAAGGCCGCCGATCTTCACGCAGGAGCGGAGAAGATGACCGTCGCGGTCGAGACCGCCGTCACCGGTTCGGTGAGCGAGGCCGCCAAGATCACGCGCAACATCCAGACCGCGCTCTACGCCGACGCTGCCGCGTTCTTCGCGGGCATCGACAAGCTCGCTTCCGCCAAGTCGTTCGGGGAAGCCGTGCAGATCCAGAGCGAACTGGCCCGTTCGCATGGCGAAGTGCTGGTGTCGCGCGCCAAGGCCTCCACCGAATATTTCGGCAAGCTCGTCGCCGACGGTGCGAAGACCGCGCAGGACAACATCTCCAAGGTCGCGTCCTACAGCAAGACCGCCTGAAACAGGCTTCTGCTCACGACAAATTCCGGCCCGCTCACGCGGGCCTTTTTTTGTGCGCATGTGTTCGTGTCCCGGGCGCGATGCGGCGCGCAGTGCCGCTTCGCAGACCCGGGACCCCGGTTTCTTCTTGCTACCGTGCGCAACCGGGGCCCCGGCTCAGCAGCGCACCACGCCGTAAGCGCGGCGCGCTGCGCTGCGTCCGGGGCACGAGACCTGATATGTGCCGCTACTCCGCCGCGCGGGTGACGATCCTGATCTCCGACGTCAGCGTGCGATGCACCGGGCACTTGTCGGCGATCTCCATCAGCTTGCCGCGCTGCTCGGTATCCAGATCGCCCTCGATCGCGATCACCCGTTCGATCTGATCGAGCATGCCGACCTTGGTCTCGCACGCGGCGCAATCTTCGGCGTGGATCCTGCCGTGGTTCAGCGTCACGGTGACCTGGTCGAGCTTCATCGCCTTGCGGTCGGCGTACAGCCGCATCGTCATCGCCGTACAGGCGCCCAGTCCGGCGAGCACCAGATCATAGGGCCCCGGTCCGCTGTCGTCGCCGCCGACCGCCTTCGGCTCGTCGGCCAGCAGCCGGTGCGGTCCGACCGCGACCGACTGCTGGAATTTGCCGGCGCCGGTGCTGCTGACCACGACCTGCCGCGGGACTTCGGGCAATCCCACGGTCGGCTGCGGCGCGGCCTGATCGAGATAGCGGCCGGCCCAGGCGGCGATGATGTCGGCCACATAGTCGGAGTCGCGCCGGTTGCTCAGCAGGTGATCGGCGCCGGCCAGCGACACGAAACTCTTCGGGTGCTTGGCGGCGAGGAAAATCCGCGTCGCGTTGTCGATGCCCACCGTGTCGTCGGTCGGCGACTGCAGGATCAGCAACGCCCGGTGCAGCGACGCCACCTTGTGCAGCAGGCCGTGTTCGGCGATGTCCTCGAGGAATTCGCGCTTGATGCGGAACGGGCGGCCAGCCAGTGACACCTCGACGCTGCCATGCGTCCGGATGTCGTCGAGATGCGCGGCGAACAGACCGGTGACGTGCGCGGGGTCGGATGGCGCGGCGATGGTCGCGACCGCCCTGGCTTCCGGAATGGCGGACGCCGCCGCCAGCACGGCAGCGCCGCCGAGGCTGTGGCCGATCAGCAGCGACGGCGCGCGCCTGGTCTCGCGCAGATGATCGGCAGCGCGCACCAGGTCGGCGACGTTGGACGAAAACGTACTGTTGGCGAACTCGCCTTCGCTGGAGCCGAGCCCGGTGAAGTCGAACCGCAGCACCGCGATGCCCTTGGCGGCGAGCGCCAACGCGATCCGCCGCGCCGCCAGCCCGTCCTTGCCGCAGGTGAAGCAATGCGCGAACAGCGCGGTGGCGACCGGCTCGCCCTCGGGCAGATCGAGCGAGGCGGCCAGCTGATGGCCGTCGCTCGCCGCGAACAGAAAGCGTTCAACGCGCACAGCCGTCTCCCTGGTTACGCCATCAGTCGTCGGAGTAGCGCTGCTCCTGCCACGGGTCGCCGCGGTTGTGATAGCCGCGCACCTCCCAGTAGCCGGGGGCATCGGCGGCGAGGAATTCGATGCTCTGCAGCCACTTCGCGCTCTTCCAGAAATACAGATGCGGCAGCACCAGCCGCACCGGGCCGCCATGTTCGCGCGTCAGGGGCTCGCCAGACCAGCGATGCGCCAGCAGCGCGTCGGCGGCGGCGAAATCCGCCAGCGTCAGATTGGTCGTATAGCCATCGTGCGAATGCAGCACGACGAACTCGGCATCGTCGCGCGGCTGGCAGGCCGCCAGCAGGTCGCGGGTCGCCAGGCCGTCCCACTGGTTGTCGTAGCGCGACCAGGTGGTGACGCAGTGGATGTCGGAGGTGAACCGGCGCTGCGGCTGCGCCAGGAATTGCGACCAGTCCCAGAACAGCGGCGTCCCCACCGCGCCGTAGACGTCGAGCCGCCAGCGGTCGGTGGAGATGTTGGGCGACAGGCCGAGGTCGAGCACCGGCCAGTCTTTGGTCAGATGCTGGCCCGGCGGCAGCCGCTGCTCGTCCGGGCGCGCGGTTGTCCCGGTGAGGAATTTGCCCTCGCGCGCCCAGCGCTGCTTGCTACGCGTCAGCTTGGAATCGGCCGGCAGATCGTCATCGGTCATCGGTCGCTCCCGACTGAGATCGCCGGGCGAGGCGGCTAGCGCTTCGCCTTCTTGGCGGATTTCTTGCGGGCCTTCTTGCTTGCGGCCTTCTTGGTGGACTTCTTCGCAGACTTCTTTGCTGACTTGGCGGGCGCCTTCTTGGCCGACTTCTTGGCAGCAGACTTGGCGGCTTTCTTGACGGCCTTCTTGGCTGTCGTCTTCGTGGCCTTCTTGGCGGATTTCTTCGCGGTCTTGGCCCCTGACTTCTTCGCGGATTTCTTTGCGGTCTTTTTAGCTGCGGTCTTCTTGGCTGCAGCCTTCTTGGCCGGCGCCTTCACGGCCTTCTTCGGCGCGCTGGCGGCCTTCGATGCAGCCTGCTTCTTCGCCGCCTTCCTGGCCTTCTTCACCACGGAAGTCGCGGCCTGGCCGACGCTGGTCTGGCTGGCTTTCTCGGCGACGTTGTCGGCGGTGGAAATCGCCGCGCTCTTGGCGAGCGCCGCGGCGCCATCGACCACCACTTCGATCAGCTGGTGCATCAACGGTTTCTTGTCTTCGTCGGTGGACGGCATGTCGGTGGTTTTATCGGTATCCATGGTGGCCTCCAGGCGTGGGTGTTCAGGCTAGCTCAATTGACGAATAGGGCAATATGCAAAGCGGCAATGCAAGCGGTGGCGCCTGGTTCCGAACAAGCTTGCTACGCGCTTGCCCCGCGCAAAGCCTCACGCCGCAGCGCGCGGCGTAGCACGGGGGTCGATCGGGGTGCTGCCGCGCAGGCCCAGAATGTCCTCCAGCACCCGCGCGCCGGCCAGCAACTGCGCCTCGCCGCGCGGCGCGGCGACCATCTGCAGGCCGACCGGCAGCCCGGTGGATGTGAAGCCGCAAGGCAGCGACAGCGCGGGGCAGCACACCAGCGTGATCGCGTACACGATGCCCAGCCACTCGATGTAATTGTCGAATTTGGTGCCCGCGCATTCGGCGACGTAGCGGTTCTCGACCGGGAAGGGCGCCACGATGGTCGCCGGGCACAGCAGCAGGTCGTAGGTCTTGAAGAACTCCAGCGTGCGCGCGGTCATCGCCAGCCGCTGCGCTTCGGCCTTGATCAGATCGTCGACCGACAGCTTCAGGCCCTCTTCGATGTTCCAGATCACTTCCGGCTTCAGCAGGTCACGCTTCTCGCGCAGCAGTTTCGCCTTGCTGAGCGCGAAGTCGAAGGCGCGCAGAACGTGGAAGCATTCGTGCGCCTCGCGCAGATCCGGATGCGCCTCCTCGACGATGATTCCGGCTTCGGAAAAGCGTTCTGCGGCCTTGCGGGTGATCGCGGCGACCTCCGGATCGACCGGGGTGACGCCGAGGTCGGACGAATAGGCGACGCGGACCGGGCGCCTGCCGGATCGCGCGGCGGACAGAAACGACTGCGGCAGAAGCGGCAGCGACAGCGGATCGGCGGGATGCTCGCCGCTCATCGCATCGAGCAGCAGCGCGAGATCCTCGACATTGCGCGCCATCGGGCCCTGCACGCCGAGCGTGCGGTCGAGCTTGGCCGCCGGCGTGGTCGCCACCCGGCCGATGCTGGGCCGCAGTCCGACCACGCCGCAGAAGCTTGCCGGGCTGCGCAGCGAGCCGCCCATGTCGGAGCCGTGCGCCAGCCAGGCGGTGCCGGTGGCGAGCGCCGCCGCGGCGCCGCCGGACGATCCCGCCGCCGAGCGCGAGGTGTCCCACGGGTTCAGCGTGGCGCCGAACACCTCGTTGAAGGTGTTGGCGCCGGCACCGAATTCCGGGGTGTTGGACTTGGCGTAGATCACCCCGCCATTGGCTTCGAGATGCTCGACCAGAAGGTTGGAGCGGGCCGGCACGTCGTCCTTGAAGATCGGCGAGCCTTGCGTGGTGCGGACGCCGGCCACCGCCGTGAGATCCTTGATCGGCACCGGCAGGCCGGCGAGCAGGCCGCGTTCGGCGGGCGGCCGCTTCATCAGATCGGCGGCATGGGCGCGGGCGCGGTCGAAGCACAAGGTCGGCAGCGCGTTGACCTGGCCGTCCACCTCGCCGATCCGGCGTTCAAGCGCGTCGAGCAGGTCGAGGGGCGAGACCTCGCCGGACTTCAGTTTATCGACGACGGCGCAGGCGGTCGCCTTGATCAGTTCGTCCTGGTTCGCTGCCACTCTGGGTCTCCCGATTGCATAGCCGCACCAGAGCCCTGTAGACGATAATTTGCGAAAGTGGAATTCACCGCGCGTGCGACAGCCAGGAGACTCGACCATGACGACGCCATTCGGCAACACGGACTGGCGCAGCATGAGCCAGGAGCAGCGCGATCTCGGCCTCAACAACGTCATTGCGGTACAGGACAGTCTGGCGATCGTGGCGGCATGGGAGGAGCGCTCGGCCGCGATGCGATCGCGCTACCCTGCGCATCTCGACCTGCGCTACGGCCCGCGCGACCGCAACCGGATCGACGTCCTGCTGGCCGCGGTGAATGCGCCGACCCTTTTGTTCATCCACGGCGGCTACTGGCAGACCCGCGCCAAGGAGAGTTTTGCGTGCTTCGCCGAGGGCCCGCTGGCCCACGGCATCAACGTCGCGCTGACCGGCTACACGCTGGCGCCGGAGGCGACGCTCGACGAAATCGTCGCCGAGATCCACGCCAGCCTCGACATGCTGACGACCACGCTGCCGACGCTCGGCGCCGACCCGGGACGCCTCGTGGTCGCCGGCTGGTCGGCTGGCGGGCACCTCACCTCGATGGCGCTGTCGCATCCGTCGGTGAAAGCCGGGATGGCGATCAGCGGCATCTTCGACCTCGAGCCGATCCGGCACAGCTATCTCAACGAGAAGCTGCAGCTCGACGAGGCGATGGCTCAGCGCAATTCGCCGCTGCTGCAGCCGGGCGGTGTGGACAAACCGCTGTCGATGGTGGTCGGCGGCGCCGAACTGCCGCTGCTGCGGGCACAGACCGCCGGCTTCGCCGCGCACCGCGCGCTGCAGGGACTCCCGGTGACCTACGAGGAAATCCCCGGCCACAACCATTTCAGCATCCTCGACGAGATGGGCTCGCCGGACGGCCGCGTCACCACCTTGATCCGGCAATTGTTCGCGCGCACCGCCGGCTAGCACGCCACCGGACATTGCGCTGCAGCGTTGATCGCCGCGGCGGTTTGCGCCATGACATCGGCCAATCGATCAACGACTCGGCGACAAAGGAACTCCTGTGAGCAGCACCAAGAAGCAGTACCGCATCGCGGTGATCCCCGGCGACGGCATCGGCAAGGAAGTGATGCCCGAGGGCATCCGCGCGATCGAGGCCGCGGCCAAGGCGCACCGCGTCAACGTGCATTTCGACCATTTCGATTTCGCCAGCTACGACTATTACGAGAAGCACGGCCAGATGATGCCGGACGACTGGAAGGCGCAGATCGGCTCGCACGACGCGATCTTCTTCGGCGCGGTCGGCTGGCCGGCGAAGATGCCGGACCACGTTTCGCTGTGGGGCTCGTTGATCAAATTCCGCCGCGAGTTCGATCAGTACGTCAATCTGCGGCCGGTGCGGCTGATGCCCGGCGTGCCGTCGCCGTTGGCCGGCCGCAAGCCCGGCGACATCGACTTCTGGGTGGTGCGCGAGAACACCGAGGGCGAGTATTCCAGCATCGGCGGCCGGATGTATCCCGACACCGACCGGGAATTCGTCACCCAGCAGACGGTGATGAGCCGGGTCGGCGTCGACCGCATCCTGAAATTCGCCTTCGACCTCGCGCAGTCGCGGCCCAAGAAGCATCTGACCTCGGCGACCAAGTCGAACGGCATCTCGATCACCATGCCGTATTGGGACGAGCGCGTGGTGGAGATGGCGAAGGCCTATCCCGAAGTGAAGTGGGACAAGTACCACATCGACATCCTCACCGCGAATTTCGTGCTGCATCCGGACTGGTTCGACGTCGTGGTCGGCTCCAATCTGTTCGGCGACATCCTGTCGGACCTCGGTCCCGCCTGCACCGGCACCATCGGCATCGCGCCGTCCGGCAACATCAATCCGCCGGGCGACTACCCGTCGGTGTTCGAACCGGTGCACGGGTCGGCGCCGGACATCGCGGGGCAGGGCATCGCCAACCCGATCGGCATGATCTGGTCCGGCGCGATGATGCTGGAGCACCTCGGCGAGAAGCAGGCCGCGGCCTCGATCGTCACCGCGATCGAGCGCACGCTTGGCGAACGCACCCTGCGCACCCGCGACCTCGGCGGCCAGGCCGACACTAGCGCCTGCGGCAAGGCGGTCGCGGAGATGATCGAGTAAGATCGCGACGCGTTCAGTGCTTGCCCGCGCCCATGTAGCCGAACAGGAATCCGGCCACCTTGCGGATCTGGATTTCCTCGCTGCCTTCGGTGATGCGGTAGCGGCGGTGATGGCGGTAGATGTGCTCGAACGGCTTGTGCCGTGAATAGCCCATGCCGCCATGCACCTGCATGGCGCGGTCGGCGGCTTCGCAGCACAGCCGGTTCGCCCAGTAATTGCACATCGACACCTTGTCGGACAGCGTGTGCTCGACCTGCGCCTGAGTGAGTTGATCCATCTCCCACGCGGTCTTGCGGATCAAGAGGCGCAGCATCTCCGCCTGGGTCGCAAGCTCGACCAGCGGAAACTGGATCGCCTGGTTGCGCGCCAGCTCCTGCCCGAACGGCTTTCGCTCGCGCGCATATTTGACGCTTTCGTTGATGCAGTACACGGCGGCGCCGAGCGAGCTTGCGGCCTGCCTGATGCGGTTCTCGTGGACGAAACATTGCGCCAGCGACAGTCCGCGGCCGATCTCGCCGAACAGCGCGTCGTCCGCCACGAACACATCGGTGAACGACACCCGCGGGTGATCGGTCGGCATGTTGAAGGTCCACAGATATTCCTCGATCTTGACGCCCTCCGCCTTGGCCGGAACGAGGAAGCAGGTAATGCCGCGGGCGTCGCCGTCGTCGCCGGAGGTGCGGGCGAACAGCGCGCAGTGGGTGGCGACGTGCATGCCGGTGGTCCACATCTTCTCGCCGTTGATCACCCAGCCCGAGACGCCGTCGCGCGTCGCCTGCACCGCGCGGGTCTCCATGTGGGTGGCGTCGGAGCCGTGCGCGGGCTCGGTCAGCCCGAAGGTGATGCGGTACTGGCCGGTGATCGAGCCTTCGATCATCGCCTTCTGGTCGTCGCGGCCGTAGCGGTCGAGCATCGTCACCAGCGGCAGGTTGCCGACGATCGAGTGCTCGTTCTGCAGGTCGTTGTGCAGGCCGAGACCCTTCGACGCAAAATGCTCGCGGATCACCGCCATCCACAGATTGGAGCCGTCCCGGCCGCCGTAGCGTTTCGGGATCGCGAAGCGCAGATGCCCGGCCTCGTCGGCGAGGTTTTTCGCGCGGCGCAGCAGTTGTTCCCACTCTTGGCGCGGCAGCCCGCCATTGTCGAAATCGGTGCGCGCCCATTCGCGGCGGTGATCGAAGAAGCGGATGTTGTCGTCGGCATTCTCGAGCGGCTTGATCTGCCGTTCGATGAATCCGTCGAGCTCGGCGAGATAGCCGACAAGGTCGGCCGGCAGGGAAAAATCCAAGGCGCTGCTCCCGAGGTTTATTGATCTTGTTAATCGACCGATTAAGGTGACGCGCGCAAATCAAGTCAAGCGCGAGCATGCGCGCGATATTCTGCACAACGAAAAAAGGGAGGCTCCGATGGCGCTGCAATACTCGACCGTGACCCGCAAGGGGCCGGTCACCATCGTCACGCTGTCGCGGCCGGAGGTTTACAACGCGCTGCACACCGACGCGCATTTCGAACTCGAGGGCGTTTTCAATGAGTTTGCAGCCGACCCCGAGCAATGGATCGCGATCGTCACCGGTGCCGGCGACAAGGCGTTCTGCGCCGGCAACGACCTGAAGTGGCAGGCCGCCGGCGGCAAGCGCGGCTGGGGCCAGACCGGCTTTGGCGGCCTGACGGCGCGGTTCGACTGCGACAAGCCGATCATCGCTGCGGTGAACGGCGTGGCGATGGGCGGCGGCTTTGAGATCGCGCTGGCCTGCGACCTGATCATCGCGTCGGAGAATGCAAAATTCGCCTTGCCGGAGGTGCATGTCGGCCTCGCCGCGATGGCCGGCGGGCTGCATCGGCTGCCGCGCCAGATCGGGCTGAAGCGGGCGATGGGCATGATCCTCACCGGCCGTCACGTCTCGGCGCGCGAGGGGCTCGAACTCGGCTTCGTCAACGAGGTGGTGCCGCCGGGCGAGGCGCTCGCCGCCGCCGAACGCTGGGCCGCGACGATCTGCGGCAACTCGCCGATGTCGGTCCGCGCCTCCAAGCAGACGCTGTCGCGCGGCCTGGAAACCTCGCTGCAGCAGGCCATCGCCGAGCAGCGCGACTATCCGGCGGTAAAGGCGATGGTGGCGTCGCAGGACTACATCGAGGGCCCGAAGGCCTTCGCCGAAAAGCGCAAGCCGAACTGGGCGGGGAAGTAGTTCACCGTCATTCCGGGATGCGCGCACTTGCGCGCAGGCCCGGAATCCATACGCCGCAGTGGCGCGGGGGTGGCACAGCGGTCGAGACCGACTTGCGCCAGCGGTTATGGATTCCGGGCTCGCTCGCCTTGCTCGCGCCCCGGAATGACGAGCAGTTAGGTTAGGTCTCAGGTGACGGGTTTTGAGTTACTAGCTCCCGCCGGTAGCTCGCGTAGTTCGGCTGGTCCACCGCGAGCTTCTCCAGCGTGGTCTGCCACAAATGCTCGGCGAGTCCCGGCGATTCGAGCCCTGCTTCGCCGCTGCGAATGCGATCCGCCAGCAGCCGGTTGAGGTCGGGCAGGGCGCCCTGCGTGCCGATCAACTGCGTCAGGCGGTGCAGCTCTTCGGCGTCGCTCCCGGGTGCCAGCGCGAGCTGCCGCGTCGCAAGGTCGAGGGCGTTGATCGAGACCCGCAGCTTGAACGCGGCATGGCCGGTGAGCTGCGGCGCGATCTCGTCGCGGAGGAATGTGGCCACCGCGGCGATCAGTTCGGCGGGCGTCGGTTCGTCCTGCATGTCATGTCCCTCGCGGCGCCAACAGGCGCAGCAAATCGATCTCGGTCTCCGAGGCACGGCGGCCGATCATCGCGCGCTCGACCGAATGCTCGGGGCCGTCGCGGAACCGCTGCATCATGCCGCAGCACATCACGCCCCAACGTAACGTGCCCATCACTTCCCAGAACATCACCCGCCCCCGATCGACCCGCATGCCGCTGGCCGTCTCGTAGCCGGCGAACAGATCTTCGCGCGCCCCCAGCCCGCCGACCGGCCGGTCGATCTCGCCGAACCGCCAGGAGTTGACGCAAATCCAGCCGAGATCCTCCATCGGGTCGCCGCGATGGGCCAGCTCCCAGTCCAGCACCGCCCGCACGCCGTTTGCGTCGATGATCAGATTGCCGTGGCGGAAGTCGCCATGCACCAGCGTCTCGCGCGGTGCGGCTCCGGGATCGTGCTCCGCCAGCCAGCGCAGCGCGACCTCGAACACCGGGCGGGGCCAGTCGAAGCGGTCGATGTCGCGGCGCAGCTCGGCGATTTCGCCGGCCGCCGTCATGCTGCGCAGGGACGGCAATTGCGCCTGCGGCAGGCCGTGAATGCCGGCGAGAATTTCACCGAGCTGGCGCGCCAGCTTCGGCCGCACGGCGGCGAACTGCGCGTCGCGCAGGATCTTTCGCGGGATGGTTTCTCCCGCGACCTTTTCCATGACGAAGCCGGTGCCGAGCTCGTCCTCCGCCATCAGCACATGCAGCACCCGCGGCGACGGCACGCCGGCGTCGTGCGCGAGTTGCATCAGCGCGGCTTCGGCGGTCAGCCCGGCGGCGCGCTCGGGCGCCGCGCCATAGCCTTGCGGCGCGCGGCGCAGGATCGCGTCACGGTTTCCGCCGGGATGCAGGATCGTGAACGCCCAGGTCTCCTGGCTGGCGCCGCCGGACAGCCGCGTTGCGCCGTCGACGCCGGTGGCGCCGGGGCACCAGGCGGCGACGCGGCGCGCGAGCGCGTCGTCGATCATCGGCCCTTGAAGGCGGCCGGGCGCTTCTCCAAGAACGCCGTGACGCCCTCGCGGAAATCCTCCGTGGCGCCGGCGATCCGTTGCGACTCGAACTCCAGATTGATCTGCTGCTCGAAGGAGTTTTCCGGGCTGTCCCAGTACAGCTTGCGGATCAGCGACAGCGCGATGGTCGGGCCATTGGCGAGGTCGCGCGCCATCTTCATGGTCTCGTCCCACAACGCGGCATCGTCGAATACGCGATTGACGAGACCCCATTCCAGTGCCTTCTCCGCCGGCAGTTTCTCGCCGAGCAGCGACAATTCGATCGAGCGCGCCTTGCCGATGACGCGCGGCAGGAGCCAGGTCGAGCCGCAATCCGGCACCAGCCCGATGCGGCGGAACGCCTGCAGGAAATACGCCGAACGCGCGCACAGGATCATGTCGCCCATCAGCGCGAAGCTCATGCCGGCGCCGGCGGCCGGGCCGTTGACCGAGGTGACGATCGGGCAGTGCAGGTTGCGCAGCCGGCGCAGGAAGGGATGGAAGGCTGTTTCCAGCGCCGCGCCGGCATTGCTGCGGCCGCCGGGCTTCGGTCCGCCGCGGCCCTGCAGATTGGCGCCGGTGCAGAACGCACGGCCGGCGCCGGTCAGCACCAGGCAGCGCACCTCGGCGCGCTTCTCGTCGATGGCGTCGAGCGCGTCGGTGAGTTCGCCCAGCATGTCGATCGAGACCGCGTTCATCACCTCCTGATGATCGAGCTTCAGGATCGCAACGGGACCGTCATAGTCGAGCGTGACGTGCTTGTAGGCCATGGTTTCCTCATCTGGTGCGCGGTTGCATCCGCGCTGCTGGAATTCGTTGTGGCGATCGGGCGGGGCGGCCGCATATTTGATTTTTCGGGCGCGCTTGTCCATGCTTGACGGGCAAATAGTCCATGCATCGGACGCGCGGTGAACGTGCGCCAAACCAACGGAAACGTCATGAGCAAGCCCAGCATCTTCGACCTCACCGGCCGCGTCGCCATCGTCACCGGCGGCAATGGCGGCATCGGGCTCGGCATGGCGCAGGCGCTGGCGGCGGCCGGCTGCAGCGTCTCGATCTGGGGCCGCAATGCCGAGAAGAACGCCAAGGCGGTGGCGTCGATGGCGGGCGGCGGCGGCCAGATCGACAGCGAATTCTGCGACGTGTCGGACATCGCGTCGGTGAAGGCGGCGATGGACGCCACCTTGCAGAAGTTCGGCCGGGTCGACGGCTGCTTCGCCAATGCCGGCATCGGCGGCGGGGGGCGTCATGCTTTCATCGACCGCACCGAGCAGCAATGGCGCGAAATGTTCGCCACCAATCTCGACGGCGTGTTCCACGTGTTCCAGGCCGCCGCGCGGCACATGACGGAGCGCGCCGCCGCCGGCGATCCGTTCGGCCGTCTGGTGGCCACCTCGAGCCTCGCGTCGATCTTCGGCACCGCGCGCAACGAGCACTACGCCGCCACCAAGGCGGCGATCAACGCGCTGGTGCGGGCGCTGGCGGTCGAGCTGGCGCGGCACGGCATCACCGCCAACGCCATCCTGCCGGGCTGGATCAAGAGCGACATGACCGCCGGCATCATGGGCAATGACAAGTTCGTCGCCAATGTGATGCCGCGCATCCCGATGCGCCGCTTCGGCGAGCCGGAGGATTTCGGCGGCATCGCGGTCTACCTGATGAGCAGGGCGTCGTCGTACCACACCGCTGATACATTCCTGATCGACGGCGGCTATACGGCGTTCTGAGTTCGTCCGTCGTCCTGAAACGCGCCGCCGTCATTCCGGGGCGGGCGCAGCGTAAGCTGCGCGCGAACCCGGAATCTCGAGACGGGGCGCACAGATTCCGACCGTGAGATTCCGGGTTCATTGCGCCGCTGCGCGGCGCATACCCCGGAATGACGACTGACAGGCCACGCGCGACGCGCTCACCCGCGCTTGGCGCGATCCTTCTCGTTCTGCGCCTTGATCGAGTCCCGCGCCTGCGCCCAGTCGGCATCCTTCCACTCGCGCAGCTGGTAGAAGTTGCCGCCGGTGGCGAGACCCTGCGCGCCGTCCATCGCGATGGTCTCGCCGGTCAGCCAGTCGCAGCCGCCGGAGATCAGGAACGTCGCGAGGTTCTGCAGTTCCTCCATGGTGCCGACGCGGCCCATCGGGTTCATCCGGATGGTGTTGGCGCCGGCCTCGTCGCCGGGCTTGATGCGCTTGCTCATGCCTTCGGTGGGAATTTCGCCGGGCGCGATGGTGTTGAGGCGGATGCCGTAGCGGCCCCATTCGGCGGCGAGCGACATCGTCATGGCGTGGATCGCCGCCTTGCTCATTGCCGACGGCACCACATAGGGGCTGCCGTTGCGCACCCAGGTGGTGGTGATCGACACCACATTGCCGCGGCGCTTCTCGGCGATCCAGCGCCGGCCGACCGCGTGGGTGACGTAGAACGTGCCGTGCATCACGATGTTGGCGACCGCGTCGAAGCCGCGTGGCGTGAGGTCCTCGCTGCGCGAGATGAAATTGCCGGCGGCGTTGTTGATCAGATCGGTCAGCGGCGCGGTCTCGAAGATGGTTTCGATCATGTGGTCGACAGCGGCGGAGTCGCGGATATCGACGCCGTGGCTCGTCACCCGGCCGCCGTGCTCGGCCATCAACTCGGTCGCAGTCTCGTCGCAGACGATCTTGCGGCGGCCGCAGATATGCACGTCGGCGCCGAGGCTCAGAAAGCGCTGCGCCATCGCCTTGCCGAGCCCGGTGCCGCCGCCGGTGACGAGGATGTTGCGGCCCGCGAGAAGCTGCGCATTGAACATGATGATCGCCTGTTCTAAGAGGAAACCTTTGGTTAGTTAGGCGATTGACTAAAACGGACGGTGCCGCGTGTAAAGCGGCACTGCAGCAAAACCGGAGAACGCCATGGACGACCGCGTCACAGTCTCGATCACCGACGGCGTAGCCGATGTGCGGTTGGTGCGGGTCGACAAGTTGAACGCGCTCGACGCCGCCATGTTCGAGGCGCTGGTCGCGACGTCGTCGCGCCTGGCCGGCGAGACAGGCGTGCGCGCGGTGGTGCTGTCCGGCGACGGCAAGGCATTCTGCGCCGGCCTCGACATGGGACGCTTTGCGGAGATGAGCAAAAGCGGCGGCGACGGAATCGGCAGCGGCGAACTACGTGACCTCGTCAAGCGCAGTCACGGCCTCGCCAACGCCGCGCAACAGGCGGTGTGGGGCTGGCGGCAATTACCGGTGCCGGTGATCGCCGCCATTCACGGCGTGGCGTTCGGCGGCGGCTTCCAGCTGGCGCTCGGCGCCGACATCCGGCTGCTGTCGCCGGGTGCTCGGATGTCGATCATGGAGATCAAATGGGGTCTGGTGCCGGACATGGCCGGCACGCCGATCCTGGCCTCGCTGGTCCGCGACGACGTGCTGCGCGAACTGACCTATACCGGCCGGATCTTTTCGGCGGACGAAGCGCTGAGCTACGGCCTTGCGACCAAGATCGTCGACGATCCTCACGCCTCGGCCATGGCGATGGCGCGCGAGATCGCCGGCAAGAGTCCGGACGCGATCCGCGCGGCCAAGCGCATGCTGAGCAATCTGTCGGTCGATCCCGGCCCGGCGCTGCTGGCCGAGTCCGTCGAACAGCAGAAATTGATGGGCTCGCCGAACCAGCTCGAGGCGGTCCGCGCCAACATCGAACAACGCGCGCCGAAATTCGCGGATAGGTAGCCCGGATGGGGCGAGCCGATAGGTAGCCGGATGGAGCGAAGCGAAATCCGGGGGAGGCAATCGACGGGCCTTCGTCCATCCCGGATTGCGCTTCGCTCCATCCGGGCTACACGCTGATGCGTCAGCCGCGGGCTTGACCCGCGGGTCAAGCCCGGGATGACGGAGGAGGCGTCACAGACCACCACCGGCCCACCCGCTCATCACCGGCCGCCTGTTTCTTGACCTTGCATGCGCCCAAAAAACTTGCGACTCAAAGGCGGCCGGCCATGTTGTGGAGCGTCCGATGTCGTCCCTGCTCATGCCTTCCGACACCGACAATCCGTCAAACCGCGCCGAGGAGGCGCTGGAGGACGGCGGCCTGCTGCGCAACGACATCCGGCTGCTCGGGCGCATTCTCGGCGATACCGTGCGCGATCAGGAAGGTGAGGACGTGTTCGACCTGGTCGAGCGCATCCGCACCACCTCGATCCGCTTCCATCGCGACGAGGACCGCCTGGCACGGCGTGAGTTGGAGGGCATCCTCGACAGCATGTCGATCGCCGAGACGGTGCGCATCGTGCGCGCCTTCAGCTACTTCTCGCATCTCGCCAACATCGCCGAGGACCAGCACAACATCCGCCAGATGCGCGCCGGCTCGACCGCCGGCTCGGCGCCGCGCGCCGGCATGCTGGCGCGCACGCTGTCGCACGCTCGCGCCGCCGGCGTCAGCGCCAAGGCGCTCCGGTCGTTCTTCAAGGGCGCGCTGGTCAGCCCGGTGCTGACCGCGCACCCCACCGAGGTGCGGCGCAAGAGCACCATCGACCGTGAGATGGAGATCGCGGCGCTGCTGGACCAGCGCGAGCGCATGCAACTCACCGCCGACGAGGTCGCCGCCAGCGAGGAGCAGCTGCGCCGCGCGGTGCTGACCCTGTGGCAGACCAACTTGCTGCGCCGGACCAAGCTCACGGTGCTCGACGAGGTCGCCAACGGGCTGTCATTCTACGACTACACGTTCCTGCGCGAGGTGCCGCGGCTGCATTGCTACGTCGAGGACCGGCTGCACGACGAAGCGGCTGCCGACGGTCATCACGAGCATGACGAACTGGCGAGCTTCCTGCGGATGGGCAGCTGGATCGGCGGCGACCGCGACGGCAATCCCTTCGTCACCGCCGAGGTGATGCGCGGCACGCTGAAGCTGCAGAGCACGCGCGTGCTGCGGTTCTATCTCGACGAGCTGCATGCGCTCGGCTCTGAGCTGTCGCTCGCCGCGCATCTTGCCGACGTCTCCGAGGAACTGCGCGCGCTGGCGGAGCGCTCGCCGGACACCTCGCCGCACCGCAGCGGCGAGCCCTATCGACTCGCGGTTTCCGGTATCTACGCGCGCCTTGCCGCGACCGCGCTGCGATTGAAGGTCGAAACAGTCCGCGCGCCGGTCGGCGCGGCGGAGGCCTATCCGGGGGTCGACGAGTTCAAGGCCGATCTCGACGTGCTGAACCGCTCGCTGATCGCCAACAATTCCGCGGTGATCGCGCGCGGCCGGCTGCGGCAACTGCGCCGCGCGGTCGACTGCTTCGGCTTCCATCTCGCCAGTCTCGACATGCGGCAGAACTCCGCGGTGCACGAGCGCACCATCGCCGAACTGATGGACGCGGCGATGCCGGGCCATTCCTACATGATGATGGGCGAGGAGGCGCGGATCGCGCTGCTCGCCGCCGAACTGCGCAACGCGCGGCCGCTGACCTCAGCCTTCGTGAAATACAGCGACGAGACCGTCGGCGAACTGGCGGTGATGCGCGAGGCCGCCGCGTCGCATGCGATGTACGGCGCCTCGGTGATACCCCAGTGCATCATCTCGATGACGCGCGGCGTCTCCGATATGCTGGAAACCGCGATCCTGCTGAAGGAGGCCGGGCTGATCGATCCCTCGGGCCGCAGCGCGCTTAACATCGTGCCGCTGTTCGAGACCATCGAGGACCTTCAGGCGTCCGCCGCGATCATGGATCGCCTGCTGTCGCTGCCGGAATATCGCCGGCTGGTCGACAGCCGCGGCGCGGTGCAGGAGGTGATGCTCGGATACTCCGACAGCAACAAGGATGGCGGCTTCGTCACCTCGGGCTGGGAATTGTACAAGGCCGAGATCAAGCTGATCCAGGTGTTCGAGCGGCACCACGTCCGGCTGCGGCTGTTTCACGGCCGCGGCGGCTCGGTGGGCCGCGGCGGCGGGCCGAGCTACGACGCGATCCTGGCGCAGCCCGGCGGCGCGGTGGACGGCCAGATCCGCATCACCGAGCAGGGCGAGATCATTTCCAGCAAATATTCCAACCCCGAGGTCGGCCGCAACAACCTCGAGATCCTCACCGCCGCCACGCTGGAGGCGAGCCTGCTGCAGCCGCGGCAGAGCGCGCCGCGCGCGGAATATCTCGAGGCGATGGAGCAGTTGTCGGCGCTCGCCTTCAAGGCCTATCGCGGCCTGGTCTACGAGACCGACGGCTTCGTCGACTACTTCTGGGAATCCACCGTCATCACCGAGATTTCGACGCTCAACATCGGCAGCCGGCCGGCGTCGCGCAAGAAGACCCGCGCGATCGAGGATCTGCGCGCGATCCCCTGGGTGTTCTCTTGGGCGCAGTGCCGGCTGATGCTGCCGGGCTGGTACGGCTTCGGCAGCGCGGTGGAGACATGGGTCGCCGAACATCCCGACAAGGGCATGGCGTTCCTGCAGGAGATGCACCGCGACTGGCCGTTCTTCCGCACGCTGCTGTCGAACATGGACATGGTGCTGGCCAAAAGCTCGATCGCGATCGCGTCGCGCTACGCCGACCTGGTGCAGGACGAGGCGTTGCGGACCAACATCTTCGGCCGGATCCGCCGCGAATGGCACCTGTCGATCGAGACGCTGCTCGACATCATGGGACAGGACCGGCTGCTGCAGGGCAACCCCCTGCTGGAGCGCTCGATCCGCAACCGTTTCCCCTATCTCGACCCGCTCAACCACGTGCAGGTCGAACTGCTGAAAGAGCACCGCGCGCAGAATCCCGACGAGCAGGTGCTGCGCGGCATCCAGCTCACCATCAACGGCATCTCCGCAGGCCTGCGGAACAGCGGATAGTTAGGCTCGTAGCCCGGATGAAGCGAAGCGCAATCCAGGATCTCTGTCCCCGGGTTGCGCTTCGCTTCACCCGGGCTGCAAACTACCTTGCCGCATCATAGGCGCATCGAAACCCGACATAGACCGCATAGAATGCCGCCGGCTTCCATTGCATGCCATCGGCCTTGGACTGCGATTCGCCGTACCACCACGAGCCGCCGGCGGTGAGCGCGTCGTCGCCGCGGCGGTCGGCCAGCCACTCCCAGACATTGCCGCCCATGTCGTGCAGCCCGTTGATTCCGGCCGGACCCGAGCCGGCAACGCGATGCCGTGTCGCGCCGGCCGATCTGAGCCACAGCCCGGCTGGGCTATCGCCGCTGGAATAGGCGTAGGTCTGTCCCGACTTGAAGCCGGCCGGCGGGGTGTCGCGCGATTCGGTGTAGGCGGCTTGCCGCCATTCCGCGGCGGTCGGCAGCCGGCCGCCGGACGCTACGCAGAAACTCTGCGCTTCCGACCAACTGATGTGCACCGCGGGTTCATCGTCGGCGCCGTCCGCGTCGCCATAGGGCCGCAGATAGCTCCAGCCCGGACGGCGCTGGAAACCCGCGGCATATTCGAAGCCGCCGCCGTCGCGCTCGGCCGCGGTGCGCAACCCGCTCGCCGCCGCGAAGGCGCGGAACGCCCCGATCGTGACTTCGGTGCGGTCGAGCCAGAAGCCGTCGATCGCGACAGTGTCGGCGGGTGCCGCCGCTGCGCCGCCGGCGACCGCCGGCAACGCCGCGACAAGGGCAATGATCGCGCCGCGCACGATCAGCTCGAGCGCTGACGCATCAGCGATTGCGAGCGGCGGATGATGCCCTGATACATCGCCTGCTTGTCGGGGTAGTACGGGATCTTGCCGATCTCGGCAAAGCCCGGGATGCTTTCCATGTGCTTGACCATCCGCGCCCGCATCGCCTCGTCCGGCAGCGGCCCGCGCAGCGCGCCGACATTCTCCGCCGCGTGCGCCGGATTCGCCGTCGCGCACAGCACGGTGGTGACGGCCGGATGGCTCATGGAATATTTCAGGAAGAACTGCGCCCAGTTCTCGGCGCCGAACTCGGCTGCGAAATCCGGCAGCGGGCGGCCCCCGACCACCTTGTGCAGGCGGCCCTTGTCGAGCGGCATGTTGATCAGTACGGCGATGCCGCGCTCGGCGGCCGCCGGCAGGATTCGCTTTTCGGATGCGCGGTTCGCGATCGAATAATTGACCTGGACGAAATCGACGCCGCCGCGCTCGACCCAGCCGGCCAGCACGTCGTGGTACTCGTTCTGATGGTGGGTGATGCCGACGAAGCGGGTGCGGCCTTCCTTCTTCCACGCTTTCAGGATCGGCAGCACCACGTCGACATTGGTCAGGCTGTGGCACTGGATCAGGTCGAATTTCTCGCGCCACATCCGCATCTGCGACTGCTCGAACGAACGCGTGGCGTGGCTCTCGTCGGCGAGGAAATCGCCGGTCGACCAGATCTTGTTGGCGACGAAGACCTTGTCGGTCATGTTCGCGGCGCTGAGGAAGGCGCCGACATTGACCTCGGCGGTACCGTACAGCGGCGAGGTGTCGACCAGGCGCACGCCGGCGTCGAGATAGGTCTGGGTCACCTGCCGCAGCGCGTCGCGGTTGGCGCCGGGCAGCAGGTCGAAGGTCAGATAGGTTCCGAGGCCGAGCCGGGTCAGGTTCTCGCCGGTGCGGCCGGCCGGTTTGGTGGCGGCCGGGCTGGCCGCCGCAGCAGGCGCTGCCGGCGCGGCGGTCTGCGCCTGCGCGAGCGTGGTTCCGGCGGCGGCAAACGCGCCGGCGGCGATGCCGCCGACGACGGTTCGGCGGTCGACGGAGGTGGGCGAGTCAGAACGCGGCATGGGTTTCTTCCTGTGTGGTGATATCGTTCGCCTACTACATTAGCCGGACGGTTTGATGAATGCGCGCCCAAATCCTCACCAGTCAGGTCAGGTTCCAGACATGGATTGTCACACCGCATCCCAGCTGAAGATATCCGCCGAGCGGTCGAGCTTGTAGAACGACGATTTCAGCGCCGGCATGCCATGCTCGGCGAGCGTCTGCGGGGTCCAGCCGCCGTCGCGGTGGATCGAGCGCAGCGGCCGCGACTGGCCCATCAGGAAGATCTCGTTCATCCGAGCCGCGAAAATCTGCCCGGTGACATCCTTCGCCGCGTCGCCGAGCAGGAACGCGACCAGCGGCGCGATCTTCTCCGGGCCCATCTGCTGCATCCGCGCGACGCGGGCCTTCTCGGCCTCGGTCTCGGTCGGAATGCTGCCGATCATGCGGCTCCAGGCGAACGGCGACACGCAGTTCGAGCGCACGTTGTAGCGGTTCATGTCGAGCGCGATCGATTTCGACAGCCCGACGATGCCGAGCTTGGCGGCGGAGTAGTTGGCCTGGCCGAAATTGCCGATCAGCCCCGAGGTCGAGGTGAAGTGCACGAAGGCGCCGCTTTCCTGCTCGCGGAACAGCCGGGCCGCGGCGTGCGAGGTGTAGAACGACCCCATCAGATGCACCTTGATGACGGATTCGAACGCGTCGATGCTCATCTTGTGGAAGATCGCGTCGCGCAGGATGCCGGCATTGTTCACCACGCCGTCGAGCTTGCCGTAGGTGTCGACCGCCATCTTGATGATCCGGCTGGCGGGAATCGCCTCGGCGACCGATTCGAAATTCGCCACCGCCGCGCCGCCGCGCTTCCTGATTTCCTCGACCACCTCGTCGGCGGGCGCCGCGTCGGTGCCCGAGCCGTCCGCCGCGACGCCGGGATCGTTGACCACGACCTTGGCGCCCTCGGCCGCGCAGAGCAGCGCGATCTCGCGCCCGATGCCGCGGCCTGCGCCGGTGACGACGATGACTTTTCCGTCGAGGGATTTCGTGGGGGTCATGGAGTTTCCTCGCTTTTGTTTCTTTGGCTGCAGATGAGAAGGCTGTCATACGCGGGCTTGACCCGCGTATCCATCCACTTCGAATGACGTGTTCCAGAAGGATGGATTGCCGGGTCAAGCGCGGCAATGACACATCGGGGAAACCATGCGCCGCGCCGCTTGTCTCCCGCGCCGATGCGGTTAGGCTGCGGCAAAAGGGAGGCGTGCTTGCGACGCATTCGGATTGGCTCCGGCGCCGGCTATTCGGGTGACCGCATCGAGCCCGCGGTCGAACTGGCCGACAAGGGCGCGCTGGATTATCTGGTGTTCGAATGCCTCGGCGAGCGCACCGTGGCGCTGGCGCAGCAGGCGCGCATGAAGGACCCCGACGGCGGCTACGATCCGCTGCTGGAACAGCGGATGCGCGCGGTGCTGCCGCGCTGCGCCGCCAACGGCATCACCGTGGTCACCAATATGGGCGCCGCCAATCCGCTCGCCGCCGCACGCCGCACCGCGGAGATCGTGCGCACGCTCGGCCTGCGCCTCAAGGTTGCGGCCGTGCTCGGCGACGACGTGCTCGAGGTCTGCCGCGCGGACGACCTGCCGTTCATAGAAATCGACGGCACCATGCGGCAGCTCGGCAACCGCGTACTGTCCGCCAACGCCTATCTCGGCGCCGCGCCAATCGCCGAGGCGCTGAGCGCCGGCGCCGACATCGTCATCACCGGCCGCGCCTCCGATCCGGCGCTGTTTCTCGCGCCGATGATCCACGCCTTCGGCTGGGCGTTAGACGATTGGCCGCTGCTGGGGCAGGGCATCGTCGCGGGGCACCTCCTGGAATGCGCCGGCCAGATCACCGGCGGTTACTTCGCCGATCCCGGCTTCAAGGACGTGCAAGGTCTGGCGCGGCTCGGCTTTCCGATCGGCGAAGTTGGAGAGGACGGATCTCTGGTGATTACGAAGGTCGCTGGCTCGGGTGGCGCGGTGACGGCGCGGACCTGCAAGGAGCAGTTGCTCTACGAGGTGCACGACCCGGTGCGTTACCTTCAGCCCGACGTGGTGGCGGATTTTTCGCAGGTGACGATCGAGGAGATCGGCCCGGACCGGGTGCGCATCGGCGGCGGGCAGGGCACCGCGCGGCGGGACACGCTGAAGGTATCGGTCGGCTATCTCGACGGCTTTATCGGCGAGGGCCAGATGTCCTATGCCGGACCCGGCGCGGTCGCGCGCGGCCGGCTGGCGCTGGAGATCGTTCGCGAGCGGCTGCAACTGACCGGCGTTGCGGCGGGCGAGTTGCGGTTCGACCTGATCGGCGTTGACGCGTTGCACGGCGCCGCGCTGTCGGCCCAGGCCGCCGAACCCTACGAGGTCCGCGTTCGCGTCACCGGCCGCACCGAGACCCTCGCCGAGGCGGTGCGGATCGGCAACGAGGTCGAGACGCTCTACACCAACGGCCCGGCCGGCGGCGGCGGCGCGTTCAAGTCGGCGCGCGAGGTGGTGGCGGTAGCGTCCGTCCTGCTGCCGCGCGAGCTGGCCAAGCCGTCGGTGCAATTCGTGGAGGCGTCATGACCAAGCTGCGCGAACTGGCGCATTCGCGCACCGGCGACAAGGGCAACACCTCGAACATCTCGGTGATCGCCTATGATGCAAGGCACTACCCGCTGCTGCTGGCGCAGCTGACGCCGCAACGGATTCGCGCGCACTTCGCCGGCATTGTCGAGGGCGAGGTGGCGCGCTACGAGCTGCCGACCATCGCCGCGCTGAATTTCGTGATGGAGCGCGCGCTCGGCGGCGGCGTCACCCGCTCGCTGGCGCTGGACGCGCACGGCAAGTCCTTGAGTTCTGCGCTGCTCGACATCGAGATCGACGGCGACCTTGATTCGTAAGGGCGCCCGTCGTTTAACCGTCATGGCCGGGCTCGTCCCGGCCATCCACGCTTATTTTGGCCAGGACGTGGATGCCCGGCACAAGGCCGGGCATGACGGAGAGAGTGATGACGAAGACCGAGCCGACCCTTGCCTCGCTTGCCGCCGACCTTGAAGCCGGGCGCACCACCGCGCGAAAGTTGGTCGACGAATGCCTCGCCAAGATTGCCGACGCGAACGGCGAGGGCCAGCGCGTTTTCATTCACGTCGACAAGGCCGGCGCCATCGCGGCGGCCGAGGCGATGGACAGCTTGCGCAAGGCCAACGCGGCGCCGAGCGCCTTTGCCGGCATCCCCATCTCGATCAAGGATCTGTTCGACATCAAGGGCCAGGTCAGCCGCGCCGGCTCGCGCGCGCTCGACGACAATCCGCCGGCGGAGGCCGACGCGCCGGCGGTGGCGCGGCTGCGGCGTGCCGGCTTCGTGGTGATCGGCCGCACCAACATGACCGAGTTTGCCTATTCCGGCATCGGCATCAATCCGCATTTCGGCACGCCGAAAGGCGCGTGGCAGCGCGAGGTCGGCCATGTGCCGGGCGGCTCGTCGTCGGGCGCGGCGGTCTCGGTGCTCGACGGCATGGCGCATGCCGGGCTCGGGACCGACACCGGCGGCTCGTGCCGGATCCCGGCGGCGTTCAACGGCCTGGTCGGCTACAAGCCGACGCAGCGGCGCGTGCCGCTCGACGGCGCGGTGCCGCTGTCGTCGTCGCTGGATTCGATCGGCCCGATTGCGCGCAGCGTCGAATGCTGCGCCGTGCTCGATGCGGTGCTGGCCGGCGAGCCGATCGTGCCGCTGCAGCCGCGCGCGGCGAAGGGCATGCGTTTCGCGGTGCCGACCTCGGTCGCGCTCGACGAACTCGACGACGCCGTCGCGGCGGCGTTCGAGCGGGCGCTGCAGACGCTGACGGAGCATGGCGCTCTCATCGAGCGGATCGACGTCCCGGCGTTTCTCGATATCGCGGTGATGAGCGCCAAGGGCGGCTTTGCGGCCGCCGAGAGCTACGCCTGGCATCGTTACCTGATCGAAAGCCATGGCGATGTCTACGATCCCCGCGTGTCGAGCCGCATCCTGCGCGGGCAGGCGCAGAGCGCGGCGGATTATGTCGATCTGCTCGACGCCCGCAGGTCGCTGATCGCGCGGGCCGCGGCACGGCTGGCGCCGTACGATGCGATGCTGATGCCGACGACGGCCAACACACCGCCGAGCATTGCCGAGATGGCGGACGACAAGGCGTTCACCAAATCCAACCTGTTGGCGCTGCGCAATTGCACCATCGTCAACATGATCGACGGTTGCGCGATCTCGCTGCCGTGCCACCGCGACGGAGAGGTGCCGGTCGGGTTGATGCTGGCCGGAATCGGCGGCACCGATCGCCGGGTCTTCGAACTCGCCGCCGGCATCGAGCAACCGCTGCGCGGCTGAGGCGTTGACGCGGGAATCGGGTGGCGTGCGCGGGTCGAGGCGACCATCGTTGCGACACCCGAAGCCGTAGGACGATGCAGATGACAGCCATGGCGAAGATCCGCGAAGCGAGCGCACCCGGGACGGCGACCCGGCTCGCCACGATCGACTGGCAGGACGTCGGCCGCGAGCTCGATGCGCAGGGGTGTGCGGTGCTGGCCGGATTGCTGTCGGCCGATGAGTGCCGCGCACTCGCCGCGCTGTATCCGCAGGACGCGTTGTTCCGCAGCCGGGTGGTGATGGCGCGCCATGGTTTCGGCAAGGGCGAATACAAGTACTTCGCCTATCCGTTGCCGGAGCCGATCGGCAGCCTGCGGCCGGCGCTTTACGCGCCGCTGGCGGCGATCGCCAATCGCTGGAACGAGACGATGGGAATCGCCGTACAATTCCCCGAGCGGCACGCGGACTTCGTCCAGCGCTGCCATGACGCCGGCCAGACCCGGCCGACTCCGCTGCTGCTGCAATACGGCGCCGGCGACTACAATTGCCTGCACCAGGATCTGTATGGCGAGCACGTGTTTCCGCTGCAGGTGGCGATTCTCTTGTCGGAGCCGGGGCGCGATTTCTCCGGCGGCGAGTTCGTGCTCACCGAGCAGCGGCCGCGGATGCAGTCGCGGCCCGAAGTGGTGCCGCTGCGGCAGGGCGACGCCGGGGTGTTCGCCGTGCACCACCGCCCGGTGCAGGGCACCCGCGGCAGCTACCGCGTCAACCTGCGGCACGGCGTCAGCCGCATCAGGTCGGGCCAGCGGCATACGCTCGGGTTGATTTTCCACGATGCGACCTGAGCGAGAATGATGGCCGATTTGTTCGACAGTCTCGCAACCGGTCCGGCGCGCGAGGACATCGCGCCGGGCGCAGTGCTGCTGCGCGGCTTCGCGCTTGCCGGCGAAAGCGAACTGATCGCGGCCTTGCGCGACGTCATCGCCCGCGCGCCGTTCCGCCACATGGTGACGCCGGGCGGCCACACCATGTCGGTGGCGATGAGCAATTGCGGTGCGGTCGGCTGGGTCACCGATCGCCGCGGCTATCGTTACGACGCCAACGATCCCGACAGCGGCCAGCCCTGGCCGGCCATGCCACCGTGCTTCCGCGATCTCGCCACGCGCGCGGCGAGCGAAGCGGGGTTCGATGGCTTTGCGCCCGACGCCTGCCTGATCAACCGCTACGTCCCCGGCGCGAAGATGTCACTGCACCAGGACAAGGACGAGACGGATTTCGCAGCCCCGATCGTCTCGGTGTCGCTCGGCCTGCCGGCGACTTTCCTGTTCGGCGGCATGGCGCGGAGCGACAAGCCGCGCCGCTATCGCCTGCAGCACGGCGACGTGGTGGCCTGGGGCGGGCCGAGCCGGCTGGCCTATCACGGCGTGGCGGCATTGCCCGACGGCGAGCACCCGCTGTTCGGCCGTCAGCGCATCAACCTGACATTCCGCAAGACGGGATAACGCTATTTTCTCTCACATCGCAAGGATGGCACCGCGTCGTCACCGGGCTTGACCCGGTGACCCATCCTCTTCGCGAAACGCCCGCTGGCGCGGGCGATGGGTACGCGGGTCAAGCCCGCGTACGATGTCGTACGATGCCGCGGGGAAGGGAGTAAGATGCGCCAATCTGTCCTGCCTTCGCGCTGGCGCAAATCGGGCGATCGAGTACCCTCTCGGAAAAATCAGGGAGGACACCATGCCAGCGACATTCAATCGTCGTCACTTCATTGCTGCCGGGACCGCCGCGCTTGCCATGCCGGCGTTGGCACGCAACGCATCGGCGCAGGCAGCGTGGCCATCGCGGCAGATTCGCATGATCTGCAGCTATCCGGCCGGCGGCCAGACCGATCTGCTGGCGCGTGCGTTCGGCGACTACATCGCCAAGCAGGTCAATCAGACCGTGATCATCGAGAACAAGGCGGGCGCGTCCGGCTCGCTGGGCGCCGCCGAAGTCGCCCGCGCGGAGCCCGATGGACACACCATCCTGTGCTCGATCTCGACCACCTATGTGATGAACCGGGTGATGATGAAGAACCCGGGCTACGACATGGACAAGGATCTGACCCTGGTCAGCGTCATCCCCGGCGCTGGACTGCTGCTGGTCGCGAACCCGAAAACCGGGGTCAAGTCGCTGGAGGATTTCGTCGCCTTCGCGCGCAAGAGCGGCAAGGTGAATTTCGGCACCTACAGCGCCGGCTCGGCGCCGCACATGACGGTCAATGAACTCAACAAGCAGTACGGCCTCAACGTCGAGCCGATCCACTACCGCGGCGAGGCGCCGATGTGGACCGGGCTGGCGGAAGGGTCACTCGACGTTGCGATGGGCAGCTACACGGCCGCGCAATCGGTGCTGCAGGGCAATCGCGGCGTGGTGTTCGCGGTGCATTCCAAGAAGGTCGACGCGATTCCGGACGTCAAGACGCTGCCGGAGCAGGGCGCAACCTCGCCGTTCTTCACCGTCAGCGGCTTTACCGGCTGGGCGGTGCCGAAAGCGACGCCGCAGCCGGTGGTCGATCGGCTGGCCGCGCTCTGCGTGGCGGCGAACGACGATCGGAGGGTCAAGGAGATCCTCAGGACCTTTGCGCTCGAACCCGCGATCGGTTTCAAGGAGACCAATGAATTGTACCAGCGCGAACTGCCGGTCTGGATGGCGACCGGACAGGCCTTGGGCCTGCCGCCGGCGTGAACCGGCGTCCCGCCCGCATCGAAAGTGCTGCTACGGCTTCGTCGGGTGGATGAACGGCCACGGGCTGCTCTCGGAATCCCGCGGCACCTCGATCGAGATCAGATAGGGGCCGCCGTCGGCGAGCGCCTTTTCCAGCGCGGCCTTGAATTCGCTGGGAGCGGTGACCCGCGCCGCGCCGACGCCGAACGATTCGGCGAGCTTGACGAAGTCCGGATTGCTGAGGTCGGAGGCCACCGCGCGGCCTTCGAAACCATTGATTTGGTCGCGGCGCACATTGCCGTAGGCGGAGTTGTTGAACACCAGCGTCACCACGCCGATCTTGTATTGCGCGGCGGTGGCCAGTTCCTGCACGGCGAACATGAAGCCGCCGTCGCCGGTGATCGCCACCACGGCGCGATCCGGGAACGCCACCTTGGCGCCGAGCGCGGTGGGAAAGCCGGACCCAAGCGTGCCCTGATAGCCCGAGGTGAGAAACGTGCGCGGCTGATACACCGGAAAGCCGTACCACGACGCGAAGCCGACCTGCGACAGCTCGTCGGTAACGATGGCGTCGTCCGGCAGCACGCTGCGCAAGATGTTCAGGTAGTCCATCTGCGGCTGGACCGACTGGATCTCCTGTAGCGTCGCCGCGGTCGCCTCGCGGATCGCGGCGCGGCGTCCGCTGGTCCTGGCATAGCCGCGCTTGCGCACGGCCGCGAGCAGCGCGGCGGTGCCGGCCTGCGCGTCGGCTATCACGGCGGCGTCCGGCGTGAGGCGGCGCATCTCGGAGGCGTCGATGTCGATCCGGATCGACTTCTGGCCCTCCGGCCGATACGGCCAGCGCGACATCGTCGCGAGTTCCAGCCGGGTGCCGATGCCGATCATCAGATCGGTCTGCGGCCACAGCTTGTAGGCAGCAGCGAACGTCATGCCCAGTTCGTGACGGTTGCTGACAATGCCGCGGCCGGAGCGGAAGGCGACCACCGGGGCGTCGATCAGTTCGGCGAGTTCGAGGATCTCGTCGGCCGCATCGAACGCGCCGCCGCCAACAAAGATCATCGGCGCGCGGCTGGCGACAATGAGCGCCGCGGCGCTGTCGATGCGATCGGGGTCCGGCAGCGGCGCAGCGATCGGCGGCAAGGTGTTCGCGTCGGCCACCTCGACGCGCTGGGTGAACACATCCCACGGCATCTCCAGCGCCGCCGGGCCGCGGCGGCCGGACATCATCTGCTGAAACGCCAGCGCGACCTTGGCGGGCGCGTTGTCCGGATAGTCGATCCGCTCGGCGGATTTGACGACGCTGCGCAAGGTGGCGAGCTGGTCCGGCATCTCGTGCAGATGGCCGCGACCTTTGCCCAGAAACGCATTGGGCACTTGTCCGGTCAGGCATAGCACCGGCTCGTTGCAGCCATAGGCGGTGAGCAGCGCAGCGCCGGCGTTCAGCACGCCGGGGCCGGGGACGACGCTGAACACACCGGGCTTTCCGGTGGCGCGCGCATAGCCGAACGCCATGTAGCCGCAGGCCTGCTCGTGCCGCGCGCCCACCACCTTGAGCTGCGCCTTGGCGAAGCCGTCGAACAACCCGTAGATCTGCACGCCGGGCAGGCCGAACACGGTATCGACGCCATGCGCCTTGAGCCCCGCGACGATCGCCTCGCCGCCTGTCATTGCCGTCATTGCAAGGTCCAATCGTTCAAATGGGAGACGCGGTCTCGTCGACCACGCCGTTGCGCAGGGTGCCGATGCCGTCGGCCTCGACCTCGATGACGTCGCCGGGCGCCAGGTAGCGCGGCGGATCGAACCGCGCGCCGGCGCCGGTCGGCGTGCCGGTGACGATGATATCGCCCGGCACCAGGGTGGTGAAGGTCGAGATATAGGCAATCAGATAGCGGAAGCTGAACATCATCCGCGAGGTGCGGTCGTCCTGCCGCAACTCGCCATTGACCCGCGTGGTCAGATGCAGGTCGGCGATCTGGTCTTCGCCGGTGAACGGCACCAGCCACGGGCCGATGCTGCCGCTGGATTCGAAATTCTTGCCTTGCGTGACGTTGAACTTGGCGTGCCGCACCCAGTCGCGCAGCGTGCCCTCGTTGCACAAGGTGACCGCGGCGACATGATCGAGCGCGTCGGCTTCGGCGATGTGGCGGCCCGGCCTGCCGATCACCAGCACCACCTCGCCCTCGTAATCGAGCTGCGTCGACGCGCGCGGCCGCACCAGCGGCGCGCCGTGCCCGACAAAGGAGCGCGGCGTGCGCAGGAACATGCTGGGAAATTTCGGCGCGTCCTGGCCGTCCTTGTACTCGGCGTTGCGGTCCGGGTAGTTGACGCCGATGCAGATGATTTTATCCGGCGCCGGGATCGGCGGCTGCAAGGCGATGGCATCGAGCGCGTAGTCCGGCGCCAGCGCTGCTGCCTCGTCGGCAAGCCGGTGCAGGGCGCCCTCGGCGATCACCTCGCGCAAGCTCGGCCACGGACGTCGCGCCGCCAGATCGACGACGCCGGCATCGGTGACGAGGCCGTATTTGGTCGCGCCATCGATGCTGAAGGTGGCGAGGCGGGGAGGGGACATCAGAGATCCCACATGCTTTGGGCGGGGAAGGTGTATCGCTGCGCGGACGCAGCCGCGGCGCGCTCCCTCTCCCATGGGGAGAGGGTCGGGGTGAGGGGGTACGACCCATCGTGATGGCGAAACCCCTCACCCGGCGCTACGCGCCGACCTCTCCCCATGGGAGAGGTGAACCGCGCCCGCTGCTTATTCCGAACGACACTCACAGCCATCATCAATCCGCGATCGTCACGTCGGCGACGAACAGCGGCTCGCGGACGTCTTGCCCGGTGAACGGCGAGCCGTTCTCGAACCAGGAGCGTGGCGCCGGTGCGCCCCACAGCGTCTGGCGGCGCGGATCGCGGAGCGACCAGCGCAGCGGCTCGTGGTCGTGGTCCATGGTCTGGTAGTCGCAGGTGTACAATTCGATGCGGTGGCCGTCTGGATCGGTGACGTAGAGGAAGAACGCGTTCGAGATGCCGTGACGCCCGGGGCCGCGCTCGAGATTCGCGATCAGGCCACTCGACGCCATCACGTCGCACAGATGCAGGATGTTCATCGCGGTCGGCACCCAATAGGCGAAGTGATGCAGCCGCGGCCCGCGGCCGTTGGTGATCGCGAAATCGTGGACGTTGCCCTTGCGATGCATCCAGGCCGCGGCGATGCGGCCGCCCTCGCCATCCTCCTCGGCATATTCGGTGAGGCGGAAGCCGAGCCGCGCGTAGAAATCGACGGTGTCCTGCAGTTCGGACGCGAACACGTTGAAATGGTCGAGCCGCTGCGGATGGCAGCCCTTGTAGAGTTCGTAGCGGCGCAGCAGATGCGGCCGCTTCTCCATCTGCGCGTAGAGCTCGATGCGGTAGCCGAACGGATCGGTGAAGTGCAGGGTGCGGCCCTGATAGGGCCGGTCGACGAAGGAATACAAAATCCCGTTGCTGGCGAAGAACGAAGCCGCCTTATCGAGGTCGTCCTCGTTGCCGACCTTGAAGCCGAGCCGGGCACAGGCCGCGGTCTCCGCCTTGCGGAGCACCACGGAGTGATGCTGATGCTCCTCGCTGGCGCGCAGATACACCGTGGTGTCGTCGGCGTCCTCGACATGCAGGCCGATGATCTTGTCGTAGAACTCGCGGCTCTTGTCGAGGTCGGTGACGTCGAGCACGACGTGGCTGCAGCGCACGATGTTGAACGGCGGATTGAAGACGTGCTGCGGCACCGGCATCGTGATTCCTCTGACTGCTCAGCTCAGGATGGGAGAGATTGAAGCGTTTCCATGACGCGTCGACGCGGCTCAGCCATGCCGCGCCTCGCTGATGAGCAGGTCGTGGATCGCGTTGCGCTTCCAGCTGGTCGCCTTGTCGTTGATCTGCATGTCGAACGACAGCGCGAACCGGCCGTCGGCGAACAGCGGATCGAGATGGCGCGACAGCGCCTGGAAAATATGCTCGCCGGCCTGTTTGCGCGCAGCGAGGTCGCGGCCTTCGCCGAGCCGCAGCAGCATGGCGATAAAGCCGAGGCCGGGCCGGCCATCGGCGATGGCGTAGTGCTCGCAGCGGATGGCGCGGACCCGGATGCCGCCGAGCGGAAAGATTCCGGTCTCCACGGCCGAAGCGCGGACCAGTTCGACCAGACCGGCGATGTCGACGCGGTCGTCGAGATTGGCGGAATACTCGATGGTGAAATGCGGCATGCGGGGCGCTTCGACTAATCCTGGGCGGGGCGATCAAGCACGTTTCGGCCCGCCCGCGCAAACCTGAAACGCATTTGCGCCGTACCCGGTGCGCCGGCCAGCGGTAGACAGGCCGGGGATTTTTCGATCAACTGCAGCCCAAGGAAGGCCGGCACCCAAGCCGGTCTCGACGGGAGGATCGGATGCGTCGATCGGCGGCAGCCCAGCGGTTGCCGCGCCGGTGTCCGCCGCCGCCCATCGCAATGAATGCGCCTCATGAAAATCCTGCAAGTCCAGAAGCTGATCGATTTCGTCGCCGATGTATTCGCGCACGCCGGCTCCTCGGCCGAGGAAGCGCGCCGCATCGCGACCTATCTCACCACCGCCAATCTCACCGGGCATGACAGCCACGGCGTCATCCGCGTGCCGGTCTATATCCGCTGGCAGAAATCCGGTGCGGTGAAGCCGGACCAGACCGTCGACCTCGTGGTCGATACGCCGTCGCTGGCGGTGATCGATGGCAAGTTCGGCTATGGCCAGACCGTCGGCCCGCAGGCGGTGCAGATCGGCGTCGACAAGTGCAAGGCGATCGGGCTCGCCGCGGTGGCGCTGCGCAATTCCGGGCACATCGGCCGGATCGGCGACTGGGCCGAGATGGCGGCGGCCGAAGGGCTGGTGTCGATCTTCTTCGTCAATGCAGCGGGCTCGATCCTGGTGGCGCCCTACGGCGGCGTCGAGCGGCGGCTGTCGACCGCGCCCTATTGCGTCGGCATTCCGCGGCCGGGACAGCGGCCGGTGGTGCTGGATTTCGCCACTTCGATCGTCGCCGAGGGCAAGGTGCTGGTCGCCGCGCGCGGCGGCAAGGCCCTGCCGAAGGGCGCGCTGGTCGATTCCGATGGCACGCTGAGCGAAGACCCCGCGGTGCTGTACGGTCCGTTCGAAAAGGACGGCCCGATCAATCACGCCAACGGCAAGGGGGCGATCCGGGCATTCGGCGAGCACAAGGGCTCGGGTCTGGCGCTGATCTGCGAATTGCTCGGCGGCGCGCTCACCGGCAACGGCGCCACCGCGCCGAACCGGACGATGACCAATGGCATGTTCGCCATCTTTGTCGACCCGAAGCGGATCGATCCGGCGAATTTCTTCGACGGCGAGGTGACGCGCTACATCGACTACTTCAAGGACACCAAGCCGGTCGCCGGCGTCGAGGCCGTGCTGATCCCCGGCGACCCCGAGGCGAAGACCCGCGCCGACCGCACCGCCAACGGCGTGCCGCTGCCGGACGACACCTGGGCCGCGATCGTCAGCACCGCCCGCGAAGTCGGCATCAGCGAAGACGCGATCAAGGCGGCGACGGCGTGAACACAGGTGACACGCTGCGCCTGCCCGAAAATACGACGTCATCCGCGGGCTTGACCCGCGGATCCATCGCGCTTGCGAGGATGGGTTGCCGGGTCAAGCCCGGCAACGACGCAGAGAATGACGAGCCGCATTCGCCAACAACAACCCGCTGAGGAGACAACATGGCCAACAACGTCAAGAAAATCTGGGCCTCCGGCAAGGCCGTGGTCAACGCCTGGCTGGCGATCCCGTCCGGCTTTTCCGCCGAGGTGATGGCGCAATGCGGCTTCGACAGCGTCACCGTCGACATCCAGCACGGCGTGCAGGACTACCAGTCGATGGTGCAATGCTTCCAGGCGATGAACGGCCATCCGGTGACCCCGATGGTGCGGGTGCCATGGAACGAGCCCGGCATCATCGGCAAGGTGCTGGACGGCGGCGCCTATGGAGTGATCTGCCCGATGGTGAATACGAAGCAAGAGGCGGAAAATTTCGTGCAGTACTGCAAGTACCCACCGCGCGGCACCCGCAGCAACGGCCCGATCCGCGCCGGCATGTACGGCGCCGGCGGCACCTATCAGGACACCGCCAACGACGAGACGCTGTGCATCCCGATGATCGAGACCCGCACCGCGGTCGAGAACCTGGAAGCAATCCTCGACGTCGAGGGCATCGCCGGGGTCTATATCGGGCCGAGCGATCTCGGCTTTTCCTACGGTCTGGTGCCGAAACTCGACCGCGAGGAGCCAGAGATCCTCAAGATCTACGACAAGCTGATCAAGGAATGCGACAAGCGCGGCATCGCGCCGGGCATTCACTGTTCCGGCCCAGCCGGCGCGGCGAAAAACATCGCCATGGGGTTCAAGCTGGTGACGCTGCTGAACGACAGCGGCATCATGGCGACGGGTGCGAAGAACTGGGTCGCCGAGACGCGCAAGAATTCCGGCGGCAAGGCGTAGCCTTTTGTGTCCCGGGCGCGGTGCAGCGCGCAGCGCTGCTCCGCAGAACCGGGACCGTTACAACAGAAGCGTCGATCGTTACCCATTAGTCATGCGCGGGCTTGACCCGCGCATCCATCGCTCTTCAGATGATATGGATCGCCGGGCCTTCGCCGCGCCGAAGGGGCTTTGGCCCCGCAGGCGGGTCAAGCCCGGCGATGACGGGAGTGATGGGAGCGGGCGAATTCAATCATTTGAGGAGACACCCATGTCCCCATCCCCCACCATCCGCCTGCATGCCGACGACGCCGTGCTGATCGCGCGCACGACGCTGATGCCCGGGGTCGAGGTGACCCGGGGCGTGGTGACGTCTGAGCGGATCCCTGCCGGCCACAAGGTGGCGATCCGGCCGATCGCAACCGGCGAGCCGATCCGGCGCTACGGACAGATCATCGGCTTCGCTACCCAGCCGATCGCGTCGGGGCAGCACGTCCACACCCAGAACTGCGGCATGGGCGATTTTTCGCGCGACTACGCCTATGGGGTCGACGTCAAGCCGACGCCGAATTTCGACCTGCCGGCCTCATTCGACGGCATCGTGCGCGGCGACGGCCGCGTCGCCACCCGCAACTACATCGGTATCCTGACCTCGGTGAATTGCAGCGCGCATGTCGCCGGCATCATTGCCGACATGTTCAAGAAAAACCCGTTCAGCGACCACGATCCGCTGGCGGACTATCCCAATGTCGACGGCGTCGTCGCGCTGACCCACAAGACCGGCTGCGGCATGACCCAGGACGAGCCGCTGCGCATCCTGCGGCGCACGCTCGGCGGCTATGCGCGGCACGTGAACTTTTCAGCCGTCGTGGTGCTCGGGCTCGGCTGCGAGATCAATCAGATTGGCGGGCTGATGGCCGAGCAGAAGCTCGCCGGCCGATTGCGCGAGCTGGAGATCCAGGAGCTCGGCGGCACCCGCAAGAGTGTCGAGGCCGGCATCGGCTTCGTCCGCGAGGCGCTGACCGACGCCAACAATGTGAAACGCGAGAAGGTCGCCGCGAGCGAACTCACCGTCGCTCTGCAGTGCGGCGGCTCGGACGGTTACTCCGGCATCTCGGCCAACCCGGCGCTCGGCGCGGCAAGCGACCTGCTGGTCCGCCACGGCGGCACGGTGGTGCTGTCGGAGACGCCGGAGACCTACGGCGCCGAGCACCTCTTGACGCGCCGCGCGGTGTCGCGCGAGGTCGGCGAGAAGCTGGTGGCCTTGATGAGGTGGTGGGAGGACTATTGCGCCAAGGAAGGCGCCGAGATGAACGCCAACCCGTCTCCCGGCAACAAGGCCGGCGGCCTCACCACTATTCTGGAAAAATCGCTCGGCGCGATGGCCAAGGCGGGCTCGACCAATCTGGTCGACGTCGTCGGCTATGCGGAAGCGATCACCAAGAAGGGCTTCGTGTTCATGGACACGCCTGGTTACGACCCGGTCGCCGCCACCGGGCAGGTGGCCGGTGGCGCCAATTTGGTGTGCTTCACCACCGGCCGCGGCAGCGTGTTCGGCTGCAAGCCGGCGCCGTCGATCAAGCTCGCGACCAACACGCCGATGTTCAGGCGGATGGAAGACGACATGGACATCAATTGCGGCACCATCCTCGACGGCGACGAGACCGTTGAGCAATGCGGCCAGCGGATCTTCGAACTGATGCTGAAGACCGCGTCGGGCGCGCCGACCAAGAGCGAGAGCTTCGATTTCGGCGGTGCCGAATTCGCCCCCTGGGTGCAAGGCGCGACGATGTAGCTTATAAACCTCGCAAGGTAGCGAGCTATTTGGACGGTTTTCGGGGCGAACATCCGGTGAAGGAAATGAAAAAACAACGGCCTTAGCTGACGACGTGGATTGCATTCGAGAAATAATGAACGAACAAATGCCCAAGCTTGCTGCTCACAGCTTGGCGCTGAGAACTCTGGCCGAAATGTTAAGAGATGTGCTGGGGTCGCGGTATGAGGATCATTTGGACTCAATAAGAGGTGTGTTGCAAGCGAAGTCAGTCGAGGCCGATCCTGATGATTTTTGGCCTCAAGTGAGAGGTGAGTTTGAAACAATTTTCGATGAGGTGGAAGAATAGCCTTCAAATCCAGTAATGTGCCGGCGGATTTTAGCTATTACGTCACTCAAATGAGGTGCTGCGGCCGCCGTTAGATCAGGCAGCGTTGCCCGTTGTTCTGCCTTGATCGTCACCGGTTCCGGTGTTCTGCTCAAAAATCATGCTGGAGTTGCCCCGCCTGTGTCGATCTTCGTCGCGCTGAACCACGTCACGCATTACAAATACGACCGTCCCGTCGTCATCGGCCCGCAGACCGTGCGGTTGCGGCCGGCACCGCATACCCGCGTGCCGATCCTGAGCTATTCGCTGAAGGTCACGCCGGCCAATCACTTCGTCAATTGGCAGCAGGATCCGCAGGGCAACTGGCTGGCGCGTTTCGTGTTTCCGGAGCCGGCGACCGAACTGAAGATCGAGGTGGATTTCTCCGCCGAGATGACGGTCATCAATCCGTTCGACTTCTTCGTCGAGCCCAGCGTCGAGAGTTTTCCGTTCACCTACGAGGCCGACCTCAAGACCGAACTCGCCCCGTATCTGGTCACCGAGCCGGCCGGGCCGCTGCTGCAGCAATACCTCGCCGGCATCCCGAAGCAGGCGCCGAGCACGGTCAACTTCCTGGTCGATCTGAACGCGCGGCTGCGCGACATGATCCGCTACATCATCCGGATGGAGCCGGGCATCCAGACCCCGGAGGAAACGCTGGCCTCGGGCGCCGGGTCGTGCCGCGACTCGGCGTGGCTGCTGATCCAGGCGCTGCGTCATCTCGGCCTCGCGACGCGCTTCGTCTCCGGCTACCTGATCCAGCTGCGGCCCGACATCGATCCGGTCGAAGGCCCGCGCGAGGTCGAGACCGATTTCACCGACCTGCACGCCTGGGCCGAGGTCTACATCCCCGGCGCCGGCTGGATCGGCTTCGACGTTACCTCCGGCATGCTGACCGGCGAGGGCCACATCCCGGTGGCGGCGACGCCGCATTATCGCTCGGCCGCGCCGATTTCCGGCGTCGTCGGCTTCGCCGAAGTCGACTTCAACTTCGCGATGAGCGTCAGGCGCATCCGCGAGGCGCCGCGCATCACCAAGCCGTTTTCCGATGCGTCGTGGCAGCGGCTCGATCAGCTCGGCGAGAAGGTCGACGCCGATCTCGCGGCGGACGACGTGCGGCTTACGCTCGGCGGCGAGCCGACCTTCGTGTCGATCGACGATCTCGAAGCGCCGGAGTGGAATATCGCCGCGGTCGGACCGACCAAGCGCGCGCTCGGCGACGATCTGATCCGCCGTTTGCGCACCCGCTTCGCGCCGGGCGGTCTGCTGCATTTCGGCCAGGGCAAATGGTATCCCGGCGAAAGCCTGCCGCGCTGGGCGTTCGGCCTGTATTGGCGCAAGGACGGCGTGCCGATCTGGAAGAATCCCGACCTGATCGCGCATGCCGACGGCAAGCGTCCGGCAAAGACCGACGACGCCGCGCGCTTCGCCGAGACCACCGCATCGAAGCTCGGCATCGACAGCGAGTTCGTGCTGCCGGCCTATGAGGATCCGGCGCACTGGCTGCAGAAGGAAGCCAACCTGCCGCCGAATGTCGATCCCTCCGACTCCAAGCTGGCAGACCCGGAAGAGCGCGCCCGGATGGCGAAGGTGTTCGACCAGGGTCTCAATACGCCCAAGGGATTCGTGTTGCCGATCCAGCGCTGGAACGCGGACGCCGGACGCTGGCGCAGCGAGCGCTGGAAACTGCGCCGCGGCAATCTTCTGCTGACGCCGGGCGATTCGCCGCTCGGCCTGCGGCTGCCGATCGCGTCCCTGCCGCATATTCCGGAAGAGGATTTTCCCTACATCGTCGAGCAGGATCCGCTCGAACCGCGCGATGAGCTGCCGGTGTTCGACGAGGCTGCCACGGCGGAGGCCAAGGCGCAGCAGAAGCTGCAGGAGCAGCAGCTGAAGTCCAAGGCGGTCCGCACCGCGATGTCGATCGAGGTTCGCGACGGCATCCTGTGTGCCTTCATGCCGCCGGTGGAGAAGCTCGAGGACTATCTCGAACTCGTCACTGCGGTCGAGGCGACCGCCGAGGAGATGCAGATCCAGGTCCACGTCGAAGGCTACCCACCGCCGTTCGACCCCCGCATCGAGGTGATCAAGGTGACGCCCGATCCCGGCGTGCTGGAGATCAACATCCATCCCGCGACCACGTGGCGCGAGGCGGTGACCACCACCTTCGGTCTTTATGAAGAGGCCGCAAAGGTCCGGCTCGGCGCCAACCGCTTCCTGATCGACGGCCGCCACACCGGCACCGGCGGCGGCAACCACGTCGTGGTCGGCGGTGCAACGCCGGCGGACTCGCCGTTCCTGCGGCGGCCCGACCTGCTGAAGAGCCTGGTGCTGTACTGGCAGCGGCATCCGTCGCTGTCCTACATGTTCTCCGGCATGTTCATCGGCCCGACCAGCCAGGCGCCGCGGATCGACGAGGCCCGCCATGACGGGCTGTACGAACTGGAAATCGCGCTGGCGCAGGTGCCGCCGCCCGGCACCCCGGCGCCGCTGTGGCTGGTCGACCGGCTGTTCCGCAATATCCTGGTCGACATCACCGGCAACACCCACCGCGCCGAGATCTGCATCGACAAACTCTATTCGCCGGACGGCACCACCGGCCGGCTCGGCCTGGTCGAGTTTCGCGCGCTGGAAATGCCGCCCGATCCGCGCATGAGCCTGGCGCAGCAGCTGTTGATCCGCGCGCTGATCGCAAAGCTGTGGCGCGAGCCGCAGCAGGGCAGCTTCGTGCGCTGGGGCACCACCTTGCACGACCGTTTCATGATGCCGCATTTCCTGTGGGAGGATTTCCGCGGCGTGCTCTCCGAACTCGGCCAGTCCGGCTATGAGTTCTCGCCGGAATGGTTCGAGGCGCAGCTCGAGTTTCGTTTTCCGGTGTTCGGCAGCGTGCATCATGGCGGCGTCACGCTGGAGGTCCGGCAGGCGCTGGAGCCATGGCATGTGATGGGCGAGGAAGGCTCGCCAGGCGGCACCGTGCGCTACGTCGATTCCTCGGTCGAGCGACTGCAACTGAAGACGCAGGGACTGGTCGAGGGCCGCCACGTCATCAGCTGCAACGGCCGCGCGCTGCCTATGACGTCAACCGGACGCTCCGGCGAGGCGGTGGGCGCGGTGCGCTTCAAGGCCTGGCAGCCGGCGTCGGGACTGCATCCGACGATTCCGGTGCACGCGCCGCTGGTGTTCGACATCATCGACAGCTGGAACGGCCGCTCGCTCGGCGGCTGCGTCTATCACGTCGCCCATCCGGGCGGCCGCAGCTACGAGACCAAGCCGGTGAATTCCTACGAGGCCGAGGCGCGGCGGCTGGCGCGCTTCCAAAGCCACGGCCACACGCCGGGGCCGATCGAGGCGCCGCGCGAACAGCGCTCGCTTGAATTCCCATTGACTCTCGACCTCCGCTCGCCGCTCCTGCACTGACCGCAGTGCAGGAGAGAGTCGGCATGGCAGACGCCGGCCCAGCGAAGAAAGCCCGTCCGCGCGACCGCAAGGTCGCGCAATGGACGCGCGATTACGAGCGGCTGCCCGGCATTCCCGACGAGTTCATCGGCGCCGACGGCGCGCCGCGCGAGGTCTGGAGCCGGTTCTTCGACGCCTTTGCCGGGCTTGCTCCGGCGGAGATCGACCGCCGCTTCGGCGCCGCCGACCGGCATCTGCACGAGGCCGGCGTCAGCTACCGCGCGCCAGGCGATGCGGTGGATCGCGCCTGGCCGCTGAGCCATGTGCCGCTGCTGATCGACGAGCCCGAATGGCAGCAGATTTCGGCGGCGGTGTCGCAGCGCGCCCAGCTGCTCGAACTGGTGCTGGCGGATTTCTACGGCGAGGGGAAGCTGGTCGCGGAGGGCGCGGTGCCGGCGGCGGCGATCGCCGGCAGCGCCGAATATCTCCGCGCGGTGTGCGGCATGACGCCGCCGGGCGGACGCTATTTGCACATGTACGCCGCCGATCTCGGGCGCGGTCCCGACGGCCGCTGGTGGGTGCTGGGCGATCGCACGCAGGCGCCGTCCGGCGCCGGTTACGCGCTGGAAAACCGGCTGGTGCTGTCGCGCGCCTTCACCGACCTGTACAAGTCGATGAATGTCGAGCGCGTCGCGCCGTTCTTCGAAGCGTTCCGCGACAATCTGCGCAGCATCGCCGATCGCGACGAGCCGCGCATCGGCCTGCTGACGCCGGGTGCGTTCAGCGAAACCTATTTCGAGCACGCCACCCTGGCGCGCTATCTCGGCTTCCTGCTGGTCGAGGGCGACGACCTCGCGGTGTCGGGCGACCGCATTCACATCCGCACGGTGGCCGGGCTGAAGCGGCTCGACGTGCTGCTGCGGCGGGTGGACTCCAACTCGCTCGATCCTCTGGAGCTCGACGCCAGGTCGCAGCTCGGCGTGCCGGGGCTGATCGACGTGCTGCGCAAGAACGGCGTGGTGGTGGCCAACATGCCGGGCTCCGGCGTGATGGAGGCCCGCGCGCTGCTGGGCTTCCTGCCGGGTCTCAGCCGGCGCCTGCTCGGCGAGCCGCTGAAGATGCCGCACATCGCGACCTGGTGGTGCGGCCAGACCAAAGCGCGCGAAGAGGTGCTCGAGAGGCTGGAGGATTTCGCCATCGAGGGCGCCTATGGCGCGGCGGTGCCGGGCTTCCTGAAGCAGGGGCCGTTGCTGGTATCCGAGCTGTCGGCCGGCGAGCGCGACCGGCTGCGCAAGGCAATCGTCAACCGCGGCATCGACTATGTCGCGCAGGAAGTGGTGCGGCTCTCCACCACGCCGGTGTGGGACAACGGCAAACTCGCGCCGCGGCCGTTCGTGCTGCGCGTCTTCGCGGCGGCGACTGCGGACGGCTGGACCGTGATGCCGGGCGGCTTCTGCCGGATCGCCGAGCGATTGGATTCCCGCGCGATCTCGATGGGCGAGGGCGCGCGCGCCGCCGACGTCTGGGTGGTGTCGGACAAGCCGGTGTCGACGGCGTCGCTGCTGCCGGCCGTCGACAACGTTCGCATCCGACGCATCGCCGGCTGGGTGCCGAGCCGAGCCGCCGACAATCTGTTCTGGCTCGGCCGCTATCTCGAACGCGCCGAGGCGACGTTGCGGCTGCTGCGCGTGCTGAGCGTTCCGCCGCGCGACGCCGGCAAGGGGCAGATGGCGCCGCAGCCCTCCGCCGACCGCATCCAGCGGCTGCTGATCACCTGGGGCGCGACCGCGCTGACCGCGCGCGCCGGCACCGCGAAGATCGCCGCGGACTCACTGCAAGGTGACGAGTTCGGCTCGGCGCTGTCGCTGGTGCGCTCGGCGCGCCGGGCCGCCAGCTCGCTGCGCGAGCGGCTGTCGCCCGACGCCTGGCAGGTCATCACCGAAATGGCCGACCGCCTCGAGCAGGAGGTCGATGACGATGACGACGTCGCCAGCGCCGCCGAACTGACCTTGCAGGAGCTGTCGAGCTTCGCCGGTCTGGCGCAGGAGAACATGAACCGCGCCGCCGGCTGGCGCTTCCTCGACATGGGCCGCCGCGTCGAGCGCGCCATCAACACCGCGCGCTTCGCCCGCCAGTTCGCGCCCGACGACGCCAACTCGGACGACCTCGACATCCTGCTCACGCTGGTGGACTGCCAGATCACCTACCGCTCGCGCTACCTCGTCGGTCCGTTGCTGCCGCCGGTGCGCGACCTCGTCGTGCTCGACCCTTACAATCCGCGCTCGGTGGCGTTTCAGGTCGCCACGCTGAACGATCATATCAGCAGCCTGCCGAGTCTGCGCGAAGGCGGGCTGATCGAGCGGCCGCAGCGGCTCGCCATCGCGCTGCAGGCGACGCTGGCGACCGGCGAGGCGGCAGCGCTCGATACGCAGTCGCTGTTCGCGATGGAGCAGGATCTGCTCGGCCTCGGCAGCGCGATCGGCGCGCATTACTTCCCGCACGGCGCCAGCGCGATGCGCCCGGAGAAGCTGACGGGGCTGGCGTGATCTACGACATCCGACACGTCACCACCTACAGCTATGGCAGCGCGGTGAGCTTCGCGCGCTGCTCGCTGCGGCTGAAGCCGGTCGACGGCGACGGCCAGCAATTGCTGTCGCATGCGGTCGATATCAAGCCGCGGCCATCGTCACGCGCGACCCGGCTGGATTTCTTCGGCACCGACACCGAGAGCGTGGTGATCGAGACCCCGCACCGGCTGCTGCGGATCGACAGCCGCGCCCGCGTCGACGTCACAAGGCAGGCGCCGCGCCGCGACGAGAGCAGCCCGCCCTGGGAGACCGTGCGCGAAGCGGCGTTCGCGTCGCGCAGCCTCACAGCCGGCTCGCCCATCGGCTACGCGTTCGAGAGCCCGCTGGCGCCGATCCAGCCGCCGATCACCGACTACGCGGCGCAGAGTTTTGCGCCGGCGCGCGGCATTCTGTCGGGCGCGGTGGATCTGATGCATCGCGTGCACACCGACTTTAAATATGATTCGAAGGCCACGGAAATCTCCACACCGCTCTCGGAGGTGTTCGATAAGCGCCACGGCGTCTGCCAGGATTTCGCGCATGTGATGATCGCTGGCCTGCGCGGGCTCGGCCTTCCGGCCGGTTACGTCAGCGGCTATCTGCGGACCTATCCGCCGCCGGGCCAGCCGCGGCTGCAGGGCGCCGACGCCACCCACGCCTGGGTGACGGTGTGGTGCGGCAACGAGATCGGCTGGCTCGGGCTTGATCCGACCAACGACATCCTGATCGGGCAGGACCACATCGTGCTCGCGGTCGGCCGCGACTTCTCCGACGTGTCGCCGGTGGACGGCGTGATCGTCGGCTCGCGGCGGCAGAAGCTCGCGGTCGCGGTGGATGTCGTGCCGGTCGAATGAGCCGCGCGATCGCCGACGTGATCGTGCTCGGCGCCGGCGCCGCCGGCCTGATGTGCGCCGGCGTGGCAGGCCGCCGCGGCCGCTCGGTGATCGTGCTCGAGCAGGCGCAGCATCCCGGCGAGAAGATCCGCATCTCCGGCGGCGGGCGCTGCAACTTCACCAACCTGCACACCACGCCCGCGAATTTCCTCTCGCAGAATCCGCGGTTCTGCCATTCGGCTCTGAGCGGCTACACCCAGCACGATTTCATCGCGATGGTGGAGCGCCACCGCATCGCCTATCACGAGAAGACCCGCGGGCAATTGTTCTGCGACGGCTCGGCCAGGCAGATCATCGACATGCTGCTCGACGAATGCCGCGCCGGCGACGTGGCGTTGCGGCTCGCGACCAAGATCACGGCGATCGCAAAGACCGATGACGGCTTCACGGTGTCCACCGATCGCGGCGCGTATCACGGCCGCGCGCTGGTGGTCGCCACCGGCGGGCCGTCGATCCCGAAAATGGGCGCCAGCGGCTTCGGCTACAAGGTCGCCGAGCAGTTCGGGCTTTCAATCGTGCCGCCGCGCGCCGCGCTGGTGCCGCTGACCTTCACCCCACAGATGCTGGCGGAATTTGCCGGGCTGTCCGGTATCGCGGTGGACGCCGCGGTGAGCTGCGGCAAGGCACGGTTCGAGGAGGCGCTGCTGTTCACCCATCGCGGCCTCAGCGGCCCGGCGATCCTGCAGATCTCGTCCTACTGGCGCGAGGGCAGCGACATCGTGGTCGACATGGCGCCCGGCGTCGATGCGCTGGCCGAGCTGAAGCGCCTGCGCCGCGAGGCCCCGCGGCAGGAGCTTTCGACCACGCTGAGCGGCCTGCTGCCGAAGCGGCTGGCGCAGGTGGTCGCCGAGCGGGTCGGCGGGCCGCCGCGGCTCGCGGACTTTTCCGACAAGCTGCTGCAGAGCGTCGCCGCTGCCGTGCAGGCCTGGGCGGTGCGCCCGAACGGCACCGAGGGCTATCGCACGGCCGAGGTGACGCTCGGCGGCGTCGATACCAAACAATTGTCGTCGAAGACGTTCGAAGCGCGCTCGGTGCCGGGGCTGTACTTCATCGGCGAGGTGGTCGACGTCACCGGCCATCTCGGCGGGTTCAATTTCCAGTGGGCGTGGTCGTCGGGATTTGCCGCGGGGCAGGCGGTGTAGACCAAACAGCCTCGTCACCGGGGCATGCGCCGCACAGCGGCGCAATGAACCCGGAATCTTGCAGCTTTTGCGTGCCGCGAGATTCCGGGATCGCTCGGGCTGGCGCCCTCCCGCCCCGGAATGACAACACAGCAATGGCGATGCGGGGGTCATGTGAGCGCCCCAGCGGGTCGCGCAGCTCACCCGTCGATGCTAGCCTCGCCGTACCTGCTCCGGAGCCGCCATGCACTATCGCCATGTCATCGGCCAGACCGCCTATCTGTTCGCCGACCTGCGCGACCTGCTCGCGAAGGCGACGCCGCCGCGCTCCGGCGACCGGCTGGCCGGTCTCGCCGCCGACAGCGCCGAACAGATGATCGCGGCGCGGATGGCGCTGGCCGATCTGCCGCTGCGGCAGTTTTTGAACGAAGCGGTGGTGCCCTACGAGGACGACGAGGTCACCCGGCTGATCGTCGACAGCCACCACACCGATGCCTTCGCGCCCGTCGCTTCCCTGACCGTCGGCGGCTTCCGCGACTGGCTGCTGTCGGATGACGCGACGCCTTCCGTGCTGGCGCGGCTCGCCGCGGGGCTGACGCCGGAAATGGTTGCGGCGGCGTCGAAGCTGATGCGCAATCAGGATCTGATTCTGGTGGCGAAGAAATGCGCGGTCACCACGCGCTTTCGCAACACCATCGGCCTGCCGGGCCGGCTCGGCGTGCGGCTGCAGCCCAACCACCCGACCGACGACGCCCGCGGGATCACCGCCTCGATCCTCGACGGCCTGCTGCTCGGCGCCGGCGACGCCTGCATCGGCATCAACCCGGCGAGCGACGATCCCGCGATGCTGGGGGGGCTGGTGCGGCTGCTCGACGACATCATCGCGCGGCTGCAGATTCCCACGCAGGGCTGCGTGCTGGCCCATGTCACCACCACGCTGCAGCTGATCGGGCAGGGCTGTCCGGTCGATCTGGTGTTCCAGTCGATCGCCGGCACGCAGGCCGCCAATGCCAGCTTCGGCGTCACCCTCGCTCTGTTGAAGGAGGCGCACGAGGCCGGGCTGTCACTGAAGCGCGGCACGGTCGGCAACAACGTGATGTATTTCGAGACCGGGCAGGGCTCGGCGCTGTCGGCCGGTGCGCATCACGGCGTCGACCAGCAGACCTGCGAGGCGCGGGCCTATGCCGTTGCCCGCGCCTTCGATCCGCTGCTGGTCAACAGCGTGGTGGGCTTCATCGGCCCGGAATATCTCTACGACGGCAAGCAGATCATCCGCGCCGGGCTGGAGGATCATTTCTGCGGCAAGCTGCTCGGCCTGCCGCTCGGCGTCGACATCTGCTACACCAACCACGCCGAGGCCGACCAGGACGACATGGACAATCTGCTGACGCTGCTGGCGGCCGCGGGCGTCAGCTTCATCATGGGCGTGCCGGGCGCCGACGACGTGATGCTGAACTACCAGTCGACCTCGTTTCACGACGCGCTCTATGTCCGCGACCTGTTCGGCCTCAAGCGCGCGCCGGAATTCGATGCATGGCTGCAGCAGGTCGGACTGGCCGGCGGCGATGGCCGGTTGCGCGAGGCGACCCTGCAGGTGCCGGACTTCGCCGCGCGGCTGATTGCCTGATCGCCCGGGGCGAAGGCCACCGCGGTCATAATGCTGAAGAAATTGTGGCCCATCCCCAAGCATCGTGCTTAGATTGGATCGCCCGGAGCGCTGTAAGACGCATGTGGAACGGCCCAGTCTCTGGCGGGTTGTTGTCGGCCGCTTTTGCCGGCGCCACGTCGTTCGATAGACTCCGGACACCCAATCCGGGGACACGGCGTGAATGAAGTTCAGCACCATGATCCCAACACAGAGGCCACTTGATGAGAGCTGAAGGCAGCCAGACCGTTCGGCGAATCTTGTGCGTGTTCCCGAGTTACACGTCGTCATTCGGCACGTTCGAACACGCTTATCCGCTCACCGACGGCGTGCAGGCATTCATGCCGCCACAGGGCATTCTGGTGATCGCGGCCTATCTGCCGCCGGAATGGGAGGTGCGGTTCGTCGACGAAAACATCCGCGCGGCGACGCATGACGATTTCACTTGGGCCGAGGCCGTTTTCGTTTCGGGCATGCACATCCAGCGCCAGCAGATGAACGACATCTGCCGCCGCGCCCACGCCTATGATCTGGCGGTGGCGATCGGCGGGCCGTCGGTGAGCGCCTGTCCGGACCATTATCCGACCTTCGACTATCTGCACATCGGCGAGCTCGGTGATGCCACCGACGAATTGATCGCGCGGCTGGGCCGCGATCCGTCGCGCCCGGCGCAGCAGATCGTGCTGAAGACCGACGATCGTCTCGACATGACGCTGTTCCCGGTTCCGGCCTATGAACTCGCCGAGTGCTCACGGTACTTCCTCGGCAGCGTGCAGTATTCCTCGGGCTGTCCGTACCAGTGCGAATTCTGCGACATCCCCGGACTGTACGGTCGCAACCCGCGGCTGAAGACGCCGCAGCAGATCGTCACCGAACTCGACCGCATGATCGAATGCGGCATCCAGGGCTCGGTGTATTTCGTCGACGATAATTTCATCGGCAACCGCAAGGCGGCGCTCGATCTGCTGCCGCATCTGGTCGAGTGGCAGAAGCGCACCGGCTATTCGATCCGGCTGGCCTGCGAGGCGACGCTCAACATCGCCAAGCGGCCGGAAATTCTCGACAAGATGCGCGACGCCTATTTCACGACGATCTTCTGCGGCATCGAAACGCCCGACCCCGAGGCGCTGAAGGCGATGCACAAGGATCACAACATGATGGTTCCCATCATGGAGGCGATCCATACGCTCAACGGCTACGGAATGGAGGTGGTGTCCGGCATCATCCTCGGCCTCGACACCGACAAGGCTGAGACCGGCCGCAACCTGCTGCATTTCGTCGATCAGTCGCAGATCCCGCTGCTGACCATCAACCTGCTGCAGGCGTTGCCGAAGACGCCGCTGTGGGACCGGCTGGAGCGCGAAAATCGGCTGGTGCATGACGACGACCGCGATTCCAACGTCGATTTCCTGCTGCCCTATGACGACGTGGTCAAGAGCTGGCGGCAGTGCATGGCGGAGGCCTACGAGCCGGAAAAGCTGCTGCAGCGCTTCGAATACCAGATCCGCGAGACCTATTCGCACCGCATGAAGCTGCCGGCCACGCCGCAGCGCGCGTCCTGGGCCAACATCAAGCGCGGCATGATCATGATCCGCAACATCCTGTGGCAGATCGGCGTGCAGGGCGATTACAAATGGGCGTTCTGGAAATTCGCCGGGCGCCGGCTGATCCGCGGCGAGATCGAGTACTTCATCAGCGTGATGCTGGTGGCGCATCACCTGATCGTCTATGCCCGCGCCGCCTCGAGCGGCGTCGCCACCGCGTCTAACTACTCGCTGCGGCTGCAGCAGGCCTCGGTGCCGGCGGAATAGCGGCGCGTCGGCAGGGAGCGCGCAGATGGCCCCGCCAGTGCCGCCGCGATCGCTGCTCGATCTGCGCCGGCTGACGCCGGCGCGTGTCGGGCTCGGACGCGCCGGCGCGAGCCTGCCGACCGAGGCGCTGCTGGATTTCACGCTGGCCCATGCGCGGGCGCGCGATGCGGTGCATACTGCATTCGACCGCGATGGCATTGCCGCAGGCGTGCAGGCGCTGGGCCTTGCGACGCACCAGGTGGCAAGCCAGGCCATCGGGCGCGGGCAATATCTTGCGCGCCCCGATCTCGGTCGGCTGCTCGACGAGGCTGCAAGGTCAACGCTCGACGCGGCGCGGGGCAGTTCCTGCGACATCGCCTTTGTCATCGGCGACGGCCTGTCCCCGGCCGCGGTGAATGCGCATGCGGTTGCCGTCATGCGCGAATTGCTGCCGCTCTTGAAAAATGCGGCGCTGACGCCCGGTCCGGTCGCGATCGCGACGGGCGCGCGGGTGGCGCTGGGCGACGAGATCGGCGCGTTGCTCAAGGCTCGCATCGTGGTGGTGCTGATCGGCGAGCGCCCCGGCCTGTCGGCGCCGCAGAGCCTCGGCGCTTATCTCACCTTCGCGCCCCACCCGGGCCTCACCGATGCCGATCGCAACTGCGTCTCCAACATCCATCCGGCCGGGCTCGGCGTCACCGACGCCGCGTTCAAGCTGGCGTGGCTGCTGCGCGAATCGTTGGCGCGCGGACTGTCCGGCGTCGGGCTGAAGGACGACAGCGGAAGCCAGTTGCCTATGCTGTCGCCGGAGGACCGTGGCGCGTTGTAGCGAAGCCCGGCCGGCGCAGATCCGCGTTGCGAAACCGCCGGTTGCCCCGCTCTCCCGCGCTTGCGAGATGTTACCGAACCCTGCTACATAGCTCGGCGTTGCCCGAATTTATTGATTGTTTTCAATGGCTAGCGCCTAAACGGCAATCGTCTCACTGGTGCCCCGAATGCACTCTAGAGACGCCGCGCCGCAGGAATTGGACGTTTTATGCTGGAAAAGAACACGCCCGTCGCCGACCACGAGCATCTGGAGCGGCCGTCGTCCACCAGCATCGCCTTCGGGCTCGAGCGCATGGGCCTGATCGCCGTCAAGGCGCCGATCCTGTCCTGCATCATTCTTGCGGTTCTGGTGGTCGCCGCGATCTTCGGCATCCAGCGCATCAAGATCGACGATTCGCTGAGCCAGCTGTTTCGCTCCGAGACCAAGGAATATCGCCAGTACGAAGCCGTCACCAAGCGCTTCCCGTCGGCCGAATTCGACGTGCTGGTGGTGGTCGAAGGCAAGAACCTGCTGGAGCGCGACAACCTCGAGAAGCTGCGAAACCTCGTCACCGACCTGCAACTGGTCGATGGCACGCGCGGCCTGATCTCGCTGTTCTCGGCGCGGCAGGCGCCGGCGCCCGGCGCGTTCCCGGCCGCGCTGTTTCCCAACGAACTGCCGGAGGGCGCGGCCTACGACAAGTTCATCGAAACGGTGAAGGACAACGAGCTGATCCGCGGCAAGCTGCTGTCCGACGACGGCACGCTCGCACTGGTCGTGCTGTCGCTCGACCCGGCGATCGTCGGCAACAACAAGCTGAAGGACGCCGTCGCCGAGATTCGCGAGATCATGGCGGAGGATCTGGCGGATACCGGCCTGTCGAGCCAGCTCTCCGGCGTGCCCGTGATGCAGCTCGAGATCCGCAACGCGGTGGAGCGCGATGGGCTGATCTACAACATCGCCGGCATTCTGGCGGGCTGCATCATCGCGATCATCTTCTTCCGCAAGTTGTCGTTCATGATCATCGCGGCGTTCCCGCCGCTGCTGGCGATCCTGCTGGCGCTGGGCGCGCTCGGCTGGGCCGGGTTCAGCCTCAACATGTTCCTCAACGTGATGACGCCGCTGATCATGGTGATCAGCTTCGCCGATTCGATGCAGCTCACCTTTGCCGCGCGGGATCGCCTGATCGCCGGCGAGGACCGGTTTTCCGCTTTCCGGAACGCGGTGCTGGTGGTCGGCCCGGCCTGCGTGCTGACCCATGCGACGGCCGGAATCTCGTTCCTGGCGTTGCAGTTCTCCGATTCCGACCTGATCCGCGCTTTCGGCGAAGCCGGACTGGCCGCGACCATCATCGCGCTGATCGCGGTGCTGTCGCTGGTGCCGGTGTTCGGCGTGCTGCTGGTCCGCAACGAGAAGGTGTTCGCCGCGAAATTCCAGGCCGCCGATGCCGGCGTCAACGCGCTGCGCCGATTTTGTTTCTGGATCGCGGAGCGAATGGTCGGGCGGCCCGGCCTGTTCAGCCTGATCGCGCTGCTCGTCGTGGTTGGTCTCGGGATTGTCTATGCCAGCCTGGAGCCGCGCTACCGGCTGGCCGATCAGGTGCCCGACAAGCAGCAGGCGGTCGAAGCCTCCAGCCGGCTCGACGCCAAGCTGACCGGCGCCAATCCGATCGACGTGCTGATCGAATTCCCCAAGGATCAGTCGCTGTACTCGCCCGACACCCTGCAGACCATCGCCGACGTGCATGCGCTGGTCGAAAAGTCCGCCGGGGTCGGCAATGTGTGGTCGCTGGAAACGCTGCGCCGCTGGCTCGCCGAGAAGGCCGGCAGCTCCGACGTCGCGACCCTGAAGGAATACGTCAACGTCATTCCCGAACATCTGGTGCGGCGCTTCATTTCGGCCGACCAGGACGCCGTGGTGGTGTCAGGCCGCGTGCCGGATCTCGATTCGAGCCAGATCCTGCCGGTGGTCGACAAGCTGGACGAACTCCTGAACGACGTCCGCAAGAAGCATCCCGGCTACGAGATCGCGGTCACCGGCCTGTCGGCGATCGCGGCGCGCAACAGCGCCAGCATGATCCAGAAACTCAACCACGGCCTGACCATCGAATTCATCATGGTCGCGGTGTTCATGGGGCTGGCGTTCCGCTCCGCCGTGGTGATGTTCGCCTCGATCCTGCCGGGCATTTTCCCGGTGGTGCTGTCCGGCACGGTGCTGTGGCTGCTCGGTGAGGGGCTGCAATTCGCCAGCGTGGTGGCGCTGACCGTCTCGTTCGGACTGGGGCTCAGCGCCACCATCCACTTCCTCAATCGCTTGCGGCTTGAACAGAAACCGGGTGTCGATCCGGCGCTGGCGGTGGAGCGCGCGACGGTGCTGGTCGGTCCGGCGCTGATTCTCACAACAGTGGTGCTGGCCTGCGGCCTGGTGGTGACGGTGTTTTCCGACCTGCCGTCGCTGCGGCTGTTCGGTTGGCTCAGCGCGTTCTCGATGATTGCCGCGTTGGTTGCGGACCTGTTCATCCTGCGGCCGACCGCGATGTGGCTGATCATGATGTCGAACCGGATTCGCGGACATCGGGAAACGCCGGCGCTTTAACGTTCGAGCTTGACGCAAAAAAAATCCCCCGGAGCGATCCGGGGGATTTTCGTCGTCAATTCTGTCGCTGCATCAGCCCTTGGTCATGGTGATGTTGACGCCGCGAATGTCGCCCTTGGAACTGATCTCCACGGTCTGCTTGTTGCCGCGGGTGGTCAGGGTCAGCGTCGCCGCGAAGCCGGCGGCTTCGACGAACACGTCGATCTGGCCGCCGCCGGCCTTGCCCTGCAGGTTGCCGTTCAGGTTGCGGCTCGCCTCGCTCCAGGTGCCGGAAATCCGCTCGCCCTGGCTGACGACGTTGCTGCTGAGATCGAACTTGTAGCTGTCGCTGGCGCAACGCAGGGTCAGACGGAGGCCGGTGCCCCCCTCGGCCTTGTAGCCGGCGCGACAGCGAAGCCGCTCGTTGGAGCCGTCCGACAGCGACACCGTTCCGTTGCCGGACCAGTTGCCGTCGAAACCGGCAAACGGGCCCGATTGCGCGCTGCTCGCCGAAGCCGACAGAATCAGTGCCGCGCCAACGCTGGCCGCCTTCAGCGCCTGCATGGAAAATGTCGATGGAAGCAGTCTCATAGCTATTCCTCTGAATTTTTGACGGTCGTCACCGGGAAGGGCGGGTGTCTCAGCGTTAGTCTGACCGATCGGTCCGTGGTTCAATTCGATATAAGTACGAATCTGGCCCGGCAAAGCGGACCCGAACGAAACGGGCGAATGCGCCGCGTGTTCCGAAACCGGCAGCGGCCGATGACGCAATCGTGCGGTGCCCGAACGCTGCGGACCATACGATACCGCGGGTTTATGACAGGTTCCATCGATCGGTTCAAAGTCCGACCATCAAACGGCAGCGGCGCCGCAAATTTGGCCGCATTTGCAGGCGCAAGAAGAGGCTGTCAACACGTGCCCTCGGCGATGCGGTGGCGAAATAAAGGCTCGGTGCGGCAGATTGTCGTGATCGTCCGGTGCCGAAATCCCGCTCCGTTCGTTAGCATCGCGGATCGTTCTGGTCAGGTTCATGACAATGGGCCCAGAACGCCGGTATCAAACCTCTCGTCAGGATGAAGGAAGACAATGCTGAAGATTTTTCTGGGTTTTGCGGTTCTGCTCGCGGCGTATTCGACCGAGGCCTCCGCCCGCAGCGGCACCCCGCAGGAGCAGGAAGCCTGTTCCCGCGACGTCTCCCGATTCTGCCGCAAGGTGATCGATCAGGGCGATTTCACCATCCTGGCCTGCCTCAAGGAAAACCGCGCCAAGCTGACCAAGGCCTGCAACCAGGTGCTGGTCAACAACGGCCAGTAACCCGCATCGGCCGCCGTCCGATCGTCCGGGGCGCCCGCCGCAAGGTTGGGCGCCCCGGCATTTTGGACTGTCTGGCATTCACGCTGTTGCCGGAAAATCGTTGGTTTGTCGGCGATTTTCCCTTATACGACAACGCGCTGCAGGCGCCCGGCGCCGACGCGCGCCGATCAGGGCCCCCCACGAGTACAGTCTGTTCCAATGAGCACCGCGAGCGATCTGCGATCCGGCAAAACCCATCGCGATGAGAACTTCCCGGTCGCCTCCTGGATCATTCATCCGCGGCACCGCGCGCTGATCCTCGCCTTTTACAATTTCGTCCGCACCGCCGACGACATCGCCGACCACGCCACGCTCGACGATGCCGCCAAGCTGCGGCTGCTCGATGAGCTCGACGCCGACCTCGTTGGGCAGGGCGACTGCCAGCCGGAAGCCGTGGCGCTGCGTCGCGCCTTCGCCGATCGCGGCATGCCGCCGCGCCATGCCCGCGACGTGCTCACCGCGTTTCGCATGGACGTCACCAAGCGGCGCTATCGCGACTGGGACGAACTGATCCATTACTGCTCCTATTCGGCGATGCCGGTCGGCCGCTTCATGCTGGACGTTCACGAGGAGAGCACGGCGACCTGGCCCGCGTCCGACGCGCTGTGCGCGGCGCTGCAGATCAACAACCACCTGCAGGACTGCGGTGACGACTACAAGAATCTCGACCGCGTCTACATCCCCTACGAAACCCTGACGCGCTACGGCGCAGCCGTGGAAGACCTCGGCAAGTCGAAAGCCTCCGCGCCGCTGCTGGCCTGCATCCGCGACATGGCGAAGCGCACCGAGAGCCTGCTGCGCGAGAGCGAGGTTCTGGAGAGCCAGGTGGCCGATTCCCGGCTCGGCTGCGAGATCGCGGTGATCCAGAACTACGCCCACGGCATCCTGCAGATGCTGCATGTCCGCGATCCGCTGAGCGAGCGCGTGCATCTGTCGAAGGGCCAGATGGCCGGCCGCGCGCTGATCTCGGTGGCCGGGGAGATCTGGCGCCGCACCACCGGCGGCGGCGCGCCGGCCAGATCGACGCCGCGCGCATGAACCAGCAGGCCGCGCCAGACCAGCACCAGGGCGTCGCGCTGGGCAGTTCGTTTTACGCCGCGATGCGCATCCTGCCGCGCGCGCAGCGCGACGCCATGTTCCAGATCTACAGCTTCTGCCGCCATGTCGACGACATCGCCGATTCCGACGGGCCGCGCCCGCAGCGGCTGCAGGATCTGCAGCAATGGCGCGACGACATCGACGCGCTGTATCGCGGCACGCCGCCGGCGCGGCTGCGCGACTATCCGGCGTCGATCGAGCGGTTCGGGCTGAAGCGCGAGGATTTCCTCGCCATCATCGACGGCATGGAGATGGACGTGCCGGCCGACATCCGCGCGCCGGACGAGGCGACGCTGGATCTGTACTGCGATCGCGTCGCCAGCGCCGTCGGCCGGCTGTCGGTCCGGGTGTTCGGATTGCCCGAGGCCGACGGCCTCGAGCTCGCGCACCATCTCGGCCGCGCGCTGCAACTGACCAACATCCTGCGCGACATCGACGAGGACGCCGGCATCGGCCGGCTGTACCTGCCGAAGGAGGGTCTCGCCCGCGCCGGCATCGCCAGCACCGATCCGCTGGTCGTTGCCAGGCATCCCGCCGTGCCGCTGGTCTGCGCCCCGCTGGTCGAGCGCGCTATCGCGCATTTCGCCAAGGCCGACGCGGTGATGGACCGCAACAGGCGGCGCCTGGTACGGGCGCCGCGCATCATGTCGAAATACTACCGCTCGATCCTGCAATTGCTGATCGCGCGCGGCTTCGCGCCGCCGCGTGCGCCGGTCAAGCTCGGCAAGGCGTCGCGCATCGCCATCCTGCTGCAATACGCGATCGTCTGATGCCCGCAACCATCCACATCATCGGCGCCGGACTGTCCGGCCTCGCGGCCGCCATCCGGCTCAAGGATGCCGGCCGCAACGTGCAGGTGCACGAGGCGATGCAGCAGGCCGGCGGCCGCTGCCGCTCCTACTTCGATGCGCAGACCGGGCTGACCATCGACAACGGCAATCATCTGCTGCTGTCGGGCAACAGCCACGCGCGGGCCTATGCGCGGACGATCGGCACCGAGGCCGGGCTGGTCGGACCAAAGACCGCGCAGTTTCCGTTCATCGATCTGCCCAGCGGCCAGCGCTGGACGCTCGATATGGGCGACAGCCGGCTGCCGCTGTGGCTGTTCGACAAGAGCCGCCGCGTGCCGGACACCGGCGTCGCGGACTACCTGGCGCTGATGCCGCTGATCTGGGCGCCCACCAGCAAACTGGTCGGCGACGCCATCAAGTGCGAAGGCACGCTGTATCACCGGCTGGTGCAGCCGCTGCTGCTGGCGGCGCTGAACGTCGATCCGCCGGAAGGCTCGGCCGGTCTTGCCGGAGCCATCGTGCGGGAAACGCTGCTGGCCGGCGGCCAGGCCTGCCGGCCGCTGATCGCGCGCGACGGCCTCAGCGCGGTGCTGGTGGAGCCCGCGGTGGCGCGGCTGCAGCGGCAGGGGGCCGGCGTGCAGTTCGGCCACGAATTGCGGGCGATGGCGATGGACGGCGACCGCGTCGGCCAGCTGAATTTCGGCGACGCGGCGATCACGCTTGGCAAAGACGATGCCGTCGTGCTGGCGGTGCCGCCGCGGCCGGCCGCGACCCTGCTGCCGGGCCTCACCACCCCGGACAGATACCGCGCGATCGTCAACGCGCATTTCAACTTCGTGCCGCCGCCGCATCTGCCGGCGCTGACCGGGGTGATCGGCGGGCTGGTCGAGTGGCTGTTTGCATTCCCGGACCGGCTGTCGATCACCATCAGCAATGGCGACCGGCTGGTCGAGCGGCCGCGGCTCGAACTGGCGCAGCAGCTGTGGGACGAGATCTGCAGGATCGCGGGCATCGAGGCGCCGCTGCCGCGCTGGCAGATCGTGCGCGAACGCCGCGCGACGTTCGAGGCGACCCCGGCGCAGAACGCGCTCAGGCCGGACGCGACGACCCGCTGGCAAAACCTGTTTCTCGCCGGCGACTGGACGAACACCGGTCTGCCCGCCACGATCGAAGGATCCGTGCGGTCCGGTCACCGCGCCGCCGATCTGGTCCTGGCCCGGTCCTGATCCGCAGACGACGACTATCTTGCGCAACATGCGCGGAGGCATAATGAGTACCATGGCATCCGTTTTACACAGTCCGGCCGCGCTGAGCGGCGAAGCGCTCGAGGCCAGCATCTCGCACGCCACCGAGGCGCTCCTGAAGCACCGCCAGCCCGACGGGCACTGGGTGTTCGAGCTGGAAGCCGACTGCACCATCCCGTCGGAATACCTGCTGCTGCGGCACTATCTTGGCGAGCCGGTCGACGCCGAACTGGAAGCCAAGATCGCGGTCTATCTGCGCCGCACGCAGGGCCAGCATGGAGGCTGGCCGCTGGTGCATGACGGCGAGTTCGACATGAGCGCCAGCGTGAAGGCGTATTTCGCGCTGAAGATGATCGGCGACGATATTGACGCGCCGCATATGGCGAAGGCACGCGAGGCGATCCGCTCGCGCGGCGGAGCGATCCACAGCAACGTCTTCACCCGCTTCCTGCTGTCGTTCTTCGGCATCCTGACCTGGCGCAGCGTGCCGGTGCTGCCGGTCGAGATCATGCTGCTGCCGATGTGGTCGCCGTTCCACCTCAACAAGATCTCCTACTGGGCGCGCACCACCATCGTGCCGCTGATGGTGCTGGCGGCGCTGAAGCCGCGCGCCGTCAACCGGCTCAATGTCGGGCTCGATGAACTGTTCCTGCAGGACCCGAAGTCGATCGGCATGCCGGCCCGCGCACCGCATCAGAACCGCGCGCTGTTCGCGCTGTTCGGCGGCATCGACATGGTGCTGCGTAAGCTGGAGCCGCTGTTTCCGAAGAAAGTGCGGGCGCTGGCGATCGAGCGCGCGATCAGCTTCGTCGAGGAGCGGCTGAACGGCGAGGACGGACTCGGCGCGATCTATCCGCCGATGGCCAACACCGTGATGATGTACAAGGTGCTCGGGTTTCCGCCGGACTATCCGCCGCGCGCCGTCACCCGCCGCGGCATCGACAAGCTGCTGGTGATCAATGACGAGGAGGCCTATCTGCAGCCTTGCGTCTCGCCGATCTGGGACACCGCGCTGACCTGTCACGCGCTGCTGGAAGTCGGCGGCGAGCAGGCGGTGCCGCACGCCAAGCGCGGCATGGACTGGCTGCGGCCCAAGCAGGTGCTCGACCTCAAGGGCGACTGGGCGGTGAAGCGCCCCGACGTGCGGCCCGGCGGCTGGGCGTTCCAGTACAACAACGCGCACTATCCCGACCTCGACGATACCGCCGTGGTGGTGATGGCGATGGACCGCTCGCGCCGCGCCACCGGCAGCGGCGAATATGACGAGGCGATCGCGCGCGGCCGTGAGTGGATCGAGGGCATGCAGAGCCGCGACGGCGGCTGGGCGGCGTTCGACGTCAACAACCTCGAATACTATCTCAACAACATCCCGTTCTCGGACCACGGCGCGCTGCTCGATCCGCCGACCGAGGACGTCACCGCGCGCTGCATCTCGATGCTTGCGCAACTCGGCGAGACGGCGGAGGGAAATCCCTCGGTCGCCGCCGGCGTCGTCTATCTGCGCCGCACGCAGCTGCCCGACGGCTCATGGTACGGCCGCTGGGGGCTGAATTACATTTACGGCACTTGGTCGGTGCTGTGCGCGCTGAATGCTGCCGGGGTCGACCATCAGGACCCGGCGATTCGCAAGGCGGTGGCGTGGCTCGCGTCGATCCAGAACGCCGATGGCGGTTGGGGCGAGGACGCGACCAGCTACAAGCTGGACTACAAGGCATTCGACGCCGCGCCCTCGACCGCGTCGCAGACCTCATGGGCGCTATTGGCGATGATGGCGGCCGGCGAGGTGGACCATCCGGCGGTGCTGCGGGGCATTGGGTACCTGAAAAGCACACAGACCGAAAAAGGACTGTGGGACGAGCAGCGATACACCGCGACAGGCTTTCCGCGGGTGTTTTACCTGCGCTATCATGGGTATGCGAAGTTCTTTCCACTGTGGGCGCTGGCACGGTATCGAAATCTGAGAGCCACCAACAGCAAGGTGGTAGGGGTCGGGATGTGAATTTGGGGGCGGTTGCCGAGCGGTCTGCGGGCATTTCCTTTGATCCGCGGCCGGTTTTGATCGTGACTGGACTGGTGCAGGAGGCCAAGATCGCGGCCGGCCCTGGTTTGACGGTGATCTGCAGCAGTAGCGATCCGCGGCAGTTGCGGCGGCTGCTGGCTGAAATCGATCCCACGACGATTCGCGGCGTGATCAGCTTCGGCGTGGCCGGCGGGCTCGATCCGGCGCTGCGGTCCGGCGACGTCGTGGTTGCCACCGAGGTGACGGCCGGCGGCAGCCGCTGGGCGGCGGCTTCAAGTCTCAGCGAGGAATTGATTGCAGGCGCCGGGCTCGGCCGCCAGCGCGTGGTGCGCGGCGGACTGGCCGGCGTCGAGCAGGTGGTGTCGGCGCGCCACGCCAAGGCGGCGCTGCATTCCGAGACCGGCGCGGCCGCCGTCGACATGGAAAGCCATATCGCCGCGGCCTACGCCTTCGATGGCGGCCTGCCGTTCGCGGCGCTGCGCGTGATCAGCGACCCGGCGAGCCGTGCGCTGCCGGCCGTGGTGTCGACGGCGATCAAGCCGAACGGCGACATCGACCTGCGCAAGGTGTTGCGCGGCGTCGCGCGCAACCCGATGTCGATCCGCGAGCTGGTGTCGACCGGGATCGACTTCAACCGCGCGCTCCGCAGCCTACGCGGCTGTCGGAGTTTTGTGCTTGACGGCAGCGGCGGCAGCCTCGTCGCGGCGGATCTCTGACAGCTTCTTCTGCACCTCGGCCGAGAACACGTACTGGGCCGGGCGCTGGTTCTCGAGGTTGATCTCGGGCGCCATCGGTCCGGTGGTGCGCACGCCGCGCAACGCGACCCACATCGCCTTGATCGGATTGCGGAGCGCCGCGTCGGCAGCGGTCGGCTCGTAGCCGCAATGCGCCATGCAGTCGGCGCACTTTTCGTACTTGCCGGTGCCGTAGGTCTCCCAGTCCGTCGTTTCCATCAATTCCTTGAAGGTCGCGGTGTAGCCTTCGCCGAGCAGGTAGCAGGGCTTCTGCCAGCCGAAGATGTTGCGCGCGGGCATGCCCCATGGGGTGCACTCGTATTCCTGGTTGCCGGCAAGGAAGTCCAGGAACAGGCCTGAATGCATGAAGTTCCACTTCTTGCCCTTGCCGAGCGCGAATACGTCGCGGAACAGCTTCTTGGTCTTGGTGCGGTTCAGGAAGTGCTCCTGGTCCGGGGCGCGCTCATAGGCGTAGCCCGGCGACATCGAGACGCCGACGCCGAGTTCGGTGGTGAGATCGAGATACTTGGCGATCTCCTCGGCGGAGTGTCCGTCGAAGATCGTCGCGTTGACGTTGACCGTGAAACCCTTGGCCTTCGCCGCCTTGATCGCCGAGATCGCCTTGTCGAACACGCCGGCCTGGGAGACCGCCTTGTCGTGGTGGTCCTTCAGGCCATCGAGATGGACCGAGAAGAACAGGTAGGGCGACGGCGTGAACAGATGCAGCTTCTTCTCGAGCAGCAGCGCGTTGGTGCAGAGCGAGACGAACTTCTTGCGCTCGACCAGGCCGCGGACGATCTCGCCGATCTCCTTGTGGATCAGCGGCTCGCCGCCGGGGATCGCGACCATCGGCGCGCCGCATTCCTCGGCGGCGTCCCAGCACTCCTGCGCGGTCATGCGGCGGTTGAGAATGGCGTCCGGATAGTCGATTTTGCCGCAGCCGACGCAGGCCAGGTTGCAGCGGAACAGCGGCTCCAGCATCAGCACCAGCGGGTAGCGCTTCCGGCCGAGCAGCTTCTGCTTCATCAGATAGCCGCCGATTTTCATCTCTTTGAAGAATGGAATAGCCATACTCAGTTTTCTTTCTCGATCAGCTCAAACGCTTGGTGGTCGGGCCGGGTCAGTTCCGCCGGCAGTTGAAATTCGATGGTCTCTTCGCGCCCGGGCAGCACCGAGATCGACAATGGCCCGATTCGCTGCAGGGCCTCGATGACGTCGTCGACCAGGACTTCGGGCGCCGACGCGCCGGCTGTGATGCCGACCGTCCGGACGTCGTGGAGCCAGGCCGGGTTGAGTTCGCTGCCATCGGCGATCAGGTAGCTGGGGATGCCTGCTTCGGTGCCGATTTCGCGCAGCCGGTTGGAGTTGGAACTATTGCCGGCACCAACCACGAGGATGACGTCGACGAGCTTGCAGAGGTCTCTTACAGCGGATTGGCGGTTTTGTGTCGCATAGCAGATATCACGGGTATCGGGGCCCTGAATATCGAAAAACCGCGATTCTAGAGCGGATATGATGTCCCTGGTGTCGTCCACGCTGAGGGTGGTCTGGGTGATGTAGGCCACCGGGGTGTCCGCGGGCAGGGTCAGGGCGGACACATCGTCCAGATTCTGCACAAGCAGGACCGGGCCGGGAACCTGACCCATGGTTCCGATCACCTCCGGATGGCCGGCATGGCCGATCAGAATTACCTGGCGGCCCTTGGCGGTATAGCGCTTGCCCTGCTTGTGGACCTTGGTGACCAGCGGGCAGGTGGCGTCCAGCACGGGCAGGTCGCGCGCCGCCGCCTCCTGCTCGACGCTGCGCGCGACGCCGTGGGCGCTGAACACGGTGACCGCCCGCGGCGGCACTTCCGAGAGGTCCTCGACGAAGATCGTGCCCTTGTTTTTCAGGCTTTCCACGACGTATTTGTTGTGAACGATCTCGTGCCTGACATAGACCGGGGCGCCGTATTTCTCGAGCGCCCGCTCGACGATATCGATGGCCCGGACCACGCCGGCACAGAAGCCGCGGGGCTGGGCGAGCAGGACCTGAAGGGGACGAACGCTATACAAGATGCACCACACGCATGGACGAACCGGACCCCTCCGCCGGCAGCAATAACTGCGCCAACGCCGGTACGCCGGCGTCCGGCCGAACGGTCCCCATCGACGGTTGCCGCCTTGAACGGGGACGTGCCCCCGCCATCTGGCATTTTTGCTGAGCAGCTTCTATACGGTGCGGAGAAATGTGGCCGCGCGCACACGCGCATGCGGGCTTTTCGGATATCTCCGCTACGTCACGCCACGGGCTTGGTTTCGGCCAGTTTGTCGGATTGCTGACGATCATGGCGAAGTCGGAAGAGACCCTTGCCTCGGAAGTCCGGCAGATTGTGTCATTTTAGGCCAGCCGGGAACAATAGAAAGAGAAATTGTGCTGACACGTGTCGTCGTTTCAATCGTCAGAGCTTGCACACGTTTTGCCCCGCTCACGCTCGCCATCGCACTGGTCCTCGCAATCGGATCGGGATGGTACACGGCACGCAATTTCCTCATCAACACCGACATCAACACCCTGATCTCGAACGATCTCGACTGGCGCCAGCGCGACATCAAGTTCGACAAGGCGTTCGATCAGGAGCGCCTGGTGCTGGCGGTCGTCGAGGCGCCCACGCCGGAATTCGCCAACGCCGCGAGCGCCGCGCTTGCAGAGAAACTATCCAGCAACAAGAAAGACTTCGACTCGGTTCTTCGGCTCGGCGCCGGTGAGTTTTTCGAGAAAAACGGGCTGCTCTTCCTGCCCACCGAGGAGGTCGGAAAGCTGACCGGCCAGTTCGCCGCGGCCGCGCCGCTGATCGAGATCATGGCCGGCGACCCGAGCCTGCGCGGTCTCACCGGCGCGCTTGAGACGGCGCTGGTCGGCGTCAGCCGCGGCCAGTTCCAGCTGGATGCCGCCGCCCGCCCGTTGTCGATGATCTCGCAGACCATCGAATCCGTGCTGTCGACCGGCTCCGGCACATTCTCCTGGCAGGGGCTGGTGAACGACACCCCGCTGACCGATTCGGACAAGCGCTCGTTCATCGAAATCAAGCCGGTGCTCGACTTCCAGGCCCTCGAACCGGGCAAGGACGCCACCGACGCGATCCGCAAGGCGGCCGACGATCTCAATCTCGCGGGCGAGTACGGCGCGCGGGTCCGGCTGACCGGCCCGGTGCCGATCGCCAATGAGGAGTTCGCGACGGTTCAGGAGGGCGCGCTGCTGAACGGCATCGTCACCATTCTGGTGGTGCTGTTCATCCTCTGGCTGGCGCTGCATTCCGGCAAGATCATCTTCGCCGTGACCGCCAATCTGTTCATCGGGCTTGCGATCACCACGGCAGTCGGCCTGATGATGGTCGGTTCCCTCAACCTGTTGTCGATCGCCTTCGCGGTGCTGTTCGTCGGCCTCGGCGTCGATTTCGGCATCCAGTACAGCGTTCGCTATCGCTCCGAACGCTACAAGATCGACGACCTCGAAGGCGCGCTGCTGCGCGCCGCCGAGAAGCTGGCGGTTCCGTTGTCACTGGCGGCGATGGCCACGGCGGCCGGTTTCCTGTCGTTCCTGCCGACCGACTACAAGGGCGTGTCGGAACTCGGCAAGATCGCCGGCGCCGGCATGGTGATCGCGTTCCTGTCCAGCATCACCGTGCTGCCGTCGCTGATCAAGGTCCTGAATCCGCGCGGCGAGAAGGAGCCGGTCGGCTATGCCTTCCTCGCCCCGGTCGATCATTTCCTCGAAAAGCACCGCATCGCCATCATCTCCACGACGCTGGCGGTGACCGTGCTCGGCTTGCCGCTGCTGTACTTCATGCGGTTCGACTTCAACCCGATCAACCTGCGCAATCCGAAGGTGGAATCGATCGCGACCTTCCTCGATCTGCGCAAGGATCCCAATACGGGCGCTAACGCCGTCAACGTGATGGCGCCGAACGAGGCTGCGGCCAAGCAGGTCGAGGCGCGGCTCAGCAAGGTGCCGCAGGTCGAGCGGACCATGTCGCTCGACAGCTTCGTGCCGAGCGACCAGCCGGCTAAGCTGCAGTTGATCCGTCAGGGCGCGAAGGTGCTGGAGCCGGCGCTCAACCCCGACCAGGTCGACGCGCCGCCCACAGCCGAAGAGAACGTCGCGGCGTTGCGAAGCACGGCGGAGGCGCTGCGCAAGGTTGCGGGCGATCAGACCGGCCCCGGCGCGCAGGCCGCCAAGCGGCTGGCCGACGACCTGACCAAGCTCGTGCAGGCGGATCCGCCGGTGCGGGACAAGGTGCAGCAGGTGTTCGTTGCGCCGCTGCAGATTGCGCTGACGCAGTTGCGCAACGTACTGAAGGCACAGCCGGTCACCCTGGAGACGCTGCCGGCCGATCTGGCCTCGGCGTGGAAAACCAAGGAGGGCGAAATCCGGGTTCAGGTGCTGCCGAAGGGCGATCCGAACGATAATGATACGCTGCGCGCTTTCGCCGACGCGGTGCTGAGCGTGGAGCCGCTCGCGGTCGGCGGGCCGATCTCGATCCTGAAGTCGGGCGACACCATCGTCTCCGCCTTCATCCAGGCGGGGCTCTGGGCGCTGCTGTCGATCGCCGTGCTGCTCTATCTCTGCCTGCACCGGATCAGCGACGTGCTGATGACGCTGGTGCCGCTGCTGGTGGCGGGGATCGTGACGCTGGAGATCTGCGTGCTGATCGGGCTGCCGCTGAACTTCGCCAACATCGTCGCGCTGCCGCTGCTGCTCGGCGTCGGCGTGGCGTTCAAGATCTACTACGTCACCGCATGGCGCGCGGGACATACCAACCTGCTGCAATCGGCGCTGACCCGCGCGATCTTCTTCAGCGCACTGGCGACCGCCACGGCGTTCGGCAGCCTGTGGCTGTCGAGCCATCCCGGCACCGCCAGCATGGGCAAGCTGCTGGCGCTCTCGCTGGTGACGACGCTGGCGGCGGTGCTGCTGTTCCAGCCGGCGCTAATGGGGAAGCCGCGCGATCTCCGGGAGGAGACAGATATCGCCGACTGAATCGGCCGGCGGCTGCTGTGCAGCCGCCGCGCCCTTCTTCGGTGCAGCGGCCTTTGCCGGTGTGGCCGCAGGGGCCGCGGCAGCCATCTTGGGCTGGTTGGCGGGCTGAGCCATCTTCGGCTGGCCCGATTGAGGTAACTTCGCTGCATTATTCGAGGGGCTGCTGGGGATCGTCGGCGCAATACGCGTCCAGGTCTCGCCGCCGCACAGGAAGCCCATCACGCAGCCCTGGATCTCGAGCTTGTCGGGATCGCTGATCTTGATGGTCGAGGTGTAAAACTTGCCGTTCTCGGGATTGTAGACCTTGCCGGCCCATTGATCGGCGCCGGCCTTTTTCTTCATCTCGTGCAGCACCGCCATGCCGAGCGTCGGACGCGTGGCCTTGGTCTTGTCCGGATTGTTCTCGTCGATGCCGCCGGTGTCCTTTTCCCAGACCACGACGCCCCACATCGCGCCATTGCATTCCGCGACGCGGATGTTGGCCGCGCCGTCCTCCACCCGCCAGTCCCCCGTCGGATCGAGCGCCAGCGCCGGGCCGGCGCCGGCAAATATCAGAGCGGCACAATAGCCGAAACCGTGAGCAAACTTTCGCGGGCGTTGCAGCATTTGGGAAAAACCTGTTTCAAGTTCGAGCGGAGGCAACAAAACGTCGCATGGCATGTTTTCAGTTGACGAAGCGCATAACAACCGACGTATGTAACTGATGGTATATCCGAATTTAGACCTTTCCGAGATGTTCCGCGAGCGCGAGGCGCAGCGGTCGCAGATGCACACCCGCCACCTCAACGAGCAGCTCGTCCGGGTGCTGAAAACCATCGGCTACGATGTTGGTTTTCAGAAAGGCACCGGCCAGTATCTGTTCGATCGCGAAGGCGCGCGCTATCTCGATCTGCTCAGCGGCTTCGGCGTGTTCGGCATCGGCCGCAATCATCCGGTGTTGCGCGACGCACTGAAGAGCGTGCTCGATTCCGACCTTCCGAATCTCGTCCAGCTCGACGTCTCGACGCTCGCCGGTATTTTGGCGGAGCGGCTGCTCGAGCAGATGCCGTATCTCGACAAGGTGTTCTTCGCCAATTCCGGCGCCGAATGCGTCGAGGCTGCGATCAAGTTCGCGCGCGTCGCCACCGGCCGCACCGGCATCGTCAATTGCGACCACAGCTATCACGGTCTGACCTACGGCGCGCTGTCGCTGACCGACGACCAGAATTTCCAGGGCGGCTTCGGCCCGCTGCTGCCGGGCGTCACGACGGTTCCGTTCAACGATCTCGCGGCGCTGGAGCGCGCGCTGTCGTCGCGCGAGGTCGCCGCCTTCATCGTCGAGCCGATCCAGGGCAAGGGCGTCAACATGCCCTCCGACGAATTCCTGCCCGGCGCCGCCGCGCTCTGCAAGAAATACGGCACGCTGTTCATCGCGGACGAGATCCAGACCGGCATGGGCCGCACCGGCCGCTTCCTCGCGATCGAGCACTGGAACGTCGAGCCCGACATGGTGCTGCTGTCGAAGGCACTGTCCGGCGGCCACGTCCCGGTCGGCGCGCTGATGACGCGCAAGGCGATCTTCGACAAGATATTCAACCGCATGGACCGCGCCGTGGTGCACGGCTCGACCTTCGCCAAGAACGATCTGGCGATGGCCGCCGGCATCGCCACGCTCGACGTCATCAAGCACGAAAAACTCGTCGAGGCCGCCGCCAAGCGCGGCGCCGAGCTGCGGCTCGCCTTCAACCGCATGGTGCCGGGCTACGAGTTGCTCAAGGAAGTGCGCGGCAAGGGGCTGATGATCGGCGTCGAATTCGGGCCGCCGAAATCGCTGCGCCTGAAGGCGTCGTGGACCATGCTGGAGACCGCCAACAAGGGCCTGTTCTGCCAGCTCATCACGGTGCCGCTGTTCAAGGAGCAGAAGATCGTCACCCAAGTCTCCGGCCACGGCAGCCACACCATCAAGCTGCTGCCGCCGCTGACGATCACCGAAGATGACTGCAGGTGGATCGAACGCTCGTTCGACACCGTGATCGCCGACAGCCACAAGGTCCCCGGCGCGATCTGGTCGCTCGGCAAGACCCTGGTCGACAACGCGGTGCGCAAGTCGGCGTGAGCCCAATGCGCCGCCGCGCGTGAGCGCTGCGGCGCGACATCGGCGACCGGTCCCATTCCCGATTGTTTCGGAACAGCGGCCTGTTGCTCGCATTGCCTCCGCAAGAATGGCCCGTGATCGACATGACGGGCCCGACGCCGGGAGGATTGCACATGGCACTCAAGTCACTGGTCGTGTTCGTCGATCCGTCTCCGGCCGGCGAGGCGCGGGTGCGCTATGCGGTCCGGCTGGCGATGCAGCACGAGGCACATCTGATCGGCGTGTTCGTGGTGCCGCCGGCGTGGAACAGCGATCCGGCCGATTGCTACATCAAGGGCGGTGCGGCCATTGAGGAGATGGTGCAGCGGCATAGCGCGATCGAGCGCGCGGCTCTGCGTGCCGCCGGCGAGCGCTTCGAGGCGCTGGCAGGCCGCGAAAGCTATTCGGTCGAATTCCGCGTCATCCGCGATGGCCATGACGACGATCTCGCACGGCTGCATTGCCTGTACACCGATCTGGTTGTCGTCGGCCACCCGCCGCCGGGCGGTCTGCCGGGGCGGCGAACGCCGGAGCGGATGATGATCACGACGGGGATCCCGTTTCTGATCGTTCCGGATGGCTGGCGTCACGACAGCGTTGCGACGAACGTGGTGCTGGCGTGGAATGCAAGCCGCGAGGCGCGGCGCGCCATCACCGACTCGCTGCCGATCCTGCAGGCGGCCGAATCGGTGTCGGTGCTGATCGTCGACCCCGAGAAGAACCCGCACCACGGCCAGGAGCCGGGCTCCGACATCGCGCATTTCCTCAGCCGCCATCGTGTCGCCACGCATGTCGAACGGTTGTCATCCCAAGGTAAGCCGGTCGCGCAGGTGATCCTGAACTACGCGACCGCCAACAGCTCCGATCTCGTGGTGCTCGGCGCCTACAGCCATTCCAGGGCGCGCGAGCTGTTCTTCGGCGGCGTAACCCGCTCGTTGCTAAGCGCCGTGACAGTCCCGATGCTGATCGCCCATTGACGCGTCGGACGGGCGTCGGAGAGGGGCGCCGAGGCGGCGTCGCACCCGCTCGCGAGAATGGAGTTGTGCGTTAGATCGAGGGCGAGGGGATTGGATTCCGGCTCGCAAGCAAGGGCACGCGCCCCGGAATAACCTGCGTCGCCCCACGTGCCTCGTCATTCCGGGACGCGCTCTTGCGCGGGCCCGGAATCCATAAGCCCTGGCGTCAATGGGATATGCCGGGATAGAGGTCTGCCCAATCCGGATTGTGTTCCTCGATCAACCGGATCTTCCAGTCCCGCCGCCATTTCTTCAACTGCTTCTCACGAGCGATGGCGGTAAGCGCATCGTCGTAGACCTCGTACCAGACCAGCTTGTCGACGCCGTAGCGCGAGGTGAAGCCTTGCATGGCCTTGGTGCGGTGTTCGTAGCAGCGGCGAACGAGGTCGCGCGTCACGCCGAGATACAGTGTGCCATGTTTGCTGCTGGCGAGGAGGTAGACGTAGTAAGCCATCGAAACGCCAGGGGCTATGGATTCCGGGCTCGCGTGCAAGGGCACGCGCCCCGGAATGACGAAACTCTCAGTATCAACTTTACATCGCCCCCGCACACCTCGTCATTCCGGCACGCGCCCTTGCGCGGGCCCGGAATCCATAACCCCTGGCGCCGAACGCGATCCGCCTCTTGACAAATCCAACGACATAGGATTATATTCCAGACATCCCGCCTCACCGGGAGGGGCGGCTCGCGATCGTCACGGACGCGGGGCGGGATGCGGCGGCGACGCCGCGGTGTTCGAGTCTGGGAATGGCGCACGGGCAATCGTGCGTGCTGAACCGGGCTGACGACCACGCCGCGGCGATGACGGCCCAAACCGCGTGGTCCCGGCGCGATCGCCTTCGCCAAGAGGCTGAACCGCACCGCGGCCCTTCACCGGGCCGTGCTCTGGGGTTCGTCAGTCCTCATAACGGCGATCCTACGCACGGATCGGTCGCCGGGGGCTCCGTATGCGGAGCAAGCCGACAAAAGCCATCACGTGCGGAACGCCGGGCGTCCCGGCGCGACCGTGGTGACTACCTCTCGTGTGCTTTCCAATTTGCACACGAGGCTGCGGACGCGTCAGCGTCCGGCGTTCCGCACGCCCTCTCGATTGGAGGGCGGGACGTTTCCACGCACACCCCGGGCGCATCGCGTCGCGGGATCGCGGAGGTTTGTGGGCTGTTTGAAAATTTGAATTCCCGTCGCGTTCTTCATGCGCCGCCATTGCGCGATGCGCCACCTCATCTGCTGCGTCATGCCCGGACTTGATCCGGGCATCCATCCGCTTCGCATGAGTCTCGATCAAGGCGATGGATTGCCGGGTCAAGCCCGGCAATGACGCATCGTGGATGCGATGCGTATATGGCCTCCACGCGCTCTCTCAGCACGTGCCCCGGAGGCTGCGCAGCGCGCCGTCCTTGCGGTGTGGTGCGCTGCTAAGCCGGGGCCCCGGTTATTTGGTTGCGCTAGGAAAAAACCGGGGTCCGGGTTCTGCGAAGCGGCATAAGAATGCCGCATCGCGCCCGGGACACGAATGAGCTTACTTCGCGTCCTCGACGATCATCGTTGCGGCCTTTTCGGCGATCATCGCGGTCGGCGTGTTGGTGTTGCCCGAGGTGATGGTCGGCATCACCGAGGCATCGGCGATGCGCAGGCCGCGCAGGCCGTGAAACCGCAGCCGCTCGTCGACCACCGCCAGCGGATCGCTCGCCAGCCCCATCTTCGCGGTGCCGACCGGATGGAAGATCGTGGTGCCGATATCGCCGGCGGCCTTCGCCAGCGAGGCGTCGTCGTCGCCGACCGCGGGGCCGGGCAGGTACTCGTCCGGCCGGTAGCGCGCCAGCGCGTCCTGCTGCATCAGCCGCCGCGTGGTGCGGATGGCGTCGGCGGCGACGCGGCGGTCCTCGTCGGTGGCGAGATAGTTTGGCGCGATCACCGGCTTGTCGTCCGGCGCCGCCGAGCGCAGCCGCACGGTGCCGCGCGAGGTCGGCCGCAAATTGCAGGCGCTGACCGTGATCGCCGAGAACAGATGCAGCGGGTCGCCGAACTTGTCGAGCGACAGCGGCTGCACGTGAAACTGGATGTTGGCGCGCTCCTGATGCGGATCGGAGCGCGTGAAGATGCCGAGCTGCGACGGCGCCATGGTCAGCGGCCCGCGGCGGCGCAACGCGTAGTCGACGCCCATCAGCCCGCGCCGCCACAGCGACGCATAGGTCTCGTTCAGGGTGCGGCTGCCCGACACCTTGAAGATCGCGCGCTGCTGCAGATGGTCCTGCAGGTTACGGCCGACGCCGGGATGTTCGCGCACCACGTCGATGCCGAGCGGCGCCAGCCAGTCGGCGGGGCCGATGCCGGAGCGGTGCAGCACCTGCACCGAGCCGATCGATCCCGCGCACAGCACCACCTCGCCGCGCGTCCGAGCTTCGATCGTCTCGCCGCCTTGCAGGAAGCGCACGCCGACGGCGCGGCCGTCCTCGACGATCAGCCGGTCGACCAGTACGTTGGTCTCGAGCCGCAGGTTGGCGCGGTTCAGCACCGGCTTCAAGAAACCCCGCGCCGACGACCAGCGCCGGCCGCGCTTCTGGTTGACGTGGAAGTAGCCGACGCCCTCATTGTTGCCGGTGTTGAAGTCCGGTGTGCGGCGAATCCCCATCTGCTCGGCGGCGTCGCCGACCGCGTCGAGGATCGGCCAGGACAGCCGCGCCGCCTCGATCCGCCAGCCGCCGCCGACGCCGTGGTGCTCGCTTTCGCCGAGGAAATGATCCTCCAGCCGCTTGAAGGCCGGCAGCACGCTGTCCCAGCCCCAGCCGGTCAGGCCGAGTTGCCGCCAGTGGTCGTAGTCGGCGGCCTGTCCCCGCATCGAGATCATGGCGTTGATCGCGCTGGAGCCGCCGATCACCTTGCCGCGTGGATAGGCCAGCGCGCGGCCGTTGAGGCCCGGTTCGGGCTCGGTCTTGAACATCCAGTCGGAGCGCGGATTGCCGATCGCGAACAGATAGCCGACCGGGATGTGAAACCAGATCCAGTTGTCGTTGCCGCCGGCTTCCAGCACCAGCACCCGCTTCGTCGGATCGGCCGACAGCCGGTTGGCCATGATGCAGCCGGCGGTCCCCGCGCCGACGACGATGTAGTCGAATTCGCCCTCGAGCCGTGTCGCCATCCCTGCACACCATCGTTGCGCCGCTGCCGTTGCGGCGAAGCCAACGCTTAGCGTCGAGCGGTGCCGCTGTACAGCCGCGGACGCCGGCCTGTGACGCTGGCATGGTCTGTGCTAGACCAGATCCAGCGGGCCGCCGCCCGCAACGAGAGAGCGCCATGCCCGTCATCAACCGCGTCGCCGACCTGCAGCCCGATATCATGGCCTGGCGCCGGGAGCTGCATCAGCATCCCGAGCTGCTCTACGACACCCACTTTACCTCGGCCTTCGTCGCCGACCGGCTGCGCGAGTTCGGCTGCGACGAGGTCGCCACCGGGCTCGGCCGCACCGGGGTGGTCGGCGTGATCCGCGGCCGCAAGCCGGCCAGCGAGGCCGGCGACATCAAGGTGATCGGGCTGCGCGCCGACATGGACGCGCTGCCGATCGAGGAAGCCACCGGGCTGCCCTATGCCTCGAAGACGCCGGGCAAGATGCACGCCTGCGGCCATGACGGCCACACCGCGATGCTGCTCGGCGCCGCGCGCTATCTCTCGGAGACCCGCAACTTCGCCGGCGACGCGGTGGTGATCTTCCAGCCGGCGGAAGAGGGCGGCGCGGGTGCGGCGGCGATGATCAAGGACGGGTTGATGGACCGGTTCGGCATCGAGCAGGTCTACGGCATGCACAACGGCCCCGGCTATCCGATCGGCACCTTCGCGCTGCGGCCGGGGCCGATCATGGCCGCGACCGACGCGCTCGACATCCGCATCGAGGGTCTCGGCGGCCACGCCGCACGGCCGCATCTGTGCATCGATTCGGTGATGGTCGGTGCGCAGCTGATCACCGCGCTGCAGTCGATCGTGGCGCGCAGCGTCGACCCGCTGGAATCCGCGGTCATCTCGATCTGCGAATTTCACGCCGGCAACGCCCGCAACGTGATTCCGCAGACCGCCGAATTGAAGGGCACCATCCGCACGCTCACCGCCGAGGTGCGCGAGCTGGTCGAGAAACGCATTCGCGAGGTGGTGGCCGGCATGGCGCTCTCCACCGGCGCCAAGATCGACGTGGTGTACGAGCGCGGCTATCCGGTGACGGTCAATCACGCCGCGCAGACCGAAATCGCCAGCGCGATTGCCAGCGACGTAGCCGGCGCAGCCAACGTCCGTGACATGGTCCCGTTGATGGGCGCCGAGGATTTCTCCTTCATGCTGAACGAGCGCCCCGGCGCCTTCATCTTCATCGGCAATGGCGACAGCGCCGGGCTGCATCACCCGGCCTACAACTTCAACGACGATGCGATCGTCTACGGCACGTCGTACTGGATCAAGCTGGTGGAGAAGACGCTGGCCGCGTAGCAGGTTTTACAGTCGCCGTGTTTGTTCCTGAAGCGGGAACCAAGATGTGAAGGTCGCGTTGTGCAGGCGGGAACATTCCCCCACACAATTCGAACTGGAGCGCATCATGGCCAAGGAAAAAGACCTCAACGATCTTTTCCTCGACACCCTCAAAGACATTTACTTTGCCGAGAAGCAGATCCTCAAGGCGCTGCCGAAGATGGCGAAGGCCGCCACCTCCGACAAGCTGCGCGCTGCCTTCGAGAAGCATCACGGTGAGACCGAAGGTCAGGTCGAACGTCTCGAGCGCGTCTTCAAGATTCTCGACAAGCCGGCCCGCGCCAAGACCTGCGATGCCATCATGGGCATCCTGGACGAAGGCAAGGAAATCATGGACGAGTACAAGGGCACCGCAGCGCTCGACGCTGGCATGCTCGCCGTCGCCCAGGCCGTCGAACATTATGAGATCTCGCGCTACGGCAGTCTGAAGCAGTGGGCCACCCAGCTCGGCATGAAGGACGCCGCCAAGCTGCTGGACCAGACCCTGCAGCAGGAAAAGAAGACCGACCTGTCGCTGACCGCGCTGGCCGAAGCCCAGGTCAACCTCGCCGCCGCGGCGTAATTGCTGCGACCGACGCTTAGTCAACCTGCCATGCGATCGTCATGCCCGGGCTCGTCCCGGGCATCCACGTCTTTGAGCAGAAGGCGTGGATGGCCGGGACAAGCCCGGCCATGACGCAACACGATGAAGCGGCGATCGCTACGCCGCGCGCGCGGTCTTCAGATGCGCAGCGACCAGCTTCAGGTCGGCCACAAAATTCTCGTACTCCCGCGCCTTGGCTTCCGCATCCGGCAGCCGCAGCAGGTAGGACGGGTGCACCGTCACCAGCACCTTGACCGGCCCGACGTCGGCTTCGCCGGCATGGTCGATCAGCCGGCCGCGGGCCTTGGTGATCGGCGTCGCCTTGCCCAGCACGCTCTGCGCCGCGGTGGCGCCCATTGCCACGACCAGCTGCGGACGCACCGTCGCCAGTTCGCGCTGGTACCACGGCCGGCACGCCCTGATCTCCGCGCTGTTCGGCTTCTGGTGCAGCCGGATCTTGCCGCGCGGCACGAATTTGAAATGCTTCACCGCGTTGGTGACATAGACATCGCCGCGATCGACGCCGGCCTCCTGCAGCGCGCGGTCGAACATCTGCCCGGCGGGTCCGACGAAGGGATGCCCGGCCAGATCCTCCTTGTCGCCCGGCTGCTCGCCAACGAACATCACCGAAGCGGTCTGCGGGCCTTCGCCGAACACAGTCTGCGTTGCGTCCTTCCACAACGGGCAGGCCCGGCATTCGCGCGCCTCGTCGCGCAACGCCTCGATTCCGTGATCGGCATGGCTGGCGGTTCGGGGCATCGTCTCCTCCCGGCGCTGCATCTTTCTCGGCTCGGTGGCGGCTGCCGCGATCATTTCGCTCGAGAGCCGCTCGGCCTGGTCGATCAGCGGCTTGATCAGCGCCGCCTCGGGCAGGTTCTTCCAGTATTTCTTCGGCATCTCGGCCTGCATAGCCTTTGTCTTCAGCCGCGCCGGATTGAAGATGTTGGCGTAGTAGGTGAGCCAGGTTTCTTCGAGCCGGTCTTCGCTCGGCGCCTCGGATTTCGGCACGCCCGGCGTGAACGACACCGCATGACCATCCCAATGCGCGCAGACATCCGGCGTCAGGATCGACCACGCCATGTCGGCGAAGCGTCGCTCGAAAAACGATGAGGTGGCCTCGACGATGTGATGCTCCGGCTCGAACCAGGCGACGAAGCGCGACTTCGGTTCGCGGCCGATCTCGCGGAAGCGCACGAAGGCCTTCATCTTGTGCTGATCGCGGCGCACCGCCTTGGCCATGCCCTCGATGCGCGCGACGTCCGGATCGGTCGCGACGCGCAGCAGATCGTGGTTGGTCCGCTGCCGCCACAGCAGCCGATACAACAGCGAGAAGCGCTGCGAGTCGCGATGCAGGATCGCCTTCTGCGCCAGCTCGACGAATTGTTTCGGGACGCTGAACGCACCGGGCGGCGCCGCGGGCGGCGGGGAGGGCGCTTTGAACAATTCCGGTTCGCTGCCTGCCGCCGTCCAACTGACGTCCGCCGGCGTGACGCCATTCAGCGCCAGTCCGCGCGCCGCGCTGCGCCAGCCGTCGAAATCGGTGTCGTGCTGCAACAGGACGTGGTGCATCAAAATCCGAATCCCAACTGCGTCGCCTTCGGCTTGAACCGCTCCGCCAATCGCACGCCGTCCAGCAGATGCGTGGCGGGGCGATGGTCGGGAAGAACGATGAACGGCAGCGCCTTGTTCCGCGGGATGTGCAGCCGCGCCAGGTCGCCGACCCGGATCGAGGAGATGCGGCGGGTGGCGATGATGCGGTCCACCGCCTTGGCGCCGAAGCCCGGCACCCGCAGCAGATCCTCGCGGCTGGCGCGGTTGACGTCGAGTGGGAAGCGGTCGCGGTTGCGCAAGGCCCAGTCCAGCTTCGGGTCCATTTCCAGCGACAGCATGCCGTCGTCGGCGCCGACGATCTCATTGGCGGCGAAGCCGTAGAACCGCATCAGCCAGTCGGCCTGGTACAGCCGATGCTCGCGGATCAGCGGCGGCGCGCGCAGCGGCAGCGCGCGGCTGGCATCGGGGATCGGGCTGAAGGCCGAGTAGTACACCCGCTTCAACTTGTAGGAGCCGTAGAGATTGGCCGAGGTGGCGATGATGGTCTGGTCGGTCGCGGCATCGGCACCGATGATCATCTGTGTGCTCTGCCCGGCGGGGGCAAAGCGCGCGCCGACATTGCCGCGCGGCGTCACCTTCTTGGCCTCTCGCGCCTCGTCGAGTTTCAGTCGCAGCCGCCCCATGGTGCGGCGGATGGCGCGGACGTCCTTCTCCGGCGCCAGCTTGGCGAGGCTGTCTTCCTCCGGCACCTCGATGTTGATGCTGAGCCGGTCGGCGTAGCGGCCGGCCTCCGCGATCAGCGCATCGTCGGCCTCCGGGATCGTCTTGAGATGGATATAGCCCTTGAAGTGATGCTCCTCGCGCAGCTTGCGCGCGACGGCGACGACCTGCTCCATGGTGTAGTCGGCGTTCTTGATGATGCCGGACGACAGGAACAGCCCCTCGATGTAGTTGCGCCGGTAGAAGTCGATGGTGAGCGTCACCACCTCGTCGACGGTGAAGCGCGCGCGCGGCACGTTGCTCGAGGCGCGGTTGACGCAATACAGGCAGTCGTAGTTGCAGGCGTTGGTCAGCAGGATCTTCAGCAGCGAGATGCAGCGGCCGTCCGGCGCATAGGAGTGGCAGATCCCCAAGCCGGCATCGGTGGAGCCGACGCCCTTGCGGTCCCGGGAGTCCCGTTTCTCGGTACCACTGGAGGCGCAGGAGGCGTCGTATTTCGCGGCGTCGGCCAGGATGGCCAGCTTGCGCTGCACGTTCATGGGTCGAATCCCTTTGATTCCGTTCGCTTTAAAAATCGGTCCGCGAACGCGATTGACTCTGCGGACCGTCTTAGCTTTATATTAGAACATACCATGAACAAATGAGCCAGAAGCGGGTTCAATCAAAACCTGTAACGGCCGAGATTTTTGAAGGAGCGGCGCATGACCGGCGCACGCCTGAGCACGCTCGCGCGTCTGCGCGGCAGCATCGAGCGGATCGAGAGCTTTGCCGACGCGCAGGACGCGCCGCGCGCCGCGCTCGGCCATGCGGAGGCGGATGACGCGCTGCAGGGCGGGCTCGCGCGTGCGGCGTTGCACGAGGTGTTCGCCGAGGCCGGGCGGCAGGCGGCTGCAGCCACCGGCTTCATCGCCGGGCTGGCGCGCCGCGTCAGCGCGCAACGGCCGCTGCTCTGGGTGCGGCAGGATTTTTCCGATCGCGAAAACGGCGCGCTGTCGATGAGCGGCTGGGCCGAACTCGGGCTCGACCCGCGGCTCATCGTGATCGTGCGCGCGCCGGATGCGGAGGCGGCGTTGCGCACCACGGCCGACGCGCTGGCCTGCGATGCGCTCGGCGTCGTGGTGCTGGAGAGCTGGGGCGAGACCCGGCAGTTCGATCTGGTGGCGAGCCGCAAGCTGACCCTGGCGGCGCGCGGCTCCGGCGTCACCGGGTTGCTGCTGCGGATCGCCGCCGCGCCGTCGCCGAGCACGGCGGAGACGCGATGGATCGTGCGCGCCGCGCATTCGCCGCCCGATCCGGCGTGGCAGGCTTCAGCCTGGGGCGCGCCGGTGCTCGATGTCGAACTGGTCCGCAATCGTCATGGCCCGAACGGCCGCTGGATCATGGAATGGAAGTGTGATGAGTGCCTTTTCCGTGACGCGTCGCATCCTCAGCCTGTGGCTGCCGCGATTGCCGACCGACCGCATCAAGCGCCGGCTGTCGCAGGGCAACGCCGCGCAAGCTGATGCAATTACGCACCAGCCCTGCATCGTCGTCGCCAGGCACAGCAACGCGCTGCAGATTTCCGCGCTGGATGACGCCGCCGCGAAGCTCGGACTCGAGGTCGGCCTGCCGCTGGCCAATGCCCGTGCCGTCTGTCCCGACCTGCAGGTGGTCGACGCCGATCCGGTCGCAGACGCGCAGACCCTGATCCACATCGCCGACTGGTGCGACCGCTTCACGCCGCTGGTGGCGCTGGATTCCCCGCACGGGCTGTTTCTCGACATCACCGGCTGCGCGCATCTGTTCGGCGGCGAGGCCGCCTTGATGAAGATGCTGTGCGCCGCGCTGACCGCGCAGGAATTTACGGTCAGCGCCGCGATCGCCGGCACCTCGGTCTGCGCCCGCACGCTGAGCCGCCATCTCCACGGCCGCATCGTCGCGAGCGGCCAGGAGGCCGCGGCGGTGAAGCCGCTGCCGGTCGCGACGCTCGGCGCCGACGAGGCGATCACCCGCGGCCTGCGCCGCGCCGGGCTGAAGACCATCGGCGACGTCGCCGGCCGTGCCCGTCCGGAAATCACCGCGCGGTTCGGGGCGGATTTTTCCACGCTGTTGGAGCAGGCGCTTGGGCAAAGCGATTCACCGATCTCACCGCGAAAACCGCTGCCAGACTACATCGTCGAGAAACGCTTCGCCGAGCCGGTCGCCACCGAAGGCGTGATCGCGGCGACGCTGTCGAGCCTTGCGCAGACGCTGGTGACGGCGATGGACAAGCAGGGCAAGGGCGCGCGGCGACTGGAGGCGAGCTTCTTCCGCACCGACGGCGCGGTGCGCAGCATCGCGGTGGAGACCGGTCAGCCGGTGACCAAAAGCACGGTGATCGACCGGCTGTTCCGCGAGCGCCTCGATGCGATCGCCGATCCGCTCGATCCCGGCTTCGGCTTCGATCTCATTCGCCTTTCCGCGAGCCGGACCGAGATCGTCGTGCAGCAGCAACGCGACCTCGACTGCAACGTGCACGACAACGACGAAATCGCAGCATTGATCGACCGCGTCGCAGCGCGGATCGGCGCCCGCCGCGTGCTGGTGCATCTACCGGTCGACAGCCATGTGCCGGAGCGCGCGGCGTGGGCGGCGCCGGCGCAGCATCATCTCGCCGCCGCGTCGCAGGCGGTGTGGCCGGCGCGGGTGGCGGGCGAGCCGCCGCTGCGGCCGCTGCGGCTGTTCGCGCAGCCGGAGCCGATCAAGGTGATCGCCGGCGTGCCGGACGGCCCGCCCGCGCAATTCCGCTGGCGCCGCGCCACCCATGCAGTGGTCCGCGCCGAGGGTCCCGAGCGCGTCGCGATGGAGTGGTGGCGATCCAGCGGCGCGATGCTGACGCGCGATTACTTCCGCGTCGAGGACGAATCCGGCCTGCGGTTCTGGCTGTACCGCGACGGCCTCTACGGCCGCGAGCTGATCACGGACGAGGGCCCGGTCGCGCCGGACTGGTACCTGCATGGATTGTTCGCGTGAGTGATCTGCAACGTCATGCGTTCGATTTGCAGAAGGAGCGCAACGGTCTGTCACCTCTCCCCGCCGGGGAGAGGTCGGATGGCGCAGCCATCCGGGTGAGGGGGAACGAGCCTATCGAGAGGGCGGTGCCCCTCTCCTCGACGGGGAGAAGGAGCGCGCTGCCGACGTTGCTGGCTCACCGTCATGAATAGTCCCGACTATGCCGAGATCGGCATCACCACCAACTTCTCGTTCCTGCGCGGCGGCTCGCATCCCGGGGACTATGTGCACCAGGCCAGCGCGCTGCGGTTGCCGGCGATCGGCATTGCCGACCACAACACGCTGGCCGGCGTGGTGCGCGCCTACAGCGAACTGGACAACGACGCCGTCATTCACAAGCCGAAGCTGCTGATCGGCGCGCGGCTGATCTTCGTCGACGGCACGCCGGACATTCTGGCCTATCCGCGCGACCGCGCCGCCTATGGCCGGCTGTGCCAGCTGCTGACCCGCGGCAAGCGCATCGCCGAGAAGGGCGAATGCCACCTCGCGCTGAACGACCTGCTGGACTTCGCCGACGGGCAATTGCTGGTGCTGATGCTGCCGCACCGCTTCGAAAGCTCCGCCACGCTGCAGCTGCTCGAGCATCTGCAGCGCAGCCGCGCCGACGGCGTCTGGCTCGGCGCCAGCATTCTCTATCGCGGCGACGACCGGCGCCGGCTGGCGCGGCTGCAGCGCCTCGCCGCCACCGCGCGGGTACCGCTCATCGCCAGCAACGAGGTGCTGTATCACCACCCGGATCGCCGCCCGCTGCAGGACGTGCTGAGCTGCATCCGCGAAAAGGCCACCATCGACACGGTTGGCACAAGGCTGCAGGCCAATGCCGAGCGCTTTCTGAAACCCGCGCATGAAATGCAGCGGCTGTTCCGCGATGCCCCGGAAGCGATCGCGGAGACGATGCGCTTCGCCCGCCGCATCGAGTTCTCGCTCGACCAGTTGAAGTACCAGTATCCCGACGAGCCGGTGCCACCGGGCAAGACCGCGCAGCAGCACCTCACCGATCTGACCTGGGCCGGTTATCGCCGGCATTTTCCGCACAGCGCCGACGAAAAGCTGGAAGCCACCCTGCGCAAGGAGCTGGCGCTGATCGCCGAACTCGACTACGCGCATTACTTCCTCACCGTGCACGACATCGTGCAGTTCGCGCGCAGCCAGAACATCCTGTGCCAGGGCCGCGGCTCGGCGGCGAATTCGGCGGTCTGCTACATGCTCGACGTCACCTCGGTGAATCCGACCGAGGTCGACCTGCTGTTCGAGCGCTTCATCTCCAAGGAACGGCTGGAGCCGCCGGACATCGACGTCGATTTCGAGCACATCCGCCGCGAGGAGGTGATGCAGTATGTGTTCCGCCGCTACGGCCGCCACCGCGCCGCGATCATCGCCACCGTGATTCATTACCGGCCGCGCAGCGCGATCCGCGACGTCGGCAAGGCGTTGGGGCTGACGGAGGACGTCACCTCGGCGCTGGCCGACACGGTATGGGGCAGCTGGGGCAGGGGCCTCAATGAGATGCAGGTGCGGCAGGCCGGGCTCGATCCAGCCAACCCGATGATCTCGCGTGCGATCGATCTCGCCAGCGAGCTGATCGAGTTTCCCCGCCACCTGTCGCAGCATGTCGGCGGCTATGTGCTGACCCAGGACCGGCTCGACTCCTACGTGCCGATCGGCAATGCGGCGATGGACGACCGCACCTTCATCGAATGGGACAAGGACGACGTCGACACCATGAAGATGATGAAAGTCGACGTGCTGGCGCTCGGCATGCTGACCTGCATCCGCAAGTGCTTCGACCTGATCGAGCTGCACAAGGGCCAGCGCTACGAGCTGAAGGACATCAAGGCCGAAGCCAAGGACGCCCCGCCGGTGTTCGCGATGCTGCAGCGGGGCGAGTCGCTCGGCGTGTTCCAGGTCGAGAGCCGGGCCCAGATGAACATGCTGCCGCGGCTGAAGCCGAAGACGTTCTATGACCTGGTGATCGAAGTTGCGATCGTGCGGCCCGGTCCGATCCAGGGCGACATGGTGCATCCCTATCTGCGGCGGCGGAAGATGAACCCGGAGGATATCGAGTATCCCTATCCGAAGGGCGGCGACAAGAACGAGCTCTACAACGTGCTGCACAAGACGCTCGGCGTGCCGCTGTTCCAGGAACAGGCGATGCGGATCGCAATCGAGGCCGCGAAGTTCACGCCGGAGGAGGCCAACGGCCTGCGCCGCGCGATGGCGACGTTCCGCAACATCGGCACCATCGGCAGCTTCGAGCAGAAGATGGTCGGCAACATGATCGCGCGCGGCTACGATCCGGAGTTCGCAAAAAACTGCTTCGAGCAGATCAAGGGGTTCGGCAGCTACGGTTTTCCGGAAAGCCATGCCGCCGCGTTCGCGCAACTGGTCTATGTCTCGTCCTGGTTGAAGCACTATCACCCGGACGCCTTCTGCTGCGGGCTGCTGAACTCACAGCCGATGGGATTCTACGCGCCGGCGCAGATCGTGCGCGACGCGCGCGAGAACAAGGTGGTGGTACGCGACATCGACGTGTCGTTCAGTCACAGCCAGACCACGCTGGAGCCGACCAGCGGCAGGTATCACGCGGTGCGGCTGGGCTTTCGTCAGATCGACGGCTTCGTCTGGGCCGATCCCGACGAGGACCGCGAGCGCCTCAGGGCCGGCAAGCCGGTCGCCGAGGACTGGGGCGCGCGCATCGTCGCGGCGCGGGAGCGGCGGCGCTTCACCTCGCTGGAGGATTTCGCCCGCGACACCGCGCTGCCGAAGCGCGCGATGATCCTGCTGGCGGACGCCGATGCGTTCCGCTCGATCGGGCTCGACCGCCGCGCCGCGCTGTGGGCGGTGCGGCGGCTGCCGGACGACGTGGCGCTGCCGCTGTTCGAGAGCGCCGCCGCGCGCGAGCAGCCGGACGAACATGCCGCGCCGCTGCCGCAGATGCCGGTCGCCGAGCACGTCGTCGCCGACTACCAGACCTTCCGGCTGTCGCTGAAAGGCCATCCGATGGAATTTCTGCGCGCGATGTTTGCGGCCGAGAAGGTGTCCACCTGCCGCAGCGTGTCGGACACCAGGCGCAACGGCCGTCGTGCGAGCTGTGCCGGCGTTGTGCTGGTGCGGCAGCGGCCGGGCAGCGCCAAGGGCGTGGTGTTCATGACCCTGGAAGACGAGACCGGGATCGCCAATATCGTGGTGTGGCCGTCGGTGCTGGAGCGGTTTCGCAGGGAGGTGATGGGCGCGCGGCTGGTGCTGGTCGAGGGCACCATTCAGGCCAGCGAGGAGGGCGTGGTGCATCTGGTCGCGGCGACGCTGGTGGATCGCAGCTCCGAGATGAACCGGCTGTCCGACAGTCTGCAGCAGCGCCCGGCGATCCCTATCGGCCCGGCCTTGATCGAACCGCTCAACGACGACCGCCGCGAACATCCCGACAATCCCGCGCAGAAAATCCGGCATCCGCGCGACGTCCGGATCCTTCCGCGCTCACGCGACTTCCATTGAGTCCTCGCGGTGACGCGGCGTCAGGAGAAGGTTCGTCTCGTTCGCCGTCAAACCGAAGCTGGCATTGTCCTGCTGGCGGAGCCGCGGTCCCACGGTTTGCGGCAGGAATCGCACGCCCACAATGTCACCACGCTGCCAGACCGTCGTGCAGGTTCGCCGAACGGCGCCATTGGCCGAAATCAACAAAAGGAAAACTTTCGGAAAAGTCGCCTCGTCGGTCCGGATGCAGGCGCCATCATCGGAAATGTTGATGATGAAGCAGTCAAGCATGGGGCCGTCGTCTTCCAGCACCAGAAAGCCGGGCCGCTGAAAATCGACCCGCTCGATTTTGCGTCGGTTGAAACTGATGATGCGGGGCACGCCTGTCTCCGAACTAAGTTCGTGGTCATAACGATACGCAACGGCGATGGTTCATCGATGCGGCGACGCGGCCTCCACAACGTCGTTGCTTGGTGAACGATTTCTCAACTCATGCGACCGCAGCCTGCGGCGGCATCAGTCGGATCGTCTGCGCCGGCTCGGCCCCAACACTTTTGGCGAAGGCCAGCGCCTGCGCCGCCACCGTCGGTCGGGCAAACACGTAGCCCTGAATGATGTCGCAGTTGAAGCCTCGCAGGATCTCAACCTCCTCGTGCTGCTCGACGCCTTCCATGACGATCGTCATGCCGAGGCCGCGGCCGAGCGCGATAACACCCTCCAGCAATTTGCGGGCGCGCTTCGAGGTCGCGATGCCGTCGACAAAGATCCGGTCGATCTTCAGCTTGTCGAACGGCAGCTGGGTGAGATAGCCCAGCGACGAATAGTGGGTGCCGAAATCGTCGAGCGCCAGCGTCACGCCCAGCTGCTTCAGTTCGTGCAGCACCGCACGGACCCGGCCTTCGGCATGATCCGCCAGCAGGCTCTCGGTGAGTTCGAGGCACAGCAGGTGTGGCGGCAGGCCGGTCTCCGCCAGGATGCGGACCACGTCAGAGACGAAATCGGTGTGCCAGATCTGCGCGGCCGACACGTTGACGGACACTTCGCGCGGCGGCTCTCCGGCGTCGATCCAGGCCTTCGCCTGCAGCGACGCTTCCCGGAGGATCCAGAGGCCGATGTCGCAGATCAATTGCGAACTCTCGGCGATCGGGATGAACTCCGACGGCGGCACGTTTCCGAGCGTCGGATGCGTCCAGCGCATCAGCGCTTCGAAGCCGATGACGCGATCGGTCGAGAGATCGACCTGCGGCTGGTAGTGCACCGACAGGCCGGTGTTGGTGGCGATCGCCTGGCGCAGGTCGCGGCCGAGCGCCATCTTGTGCTGCACGGCGGCGCTCATGCCCTCTTCGAAGAATTGAAACCGGCCGCGGCCGTCCTCCTTGGCGCGATACAGCGCGAGATCAGCAGCGCGCATCAGATCGTTGAGGTTCGGGCCGTCGCGCGGGATCATCGCAATCCCGATGCTGGTGCCGATCGTGACTTCGCCGCGGTCGAGCTGCATCGGACCGCAGATCATCCTCAGGATTTCAGAAGCCAGCCGCTCCACCGGTTCGATCGCCGCATGGTCACCCAAGATCACCGCGAACTCGTCACCGCCCAGCCGCGCCACGAAGTGCTCGCTGCCGACCGCCCGTGACAACAGATGAGCGACCCGGACCAGGAGCTCGTCGCCGGCGCCGTGGCCAAGCGAGTCGTTGACCTCCTTGAAGCGGTCGAGATCGAGCAGCAGCAACGCGGCCGCACGGCCGGTGCGGCCGCAGCGGACAATGACGTCACACACCTCGCGATGGAACAGCGACCGATTGGCAAGGCCGGTGAGCGGATCGTAATAGGCCAATTTCTTCAGCTGCTCTTCGGCGGCCTTTCGCTCGCTGATGTCCTGGATGGTGCCGAACAGGCCGACGGTCCGCCCCGTCTCGTCGGTCATCGGCTTGCTTGTCAACGCAAAGTCGACGATCGATCCGTCTCCGCGTCTGCCTTTGACGTCGACGGATTTCGGCTGGCGGGTCCGCATGACGGCCGCCTGCGATTCCAGAACACGCGCCGCGCCGTCGCCGACATAGATCGCCATCACGTTGGCGTGGCTGCAGGAAAACGAATCCCTATTGTAGCCGAGCAGCTCGTAGATCTCCGGCGCCCATACGACCATCGAGTCGCCAAACCGGAAGCTCCAGTCTCCGAGCTTGCCGAGTTGCTGGGCCTCGACCAGCTGGGTCGATCGGCGATCGAGCACCGCCTGGGTTGCCTCGAGGGTGAACTCCCGCTCGCGCAGCGCCTGGTTCTGGAGCTTGAGCTTCGAATTCGTGGTGCTGATGATCCGGTGCGCACCTTCGAGATCCTGCAGTGTACGATCCAGAACGCGCAGCGGAAAGGTACGAACGGTCAGATAGGTACACAGGCCCAGCAGAATGCTCAACAGCGCGATGGCGCCGACATCCAGCAGCAGCCCGTCGAGCGGGGCGTCGAATTCGACAGAACCGAGCGTCTCGTCGGCGAAGATGATGGGATAACTACGCGTGACGTCAAACGTCCAGGCGTGATTCTGGTCGTTCTCTTCGAACACCACATTGCCGGCGTCGTCCAGAATGCGGCTGCGGCCAATGCGATAGGCCGCCTCCTTGAGCTTGATGATGTCACCGAGCCGCATCGTGTGGTCCCGCCATGCCATCGGCTTCTGGGCAATGGCGTGAGAGAGGCGGTTTGCGCCCAGTTGCGCTCTGAACGATGCACGGTTCTCTTCGGCGTGGTAACCGCTCAGGCCGAAGGCGACCGGCCCCGCCAGGGATATGACGATCGCAACGAACAGCGCGACGGAATTGACCGTCCTGCGCAGCGATCCTCCGCCGAGCCATTTCGGAACCTCGTCGGACGTCGCTAGCGCCAATTCGTCCGACCGCTGTTCTGCAACGCCGTGGTCGCGGTCGTCAGACAGCGCCGTCGGGCGGCGAACATTCGGCCAGTTCGGAGCAGGCGGTTCTTCTCGTTCGAGAGTCAGACTCATGAGCTTCCCTGAGCGGCTTTGGTGCGCCGACGCGGGCAAACTGCTGCCACAACTCCTAATTTTAGCCCAAGCCTGCGCCCCGTAGGATTACTTGCGGCTCGCGAGCCTATCGGTGCGCGTTGTGTTCGAAACCCGACATTCTGGTTTCGCAATCGTTGCGTTTTGCTGGGTTTCTCCGTCGCTCTTGGCGAATTGCCAATCACGATTCCGGAAAATAAGAGTAAAATTGCAATCGACAGATTGGAGCGCGCTTAACTACACGAGCGGGCTTCCGGCGAGGGACTTAATACCTGTACCCGATTGCGCAGACGACGACGGCTTTCCGTGGTTCGGCCGTGCAACAATCGTCACGACCAGCAAGTCCATGCTGACGCGAGATGCTTGACCGACAAGGACCTTGGCAGCGCAACGACCTATCGCGGCCGCGAGCAACAGATCTGCCGTAGGTCGGGAAGTTAGCGGTTTGTATTCACCGGCTTGCGCTTCTCGATGAAGGCCGCCATGCCCTCGCGGCGGTCGTCCAGCGCGAAGGTGCCGTGAAACAGGTCGCGTTCGATGCTGAGGCCTTCGGTCAGGGTGGTCTCGAATGCGCGATTGACTGCGCTCTTGGCCATGGCGGCGGCGGGCTGCGACATCGCCGCGATCTTGTCGGCCATCGCCATGGCTTCCTCGATCAACTTGTCGGCTGCCACGACACGACTGACAAGGCCGGACCGTTCGGCCTCGGCGGCATCCATCATGCGCCCTGTCAGGCAGAGATCCATCGCCTTCGACTTGCCGATCGCGCGCGTCAGCCGCTGCGTGCCGCCGATCCCCGGAATGGTCCCGAGGGTGATCTCGGGCTGGCCGAATTTCGCGGTGTCGGCGCAAATGATGATGTCGCACATCATCGCCAGTTCGCATCCGCCGCCGAGCGCATAGCCCGCGACCGCGGCGATTGTCGGCTTGCGACATCTTGCGACGCGATCGCCGCCGATCGCGGTGAAGTCGCTGTTGAACATGTCGATGAACGTCTTCGGCTGCATTTCCTTGATGTCGGCACCAGCGGCAAAGGCCTTCTCGTTGCCGGTCAACACGATGCAGCCGATCGCTTCGTCGGCCTCCAGGTCGTCGATCGCCGCGGCGATCTCGGTGAAGACGCCGAACGACAACGCGTTGAGCATCTTCGGCCGGTTGAGCCGCAGCACGCCGACGTTGCCGCGGGTTTCGACGATGATGTGTTCGAACGTGCTCATGTGACCGCCCCGCTTCTGTGCCCACCGGAATCGCGCGGCAATGTGCCCGCTACCGGGAACGGCATCAAGATGGGTGACGAGCGGTTGCGTCAGGCCATGAACATCCGGGCCGCAGACGCCAGCGTCAGCAGGCCACCGAAGGCAAGGAAGATCTTGCCGATCAGCGACGTCTGGCCCCAGGCCGAATGGTCGGAGGAGGCCACCGCTTCGGCTTTCGCCGGCTCTTGCCGTGGCTGATCCGGCAATGCTGCAGTCACGACCGGCTCGGCCGGAGCGGGGCTGGCGACGGCCGTGGGAGCAGCAGGGTCGCTGGCGGCCAGGTCGAGGTCGTTGAGTTGATCCGACGCCGTCAATTCCTCGGTTGCCGCGGACGGCAGCCCCTGTTCGGGCGGCGTGGCAGTCCCGGGCGTGACTGGCGCAGGCGGCTGCGTCCAGACCGAAGCAGGTTTGTCACTGACCGGGATCGCGGGCGGCACAAGCTCGGCATTGGCGTTGGCGACGGAGGCCGGCAGTTCAGGCAATGCCGCCGTGTCGTCGTCCGGCGCCGTTGCCGCCGTGGCGGCTCCGCGAGTCACGGCGGTCGACTTTGCGGCTCTGCGCTTCGCCTCGGTTGTGCGGATCGTCGCGGCTTTCGCGGCGGCTGGCCTTAACGCCGATTTGGTCGGCGACTTTGCTGCCGGCTTGGCGGACGTCTTGGCAGACGTCTTGGATTTCGCAGCCGCCTTCGTTCGCGCGATGCGGGCCTTGGTGAAATTTTTCAGGACGATGGGGGCTCCGGCCTTCTGCGTCGAGGCCTCCGGCACTTCGGACGCGATCGCGGGACGCGGGCCGAAAAACGAGAAACCTGCCAGCGCGACAATCGTCAAGGCGACGATTCGAAGTCCGATCTGCATGCCCAATCTCCATCACTGGTTGGTGCGCCAACAGACCGGCGACGCGTGGCATCAGCGCGGCAGAACGATGGGAAATCCTCGCGGGAAGGCGGCAAAACGACGGCAGATCGGGAGCTCTATTGGCATTCACGATCCCGTGATGTCGCCTGTCCGCCGTAACGAAGCTCGCTATTGAACGAACGTTACAAGCAGGGAGCCCGCGTGCGCGGACAGAACGACGAGTGGACCGGCCTGATGCGGTCGGCCATAGCCGGAGACAACGCCGCCTACCATCGCCTGCTCAGCGCCATTACGCCGGTGTTGCGGGCGGCGGCGCGGCGGGGGCTTGCGCGTGCCGGGCAACCGGCTGACCAGGCTGAGGACATCGTGCAGGAGACATTGCTGGCCGTGCATCTGAAGCGACATACCTGGGATGCCGACGCACCGTTGGCGCCGTGGTTGTTCGCGATCGCACGCAACAAACTGATCGATGCGCTGCGCCGCCGCGGACGCCGTGTCTTCGTCAATGTCGACGACTTCGCCGAGATCATCGCGGCCCCGGCGCCCGCCGAGGTGTTGCCGGCGACCGAACTGGCCGGGCATCTGGCTGAACTGCCGCAACGGCAGCGCGAGGTGCTGCAATCAATCGCGGTCGATAGCGCCTCGATCAGGACGACCGCCGAAAAGCTGTCGATGACCGAGGGCGCCGTGCGGGTGGCCCTGCATCGTGGACTGGCTCGCCTCGCGGCAAAACTCCGAACGGACTGACATGGACACCAAGCGACTGATCGAAACCCTGGCGGCCGATGGCGCGTATCGCGAGCCTTCCGTAGGTCGCGCGCTGGCGGTGGCGCTGATACTCACTTTGCCGGTGGCGATGGCGATGCTGCTCGTCAGTCTCGGATTGCGGCCGGACATCTCGGCGGCCATCCGGAATCCGATGTTCAACCTGAAGTTCGTGGTGACCCTTGCGCTCGTGGTGTCGGCCATCGCGGTCGCGTTGCATGTGGCGCGACCGGAAGGCTCCCCGGCAAGGCGGGGATGGCTTCTGCTCAGCCCCGTGGCGCTGCTGGCGCTCGGCATCGTCGGCGAGACGCTGCTTGTGCCGCAGCGGGCGCCGATGTCGACACGCCTGGTCGGCAACAATGCGGGGCTGTGCCTCGTCGCCATTCCGCTGCTGTCGGTGCCACTGCTCGCGGCGGCGCTGATCGCCTTGCGTCGTGGTGCGACGTCGCAACCGGCGTTGCTCGGCGCGCTCGCGGGTCTCGCCGCCGCGGGTCTCGCGGCCACGCTCTACGCCGCGCATTGCTCCGACGATTCGCCGCTGTTCGTGGCGACATGGTACTCGCTGGCAACGCTGGGCGTGGCGGCCGTCGGCGCGGCGGCGGGCACAAAAATCCTGCGCTATTGATCAGGCCAGGTTTGCAGGCGCTTGGACTCCGTTTCGCCACATGCTAGCCTGGCTGTCGGGGATGTATCACGTGGCACACCGGCACAAACGCAGCATTGGAATCGGGGCGACCTGGATCGCCGCGCTCGCACTTGTGCTCAACGTCGTGCTGTCGAGCGCGCTGCTGGCTTCGATTTCTCCGACCAGCGCGTTTGCCGATGGCCATCCGATCTGCCTGAACGGTGCGGCCTCCGGCACGATCGGCGATGACTCCGACCAAACCGGCAAGACTGCCGGCATGCAGTGCCCGCTGTGCATCGGCAACCAAGTGGCCGGCACGCCTCCTCCTTCCGCTCCCGCGATCCTGGATCGCGTCGCCGGCGCCGTTTCACCGGCGTTTATTGCGACGCCAATGCTGATTGCACTCCAGCCCGGCCGTGACCAGCAGCCGCGCGGACCGCCGCAGTCGAGCTGACGAGTCGACGCATTCGCGTCACCGCTATCCGTCCTGACCCTGATAGTTCGTCTAGCCTTCTGGGAGTTCACTTATGCTGCCCGCTTCACCGCGGCTGCGCGGCGTCTTGCTTGCGTCCGCGTCCGTTCTTCTGACCGTGCCGTCTGCCCGCGTGGCCTCGGCGCAGTCCTCATTGCCGCCGGTCACGGTCGTTGCGCCGGAGGCGCGGCCGAGTGTTCCGCGGGCACAACGCCCCGCTGCGCCATCGGCGCGCGCGCCCCGCGCACGATCCACCCTCACGGTGATGCCGCAGCCGGCGGCCGCCAGTCCCAATCCAGGCGCGCTCACGGTGATGACAGTGCAGCAGGCGTTGCGTGACATCCAGCAAACGCCAGGTGGCGTCGCGATTGTGCCGGCGGAGGCGTATCGCAATTCGACGGTCGCCAACACCATCAAGGATATTCTCGACTACGTGCCCGGCGTGTTCGCGCAGCCGAAATGGGGCGACGACACGCGGCTGTCGATCCGCGGCTCCGGCCTGTCGCGCAACTTCCACCTGCGCGGCGTGCAGCTTTATATGGACGGCATTCCGATCAATACCGCCGACGGCTACGGCGATTTCCAGGAGCTCGATCCCACTGCCTATAAATATGTCGCGGTGTACAAGGGTGCGAATGCGCTGCAATTCGGCGCCAATTCGCTGGGCGGCGCCATCAATTTCGTCACGCCGAGCGGTCGCGATCCGTTCGTCAACGGCGTCAGCGTCGACGCCGGCGCATTCGGCTTCCGCCGTCTGCAGGCCAATGCCGGCGGCGTCAACGGGCCGTGGGACGGCTTCGTCACCGCGTCGACCCAGGCGGCGGAGGGTTTTCGCCAGCATAGCGATGGTGAGGCCACCCGCGTCAGCGGGAACGTCGGCTATCAGATCTCTCCCGACATGGAGACGAGATTTTACCTGAATGCCAACACTGTGCGGCAGCGAATCCCGGGGTCGGTAACCAAATCATCGGCGCTCAACACGCCGGAACTCGCGGCGGCGGGCAACGTCACTGGCGATTGGCAGCGCAACATCGACACCGTGCGGCTTGCCAACAAGACCACCATCAGGTTCGACAACACAACGGTGGATTTCGGCGTGTTCGGCGTCGACCGGCATCTGATGCATCCGATCTTCCAGTGGCTCGACTACAAATATGTCGACTATGGCGGCTTCGCCAAGGCGACCGACGACCGCTATATCGGCGGCTATCGCAACCGCTTCATCGCCGGCGTCAACATCCTCAACGGCGAGATCGACAACCGGCAATTCGCCAATCTCGGCGGGCAGAAGGGTGCGCTGCTGTCGTCGTCGCTGGACAAGTCCAGCAATGTCTCCGTCTATGCCGAGAACTCGTTCTACTTCGTGCCGACCGTCGCGCTGGTTGCCGGCACGCAATTTCTGCACGCCAGCCGCGACCGCCGCGATCGTTTCCTCAGCGACGGCAATGCGTCCGGATCGACCTCGTTCGACCTTTGGAGCCCGAAGGGCGGGCTGCTCTGGGACATCGACCCGACCTGGCAGGCCTACGCCAACGTCTCGCGCAGCGCCGAGGTGCCGAGCTTCGGCGAAAGCGCGATCGGCCCTGGCATTCCGACGATTCCCTTCACCAGCATCCGGCCGCAGCGCGCCACGACCTATGAGATCGGCACCCGTGGTCGCCGGCCCGACCTGACCTGGGAGCTGACCGGCTACCGTGCCGAGATCACCGACGAGCTGCTGTGCCTCTACAGCGCATTCGGCAATTGCAACGTCACCAATGCGAACCAGACCTTCCATCAGGGCATCGAGGCCGGCCTCGGCGCCGCGGTGTTTCGCGGCCTGTTTGCAAATGGCGACCAGCCGGACAAGATCTGGGTCAATCTGGCCTATACGCTGAACGACTTCCGCTTCGACAACGATCCCCTGTTCGGCAACAATCAGCTGCCGGGCGCGCCGCGTCACTACTTGCGGGCCGAACTGCTCTACAAGCACGCCAACGGCTTCTACATCGGCCCGAACGTCGAGTGGGTGCCGCAGGCCTATTTCGTGGACAGCGCGAATACGCTGACCACCGCGCCCTATGCAATTGTCGGGCTGAAGGCGGGCGTCGACAATGGCGGGCGCTACTCGGCCTATATCGAAGCCCGCAACCTCGCCAACACGGCTTACATCGCGTCGGCGAGCATTATCGACAGGGCCACCGCCGCGTCGCCGCTGTTCGAGCCGGGCAGTGGCCGCGCGGTCTATGTGGGTGCAAGGATGAGGTGGTGAGCGCGTATCCGGGAGCTGCTGAGTTTCGCATACCGCCGCCGAGGTTCATCACGCAGCCGGGCTGGCCATCGCGGCGGCGTGCTGCATGTGGTGGAAGCGCAGCACCTGTTGCGCCGTCGATTGCCGCAATCGCTCGTAAGTGAGGCGGCAATCCTCGATGTCCGAGGCGGTGGCGGACAATCTGTCGCGCATCGCAACGATCGCCTTGGCGGTCGACCACGACATGCCGGTCACCTTGGCGAGGATCAGCACCCCTTCGACCTGCGACTCGACCATGATGCTCTCGGCGATCTCGACCGGCACGTTGGCCAGGCACGCGATCGCCGCGCTGGTCTCGGCGAATTTGTCGTTCTCGGCGAAGGTGGCGACGAGGTATTCGTCGAGCCGGCCGTCGTCATGCAGCGAGCGCACCAGACTGTGCGCGATGCTGGTCTCCCGCCCGAATGCCTGCGGCGACGAACGGGCGCGCCGCGTCACCTCGCGGATCACCGTCGCGACATCGGCAGCTGCCTGCGGGTGCATGGTTTCCAGCCGGATGCGCACCGTGGCCGACGCCTTCGAGAGCAGCTTCAGGTAGTGATGCCGCGGGATCGACGGGCGCAGCCCGAGGCAGGTCGCGAGATCGTCGTCATGGACCGAGCGCGCCAGCAGCGTCGAGTAGCTCTGCTCCGACAGCTCCGCGTTGTTGTTGCTGACCGTGCTTTGTACGACGTCGGCGTCGCCGCGTTCGACCAGCACGTCCGTCACCGCGTGGCTGAGCGCCTCTCGCGTCGAGATCGCCAGCAGGTGCTGCTGGCTTTTGCTGCGCGCGGCGCGAATGAGCGCCGTGTCGTCGAGCCGCGCGGACTGCGACAGCACCGGGGCGGCAACCTCGATCAGATCATCGAAGGCCAGCGTTTCGATCAACCGCGGCGGCGCCCGGTCGACCGGCGCGAGCCGCCGCGACAGCATTGCTTTCGCCTCGCTCTCGATCCGTTCGACGAGGCACGCGAAGACATCGTCAAACACCGCAATCTGCGTGTCCGAAAAGTCCACGGCGCGGTCGATGAACAGGTCGGTGACGCGGCGCAGCGTCTCGACGCGGCGTGCGACGGTGCCGTGCGCCAGCGTGGTTTGCAGTTCGTCAAGCAAATCCGCCGGGTGATATCCTCGCCTCAAACCCATCACTGCTTCCTGGCGCTGCTTGCGCCTTTTGCCCCTGTTCAGGCTATGACGACCCGGTTCCGCCCACGATCCTTGGCAGCGTAGAGCGCGCGATCCGCGCGCGCGAGCATGGCGTCGGGCGTTTCATTGTGGGCGAGCGTGGCGATCCCTGCCGAAATCGTCACCTGCATGCCGGGTGAGAATGCGCTCCAGTCGAGTTCCGAGACGATCATGCGCAACCGCTCGAGGATGCGCGCTGCGGCGTCGGCTGTGGTGTCCGGCAGCACCAGCAGAAATTCCTCGCCGCCGTAGCGCCCGAACCTGTCGATCGCGCGGAGGTTTGCGAACATCGTGATCGAGAACGCGCGTAGCACTTCATCGCCGGTGGGGTGTCCGAACGCGTCGTTGATGCGCTTGAACCAGTCGAGGTCGACCAGCGCCACCGAGCAGGGCGAACCGCTGCGCCCGGCGCGGGCGATTTCCTCGTCCAGCATCCGCAGGATACAGCGCCGATTGAACGCGCCGGTCAGTTCGTCGAGTTCGGCCAGTTCCTCGATCCGTCGATAGGCCTCTTTGAGGTCGACGCTGCGGCGGTAGAACTGCCGGCGCAGCGAATGCCCGAACAGTCCGACGAAAGCCAGTTGCCCCAGCGAGAGCAGAAACACCATGATGGCAGCGACCCGCTCTGCGGGTGAGGTCATCGGCAAACCGAGCGGAACGGTGGTTTCGAGCACGATCAGCGAGACGCCCGAAGCTGCGATGATCCAGGCCACGAGGGTTTGGCGCAGCGTCAATCGAAGCGATCCGAAGCCGAATGCAACAAACAGCGTGCTGAGAAAGGTGAATCCGATCTGCGGCGCCGCAGCCAGAAATCCGAGCTGGATGAGGATGTGCCCGACCAATTGGACGATGGTCAGATAGTGGTCCTGGAAGCGGTCGTTGACGTGCGCTTCCGACAGCGCCGCGAACAGGCCGGTAAACGCGATCCCGCCGAACGCATAGGTGACAGGGATCCAGGCGGGGATCGTGCCGGCTTGGTAGTAGAGCGAAAGGACGCATGCGGTGACCGCGTAGAGCCCTGCCTGGATCGCGAAGATCTGGCGTCGCTGGGACAGGCGCCGCGTCAGGACATCGGCAGGCATGGCGCCGCCAAGCGTCCCGAAGCCGCCTTGCGGTTGGAGCAGTGGAGCCGAGCCGATCATGTTGCGCCATGGTTGAACGAGCCACGTAATTTTACGAGGTAAAGCGTTTAGGTTTGGTATCTGCATGACTACAACCAGAGGTAAAAAGCATGCGCGGTGTTCGTTCATCGAAAACTGTGCTGTAGGTCACAGAACTCGGTCGCGGGGGCGCTAATCTCTAAAATTTTGCGCTTCAACCGCGAACCTTATCTGCGCTCCCGCCTACCAACCCAATGAGAGAGGCCTTGAGTGGACCGGAGAGACGTTTCGCGTGAGGCGGGCGTTTGATCCGGGGCAGGGGACAAGGTTCAAAGCCCGTTGCCGTGAGCAGCAGGCCATACAGGATGACCGATGGGATCGCCGCAGCCCGCCAGACCCTCGAAACGGGAATTCTCCGACCTGCAAGTCAGGTCCCTCGAGGGAAGACTCAAAGCAACGAGATTGAGCGTGGTGGCAGGCTGCGACCGAACCCTGGATCAGGGACCTGACGGCATCGCGGCACTTCTGCCATGGTACGTCGTCGGAACGCTCGGCAGCGACGAGGCCCGCCGCGTCAGGGAAGCGTTGGCGCGCGATCCTCATCTGGCCGACATGTGCGCCGAGATCGAGGACGAGCATTCGGCGGCACTCGACCTGAACGAAGACCTCGGCGCCCCGTCCTCCCGCGCGTTGAGGCAGCTGTTTGCGGCCATCGACGCCGAGCCGGCCCGGGGCAGCAGACCCAAGGCATGCCGGATGTCGTCGGTGGCGAGCTTCCCGACAACGCGAAAATTATCTCTGCCGACTTGAACGTTCAAGTTCGTCGCGGAGACACAAAGGAGTGGGAGCGGTTACCCCTCCCCGAGTAGGCTGTATCGGCGCGAGCGCCCATCCACCCCAGCGCCATATGGCTTGACCCGCCCGGCTGTCCCCCCGGGCGGGTCTTCTCATTTCGGTACCTGACCAGCACCCCTCCTGACAAAATTGCGCTCCCGGCGGCTGTCCGACAGCGCAACGGCTGGACATTGGTAACGGATCGTTAAGACTAATCAGATACTAATCCCTGATTCGATTGTGTTGCGTCCGCGTCCGATTTCCTCCATTGGCGGACTAATCTTCATGACTGAGCAGACCGAGCTGACCCGCGGCCGCAAGATCGTGGAGCGCTGGTGCGTGCTCGCCGAGCAGCGGCTCGACCACCTCACGGAACTGTTCGAGACCGGCCGCTGGCGCCGTTACTTCGGCGAGGTCGAATTCCTCGACTACATCCAGGACGCCAAGCGGGCTGTGGTGACCTGGCGCGCGCTGCTGGAGCGCGAGGCGACCTCCGACAACCGGCCGGTCGACCTCGCCTGGCTCGGCAAGCGGACCGTGCCGCCGCGGATGATTTCGCTGGTGATGCAGCCGGCAAATGCCCCGGCCCATACCATCGAGCGGCGAAGCGGGCCCCCGCTGGCCATCGTGGCTCAGAAGCCGCTCCAACCGATAGCTGCTGTGCAGGAAACCGCCGACCAGCAGCCATGGTCAGAGGCGCTCGATCCGGCCGCGCTGCAGGAGCGTTATCCGCTGCTGCGCAACGCGATGTAACCGGCCGTCACCGGATCGCATTGGTCCCTATCACCACCTGCGCGTAGCGGGTCGCGCCGTCGACAGCGAGATCCGATGTGATCGGTCTGGCATGGTCGAGCCCGACCACCGCGCCACGCGCCGCGCCCGATATCATGTTGTTGTTGACCAGCGCGCTGCCGGCGCCCGGCATCACCGAAATACCGATCCCGATAAAGGCCTTGCGGATCACGTTGCCGGTGATGGCGACGTCGCGCAGATACTTGCCCCAGCCGGCGACGATGCCGACCGACGGCGCGTTCTCGATCACGTTGCCGGTCACCGAACTGTCGGCCTCGATATAGATGCCGACCCCGGCGTCGTCGTCCGGGGCGGTGCCGATCGGGCGTTTCGGCAGCAGGTTGCGGATGATGTTGCCCTGGACCACCGCGATGCGGCCGCCCTCGTTGAAATTGCAGACCGAGACGCCCACGGCGGCGCCATCCACCGTGTTGTTGGCGATGATCGCCGCCTCGAAGGCGAATTCGGAATACAGCGCCACCTCGCGAACGTCGCTCACGCTGTTACCGGTGATGTGGATGTTGGACGCCGAATTGCCGCGGACGGCCGAGTAGTCGCAATTCTTGATGCGGTTGCCGCTGACGATGACGTTGCCGGCCCGGTAGGCGTTGATGGCATTGCCGAACTGGCCGGAGCCGCCGGGGCCGGCCTTGATGTCCTCGATCCGGTTGTCGATCACCAGCGTGCCGTCGTCGCCGATCGCGCTGCGCAATATCTCGATGCCGTTGACGTTGGTGCCGAGAATGGTGTTGCGCGCCACCATCAGACCCTGGGCGTCGAACGACACCACGGCCGTCGACGCGATGCGGGTGAAGACGTTGCCACTGATCTCGCCGGAACTCTTCTCCAGCCAGATTCCATGACCGCCGCTCGCGGTGATTTCGCAATCGCCGATACAAAGCTGGCGGGCGCTGAGGCCATGGATCAGGCCGCGCCGGCTGGGCAGGGTGAGTCCGCTCCCGTCGAGCGACAGCCCGGTCAGGCCGACATGGTCGCCGCCCTCTATGACGAACAGCGACGGCCCGCCGGCGAACTGCAAAGTCGTGGCGCCGCGGACGCCGATCAGCTGCGCGCCGGCCGGCAGGCGCAGTTGGCCGGTGCGGTAGCGGCCTGGCGGAAGCGCCAACGGGACCCCGGCACGGGCGGCGTCGTCGATGGCGCGCTGCAGGGCGCGGGTCTGGTCATCCGGACTGTTCGGCCGCACCCCGGCCTGGCTGGCGTCACGCCCGAGCGTCGTGGTGAGGGGTGTAGCCCGCGCCGTATCGCTACCGACGGCGAGCGCGCCGGCGGCGACTGCGGAGGCATTGAGAAGGCGGCGGCGGTTAAGGTCCATGTCCATCGTCCCTGCAAAGCGCGGATCGGTCGCAATGCTGACAATGGCGATGGCGAAACGGCGCGCAACGGGTGGCGCGCTGCTATGTCGATGCAGGGTTAATCCAACGGATCAGCCAAGCTGGAAATCGCGGGCCTCGGTGGCGTCGCGCTCGTTGACCTCGGGATTTTCGCCTGGGTCGGGGTCGCACGACCGCACTTCGTAGCCCTGATCCAGTAGCCGGCGGGGTGCGGGGCGGCCTTCCTTCGATTCGATGTCGACCACCAGTCCGCTTTCCTTGGCGTGCTTCCAGACATTCGCCTCGGTGGGATAGGTGCGACTGACCTTGGCATCGTCGCAGAACAGCGCATACGGCATCGCCGGCTCCATGAAATCTCTGAGCACTGGCAACGCTGCAGCCGCGCCGGGGTTCGCCGAACTCACACGGCCGTGATCGATTCTCGGCGGGCGCGGCGGGTCAGGCGGACCATCTCCAGCAGCATGGCCTCGCCGGCCAAAGCAAGCTGATCGGCCGTGATGCCGCCGTGCACGCGTCTTTGCATGGCACCGTCCCGCGGCAGCAGCGGGACGTGGATAAACGCTGCAAGCCGAGGCCCGTTGGGCCAATGCGTCGCCTCGATTGCCCGCCAGCTCAAATAGTTACACAGATAGCTTCCGGCGTTGCGCGAAGTCCTTGCATCGATCCGTGAGGTTTGCGCGGCCTGCAGCAGCCTGGCGGTATGAGGTCCGAAGCTCTGCGCGTCGGCGTCACCTGCGATCCGTGCCGTGCGCACCCGGGCGTGCTCGGCGTCCGGCCACAGCGTGGTAATCGCGTTGCGTGCCCGGGTTTCGACCCTGACGTAGTTGGTCCGCGCGGCGAGCCCGAACATCAGCAAGGCATCGGGGCGGTGCCGCGCCAGCAATTGCGGCAACTGATCGTCGACGGCCCGGTAGCTCACCGGGAAGATATGCCCAATGCGTTCAACATTGCTGAACGCCGGACGCCGCAGCCGCAGCAATCGACCGACCAGCGCCGGCGTCGGATTGTAGGGTGCACCGGGAAACGCGCCAAAGCCGGTGATCAGGATCCGGAGCGGGGCGGTCATCGCAGCTACTCCACCATCGCTGCGATCTGCTCGGCCGCAAGCGCCGGGGTGATCCGGCCATCGGCAACCGCCACCTCGGTGGCCTTCACCCGGGCGCGGATCGCGGGGCTGGCGCGCAGCCGGGCCTTCCAGCGGTCCTCGAGCATGGTCCACATCCATTTGATCTGCTGCTGGCGGCGACGCGTGTCGAAATCGCCGCTGGCGTTCATAGCGGTCCGGTGATCGAGGATCTTCTGCCAGAGCTCAGGAATCCCGGCGCCGGTCAGTCCCGAAAAAGTCAGCACCGGCGGGTGCCAATGCTCCGAACGTGGCGCCAGGATATGCAGCGCACCGCGGTAGTTCGCCGCCGCCAATTCGGCCCGCCTGATATTGTCGCCGTCCGCCTTGTTGATGGCGATGATGTCGGCCAATTCGACCAGGCCCTTCTTGATGCCCTGCAATTCGTCGCCGGCGCCAGGCAGCATTAGCGCCAGAAAGCTGTCGGTCATGTCGCAGACCGCAGTTTCCGACTGGCCGATCCCGACCGTTTCCACCAGCACCACGTCGAAGCCCGCTGCCTCGCACAGCAGCATCGCCTCGCGGGTCTTGGCCGCCACGCCGCCCAGCGTTCCGGCCGCCGGCGACGGTCGAATGTAGGCGGCCTCGGCAGCCGAGAGCAGCGCCATCCGGGTCTTGTCGCCGAGGATCGAGCCGCCGGTGCGGGCCGAAGAGGGATCGACCGCCAGCACCGCGACCTTGTGGCCGCGCTCGATCAGGAACATGCCGAGCGTGTCGATGGTGGTGGATTTGCCGACGCCTGGCGACCCGGTGATGCCGACCCTGATGGCGCGCCCGGTGTCGGGCAGCAGCGCCTGCACCAGGGCGCGCGCATCGGCCTGGTGATCGGCGCGGCGGCTCTCGATCAACGTGATCGCGCGGGCCAGCGCGGCGCGGGAACCGGATCGGACTTTTGACGCCAGTTGTTCGACGTCGACGATACGCGAAGCGGCAGGCAGGTCCATGGTCGAGGTTTACAATGGTTAGGGGCTAGGGGCGAGAGCCAAGCCTGTGGCTGGATCAGGAGACCGCAGGGCTGTCGCCGACCCGTGTCGGCTGCCGGCGGACCGCTTTCCACAGCATGGCGCCCCAGATCAGCAGCGTCACCACGCCCAGACCGGCGGCAATAGGGCGCTCGAAGAACACCAGCAGCGCGCCATCCGCCTTGATCATCGAGGTCATGAAGTTTTGTTCGAGCATTTCGCCCAGCACCAGCCCCAGGATCGCGGGGGCGATCGGGAAACCGTGCTCTTCCATCACCCAGCCGACCAGGCCCATCGCCAGCATGACGATGATGCCATAGACCGAATTGGTCATCGCGTAGGACCCGACGATGCAGAACATCAGGATGATCGGCAGCAGGATGTTGCGCGGAACCCGCAGCAACTGCTTGCTGGATTTGATCGCCGCCCAGCCCAGCGGCAGCATCAGCAGGTTGGCGAGAATGAAGATGATGAAGACGGCGTAGATGAATTGCGGGTTTTGCAGAAACACCGTCGGTCCGGGATTCATGCCCTTCATGTACAGCACGCCGATCACGATCGCGGTGATTGAATCACCGGGGATGCCGAACACCAGCGCCGGGATCCACGCCGCGCCGACCGCCGAATTGTTGGCGGAGGTCGCGTCGACGACGCCTTCGACGTGGCCGGTGCCGAACTTCTCCGGCTCCTTTGAGAAGCGCTTGGAGACCGCAAAGGAAATCCACGCCGCAATGTCGGCCCCGGCGCCGGGCAGGGCGCCGATCAGCACGCCGATGGTCGATCCGCGCAGGAAGTTGAACCAGTAACGTCTGAAGACGCCGAACACGCCGGTGAAGATATTGCCGATCCGCTGCGCGACGACCGCGCCGCCCTGGTCGATGCTGACCATGCCGCGCAGCAATTCGGATAGCGCGAACATTCCGATCATGGCCGGGATGAAGCTGATGCCCTGCAGCAGTTCGACGTTGCCGAAGGTGAAGCGCGGGAATCCCGCCGCCGGGTCGATGCCAATGCAGTTGATGGAGAGGCCCAGCAACAGCGACGTGATGCCCTTCAACGGCACATCGCTGGTCATGAACACCGCGCAGGTGAGGCCCAGCAGCGCCAGCCAGAAGTATTCGAAGGAGGAGAAATTGATGGCGACTTCCGCCAGCGCGGGCGCGCACAGGATCAGGATCGCGACGCCGATCAGCCCGCCCAGCACCGAAAACACCAGGTTGACGCCGAGATTGAGGTCCAGCTGCCCCTTCTTCGACATCGCATAGCTTTCATCCGTATAGGCGGCCGATGCCGGGGTCCCCGGAATGCGCAGCATTGCCGCGGGAATGTCGCCGGCGAAGATCGCCATCGCCGTGGCGGTGACGATCGCGCCGAGCGCCGGCACCGGGTCCATAAAGAAGGTGACGGGTATCAGCAGCGCGGTCGCCATCGTGGCGGTCAGCCCCGGCATCGCGCCGACGAACATGCCGAAGGCAGCCGACGCGATGATCACCCACAGAACGTGGGGATCAAAGACGAGGCTGCTGGCGGCGAGAAATGCGTCCATGGCGGCCTCAGAGGATCGCGTCGAGCCAGCCGCGCGGCAGCGGCACGCGCAGCAAGCTCGCGAAGAACCAGTACATCAGCAGCGCTCCGGACAGCGAAACCGCGACGGCCACCCGGGGGCGCACTCCGAGCCACAGCAACAGCACGGCGAGCGAGAGCGACGACAGTGGAATGAAGCCGATGCTCTCCGACATGAGGATGTAAAGTAGCACCAGCCCGATCACGAGCAGGAAAGTGGCGGCGCTGCGCGGCTCGCGCGCCCATGGCGCGAACGCCAGCCACCGCGCCCCGTGTTGTCGCGCTACGAGCCCGCGCCAGATCAGCAGCCCGCCGCAGACGATCAGGCCGCTGCCGAGGAGTCGCGGAAACAGCGACGGTCCGTACCTCTGACCGGGGAATTCCGGAAAGCTCGCGGTCAGCGTGATCATCGCTGCCGCAAACAGGATGAGCACCAGCCCGGCAATCGCGTCGTTGGCGCGCATGGATGCTCCTGGCTAGATCGGCATCGCGCCGTCGCCGCGGCGCACGGCTTCAGGTGATGGCAATCGCCTGGTCGGCGATCGGCTCTCGGACGATGAGGCCTTTGTCGATTCAGGTCTTGGTCGGCTCAGGTCTTGGCGATGCCGGCCGCCTTCATCGCTTCGCCCATCTGCTTGTCGCTGGCATCCATGAATCCGGCGAAGCCTGCGGCATCGTTCCACACCGTGCCGAACCCGCGCGACGCCATGAAGTCCTTGTATTCCTTGGAATTGTAGACCTTCTGCAGCGACTCTGTGAGCTTCGTCGCGATCGGCGCCGGAAGCCCCTTCGGTCCGGCGAATCCGCGCCAGGCGCCGGTCTTGTAGTCGATGCTCATGGCTTCCTTCAGGGTTGGAACGTCCGGGAAGGTTGCAGCGCGCGCCGGCGCCATCAGCGCGAGGCTGCGCGCCTTGCCGGCGTCGATCATCGCGCGCGCTTCCGGCACCGAGCAGGTGGTGAAGTCGATGCCGCCTGCGGCGAGATCCTGCATCGCAGGCGCCGCGCCGTTCGACGGCACCCAGGCCACCTGGTTCGGTGGCAGCCCCATGGCCTGCATCCAGCCCACCAATGCCAGATGCCAGATGCCGCCCTGGCCTGTCCCGGAGGCCTTGAACTTGCCGGCAGGCGCCGCCTTGATGGCGTCGGCGAGATCCTTGACGGTCTTGTATGGGGAGTCCGCCTTGACCTGAATGCCGGGCGGATCCTCGTTCATCAGCGCCAACGGCGTGAAATCCTTCGGCGTCAGCTGCGTCAGGCCGGCCCAGTGCATCATCGCGATCTCGACTGTGATGATGCCAAGCGTATAGCCGTCCGGCGCCGCCATTGAGATTGCCGAATGACCGACCACGCCGGAGCCCCCGGTGCGGTTCACCACGTTCACCGGCTGTCCGAATTCCTTTTCCAGCAACACCCCGACGATCCGTGCCGTCGCGTCCGTGCCGCCTCCAGCGCCCCAGGGGCAGATCAGCTGGATCGGCCGGGTCGGGTAGGAGGCCTGTGCGAATGATGGCTTCAGACCCAGGCCGTAAACCGCAGCCGTCGCGGCCGCCGAAGCCGCGAACGCGCGGCGCGTGATGATGGGCATGCTCGTCCTCCCACGGCGACGGTGAATCCCGTCGCTCTTATGCTCGGAGCATTATGCATCATCATCGGTCGGCTTCAAGACAGACTGATACGCCATCAATGGTGCGTAGCAGCGAACGCGCTTGATTGTCTAAAAAGTACGCCTCACGGTTTCGGGGCGTCATCCTTCGGCCTTGCGCCGCCGAAGATCGCGGTGCCCTCAGGCGTGAGGTAGGTTTTCAACTGCTCCCACGGCACGAACGCGACGTAGCTGCCTTCCGCATAAGGTCCAACGGCGTAAGGCGGATAGTGGAAGCTCAGGCCCGAACTCTTTCCGGCCTCCGTCGAAGGCGCCAGGGTCACCGCGCCGATCTTCAGAAGATTGGGAACAATGGACTTGATCCATTCGGTATCGGCCGCGTCCGCGCCGCGGGCCTTCTTCTCGGCCTTGAGCGAGTTGACAATGGCGGCGGCGATCGTTTGCAGCGTCGGTCCGCCGTCGGCGGTTTCAGTGAAGAACGGCCGGACGCTGATGCGCTTGCCGGCCGTCTTGTCCCACAGGATCGTATCGATGTCGTGGTTCGGATGCGCGCCGCCGGTGTTGGTGTAGTCGATCCGTAGGATGCTGACATATCGTCCGCCGACATCAGAGCGAGTCTGGTACTTGCGCTCGTACGTCCAGGGTCCGTTACGGAACATCTTGGGATCGTCCTTGCGCTCGTGCTCGGCGTCGCGGGCGTTCTGCTCGACCCACTTCTTGCCCTCCGCAAGAGCGTCAGCCGCCAGCGCTGGAATGGCCTTTATCGCGGCATCGAGCACCACGCGGCCATCGGCGGCCTTGGTTTTGACGGCGAAGTCGGGCTTCGGTTCGGCGGCGAGGGCGGGGAGGATGAGCGTGAAGCAGGCCAGCACAGCTAGCAGTTGATTACGCATGCGATATTACATTCCTAGCTGTGAGGCGCCAAACGCGGCCTGAAGGCAGCACTATATCACCTCGATCAGATCGTCGGCCATCCGCTCGCGGATCCGCGGCGTCAGTTCCTCGGGCAGCATCACATGCGGCCAGATCCCGATCGCATCCTCGATGATGTGCATCACCTTGAACAGGTTGAACGGCCGTTCGTCGCCGGTTCGCTCGGCTGCCTCAATCAGGATGTCGAGGTCGCTGTCGGGCCGGTGATCGCCGCGCACCCGCGAGCCGAATACCGCAAGCCTGGTGACGCCCAACGCCGTAATCGCCGGCGCAAGCTCCCGCAGCTTTGCGAGCATCATTTCGAGCGACCTGTCGGCGACCTGGCTCATCACCCGATGCTAGCATATTCGACCGCGCTGCGCAGCTACTCCGCCGCCTCGCTGTGCCCCAGCCGCGCATTGAGCTTGTGGATCAGCTCTTCCGCCGCATCCGCGATCACCGTGCCGGGCGGATAGATCGCCTCTGCGCCGGCCGCGTAGAGCGCGTCGTAGTCCTGCGGCGGCACCACGCCGCCGATCACGATCATGATGTCGTCGCGACCCTGTTTCTTGAGCGCGGCTTTCAACTCCGGCACCGCGCTGAGATGCGCGGCGGCGAGCGACGACAGGCCGAGAATGTGGACGTCGTTCTCCACCGCCTGCCGCGCGGCCTCGTCGGCGGTGGCGAACAGCGGCCCGATGTCGACGTCGAAGCCGACATCGGCGAAGGCCGACGCGATCACCTTCTGGCCGCGGTCGTGGCCGTCCTGGCCGATCTTGGCAACGAGGATACGCGGGCGTCGGCCTTCGGCATCCTCGAAGGCGTCGATCAGTGCCTGCACCTGCTCGACCCGATTGGACATGGTGGCGGCCTCCCGCTTGTAGACGCCGGTGATGGATTTCATCTCGGCGCGATGGCGGCCGAACACCTTCTCCATCGCGTCGCTGATCTCGCCGACGGTGGCCTTGGCGCGCGCCGCGTCGATCGCCAGCGCCAGCAGATTGCCGTTGCCGTTGCCGTCCTGCGCGCTTCGCGTCAGCGCCGCCAGCGCGGCGTCGACGTCGGCCTGGTTGCGTTCCTTGCGCAGCCGCGCCAGCTTGTCGATCTGCAGCCGCCGCACCGTGGAGTTCTCGACCTTCAGCACGTCGAGCGGCGCTTCGTTCTCCGGCTTGCACTTGTTGACGCCGATCACCGCCTGGCGGCCGGCATCGATCCGCGCCTGTGTCTTGGCGGAGGCTTCCTCGATGCGCAGCTTCGGCACGCCGGCCTCGATCGCTTTGGCCATACCGCCGAGCGCCTCGACCTCCATGATGTGGCCCCACGCCTTGGTCGCAAGGTCGTGCGTCAGGCGTTCGACGTAATACGAGCCGCCCCACGGATCGATGATCCGCGTGGTGCCGGTTTCCTGCTGCAGGAACAGCTGGGTGTTGCGCGCGATCCGCGCGGAGAAGTCAGTCGGCAGCGCCAGCGCCTCGTCGAGCGCGTTGGTGTGCAGCGACTGCGTATGGCCCTGCGTCGCCGCCATCGCCTCGATGGTGGTGCGCATCACGTTGTTGTAGACGTCCTGCGCGGTCAGCGACCAGCCCGAAGTCTGGCAATGGGTGCGCAGGCTGAGCGATTTCGGATCCTTCGGGTTGAACTGCGTCAGCAGCTTCGCCCACAGCAGCCGCGCCGCGCGCATCTTGGCGACTTCCATGAAAAAGTTCATGCCGATCGCCCAGAAGAACGACAGCCTCGGCGCGAAGCGGTCGACGTCGATGCCGGCGGCGAGGCCGGCGCGCAAATACTCGACGCCGTCGGCCAGCGTATAGGCCAGCTCGAGATCCTGCGTCGCGCCGGCTTCCTGCATGTGATAGCCGGAGATCGAGATCGAATTGTATTTCGGCATCTTCTGCGAGGTGTAGGCAAAGATGTCGGAGATGATCCGCATCGAGGGCGCCGGGGGGTAGATGTAGGTGTTGCGCACCATGAACTCCTTCAGAATGTCGTTCTGAATCGTTCCGGTGAGTTTTTCCGGCGGCACGCCCTGTTCCTCGGCGGCTGCCACGTAGAGCGCCAGGATCGGCAGCACGGCGCCGTTCATGGTCATCGACACGCTCATCTGATCGAGCGGAATGCCGGAGAACAGCGTGCGCATGTCGTAGATCGAGTCGATCGCCACGCCCGCCATGCCGACGTCGCCGGAGACGCGCGGGTGATCGGAATCGTAGCCGCGATGGGTGGCGAGATCGAACGCTACCGACAGGCCCTTCTGCCCGGCGGCGAGGTTGCGGCGATAGAAGGCGTTGGAATCCTCCGCGGTGGAGAAGCCGGCATATTGCCGGATAGTCCACGGCTGGTTGACATACATGGTCGGGTAGGGGCCGCGCAGGAACGGCGCGATGCCGGGATACGTGTCGAGGAAATCGATCCCGTCGAGATCGGATTCGGTATAGCCGGGCTTCACCCAAATGCCTTCGGGCGTCAGCCACGGCTCGCCAGCGACGGCCCCGGATGCATTATCCGCTGTCCTGAACTCGATATTGGCGAAGTCGGGGATCTTGCTCATGTCGCACGCATCTCAATCATGATCCGGCTGCTGATAGCTGAACACGTTCGCGAGCTTGGCGGCCCCCATGTTCTGCATCGTGGTCTTGCTCGGCAGGTTGGAGATGGTGCCGACCCAGCCGAGCCGGGACTCCGTGCCGAACTGCAACGTCGGGACAACGCGGTCGGGGCGGTCGAAGGTTCCGGTCATCATCTCGATGCTTGGACCGCCGATCTGGCGATAGCTCATCGGAGTGCCGCAGGCCGCGCAGAAATCGCGCTCGGCGATCGACGAGGAGCGGAACGTCGACGGCGTGCCGTGGGTCCAGGCAAAGTTCGCGTGCGGGACGTCGGCCAGCGATGCGAAGGGGGCACCGCTGGCCTTCTGGCACATGCGGCAGTGGCAGATGCTGACGCGGGTTGGCGCTGCGGTAATCGCATAGCGCAGCGCACCGCACTGGCAGCCGCCTGTCAGCATGGGTTTGGGTCCGGTCATGCGGCCTCGATCCGTTGATAGGCGCCGGTCAACATCGCCAGCGCATCGCCACCCGCGACGATAAAATCCTGGACACCGGCGGCACGAAGGGCCGCCTCATGGTCGCCAGGCTTGCCTGCCAGATAGATATGTTTCGCACCGGCAGCCTGGAGCGCCTGCGCGGCGGCCGTGGCCAGCCCGGCATAGACCTTGTCGGACGAGCACAGACACACCAGCTCTGCGTTCGAGTCGGTGAAAGCGGCGGCAAGCGCGGCCGGCTCAGTAAAGCCCGCGCTATCGATGGCCTCGATTCCCCCGGTCCCGAAAAAGCTCTTCGCGAAGGTCGCCCGGGCGGTGAAGTCCGCCGGCGTGCCGAGGTTGGCCAGAAATACTTTCGGCCGCGCGCCCTTGCGGGCCAGCAGATGGTCGGATTTGTCGCGCAGCCGCTCGAAAGGGGCCGCGAGGCGGATCGGCTGCAACGCGTTGAAGGTGATCTTGTCCTTGCCGTATGGCGCAGCCGCGACCGGCTTGGCCTTCAACACCGTCGCACGGGCTTCGTGCAGGTTCGGAAACTCGCTGGCGCCGGTCAGCACCTCGCGGCGCCTGGCAATCGCAGCTTGGCGCGCGGCGCGTGTCGCGGACACCTTGGGCTGAAACACGTTATTGCCGATTGCGGGAAACGCGCCGCCCGCCGCCTCGATCTGCTGGAACATCGCCCACGCCGCCTCGCACAATTCGCCGGTCAACGCCTCGATACCGCCGGCGCCGGCGGCGGGATCGGCCACCTTTGCGAGATTGGCTTCTTCCAGCAGGACCAGCTGCGTATTCCGCGCCACGCGCCGCGCGAATGCGTCCGGCAGACCGAGCGCCAGCGTATGCGGCAACACGCAGACCGAATTCGCGCCGCCCAGTCCGGCGGAGAATGTCGCCATCGTCGCGCGCAGCATGTTCACGTAAGGGTCGCGCTGTGTCAGCATCCGCCAGGCAGTTTCCGCGGCGATGAAAAGCGGCTTCGGTGTCAGGCCGCAGCTCTCCTCGATGCGCGCCCATAGCAGCCGCAGCGCGCGAAACTTTGCGAGCGTCAAAAACTGATCGGCGTCGGCGGCCAGTCGCGCATAAAGCATGTCGCGCGCGGCATCGAGCGCGATGTTGGCGTTTTCCAGCGCGCGCAGATAGGCCACCGCGACGGACAACACATAGGCCAGTTCCTGGACCTCGGAGCCGCCCGCGTCGTGAACGATCCGGCCGTCGGCGACGGCGAAGGGGCCCTTGAAGCCGCGCGCCGCCAGTTTCTTGATCGCTTCGGTGACAGCCGGCGCCATCTCCCACCAATTATAGGCGCTCTCGCCCCACACCGCCGTGGCGCCGATCGGGTCGTAGCCGAAGCGGATGTCGCAAGCGGCCGGATCGATCGCGCGACGGTCGATCAGGTGGGCGAGATAGGTCGCCGCCATGCGCGACTGCGGCCCGGCATGCAGTTCGATGCCGATGCCGGCGTCGATGAAGATGCCGTCAAGCAGCGCATCGATGTTGTCCTGCGTTGCCTCGAGCCCGAAGCCGCGCGCGCCGTTGGCGCCGGCCAGCACCAGCGCAAGCCCGGTCGCGCCGTTTTCAAGATCGTGCAACGCCTGCTTGTTGGCAGCGCGGGCGTCCGGATGATCGATCCGCTGCATGATCTGCCACGGCGCCGCGGCCGCGCGGCTCGCGATCGGCGCCGCCCCTTGGGCGCGCGGATAGATCGGTTGGATCGCGATGCCGTCATAGGTCTTGCTGACGAGCTTTTCGAACGGCGCGCCTTTCAGCACGCCGTCGACCAGCTTGCGCCAGTCGTCATAGCTCGCAGGGGCGAAATCGGCTGCGAGTCGAAGCTGGTCGGATGCGGTCGGCATGCTAAAAAATCGCTCCCGGACGGTTCGTTGGTTACGGCTGAAAATGCCACGCGGGGCCCCCCAAGCCAAACGGTAGTTTTTGCAAGGGATGACGGCTGCCGGTCAGGCGAGGTCCGGTAGCCGCTCGATTCCGGCCGTGGACAGGGTTTGCAGAGCGTTTCGCGCCGTCCGGCCGCCGATCGGCCGGTCGGGTGCGATCTCCGCCAGCGGCACCAGAACGAAGGCGCGCTCGAACAGCCGGGGGTGCGGCACGGTCAGTTCCGGCTTGTCGATCACCATGTCGCCGTAGGCCAGCATATCGAGGTCGAGCGTGCGCGGCCCCCAGCGGGTCTCGCTGGCGCGGTCGCGGCCGAACTTCTTCTCGATCTTGTGCAGCGTGAACAGCAGCGCGTGCGGATCGAGATCGGTATCGATCCAAATGCAGGAATTGATAAAACGGGCCTGCAGCGCGTCGCCCCAGGGTGGCGTGGCGTAGTCCGATGAGCGCGCCAGCAACGCGGCCTGCGTCATGCCGCAGATGTTGGCGACGGCCTTTCGGAACGTGTCGCGGACATCGCCGACATTGCCGCCCAGCCCGATCAGAACATCAGCCATTCGAGGACGACCGGCTGCGGCTGAGGATGACGCCGACGTCGTCGAAGATCGCCGCGATCGGCGCGTGCGGCTTGTGCACCGTGACCTTCACCGCCAGCACCTTCGGGAAGGCGGCGAGGATGGCGTCGGCCATCGCGCCGGCCGCACGTTCGAGCAGGCGATAGTTGACGTTCTTGAACGCCGCCGTCGCGCTCGCCACGACATTGGAATAGGACACCGTGTCGGAAAGCCGATCGGTGCGCGAGGATTCCGACAGGTCGGCGGTCAGTTCGAGGTCGATCACGAAGCGCTGCCCGACCTCCGTTTCGTGGTCCATCACGCCATGCCGTGCGTGGATCACCAGGCCGCGGATGAAGATGGTGTCGCTCATCGCTGATCCTCGATCGCGCGCGCCACGCGCAGCGCCTGTACGGTTTCCGCGACATCGTGCGCACGGATGATGGTTGCGCCGGCCTGCGCGGCAACGAGATGCGCCGCGATGGAGCCGCCGAGCCGTTGCTGCGGCTCCGACGGCGACACGCTGCTGATGAATCGTTTGCGCGATGCCCCCACCAGCAGCGGCAGGCCGAAGCTGTTCAACTCGCTCAGCTGCGCCAGCACCCTGATGCTTTGCTCCGGCGTCTTGCCAAAGCCGATGCCGGGGTCGAGAACGATATGGCCGTCCGGAATGCCGGCTGCGGCCGCGATGTCCAGCGAGCGAGCGAAAAACGCTTTGATATCGGCCATGATGTCGATAGCGGGATCGGCGCGGTCGCGATTGTGCATCACGATGACCGGCGCGCCCCGTCGGGAAATTGCTGCCGCCATGTCTGGATCGCGCTGCAACCCCCAGACGTCGTTGGCAATCGTCGCGCCCTGATCGAACGCCCACGCCACCACGGCGGCTTTCATGCTGTCGATCGAGACCGGCGTACCGAGCGCTGCAACCTGGGCCAGCACGGGCCGAAGCCGCGCGATTTCCTCCTCGGCCGAGACGGCCTGCGGCGCGCCATAGGGCCTGCTGGATTCCGCGCCGATGTCGATGATATCCGCGCCTTCCGCGATCATCCGAACGGCCTGTGCGTGGGCCTGTTCCGGCTGAAGAAACGCACCGCCGTCGGAAAACGAGTCCGGTGTCACGTTGAGAACGCCCATCACCGCGGGACGCGGACGCGCCAGCATCGCCCCGAGCAGCGGATGCGTCACGGACGATGGCGGCGCAGCAGGTCGGAGCAGGGCGGACATAGCGTCGATGTGCGCGGTCCGGATAGCCAAGTCAAGCCGGCCAAATCTGCCAACCGGGTCAGGCCAACGAAGCCTGGCCGGATGATACGGTGCGCCGGAAAAACGCTCAGTAGGTGATCTTCAGCGGCAGCTTGCGGGCTGCTGCCATCAGTTGCTCGACCGATTTCTCGGACGGCAGCACCTGGACCAGCTTTCGCTTGGTGTTTGCATCTTTCATGTTCTGCGCCAGCCTTGCCGGGTTGCGCAGGGTAAACTCGCGCAGGGTGCTGACGCCGGCTGCGCGCAGCAGTTCCGCCTTCGCCTTACCCATGCCCGGAATCCGCATGCAATCGGCAATGTTGGCCCATTCGAGCAGCTGCTGTTCGCTGATACCGGTCTTCGCCGACAACGCCTTGCGGCCTTTCACGGTGCGAGCGGCTTCAAGCAACCCTTCCGTGGTGCGGATCCCGGCAGACTTGAGCTTCGACGCGGCCGTCGTGGTCAGACCGTCAATGGCAGAAAGAGGATATGTCATGGTACTCAAAAAATAAGGATCAAGAAAACTGGCTGAGCCCGGGGGTGCCCGCAACGATCTCGCCCATGCGTTCGGCACCGATTTTGTCGCGTCCAAACTTGAAAAGTTCACGCGCCACGCTGTTGATTTCCGACATTCCGAGACCGAGACCCATCAGCTTGGCGCCGAGCGCCATCACGCCGCCGCCCATCAGGCGCCCCATCAGGCCGCGGCCACCGGCGGATTCAATCGCCGCTTCCGCGCCAGGGATGGTGTCGATCAACGCTTGAACCTTGTCGGTGGGGCCTTCGCTTCGCAGGAAGCCGAGGATGATTCCTATCGTCTTGCCGGCAACATCCTTGTCCAGGCCGACCTTGGCGGTAAGCCGATCGATCAATTCGTCCATAACGCCCCCACTCTGCCAGCCGTTGCCAGACCAGCATTGAATTTATCTTGATCCCCCGCGCCGCGGAATACAAGCAAACACACTGCGGGACGAGCGATTGCGTATGCGATCGTGCCGACAGTGTTGCAACATTGCACGGGCGAATGCAAAATCGCGGCGTCGTCGCTGTGAAGCGGTTGTCTGATTGCCGAGCCGGTAGACCTGCGGGCGAGCGCAGGACAACGAAGACGTCATCGGCTGGCGAGTGGTTCATGATGCGCGACAGCAGGGCTGTTCACGCGCGGAGAAGCGATAGATGTCAACGGCCAGCAGCACGATGGGCGACACCGACGACAAGATGTTCATCGGCAAGGGAGACGAGGCGGCCTGGCTGACGCTCGCGCTTGGCAATCGCCACGGCCTCGTCACCGGCGCCACCGGAACCGGCAAGACGGTGTCGTTGCAGGTGATGGCCGAAGGGTTTGCGCGTGCGGGCGTTCCGGTGTTCGCATCCGACATCAAGGGCGATCTGTCGGGCATCGCTGAACCGGGCGAGCCGAAGGATGCCCTGCTGAAGCGCGCTGCGGCGATGAACCTGACGTTCCAGCCCGACCAATTTTCGACCGTGTTCTGGGACGTGTTCGGCGAGCAGGGCCATCCGGTGCGCGCAACGGTCGCGGAGATGGGGCCGCTGCTGTTGTCGAGAATGCTCGATCTCAACGACGTCCAGGAAGGCGTGCTGAACGTTGCGTTCCGGGTCGCGGACGATGCCGGCTACCCGATGCTGGACCTCAAGGACCTGCGCGCGATGCTCGACGCGATTGCGCCGGCGGGTGCGCGCAAGGCCGATGACGATGTCGACGAACTGGCTCCGATCAGGGACGCGGCGAAGAAGCTTGGCAACGTCACGAAGCAGACCATCGGCACCATCCAGCGCCAGCTGCTGGTGCTGGAAAATCAGGGCGGCCACAATTTCTTCGGCGAGCCAGCGCTGCAGCTGGAAGATTTCCTGCGCACCGATCGCGACGGACGTGGCATCATCAACATGCTCGCCGCCGACCGGCTGATGCAGAGCCCGCGGCTCTACGCGACCTTCCTGCTGTGGATGCTGTCGGAATTGTTCGAGCGGCTGCCCGAGGCGGGGGACCCGCCGAAGCCGAAGCTGGTGTTCTTTTTCGACGAGGCCCATCTGCTGTTCGACGACGCGCCGAAGGCGTTGATGGACAAGATCGAACAGGTGGTGCGGCTGATCCGCTCGAAGGGCGTCGGCGTGTACTTCGTCACGCAGAACCCGATCGATGTGCCTGACAAGGTCTTGGCGCAGCTCGGCAACCGGGTGCAGCACGCGTTGCGCGCCTTCACGCCGCGCGACCAGAAGGCGGTGAACGCGGCCGCCAAGACGTTTCGTGCCAATCCCAAGCTCGATACCGTCGAGGCCATCACCCAGCTCGGCAAGGGCGAGGCGCTGGTATCGTTCCTGGAAGGCAACGGCACCCCGGCGATGGTCGAGCGGGTGATGGTGCGGCCACCGACGGCGCAGATCGGGCCGATCACGCCGGAGCAGCGCAAGGCCATCATTGCCGGCAGTCCGATGAAGGGCCGCTACGAGACGGCCGTCGACTCGGAATCGGCTTACGAGATGCTGCAGAAGCGTGTCGCCGAGACCGCGGTGACCAAGGAGGACGGTGGCTTCCTCGGCCAGCTCGGCACCATGGTGGGGTCGATCTTCGGCACCGGCCCGCGTCGCGGCCGGCTGTCGACCGGGCAGGTCGTCGCCCGCGACGTCACCCGCTCGGTGACCAACAAGGTGATCGGCGGCATCGCGGCCGATCTCGGCAAGTCGGTCGGCGGTTCGCTCGGCAGCTCGGTCGGCCGTGCCATCGTGCGCGGCGCACTCGGCGGCCTGCTGCGGCGCTAACGCCCTTACGTATCCAAGGACATGACAATGACCAACGCCTCGCAACTGCAGCCGGTGCTCGACCGGGTCGATGCCGATTTCGACAACGCGCTGGAGCGGCTGTTCGCGCTGCTGCGGATCAAGTCGATTTCGGCCGATCCGGCCTTCGCCGGCGATTGCCGCAAGGCGGCGGATCATCTGGCCGCCGACATCGCGACGCTCGGCTTCAATACCGAGGTGCGTCCCACCGCCGGGCATCCGGCGATCGTCGCGACCGCAAAAGCCAACACGGGCGGGCGGCCGCATGTGCTGTTCTACGGCCACTACGACGTGCAGCCGGTCGATCCGCTGGAGCTGTGGCACCGCCCGCCGTTCGACCCGGTGGTGACCACGCACGCCGACGGTCGCAAGATCATCGTCGCGCGGGGCGCGCAGGACGACAAAGGGCAGCTGTCAACCTTCGTCGAGGCCTGCCGCGCCTGGGTCGCGGTGACCGGCGCATTGCCGCTCGACCTCACCATCGTGATCGAGGGCGAGGAGGAGGTCGGCTCAAAGAACTTCGTCCCCTTTCTTGAGGCCAACAAGGCCGATCTCGCGGCCGACTTCGCGCTGGTGTGCGATACCGGGATGTGGGATCCCGAGACGCCGGCCATCACCACGTCGCTGCGCGGGCTGGTCTACGAGGAAGTGAAGATCAAGGCCGCCAATCGCGATTTGCATTCCGGAATCTTCGGCGGCGGCGCGCAGAATCCGATCCGCGTGCTGACGCGCATTCTCGGCGGGCTGCACGACGAGCACGGCCGCATCACCATTCCCGGCTTCTATGACGGCGTGAAGGATCTGCCGCCGGATATTCTGGCGCAGTGGAAGAAGCTGAACCTGACCTCGGACTCGTTCCTGAAGCCGATCGGGCTCTCCATCCCGGCCGGCGAGGACGACCGGCTGCTGATCGAGCAGATTTCGTCGCGCCCGACCTGCGATATCAACGGCATCGTCGGCGGCTACACAGGCGAAGGCTCGAAGACGGTGATCGCCGCGGAAGCGTCGGCGAAGGTCTCGTTCCGGATTGTCGAGGGCCAGGATCCGAAAAAGATCCGTGAGTCTTTCCGCGCCTATGTCACCCAGCGGTTGCCCGCAGATTGCACGGCCGAATTCCTCGACCACTCCAACGCGCCTGCGATCGCGCTCGACTGGGGCATGAAGCCATTGGCGGCAGCGAAGCGCGCGCTCACCGACGAGTGGGGCAAGGAGGCCCTGCTGATCGGCTCCGGCGCCTCGATCCCGATCGTCGCCGATTTCAAGCGCACCCTCGGTCTCGACACCGTGCTGGTAGGCTTCGGTCTCGACGACGACAATATCCATTCGCCCAACGAGAAGTACGACCTCAACAGCTTCCACAAGGGCATTCGCTCCTGGGTGCGGATCTTGGGCGCGCTCGCGGACGCGCCGCGCGCGTGATGCGCGATTGCGTGCGCACCTAGAAATGCGCAGAGCGTTGCTACACATGCTGTGTCATGCCCGGACTTGATCCGGGCATCCATCGACTTCAAAAGGACTCTCGCAGAGAAGATGGATTGCCGGGTCAAGCCCGGCAATGACACCGGGTGGGGACGATCCCCCGGACACAACTCACAAAAACGCCGCCCGGAATTGGGCGGCGTTTGCATTCGTAGTGCAGAGGTCGTGTGGCCTCTGGCTACACGATCATCGGCCGGAAATCAATTCCGGTAGCTGGGATCGAGGCGGTCCAGCTTGCGCAGCAGCGGCGGCCAGACCAGCTTGGTCGAGCGCAGTTCCATCGCGTCGCGATTGGCGATCAGCGTCTCGTTCTTCTCCACCACGATCTTCTCGATCGGGTAGGCGGTCGGGCCCAGCATCCGGGTCCGCACCTGCATCGTGCAGGCGCGCTCCAGGTGGAACATGCGTTCGAAGGCGGAGGCGACCGTGCGCCCCACGGTGAGCGTTCCGTGGTTGCGCAGCAGCATGTGGTTGTGGTTGCCGAGGTCGCGCTGCAGCCGCGGGCGCTCCTCGTGGTCCAACGCAACGCCCTCATAGTCATGATAGGCGAGGTCGCCGGTGACGAAATGCGCGGTCTGGTTCAGCGGCTGCAGCCCCTCGAGGCAGCTCGCCACCGCGGTGCCGTCCGGCGTGTGCAGATGCATCACGCAGCCGGCGTCCTCGCGGACTTCGTGGACCGCCGAATGGATGGTGAAGCCTGCCGGGTTGATCTTGTACTCGCTGGCAGTGAGCTGATTGCCGTCGAGGTCGACCTTGACCAGGCTGGACGCGGTGATCTCGTCGAACATCAAGCCGTAGGGGTTGATCAGGAAGTGATGATCGGGCCCCGGCACCCGCGCGGAAATGTGGGTATCGACCAGATCGTCCCAGCCGTAATAGGCCACCAGCCGATAGCACGCAGCGAGGTTCACGCGCTGCTCCCACTCGGCTTCGGTCATTTCCGACGGGATGCTCTTCAGGCGGGCTTCGGCTGGCGACATGATGGTTCCTCCGTTGCGGTGTTGGACGCAAGCCTAGACCCGCTCCGGCGAACCAGCAAGGCGATGCGGTGTCACGGCGCCGGTATGGCCAGCAGGTCTGGGATGCTGCTGCCGCGGATGTCGTAGACCCGCGCAAAAACGACGTCGTCGCGCTTGATCTCGGCGATCACCGGCGCGGTCAGGCCCTTGCAGTAGAACTCGCCGAGCGTCATCGCGAAGTCGGCCGCCTGCGAATCCCATCCGATGGTGAAGTCCGGACCGAGCGCGACCTGGGCGGGGCGCTGCGGGCCGCATACTGCGACTTTCCATTTGCGACCGGCCGGCACGACCTCCTGACGTTCGACCAGCTGCTCGCGCAGCGCGTCGGACGCCTGCTTCAACGCCAGACCCCAATAGTCCAGCATGAACAAGCGGTCGGCGCCTCGTACGGATCCGACGATGTGATTGAAGTGGGTGTACTGGTAGGGATGCAGGCGGATCATCTCGCCGAGCGGCAACAGAAGGCCGAACGAGAATACGGCGACCACGGCAGCCTGCGCACCGCGGTGATGGACCTTCAGCCAGTCCATCAACGAGGCGAAGGCGACGCCGGCCAGCACCGTCATCGGCGGGATCACGAAGATGAAATGCCGGATGCCGTTGTAAAGGGCCGGGCGCTTGACCATGGCAATGACCAGCGGCAGCGTTGCGGCGAGCGTCAGCATCAGCAGGACGGTCTTGCGGCGCGGCGTCAGACGCTTGCCGGGCAGCAGGATCAGCGTGCCGAGCACGCCCGCCACCGTCAGGACCAGCAGCAATTCGGGAAGCTGCAGCGCGAACAAGGTCGGCAGGTAAGACCATGGCATGTCCGGCACCGATACCAACGCGCCGTCGAACATCTCCTTCCACGGCTTTTCGAAGAAATGCGAAAAGTAGGTCAGCGCACGAAGCGGGTTGGCCGGCTCCATGATCGCCCAGGGCCAGATCAGCCCCATGATCAGGTAGCCGAAAACCAGTCCGGGGATCATCACATAGAGCACATGAACGAAACGACGGGCGGCCTCGCGAACGCCGTTGGCGCCGATTTCTCCGCGCAATAGCGGGACGAAAGCGACGAGCGCGTAGACCAGCGCCAGTCCGCCGAGGATCCTGGATCCGATCGAGAGCCCGGCGCCGATGCCGACAATCAGGATCGTCGCCGGCGAGGGGGCGGGGTACTCATCGGCCAGCCGCACCAGGCCGAGCATCAGGATGATCATCGCAACCGCGAATGGCGCATCCTTCGGGTTCATGAACATGTGGCCATAGAAGGTCGGGCACAGCGCCAGCAGCAGCACAGTGGCCAGCCCCGCGACCGGACCGCCAACCCGTCGTGCCAGGCGCCAGGTGACCGCGAGCCCGACCAGACCAACCACCGCGCCAAGCAGCCGCCGGGTTTCGAACAGCTCGAGAGGGATGATTTTGTGCAGCAGTGCGGCGACCACGTCGAAGCCGCCCCCATACATATACAGGTTGGCGAATGACAGGGCGGCGGTGTCCCGGAAACCTGACCCGAACATTCGCAGCAGCAGGTCGGCATATTCGGCGTGGGTGTAGTCGTCCCACCCGAGGCCGTAATCGTGGAACGTAAAGCCGGCGACAACCGCTACGATTGCCAGCACGGCAAGCGAGAGTTCGTCGCAAGTTCTCTCGACCGAACGTCCCGCAGGAGCGTCGATGGAGGACGTCGTGATGGCTGACATGACTCGATTAAAACCCAGCGTCCCCGGTGGCCCAGCGCTGCGCCAAGGCACTTTTCCCCAGCCCGGTATAGCGTAGTTCCTTTGAGCAAGTAATTGCAAATTGTGGCGCAATTCTTCTAACGAAATGCTGCAATTGCGGGGGGATAGCGATTAATGTGGCGTGCACAGCACAAATTGGGGCGAAGGGCTATGTTGGTTGCCGAGCGCGGCATCCGGCTGGACGTGTAGTCTGAAGCGCTGTTCATGATTGCCGCTTGGCCGCCCAGGCAATATGACAGTATTGTCAGTGGCCGAGTGTAGGGTCGCGGCGGGGCGGAGTGACAATGATGGCGCTTGTGGCAGCCGGTATCGGCTTTCTGTTAGCTGGGCTGCTGGCGATTGTGTTTGGAATTCCGGTCAAGGAATTCAGCTTCGGCAACACCCTCATTCTTTGCGGAGCGATCGGCGTGGGGACCGGTGCGATCCTGCTGGGGTTGGCCTCGGTCGTTCGTGAACTGAAAGCGATGTCTCGCGGCGGTCTGTCCGTAGGCGCTTCGGACACGCCTCGCTTGCCGGCGCGGCCGCGCCTACCGGGGAGCGGCCAGTCGGAGCCGCAGCCGGCCACCGATGGACCGCTTTTCAGCCGCGACCAGCCGCAGCCGGAGCGCGCCGCGCCTGACATTGCTGCGCCGCAGATCGATGTCGGTGCGGAGCCTTCGTGGCAGAGCGATGCCGTCGAGCGTGATCCGCCGCCGCCGGCCGAGCCGACCCCGCCTCCCGCAGAGCCGCCCAAGGTCCGCCGCAACCTGCTGTTCTCATCCTCATCGCGCAAGGAACGCGAGCGGCTGGCCCGAGGCTCGGAGCCGGATGCCGCAGGATCACCGACCTCGCCGATCCTGCCGGATTCCGCCGCACCGGCCGAGCCGAAGGAGCCGTCGCCGCGGACCTTCGATCAGGCCTGGCCCGAGCCAAGGCCGCGGCTGGACCCCGCGCTCCGCCGTCCTTCGCCCCCGCCCGCAGAGCCGGCCGAACCCGCTGCTCCCGAAACCGGGGATGATAGCGACACATCCGTCACCGTGCTGAAATCCGGCGTTGTCGACGGCATGGAGTATTCGCTTTACTCGGATGGTTCGATCGAGACGGTGATGCCGGAAGGCAAAATGCGGTTCGCATCGATCGACGAGTTGCGCTCGCATCTCGACCAGCGGCCATCATGACCGAATCGGTCGGCAATAATTTCATCGACCTCACGGCCGAAATCGTTGCCGCTTACGTCAGCCATAATCCGATGCCGGCGTCCGAATTGCCCGCGTTGATCGGCCAGATCCACGCCGCATTGGTTCGGGTGTCCGCGGGCAAGTCCGAGCCGCCGCGCGAGCCTGCGAAACCCGCGGTGTCGTTGAAGAAGTCGATGACGGCGGATTATCTGATCTGCCTGGAGGACGGCAAGCGCTTCAAGTCGCTCAAGCGACATCTGCGTCAGCGCTACAACATGACTCCGGATCAGTACCGCGAGAAATGGGGCCTCGCTCCGGACTATCCTATGGTGGCGCCCAATTACGCCGTGGCACGATCGCAGCTCGCCAAGAAGATGGGCCTCGGCCAGCAGCGGCGTCGCCGCAAATAGCAAAAAGTCGGGGCGACTTATCCCCGGGGGTTGAAAGCCTGGCTAGGATATAAGAAATTATTCCTAGAGAGGTGTCCGATGCCCCAAATGTCCAGTTCCCACGCGACATCGTTGCAGAGCAGTCTCCCCAGCATGCGACCGCCGGTCCCGGACGGCATCTGTCGCCGGATCATTAGCCGTGTCGCGGTTGATTATGGCCTTTCGCCGGATGAATTGACCGCACCGACGCGTGGGCGGCCGCGGATCGCCTTCGCGCGGCAGGTGGCGATGTACCTTGCCCATGTCGGATTCGCGCTGAGTTTCGAGATGATCGGCCGCGCCTTTGGGCGCGATCGCACCACCGTCGCCCACGCCTGCCGGGTGGTCGAGGACGCCCGCGATGATGTCTGGTTCGATTGCCGGCTGGCCGTCCTGGAGCGGGCCTGTCATGCGGAGCCCACCGCCAAGCGGGCTGGCCAATGACGCGGCGCAGTCGCGGCGCGGCGAAACCGCGCGATGCACAGCCGCGCCCCGAGCCGGTCGACCGGTTTCGCGCCCAGCATCTGTCGCTGTCGACCCGCGATGTCATGACCGCGGACGGCATCGCCGAAGTCATGGTGGACGATGGCGAAAGTCCTCTGGCGTGGCTCGCGCGGCGCAAGGGCCGGGACGGTCAGCCGATGATCAGTGCCGGCCAGTTCATGGCGGGAGAAAAACTGCGCGCCGACTTCACCCGCGGGCAGCTGACGCCGCGCGTCACTTCGAACTGGGGCGCGCCGGCTGGCCGGCGTGGCGCCGGAGCTGGTGCCGGCGACATGACGGATATGGTCGTGGCGTCGCGGCAGCGGGTGCGCCTGGCAATGGAGGCGTGTGGGCCCGAATTCTCCGGGCTGCTGCTCGATGTCTGCTGCTTCCTCCGCGGGCTCGAGGAGGTCGAGCGCGAGCGCGGCTGGCCGGCGCGGTCGGCCAAGGTGGTGCTGCAACTCGGCCTGGATCGGCTGGCGCGGCACTACGGCGTCGATCGTGCGGCCTGTGGTGCAGCGGCGATTCGCAGTTGGACGGCAGAAGACGCCGGAACGTCGGCGGACTAGCCGTCGTCAGGTCGAGGCCGCGAGCGACTCCCGCGCGTCGCTGCGGATCCGGTCGACCATCGACCGCAGCCCGTTCGAGCGCTGCGGAGTCAAATGCTCGCGAAAGCCGAGTTCATCGAACACCGCGATCGCGTCGGTGGCGAGAATATCGCGCGGCGTGCGATCCGACACCAGCGCCAGCAGGATCGCAATCAGCCCGCGCACGATATGCGCGTCGCTGTCGCCGAGATAGCTCAGCCTCGGCTCGCCGCCGTCACCACGGTCGAGCTTGCGCGAGAGCCAGACCTGGCTGGCACAGCCATTGACCTTGTTGGCGGCGGAGTGCTCGGCCTCCGGCATCGGCTCGAGCGTGCGTCCGAGTTCGATCACGTAGCGATAGCGATCGTCCCAATCGTCCAGCAGCGCGAAATTGTCCCTGATCTCGTCAATGGTCGTCATCGCCATCCGCATGTTCGGTCCCGGGCCGCTCACCCGGTGGGAGCGGTCAGTCGAGCGTCCAGACAGATATATGGGAACGGCAGCGGTCGAAAGCGATATCGGGCTGCAGCCGGGGCAACGCTATTCGGCGCTGGCCACCGGGCCGGGCAGCCGCCATTCGGGGTTGAGGTCGTCCGGCGTCAGCGTGTCGCGCGAGCCGGCATTTACCGGGCGCGCGTCGCCGTCGGCATCGCCATCGATCGACCCGGTGTGATCGGGCGGCTTCTTGTCGGTGATGATCTGATACAGCTTGCGGGCGCCGTCCTTGGCCCGCTCGCCGATCGCTGCCGCGGCCTGGCCGCCGACCTCGCAGGCCGCCGGCTGGCGCTTGCAGAACTGGCTCATGTCCGACACCGCCGCGCTTGCGGCCGAGACCGCGTCGGAGGCGCCGAGCTGCGGCGCGTTTGGTGAATCCGGCGTGCTCTCTCTGGGCAGCAGCACGAGCACCAGCCCGAGCCAGAATGCCATGCGAAGAAGGAAAAACATTTCGCGACCCCGTCCGTCGTCCGTCTCGTTGCGATTCAACTCGCAATCTGTTCGTGGAGTAGCAGCGGTCGATAAATGCGAAGTGAGCGTATCGACACGAATTCGATGAAACTGAGCGGAAAATGCGAACAGTTTGATTCGCTGTAAATATTCGATTGATGCGTAATTCGTGAGTTCTCACGCATGTCCACCAATTCGAAACCATACCAATGCCGCGACGGAAACGTTGCGTTCACCATCAGTGCGAATTGACCCCGCCGGACAGCGCCAAATACGGCCACGCCAGCGGCGTTTTGCCATCGGCCGCGCTGCCTTAGCGTTCGCTTAATCGACCTCTGACACGGTGAGTCAACGATAAAGGGGGCGTTGCGGCACGTCGTCGCGACGAACAAGCCGAGACGCGAGTAACTTGACAGTATCGAAGACCATCCGCGAGTGCCTTGACGCCCTGCTGCATCCCTCCGCGCGATGCGATGCACTGGCCAGCGCGCGGCACCGTGCGTTCATTGCGCCGCGGCTGCTCGGCAGTCTCGCGGCGCTCGCGACATTCCCGATCTATCTGGCGCTGCGCGGCGCGCCGGCGCCGCTCGAGGTCGCGGCATTCGCCTGGCTGATCACGCCGATCCTGCTGGCGTATTTCCTGTCGCGAACCGGTCGCTACGAGAGCGCCCACGTGCTGTCGTCGCTGTCGCTGGTCAGCCTGGTGATGATCATCGCGTTCGGCACCGGCGGCATCCGATCGTTTGCGGCGATCTGGCTCGTGGTGGTTCCGCTCGAAGCGGCGCTGTCCGCGTCGCGCCGCGTTGTTTCCTTTGCGACCGCGCTGGCGCTCGGCGCGGCGATCGCGCTGGTTGCGATGGGGCAGGCCGGCGTTCTGCCCCAGGTTTCCGACGCCTCGCACGGAACGCTGACGGCGATCGGCGTCAGTTCGGCGTTGCTCTACGCAGCAGGACTGGCGTTCGGCGCCGAGTCGCTGGCGCGGACCAGTGTCGCGCTGTTGAACGTCGAGGAAGACCGCTACCGCCTGCTGGCGCGGAACATGAGCGACGTGATTTCGCGGCATAACCGCAACGGAGCCGTGCTCTTCATCTCGCCGGCGGCAGAGACTCTACTCAACACGCCGACGCAACGTCTGCTCGGCCATGGCCTGTTCGACCGCGTCCACGTTGCCGACCGTCCGGCGTTTCTCACCGCATTGTCCGACGCCGCACGCGGTGGCGAAGGCCGCAGTGTCGAATTCCGGGTGCGTCGCGAAACCGGCCGCGCCGAACGCGGCCGCACCCCTACCTCGGATTTCATCTGGCTCGAAATGCGATGCAGGCCGATGGAGCAGGCCGCCGGCAAGCCGGCCGAGGCCGATGCCGAGGTCGTCGCGGTGATGCGCGACGTCACCGACCGCAAGCATCAGGAAGAAGCGCTCGAACTGGCGCGCGGCGCGGCAGAACGCGCCGATGCCTCGAAGAGCCTGTTCCTCGCTACCATGAGCCACGAACTGCGCACGCCGCTCAATGCCATCATCGGCTTCTCCGAGATGATCGTGCAGGAAGATTCGCTGATGATCGACGCGGCGCGCCGCAAGGAGTACGCGCAGCTGATTAACGATTCCGGGCAGCATCTGTTGTCGGTCGTCAACGGCATCCTCGACATGTCGAAGATGGAGTCCGGCAATTTCGAGATCGTGCCGGAGCCCTTCGCTCCGCGGCCCGCGCTGCTGAACTGCTGCGACCTGCTGGCGCTCAAAGCGCGCGACAACGCCATCGATCTGATTACCCGCGCGCCGGATGATCTGCCCTTGGTCCATGGCGATCCGCGGGCGTTCAAGCAGATCCTGCTCAACCTCGTGTCCAATGCCATCAAGTTCTCCGAGCGCGGCGGCACCGTGACGGTGTCGGCCGTGACCGAGGGCGCCCGTCTGGCGCTGCGCGTCACCGATACCGGCGTCGGGATTTCGGAAGAGGATCAGAAGCGGCTCGGCGATCCGTTCTTCCAGGCCGGCAAGAGCTACCAGCGCCGTCACGAAGGGACTGGCCTCGGCCTGTCGATCGTGAAAAGCTTGGTCGGGCTGCATGGCGGGGAAATGAGCGTGCAAAGCCGGATCGGCGAGGGCACGACGGTAACGGTGTTGCTGCCGCTCGAATCGGCGCAGCCGACCGGCAAGATCGCGACGCTCACGCCGGCGTCGCCGCCAATCATTCAGGATCGGGACCAGGTGAAGAAACGTGCGTAAGGAGCCCGCGAAAGATTTTGATGACGCCCCGCGCCGACGCCAGGGAGCGGCGGTGGTCGACCTTGCCGACGAGCGTGGCCGGATCATGCAGCTGCTGCTGCGCAGCCCGAAGGATCTCGCGGCCGGGATGTTCGCATCTGCCGCGGTGCTCGCGATCATCGGCAATGCGATGTTCATGCAGGCCGGGCGCCATCCTGCGCCGATGTTCAGCGCGCCCGTGGCGGTTCCGGTCGCCAATCCGCTGCCACGTCCACGTCCGATCGAGGCTTTGACCCGTCCGGCCGACACCAGGGCGGCCGACGCGCGGTTGCTGGAGCCGCCGGCCATCACGGTGAAGCCGGCGCCGCCGGCACCTGCACCTGCGCCCGCCGCATCGTCGCGGCCGCCCGTGCCGTTGCAGGCAGCGTCGCGCGCCGATCCGCTGGGCGACCTGATCGTGACCTCGCGTCGCGTGGCCAACGTGCAGCGGGCGTTGACCGAATTCGGCTACGGGCAGCTGAAGCCGACCGGAAATGTCGGCTCGGAGACCCAGGCCGCGATCCAGCGTTTCGAGCGCGACCGCAAGATGCCCGTCACCGGCCAGGTGTCCGAACGGCTGGTGCGCGAACTCGCCGTCGTGACCGGCCGGCCGATCGACTAGCGCCCACCGGCGCGGTCGCCTAAACCCGGCAGATGAGACTCAAGAGCAGCATCTGGGTGGCCGCCTATCTGCGTCGCTGCCAGACCGAAGGCGTGTTTGGCGCCGTGCGCCGCCGCGGCGCCGAGGAGGCGGGCGCCGTGCTGGTCAAGCTGGCCTTGCTCGACGGAAACGCCATGCTGTACGCCCCGGCGCCGCAGACCGCCTATGACGACAGCCGCCCGATCGAGCGGGTCTTTGCGCCGACCACGCCGCAACCGGTGCCGGAGTCAAAGGTCGAGGAGCGGCTGGCGCGCGAGATCAGCTTCGATCCCGACGTCTGGATCGTCGAGATCGAGGACAAGGCCGGGCGGCACTTCCTCGATCTGGCCCGCAATTAGCCCGACAGTTTTCCGAAGGTGGTCCGCGGCGCGATGCTGCTGCCGGGCTGGACCGCCGGACGGCTCGTCGCGGCGCGGGCCCGGTGCCGCTCGTCGTCGTACAGCGCAGGACGATACTTGGCGCGGGTCGTGGCCACGGTCGCGCCACGCCACGCCGCCAGCATGATCAGCGCCACACGCTCGCTCAGGCCGTCATAGAGTCGCGACAGCCGGTACACCCGGCTCACCGAAACGCCGAGCTCGGGATCCAGAAACATGATGACGCGCTCGAAGGCTGGACCCGGCATTCCAAGCGCCTTGAGCGCGCAAGCCAGCGGTTCGCCGCCGGGATCGCTGACGACCTGCTGGGCGGTCGCCGCTGGCAGCAGCAGAACGTCGCCGATCTCGCGGGTGAAGTTCTCCGCGTCGACGGCAAACGCCGCCATCTCCAGCGCCTCGATCGCGCGCTGCGCCAGAGGCGCATAGATCCGCGCGGCCGGCCGCAGCGGGGTATCGGCGAGATTGTGCAGGATCAGGGAGCGCTCGCTGCTGCTGGCGGCGAAGAACATGGTACTCACCTGCGCCGCGTCGTCGGGCTGCATCGGCAGGTTCGATGCGCGCTGCTGCGCTTCGGTCGGGGTGCGGGGCGCCGTCGCGGCGGTCGCAGGCTCGGTCTCGATGGGGAGTGCGCGTGGCACCGGCTGCTTGCCGGCGGTTGGTCGCAACGCCAGTCGCTGCAGGATTTCCGTCGGCGTATGCGGATAGATCGACAGCCTGGCCCGCACCGCGGCGCGCGTGCTGTCGTCGACCTGATCGATCAGCCGCGACGTCAGTTCGATGAACTGCCGCTGCTCCTCCGCGCTGTGGACATTGGTCTGCACGTAAAGGTCGGTCAGCACCCGGAGCAGGGTGGGACGGATATCGACGCCCTCGCGGCGCGACAGCGTCATCAGCCCGTCGAATCCGGGAAACAGCGGAGCAGCAGTCATGTCGGCAATACGCTTACTGAGAGGACGTTTGTCTCAACCTAGCGAGGTTGCTTTAACAGCGCGTTAACCATGCCTGTTCTTAATGACGCTGCACCGGCGAGCATCGAAGCGGCGCGGAGAGAATTGAAATGGGTACCATCATTGAATTTCCGGCAGATGCGGCCTCGCGCCGGCCGGGCTCAACCATGGCGACCCGCGGTGAAGGCGAGGGCATCGTGGTGATCCTTCCCGTGGTCCGGATCGAGCGGCATATCGAGACCGTTGATGGCGGCGGGCCTGAAGAAGGCACGACGCCGGGGCGTCGCCGGCGTCGCCGCGCGCGCTCCTGATCGACGCACCATGCCGATGCGCCTGCATGCGCTGCGACGCGCGGGTCGCCGCCATATGAGCGGGCCGGCAGCGATCGTTCTGCTTTCGCTCGGCCTTTGCGGGTGCAGTGGCGGCGATTTCGGCCGGACCCGCGCCGATATGCGAAATGACGACATGCACGCCTGGATCGGCGTCGAGGCGACCGCCAGCGTCGGCCTGCGCCCCTCGCAATATCAACTCACCGAAAACGAGCGGCTGCTGCGTGATCTTGCCTACCCGCTGATCGAGCCGCCGCATTCTCGGCCGGCCTGGAAGAGCGTGTTCGGCGACTATCGGCCGATGCCGGCGCCGTGGCGGCAAGCCCCGCTGTTCGATCGCACCGCCTATGGGCGATTGCTGATCGACGAGCCGCACCGCGCGCACGATTCGCGCTACGCGCAACTGATCGAGGATGTGCGCAATGACCTCACGCGCTTCGATCCGTTCTATTTCACCGCGGCGAAGGTGATCGAGCTCGACAAGAAGCGGAACGCGGCCCTGCAGTTCGTCTCCGAACTGTCGCCGCGCGAACGCGCCGACGCCATCGCACGGATGGAAGAAAACGCGCTGGTGGTGCAATGGGTCGAGCAATGCCTGCAGCGGCGGGTGTCGTCCTATCGCTGGGCGCTCGAGCGCCTGGTGCTGCAGGCGCCGGACAACATCGCCGCAGATGCCGACCGGCTGATCGGCGAACTCGAAGTGCGCGCCATCAACGCCGCTGTTGCGGCACGGCCGGCGCGCGGCCGCGCGCTCAGCGTGCGTGGGTAACCAGCCTCAAGGCTGCCGCGGGGGCAGGCCGCCGGCAAATCGCTCGGCGAGGCCCTGTTGCCTGAAGGCGTCGGCGACCCAGTCCACGAACACGCGGGTCTTCATGGGCAGGAGTGTGCGGGACGCGTAGTACACCGAAATCGCCCCGGCATCGGCGTACCAGCCGGGAACGAGACGCACCAGGCTGCCGCTCTCGAGCGCCGGAAGCACGTCCGCGGTCGCGGTCAATGCGACGCCGAGGCCCAGCAGGGCCGCTTCCCTCATCGCGCTGGGATCGTCGACAATGACAGACTGCGCAAGGGGCGCGGGCATTTCGCGGCCGATGGAATCGCGCATCGTCCACAGCCGCGTCCGCCCGGTGCCGCGGGAGCGCATCACGATCCCGTCCAGATCCTGCAACTGGTTCGGATGGCCGGGGATCGAGCGCCCTTTCATGTAGGCGGGCGACGCCACGGCAATGATGTGAGCCGGCGCGAGCGCGCGCGACATCATTCCCGGCGCCAGCTCGAAGCCGCCGCCGATCGCGGCGTCGTAACCTTCCGCGATGATGTCCACCTGACGATTTTCGAAGTGCCACTCCGGCGTGATGCCCGGGTAGCTGGCGAGAAAGCCGGGGAGCAAGGGCAGGATGTGCATGGTGCCGAGCGTCGGTGGCAGGCTGACTTTCAGTGTGCCGACAGGCTCGCCGCTGTTCGCGGTGAGACCGGATATCGCCAACTGGATGCTCTGAAGGTGACCGGAGATCGCGACGTGAAAGGTCTCGCCGGCCTCCGTCAGCGTGAGCCGTCGGGTCGAACGCTGGAACAGGCGGACGCCGAGGTTTCGTTCCAGCGTGGCGACGTTTCGGCTGACGGCAGCGGGTGTCAGTGATAGCTGCCGTGCGGCCTTGGAGAACGTGCCCTGCTCGGCAGTGCGCACGAAACATTCGAGATTGGCCAGCGTCTCCATGCCAGGAGCCTAAACGATCCGTTGAAAATATTTCAAGCGATCTGTGGCTGATGATCGGTCGATGGCGGGATCATTTAGGTCTGGCGCGTCGCCGACGTGGCGCACGCATTCGCGTCGCCGCGCGCTGACCTCTTAAGACAGGAGCTGACTTTGCCTACCATCGGAATTATCGGCGCCGGACAGATCGGCCAAGCCATCGCCTCGACGCTGGCCCGCAACAACATCCCGGTGACGTTGTCGAACAGCAGGGGCGCGCAAAGTCTCGCCGAAGTCGTTGCCGGGATCGGTTCGAGCGTGACCGCTGGATCTCGGGAGGAGGCGGCGGCGAAGGAGATCGTGTTCGTCGCAGTCAACTGGTCGAAACTGCGGTCGGCGCTCGCCGGGTTGGATCTCCGCGGTCGCATTGTCATCGACGCCAACAATTCCATCGAAGCGCCGCTGTTCAAGCCCGCCGATCTTCACGGGCAGACATCGTCGGAAGTCGTTGCCGGCCTTTTGCCGGGCGCGCGCGTCGTGAAGGCGTTCAACAGCCTGCTTGCGGCGACGCTTGCCAGCGACCCGGGCCGCGAGGGCGGAAAGCGCGTGCTGTTTTATTCGGGAGACGATGCCGATGCGAAGGCGCAGGTCGGCGCGCTGATCGAACGTCTCGGCTTCTTCGGCATCGATCTCGGAACGCTCGCGGTCGGTTCGCGTCTCGTGCAGTTTCCGGGCGGTCCTTTGCCCGCGCTCAACCTCGTCAAATTCGACTAACCGCTCCGCACATGGATATTCAGATGCCGTCACCGATCGAGATCGCCGAGACCTTCTTCGCCCATTGGAGCGCCAATCGGATCGAACAGGCGCTCAACATGCTGTCCAATGATGTCTTGTACGACAATGTGCCGTTTCCGGATATCGTGGGGCGCGACAACGTCCGCAAGTTTCACGCCGATTTTGGTATCGGCGAGAGTTTCAAGGTGGACTGGAGGGTGACGCATATCGCGGCCGCCGGGAACGTCGTGCTGAACGAGCGCATCGACGTGTTTACGCATCAGAGGGGCCAGACCATCACGCTGCCGGTGATGGGCACGATCACGGTCGACAACGGCCTCATCACCGTCTGGCGCGACTATTTCGATGCGGCCGACTTCGACAGGCAACTGGCGCGCATCAAGCAGGGTTGATGCGGCACGCTCTTAGCGCTTCGGCACGGGATCGGCGTTGATCCGGCAGGTCGCGGCGGCCAGCGAAGCCCGGGCCTGTTCCATCAGCCCGGGCTCCGGCGCCAGCGCCTTGAGCAGGATGACGCCGGTGGTGCTCGGCGAATCGATGATCAGCCGGTCTGCGGCGGTGACGTCTTCGTCCTCGGGCAATTCGGCGTGCTGCGCTTCCGTCATCAGATCGAGCTCGATGACCTTGCGACCGGCGGAGCGGTCGTTGATCGCGTAGTAGGCGATCTCGCTGCGGGTGTAGAACGAGACGGAGGTGTAGGCCTGGCTGACCGGCACCGTGAGCTTGATCGGCCCGTCGCTGAGATCGTAGCGGCAGACCGCCATGGCGAAGGCCGGATCGAGATAGGGCATGGGCGCGCTGGCCGGATCGTTCGCCGGCAACGGCGTCACGGTATTGACCTGCGTCAGCGGCGTCAGTCGCGAGTAGGCATCCAGAGAGGCGATCCGCGGCAACGCCAATACGCTGACGAGATGCACGACACCGCCGAGGATCACGCCGCCGAGAATTGTCAGGAGCAGGCGGATCATGGGCAGCCCACCGTGGCGATGGCCGGCATCGGTGCGTCGCGCTGCGACCGGGTCGCGACGCCGACCGGCGTATCGTAGAGCCGCAGCATCAGAACGTAACGCTCCACGGCGCCGGTCGGCAGCCAGTTTCCGGATCGTGACCGCGCGGCGACGCGGACCTCGAAGCTTCCGTCGGAACTGCGGACGATCTCCTGACTGGTGAATCCGTAGCGCTGCAACGCGTTCGGCACCACGTAGCCCTTGCTGTCGTAGAGCGTCAGCGTCCAGAACCGCGCGGCCGGCGTCACGCCGCTCACCACGACGTCGCAACGGCCGTCGAGCGGCCGGCCCTTGTCGTCGGCGCCTGCAGAAAACGCGATGCCGTCGCCGGTGCCGACCGGCAACTCGCCGCTGCGTGCGATCGCCGCGCGGGCGTAGGGATCGATGTCCGGGGTGCCGGTGCGCGGTCTTGCGGTCCACGCGCCGATCGTCAGCGTGTTCAGATCGGTGCCGCGCGTCGCGGTCAGCCAGGTGGTGCCGACGCCGACGACCGCAGCGATCGCCAGCGCGAGCAGGGTGTAGATCGTCAGCCGCACGTTCGAACCGTTATTGTGCTCACGGATGGCTGCTCAGTTCTTGCGCGGCGCCGGAGACGCTGGTCGGCCCGTCGTCGACTCTCCCGGGGTCGCCGCAGCAAAGCTGTCCGGAAACGCCACCGGGTTGGACGACACCGGCTTGATCGGCTCGCTCAAGGTCTTGCCGGCATCGTCCAGCAATTTCTCCACCCGCACCAGAATATCGGCGCCGCGGCGGGTCAGGATCGGCGGCGGGCCGGGCTTGATTTCGGGAGCTTTCGCTGCGGCATTCGACGCCGTGACCGGCGCGGGCGGCAGTTTCTTGCCGGCGCCGACGCCGGGGATTTCGGCGATCTCGATGCCCTGATGCGCGGCGACCATGATCTCCTTCCAGGTCTGGGCCGGGAGCGAGCCGCCCGTCATGCGGTTGGTCGGCGAGTAGTCGTCGTTACCGTACCAGACGGCGCAGCTGAAATTGCCCGTGAAGCCTGCGAACCACGCATCGCGATAGGCGTTGGTCGTCCCGGTCTTGCCCGCCGTCGGAATGCCGTCCAGCGCGGCGCGGCGCGCGGTGCCTTCGCTCACAACATGGCTCATCATCCACGACATGTCGGCGGCGACCGATGCCGGGACCGCCTGCACCGGCTTGCGGCCGTCGCGATCGAACCGCCACACCAGGTCGCCGGCGCCGCTGCGGACTTCGAGAACCGCGTGCGGCGTCGGCGCACGGCCCTTGTTCGGGAACGTCGCATAGGCGACCGCGTGTTCGAGCACGGAGACTTCGGTCGAGCCGATCGGCAGCGATGGCGTGTCGATCAGCGGCGCCTTGATGCCGAACTTGCGTGCGACCTCGACGATCTTGGCGCGGCCGGCGCGTGCCGGGTTCGGACTGCCTTTGCCGAGCGCGATCGAAATCTTGACCGGCACCACGTTGATCGAGCGGGTGATCGCCTGGGTCAGCGTGACGTTGCCCGAATAGGAATGGCCGTAATTCTGCGGGCACCAGTTGCCGATACAGACCGGACCGTCGACCACGATCGACGTCGGCTTGTATCCGTTGAGCAATGCGGTGGCGTAGACGTAGGGCTTGAACGACGACCCCGGCTGCCGCATCGCGTCGACCGCGCGGTTGAACTGGCTGGTGCCGTAATCGCGGCCGCCGACCATGGCGCGGACGCCGCCGTCGAGATCGGACAGCACGGCCGCGGCCTGGGTGGCGTGATAATCGCGGCCGAACTGGCGCAACTGGTTTTCCACGGCGGCTTCGGCGGCGCGCTGCACGTTCATGTCGATCGAGGTGCGAACGACGAAGACCCGCTCGCTGTAGGATTTCGGGAACGTCGCAACCAGCCGGCGCATCTCGTCGAACGCCCAGTCGAGATAGTAGTTGGGCGCGTTCTCGTCGCGGCGGTCGACGGCGTTGGCGGGATTGCGCCGCGCGCCGAATACCTGGCCCTCGGTCATGAAGCCGGCATCGACCATGTTGTCGAGCACGATGTTGGCGCGCGCGCGTGCCGCGGGCAGGTTGATGTGCGGCGCGTATTTGGTCGGCGCCTTGAAGAGGCCGGCCAGCATCGCGGCTTCGGCGAGGTTCACGTCGCGCGCCGATTTGTTGAAGTAGAAATGTGCCGCGCCGTCGACGCCGAAGGTGCCGCCGCCCATATAGGCGCGATCGAGATAAAGTTTCAGGATCTCGTTCTTGCTGAGCCTCGTCTCGAGCCAGATAGCAAGAAAGGCTTCGTTGACTTTGCGCTCGATGGTACGCTCATTGGAGAGGAACAGGTTCTTCGCCAATTGCTGGGTGATCGACGAGCCGCCCTGACGGACGCCGCCGGCCTGCGCATTGGTGACCAGCGCGCGCGCGGTGCCGGCGATGTCGATGCCGAAGTGATCGTAGAAGCGGCGGTCCTCGGTGGCGAGCGTCGCCTTGATCAGGTTGTCGGGAAAGTCCTCGAGCGGAATCGAATCATTGTGCTTGATACCGCGGCTGCCGATCGGATTGCCGTAGCGATCGAGGAAGGCCACGGCGAGATCGGATTTCTTCAGCCAGTCGTCGTCGGCGGTCTCGCGGAAGGCCGGCACCGCGAGCGCCAGCATGACGACCAGGCCGCACAGTCCGATAGTAGCGGCTTCCGAGGCCGGCTCGACGATGACCCAGCGTTTCCAGCGGCCGACATAGAAGCGATCCATGAAGGTCGAGAACCGCTCGTACAATTCGCGCGCGCCGACCGCGGAGGAGAACAGCGTGGAGTCGATCCGCGCGTCGAGGTCCAGCAGCAAGTGCCGGATTTTCTTACCGAAATCATCTGGCAGAAGGTTGCGCACGGGGCCCTTGGCGATCGTCGATCAGGCGCGGCACGGCGCCGGGAAATGTCTTGCGGCAGGCTTGCGGCAAACCCAAGGCGGATTTGGCGACGCGCCAGAATCTCCCTCCGTTCTACCCGAGCGCAAGAGATAAACCAATGGCGTCGCTGGGATTTTCACCGGCAAAGCGGAAAATCACGACTTGCGGTAAATCGCCTTGCCGGCGCGGATGGTGACGGCGACCTTGGCGAGGTTGCGGACGTCGGCGATCGGATCGCCGTCGAGCACGACGAGGTCGGCGTCGAACCGCGGCTGAACCTGACCCTTGGTCGGCTGTTTGAAGAACGCCGCGGGGGTGGTGGTCAGCGAGGCCAGGATCTGGCTGGCCGACAGCGCGCGCGCCATCAGCTCGTATTCCTGCGTGGTGTCGTAGATCCGGGTGAAGCCGACATCGGTGCCGAACAGCACCGGGCCGCCATTGTCGGAGAACGTCTTCAGCTGCGTCACGCCGGAGCTGACCAGCCGCTCGGTCAGGGCCGGGTCGAGCACGAAGATGGTGATCAGCGACAGCGTCGGGATCAGCGCGATGTTCTGCGCGGTGAAGCGGGCGAGTTGCTCGGGCGAATAGTTCGGCCCGCCGGGCACCGTATGCGCCATCACATCGACGCCGGCCGCGATGACGGCGTCGACGCCGGCCTGGTTCTGCGGATGCGCGAAGGCCGGCTTGCCGTCCGCATGGGTGATCTCCACCGCTGGCCTGGCGATCGCCGGGTCCATGTTGACCACCGGGCGGCTGCCCTTGAACGAGCCGGTAAACAGCTTGAGGCCGTCCAGCCCCAGTCGCGCATAGGTGCGGGCGAGGTCGGCGGCCTGATCCGCCGAGGCGGCCTCCGGCAGTCGCATCTCGGGCGGCAGGTAGACCGGGCGACCACCGGCCGGGAAAATGCTGCCGGCAAAGTAGATCCGCGGTCCCGCGACCTCGCCGGATTCGATCCGGCGGCGCAGCGGCAGGCCGTCGTCCGGGTCGGAGCCGAGGTCCCAGACCGTGGTGAAGCCCCATTTCGTCAGCATGTCCCGCAGCGCGGCCGTGAGGGTCGCCGCCGGCGCCGTGGCGGACTGCTTCCAGACCGCTTGCGTGAAGTGCACATGGCTGTTCCAGAACCCGGCGACCACGAACTTGCCGGCGCAGTCGATGGTCTCGGCGTCGGCTGGAACAGCGACCTCGCCGCGGCGGCCGACCGACACAATGACGCCGTCCGACGCGATCACGACCGCGTCGGCGAGCGGCGGCGCATCGGGCGACGGATAGACGGTGCCGCCGACCAGCGCGAGCGTTTGCGCGCTCGCGCCGCACGGTCCTCCGGCCGCGACGGACAGCAGGCAGAGCAGCGCCGATGCATATATGCGAATGGCCATCATTGGACCTCGCGGGTTTCACTGCGACATGGGGGCCATGCCGCGACGTCGCCATTTCAGCAGACCAGCACGAGATCCGGCAATGGCTGCTGCACCGCCTGTCGCGCGCCCCGCGAATGAACGTGATGCAATGCACGGCGGGCGCTTGCGCATCTCCTTCGCTTGATCCTAGAACCTGCCACGCTCTGCAAACCGGACAGCCGACGGCATGACAGCACCACCCAAGCGGCCCTCCGAGCAGGAGGGAGCCTTCTGGAAGACCAAGACGCTGGAAGAAATGACCGGCCCCGAATGGGAGAGCCTGTGCGACGGCTGCGCGCGCTGCTGCCTGGAAAAGCTCGAGGACGAGGACACCGGTCGGATCTACTTCACCCATGTCTCGTGCAAACTGCTCGATGCCGGATTGTGCGCCTGCAAGGACTATCCGAACCGCTCCGAGCAGGTGCCGGATTGCGTGCGGCTGACGCCGGAGAACGTCCGCACGCTGAACTGGCTGCCGCCGTCCTGCGGCTACAGACTGGTCGCCGAAGGCCGCGATCTCTATTGGTGGCATCCGCTGATTTCCGGCAATCCCGACAGCGTGCACGAGGCCGGCGTTTCGGTGCGCGGGCGTGTGGTCGGCAGCGAGAACGAGATTCCGGACAGCGAGCTTGAGGACCACATCGTGTCATGGCCCGGGCTGCTGCCGAAGCGGGCCAAGACCAAGCCCCGCCCTTAAGTAACAGCTCGTCACTTCACATCTAGCCTGTTAGCTGCTAGGCTGCGCGTCATCACGGGCGGCCTGCAATACGCCCGAGTGTGGGCGGTGTATTCAGGGGGGCTGCGATATGCCGGACCAACCCGTTCGGACGATTCCGACCGATCCGGAATCCGCGCAGCTCGATCCGACCCCTGCCTTGTGCCTGTCCGGCGGCGGTTACCGCGCCATGGTGTTTCACATCGGCGTGCTGTGGCGGCTGCACGAGACCGGTCTGTTGCGTACCATCGCGCGGATATCAAGCGTGTCCGGCGGATCGATTACCGCGGGCCTGCTGGCACTGAAATGGAAGAGCCTGAGTTTCGCGCCGGGCAGCACGAAGTCCGACTTCGTACCGAAGGTCGTCGCGCCGCTGCGCGCGATGGCGAGCGAAACCATCGATGCCGAGTCGGTGATCGTCGGGGCGCTGCTGCCCGGCAGCATCGCGGACCGGATTGCCGCGGCCTATGATCGCGTGCTGTTCAACGGCGCCACCTTGCAGGATCTGCCGGACGCGCCGCGCTTCGTGATCAACGCCACCAATGTGCAGTCCGGGGTGCTGTGGCGTTTCATGAAGCCCTACATGCGCGACTATCGCGTCGGCGAGGTGAAATCGCCGAGAGTGCCGCTGGCGCAGGCAGTGGCTGCCTCGTCGGCGTTTCCGCCGGTGCTGTCGCCGTTCGAGCTGCGGCTCAATGACCGCGACTTCGTGCCGGGCACCGGCATGGACCTGCAGCGACCACCCTTCACCACCAAGGTGGTCCTGACCGATGGTGGCGTCTACGACAATCTCGGGCTGGAGACGGCGTGGAAGCGACACGGCACCGTGCTGGTCAGCGATGCGGGCGGCCGGCTCGACGCCGAGGAGGAGCCGAAGACCGACTGGGCGCGGCATTCCTACCGGGTGTTGAACCTGATCGACAGTCAGGTGCGGGCGCTGCGCAAGCGGCAGGTGATCGACTCCTTCGAGCTACACGCGAAAGACCCGGCCAATCCCGATGGCCGCAAGGGCGCCTATTGGGGCGTGCGCACCGACATCGCGGACTATCAACTCGCCGACGCGCTGCCATGCCCGTTGCCGCGCACGACCGAGCTTGCCGAAACTCCGACCCGGCTGAAGCGGCTCGACGACGCCACGCAGCAGCGCCTGATCAACTGGGGCTACGCGGTGTGCGACGCGGCGTTGCGCAAGCATCTCGATCCCGCCGCACAGCCGGCGCCGGCGTTTCCCTATCCCGGCGGGGTTTGAACCCGGCCGAGCGCAACGGCAACGAATTCAGGCGCGCAACAGGCCGCGCGATGGAAACGGAAGATGGCCAAAACGGCAAAATCCGGAGCGGGGTCGGGAAAGTCTGCGAAGTCCAAGACGGCGAGGTCTGCGAGAGCAGGCGCCGCGAAGGCCGATGCGGCAAATCCCACTGATCCCAGGCGCAATTCAGCAGAGCCGGCATGGCCGCGATCCAGGGACGGGCGGCCCAGGCAGTTCTCCGTACCGGCCGAACTGGTCGAGCACATCCTGCTCGGTCCCGCGGACGATCGGCGCGTGCTGCAGGATTCGCCGCTGCTGGGCGATGTGTGGGCGGCCTTCGCGCTGGATCCCGGGGTCGTTCGCGATGTGTTGATCACGCCGCACAAGAACACGACGGCCGCGACCGTCGCCGGCATTATTCCGGATGGCCGGTCCCGGCGCGAAACTGAGCGCGCCCGCGAGCAGAACCCATCGCCGGCGCCCCGTCCGAAGGAGCGGGCCAAGATCGCCTATCTGCAGGGTCTGGTCGGTGCCCGGCTGTACTTCGACGAGGTGCTGCGGATTCTGGTGCCGCTGACGCAATGGTGGGCGCAACCGAAGGTCAGGGACCGCCTCGTCGACGTCGACGAGGACAAGCTCGAGCGGCTTCTGAGGCTGTCAGTCAGTGCGCGCGACAGCGCAGCGGCGCGGGAGAACTACAGCTCGCTGGAGCGCTACATCGCGCTGGCCGGTCTGATCTACTGGATCGGCAAGCTGGAGCGGCCCGACGATTACAAGGGGACACCCTACCGGCCGCTGCCGCCGCTCAAGGTCGATGACGCTTTCGGCCTCTATCAGGACTACGTCCCTGAGATCATCAAGGGCATGTTCGAGCTGTACGGCATCGTGCAGGCCGACAAACCGCTCGGCCCGTCGGATACGGACGATGATCAACGCGACATCGAGGCCCGCAGCGACGGCCTCATCTTCCAGGTCTCGCTGAACCGCAACGCAACGGCCGCGCTCGACCGCTCGGTCGCCGCCGTCAAGGCGGATGCCGCCCAGTCGCTGTTCAAGGTCAGTTGCAGGAAGATCGTCTGGGCCGTGCTGGACTCCGGCATCGACGGCAATCACCCGGCCTTCCAGACGCCCGTGCAGCCGGTCGATCCGGCGACCGGCCCGCAATTTATCTCGCGCGCGCGGAAGACGTTCGACTTCACCAACATCCGCGAGATCGTCAGCAACGACGCCAGCGACCTCTCTGATAATGACGTCCAGGCGCTTGCGACGAAGATCGGGCGGTCGGTGGCGGAGGTCCGTGACCTGCTGCGGCTGATTGCCCAGGATGCGGCGGACAAGCGCCCGATCAACTGGGCGGCGGTCGAAAAGCTGATCACGCTGAAGAACCCTCCGAAGCCGCCGAATCCCCACGGCACCCATGTCGCCGGCATCATCGGCGCAAGCAGGACCGACGCCGCCCAGGTAATCGCCGCGCGGGCGGACAGGAAAGCGAACAGCAACGACAGGTATCTGGACGGCATGTGTCCCGATATCCGGTTGTACGACTTTCGGGTGCTCGGCAAATCGGCCGAAGACACCGAGTTCTCGGTCATCGCCGCGCTGCAATACATCCGCTACGTTAACGAGCGGCAGAACTTCATCACCATCCATGGCGCCAATCTCAGCCTGTCGATCCCGCACAATGTGCGCAACTACGCCTGCGGCCGGACGCCGGTGTGCAATGAATGCGAACGGCTGGTGGAAAGCGGCGTGGCGGTTGTCGCCGCCGCCGGCAACCGCGGCTATCAGAAGTTCGAGACCGCGAGCGGACCGTTCGAGAACTACGCCGCCTTCAGCATCACCGATCCCGGCAACGGCGAAGGCGTCATCACGGTGGGTTCGACCCATGGCGGCTGGCCGCAGACCTACGGTGTCAGCTTCTTTTCCAGTCGAGGTCCGACCGGCGATGGCCGGCTCAAGCCCGACCTGGTGGCCCCGGGCGAGCGGGTGATCTCGACCGTGCTCGACGAGGACTGGGCGCCCGAATCCGGCACCAGCATGGCCGCGCCGCATGTCAGCGGCGCCGCGGCGATGCTGATGGCGCGCTATGACGAACTGGTCGGCCAGCCGCGACGCATCAAGAAGATCCTCTGCGACAGCGCGACCGATCTCGGCCGCGAAAAGACATTTCAGGGCCATGGCATGCTGGACGTGCTGCGCGCGTTCCAGTCGATCTGAGAGGCAGCCGGACGCATTTGCGACGAGCCATTGTTTTCAGGAGCCGTCAGCCTCCGCAACGCATTTCAGTTCTGAATTTGAAGGAGAGTCCGGATGTTTTTCAGTCTCGACGTTCTGCGCGCGCGCAAGGGCGATTGCCTGATGCTGCATTACGGATCGAAGGACGATCCGCATCTGATCCTGATCGATGGCGGTCCGTCCGCGGTCTATGGCCCGCATCTGAAACCGCGGATCCAGGCGGTCCGCACCCATCGCAAGCTCGACGAGGCCGATCCGCTGCCGGTCGATGTGGTGCTGGTGAGCCATGTCGATGACGATCACATCAAGGGCATCCTCGATCTCACGCGCGAGCAGCTCACCAACACGCCGGATTTTCGCCTCGACGTCACCAGTCTCTGGCACAACAGCTTCGACGATCTGCTGGCGACGACTCCCGAGGAACTGAGCGAGGGTTTCGGCACCGCATCGGTCCTCGCGGGCGTCGACAGCGCGGACGGCTTTTCGCAGTTCGATCCCAAGGATGAGGATGAGCATCAGGCGCTCGACGTGCTGGCCAGCATTCCGCAGGGCCGCACCTTGCGCGACGACGCCGAGCGGTTGGGATGGAAGCCCAATCACAAGCACAAGGGCAAGCTCATCGTGGCGACCGCGGCTGCGCAGCCGGTTTCGCTCAACGGCCTGACCGTCACGGTGGCGGGGCCGATGCAGCCGGAGCTCGAGGCGCTGCAGAAGGCCCATGACAAATGGATCGAGGAGCAGCGGCGCCGCGGCAAGCTGCCGCCGGAGGAGGTGCTGGCGGCCTTCGTCGACAAGTCGGTGCCGAACCTGTCCAGCATCGTGCTGCTCGTCGAATGCGACGGCAAGAGCATGCTGCTGACCGGCGACGCCCGCGGCGACAAGATCCTCGAAGGCCTCGAAATGGTGGGCCGCCTGGCCAAGGGCGGCAAGTTGCATGTCGACATCCTGAAGGTGCCGCATCACGGCAGCGACAACAACATGGAGACGGTGTTCTTCGAGCGCGTCACCGCCAATCACTACGTGTTCTCCGGCGATGGCGAGCACGGCAACCCGGAACGCGCTACCTTGCAGATGCTGCTGGATGCCCGCGGCGAGGACGACGATTACGTGATCCATCTGACCTATCCGGTCGACGAGATCGATCGCGAGCGCAAGATCGAGCACGAGAAAAAGCACGGCGTCTGGTCGCCCGCCCAACACAGCCTTGCCGCCTTGTTCAACGCCCATCCGAAATTCAAGGCCAAGCTGTCAATCGTCGCGGACGGCAAATGGCATCTGATCAATCTGCTGGAGAAATTGTAGTCCACGGAACCGGCTCCGTGGGGGTGCGCGAAACGGGGTGACGCCGGGCCGGCGATTGTGGTCTATGGGCGTCGCTGTCGGCGCTGTGTCGATGGACCATCAATCGGCAGGACAGTCATGCGCATCGTCGACATCAGGGAGCGCACCGCACCGATCGCGTCTCCCATCGCCAACGCCTTCATCGACTTCTCGAAGATGACGCTCAGCCTGGTCGCGGTGGTCACCGATGTGATCCGCGACGGCAAGCCGGTGATCGGCTACGGCTTCAATTCCAACGGCCGCTACGGGCAGGGCGGGTTGATCCGCGAGCGGTTCGCGCCGCGCATCCTGGAAGCCAGGCCGGACAGCCTGCTCGACGATGGCGGGCTGCTCGATCCGCACAAGGTGTGGGCGGCGATGTTCACCAACGAGAAGCCGGGCGGCCACGGCGAGCGGTCGGTGGCGATCGGCACCATCGACATGGCGGTGTGGGATGCGGTCGCCAAGATCGCCGGCAAGCCGCTGTTCCGCCTGCTGGCGGAGCGGCAGGGCACGGTCGCCGATCCAAAGGTGTTCGTCTATGCGGCGGGCGGCTACTACTATCCGGGCAAAGGCCTCGAAGGGCTCGCCGCCGAAATGCAGGGCTATCTCGATCGCGGCTACACCGTGGTGAAGATGAAGATCGGCGGCGCGCCGCTGGCCGACGACTGCCAGCGTATCGAGACGGTGCTGAAGATGCTGCCCGCCGGATGCCAGCTCGCGGTTGACGCCAACGGCCGGTTCGATCTCGACACCGCGGTGGCCTACGCCAAGGCGCTGCGCGAGTACCCGCTGTTCTGGTACGAGGAGGCCGGCGATCCGCTGGACTACGAGCTGCAGCAAAAGCTCGCCGAACATTATCCCGGCCCGATGGCGACCGGCGAGAACCTGTTTTCGATGCAGGACGCCCGCAACCTGATCCGCTATGGCGGGATGCGGCCGGACCGAGACTGGCTGCAGTTCGACTGCGCGCTGAGCTACGGGCTGGTGGAATATCTGCGGACGCTGGAGATGCTGAAGAGCTACGGCTGGTCGTGGCGTCGCTGCGTGCCGCATGGCGGCCACCAGATGTCGCTCAACATCGCGGCCGGGCTCGGGCTCGGCGGCAACGAATCCTATCCCGACCTGTTCCAGCCCTATGGCGGCTTCCCCGACGGCGTCCGTGTCGAGGCCGGCCACATCGTGATGCCGGAACTGCCGGGCATCGGCTTCGAGGGCAAGTCCGACTTGATCAAGGAAATGCGCAGCTTGGCTTCGTAACGGCGATGGTGGAATTGCCGGCTTGACGGCAGGTCATATCGTATCTACAAAATAAGCGATGAGGATCGTCTGGGACGAGCCGAAGCGGATTTCCAATCTGGCCAACCACGGCTTCGACTTTGCCGACCTCGAGGGCGCGTTTTTCGAAAGCGCGGTGATCCGTCCTTCGCATTCAGGCCGGTTTCGCGCGATCGGACCATCGGCGCACGGCCTGATCGCGGTGGTGTTCGCACCGCTTGGCAGCGAAGCCATCAGCGTCATCAGCATGCGCCGGGCCAGCCGCAATGAAAGGAAGCTCATCCATGGCTAAGAAGACATTCACGCCGGGGCAGGGCTACACCAAGCAGGACTCGGACGACGTCAACGACAATCCGGAATGGACCGCCGAAGATCTGGCCAAGGCCCGCCCCTTCGCGGAAGTCTTCCCCGAACTCGCCGCGTCGATCCGGCGGGGGCGGGGGCCGAACAAGGCGCCGACCAAGACGCTGGTGTCGCTGCGGCTGTCCGGCGAGGTGATCGCCAAATACAAGGCGGGCGGCGCCGGATGGCAGTCGCGGATCGATGCCGACCTGCGGCGCATCAACAAGATCAAGTAACGTTCCAGCGCCGCCGCGATTGGCTCCCATGCGCAGGATTCGGCTGGGCCGCGGCGGCGAGGCGCGCTAGGGTTGCGGACGCGCTGCAACATCCTGCGCGTCCTCGATTCTCTCACACGATCCTCCGACCGCATGAGCACGTCTGACCATCGCAGTCGCGGTTCCGCCGCCGGCCGCCCTTCGCCCGGCCCGCACAAGGTCGTCGAGATCGCCGACGCGCCGCCGCTGGCTCCGCCCTCGCTGACGCAGGGCGAGATCCGCACCATCATGACCAGCCTGATGCTGACGATGTTCCTGGCCGCGCTGGACCAGACCATCGTCGCCACCGCGCTGCCGACCATCGGGCGGCAGTTCGGTGACGTCGAGAACCTGTCCTGGGTGATCACCGCCTATCTGCTGGCCTCGACCGCGGTGGCGCCGGTGTTCGGCACGCTGAGCGACATCTACGGCCGCCGCGCCATGCTGGTCACCGCGATGAGCCTGTTCATCGCCGGGTCGGTGATGTGCGCGCTGGCGCCGAACATGACCACGCTGATCGTCGCGCGCGGCCTGCAGGGTCTCGGCGGCGGCGGCATCCTGCCGGTGGTGCAGACCGTGATCTCCGACATCGTGGCACCGCGCGAGCGCGGCCGTTACCAGGCCTATTTCAGCGCAGTGTGGGCGACCGCGGGCATCGGCGGTCCGGTGGTCGGCGGGGTGTTCGCCGAATATCTGCACTGGTCGATGATCTTCTGGATCAATCTGCCGCTCGGCATCGTGGCGATCGCGATCCTGCTGCCGAAGATGGCCAAGATCCCGACCTTCCACCGCCGCCGCAAGGTCGACTGGCTCGGCGGACTGCTGCTGATGGCGGCGGCGCTGGCGCTGATGCTGGTGCTGACCTGGGGCGGCAGCCGCTTTGCCTGGGCCTCGCCGCCCATCATCGCGATGACGGGCGCGGGCCTGCTGCTGGCGTTCGGCTTCGTGCTGCACGCCCGTCGCACCAGCGAGCCGTTCCTGCCGCTCGGGCTGATGGGCGGCAGCGTGGTGCCCTGGGCGATGGCGGCCGGCGGCTGCGCGATGGGCGCGATGATCGCGCTGACCGTGCATCTGCCGCTGTATTACGAGGTGGTGTACAAGCTCGGCGCCAGCGAGGCCGGGCTGGCGCTGATCCCGATCGCGACCATCTCGGTCGGCGGCGCGGCGCTGGCGGGGCGGGCGATGATGCGGATGCCGCGCTACAAGCGCGTGGCGATCCTCGGCACCGGTTTCTCGGCGCTGATGGGCGCGGTGCTGGCGTGGGCGACGCCGCTGCCGCTGTGGTCGCTGCTGACCTTGCTGTCGCTGTTCGCGTTCGGGCTCGGCACGGTGTTTCCGGTCACCGTGGTGGCGATCCAGAACGCGGTGGCGCGTGCTCAGGTCGGCACCGCGACCGGCGCGATGAACTTCTTCCGGGCGCTGATGGGCTCGTTCACGGTCGCGGCCTTCACCGCGATCCTGCTCACCGCGCTGGGCTCCGGGGTGGCGATCGGCGAGGGCCAGCGCGCCTCGGTGCATGGCCTTGCCGCCGCCGACATGATCGTCGCGTTCCGCTACGTGTTCGCCGCGTCGGCCGCACTGCTGGCCGCCGCGGCGCTGTGCCTCATGGTGATGGAAGAGCGGACGCTGGCCGGGCCGCCGGAGACCTCGGTGATCGCGGAATGACGATGCGTCCGTGCCCCGGATGCTGCGCAGCGCGCCGCTGTTGCGGCGAGGTGCGCGGCTGAGCCGGGGCCGTACCGGCGGGCGCGTTCAATACGAACCAAGCGGCCGATGGTCGGTCCCGGTTCTGCGAAGCGGCACACGGGGTGCCGCATCGCGCCCGGGACATGGGGGCAGACGGTGAGCGCTATCTATGCGGCGGAAATTGATCTAACCCACGCGCATCATCGACATCGCCCACACCGCGGCAATTCAAAGGACACGCCATGAGCAAACCGACCATCGAGCAGACGAGGCTCGGCACCGAGGCGGTGGCGTTCTGCATCGCGCGGACGCTGATCGAGCGCGACCCGTCGCTGAAGGCGCCGATGCGCGCCAATCTGCGCAAGATGTGGGAGTTGCTGGAAGAGCGCGAAGACCACGGCGCCGCCGACATGGTCGACACGCTGATCAAGGCGCTCAACAACCCGGCGTTCTTCAAGCCGTGACCCGCTGGTGCCCCGCCGTCGCGGCGGGGCGACCGGGCTTTAACCCATCATTAACACTTGCGATCAACCTTCCGGCAACCACTCCGGCTTTACTGTGTCCGCGGGCCGACAGGATCGGCCGACGGGAGTTTTCGAATGCGACGGCTGATCTCCGGCTTCCTGGCGGACACCTCCGGCGCGACCGCGATCGAATACGCGTTGCTTGCGACCGGCATCAGCCTTGCTATCATCGTTTCGGTCCAAAGCATTGGCCCGATCCTGAGCGGGAAGCTGTCGTCGATCGACGGCCAACTCAAGTAAGCGGATCGCGAAACTGCCCCGTGCGCGACCGTATCGGTTGCAAGCTAACGATTTCCGTAAGCCCGCATTAGGCATCGCGGCCGTTACCGGTTGGCGTAAAGAAACGTGCAAGCCGATTATCTGTAAGTGACAGATACAGATCGGTTTAGTGCACGGGTGACGAATGACGATCGGACTGGATCTTGCGGACCTGGCCGCAACGGGCGGTGATGCGAGCGCGCGCATTCGGCGGGCGCTGAGCGCGGTACGAAGTCATCTCGGCCTGCAGATCGCCTATGTCTCGCGGTTCAGCGGCGACCAATCGATCTTCCGCGAGGTCGACGCCCCCGGCCTCGAACACCTGATCAAGTCCGGCGATACCAGGTCGCTCGACGACGTGTATTGCCGCCACATCCTGGCCGGGCGGCTGCCGGAGCTGATCCCCGACACCGCGCGGGAGCCGCTGGCTGCGGCGATGCCGATCACCGCGGCGGCGTCGATCGGCTCGCACGTGAGCGTGCCGATCCGGCTGGCCAATGGCGACACCTACGGCATGTTCTGCTGCATCGGCTTCCAGCCCGACCCGTCGCTCAACATCCGCGACCTGCAAACCATGCGGGCCTTCGCCGAGATCGCATCGTTCGAGATCAACCGCGAGGTCGAGGCCGAACGCGTGGTCGACGACGTGCGCAGCCGGCTCGGCAGCGTCGTCGACGATGACAACCTGACCATCGTGTTTCAGCCGATCTGGGACGTCGACAGCATGACGCCGTGCGGCTTCGAGTGCCTCTCGCGCTTCATGGAAGAGCCGCGCCGCTCACCCGACCAGTGGTTCGCGGAAGCCGCCAAGGTCGGGCTCGGCCCGATGCTGGAGTTGCAGGCAATCCGGACCGCGCTGCGCCACATGGCCGACTTTCCGGACAACGTGTATCTCGCGGTCAATGCGTCGCCGGCCACCATCCTGAGCCCGGGTTTCATGCCGGCGTTCGAGGAGGTCGACGTGACGCGGGTGATACTCGAGATCACCGAACATTCGGTGATCGGCAACTACGACGACCTCGTCAACAAGCTGATGCCGCTGCGCGTGGCCGGGCTGCGGCTCGCGATCGACGATGCCGGCGCCGGTTATTCCAGCCTGCGCCACATCCTCAACATGCAGCCGGACTTCATCAAGCTCGACATCGGGCTGACGCAGAACATCGATCTCGATCCGGCGCGCAAGGCGCTGGCGCGCGCGCTGGTCGGTTTCGCCGACGACACCGGCAGCCGCATCATCGCCGAAGGCGTCGAGCGGGATTCCGAACTCGCCACGCTGCGCGCGCTCGGCGTCGGCAACGTGCAGGGCTACCTGCTCGGCCGGCCGATGCCGCTCGAAAGCGCGCTGGCGATCTGCCACGCCGGTCGGCCCGCGAGCCGCATCAACGCCGCGTAGCATGCCGGATCTGGTGGTTAATCCACGGTAAGGCCTACGGCGGAATCGTCGCGGATTGATGGCAGACTAATTTCAGCTCCGTTGTGTATCACCCTGCCATTACGACAAGCAGGGATCACGATGTCAGACGTACCAGCCGATCATCCCGAAGTATCACTTCCGCAAGTATCAGTCATATCCGTCGGCGATTTCGCATTTGCCATTGCGCTGGCGCTGCTGCTGATCCCGGCCATCGCCTTCGTGCTGTTGCTGGTGGATTGACCGCGGCCGCAGCGGCTTGCGCGGGCCATTGCGGGAATTTTCCCAGACTAGGAATTTATGCCTTGACAGCGCGACGCTGTCGGGCTAGGGTTTGGGCATGCTCCACAATTGGGTTTTGACGGAACGGCTCGCCGGCGTGTCGCGGCGGCGGCGAATTCATCATGTCCGACAAGGGCTTTGTACCGGAACATCAGTCCCGATAGCGCGTTGCCGTGTCGAGACAGTCATATCGTCAACGTGAAGGAGCATTTCATGGCCATCGAGCCGCAACAGGAAGTCGTGACCCCGACCGAAGCCCGGCAGGCTGAACCGGGGCCGTCTATTCTCGCGCTGCTGGCCGTGAGCATCGGTCTGGCTGTGCTGATCCTCGGCGTGGTCTGGTTCGTGTTTTTCCGAACCTGACCTGAGCCGACCGGCGTAGATCTACGCGAGGCGAACAAGACACATGACAACGACGACGCCGGCCCCTTCTGCAACGAAGCGGCCGGCGCGCCGCGTTGGCGCGCCCAAACGGCTCGTTCGCAAGACTGCGACAAAACGCGTCACCAAAAAGAAGGTGGTCGAGAAGATCGCCCCTAAAACGGTGGCGAAAACGACATCCGCAAAAAGAGCTGACCTGGAAAAGCCGGCGGCGGAAATCGTCGCGATGCCGGTGGAGGACAGCGCCGCAGCGCCGGTTGCTGGGCGAAGACGTTCGTCCACGAAAAAGCCTGTGGCGAAAGCTGCCGTGCGCAAGCGGCCGTCGCGGCGCAGCGCTGTCGATAGAATCGACGATCCGCCGCCGAGCGCGGGGCTGCCGCTGCTGGATCGCGTCACCGGCGCGATCGAGCGCGAGCTGACGCTGATCGAACGCATCGTTGGCGTCCGTACCAAGGCCGAGCAACGCACCGAGGCCGAGCGCCGCGCGCGCACGCTGGCAAGCCTGGCGCGCACGCTGGCGGAGGTGCGCCGGTTGCGCGTCGAGGAGCACAAGACCCCCAGCGATGACGACAGCATCCCCCGCGACCTCGACGAATTCCGGCGCGCACTTTCGCGACGCCTGGACCGGATGGTCGGCGACGCAGCGGGATTTTCTGCTGCGGAGCATGAGTGAGGCCGAACTCGGCTTTCTCGACCGGCAGTGGGACATTTTCGCGCATGACCATCAGCGGCCGCCGCGGCTTTCGCCGAACGGGCAGCCCTGGCTGACCTGGCTGATGATCGGCGGCCGCGGCGCCGGCAAGACCCGCGCCGGCGCGGAATGGATCCGCGCCCAGGCGCTGGGGCTGCCGCCGTTCGCCGATCGTGCGGTCGGGCGCATCGCACTGGTCGGCGAGACCGAGCACGATGTGCGCGAGGTGATGATCGAGGGCGTCTCCGGGCTGCTCGCGGTGCATGCGCCGCATGAGCGGCCGTTGTGGCAGCCATCGCGGCGGCGGCTGGAATGGCCCAACGGCGCGGTGGGGCAGGCGTTTTCCGCCGACGATCCGGAAAGCCTGCGCGGCCCGCAATTCGGCTGCGCCTGGTCCGACGAACTGGCGAAGTGGCGCTATGCGGAGGCGGCGTTCGACATGCTGCGATTCTGCCTCCGGCTCGGGGCGCAGCCGCGCCAGCTGATCACCACCACGCCCCGGCCGACCGCGCTGCTGAAGCGGCTGATCGCGGACCCGACCAGCGTGGTGACGCGCGCGGCGACGCAGGCCAACGCGTTCAATCTGGCGCCGACCTTCCTGCAGGGCGTGATGGCGCGCTACGCCGGCACCCGGCTGGGGCGGCAGGAACTCGACGGCGAGATCATCGAGGACCGGCCCGACGCGTTGTGGTCGCGGGCCCTGATCGAGCAGTGCCGCATCAGTGAGGCGCCGCCGCTGAAGCGCATCGTCGTCGCGGTGGACCCGCCGGTGTCGTCGAGCCGGCGCGCCGACAGCTGCGGCATCGTCGCGGCCGGAATGGCGGAGGGCGGCACGGTCTATGTGCTGGCCGACGAGACGGTGTCGGGCGCATCGCCGGCGCTATGGGCCAACAAGGCGATCGCGCTGTGGCGACGGCTGGAAGCCGACGCGCTGGTGGTCGAGATCAACCAGGGCGGCAAGATGGTGCGCGCGGTGATCAACGAGGTCGACGCCGCGGTGCCGGTGGTGCCGGTGCGCGCGCTGCGCGGCAAATGGCTGCGCGCGGAGCCGGTGGCGACGCTCTACGAGCAGGGCCGGGTGAAACATGCCGGCGCGTTCGCGGCGCTGGAAGACGAGATGTGCGACTTCGCCAGCAGCGGCCTCTCCACCGGCCGCTCCCCGGACCGCGTCGACGCATTGGTCTGGGCGATCTCGCAACTGGCACTGACGCGCCGCGGCGACGGGCCGCGGATACGGGTGTTGTGAGGGGTACTTGTGCAAGCATGAAACCGGGGTCCCGGTTCTGCGATGCGGCATGAAGAATGCCGCATCGCGCCCGGGACACGAAGATCTGGTGTCCCGGGCGCAATGCAGCGCGTAGCGCTGCTTTGCAGAACCGGGACCCCGGTTTTCTCCGCTAGCTGAAATCAGCCGCCAGATCGCGCCAGTTGGGATTGCCGTTTTCTATCAACTCAAACTTCCACTCCCTGCGCCAGCGCTTCAGCGAATGTTCGCGCGCGCGGGCTTCCAGGATCGAATTGTACTCTTCGACATGGACGAGAAGGTGCACTTTGTAGCGACGTGTGAAGCTCTCCGCGGCTCCCGACCGATGCTCGCTGGCGCGGCGGATCATGTCGTTCGTCACGCCGACGTACAGCGTGCCTCGATAGCGGCTAGCGAGGATGTACACGTAGTAGCGTTCGGTCATGGTCGGTTCAAGCTACCGGGGTCCCGGTTCTGCGAAGCGGCACTGCGTGCCGCATCGCGCCCGGGACACGCGCAAGGATACACCGATGTTCAATCGACTCAAATCCTTCCTCTCTCCGCCCGAAACCAAGGCCTCGCGCACCGCGCAGCTGATCGCGCTGCAGGGCGGCGGCCGCGCGCGGTGGACGCCGCGGGATTATGCGGGGCTGGCGCGGGAAGGGTATCTGGCCAATGCGGCGTGCATCGCTCGGTGCGGCTGGTGGCGGAGAATGTCGGGGCGTGCAACTACCCAGTGTTCGAGGGCGCGCAGGAGCGCGAGGCGCATCCGCTGGCACAGCTGATCGCGCGGCCGAACCCGAGGCAGGACGGTGCGGCCCTGATGGAGGCGGTGGTCTCGCATCTGCTGCTGGCGGGCAACGCCCATCTCGAGGCGGTGGCGCTCGGCGATGCGGTGCGCGAACTGCACGCGCTGCGGCCGGATCGCATCAAGGTGATCCCCGGCGCCGATGGCTGGGCCGAGGCCTATGAGTACAGCGCCGGCGGCCGCAGCATCCGCTTCGACCAGCTGGCGTCGCAGCTGCCGCCGATCCTGCATCTGAGCTACTTCCATCCGCTCGACGATCACTACGGCCTGGCGCCGATCGAGGCGGCGGCGGTCGCGGTCGACACCCACAACGCCGCGGCGCGCTGGAACAAGGCGCTGCTGGACAATTCGGCGCGGCCGTCCGGCGCGATGGTCTATGCCGCGGGCGACAGCGCGATGCTGAACGAGGATCAGTTCGAGCGGCTGAAGCGCGAGCTGGAAGGCACCTATCAGGGCGCCGCCAATGCCGGACGGCCGCTGCTGCTGGAAGGCGGGCTAGACTGGAAGCCGATGTCGCTGTCGCCGAAGGACATGGACTTCCTCGAAGCGCGCCACGCCGCCGCGCGCGAGATCGCACTGGCGTTCGGCGTGCCGCCGATGCTGCTCGGCATTCCCGGCGACAACACTTTCGCAAACTACCAGGAGGCCAACCGGGTGTTCTGGCGGCAGACCTTGCTGCCGCTGGCGCAGCGGATCGGCGCGCAGATCGCGCAGTGGCTGGCGCCGCAATTCGGCGACGGCCTGCGGCTGGTCGTCGACACCGACCGCATCGACGCGCTCGCAGCCGACCGCGCCGCGCAGTGGGAGCGGGTCCGCAACGCGGCGTTCCTGACGCTCAACGAAAAGCGCGAAGCCGTGGGCTACGCGCCGCTCGAGGGTGGCGACCGGCTGGAGTAGGGGGCTCTCTCCCCTCGTGGGAGAGGGAAGAGAGGAAATGAAAGAGGCCTCATGTCCGACCTTATCAGAACCTTCACCGAGCGCGGCGACCTGGCGCATCTGGCGCTGCTGCTGTGGGCCGGCGTGGCGAGCGCGGCGCTGTGGGTCAGCCTGCGCGAGCTGGCGGCGGCCTCGAGACGGTTCGACGATTTCGTGCGCGAGCTGGCGCTGTTTAACCGCCGCGCCGCGCGGCGAAAACTGCGCCGCGAGCTGCGCGCGCGCAATATCCCGACACAGGACGAGCAACCGGATCGCATGGAAAGGACCAGCGATGGATAGCCTGCACAGCGTGCTCAGCAACATCATGACCGAGACCAAGGCGCAGAAGCCGCACCTCACGGTGTTCCGCGAATTCCTGGCGCATCTCGACCGCCTCCAGCGCAAGGCGCCGCGCCGCGCGAAGCCGGCGCCGCGCCGCAGAAGCGGCAGGCGGTAGCTGTTCGAGCTGAGTTGCCGTTCCCCGGATGCAGCGCAGCGCGCCGCTTTTGCGGCGTGGTGCGCTGCTGATCCGGGGTCCCGGTTGATTGATCGCACAGAAGAAATCGGGGTCCCGGCTCTGCGACGCAGCACTGCGTGCTGCATCGCGTCCGGGACACGGACTTCTCGGATTCACCAATCTTCATTCCCACGCAGGTTGCGAGGCCGCCGATGCATGCGCCGTTGCCACAGACGTCGCGGCTGGCGCTGTCCGCCGATGGCGTGATCGAGGGCTATGCCAGCCTGTTCGGCGAGATCGACCAGGCGCGCGACATGATGATACCGGGTGCGTTCACGCAGACGCTGGCGCAGCGCGGCTTGCGCAAGATCCCGATGCTGTTTCAGCACGACCCGGCCGAGCCGGTCGGGGTCTGGCTGGAGCTGGTGGAGGACTGGCGCGGGCTGCGCGCGCGGGGGCGGCTGATCCCCGACGTGAAGCGCGCCAATGAGTTACTTGCGCTGATGAGGGCCGGCGCGATCGACGGCCTGTCGATCGGCTACCGCACGGTGCGCGGCGCGATCGATCCGCGCACGCGGGTGCGGCGGCTGCATCAGGTCGATCTGTGGGAAATTTCGGTGGTGACGTTTCCGCTGCTGCAAGGCGCGCGGATCGACGCCATCAAGTCATCGCTCACCTCGCGGCGGCGCGAGGAAGCGGAGCGGGCCTGGCATCTGGCATGTCACGGAATGGGCGGCGCCGCGGAGGCACCGGCGCAGCTCAAACGGCGCGGGAGCGCGGCGATGGTCTCGCTGCGGTCCCGCGCCGATCGCAAGAAGGCATTTGGCAGCGTCGCATTGCAACGCTGAGACGTCGATCAGCGCAGGCCGAGGAAGCCTGCAATGAACAGCACGACGACGATCACACCGATGATGTAGAAAATATTCATGTCCCAGCTCCTTCTTGCGATGATTTCTGCCCCGACAATGTCGCGCGGCATGAAAAGTTCCATCGCTGGGGGCTCTGGATAACGGGTCCGTGTCGGCTCAGTGCGCGGTATGGCCGTAGCTGGAGCGCCCTTCGGCGATCGCGGTCCACTGCCGCGCCATCTCGATCAGATGCGCGCGCAATTCGGGGCTCAGCACGTCGTCGGCGAGCTGCATGCAGTCGGACGCCAGGCGCAGGCATTCGAGATCGAGCTGGCGGCTGTTGTGATGCGACATCGTGGGCTTCTCCGAGGCCGACATAACCACGACGGCCGCGCCACGTCGGTCGCCTGATGCACATAGCGCGAAAATGTTTGCCTGACCGGCGCCACGCGCCGCATTGCGCGAACTACGCAGACCACGTCGGCGGAACGCCGCGCGAGACTTGTTCCACACCTCGCAACCAGGAGAACCATCCATGGAGTTCGACATCAGCGACGCCGCGCCCGAGCACAAGGCCGGCATTTCCGCCGCACAACGCCAGGCGCATGACGAGGTGTTGCGCGCGCACGACGAGTTCAAGGCCGCCAATGACGAACGGCTCGCCGCCGAGCAGCACCGCCGCGGCGACGTGTTGCTGGAGGAGAAGGTCGACCGCATCAGCGGCGGGCTCGATGCGCGGCTGAAGAAGGTCGAGGAGTTCGCGCTGAAGCAGGCGCGGCCGGCGCTCGAGGGCCGCGCGCGGATTGTCGCCGACGCCGCCAGCCGCGAGCACAAGAGCGCGTTCGACGCCTATGTCCGCAGCGGCGAGACCGGCTCGCTGCGGCAGATCGAGCAGAAGGCCATGTCGGTCGGCAGCAATGCCGACGGCGGCTATCTGGTGCCGGTCGAACTCGAGCAGGCGATCGGCAGGCGGCTCGCCGCGATCTCGCCGATCCGCAGCATCGCCGCGGTGCGCGAGATCTCCGGCAGCCTCTACAAGAAGCCGTTCATGACCGCGGGTCCGGCCACCGGCTGGGTCGGCGAGACCGACGCGCGGCCGCAGACCGCCTCGTCGTCGCTCGACGCGCTGTCGTTCCCGGCGATGGAACTGTACGCCATGCCGGCGGCGACCGCGAGCCTGCTCGACGACGCCGCAGTCGATCTCGATGAATGGATCGCGTCGGAGGTCGACCAGGTATTCGCCGAGCAGGAAGGCACTGCCTTCATCACCGGCGACGGCGTCAACAAGCCGAAAGGCTTTCTCACCACCACGGCGGTGGCGAACAGCGCGTGGAGCTGGGGCAATCTCGGCTATGTCGCGAGCGGCGCCGCGGGTGCGTTTCCGGCGTCGAACCCGTCCGACGTGCTGGTCGACCTGATCTACGCGCTGAAGGCGGGCTACCGGCAGAACGGCCACTTCGTCACCAACCACAAGACCCAGGCGCAGATCCGCAAGTTCAAGGATTCCGGCGGCAGCTATCTGTGGCAGCCCCCGGGCCAGGCCGGCGGCCGCGCCACCCTGATGAACTTCCCGCTGGTCGAGGCCGAGGACATGCCGGACATCGCCGCCAATGCGCTGTCGGTCGCGTTCGGCGACTTCCGCCGCGGCTATCTGATCGTCGACCGCCAGGGCGTCCGCGTGCTGCGCGATCCGTATTCGGCGAAGCCCTACGTGCTGTTCTACACCACCAAGCGCGTCGGCGGCGGCGTGCAGGATTTCGACGCGATCAAGCTGCTGAAGTTCGCGGCGAGCTGAGCCGTGTCGCATCCAGACTTGTCATGGCCGGGCTCGTCCCGGCCATTCATGCCTCGATGGCCCAAGTCGTGGATGCCCGGCACAAGGCCGGGCATGACGAACGAGAGGCCCGGTATCGATCGTATTTGACGTCGCGGCCGGGGCACGGACCAAAATGCTGTCATTGCCGGGCGTGATCCGGCAATTCATCCTCTTGGAAAAGGCGATGCGTGCCGGGTGAACCGTCACCATCGCTCAGCGTGCGTAGCCCGGATGGAGCGAAGCGCAATCCGGGACCGGTTTTGAGTTGCTGATGGGGTCGTCCCGGATTTCGCTGCGCTTCATCCGGGCTACCAGGTTGGTATCAGTGCGTCGCCCGGATGGAGCGAAGCGGGACCGGTTTTGAGTTGCTGATGGGGTCGTCCCGGATTTCGCTGCGCTTAATCCGGGCTACCAGGTTGATATCAGTGCGTAGCCCGGATGGAGCGCAGCGCAATCCGGGGCCGGCCTTGAGTTGCTGATGGTGTCGTCCCGGATTTCGCTGCGCTTCATCCGGGCTACCAGGTTGGTATCAGCAATAGCCGTAGGTGCCGCAGGCGTAGGGCAGGCGGCCGAAGATCTCGGTGGGCGAGGTGCCGTAATAGGAGCGGTAGTTGAACGAATTGAAGCGGCCGTAATAGCCCGGCAGCGGATAGATCAGCACGGTGGGGACATCCACCAGCGGCACCGGGCGTTCGGCGATCACCACGACCTCGGCGGGCTCGGCGAACACCGCGCCGAGGCGGCTGTGGGCGGGCAGGTCGGCGGCCTGGGCGCTGGACGCGGCGAGCAGGGTGAGAAGGCAGAAGACAGTGCGGCGGCGCATGGCGGGCTCCGGATGATTCGAGAATCCTAGCCGCGTTATGGTTTACAAATGTTAACGCTCCGCGCGCGATGCGCTGACGGCCGCGCAAAGAAAATCGCGGGCCCGTTGCCAGACCCGCGATGAAGTTTTCAGTGCGGCTTCGTTAGATGCTGCTGCGACGGCCGGCGATCAGGCTGTAGACGAACAGCACGATGATCGCGCCGACCACCGCGCCGATCAGTCCGGCGCCCTGGCCAGGGCCGTACCAGCCCAGCGCCGAGCCGAGATAGGTCGCCACTACGGCGCCGACGATGCCGAGAATGGTGGTCAGGATGAAACCGGACGGCTCATTGCTGCCCGGCATGATGAACTTGGCGATCACGCCCGCGATGAAGCCGATGATGATGGTCCAGATGATACCCATGGAAGATAGTCCTTGTTGCGCTGGTCGATAGAGGCGGGGTGAAAGGTGTCAGGCGGTCGGGATGCGGCCGTCCGGGGTGTATTCGTCGACGGCGCGCGGCAGTTCGCGCGACAGCCGGGCGAGCAGCTCGTCTTCCGACAGGCCGGTCTGCTGTGACAGTTCGGCGAGCACATCCTCGCCGATCGCCTTTTTCAGCTGCGGCGCCGGAAGCTCCTTGTTGGGGCCCTTGTCGATCCAGGACTTGGCGGTTTCTTCCTCGCCATGCTGCTTGAAGTTTTCCAGCAGTTCGCCAAGGCCGCCATTGAGCAGGCCGCCGACGCCGGCGCCGCCCAGCACGCCGCCGAGGCTGCCGAGCAGGCCGCCGAGCGGCGACTGGTCCTGTCCGGCCGGATTGTTGCCGGCGCTGCCGGGCTGCGGCGACGTCGCACCCTTGAGCATCTCGGCGAGCTTGTCGCGATTCTGGTAGCCCGCGATGGCAAGCAGGCCGAGCAGGGCGGTCATTGAAGGTAGTCTGGCCATGGTGTCTCCCCCGTGGGTGTTGCCGGGACCGAACGTCCGTCAACCCGGTAGGTTCCATCGCGGCGCGCTATAACGCAACGCCCCAAGCGCGCGCGGTGTTCACGATCCAGTCGCGGTACAATGTCAGTGGTGTGACACCTGTCAGTCCGCCGCAGCCGGCGGCGTTGCCGGCGGCGGTCGACCACGACACCACGCCGACGATCACCACGCCATTCGCCTGGCGCTGAAACGCCGGCGCGCCGGAATCGCCGGTGCAGGCGCCGAGGCCGGGGCGGGCGTTGTTTGTTGTCGGGTCGACCAGCCGGATCTGAAGCCGGCCTGGCTTGCTGGTGGAGACCAGCGACGCGGCGCGCGCGGTGCCGCCGCTCTTGCCGTCGCCCGGCGCTGTGACGCCGATGCCCACGACCGCGAAGGGCTGGCCCGGCGCGATCGGCTCCAGCGGAATGCCGAGCGTCGCGGGTGGCTTCGATGCGGGCAGGGCTTCGGCGAGCTGCAGCAGGGCGACATCGGCGCCGGCGCGGTGCGCGGCGATGCCCTGTGCGTTGAACGATGGATGCGACGCGACGCGGCGGACGTCGCGGACCTGCGGGGCGCGCTGCGCGTCGTACAGCACGATCTTGTAGTCGGCGCCGGGCTTGATGCAGTGCGCGGCGCTCAGCACCAGGTTCGGCGCGATCACCGCGCCGGAACAGAAATTGCCCCGCGAGCCGATGATGGTGACGACGCTGCGGCCGAGTCCGGTCTCGTCGGCGGGTGCGCCGCCGACCATGGCGTTGGATGGAGTAGCTGCTAGCGCAAGCCCGGCGGCGAATAACTTCATGCGCGATGTCATCGGCGGCACTGAGCCCAGCCGGCGCGCGCTGTCAACCGATCCACGTTCAGGAGATACCGATGGCCGCCACATTGCTGGTCGCGCCCGCTGCCGAGCCATTGTCGGTGGCCGACGCCAAAGCGTTCTTGCGCGTCGAACATGGCGACGACGATTCGGTGATTGCCGCGCTGATCGCCGCGGCGCGCAGCCAGGTCGAGGCACTGACGCGGCGCGCGCTGATCGAGCAGAGCTGGCGGCTGACGCTCGACCGCTGGCCGGCCGACGGTCGCATCCGGTTGCGGATGGCGCCGTTGCGCTCGGTGATCGCCGCAAGGGTGTTCGACGCCGCGGGCGTCTCGTCGCCGCTGAATACAGCGAGCTTTGCGATCGACGCCGGCGGCGGCATCGTCGCGCCGCGCAGCGCGCTGCCGTCGCCCGGCCGCGCGGGCGGCATCGAGATCGACCTGCAGCTCGGCTACGGCCCGGCGCCGTCCGATGTGCCGGAGTTGCTGCGCCACGCGGTGCGAAGCCTGGTGGCGCACTGGTACGAGAACCGCGGGCTGTCGGCGATCGGCCAGAGCGTGTCGCTGCTGCCGGGCAGCGTCGGCGCGATGATCGCCGGCTACCGCGTGGTGTTGCTGTGATCGACCCCGGCCGGCTGAAGACCCGGCTCGCGATCGAAGCGCCAGTCGAGACGCCCGACGGCCAGGGCGGCGTCACGCGCAGCTACACGACCGTTGCCACGGTGTGGGCCGCGCTGCTGCCCCGCGCCGCAAGCCCCGATGTGTCGGCGGACGCGGTGAGTGCCGCGGTGCGCAGCCGCATCATCCTGCGCCGCGGCACCCCACTGACCCTGCGCCACCGCCTGCGCGACGGCAGCGACATCCACCGCATCGTCACACTGCGCGAGATCGACGATGGCCGCTTCATCGAGATCGACGCGGAGCTGCGCGTCGATTAGCGCGCCGGCCGCGCTGATACCTCAACGTCAGGTCTGGAGGTCGGTCGCATGCTGTGGCCCGACGATGCATGGCTGCGCCAGCATCACGCGCTGCTGCGCGAACTGGCGGACCTCCGCAGGATCCACGTCGAACTCGGCCACATCCAGCGCTTGCTGCGGCTGCGGCGGCGACTTCTGGACCAGAAGTACAACGCCAACCAGCCGCGGGTGCCCGCCGGCAATCCGGACGGTGGTCAATGGACCAGCGGCGGCGGTGGCCACTCGCTCGGCGGGCGACTTGGCAGTGAGGCCGCGCGCAGCCGAGAAGGCGAGGGGCTGTTCAGGATTGGCCCGGACGATCCGCGACCGACCGGCGTGCGGCTCGCGGGCGATGTGCCGGAGGGAAGCGGAAGCAACCCCGACCCGCCGCGGATACCCACAAAGAGGCCCGACACCAGAGAAGAGCGAATGCTATTTCTCCGCGACGTGGCCGACTGGGTCAGGGTCGTCGGTCGTTATGCGCCCGTTGTAAGTATCTTCTTTGAGGCGCCTGATCAGGCCCAGCATATCGCTTGGCTAACGCAGGCGGCCAAGTCGGCCAATGATCCGCCGGAGACACTGGAGGTTCTGCAGCAACGCGCAACGGAAGACAGCCAACCCGGATACCACAATCATCATATCGTGGGACAGCATTGGCAAAACAGGCAAAAATTCGGGGACGGTCCAGTTCAGAGTCGAGAGAATATTGTACGCATACCTGTTCTGAAGCACATTGAGATTACCCGCTGGTATTCCACTCAAAATTCCAGATATGGGGGTATGACTTCACGCGACTATCTGCGCGGCAGGGAGTGGGATGAACAGACTGAGGTAGGCTTGGAAGTGCTTCGAGAGCACGGGGTGCTGAAATGAAAGTCGCATTTCAAGCTGAGTTGGCCACCGTGGACCAACTTGTGCAACGGTTTGTCGAGATTGCTCTAGCGCAGTATGATGCAAACTATCGTTTTGATGTTGCACGGTACAATCGGCTGTACCGTGCAATGGAGAAAGTGCGTTCGGAGCTTAAGTCCCGGCAAGAGCGCAGCGCTCTACTGCCGCTCTTACAGGCTGACAACCTGCAAGTCCGGCTGCAGGCCGCAACCGAACTGCTTGCCATTGCGCCCGATCAAGCGCAGTCAGCTCTGCTTGGCATTCGGGAGACCGGAACAATGCCTCAGGCGGCGGAGGCTGGGCTCATGTTGAATGCATTTGATCGAGGCGAGTATAGACCGACCTGACAATGAGTACGTTGGGCAAGTTCGGTTGACCTGAAAGGGCGGACGCACCGTCCATCGGCTTGGCTCCTGCTGCTCGAGTGACTGCTCCGATCACGGCTGACCGGCTGCCGGCCATCCAGTGTTTTCCCCAAGGATCACCCATGACCACCGCACCCGCGGCGCTGCGCGCTGCGATCCATCAGGCGTTGATCGCCGACGGCGCGCTTGGCGCGGCGCTCGGCGGTGCCAGGATCTATGACGAGCCGCCGCGGCACGCGGCGTTTCCCTACGTCACGCTCGGTGAGGCGCGCATCGTCGATGCCTCGGGCGACGGCGCGCCGCTGCAGGAGCATCAGCTCACGCTGCACGCCTGGTCGCGGCAGGGCGGCCACAGGGAGGCGCATGTCATCACCGGCGCGCTGCTGTCGGCGCTCGACGACGCTGAGCTGTCGCCGGCCGGGCACCGGCTGGTCAATCTGCGCTTCGCCATCGCCGACATCCGCCGCGAGGCCGACGGCCAGACCTATCACGCATTGGTGCGGTTTCGCGCCGTCACCGAACCCAGCTGACCGGAGAGCATCATGGGCGCGCAAAAGGGAAAAGACCTGCTGCTGAAATTCAATGGCGGCGCGGGCTTCGTCACGGTGGCGGGGCTGCGCAGCCGCCGCATCGCCTTCAATGCCGAATTGGTCGACATCACGCATGCGGAATCCGCCGACCGCTGGCGCGAATTGCTGGCCGGCGCCGGCGTGCGCCGCGCCTCGATCGCCGGCCGCGGGATTTTTCGCGACGGCGCGTCGGATGCCTTGCTGCGGCAGGCGTTCTTCGACGGCGCAGTGAACGAGGCGCAGGTGGTGGTGCCGGATTTCGGCACCATCCAGGGCCCGTTCCAGATCGCCAGCCTGGAGTTCTCCGGCGAGCACAATGGCGAGGTGACGTTCGACATCGCGCTGGAGTCGGCCGGGGCGCTGGCGTTTGCGGCGATGTGAAGATGTTCTGCTGCGGTCATTGCCGCGGCATTGCTGCCCGGCACTGCCGGCTCTCTCCCCCTTGTGGGGGAGAGTTGGAGAGGGGGGTGCCCCCAGGCAATGCGTGAGCGGGTGTCGCCACCCCCCTCCCTAACCCTCCCCCACAAGGGGGGAGGGAACAAGTCATCGCATCGCGTTGGTTGTTGCAACATCAAAGGAGCTCCCCATGCCGAACATCCATCGCGGTGAGATTGCGGCCGAGATCGGCGGGCGCAATCGCACGCTGGTGCTGACGCTCGGCGCGCTGGCCGAACTCGAGGCCGCGTTCGGCGCGGCGGATCTCGTCGCGCTGGCGGAGCGGTTCGGGGTGGGGCGGTTGTCGGCGCGCGATCTGGTGCGGATCATCGGCGCGGGGACGCGCGGCGCCGGCGAAGCGGTCAGCGACGACGAGGTGGCGGCAATGCCGGTCGCGGGCGGCGCCGCCGGCTATGTGCGGATCGCCGCCGAACTGATCGCCGCGACCTTCGACGACCATTCGCAGGCGGCGCGATGACACCCTTTCCCTGGCACGAGGCGATCGGCTTCGGCCTCGGCGTGCTGCGGCTGTCGCCGCGCGAGTTCTGGGCGATGACGCCGCGCGAGCTGGCGCACGCCATCGCCGCGGTGCGCGGCCGCGCGCCAGCGCCGCTGGCGCGCGGCGAACTGGACGAGCTGATGCGACGCTTTCCTGATGGAGCGCAAGATGGCTGACGACCTGCTCGACACCGCGACCACGCTGGACGGCCTTGCCATCAAGACCCGCGATCTCACTAGCGGCGCCAACGGCTTCGCGCGCGCGATGACCGGCGCCTTCGCCAGCTCGGTGACCGGCGGCAGGCAACTCGACGACGTGCTGAAGTCGCTGGCGCTGCGGCTGTCCGACCTCGCGGTGAAGATGGCCTTCAAGCCGCTGGAGCGCTCGCTGGCCGGCGGCCTGGAGTCGCTGCTGTCTGGATTGACCAGCGCGACGACCGGAGCGGTTCAACGCAGCGCGGACGGAGCGATCAAGCCGTTCGCTGCGGGCGGCGTGATCGGCTCGCCGAGTTACTTCCCGATGATGGATGGCGGCGTCGGTCTCGCTGGCGAGGCCGGTCCCGAGGCGATCATGCCGCTGCGGCGCGGCGCCGATGGCAGGCTCGGTGTCGCCGCCGGTGGGGGCGGTGGCGCCAATGTGGTGGTCCAAATCGCGACGCCCGATCCCGACAGTTTTCGGAGATCCGAAAGCTACATCGCCGGCCAGATCGCCCGCGCGGTGGCGAGGGGCCAGCGGAGCTTGTGAAGCGTTCGCGGCGACGAGAGGGCGAACTAACACGTTGAGGTCGTCATGGCCGGGCTGGTCCCGGCCATCCACGCCTTAAGGGCCGCCAAGACGTGGATGCCCGGCACAAGGCCGGGCATGACGAACGAGAGGAAGGGGCTGCTGTCATGTCCGGCTTTCACGAGATCCTGTTTCCGCTCGACATCGCGCTGCGCAGCGCGGGCGGGCCGGAGCGGCGGACCGAGATCGTGTCGTTCGGCTCCGGCCGCGAGCAGCGCAATGCGCGCTGGGCGCAGTCGCGGCGGCGCTATGATGCCGGCTACGGCGTCAAGACCCTGCCGGCGCTGCAGAGCGTGGTGGCGTTCTTCGAGGAACGCCGCGGCCAGCTGTACGGCTTCCGCTGGCGCGACCGGCTGGATCATTCCTCCGCCGCGCCGGGCGCATCGCCGTCGCCGCTCGACCAGGGCATCGGCGTCGGCGACGGCGCGCGGACTATTTTTCAGCTGGCGAAGACCTATGGCGCAGGCGTCGCGCCGTATCAGCGGCCGATCGAGAAGCCGGTCGCAGGATCGGTGCGGGTCGCGGTCGGCGGCGTCGAGCAAAGCGGGGCGGCGTTTACCTGCGACGCCGCGACGGGCGTCGTTGCATTCAACGACGGTCACATTCCGCCGTCCGGCGCCGCGGTCACCGCGGGATTTCTGTTCGACGTGCCGGTGCGGTTCGATACCGATTACCTGGAGGTCGATCTCTCCGCCTTTACCGCGGGCGCCATCCCGAAGATCCCTCTGGTGGAAATCCGTCCGTGACGCACTGACTCGTCCCTCTCCCAAGAGGCGAGAGGAGAAGAAGGATTTCGCCATGCGAGCCATCCCTTCCGCCTTGCAAGTCAAACTCGACTCCGGCGTCACCACGTTGGCGCAGTGCTGGGTGGTGCGGCGGCGTGACGGCGCGGTGCTGGGATTCACCGATCACGATCGCGACCTGGTCGTCGACGGCGTGACCTGTCGCGCCGGTGCCGGGCTCGCGGCGTCGGAGGCGCGCCAGACTTTTGGGCTCGCGGTGGATGGCGGCGAGATTTCCGGCGCGCTCGATGACGAGGCGCTGAGCGAGGCCGACCTCGCCGCCGGCCGCTATGACGCGGCGGTGGTGGAGAGTTGGCTGGTCGACTGGAGCGAACCGACGCTGACATTGCTGACGGCGCGCGGCACGCTCGGCGAGGTGAGGCGGGAAGGCGAGGCCTTCACCGCCGAGCTGCGCGGACCGGCCGACGCGCTGTCGCAGGAGAGCGGCCGGCTCTACACCGCGCGTTGCGGCGCTGACCTCGGCGATCCGCGATGCGGCGTCGATCTTGCCAACCCGGCGCTGCGCGGCAGCGGCGCAGTCACCGCGGTGCGCGGCGTGTCGCTGGTGGTAGCTTCGGGGCTCGGCGGGTTTGTCGACGGGCTGTTCACGGCGGGGCGGCTGAGCTGGACCAGCGGCGCCAATGGCGGCAGCGGCATCGAGATCAAGGAGCATCGCGTCGTCGATGGCGAGGTGCGGCTGGCGCTGTGGCAGGCGATGGCCGAGCCGGTAGCGGAAGGCGACGCCTTCACGGTGACCGCTGGCTGCGACAAGCGCTTCGCCACCTGCCGCGACCGCTTCGGCAACGCGCTCAACTTCCGCGGCTTCCCGCATATTCCGGGTAATGACTTCGTCATCAGCTACCCGGTCCCGGGAGCGCCGGGGAACAACGGCGGCTCGCTGGAGAAGTAACGACGGCGGCCATCTCGCTTCGGCGTCATGCCCGGCCTTGTGCCGGGCATCCACGTCTTCACGGCATCGGCCTCATGGGCGTGGATGGCCGGGACAAGCCCGGCCATGACGAACATGTTGCGTGCCCCGGGCGCAGCGCAGCGCGCCGCGCTTGCGGCGTGGTGCGCTGCTGAACCGGGGCCCCGGTTGCTTTGCTGGCGTGAAAAGAAACCGGGGTCCCGGCTCTGCGAAGCAGCGCTGCGCCCCGCAATCGCGTCCGGGACACGAAGGGATAGCTTATGCCGCAGCTACTCACCCGCGCCGCGATCGTTGCCGAAGCGCGTACCTGGATCGGGACGCGCTATCGGCATCAGGCGTCGGTGAAGGGGATCGGCTGCGATTGCCTCGGGCTGGTGAGAGGCGTCTGGCGCGGCTGCGTCGGCGCGGAGCCGGAGCGGCCGCCGGCCTATGCGGCGGACTGGGCGGAGGCCGGCGGCGTCGAGACGCTCGCGGAGGCGGCGTTGCGGCATCTGGTGCCGGTGCCGCGCGAACAGTTCGACGTGGGCGACGTATTGCTGTTCCGCCGGCGCGACGGCTGCGTCGCCAAGCATGTGGCGATCGCCTCCAGCGCGACGACGATGATCCATGCCCATGATGGCGCGGAGGTCTGCGAGGTCGCGATCGCGCCGTGGTGGCGGCGGCGGCTGGCCTACGCCTTTGCCTTTCCCGGAGTGATCTGATGGCGGCTCTGGTGCTCTCGGTGGCCGGCGGCGCGGTCGGCGCGATCGCTGGACGGCTCGCCGGTGCGCTGGCCGGCAACATGCTGGACCGCACGCTGTTCGGCCCCGGCGACCGCAGCGTCGAGGGGCCGCGGCTGGCCGATCTCGACGTGATGGCCTCCACCGAGGGCGCGCCGATCGCGCGGGTCTATGGCCGCGCGCGGCTGGCCGGGCAGGTCATCTGGGCCACCGAACTGCAGGAGGTCATCGCGCAGGACACCCAGTCGTCCGGCGGCAAGGGGCTTGAAGGCCCGAGCACCACCACGACCACCTACAGCTACTTCGCCAATCTCGCGGTCGGGCTGTGCGAGGGACCGATCGGCCGGGTGGCGCGGATCTGGGCCGACGGCAAGCCGCTCGACCTGGTCGGGCTCAGCATCCGGGTTCATCGCGGCAGCGAGGACCAGATGCCGGACGAACTGATCGTCGCCAAGGAAGGCGCCGCCAACGCGCCGGCCTATCGCGGACTGGCCTATGTGGTGTTCGAGCGGCTGCCGCTGGCCGACTTCGGCAACCGCATTCCGCAACTGTCGTTCGAGATCGTGCGGCCGATCGGCCGGCTCGAGCGGATGGTGCGGGCCATGACGCTGATCCCCGGCACCACCGAATTCGGCTACGAGCCGTCCGGCGTGGTGCAGATGATCGACAAGGGCGTCTCGGCCCCGGAAAACCGCCACGTCTCGCATGCGCGGTCGGATGTCGTAGCGGCGCTCGACGATCTGCAGGCGGTGTGCCCGAACCTGCAGCGCGTCGCCATCGTGGTGGCGTGGTTCGGCAACGATCTGCGGGCAGGGCATTGCACGGTTCGGCCGGGCGTCGACAGCCCGACCAAGATCGCGGGCATCTGGGCAGTGAATGGGGTCACGCGCGGCACCGCGTATCTGGTGTCGCAGGTCGCGGGCCGCCCGGCCTATGGCGGCACGCCGTCGGATGACAGCGTCGTCCATCTCATTCAGGAGATCAGGGCGAGGGGCCTCTACGTCACGTTCTATCCCTTCGTGATGATGGACGTGCCGGCCGGCAACGCGCTGCCCGATCCATGGAGCGGTGCGGCCTCGCAGCCGCCGTACCCGTGGCGCGGACGGATCACCTGCGACCCGGCGCCGGGACGGCCGGGATCGCCGCAGGGCACGGCCGCTGCATCAACCCAGGTAGCAAGCTTTTTCACAGGTGGCACATGGAATTACCGCCGGATGATCCTGCATTACGCGAACCTGTGCGTGAGCGCCGGCGGGGTCGATGCGTTCCTGATCGGCTCGGAGCTGAAGGCGCTGACGCGGGTGCGCTCGGGCCCCGGCGTGTATCCGGCGGTGCAGGCGCTGGTCAGCCTCGCCGCCGAGGTGCGCGGCATCGTCGGCGGCGCAACGCTGCTGACCTACGGCGCCGACTGGACCGAATACGGCGCCGACGTGATCGACCCGGCGGCCAGCGAAATCCGGTTTCCGCTCGACCCGCTGTGGGCGTCGCCGGCGATCGACGCGGTCGGGATCGACTACTATGCGCCGCTGGCCGACTGGCGCGACGGCGGCAACCATCTCGACGCCGCCCAGGCGCTCTCGACCTACGAGCCGGGCAATGTGTTCGGCGGCGAAGGTTACGACTGGTACTATGCGAACGATGCGGCGCGGAATGCGCAGGCTCGCGCGCCGATTACAGACGGGCTCGGCAAGCCGTGGACCTTTCGCGTCAAGGATCTGCGCAACTGGTGGAGCCAGCCGCATCACGAGCGGGTCGGCGGTGTCGAACTGCCGTCGCCGACCGTCTGGGTCCCGCAAAGCAAGCCGATCTGGCTCACCGAGGTCGGCTGCCCCGCGGTCGACAAGGGCGCCAACCAGCCGAGCGTGTTTCCCGATCCGAAATCGTCGGAGAACTTCTCGCCCTATTTCTCCAATGGGCAGCGCGACGATTTGATCCAGCGGCGTTATTGCGAGGCGCTGATCGCGGCCTTCGATCCGGCGCATGGCGCCCCGGCGGCGAACAATCCGGTGTCGCCGATCTATGGTGGGCCGATGATCGACCTCTCGGCGATCCATCTGTGGACCTGGGATGCGCGGCCGTGGCCGGTGTTTCCGGCCGCCGTCGACATCTGGAGCGACGGGCCGAACTGGCAGACCGGGCACTGGCTGACCGGCCGGCTCGGCGCCGCGCCGCTCGACGCGCTGGTCGCCGCCCTCTGCACCGACAGCGGCGTGAGCGGGGTTGACGCCTCCGAGTTGCGCGAGGGCTGCGACGGCTATGTGGTCGACCGGCCGATGACGCCGCGCGCGATGATCCAGCCGCTGGCGATGGCATTCGGATTCGACGCGACCGCGGCCGACGGCACGTTGCGGTTCGTGCCGCGCGGCGGCGGCGTGGTGCGGGAGTTGTCCGAGGACGATCTGGTTCTCGACGGCAGGGCGACGCCGGCGCGGCTGACGCGGGCGCAGGAGACCGAACTACCGCGCGAAATCTCGTTCGGCTTCACCGACGCGGTGGCGGAGTATCGCCGCTCCGCGGTGACCTCGCGAAAACTGGTCGGGGCCGCCAGCCGGCTGCTGCATTCCGACCTCGCGGTGATCACCAGCGACGCCGCCGCACGACGGCGCGCCGAAATTCTGCTGCAGGATCTGTGGGCGGGACGCGAGACCGCGAGCTTCGCGCTCGGCCGCGAGCAGATGGCGCTGGCGCCGGGCGACGTGGTGGCGCTGACGATCCGTCACCGGCGGCGGCTGTTCGAGATCGGCGAGGTGGTCGACACCGACGCGCGGCAGGTGACGGCGCGCAGCATCGACCCGGAAGTGTTTTCCGTGCCGCTGGCGCAGGCTGAGCTTCGGCGGCCGGCCATTCCGCCGGCGCTCGGGCCGGTCCAGGCCGTGCTGCTCGATCTGCCGATCATCGACGGCGCCAGCCCGCCCGTGCTGACCCGCGCGGCGGTGTTCGCCAATCCGTGGCCCGGCTCGGTGGTGATCTGGGCTTCCGCCGACGGCGCCAGCTTTGTGCCGCTGGCGGTCGCGGCGGCGCCCGCGGTGATCGGCGAGACGCTCGACCCGCTGCCGGCCGGTCCGACCGGATTGTGGGATCGCGCCAATCGCGTGCGGGTGCGGCTCCATGGCGGCGCGCTGTCGACGCGCAGCGAGATCGAGGTGCTGAACGGCGCCAATGCCGCGGCGCTGCAGAACGCCGACGGCGGCTGGGAGATCGTGCAGTTCGCCGACGCGGAACTGGTGGATGGGCAGACGTGGCGACTTTCGAAATTGCTGCGCGGCCAGGCCGGCAGCGAGCCGGCGATGGCCGCGGTCCTGCCGCCCGGCGCGCCGTTCGTGCTGCTCGACCCAAAGCTGGTGCCGGTGGCGCGCGGGCTCGACGCGCTGGCACGGCCGCTGCAATTGCGGATCCTCGCGGCCGGCCGCAGCCATGACGATCCCGCGGCGGTGTCGATCGGCATGACGCCGGGGCCGACAGCGCTGCGTCCGCTGGCGCCGGCGCATCTCGCCGCCAGGCGCGTTGCCGGCGGCATCACGATTTCCTGGATCCGCCGCACCCGGATCGAGGGCGACGGCTGGGGCGTCGAGGTGCCGCTCGGCGAAGACGCCGAGGCCTATGCGGTCGAGATCATCTCCAGCGGCAGCGTTGTTCGCCGCATCGGCACCGCCACGACGTCGGTGCTGTACGCCACCGCCGACGAATTCGCCGATTTCGGCGCGCCGCAGTCAAGCCTGCAGGTCCGCGTGGCGCAGCTGTCCAGCACGGTCGGGGCGGGGTTTCCCGCCGAACGCACTCTCACCTTGTGAGCTGACATGACAAGCACAGCGAATCTCGGGCTTCCCCTCATCGAGGCCAGCCAGGCGCAGAAGCACGTCACCCACAACGAGGCGCTGCGCATCCTCGATGCCGCGATCCAGATCGCGGTGATCGACCTGCACCGCACCGCGCCGCCGCCGACCCCGGCGGCCGGCGACCGCCACGTGGTCGCCGCCGGCGCTACCGGGGCCTGGGCCGGGCATGATCAATCGATCGCCTGCTGGCATGACGGCGCCTGGTTGTTTCTGGCGCCGCATCCCGGCTGGTTCGTCTGGTCGCTGGCCGACGAGGTCATCAAGGTGTTCGACGGCGGAGGCTGGCACGATGCCGGAAACAGCTACGACGCCGTGCCGAAGCTCGGTGTCAACACCGCCGCCACCGCGCCGAACCTGCTCAGCGTCCGCTCCAACGCCGCGCTGCTGACCGCAATCGCGGCCGCCGACGGCGGCAGCGGCGACGCGCGCCTGCAGCTGTCCAAGGAAAGCCCGTCAAAAACCGCCTCGGTGGTGTTTTCCGATAATTACTCCGGACGGGCCGAGTTCGGCCTGATCGGCTCGGACGCGTTCAAACTGAAGGTCTCGGCTGACGGATCGAGCTTCGTAGAGGCGTTCAGTATCGACCAGGCGAGCGGAAGCCTGGAATTGCCGCGTGCGCTGGCGCTCGCCGGGGTGATCGCGCCGCCGCAGCTCACCGCCAGCCAGAACGACTACAACCCGACCGGCCTGTCGGCTGCGACCGTGCTGCGGTTGTCGACCAATGCCAGCCGAACCATCACCGGGATCGCCGGCGGCGTCGACGGACGGTTGCTCGTGCTGCGCAACGTCGGCGCGTTCGACATCCTGCTGGCCGATGCCGGCGCGTCGTCGACGGCCGCCAACCGTTTTGCGCTGGGCGCGACGATGGCGCTTCGCGCCGGGCTCGCTTGCGTGGTCCAGTATGACGGCGCGCTGTCGCGTTGGGTCTGCCTCGGCGCAGCCGGCGCGGCCCTCAACGGCGATAATCTTTCGGGGCTGGCCGCGAAACACATTGCGAAGGACAACCTCACGCTGCGCGGAAACGATATCGCCTCGGCATCGACGCTCAATCTCGAAGCCGCAACCGGCGACCTGGTCGACGTGACCGGAAATTCGACCATCACCGCCATCACGCTTGCAGACGGTCATGAGCGGACGGTCCGCTTCACCGCCGGGCTGACATTGACGCACGGCGCATCGCTCGTGTTGCCCGCCGCCGCCAACATCGTAACGGCCGCCGGCGATTTCGCGGTGTTCCGCGGATTTGCCGGGGGTGTGGTCCGCTGCGTGGTCTATTCGCGCGCCAACGGCGAGCCGCTGACCCGGATGCGCGCCAAGAACATCACCATCAGCCGCGCCCTGAACGCCGCCAGCGGCAACGTGTCCTACACCGGCGTCGGCTTCACCCCCAGCGCCATCGTGTTCTTCCACGACCAGTTCAACACCGGCATTTTCGGCATGGGCCTCGCCGACAGCACGGGAATTACGAGCTTTAGTACTTACAATAATCTGCCAAGCGCGCTGCACTCGGGAACTCTTCTGCTGCAATCGACGATGTCGCCGGGCGGCGCTAACAGTCAAAGCGGAGCGCTCCTATCGTACGACGCGGACGGGTTTACGCTGGTCTGGACAAAGACCGGAAGCCCACCGGCCGAGACAGCGACCATTTTCGCCTTGTGCCTGCGCTGAGGAGGGCAGCCCTTGACTCAGGCCGATTTGACGACGTCACCCAAGAGATCGAGGGCAGTGCTGCAGAGGATCGACACGTCCAAGTCGGACTCGCAGTACAGTAGCGCGTGTCACGTGTCGCGGCATTCGCAAGCGACATGGCGATACGGAGCGAAAATACGCCGAGCCGAAAGGCGAGAATTGCTCTTTGCGGGGTGCAGAGACAGATGGCAGTGAAAAAATGGCCCGATTGATCTTGAAACAATACAGTCCGCGTGAGATGAGGCTATCTCATGCGTGCAATTGCATCATTTTTGTTTTGCCTAATCTGCCTGGTTTATCTGTCCGATGGTCGCGCAGAGGGTCCTGCAGGTGACTCGATTTCTTCAAGATATTTGCCGTTCAGTATCTTGGGGAGCGGAAGCCTTTATCTCGAGCCCGTAAAGGAATTGGCGATCGAGGGCCTTTCTACGCCATACTGGGCCATAAAAACGAAAAATGATGGGAAATGGGCGTCACTTTTTCCAGTTGTCACGCCACTTCTTCTTACCCCGGCCTACATTCCGGCGGTCGCTTTTCTGAATTGGAGAGGCTGGACCAAAGAGCGGTTAGAGGCGATCGCACTTATCATGGAGAGGCTGTCGGCTGCCGCGTTATCGGCCGGTGCGGCCTTCTTTTTGTTTCTGGCCTTGGTCCGCCGTGGTGCAACAGTCGGGAATGCGCTGTTGCTGACGCTCGCCTTTGCGTTTGCGACCGGGACTTGGTCCACAAGTTCGAGAATACTTTGGCTTCATCCACTGGCTGAATTTCTCGTCTCAATTGTTCTGTTTTTACTGAGTGGAAGGGCGTCCAAGACGGCAACTTTGTTGGCCGGAGTTGTCGTTGGCCTAATTGCCTGCAATCGAACGCCTGATGCCGTTTTAGCTTTAGGGTTAGTTGCCGCCCTTTTAATTTGGGGAAGACGCAGCTGGTGGCTGATAGCGATCGGTGGTGCAATTCCTTGCGCGCTAACGCTCAGTTATAACTTGTATCTTTTCCACCATCCCGCTGGAGCTTGGGGCATGACGGGCATTGCCTCGTCACCCGGATACTCGCTGCTCCACGGCATCGCAGGAATGCTGTTCAGTCCGACGCGCGGGCTGTTCGTCTTCACGCCTTTTCTGCTGTTCGTGCCTTTCGGAGTCTATGCAACATTTAAGTCCGGAAAAGATTGGCCAATAACCGTTTGTCTCGCCGCCGGCATCGTCGGTCATGTTCTTGTTTACGCGACAACGGATTGGCGCGCAGGCTTTTCTTACGGTCCGCGTTACATGGTGGATACACTGCCGGTCCTGATATTCTTATTAGCGCCAGCGCTTCCAGCTATGGGCAGGCTAACCAAGACTGCGATGATCGCAATGATCTGCTTTTCTGTAACGGTAGAGTACATCGGAGTATTTCATCGTACTACGATAGCGGACCAGAAGATCTTTGCGAGGGACGTGAATTGGGTGCCTTACTGGCCGCTCGCGTGGGACGTGCGGAACACGCCATTTGTTGTCGAAGCCCATAACCCGCGGCAGTGGCCGACTCTCTTAAACTATTTTGAAAAGCTTTAATCTCCGAACCGGTCCGATTGTCGACTCAGAGACTGAATCCCATGAAATGTTGCCCCAGCAAACCTACCCACTATCAGCACAGCCTTTCTTCAATGCTTGTCGCCTCGCAACGCATAATAGTTGTGAGAAGCCGCTATGATGTTGCTAAATGGTGCCACTCATCCTGGCGCCCATCGCGTGGGGTATTCTTGTGAACTCTGAGCCTCAGTTCTGGTCCGGGCAATCATTTGTTCGCCGCGTTTCGATCGTGATAGCCTTCCTCATATCTCTTTTTGCACTCGCTGCGATTATCAGGTTCGGAGTGGATACGCCTGTATATGAAACATGGTTAGTGATCCCGGCTTGGGAGCGGTACGCTACTGGAGGTGATTGGCTTAAAGATCTGTTTTACAATTTTTGGGGTCACTCCATTCCAATCCCGGTTGCGATTATGCTCGCTGTCGGAGACGCTACCAATCATCACCTGAAACTCCAGATGTATCTCACGTGGGCCATTGCGGCGGGCGCGTTTTTTTGGATCTTCATCAGATTTGTCCCGTCCCCGGCCATTATCTTGGCTGCTGTCGCTATTGCTTTCACAGTTCGAGGTGCCGAAGTCTGGCTAAATTCTTTCAATCTCTTATGGCCGCTGTCGATGGGACTCGCTGTCGGTGCCGGCTTATGTCTAGTTGGTGCTCTTAACCGGCGATTGTTTGTTCTGGGAGCAATCTTGTCACTCACAGCGGTGTTGACGATGAGCCAAGGCATTGTCGTCCCCGTTGCCGGTGCAGTCGTCTTAGCCGTTCGGAGTATCCGAGCCTCCGAAGCGCGGCCGTATTTGATGGCCTGGTGTGTCGTTGTCGTCATTGGACTCGCCATTTTCGTGTGGCTGAGACCGTCTGGCGCAGCTTCAGCGAGCGGTCTGTTTGCCGCGCTGACGCTCGAGAAGCCGCTGCAGTTTTTGCGGCTCTTGTCTCAATCTCTGCTGGACCCAGCGAGGGCATCCGTGGGCTTCGTTCTGCTATCCTTATTCCTAGGCGCTTTTATTGTTTGCTTTTTGAAGCGGCTTGAGAATGAGCCGTATGTTCTGTTTTGGACATTCACCTTCGCCTATGTCGCGGGAACATGTTTTCTCATAGCCATCGGCCGGGGAGTGCCTCAGGCGCGGTACCTCCTCGTTAGCTGGCCGGTGGTGCCGGCAGTGTTGTCGCTCTGGTGGTTCGCAGCTTCGAGTAGGCGCTTCAGGGGGATCGTGGACGGCATTGCTGTCTGCACCGCAGTCGTTTTTCTTTACGGAAGTGTCAATTTCTGGCGCACGCTCGATGGCTGGAGCGGCAGCATCCAAGCGGCGAGTAAACTTATCCAAGCCGACCCGCAGTCCGTGCCACCTCTTGATTGGCCAGGCGCCCTCAGAGATGGTTCAGGCGCTACTGAGACTGGTATCGAAATCATGAGGCGCATGAAAGTGAATGCATTTGATCGTTAGGTCGTTTCCAAGTGAAGACATCAGGAATGCCTGTTGAATGCTATCTCCGATCCGAGCGTTTGCAGAGCACGCAAGCGCTTGAGTTTATGAGGCAACTAAATATCATCAAATCAGAGCTAATTAAGATTGTCTTCGACCCTGTCTAGAAATGCGATGAAGTCGGCAGAGACGGTGTGTCAGTCTGTAATGTTCAAGCGGCTGCGAACCTGGTTTTAGCCACCCGCCCCAACAGCCTCGCGACGGCTGGAAAATCGTCACGCCGTTGGCATGCCACAGCGGAAGATCTCAATCGACCGCATTTCGTTCATACTTAGGCTCGGATGCCGCGATTGAGCGTGGCAGCGTATTGTATGCCGGCAACGCATTGTTCAGTGCCCGTTTTCTTTCTGCCTTCGCACGAGATGGCTAGGCCAGCTTTAATTCTAAGATCAACGTATCGTGTCGTATGCGCTCGCCGCGTTTGGCGGCTCGGTTGCATTTTCCCTCCTGTTTAGCAAACGGAGCACCCCATGGCGTCGTTCGGCGAGGCGTTGATGCGGCTGTGGCCGGGCGGGGACCGGAAGGTGCCGGGGTTGCGGGCCGGGATGGTTGCGACCGCGGACGACGTTTTCGCCCGGTACGGGATTCGCAACACCCGGCTGATCGCGCATGTCATGGCGCAGGTCAGCCACGAATGCGGTGCCGGGCGCGACGTCGTAGAAAATCTCAACTACACGGCCGGCCGCATGATGCAAGGTGTGGCCGTCGCGGTTTCCGACCATGGCGAGCGCGCAGCCTTACGCCGGCCGTCCGCGCGAGCTCGCCAACATGGTCTACAACGGCCGGATGGGCAACCGCGCCGGGTCCGACGACGGCTGGATCTTCCGCGGCCGCGGTGCGGTGCAGACCACCGGGCGCGAGGGCTACGCGCGGCTGGCGAAGTCGACCGGGCTCGACGTGCTCAACCATCCGGATCTGGTCAACGATCCGCGGCATTTCCTGCTGTGCGGCGTGGCCGACTTCATCAACTGCCGCTGCCTGCCTTACGCGGAGGCAGACGACATCGTCGGCGTCACGCGACGGCTGAACGGCGGGAGCATCGGCCTCGCCGAACGTCGGATCTGGCTGGCGAAATGGAAGGCCGCGTTGCGCGACGTGCCGGTGATCGCGTCACCGCCGCTGGCGCCCGAGACTGAGGCGCAAACACCGCTGCCGTCACCGCCCACGCCGTCGCGCTGGGCTGCGATCATTGCCGCGCTCGCCGCGGCCTTCCGGAGGGACTGACGATGGACTGGACCGATCTCGGCCGACAGGTGATCTCGCTCGGCGCGCCGCTGCTCGGCACCGCGCTCGGCGGTCCGCTCGGCGGCGCCGCCGGGCAGGTGCTGGCCCGCGCCGTCGGCGCGTCGGAGCCGACGCCGGCCGCGGTGCAGGCGACCTTGCCGGCGGTCGACCCGGCACGGGTTCTGATGGCCGAAGCGCAGTGGGCCGAGATGGTCCGCGCCGAGGCCGAGACCCAGCGCACCGCGATCGCCGAGACTCAGACCACCATTCGGGCCGAACTCGCCAGCGATGATGTAGTGCAGCGCTGGTGGCGGCCGGCCTATGCCTGGGAGCTGACCCTGGAATGCGCGGCGCTGTGGGCGCTGCTGGTGCACGAGTTCTGGACCGGCGACGTCGCCACCATCAACGCGCTGGTCAACGCCACCGCGCTGCTGGTGACCTATTGGGGGTTCCGGTTCGGCGTGCTAGGCGTCTATATCAGCGGCCGCACCCGCGAGAAGGTCTCCGCGGCTACCGGGCAGGAGCCGAGCGGTGCGCTCGCCACGCTGGTCAAAGCGGTTGTGAAGAAAAAGTAATGTGACGCCGGTGCGATGTTCATCGGTCATTCACGGCGCGTCGCCTCATTTGGGCCTGCGTACTCGCCCGGCATGCGGCCTTGCGATCTTGATACGCGCTGAATGAGAAGCTGCGGAGTTCACCTTGCGCCTGCTGGTCGTTGAAGACGATCCCGATCTCAATCGTCAGCTCACCACTGCGCTGACCGACGCCGGCTATGTGGTCGACCGCGCCTTCGACGGCGAGGAGGGCCACTTCCTCGGCGACACCGAGCCTTACGACGCCGTCGTGCTCGATATCGGGCTGCCGAAGATGGACGGCATCGCCGTGCTGGAAGCCTGGCGGCGCAACCAGCGCGCCATGCCGGTGCTGATTCTCACCGCGCGCGATCGCTGGAGCGACAAGGTGCAGGGTTTCGACGCCGGCGCCGACGACTACGTCGCCAAGCCGTTTCATCTCGAAGAGGTGCTGGCGCGGATTCGCGCGCTGCTGCGCCGCACCGCCGGCCATGCGCAGTCCGAACTGACCTGCGGCCCGGTGTCGCTCGACACCCGCACCGGCCGCGTCAACGTCCGCGGCACGCCGGTCAAGATGACCTCACACGAGTACCGGCTGCTGGCCTATCTGATGCACCACACCGGTAGGGTGGTGTCGCGCACCGAGCTGGTCGAGCATCTCTACGACCAGGATTTTGATCGCGACTCGAATACCATCGAGGTGTTCGTCGGCCGCATCCGCAAGAAGCTCGACGTCGACATCATCCAGACCGTGCGCGGGCTCGGCTATCTGCTGACGCCGCCACCGGCCGCCTGATCTGCGGGTCTGATGCTTCCGGCTTGATCCGGCGGCAGGCTTGCTGTTGTGTCCGGGCATGATCAGGACCGCGTTGCCGTTCTCCGAGACATTTGCCGATGCGCGGTAGCTCGCTCGCCACCCGGCTCTATCTGTCGGCGACCGCATGGGTCGTCGTCATCCTGGCCATCACCGGCATCGTGCTGTCGTCGGTCTACCGCGACGCCTCCGAGCGCGCCTTCGACCGTCGGCTGAACCTGTATCTGCGCACGCTGGTGGCGGAGGCGGCGACGCCGGACGAGTCGCCCGACCGGCAGTTCCAGTCGCTCGGCGAGCCGCTGTTCGACCTGCCGCTGTCGGGCTGGTACTGGCAGATCGTGCAGCCCGAGGGCAGCAAGGCGGAGCCGCGCGCGTCGCGCTCGCTGTGGGACCGCAAGCTGCCGCGGCTGGAGGATCAGGGCGTCGCGCTGACGCCGGCCGGCATCCGGCAGGGCTATGTCGACGGTCCCGAGGGCCAGCGGCTGCGGATGGTCTCGCGCCCCGTCGACCTCGGACTCGATGGCCGCTTCGTCGTCACCGTGGCCGGCGACGCCACCGAGATCTTCGAGGAGACCCGCACCTTCGACTACTACCTCGCGGGCACCTTCATCGCATTGTCGATCGTGTTGATCCTGACCACGATCTTCCAGGTCCGCTTCGGCCTCGCGCCGCTGAAGCGGATTTCCGATTCGATCGCCGACATCCGCTCCGGCCGCGCCGAGCGGCTGGTCGGCGAATTCCCGGTCGAGATTGCGCCGCTTGCGCGCGAGACCAACGCGCTGATCGACGCCAACCGCAAGATCGTCGAGCGCGCCCGCACCCATGTCGGCAATCTGGCGCATGCGATCAAGACGCCGCTGTCGGTGATCATCAACGAGGCCAACGCGCATCCGGCGGACCCATTCGCCGCCAAGGTGCTGGAGCAGGCCGACCTGATGCGCGACCAGGTGGCGCACCATCTGGAGCGGGCGCGGATCGCGGCAAGGCTGACCATCATCGGCACCGTCACCGAGGTGCCCCCGGTGATCGAGGCGCTGCACCGGACGATGGACAAGATCCATCACGACCGCGGCATCGCCATCGGCACCGCTGTGGCGCCTGACGCCAAGTTTCGCGGCGAACGGCAGGATCTCGAGGAGATGGTCGGCAATCTGGTCGACAATGCCTGCAAGTGGGCGTCCTCACGGGTGTTCATCGAGGTGTTGCTTGAGCGCGCCGGAGACTCCGACCCCGCCCCGCTGCTGCGCATTCTGGTCGACGACGATGGTCGCGGCCTGTCCCGCGCCGAACGCGCGCAGGTCTCCCGCCGCGGGCAGCGGCTCGACGAGACCAAGCCGGGGTCGGGGCTCGGGCTGTCGATCGTCACCGACCTGGCGTCGCTGTATGGCGGGCAACTGACCTTGGGTGATGCCCCGATCGGCGGGCTGCGGGCGGAGCTGGTGTTGCCGGGGGTGTGAGGGCGCAACTGTTGTCATTTCGCCGGGAGCGAATTTACGCTACCGTGACTTACCCGGCTTCGGCATCTGTTCCCGGCGGAAGCTGATCCGCCCCGATGCCGCCCGAATTGTCGCGCCTTTATCGAATCTACATCCGGAATGCCCATGTCTCGCTCGACCTCGTCAATTGTCGCCATGTTTGCGGCCCTCGCGCTGGCCGGCTGTGACGTCACCAGCGGCGACGGCGGTTTGGGGCGGTTCACGGCTTTCAGCGCGTCGCCCAAATCCCCCGCAGAGGGCCGCGCCACGGCTGCGTTGAGCAGTGCGGCGATGGGCGGGTTGATGAACGCCAAGTTCGCCGCGTTGCTCGACGAGGAAGACCGGCGGCTGGCCCATGCCGCGCAGCTCGAGGCGCTCGACAAGGGCGCCGCCGGCGCGCCGGTGCCGTGGCGCAATCCGGCCTCGGGCCGCTACGGCAACATCGTTCCGGGCCCGGCCTATATCAGCAAGTCGGAAACCTGCCGCGGCTATTCCCACACCGTCACGATCGCCGGACAGATCGAGATCGCCCGCGGCACCGCCTGCCGGGTCGCGGATGACGCGCCGTGGAGCGCGGCCGGCTAGCCCAACGTCCTCAACCGGATCTTAACGGCGCTGCTGCTATGACACCCGATGACGCCGCGTGCGCCGGGCGATCCGCTGTGCGCGGATTGCCGGTGGCTGCGGCGCCGGTATCGCGTGCAGATTTGGGTGCATGAGCCAAACTTCGACCGAGCGCCTGAGGGACTATCTCGCGCAGCTGCCGCCGCAGTCCCAGGCGCTGCTGATGCGCGAATATGAGCGCGCGATCGAGCGGGGCGAGGACGCGGCCGTCGCCCAGTTCGTGCTGGAGCAGTTGCGTCAGGTGGTGCGCGGTGGCGGCGACAACCTTTCGCCGCGCAGTGACGACCCGGCGCGGTTGCTGTTCCGGCCGCTGGAGCCGTTCCTGACCGAAAACGATCTGACGCGGCCCGGACAGGTTCGTCGCAGCTCGTTGCCACCGATCTGGCAGTGGTTGTCCCAAGGCGCCATCGCCGACGAGGTTCGCGCCTTCGAATCCACGCTGGCGGGGCGACATGGCCACCTCGCGCCTTCGGAATTCGAGCCGCCGGTGAAGGCGCTGCAAATCGCCGCCTCCGATGCCATCATAAAAGTTGCGCTTCCTGCACCCGGCGTCGACAGCCGACGCGCACTGGCGCGGATCGGGTCTCCTTCCGTCATCGAAGATCTCGCGTCGGTTGGCGCCGTGCTGAAGCATCGCGATGCGCTCGACGCGTTGCACGGACGGTTGCCCGGCTCGATCCGCATGTTCGGCGAATCGCAAATCAGTTCGACGATCGGCGTGCTCAACGTGCCGACGCTGCAGACGCCGCAATTGCTGCCGTTCGCGCTTTCGCTCGTGATGCAGCGGATGGCGGCGCCATGGCAGATCATCAGGCTCGCCATCAAGATCGCCGGATCCGATGATGAGGTCCGGGTGGCCGGCACGTCCTACGGCGTCGCCGTCGCGATGGCGATCCACGACATCGCCGAGGTGGCGGCCAGGCTGCGCAGCGACATCAGGCGCGGCCAGTTCGGCGACATCGCGCAGCATCTGAAGACCGTGCATGACGGCATCCGCGGCATTCGCACCGAGCTCGACATCCGCAACGACTCGGCCTGGGGCCGGCAGGTGGCCGCGATCCGGGTCGACGTCTCCGGCGCGCTGCAGTCCGAGATCGAAAGCGTGCCCGGCCGCGTCCGACGGCTGCTGCGGCAGCGTGCCGACCGGGACATTCTGGTCAGCTCACGGCTCGATGACACCGAGGTCGACGAGGTTGCTGCCCTGATCGATTTCGTCGCGACCTGCCGGACCTATGCCAGCGAACTGGCGATCAACGAAGTGACGATGCGCACTTATTCCGAGTTGCAGCACTACGTCGAGACCTCGACGGAGTCGCTGGTCCAGGCCTTGCGCAGCGGCGACGTCGGCAGTCGTGCGTTCCGTCAGATGCAGGCGCGGGCGGCGATCCGGTTCTGCGAGGTGCTGTTCGGACAGGACTACGCCGCGCTGATGGGCCGCGCGGCCGACAACGCGACCGCCGGCATCGAGCGCCGGCCGACCCGGGCGGGCTGACGCCAAGCCTTGATTTCGCTCAACTTTCGCACGCCGCCGGTGTCGTAAATGTCAATTGCGCCGGCCGTCGGCGCATGGTGTAAACCGGCCGTCTGGCCCGGTTCGCGGAATCGGCGTCGCTGTTGCGGAACTCAACTGAATGACGCTCTGGTTCGTGTTTGCTCTGATGACGGCCGCAGCGGCGTTCGCCGTGCTGTGGCCGCTGTCGCGCCGTGGCGAACCCACGCGCGAAGGCAGCGATGCGAACGTCTACAAGGACCAACTCGACGAAGTGTCGCGCGATGCCGCTGCGGGCCTGATCGCGGCGCCGGAGGCCGAGGCGGCGCGGGTCGAGATCAGCCGGCGGTTGCTTGCCAGCGCCGATGCAGACGCATCACGGCCGTCAACCTCGACCTCCCACACCGGCTTGCGACGTGCGGTGGCGGTGGTCGCGCTGGTCGGATTGCCGCTGATCGCGCTGGGCACCTATGCGCGGCTGGGCTCGCCGGGACTCGGAGATATGCCACTGGCGCAGCGTGCCGCGGCGCCCACGGCGGCGCAGCCGATGGACGCGCTGGTGGCGAAGGTCGAGGCGCATCTGGAGAAGAATCCGACGGACGGCCGCGGCTGGGCGGTGCTCGCGCCGGTCCTCGCAAAGCTCGGCCGCTTCGACGATTCGGTTCGCGCCTATCGCAACGCGCTGAGCTACGACGCCGACACCGCCGAGCGCCGCGCCGATCTCGGCGAGACTATTGCCGCCGGTGCAGGCGGGGTCGTCACCGCCGAGGCCAAGGCGGAATTCGAGCGCGCGGTGGCGCTCGATCCGAACGAGGTCAAGGGCCGGTACTTCCTCGGGCTTGCCGCGGAACAGGATGGCCGCGCAAAGGACGCCGCGACGATCTGGCGCGACATGCTGGCCAAGGCGCCGGCCGACGCGCCGTGGCGGCCGCTGCTGCAGACCTCGCTGGCCCGGGTTGGCGGCGTCGCGGCACCGGCCCTGCCGCCGGAGGCGATGGCTGCCGCCAAGGACATGAATGCAGCCGATACCGATACGATGATCCGCGGCATGGTCGAGCGGCTGGCGACGCGGCTCAAGGCGAACGGCGACGACGTCGAGGGGTGGTTGCGGCTGGTGCGTGCCTATATGGTGCTGGGCGAGCGCGATCAGGCCAAAGCGGCGCTCGGCGATGCGCGGCAAGCGATGTCCGGCAATGCCGACCGGTTGCGGCAACTCAACGATGGCACCAAGGACTTCGGGTTGGATGGCTGAGCGTCCGGGTGCTGCAGTGGATCGCGTGACGCTCGCGATGAAAGAGGATCGATGACGCGCAAGCAGCGGCGATTGACGATGATCGGTGGCGCGCTGGCGGTGCTCGCGGTGGCGGCCGGCCTGGTGCTGAACGCGATGCGGGATTCGATCGTGTTCTTCTCGACACCGACCATGGCCGCCGAGAAGCAGATTCCTCCGGGACAGCGTTTTCGGCTCGGCGGGCTGGTCGAGCCCGGGTCGCTGCATCGCGGCGATCATCTCGCCGTGAGCTTCGCCGTGGCCGACGGCGCGGCCAAGCTGCCGGTGACCTACACAGGCATTCTGCCGGACCTGTTCCGCGAAGGGCAGGGCGTGGTCGCCGAAGGTGTGCTTGATGCCAACGGCGTCTTCAAAGCCGACACCGTGCTCGCCAAGCACGACGAGACCTACATGCCGAAGGACGTCGCAGACGCGCTGAAGAAGCAGGGCCACTGGAAGGACGACTACGACAAGAAGCCGGCCGGTCAGACAAGTGCGCAGGGGCAATCGCCGGCACCGCAGGGCATCACCCGATGATCGCAGAGGCGGGCCACTACGCGCTGGTGCTTGCGTTGGCCCTGGCGCTGATCCAGGCCAGCGTGCCGGTGATCGGCGCGCGGCTGCGCGATCCGGCGCTGATGAACGTTGCGCGCTCCACGGCGCTGGCGCAACTTGTATTCGTCGGGCTGTCCTTCGCGGCGCTGACGCTGCTGTACGTCACGTCGGACTTTTCCGTCGTCAACGTTTTCGAGAACTCGCATTCCGCCAAGCCGCTGCTCTACAAAATCACCGGCGTGTGGGGCAATCATGAAGGCTCGATGCTGCTGTGGGTACTGATCCTGGCGCTGTTCGGCGCGCTGGTGGCCGCCTTTGGCAGCAACCTTCCGCTGTCGCTGCGTGCGCTGGTGCTGGCGGTGCAGGGCTGGGTCGCGGCCGCGTTCTATCTGTTCATCCTGCTGACCTCGAACCCGTTCCTGCGCATGGCGCAGCCGCCGCTGGAGGGCCGCGATCTCAATCCGGTGCTGCAGGATATCGGTCTCGCGATCCATCCGCCGATGCTCTACCTCGGCTATGTGGGCTTCTCGATTTCGTTCTCCTTCGCGGTTGCCGCGCTGATCGAAGGCAAGGTCGACGCCGCCTGGGCACGCTGGGTGCGGCCGTGGACCCTGATGGCGTGGGTGTTCCTGACGTTGGGCATCGCGATGGGCTCCTACTGGGCCTATTACGAACTCGGCTGGGGCGGCTGGTGGTTCTGGGATCCGGTCGAGAATGCCTCGCTGATGCCGTGGCTGTCCGGCACCGCGCTGCTGCACTCCGCGCTGGTGATGGAGAAGCGCAACGCGCTCAAGGTCTGGACCATCCTGCTCGCCATCCTGACCTTCTCGCTGTCGCTCCTCGGCACCTTCCTGGTGCGCTCCGGCGTCCTGACGTCGGTGCATGCGTTTGCGACCGATCCGACGCGCGGCGTGTTCATCCTGCTGATCCTGTGCATCTTCATCGGCGGCAGCCTGGCGCTCTACGCCTGGCGCGCCTCGGCGCTGAAGCAGGGCGGCCTGTTCGCGCCGGTGTCGCGCGAAGGCGCACTGCTGTTGAACAACCTGTTTCTCACCACCGCCTGCGCCACCGTGTTTGTCGGCACGCTGTATCCGCTGGCGCTGGAGGTGATCACCGGCGACAAGATCTCGGTCGGCGCGCCGTTCTTCAATCTCACTTTCGGGCCGCTCTGCATTCCGTTACTTTTGGCGGTGCCGTTCGGGCCGATGCTGGCGTGGAAGCGCGGCGATCTGGTCGGTGCCGCACAGCGGCTGCTGGCTGCCGGCGTCACCGCGCTGATCGCGGTTGCGATGCTGATGGCCTGGACCCGCGGCGGCGCGGTGCTGGCGCCGCTGGCGATCGGGCTGGCGGTGTTCGTCATCATGGGCGCGCTGAGCGATCTCGCCGAACGCATCGCGCTGTTCCGCACGCCGTTCCCGGTGGCGCTGCGACGCGCCCGCGGACTGCCGCGCGCGACCTGGGGCACCGTGTTCGCCCATGCCGGCGTCGGCGTGGCGCTGATCGGCATCGTCTGCGAGACCACCTGGAACACCGAGCATATCGCCACGATGAAGCAGGGCGACGTGGCGCGAATCTCCGGCTACGTGCTGCAGCTCGAGGGCGTCACGCAGCGCCAGGGGCCGAACTTTCGCGAGTCGATCGCGCAATTTGCCGTCACCCGCGACGGCGCGCCGGTCGGCACGCTGTCGCCCTCGAAACGGAATTTTGCCGCGCGCAGCACGGCCACGACCGAGGCTGCGCTGCTGACCCGCGGCTTCAGCCAGCTCTACGCGTCGCTTGGCGAGACCAATGCTGAGGGCGGCGTAGCGGTGCGGATCTATCACAAGCCGATGGTGCTGCTGATCTGGATCGGCCCGCTGCTGATGGCGTTCGGCGGTCTGCTGTCGCTGTCCGACCGCCGGCTGCGCGTCGGCGCGCCGAAGCCTGCCAAGCCGCAGCGACGCCTGGCGCAGGCGGCGGAGTAGCCGCATGGCGTTCCACCGGTTGATCCTCGTTGCCGTGGCGATGTGGTTGGTCGGATCGGCCGCCCATGCCGTGCAGCCCGACGAAATCATGCCCAATCCTGCGCAGGAGAGCCGGGCGCGGGAGCTGTCGCGCGAACTGCGCTGCATGGTGTGTCAGAATCAATCGATCGACGATTCCGACGCGCCGCTGGCGAAGGATCTGCGGCTGCTGGTGCGCGAGCGGATCGCGGCCGGCGACAGCAACGCGCAGGTGATGGATTTCCTGGTGGCGCGCTACGGAGAGTTCGTGTTGCTAAAGCCGCGGCTCAATTCGCAGACGCTGCTGCTATGGCTGCTGCCGCCGCTGGCGCTGCTTGGCGGCGTGCTGGCATTGTGGCTGGGACGGCGGCGCCGGGCGGCTATGGCCAGCAATGATCATGCGTCGCGCGAATTGTCGGGCGAGGAGCAGCTGCGATTGCGGTCTTTGATTGCCGCCGATGCTCCTGACAAGCCCTTGTGAGCCTGCGTGTTGCCAAACCAGGGCATCTAAACGCGTAAGAGCGCGGAAAAATTACAAAACTTTAATCCCCCAGCCAGCGCGCGGTAAGGCGGCAGCCCCCATCTTCAGACCTGTCAGGTGCGGTTGTTCGCACCGCCGAAACAGCCTCTGGAGCATTCCGCATGATCGACCACAATACCGAGACTCCTTCGCCAGTGACGCCTGCCAAGCCGTCGCTGTTCTCCGCACGCAAATTCGCGCTGATGGCCACCGTGGTCGCCGGTCTCGGCGCCGGTGCGTATGGTCTCGGCGCTCCAGCCGGTCATACCGGCCTCTTTACCTCTCAGGCACAGGCGCAGGTGTCCGCCGAGGTCCGCAAGGTGGAGAAGCCGATCGGCTTTGCCGACATCGTCGAGCGCGTGAAGCCGTCGGTGATTTCCGTTCGCGTCAAGATGAACGAGAAGGTGTCGAAGAACGACACGTCTGGCGACAGCGAGGATTCGCCGTTCCAGCCGGGTTCGCCGATGGAGCGTTTCTTCAAGCGCTTCGGCCAGGACGGCATGCCGCCGGGCATGCGCGGTGGTCCGCGCGGCGGCAATCGTGGCCCGGTCAGCGGCCAGGGCTCGGGCTTCTTCATTTCGCCTGACGGCTTTGCGGTGACCAACAATCACGTCGTTGACGGCGCCGACACGGTCGAGGTGGGCACCGACGACGGCAAGACCTATTCGGCCAAGGTGATCGGCACCGACGCGCGCACCGATCTGGCGCTGATCAAGGTCGACAACATCAGCAACGCGCCGTTTGCGACGCTGGCCACCGGCAAGCCGCGGATCGGCGATTGGGTGCTGGCGGTCGGCAATCCGTTCGGTCTCGGCGGCACCGTGACGGCCGGCATCGTCTCGGCGAGCGGCCGCGACATCGGCAGCGGTCCGTATGACGACTTCATCCAGATCGATGCGCCGGTGAACAAGGGCAATTCCGGTGGCCCGGCGTTCGACGTCGAGGGCAAGGTGATGGGCGTCAACACGGCGATCTACTCGCCGTCCGGCGGCAGCGTCGGCATCGCGTTCTCGATCCCGGCCTCCACCGTTCAGTCGGTGGTTACCCAGCTGAAGGAAAAGGGCTCGGTCAGCCGCGGCTGGATCGGCGTGCAGATCCAGCCGGTCACCAAGGACATCGCCGAAAGCCTCGGCCTGAAGACCGCGGAAGGCGCGCTGGTTGCCGAACCGCAGGCCGACGGTCCGGCTGCGAAGGCGGGCATCCAGTCCGGCGACGTGATCACCGCGGTGAACGGAACGCCGGTCAAGGATGCGCGTGAACTCGCCCGCACCATCGGCGCCTTCGCGCCGGGCAATGCGGTGAAGCTCAATGTGCTGCAGAAGGGCCAGGACAAGGTCGTTAACCTGACGCTGGGCCAGCTGCCGAACGCCGTGGAGACGCGTGCGTCGGTGCAGGACAATGAGCGCGGCAACAAGCGCGACAACGACATTCCGCGGCTCGGCCTGTCGCTGGCGCCCGCCAGCTCCGTCGCCGGCGCCGGCAAGGAAGGCGTCGTCGTCACCGAAGTTGATCCGAAGAGCGCCGCTGCCGAGCGCGGCTTCAAGGAAGGCGACGTGATCCTCGAGGTGGCCGGCAAGACGGTCGCCAGCGCCGGTGAGGTTCGCGAGGCGCTCAGCGCCGCGCGCAACGAAAACAAGAACAGCGTTCTGATGCGGCTGCGTAGCGGCGGTTCGTCGCGCTTCGTGGCGGTGCCGCTCGCCAAGGGCTAAATCGGAACGCATAGCAACGGGACGCGCCGCCGGCATATCGCCCCCCGCCGACGGGACGTCTCAGGGGACGGGTCGCAAGCTCCGTCCCCAAACAATCCTTCCGGAGGAGCAAAGCCCCCCTCCGTCGGAAGGCAATGGCGGGCGGTGGAGTTCACCCCAGCTTCACCGCCCGTTTTTCTCAAGCGCACCGTTGGGATCGACTTGCCGCGCCTTGCGCCGCGGCGCTTCGCGCGCGAAGGTGAAAGGCCCGCAACGTGATCGAATCCGACATCCACATGCGCCTGCTGATCATCGAGGACGACCGTGAATCCGCCGATTACCTGGCGAAGGCGTTTCGCGAGGTCGGCCACGTCGCCGATCTCGCCGCCGACGGCGAGGAAGGGCTGGCGATGGCGGAAAGCGGCGACTACGACGTGCTGGTGATCGACCGCATGCTGCCGAAGCGCGACGGCCTGTCGGTGATCGGCACGCTGCGCGACAAGGGCGATCACACGCCGGCGCTGATCCTGTCCGCGCTCGGCCAGGTCGATGACCGCATCAAGGGCCTGCGCGCCGGCGGCGACGATTATCTGCCGAAGCCCTACGCCTTTGCCGAACTGCTGGCGCGCGTCGAAGTGCTGTCGCGCCGCAGCGGCGGACGCGCCGAGGAAATGACCTACAAGGTCGGCGATCTCGAACTCGACCGGCTGTCGCACCGCGTCGCCCGCGGCACCGAGGAACTGACACTGCAGCCCCGCGAGTTCCGGCTGCTCGAATATCTGATGAAGCACGCCGGCCAGGTGGTGACCCGCACCATGCTGCTGGAAAACGTGTGGGACTATCACTTCGATCCGCAGACCAATGTAATCGACGTCCACATCTCCCGCCTGCGCAGCAAGATCGACAAGGGTTTCGATCGCCCGCTGCTGCATACGGTGCGGGGCGCGGGGTACATGATCAGGGACGGGGTGAGGTAGGGGTCGCTGGAACCCCGAAGCTTACTTCCCCTGTCGCCGCATCTCATCTCTCCGCATCGGCATTGCGTCGATCGCGCCGAACAGCTTGTCCGCGGTCAGCGGCGCAGCGGATGACAGCGCGGTGTTGCCGTCCTTGCCGAGCAGCAGGACCCGGAACTTGTCACCCGCGAGCGAGAACTGCTTGCGGATCTCGCGCGAGCGCCGGTCGTCGCCGATGGCTTCGACGAGCGTGATCTGGCGCTCCGACATGCCCGCGGTGTTTTGCTGATAGATCCGCCGTTGCGCGGCAAGGTTTTCGTCCTGCGCGGACGGCGCCAGCACCACCAGCACGCGATTCTTCCATTGCAGGCTTGCGAGGTAGCTGCTGGCAGCCTCAGCAGTCACGGCAGTCGCCGTCGCCAAGGTGAGCACGAGCACGGCTGCCATCCGCCGGGTTGTCACGACTGCATCCGATCTTCATTGGAGTTTTCGCGAACCATGTAAGCATCCTTTTCGACGACCTGTCCCTGCCGCCATGTCATTCGTCTTGCGTATAGTGCGGCTCGGGTCGGACGTTTTTGTGGCCGGCATCCGCTCCGCCCTTGTCCGCAGGACAAGACTTGCCCACTGACTGAAGGATTTGTCACTGTAGCGCGATTGTGAAACCCGCTAGAACGCCTTGATGAGCGTCCCCCATGTCCCCCCGGCGAGCCGCCGACCTTGACCGCCTTTGGCAAGCTGGTGCGGACCACGGCGTTCCGGCTGACGCTGGTCTATCTGCTGCTGTTCGCATTGTTTGCGGCGTCGCTGCTGGCGTACTTCGCCTGGAATACGCACCGGCTGATCACCGACCAGATCACCACCACCGTCGATGCGGAGATCGGCGAGCTGAGCGATATTTTTGCGCGGTTCGGCCTGCGCGGGCTGGTGTTCAACATCGAGAACCGTTCGCTGCGGCCAGGCGCCAACCTCTATCTCGTCACCACGCCGGCGGGGCAGGCGGTCGCCGGCAATGTCGAGACACTGGCGCCCGGGGTGATGGCGACCAACGGCTGGTCGGAGACGTTTTATCGTCGCCTCGACGATCAGGAGCAGCCCAACCATCGCGCGCTGGTGCGGGTGACACAGCTCTCCAGCGGGTTCCGGCTGCTGATCGGGCGCGACCTCGAAGAGCGGCGGCGGCTGTTCGGCATCGTGGCCAACGCCGCGCAATGGTCGGTGCTGATCGTCGTGATCCTCGGTCTTGGCGGCGGGATTTTCGTCGCGCGGCGGGTGCTGCGGCGGATCGACGCGATGACCGGGACCACCCAGCGCATCATGGCGGGCGACCTGTCCGGCCGGGTCCCGGTCGGCCGTAGCGGCGACGAACTCGACCGGCTGGCGGAAAACCTCAACGCCATGCTGGAGCGGATCGAGGCGCTGATGAGCGGCCTCAAGCAGGTGTCCGACAATATCGCGCATGACCTCAAGACGCCGCTGACCCGGCTGCGTAATCGTGCCGAGGAGGCGCTGGCGCGCTCCGGCAGCGAGGCCGAATATCGCAACGCGCTGGAGCGCACCATCGAAGAATCCGATGCGCTGATCCGGACCTTCAACGCGCTGCTGATGATCGCCCGCGCCGAGTCCGGCCAGGCGCGCGACAACATGGTCGATTTCGACGCCGCCGAAGTGGCCCACGGGATCCAGGAGCTCTACGAGCCGCTGGCCGAAGACAGCGGGCTGACCCTGCGCGTGACCGCCGAGCCGGCGGCATTGCACGGCAACCGCGAGCTGATCGGCCAGGCGCTGGCCAATCTGGTCGAGAATGCCATCAAATACGGTCGTCCGCTGCCGCTGTCGCCGCTTGCCGGTCTTGAATTACCGCCAGACAGCGCTGAAATCCTGATCGATGCGCGCCGGCAGGGTCACGAGGTGCTGCTCAGCGTGACCGATCATGGCGCGGGCATACCGGAGGCCGAACGCGGGCGCGCGGTCGAGCGTTTCGTGCGGCTGGAGGCCAGCCGCACGCTTCCCGGGTCCGGTCTCGGACTCAGCCTGGCCGCGGCGGTGGCCAAGCTGCATGGCGGCGAACTGCGGCTGGAGGATGCATCTCCGGGGCTGCGCGCAACGCTTGCAATTCCGGCCCGCGCGGGCGAAGGACTGGCCGTCCCTCCAACCCATCCGGACCAGACAACGGCATGAATTCGACCGCGACCGGCGACGCGGACCTACCGCATCTGGCCGCGCGTTTCGCCGCCGGGCCGCATCTGTTCGCGCCCGCCGACGCGGCGCGGCGGCTCGACACCTGGCTCGCCGATATTTCCCCTGACGAGGCCGAGCGGTTTGGCCGGTTGCTCCGGGCGCATCCACAGGCCAGGACAATCTTCGAGGCCATTGCGGAGGCGTCACCCTATCTTTTCGACCTGATCCGGAACGACCCGGGGCGCGCCTCTCGGCTGTTGGAGGCTGACCCCGACCAACGGCTTGCCACGCTGATTGAGACCACATCGGCAGACGTCGCCACCGGCAGCAACGAGGCCGAGGCGATGCTGGCCCTGCGCCGCATGAAGGCCGAAGCCGCCCTGCTGATCGCGCTGTGCGACATCGGCGGAGTCTGGCCGGTGATGCGGGTGACGCAGGCGCTCACCGATCTCGCCGTCGCCTCGGTCCAGGCCGCGCTCCGCTTCCTGCTGCGCCAGGAAGCCGCTCGCGGCCGGATCGTCCCGCCAGACGTCGACCAGCCGGAGGTCGGCAGCGGGCTCGTCGTGTTTGCGATGGGCAAGATGGGCGCCGGCGAGCTGAACTACTCCAGCGACATCGACCTGATCGTTTACTTTGATCCCGAGGCGACGACGCTCGCGCCCGATATCGAGCCGCAGCCGTTTTTCGTCCGGGTCACGCAGGGCATGTCGCGGATGCTGCAGCAGCGCACCGGCGACGGCTACGTGTTCCGCGTCGACCTGCGGCTGCGACCGGATCCGGCGTCGACCGCGGTGGCGATCTCGATCGCGTCGGCGCTGAACTACTACGAGCGCGAGGGCCGCACCTGGGAGCGCGCGGCGATGATCAAGGCGCGCCCCTGCGCCGGCGACCTGGTGGCCGGCGAGGCGCTGGTCGCCGAGATCGCGCCCTTCGTCTGGCGCAAGCATCTGGATTTCGCCGCGCTGGCCGACGTGCACGACATGAAGCGGCAGATGCAGACGTTTCGCGGCCAGAGCGAGGTCGCGGTCGAGGGCCACAACGTCAAGGTCGGGCGGGGCGGCATTCGCGAGATCGAGTTCTTCGCGCAGACCCAGCAATTGATCGCCGGCGGCCGGCATCCCGAGTTGCGGGTGCGTCCGACGCTCGCCGCGCTCGATGTGCTGGCCTCCAGCAACTGGATCACATATCAGGCGCGCGACGAATTGAGCGCGGCCTATCAGTTCCTCCGCAAGGTCGAGCACCGTCTGCAGATGCTGGCCGACGAGCAGACCCACACGCTGCCCGAGGACGTCGAGGCGATGGAACGCTTCGCGCGGTTCCTCGGCTATCCGAGCCGCGCCGACTTCGCCCACGACCTGCTCGGCCACCTCTCGGTGGTGCAGGGCCACTACGGCAAGCTGTTCGAGGGCGATCCGACCGGCACCGAAAAACTTCCGGAGGTCGACTACGGCGCGGGGCCGGACGATCCACGCCTGATCGAGCACCTGGTCGCGCTCGGCTTCAAGAAGCCCACCATGGTTGCGACCACGTTGCAGCAATGGATGGGCGCGGAGTATCGCGTGCTCAGGATCGACGCCACGCGGCGCGCCTTTGTCGAGTTCGTCCCGGTGCTGATCGCCGGGCTCGCGCGAGCCGAGGAGCCGGACAACGGCGTCGCGGCATTCGACCGGTTGTTGCAAGCCTTGCATCGTGGTGGACGGCTGGTCTCGCTGCTGAGCCAGAACAGCGATCTGGTGGCGTTGGTGGCCATGGTGCTGGGTGCCGCCCCGCGGCTCGGCGACATGGTGGCGCGACAGCCACAGATCATGGACGGGCTGATCGACCCGCGTTTCTTCGGCGCGATGCCGGACCGTCGCGAACTTTCCGCCCGCCTCGCCGCGACCTTGCTCGACGCCAATTCCTACGAGGAGTTTCTCGACCGGTTGCGGATGTTCGGTCAGGAGAGCCTGTTCCTGATCGGCACCCGCATCCTGTCGGGCACCGTCTCGGCGCAGCAGGCCAGCACGGCCTTCGCAGACGTCGCCGAGGGCATCGTCGGGACCGTTCACGGGCTGGTCTCCGATCAGTTTGCCGCGCAATACGGTCGGATCAATCAGCAACAGACCGCCATCGTGGCGATGGGCCGGCTCGGCAGCCGGGAGATGACGGCGTCGTCCGATCTTGATCTGATCCTGATCTACGACTTCGACACTGAGGCACCCGACTCCGACGGCGAACGGCCGCTGCACGGCCCGCAATATTTCGCGCGCTTCACGCAGCGCCTGATCTCCGCATTCACCACCCGCACCAATCACGGCGTGCTGTACGACGTCGACATGCGGCTGCGGCCGTCCGGCCGCGCCGGACCGGTGGCGTCGCGGCTCGACGCGTTTTCCGCGTATCAGGACCAGGAAGCCTGGACCTGGGAGCACATGGCGCTGACGCGCGCGCGGGTGATTTCCGCCACGCCGGAATTCCGCGCGAAGATCGAGGACATCATTCGCGGCGTGCTGACGCGGCCGCGCGACGCGTCGGTGATTGCCAACGACGTCGCCGAAATGCGGCGTGCGATCGCGCTCGAAAAGGGCGAAGACGACGTGTGGGATCTGAAATACGCCGCCGGCGGCATCGTCGATATCGACTTCATCGCGCAGTATCTGCAACTGATCCATGCCGCCAAAGCGCCCGACATTCTCAGCGTCAACACGTTGCAGGTTCTGGACAACGCCGCGCGGCTTGGCCTGTTGCCGCAGCCCGACGTCGAGGTGCTGCGCCCGGCAGCGCGGCTGTACCATGACCTGACCCAGATCCTGCGGCTGTGCGTCACCGGCAAGTTCAAGCCGGACAGCGCCGGCGAGGATCTGCTGCGCGTGCTGGTGCGGGCCGGCGACGCGCCGGATTTCTCCGCGCTGCAGGCGCGGGTGAAGGACACGCAGGCCGAGGTGCGTGAGGTGTTCAAGAAAATAGTGCAGGCGAGTGGCTGAAGTATAAATCAACCACAGATTGCATATACTAAAACTGAGCAATTTTGCTCACGATTTACGGAAACTTGTTACCTTTCGGACATAGTCGGTTTATCCCGCTGTTCCGGGTGTATTTGACGACCATTTGATTTTTGATCAGTCCCGAACCGTCGCGTTGTCAGCAACGGCATCGGCCAAATTTGGTTTTTAGAACGATGCCGAATTTTTTCGGGATCATGCCCCACGACCGCGGCACTCGTGTCGCCATCCAGGCTTTCGCACCGGCAGCCCAATGCAACAGCTCGGCGCAAGCGACAAGCGCGCAAACTTGGCCCATGCGGTGCCAAGAAGGGCGGCACGCATGAACACCGCGAGTCGACGCAACGCACGCGTCAAATTCAAAGGCGGTCTGGACGCGACCATCATGGCACTTGACGGCAGCTGGCGACTTTGCCGCGTCGTCGACATCGATCACTCCGGAGCTACCATCCGTCTCGATGAAGCTTCAGCTGGAGCTTCGGTCCACGGCGATTTCTTTCTGCTGTTTTCCGCAGGAGGCCAGGTCCGCCGCCGGTGCCGGCTGATCCGTGACACCGGTGATGAAGCCGCCATTGAGTTTGTGACGTCGGCCGCACGTAAGGGGAGTGCGTTGCGGTCTTTGGCTCGCCGCCGCGAGTGATTTTGAGCACCTTATCGGGGCGGATATCGGGATCATGCTTGTACATATCATCGCAGACTCCTGGAATAAGATTGCCGAGCTCGAGACCGCGTTCAGCGGCCGCTGCAAGGTATCAGCCGCGATGCTCGATGGCAGAATCGAGATGCACGAGGCGTGCGACGCCGTCGTGGTGGCCGCCAATCTCCGGATCGTGGAGAACATCACGCAGCTCAAGAAGCTGCAGCCGAAGATCGAGGCCGTGCGACGGCGCTTCTTCGTGGTCGACGAGAAGGCACATCTGAGCGCCGTGCAGGCCTATGCGCTCGGCGCGACGCGCGTGGTGTTCGGGTCGGCGCGCGCCGACCTGCTGTCGCTGCTCAACGAGCACGACCAGCGTGCCCCCGCCATGGTCGGCAGCACCGACCCTCGGGAAACCGCCTTGGCGGCCGTGGCGAACTTCGACTCGATGTTTCTCGCGGTGAGCGGCGGGCACGCCATCGATGTCGTGGCTGCTGAAACCGCCGGAAGCCGGATCATCGACAGTGTCAGCGCTTCCGGACTAACCGCATGGCTGGATACGGTGCGCCGGCACCATGAAGGTACATACCAGCATTGCCTGCTGGTGACCGGCATTGCCGCGGATTTCGGCCTCAGCCTCAAGCTTGCGCGACGGGATATTCAGCGGTTGACCTCCGCCGCAATGTTTCACGATATCGGCAAGGCCAAGGTGCCGCGCGCGGTGCTCGACAAGCCGGGCAAGCTCGATCCGCAGGAGCGTGCGCTGATCGAAACGCACCCCGTCGCCGGATTCGAGGTGCTGCAACGCGCTGCCGGCGTCTCGGCCGAGGTTCTCGACGCCGTGCGTCACCACCATGAATTTCTCGACGGCAGCGGCTATCCGGACGGCCTCTGTGGGCAGAGCATTTCCGATGTGATCCGCATGCTGACGATATCGGATGTCTTCGCGGCGTTGATCGAGGAGCGACGCTACAAGCCGGCGATGCCGCGCGAGCGAGCCTATGAGATCCTCGGCGAGATGCGCGGCAAGCTGGAGCGAGCCCTGGTGTCGGCCTTCAGACCAGTGGCGCTGCAGCGATAGTCCCGGCGACACCGGAGCTGGTTTTGCGCTGTCGCGTGCGTGAGTGATAAGTTTGGCTCGGCGGTGTCGTTGCCTCGATGACTTGCGTACGCGGGTCGGCTGGCGCGAGCAGACTCATGAGTTCACCGCCGTCCACCATTGGTGCACCACAGCCGGACTTGTGAGCTGGATCGCTGCGGAGGCCTTGAGCTGCGCCTTGCGATGGGCGCTGGCGGTGACGCCGAAGCGCGCGCGAAAGCTTCGGCTGAAATGCGCCTCGCTCTTGAAGCCCAGATCCGATGCGAGGCGGGAGAGCCGACGCGTTTCCACCGGATCGCTCAGTGCCGCATGCGCGGCCAGCAGCCGGCGCTCCTGGACGTACCGCATCACGCCGCCGCGGTCAGCGAACAGGCGATACAGAGAGGCGCGGGAGACCTTGAGTTTGTCGGCGAGCCAGTCGGGCGACAGGTCGGGCTGCGCGAGGTTGTCGCGGATCAGTGCTTCAGTAAGCGCCAGGATGTTTTCATCGGATGCGGTTTGCGGCGCACGCAGGCCCGTGGTCGACGGCGTGAGTAGTCGTTTCACGATCGCCGCCGTCTCCGCCACGGTCGACTCGACGTCTGCCTCGGTCAATTGGGCACTACGCTCGTGCAGCGACAGGATATGCGCCGCGAGCAGATCGTTCCTCACCGCGTCGAGCCTCGGCTTCAACGTGGTCGCCGGAAGCGGGCCCAGCAGCTTGCGCGGAACGACGATGCAGACCGTGCGGGAGGCGAAGGCGCGGGTCGTGACCTCATGCGCCAGATCGATCAGCGCGACCTTGCCCGGACTGATCGTCGTCTGCTGGCCGTTGACCGCGCCGTTGAACCCGCCGCTGACATAAAGCTGCAGCAACAGGTGATCGGGTGTCGCCGCGATGCGCTGCCGATCGCGACGGAAATCCTGTGCGTTGAACGCGACCTTGGCAACGATCAGATCGCCGATGATGAATCCCGAGGCCGAACCCGTGGGAGTCTTGCGCCCGGGGCCACAGGGGCGCGGCTCGAACAGCGGCGAGATCACCTCGCTCCAGGTGGCGAACGCTGTCGCCTCGTCGAGGCCGGAGGTGACGTAGAACAGGCGGGGCAGGGACACCATGATGGCGAACCTGACATGACTCCTTCGTCTTCGGAAGAAAATCTCGTACGGCGACTCATGGGCCGGCGATCGGGTTCAAAAAGGAACAAGACGTCTTTCGCTGAGACGCTTGATCAAAGGAAAACGCGGTTCCAACCCTCCGGAATGTCCGACGCGCTGTCGCAGCGGCGCGGAGCCGTCCTAGCCTTCGGGCTACGTTGTCGCGATTCGAACCGCAACGGGATCGAGGGCGGTGAGCGGTCTGGGGAAGGGGCTTTCTGTGCAAACCGGTGGGCGATATAGCAAATTGTCTTGGCTGTTTCTCTGCACGACGGTGCTGGGAACCGTCTCTGTTTCAGCCGCGTCGCATGCCGGAGAACCCCGCATGCGGCCGACGTCGACCGCCAAGTCCGCGCTGTCTCCAGAGTTCAGATCGCGGCTTGCCGACGCCTGGCGGCGAGGCGAAGCCGAACTGATCGCGCAGGCTTACGAGAGCACATACCGGGATCCCGGCTTGCGGAACGCGGTCGTTGCCTTTGTGGCCGACTTCGCTCCGGCGGTCTCCCGCAACGCCACGACGGCTGCCGATCTCGGCGTGCTCACGTCGGGCCAGCGCATGGCGCTGGCGCCGAATACTGCGCAGGTTTTGGCAACGCGAACGGGAGCCACATTTAGCGCCGCGCCGTCGTCCTACCAACCCGTCCCGACGGCGAGTAACACATCGCCGAATCTGCCGGATCCATTACCCAGCACCCGGGATCAGACCTGGAACCGGGACCTGATCGGCGCTTCGACTGCGTATGGTCGCGGCTACACGGGAGCTGGCGTTACAGTGGTTGTTGCGGATACCGGATTCGACGTCAGCAATGCTGGTCTGGTCAACAAGCTCGAGATCGACCTGGGACGCAATTATGTTGTCAAGAACGGCGCGGTCTATGATCCGCGCGAGCTTACGCCATTGTCCAGCGCCGATGCGCACGGGTCCCACGTTGCCGGGATCGTCGGGAGCCAGAAATTCGACAACGTCGATGCCCACGGCATCGCGTACGACGCCCGGATCATCCCGCTTCGGATGCTGGCGGCCAAAGGTTATTCAGTAGCCGAGAATGGCGACGCATCGGCACGCGCGCTTGACTATTTCACGAGCCTGACGGGACCGATGATCTACAACGCCAGCTATGGTCCGGATTTCGATGATCAAGCAGATCTCAAACAGTGGCTGCTCAGCGTCGGGTCCGACGAGGCAAACGCTGCCTTGAAGGCATTGCAGGCCGGTAAGATCATCGTCGCTGCCAACGGCAACGATCGTGCAGAAAATCCCTTGGCGGCTCGCAATCCATCTGGCCTTGCGTTGCTGCCGTTCGTGCATCCGAAACATGCCGGTCTCAGCGTCTATGAAAATGATGAGAGCGAAATGGACGCGACGTCGTTGCAACGTCAGAGGGGCCAGATCATTGCCGTGATGTCAGTGGGAATTACCAAAGCGGCAGCTTCGTATTCGAATCTCTGCGGCGTCGCTGCGAGCTGGTGCGTGGCCGCGCCGGGCGGTGATACAGGCGCGGAGATCTATTCGACCGTCCCCTACGACACCTACATGTTCTTGGGCGGCACCTCGATGGCGGCGCCGACTGTCTCGGGCGCTTTGGCTGTCCTGATCCAGGCCAACCCGACCTACAACGCGCAGGATCTCGCGCGTCTGCTGTTTTCGACCACGGAAGATCTCGGGTTGGCTGGCGTCGACGGCGTGTTCGGCTACGGCCTGATCCGACTCGATCGCGCGACCGATGGCCCGTCGACGCTGGCAGCGAATGCGTCCGTGGCGGTGGCGGCCGCCCAGACAACATATTGGAGCCAGTTGCTCGCCACACAGGGCGACTTCAGCAAGACAGGCGACGGCATTCTGTCGATCTCAGGGCGCACCAATGCCGGCGGCAACGTGTTTGCGCAGCTGGGTACGCTCGCGGTGGATGGCACCTTGACGATGACTGCCGGCCATCGGCTCGACATCGCACAGCCTGCGACGCTCGCGGGCTTCGGGACCGTGGTCGGGGACACGGTCATCGCCGGCACGCTGTCGCCCGGCAAGATGGCCAACATCGGCGATCTGGTGACGAATCGCGTCGTGCCGGCCGGCACCGTGCTGAACGGCAACTCGGTCGGCGAACTAACCTTCAACGGCAACGTCACACTGACCTCGACCGCCACGACCCGGATCGACATCGACGGTTCGCTGATCGTGCCCGGCGGCCCCGGCACTTATGACCGGATCTACGTCACCGGCGCGGGCAACGTGTTTTATGCGGCCGGAACGCTGACGCCGATCCTGCGCGGCAGTGTCGGCACCGTCAGCAATTACACGCCTGCGGTGGGCGACGAGTTCGCTTTCGTTCAGGCGCAGGATGGAGCGAGAACGGCAGGGACGTTCACAACGCTCGTGCAGCCGACCTCGGGATTGCCGGCCGATGGCCGCTTCGACCTGATCTACAATCCGACCGCGATCACGCTGGTGGTGACGCCTGCAAGCTTCAGCGCGCTCGCCGCCAACGATCCGCAGGGCGGCCAGCAACGATCCGTGGCCCGCATTCTCGACGAGGAGCGCGCAGCGCCCGGCGTGGTGCCGTCATCATCGCGAAAGGCGCTGTACGACGGACTGTACCGGCTGGATACCGAAGCCGAGTTCGACAGGGCGATCTCGCAGCTGGCTGGGCCGGGGCAGCCGGCCATTTCCAGCGCGCCCTTGCAGGCCTTCACTGGCATCGTCGGCGCGATCGGGGATCGCCAGAACACCATCGCGCTGGGCGGTGAGCAGGGCCAGAACGGCACGGCGCAATCCTTCGCGCTGTCCTACGCCGGCCGAAACACCATGAATGCCGAGACGACGTCGGCAATGAACTCTTTCGCCGGCATCGTGCCGGCCCAGCGCGTGCAGGACGGCTGGTCGATGTGGGGCCAGGGCTTCGGCCGCAGCAGCCGCGTGGGCGACAGCGGAGAACTGGCCGGCTCGAAGGCCAACAGCGCCGGGTTCACCCTCGGCGCCGACCGCTGGTTCTCCAACAGCCTGGTCGCCGGCGGCGCCTTCGGCTACGCCCAGACCACCGCGACGAGCACCGACATCCGGGGCACGTCCGATACCTACGCAGGCGCCGGCTATGCCAGCTGGATGCCGGGCGCGGCGGTGTTCGACGTCCGGATCGCGGCCGGCCCGAGCCGCTCGTCGACATCGCGGCAGATGGTGCTGGCGCCATCGACGCTGAATGGAAGCGCCGACGGCTTCGGTGTCGCCACGACGTTCGAGGCAGGGTATCGCGTCGCGCTGATGCCGGACCTGACGTTAAAACCGTTCGCCGGCGTGACCTGGCAGGGCTTCCATCGCGATGGCTACAGCGAAAGCCAGCAGCCGATCGGCCTCACCTATGCGGCGCAGACCTACCAGAAGCTGGCGACGATTGCGGGCGTCGCGCTCGGCGCGCGGCTCCAGTCCATCGATGGCACCACCTTGATGCCGGAACTGAAGGTCGGGTGGATGCATGATTTGCGCGACACCACCCTGGTCAGTCAGGCTGCCTTGCTGGACGAGGCTTTCCTGATCTCCGGCGCCGAGCCAGGACGTGACGCAGCGCTGCTCGGCGCCAAAATCTCGGGCTGGCGAAGCGACTCCTTCCGGCTGTTCGCCGCCTATAACGGCGAATTCCGGAGCAACGCGACCAGTCATCAGCTCTCGGCGGGAGCGCGCTTCAACTGGTAAACGGGGCGTCGATCTCGTGATGCAGTCGCGGTCGTTATTGCAGCGGAGCCGAAGCGAGCACTCACGCCGCTTCGGACACGGCCTTGTGCGTTCGGCCGCCATTGCGCGGCAGTGCGATGCAGACCACGGTTCCGTGGCCGAGCCGCGAGCGCAGCCGCATGGTGCCGCCGTGCAGACCGGTCAGCGACTTTGCGATCGCAAGACCGAGACCCGAGCCGTGATAGGTCTTGGTCAGCTGGCTTTCCACCTGCTCGAACGGCTGGCCGAGCCGCTGCAGCGATTGCTGCGCGATGCCGATGCCGGTGTCGGCGATCATCAGCACGACGGAGTCGCGCAACATTCTGCTTCGGACCGTCACGCGGCCGCCGTCGGGGGTGAACTTCACGGCGTTCGACAGCAGGTTGACCAGGATCTGTTTGACGGCGCGACGATCGGCGAGCACGGCGAAATCGGAGTCGCTGTCGATGTCGGCGCTCAGCACGAGCTTCTTGTGCTCGGCCCGACCGGAGACGACCCGCAACGATTCCGACAGCGTCTGTCCAAGATCGAGCCTTTCGAGATCGAGCTTCATGCGACCGGCCTCGATCTTCGACATATCCAGGATGTCGTTGATCACCTCGAGCAGATAGTGACCGCTGGTCAGGATGTCGTGGCAGTATTCCTGGTACTTGTCTGAGCCGAGCGTTCCGAACATGCCGCTGCCCATGATCTCTGAGAAGCCGATGATGGCGTTCAGCGGCGTGCGCAGCTCGTGGCTCATATTGGCGAGGAATTTCGACTTGGTCTGGTTGGCTTCCTCGGCGCGGTTCTTCTCTTCCGAGTATTTGCGCGCCAGATCGGCCAGCTCGATCGCCTGCTGTTCCAGCGTGACCTGCGACCGCTTGAGATCGATGACGGTGGCGCGCAGCCGTAGGTCGTTGTCGACCAGCTTCTGCTCGTGTTCCTTGATGCGCGTGATGTCGGTGCCGACTGCGACGTAGCCGCCGTCCTTGGTGCGGCGTTCGCTGATGTGGAGCCAAGAGCCGTCGTCGAGCTGGGCTTCGAACGTCCGCGCGCCGGGGATCACCACGCCCGTCTCGGTCAGCCGGGTGCGGACTTCCGGCATGCTGCCGACTTCGATGACGGTTTCGTAGGAGGTGCCCGGGGTGACCGCCGAGTCGGGCAACTTGTGCAGCCGCTGAAAGTGCGAGTTGCAGAGCACCAGCCGGTTCTCGGCGTCCCACAGCACGAAGGCTTCGGGAATGGTCTCGATCGCGTCGCGCAGCCGCAGATCGGCTTCCACGGTGCGTTCGGCAAGGCTCTTCTGCTCGGTAATGTCGACGGCGATGCCGATCAGGTGAAGGCCGCCGCCGGCGGATTCCTGGCTGAGTTCGCAGCGCACCCGCAGCCAGATCCAGTGACCGCTGGCATGCTGCATGCGGAAGGTGTGATCGATATGATCGATGTCGCCGGAGATCAGCCGGTCGGCGATCGCGAACAGATCGATGTCGTCGGACTTCACCAGCGCGTTGACCTCGCCGAAGGTGAGCAGGTCGCTGCGGCTCTCGAGGCCGAGCATCGTGAACATCGATTGCGACCAGAAGATCCGGCCGCGCGACAGGTCCCAGTCCCACAGGCCGCAACGGCCGCGATTGAGCGCGGTATCGATCCGGCTGCGCACGGCGTCGTTGATCAGGTCGCCTTCGCGGGCCCGCGTCGATTGCCAGTGAAACGCGAAGCCGAGGATCAGGACAACAAAGCCGGTGGTTGCCGACAGAGTCACCGCCAGCGCCGTGTCGGACTTCCAGAACACCTCGTTCTGTTCCTGGATCACGACCACCATGCCGGGCAGCGAGCGGATCACCCGTTGCGATGCCAGGGCGGTGGCGCCCGCGGACAGCACCAGCTCGGAGATCCCAGCCTGCTGACCAGTGGTCGTCAGCGGCTGCGCAGCGCTCAGCACTTCGAGGAAGCGGTTGGCCTGGACGGACGGGCCGTCGACCGGGATGCGGGCAAGGACGCGCTGGTCGGCGCCCACAACAATCACGTGGCGTCCTTTGGCGATGCCCCAGGACGGCAGCAGGCCGGGCAGGATGCCCTGCAGACGGTCCAGCGATGCCGCGCGGTCCTGCCGGATCGGCCCCAGCCGGTCGAGCCGTTCGGCGAGCAAGTCGGCCAGGGCGATCAGGTCATGCGATACAGCCGCGCGCTTCAGGCGGGACTGGTCTGCAATCTGGACGAATGCGCCGAAGCAGATCGTGATGAGGAACGCGATGATCAGGGTGGGCACGGCCCGGCGCAGGACGGGCTCTGCGATCAACAGCCGATGGTAGGCCGGTTTCGCGATCGACTGCGCCAATCCCTTGATCGAATCGGATTGCGCGCAGGCGCTCGCCGCGTGTCCGCGCGCCATGCCTGTGACCCCCTGAAAATGTATCTGTACGCTGATGCGAATGGCCCCCCAGGCCGCTTCGAATCAAGTCGATTTGAATCCAGTTTGCGGCGGCTGTCGAGAGTCAACGATTCGTGAAAATGAAATAAATCTTGTCCCGAGGAAAATCATCTTCACGAAAGTGAGTCCGAAACAGGAACGCGCGCGTAGATGTGCGAGGTGGCGACGTTCAGTCCGCGTTCGGCGGCTCGGCGTGGCTGATGACGCGCTTCACGCTCGGAAATGCGCGTCGCAATTTGCGTTCGATTTCGTCGACGCAATCGTGCACATCGATCACGCTCATCGACGGCGAGGCGTAGCAGTGGAAGTTGACGATCTCGCCGGCGTCGGTGTTGCGGACCCGGACGCTGTGAATGGTGTGGATCTCGCCGCCCGCGGCGTAGCTGGCGAGCGCGCTGCTGATCTCGTCGACACGGGCGTCGGAGGCTTCGCTGCCCAACGGCAATTCCGGCTCCAACGGCTCGATGTGGGTGTCGACCTCGACGTCGTCGCCGAAATCGTCGCGGATCTGCCGCTCGAGTTCGTGCGCAATATCATGGGCCTGGAGCAGCGGCATCGCGCCATCGACCTCGAGGTCGATCGACACGGTGAGCTTGCCGCCGAGATCGTGCACCGTGACGTGATGGATGGCGAGGCCGGAATTGCGCGCGATCACCATGACCCGCTCATGGACGGTTTCGTTGTCGCGCGCCACCGGCACCGCGGTGAAGGTGAGGTCGGCGTCGCTGAGCGCGTCGGTCACCGCGGCCTGCGCTTTGCGCTTGATCTCGTCGATGCGGTCGATCGGAAATGTCCGCGGCACATGGACGAGCGCGTCGACGAAGTGCGTCGGCCCGACGGTGCGGACCCGCAGCCGCTCGACGTCGATCACACCGGGCACCGCGGAGATTGCCGCGGTGGCCGCTTCCGCCGCGCCTGCCGGCGCGCGGTCCAGCAGCGTCTGCACCGTGGCGCGGCCGAGCCGCAAGCCGAGGAGCGAAATCATCACGGCCACCGCAATGGCGGCGCCGGCATCGCCCCAGGCGTAGCCGAACGCCGCCAGCGCCAATCCGATGATCACGGCGAACGAGCCGAGCACGTCGGACGCAAAATGCAGCGCGTCGGCGGCCAGTGCCTGGCTCTTGGTGGCAACCGCCGTCTTGTGCAGCGCGCGGGCCCGCCAGAAATTGACGATGATGTCGATCAGCAGCACGACGAACGGCAACGCCGATATCGCGGGTGGCGCCGCGCCCTCGCGCAGCCTGCTGACGGCCTCGACGGTGATGCCGCCGGCGAGGATGTAGAGCAGGGCGATGACGCCGAGTGCCGACAGGCTCTCGATCTTGCCGTGGCCGTAATGATGCTCGTCGTCGGCGGGGCGATCGGAAAACCGCACTACGATCCAGGTGATGATGGTGGCGACCAGGTCGACCGAACTATGCAGCGCATCCGAGATCAGCGCGAGGCTGCCGATCGCGATGCCGACAGCGAACTTGACTGCGGCCATGCTGGCGCTCGCCACGATCGAGATGGCGGCGACGCGCGATTTGATGCTGGTCACGGTGTCGGTCATCGGCGCGGTGTAGCAGGCCGACGCCCCGCGTCAAAGCCGCTCGACCCCACGGCTGCCCATCAGCGTGCAACTGCAAATCATTCGCGAGAAAGGCGGCCCGCGTTACAGCGTGACCACGATCTTGCCGAGGTGCTTGTTGGCTTCCATATGCTGGAACGCCGCGCCGATCTCGGCGAATGGGTAGACCTTGTCGATCGGCAATTGGAGCTTGCCCGACTCCACCGCAGGCCAGATGTCGCCGCGCACCTGACGAAAGATCTCGCGGATTTCCTCGATGCTGCGGGTCCGGAAGGTGACGCCGACATAGCTGATGCGGCGCGCGGCATGCAGGTCGAAGTTGAAGTCGGCGTGGGTGCCGCCGAGCCGTCCGACATTGACGATGCGGCCCTGCACCCGCGTCGCGGCGAGGTTCTGGTTGGCGACCTTGCCGGAGACCTGGTCGATCACCAGATCGACGCCCTTGCCGTCGGTAGCCTTCAGCACCTGATCCACCCAGCCGGCGTCGCCGGAATCGACCGCGAGGTCGGCGCCGAAATGCTTCAGCCGTCCGCGCCGCATGGCATCGGTCGACGAGCCGATCACCAGCCTCGCGCCTTTCAGCCTGGCGATCTGCAGCGCCATCAGGCCGACGCCGGAGCTTGCGCCCTGAACCAGCACCGACTGGCCGGATCGCAATCCACCGATGGCGATCAAGGCGTTGTGCATCGTGGTCAGTGCGATCGGCAAGGTCGCTGCGGTCTCGAAGCTCATGCCGTCCGGGATCGGAAACAACCGGCCGTAGTCGGCGAGGGTGTAGTCTGCGAACGCTGCGGTGCCGGAGCCCATCACCCGGTCGCCGACGTTGACGCCGACAGCATCCGCGCCGGTCTCGACGACCTCGCCCGCCCATTCCATTCCGAGCACGGCGCCGGCGCCACCGGCAGAGCCATGGACGTGGCCCTTGGTCATGCCGAGATCGGCACGGTTCAGGCCGCAGGCACGAACCTTGACGAGCACCTGCGGTCCCGTCGGCGAGGGTTGCGCGACGTCGCCGATGGCGGCGCCGTCGGCGCCATAGATGTAGGCTTTCATCGTCTCACTCTCTTGCTCGTGTTGAGAATGCTGTTGGAAGTCATCGCCCGACGTCAGACGTCAGCGGTGAAACTCGTTGTGCAACTCGCCGATGCCGTCGATTGCGATGGTGACGGTGTTGACCGGCTCCTTCATCACGCCGACGCCGACCGAGGTGCCGCAGCAGATCAGGTCGCCGGGCAGCAAGGTCATGTCGTGCGAGATCTTCGCGACGAGCTGCTGCGGGCTGAAGATCATGTCGGCGACCGGGTAGTTCTGCCGCTCCGCGCCGTTCAGGATGGTCTTGATCGACAGCGCCGCCGGATCAATGTCTGTCACGATCGACGGCCCGAACGGACCGAAGCCGTCAAAACCTTTGGCACGCGCCCATTGCGCGAAGGTCGGATCGCGATTGAGGATGTCGGCAGCGGTGATGTCGTTGACGCAGGTGTAGCCGAAGATGTGCGCGTCGGCGGCTTCGACCGAAATTGCGGTGCAGGCCTTGCCGATCACGATGCCGAGCTCGCCCTCATAGACGACCTTGCCGTCGTAGGAGGCCGGCCTGTGCACCGCCGCGCCGGGCGCGGCGACGCTGGACGGCGCCTTCAGGAAATACAGCGGCTCCGCCGGCTCCGGCGAATTCAGCTTGGCCGCCAGCGCGTGAAAATTATTCCACAGGCCGATGATCTTCGAGGGCGTGGCCGGAGCCAGCAACTCGACATCAGACAGCGCGAAACGCAGCGAGGTCGGTGTCGCGCCGTGGAACATGTCGCCGCTGTACTGCAGGATCTCGCCATCCGCGAGCGTGCCGAAGCTGATGCTGTCGTCGTGGCGAAACCGAACCCAATGCGTCACGGTGTGGCTCTCCTGTGCGGACCGATTGCTATCAAGATTTGTCATTCCGGGGCATGAGCCGCGAAGCGGCGAAATGAACCCGGAATCTCTCTGCGTTCAATCTCTGGATTCCGGGTTCGCTCGGACTGGCGTCCTCGCGCCCCGGAATGACGGGAATTTACGGCCGCCCAAGCCGCAGACGTCCTGTCAATACAGCCCCGCCACCTTGGCACGCTGGATCACCAGGCCGAGCACGGCGTCGATCGCCGGGGTCGGGATCTTGGTCAGCCGGCCCATCTCCTGCACCACGGTGACCAGCGGATCGATCTCCATCGGCCGACCTCGCTCGAGGTCCTGCAGCATCGAGGTCTTGTGCGCGCCGACCTTGCGTGCGCCCTCAATGCGGCGTTCCACATCGACGCGGAACTTGACGCCGAACAGCTCGGCAATCGCCTGGGTCTCCAGCATCATCGACTTCGAAAGCGCGCGGGTGGCGGGATCCGAGCAGATCACGTCGAGCGTGGCGTGGGTCAGTGCGCTGATCGGGTTGAAGCAGACATTGCCCCACAGCTTGAGCCAGATCTCGTCGCGGATGCGGTCGAGCACCGGAGCCTTCAGGCCGGCGGACTCGAACGCCTTCGACAGCCGCTCGACGTCGGGCGTGGTTTCGCCCGAAGGTTCGCCGATCGGAAACTTGTCGCCATAAACGTGACGGATCACGCCGGGGCCTTCCAGTTCGGTCGCCGGATAGACGATGCAGCCGATGGCGCGTTCCGGCCCGAGTTCTTTCCACTGCCGGCCGCCGGGATCGATGCTCTCCAGGGTCGAGCCTTCGAACTCGCCGCCGTGCTTGTAGAAGTACCAATAGGGAATGCCGTTCACAGCGGTGACGATCCGCGTATTGGGGCCGAGCAGCGGCTGCATCTGCGGGATCACGCCAGTGATCGAATGCGCCTTCAGGCAGATGATGACGAAATCCTGCACCCCGAGTTCGGCGGGATCGTCGGTGCAGCGCGGATGCACCACGCGCTCCTCGTCGCCGATCAGAAGCTTCAGCCCGTTGGCCTTCATCGCCGCCAGATGCGCGCCGCGCGCCACCAGGCTGACGTCGACGCCGGCCTGCGCGAGCTGCACGCCGATATAGCCGCCGATTGCGCCGGCTCCGTAGATGCAAACCTTCATCGAAAATCCCACTGCAAAGGCCGGGCGCATCCCGGCAACTCACTTTGTTCCGCGCTTGCGGAACCATGCGGAGCGCGGCTGTTATCGACCGGATCGCGCCCGCGTTCAAGCGTCGATCGGGGCCGAGAAGCCGCGCCGGTCATGCATCAGGCGGCGGCCGGGCGCAGCCGCGAATAGCCTTCCTGGATCACCGACCAGAACAGCGCGATCAGGCCCAGGATCATGATCGTGCTGACCAGGCCGTTGGAGAAGAACACGCCGAGCGAGCCCTGGGAGCCGAGCAGCGATTGCCGGAACGCTTCCTCGGCCTTGTCGCCGAGCACGATGGCCAACACCAGCGGCGCCAGCGGATAATTGCACTTCTTCAACAGGTAGCCGATCACGCCGAACACCATCATCAGCATCACGTCGAAGGTCGAGTTGTGCACCGAGTAGGCGCCGATCGCGCACAGCACGAGGATCAGCGGGGCCACGATCGAGAACGGCACCCGCAGGATCGCGGCGAAGATCGGCACGCAGGTCAGTACGATCAGAAGCCCGACGAGGTTGCCGAGATACATCGAGGCGATCAGGCCCCAGACGAATTCCTTCTGCTCGACGAACAGCATCGGCCCCGGCTGCAGGCCCCAGATCAACAGCCCGCCGAGCAGCACCGCGGCGGTCGGCGAACCCGGCACGCCTAGCGACAGCATCGGCAGCAGCGCCGCGGTGCCGGCCGCGTGCGCGGCGGTCTCGGGGGCCACCACGCCCTCGATCTCGCCCTTGCCGAAATTCTTGCCGCGCTTCGAGACGCGCTTGGCGATGCCGTAACTCATGAACGAGGCCGGTGTTGCGCCGGCCGGCGTGATGCCCATCCAGCAGCCGATCACGCAGGAGCGCAGCGACGTCGTCCAGTAGCGCGGCAATTCCTTCCAGGTCTGCAGCACCACGCGCAAATTGATCTTGGCCTTGCCGCCGCGGAAGCTGAGGCCGTCCTCCATCGTCAGCAGGATTTCGCCGATCCCGAACAGCCCGATCACCGCGATCAGGAAGTCGAAGCCGTTCAGCATTTCGGTGAAGCCGAAGGTGAGCCGCAACTGCCCGGTCATCGAGTCGAGGCCGACCGCAGCCAACGCAAAGCCTATCATCATCGCCGCCACGGTCTTGAACGGAGGCTCCTTGCTGAGCCCGACGAAACTGCAGAAAGCCAGAAAATACACCGCGAATTTTTCGGCCGGCCCGAACTGCAAGGCAAAGCTCGCGACCAGCGGCGCCACCAGCGTGATCATGATGACGGCGAACAGCGCGCCGACGAAGGACGAGGTGAACGCCGCGGTGAGCGCCTCGCCGGCCTTGCCCTGCTGCGCCATGGGATAGCCGTCGAAGGTGGTCGCCACCGACCACGGTTCGCCCGGTATGTTGAACAGGATCGAGGTGATCGCGCCGCCGAACAGCGCGCCCCAGTAGATGCAACTCAGCATGATGATCGCCGAGGTCGGCGGCATGCTGAAGGTCAGCGGCAGCAGGATGGCGACGCCATTGGCGCCGCCGAGCCCGGGCAGCACGCCGATGATGACGCCGAGCACGATGCCGATCACCATCACCATGATGTTGAACGGCTGCAGGGCCACCGCGAAGCCGTGAAACAGATTGGCAAGCTCTTCCATCGTGCGGCGATCCTGAGGGGGAAGGGTGCGTCGGCTTACAGACCGAGCCAGTCTTCGAGCGGGCCCTTGGGCAGCGGGACCAGGAACCAGCGCTCGAACACGATGTAGGTGACCAGCGGTGTGCCGAGCGCGACGGCGGCGACCGTCACCCAGCGATACTTGCCGAGCCAGCGCATGAACCAGCCGATGAACAGGGCGGAAGCGACATAGAGCCCGATGAACGGCATCGCCGCGACATAGATCGCGCTCGGAATCACCACGCTCATCACATGGCGAAGCTGACCCCACTCGGCGAACACCGCCGCAGGATCCTCCTGCAGCGCGCTCCATATATTGATCGCGCTGGAGACGATGATGAAGATGCCGATGTAGAACGGAAAGAAACCGGCGCGCGGTCCTTCGGCGCCCCAGTTGATGCCGGCCTTGAGGCTACCAAACACCACAACGGCGCCGAATATGCCGATCAGCAGCGCCACGCCGGCCTCGACGAAGCGATGCGATGGGCCGGCGTGACTTGGCATGTTGCCTGACATCGGCGCTCAGTTGCCCTGCGCGAGGAAGCCGGCTTCCTTCATCAGCGTCTCGTGGCGCTTCTCTTCGGTCTCGACCCATTTGGCGTAGTCGGCGCCGGTCATGAAGGTGGTGTTGAACGCGCCGCTCTTCATGAAGTCCTGCCACTCCGGCGTCTCGCGGACCTTCTTAAAGAGCTCGACGTAGTAGTCGACCTGGTCCGGCTTCGCCTTCGGACCCATGAAGATGCCACGCAGCATGACGTATTCGATGTCGAGCCCCTGCGACTTGCAGGTCGGCACGTCCTTCCAGGCCTTGCCGTCGGCGACCGGCTCGTCATAGGCCATCGGCTTGTTGTCGAACACGCATAGCGGGCGCAGCTTGCCGCCGCGCCATTGCGCCACAGCTTCGATCGGGTTGTTGACGGTGGCGTCGACGTGATTGCCGACCAGCTGCACCGCGACCTCGCCGCCGCCCTTGTAGGGAATGTAGGTCAGCTTGCTGCCGGTGGCCTTTTCCATCGCCACAGTGATGATCTGGTCTTCCTGCTTCGAGCCGGTGCCGCCCATCTTCATGGTCCCGGCCGGCGCCGCCTTCACCGCGTCGACGAAATCCTTCGCGGTCTTGTACGGCTTCTCGGCGTTGACCCAGAGCACGAACTCGTCCAGCGCCAGCATCGCGACCGGCGTGAGATCCTTCCAGTTGAAGGGGATCCCGGTGGCGAGCGGGGTGGTGAACAGGTTCGACAGCGTGATGATGATCTTGTGCGGGTTGTTCGCCGCCATCTTGACGTCGAGGAAGCCCTCACCGCCGGCGCCGCCCGACTTGTTCACCACCACCAGCGGCTGCTTCATCAGGTTGTGCTTGGTGACGATGCCCTGAATGGTGCGCGCCATCTGGTCGGCGCCGCCGCCGGTGCCGGCCGGCACGATGAACTCGACCGGACGCACCGGCTCCCAGGCCGCACGGGCCGGGGCGCTGAAGGCGGCTACGCTGATGGCGGCGAGAACGCCCAACGCAAGGCGCGTCGAATTCCTTCGCATGTCGCTTGTCTCCCCATGAGCAAAAGCGCCCGGTTGGCCCGGCGTCGTTTTGTTCGATCGCTGACGGAATGTTCCATCAACTGTCAAAGCTTGCAATCAAAAACCGTCAAGTCTTGTTAACAAGCCGCCGGGTGCGGAACCCGTGCCGACCGCTGGGGGGAACGGCGGTCGGCCCTCGCGATCGAAGCCGCTATTCGGCGGCAGCCTTGTGCGGCGGTGCGAGCGCGCCGGACTCGTGGATCGCGGCGACCTGCTCATCGCTGAATCCCAGCACCTGGCGCAGGATCTCGTCGGTGTGCTCGCCGAGCAGCGGGGAGCGCGTCACCTCGGTGGGGGAGTCTGACATCTTGATCGGATTGCCGACCGACAGATACTTGCCGCGCTCGGGGTGGTCGACTTCGACCACCGTACCGGTGGCGCGCAGCGACTGGTCCTCGGCCAGTTCCTTCATCGACAGGATCGGGCCGCACGGGATGTCGTGTTCGTTGAGGATGTCCATCGCCTCGAACTTGGTTTTGGTCATGGTCCATTCCTCGATCCGCGCGAAGATCGAGTTGAGATGCTTGAGGCGGCCGGCCGGCTTGGCGAATTCGGCGTGGGTCTTCCACTCGGTCGCGCCGATCACGTCGCAGATCTTGCCCCATACCGGGGCCTGGGCGATGAAGTAGATGTAGGCATTGGGATCGGTCTCCCAGCCCTTGCACTTCAGGATGCGGCCGGGCTGGCCGCCGCCGGAATCATTGCCGGCGCGCGGCACAGAGTCGCCGAACGGAATGCCTTCGCCGTACTGGCTGTATTCTTTCAACGGACCGTGCGCGAGCCGCTGCTGGTCGCGCAGCTTGACGCGCGAGAGATTCAGTACGCCGTCCTGCATCGCCGCGGTGACCTTCTGGCCGCGGCCGGTGACCGTGCGCTGGTACAGCGCGGTGACGATGCCGAGCGCCAGATGCAGGCCGGTGCCGCTGTCGCCGATCTGCGCGCCGGTGACCAGCGGCAGGCCGTCGCGGAAGCCGGTGGTGGAAGCCGCGCCGCCGGTGCACTGCGCGACGTTCTCATAGACCTTGCAGTCCTCGTAGGGTCCGGGGCCGAAACCCTTGATCGAGGCCACGATCATCTTCGGGTTGATCCCCTGGATGGTTTCCCAGGGAAAGCCCATGCGATCCAGCACGCCCGGTCCGAAATTCTCCACCAGCACGTCGCAGGATTTGATCAGCGCGGTGAGGACTTCCTTGCCCTTCGGATTCTTGGTGTCCAGCGTGATCGAGCGCTTGTTGTGGTTCAGCATGGTGAAATACAGGCTGTCGACGTCAGGCACGTCCTGCAGTTGTCCGCGCGTGATGTCGCCGACGCCGGGCCGCTCGACCTTGATCACATCGGCACCGAACCAGGCCAGCAGTTGCGTGCAGGTCGGCCCGGACTGGACGTGGGTGAAGTCGAGAATGCGAACGCCGTCGAGTGCCTTGGTCATTGAGTGTCTGCCTGTGCAATTCGTGCTGCGCGCGGCAGCCGATTTGAAAAAAGTCGTCCGGCTGTCAGGCCAGCAGTTCCTGTCCGTATCGTTCGACGTAAGCCGCGAGGCCAAGCGTGTGGTCGCGCGCCAGTCGTTCGGCGCGTTCGGTGTCGCGATCCTCGAGCGCTTCGATGATCGCCAGATGCTCGGGCAGCGAGGTCGCGGTGCGGTCGGCGCGGCCGATCGTCAATTGCCGGTAGCCGCGGACGTGCAGCAGGATGTCGTTGGTCATCTCGATCAGCACCGGCGAGCCGCCGAGCGAGATCAACGCCTGGTGAAACGCGATGTTGGCGCGGGAATACTCTTCGATGTGATCCTGCGGCCGGCGGTCGGGGCCGAAATCCCGGAAGTAGTCGCGCAGCGCCGAGATGTCGGCCTTGCGCGCTTCGGTGGTGATCAGCCGGGCGGCCATGCTTTCCAGCGCCGCCCAGGCGCGGATCATGTCGACCACCTCGGACTTGGTCTTGCGCACCACGACGATGCCGCGGCGTGGCACGATCCGCACCAGACCGTCCTGCTCCAGCATGGCGATCGCCTCGCGGATCGGCGTCCGGCTGACGCCGAGCCGGTCCGACAGCGCGCGCTCGTCGAGCATCACCTGCTCGGGCGAGGCGTAGATATCCATCTCGAGGATGGCGTCCTTCAGGGCGTCGTAGGCCTTGGTCTTGTAGCTGCTTTCGGGGGGTAGCCGCGGCAGGTTCAGCCCGCGATCGCTGGCGTCCGGTCGCGCTTTCGCTCTGGTCTGCAATGCCATCGGCCGTCCCACATCCGTCGGGACCCGTCTCTGGCATACCAGATGCCAGCCGTCAAACATCAGGGCGCGGCGCTAGGGATTCGTCATCAAACGATAGGAGCCGTCGGTCGTCGGGCGGTTCTGCAGGACTGCGGCGCCGATCTCGCCGACCAGCCGCTGCGCGACAGGCAGCCGGGAATGCACATTGTCCCAGAAATTGGCATCGGCCGTTGTCAGTGCCGACGGAATGCGCCAGTCGATCGCCCGCGCGCCGCGCTGCTTGGCGATGGTCGCGATGCGCGCCTTGCACTCCGCCTCGGTTGCGGCGGCCTCGGTGCCCGGCGCCGGCTGGGCTGCGATATGCACCGGGACGAGAGCGACGATCTTCAGGGTGGATGGCGGCATCAGCGCCAGGATCTCGTCGAGCCATTGCAGCGCCGGAAAGCGCAGTGCCGCGCGTCCTGCCTCGGACAGCACGACCGGCGCCGCCGGCTGCGGCGGACGTGCCGGCACGCCGCTCCAGATCACCTGACGGGCCTTGGCGGCGTCATAGGTCTCGTCCGGTGGCACGAACACCTCGAAGCCGTCATAGCGCAGCCGCGCGCGGCTGCCGAGCAGGTGGTAGCCGATCAGGCGCCCGGCATTTTCCACGGTCGGCGTGTTCAGCAGATAGGGCAGCGCGGTCCAGCGCCGGTCCTCGTAGAGCCAGTCGGGAAAGCCGCGCGGCGTGATGCGGTCGCGGTCGGCGTTGGGCATGCACCACGCCACGTCGACGCCGATCAGCATGACCTTTGGCGCGGGGACGTGGCGCAGCACGTATTTCGCAAGTGTCATCTGTTCCCAGGCCTGCGCGGCATCCATGCCGAGATTGGCGAACCGCGCGTCGAACTGCCGCTCCAGCAGTTGCGGATCGAGCAGCCGTGAGGTCGAGGTGCCGATCACGAAGGAATCGAAACGGCCGCTGCGCACCACCTGGGGGAACATGTAGCGCTGGTTCGAACTGACCAGCGGTCGTTCGATCGGCAGCGAGAACGGCACGACGTTATAGGGGTCGAGCAGCAGCACCATTGCGCAAGCCAATGACACGCCGCCGGCGAACACGCCGAGGAAGATCGCCGCGAAGCGCCGCCAGCCGGTCAGCCGGCGCGGCTGCGAAACCATCGAGAGAAGGCGCTGCATGATCGCCATCTCAGAACTGGAAATAGATGAAGCTAACCGGCGCGCCGCGGCCGACCTCGAGGACGCAGAACACCGCGAGCGCCGCGGCGCCGATCGCGTAGAGCGGGTCGGGCTTCAGCAACTGATCCTTGATCTGATGCGCGGAGGGGATCACGACCGACGCGATCGCCGCGGCGACGATCAGCTTGATGCTCATCAATGAACCGCTCACACCCTGCGCGCCGGCCAGCGAACCGAGCACCGATGCGGCCTCGGAAAAACTGGTGGAGCGGAAGATCACCCATCCGACGCCGACGAACGCCATCGTCAGCAACCAGCCGAGCGCCGAGGGCAGGGGATGTTGCAACGTCTTCCAGCCGCGATAGACGACAAGCCCGGCGCCGTGCCACAGCCCCCACACCACATAGGTCCAGCCGGCGCCGTGCCACAACCCGCAGATCGCCATGCTGGCCATGGTGGCAAAGACATAGCGGCGCCAGCCGCCGCGGCTGCCGCCGAGCGGGACGTAGAGATAGTCGCGGATGAACAGCGACAGCGAGATATGCCAGCGCCGCCAGAAATCCTGCAGGCTGACCGCGAGGTAAGGCCGGCGAAAATTTTCCGGCAGCAGCAGGCCGAACAGCAGCGCCGAGCCGATCGCCATTTCGGTATAGGCGGAAAAGTCGAGGAACAGCTGCAGCGAGAAGGCCAGCGCAGCGGTCCAGGCCTCGCCGAAACTGAGCGCCTGCGTGGCGACCTTTGCGAACAGCGGGTCCGACACCGCCGCCAGCGGATCGGCCAGCAACACCTTCTTGGCAAAGCCCACCGTGAAGATCATCAGCCCCGCGCTGATCCGCATCCAGCGGCCGTCACGGCGCGGATCCTCGTCGAACTGCGGGATCAGTTCGTTGTGCCGCACGATCGGGCCCGCGATCAGATGCGGGAAGAGCAGCACAAACAGCGCGAACGGCCGCCACGGATAGATCGGCGCGTCGCCGCGCATGCGGTCGACCAGGTAGGAGATCAGCTGAAACGAAAAGAAGCTGATGCCGATCGGCAGGATGATGCCGCTTGCTGCCAGTTCATGGCCGGCCACCGCCGCGAGCGAGGTCAGGAAGAAGTCGAGATATTTGAACGTGCCGATCGACGCGAGATTGAGCACCACGCCGGCGACCAGCCATCCGCGCCGGCCAGTGCCTTGATGCATCAGCGCCAGCAGCCAGGTCGCGGTGATCTGCCCGAGTACCAGTGGCACGAAGCGAACGTCCCACCAGCCGTAAAACACCAGCGACGCGACGACCAGAATCCACTGCCGCAACGCGCGCCGTCCCGCCGCGAGATAGAACGCGGCGACGGCGAGCGGCAGAAAGATCAGGATATAGAACTGGGTCTGAAACAGCATGAACGATGGCGCTCGCCTGAAGATCGGATTGTTCGCCACTCGCCTGCGATGACGCGACGCAGCAAGCGTCGGCGCTTGTCGCAAATGCGTCATGTCGACAATATAGGGGATGCGCGAGGGTCAAGTCGATGACCGCAGTTCCAGATTTTGGGGTGGCTTTCATGAGGAATCGAATCGCCGCGGCCGTGCTCGGCCTGTCGATGCTGGCGCCGTGGCAGCCGGCGCAGGCTGCCGATGTGATCTGCTACAATTGCCCGCCCGAATGGGCCGACTGGGCGTCGATGCTGAAGGCCATCAAGACCGACCTGAAATACGATATTCCGCACGACAACAAGAACTCGGGACAGGCGCTGGCGCAGATCCTGGCCGAGAAGGCCAATCCGGTCGGCGACATCGGCTATTTCGGCGTCACCTTCGGCATGAAGGCGAAGGCGCAGGATGCGCTGCAGCCCTACAAGCCGGCGAACTGGGACCAGGTCGATGCCGGCCTGAAGGATCCGGACGGCTACTGGACCACCATCCACTCCGGCACGCTCGGCCTGTTCGTCAACAAGGACGCGCTGGGCGGCAAGCCGGTGCCGAAGTGCTGGAAGGATCTGCTGAAGCCTGACTACAAGGGCATGGTCGGCTATCTCGATCCGTCGTCGGCGGCGGTCGGCTACGTCGGCGCGGTGTCGGTCAATCTCGCGCTCGGCGGTTCGGCCGGCAATTTCGATCCCGCCATCGCTTTCTTCAAGGACCTGCGGGCCAACCAGCCGATCGTTCCCAAGCAGACGTCCTACGCGCGCGTCGTGTCCGGCGAGATCCCGATCCTGTTCGACTACGACTTCAACGCCTATCGCGCCAAATATTCCGAGAAGGGCAACTTCGAGTTCGTGATTCCCTGCGAGGGGTCCGCGGTATTTCCCTATGTGGTCGGCCTCGTGAAGAACGCGCCGAACAAGGACAAGGCGCAGAAAACCATCGACTACCTGCTGTCCGACAAGGGCCAGGCGATCTGGACCAACGCCTATCTGCGTCCGGCGCGCAAGATCGAGCTGCCGGACGCGGTGAAGGCGAAATTCCTCCCGGACAGCGAGTATGCGCGCGCCAAGAGCGTCGACTGGGGACAGATGGAAACCGTGCAGAAGGGTTTTGTCGACCGCTATCTCGCCGAAGTCCGCTGATGCAGTATGGTGCCCCCGATCGGGGCACCGCTCTGTCATGACCCACCGTTCGTTCGTCTGGATCTGCCTGCTGCCGCTTGTCGTGCTGACGACGGCCTTCTTCCTGCTGCCGATGGCGCGGCTGGTGGTGGTCGGTGCCGAGGGTCCGCAGGGGCTCGCCGGCTATCTCGCCATCATCACCGAGCCGCGCTATCGCGCGACCCTGATCAACACGGTGGTGCTGGCGGTGGCTACCACGCTGGTCACGCTGCTGATCGCGACAATCTCCGGCATCTTCCTGCAGCGGCACCGCTTTCCCGGCCGCGCGGTGCTGGTCGCGATGCTGACCTTTCCGCTGGCGTTTCCCGGCGTCGTGGTCGGCTTCCTGATCATCCTGCTTGCGGGACGGCAGGGCCTGATCGGCGACATCTCCAACCTGGTGCTGGGCGAGAAGCTGGTGTTCGCCTATTCGATCTACGGGTTGTTTCTCGGCTACCTGTACTTCTCGATTCCCCGGGTCATTCTCACCATCATGGCGGCGGTCCAGAAGCTGGATAGGGGCCTCGAGGAAGCCGCGCGCTCGCTCGGCGCCGGCCCCTGGGCTGTGCAGCGGGACGTGGTTCTGCCTGCTCTGGCGCCCGCCTTTATCGCATCCGGCGCGATCGCATTTGCAACCGCCATGGGCGCGTTCGGCACTGCCTTCACGCTGGCGACCAATATCGACGTGCTGCCGATGCTGATCTACACCGAGTTCACGTTGGCGGCGAACTTCTCGGTCTCCGCCGCGCTGTCGGTCGGGCTGGGCGTGATCGCATGGGCCATGCTGGCGATCGCCCGCAGCCTCAGCGGCGGCACCGTCGCGGCGGCAGGGTGACGGCGATGCGCGACCGCCTGATCTTCGGCAGCCAGCTCCTGTTCACGCTGCTGGTCGCGGCGTTCCTCGTCGTGCCGGCGATGCTGTCGATCACCGCCGGCGTCACCGTCAATTACTTCCGTGGCGTGCAGTCCGGGCTGACCCTGCAATGGGTGATCCAGGTTTGGCAGCTCTATGCCGGCACCATCCTGCTGTCGTTTCAGATCGCCTTCGCCACGCTGGCCATCACGCTGCTGGTCGGCGTCCCCGCGGCCTATGCGCTGCATGTCCGCGGCGGCCGGCTGTCACGGCTGATCGAGGAGATCATCACCTTGCCGGTGGCGATTCCCGGGCTCGCCATCGCGCTCGCATTGCTGCTGAGCTACGGCGGCTTCGGCGATTTCCGGCGGTCATCGCTGTTCATCGTCGCCGGCCATGTGGTGTTCACGATGCCGTTCATGGTGCGCTCGGTGATGGCGGTGTTCTCCACCATCGACATCAAGACGCTCGACGAAGGCGCGGCGTCGCTCGGCGCGGAGCCGTGGCAGCGTTTCCGCGATGTCATCGTGCCCGATGCGATGCCGGGAATTCTCGCGGGATCGCTGATGGTGGTCACATTGTCACTCGGCGAATTTAACCTGACCTGGATGCTGCACACGCCGCTCACCAAAACGCTGCCGGTCGGACTGGCCGACAGTTACGCGTCGATGCGGTTGGAAGTGGCTTCCGCCTACACACTGATCTTTTTCGTCATGATCGTGCCGCTGCTGGTCGCGATGCAGATATTCGCCGACGAGGGCCGCAAGTGAGCAACAACGTTGAGGGCCACGGCGTTTCGGTGCGTATCGAGACCTGCAGCAAGACCTTTGCCGACGGCACGCGGGCGCTCGAGCCGGTCACGCTGGACATCGCCCGCGGCGAGACCATGGTGCTGCTCGGCCCGTCCGGCTGCGGCAAGACCACGATGCTGCGCATCATCGCCGGGCTCGAGCAGGCCGATCCCGGCGGCCGGGTGCTGTTCGACGCGGCCGACATGACATCGGTGCCGATCGAGCGCCGCGGCGTCGGCATGGTGTTTCAGTCCTACGCGCTGTTTCCCAACATGAGCGTGGCCGACAATATCGGCTACGGCTTGAAGATCCGCGGCGTCGACAAGCCGTCGCGTGCGGCACGCGTCGCGGAGATGGTGGCGCTGACCAATATCGGCGGGCTCGAGGACCGCAGGATCGACCAGCTGTCGGGCGGCCAACGGCAGCGCGTCGCGTTGGCCCGCGCGGTGGCAACCCGCCCGAAAGTGCTGCTGCTCGACGAGCCGCTGACCGCGCTCGACGCCGCATTGCGCGACCGGCTGCGCGGCGAACTCAACCGCCTGCTTCGCTCGCTCGGCATCACCACGATCTACGTCACCCACGACCAGTCGGAGGCGATGGAACTCGGCGACCGCGTCGTGGTGATGCGCAAGGGGCAGGTGGCGCAGATCGGCACGCCGCGCGATATTTATTTCGCGCCCCGCGATCGGTTCGTCGCGGAATTCGTCGGCGCTGCGAATATCATCGAGGCGCCGATCGTATCGAGCCGTCTCATGCTGCCCGGCGGGCATCTGCCGGTCGACGGCACGACCGACGCCGCGGCGGCGGTCGCCATGATCCGCCCGGAAACCATCGCGCTGACCGAGGCCGGCGCCGCCGCGCTCACCGGCACGGTCGACAGCGTCAGCTTCGTCGGCGACCGGCAGCGCATCGTCGTCTCGGGCGCGGCCGACAAGCCTTTGACGATCGATGCGCCGAACAGGATCGTGCTGCGAGTCGGCGAGCGCGTCGGCCTGTCGATTCCGCCCGCCGCCATTCGCCTGCTTCCCGGGAATTGATGATGCCGACCAACTCCGTTCTGATTGCCCAGATTTCCGATCTTCACATCAAGCCGCGCGGAACGCTGGCCTATGGACGGGTCGACACCGCGGCGGCCTTATCGCGTTGCATCGACACGCTGAATGCCTTGCAGCCGCGGCCCGCTCTCGTGGTGATCTCCGGCGATCTCGCCGATACCCCGACAGCGGAAGAATACGCATACCTCAGGGGGCTGCTGGCGCCGCTGCAATTGCCGTTCGTGTTCGTCCCCGGCAACCACGATTCCCGCGAACTGTTGCGCGCGGCGTTTCCGGATCGGGACGATGCGGCGGCGTCGGCTGCGCTGAACCAGCGTTGCGAGGTCGGCGGGCTCGACCTGCTGCTGCTGGATTCCAGCGTACCAGGCCGGCCGCACGGCGAACTCGACGCCGCCACGCTGGCCTGGCTCGAGACCGAACTTTCACAATCCGATCGACCGGCGCTGCTGTTCCTGCACCACCCGCCGTTCAGCTGCGGGATCTGGCACATGGATCGGCAGAATCTCCTCAATGCCGATCGACTCGAGGCGATCGTCAGGCGGCACCCGCGCGTCAGGCTGATCGCGGCGGGCCACGTCCACCGCGCCACGCTGACGCAGTTCGCGGGCGTGATGGCGACGATCTGCCCGGCGCCCAATCACGCCGTCGACCTTGATCTCGGCCACCTGCGCGAACCGTCACTCCGGGTCGAGCCGCCGGCGTTCCATCTCCATTGCTGGACGCCCGGAGCGGCGTTTGGGCAGATTGTGACGCACACCGTGCCGATCGGAGCCTTCGACGGGCCGCATCCGTTCTTCGGGCCCGATGGCAAACTGCTGGGTTGACCGCCAGCGAGCCGCTGGCAGCGCCGCGCCCGAGCGGCTATATCCGGACGATGCCGTTCGATCCGATAGCCAAGTTCTCCGTCGCCCCCATGATGGACTGGACTGACCGCCACTGCCGCGTGTTCCACCGGCAGCTGACGCGGCGTGCGCGGCTGTATTCGGAGATGCTGACCACCGGCGCGATCATCCATGGCGACCGGCAGCGGCTGCTCGGCTTCGATTCCGTCGAGCATCCGGTGGCGCTGCAGCTTGGCGGCTCGGACCCGCGCGATCTGGCGGAGAGTGCGCGGATCGGCGCGGATTTCGGCTATGACGAGATCAATCTCAACGTCGGCTGTCCGTCGGACCGGGTGCAGGACGGCAGGTTCGGCGCCTGCCTGATGGCGGAGCCCGCGCTGGTTGCGGACTGCGTCGCGGCGATGAAGCAGGCAGTGACGGTGCCGGTCACCGTCAAATGCCGGATCGGGATCGACGATCAGGATCCCGAGGTCGCGCTGTCCACGCTGGCTCATGCCGTCATTGCAGCGGGCTGCGATGGCCTGATCGTGCACGCGCGAAAGGCCTGGCTGAAGGGGCTGTCGCCGAAGCAGAACCGCGACGTGCCGCCGCTGGATTACGAGCTGGTGTACCGGCTCAAGACGTCGCTGCCCGACGTCCCCATCAGCATCAATGGCGGCGTTGCCGGGATCGCCGAGGCGGCGCGTCATCTCGATCATGTGGACGGCGTGATGCTGGGCCGGGCCGCCTATCAGGAGCCGTGGCGCCTGCTCGAAGTCGATCCCGAACTGTTCGGCCAGCCTGCGCCTCACGCGACGATGAAGGACGCGATCGAGGCAATGATGCCCTACATCGCCGATCAACTGGCGCAGGGCACACGGCTGCATGCGATCACCCGGCACATGGTCGGCGCCTTCCACGGCGTCCGCGGCGCGCGGGCCTATCGCCGGCATTTGTCGGACTACGGCGTCAGGGCCGATGCGGGTCTCGACGTGCTGCGTGCAGCCGTCGCGCTGGTGGACGACGCCACGGAGATGGCCGCGTGATCACGGATAACCGTGCAGCTTCAACTGGTCGGCGCTGACTTCCCAGCGTTCCAGCCGATTGAGGAAGCTCATGCCGAGCAAATTGGTCTTCATCTGGCCGCGCGGCACCACCAGCGCCGGCACCGAGCGTTCGACCAGCTTGCCGATCGCCAGGCTGTCGAGCGACAGCCGCGCCGCCCGGGTCCGGCCGCCGACGGTCTCGACGTCGACGTCGAAGGTCAGCAATTCCAGCGGCAGCCCGGCGGCCTTGGCGGTTTCGTAGGTCAGTACGACGGAGGTCGCGCCGGTGTCGATCACCATCGGCGTGGCCACGCCGTTGATCTTCGCGCGCAGCGTGAAGTCGCCGGTCTGTCCGCGTTCGATCTTCTCGATGCGGGGCGGCGGGGGAGGGCCGTGCTTGCGCAGCAGGTCGGTCACCACGTCGCCGGCCGCGGCGCGCGCCATGGCGATCCGCTGCGGGTCGCCATAGGCGACGACGGCGCCGGCGGTCGCGACAAGCATGATGGCGATCAGCATCAGGCGGGTCATGGCGCACCCGCCGGTCGTGACCTCAGGATTCCCGCGCGATGCTGCCGTCGCGTCCTGTCGGCGGCAGCGCAAGACCGGCTGCGCTCATCCGCGCGGGAAGCTTCGCCATGATCGCGAGCCTCTCGGCATCGTCCAGCCGATGCCAGCGCGCGATCTCCGAAATCGTGCGCCCGCAGCCGAGGCACAGGTCGGACGCGGGGTCCATGAAGCAGACGGCGATGCACGGCGATGTCGTTGTCGGAGTCTTGGTCATGCGGAATGTTGAGACGCAATCGTCCGGCTTCGCAAGTGCCACTCACAGTCCGGTTCCTGCATTCATGATCGGTTTGTTGCGCTGCCGGCGCTTGTCGTCGGTCGCGACGACGTCGAACGGCTCCGGTTGTAAGGGCGGCGAGTCGGCGTCCAGCGGCGCCAGAGCCGACATCACCCGCTCCGGCGGGAAGGTCACGATCACTTCGGTGCCGATCCGCAATTTGGATTTCAGCGTGAAGGTGCCGCCATGCATGTCGATCAGGCTCTTGGCGATCGGCAGTCCGAGGCCGGCGCCCTGTTCGGCGGACTTGATCGAATTGGAGCCCTGGCCGAACGACGCCAGCACGATGGGGATTTCGTCTTCGGCGATGCCGGAGCCGGTGTCCTTGACGCTGAGATACTGGCCGCCCGACGCGGTCCAGCCGACCTTCAGCCAGATCTCGCCGCCCTGCGGGGTGAACTTGATCGAATTCGACAGCAGGTTGAGGACGATCTGCCGCGCGGCGCGTTCGTCGCCCCAGACCCGCGGCATGTCCTTCTCGAACACCTCGTGGATGGTGATGCCGCGGCTCGACGCCCGGAGCTTCAGCAGATGGTGGCAGTCGGCGACCACGTGCACCAGCGAAACGGCTTCCTCATTGAGTTCGTAGCGGCCGGCCTCGATGCGCGACAGGTCGAGGATCTCGTTGATGAGATTGAGCAGATGGACGCCCGAATTATGAATGTCGGCGGAATAGTCCTTGTAGACCGCCACCGCATGGCCGCCGAAAATCTCGCTCTTCATCACTTCGGAAAAGCCGAGAATGGCGTTCAGCGGCGTGCGTAGTTCGTGGCTCATCTGCGCCAGAAAGCGCGACTTGGCCACATTGGCGGCTTCGGCGCGATGGCGCGCCTCGTCGGAAATCTCCTTGGCCTGTTCGAGCTCGCCGATCAGCGCGTCCTTTTCGGCACGGGCCTCCAGCGTCGCCAGGTTGGTGGAATGCAGCCGGTGCGCCAGCAGGGTGAAATATCCCTGGGCGGCGACCGTCAGCAGCGCCAGCAGGTAGTTGTCGAAGGTGCCGCCGAGAACGAAGTTGATGGCGATCGCAGCAGTCACCGGCACGGTTGCGGCGATCGCGGCGATCGGCAGGCTCGCCGCCAGCATCGAGGACACCGCCACCACGAGCAGCATCAGGAACATCATCAGGGTGTTGGAAACGACGTCGAGATCGGTCTGGTGCGTCAGGATCGTGGTCCAGGCCAGGCCGTAAAGCAGGTCGAGCAGCACGAAGCGGGTGCGCCACTTCCGGGTCCGGGCCGGCGAGGCGGGCTCTTTCAGAAAGCTGTGGCAGTTTCGGATCATCACCGCATGGATGCACAGCATCCCGCAGGTCCAGGCCGCCGCGGACAGCGGGTTCATCCAGAGGCCGAACAGCACCCCCGTCGCCACCACCAGCAGCACCACGACGACGGATGCCGACAGCCGGGTCTGGGCGTATTGCCGAACCAGTTCGTGGTCGAAGGCCGGCCGCGTGCCGCTGGTCGATGTCAGCCGGTCGCGCGCCTCGCGCACCCGCTGGGCCGCCGCACGCCGGTTACGCACCGGCGCGACGACCGGCATCTCGGCCGGAAGCTGCACGACTTCAGGCCTATCGGCGGGATTACTCATCAACCAACACGAATCCTGCGCGAAATCGCGCCAAATCTATCAGCCTATTTGTGGCTCCAAATCCTTAAGAGCAGCCTTAAACAACGCGACAATCGGGTTAATGAATTATAACCCGATTGCCCGCAGCGGCTCAGCGCTGCAGCCGTGCCAGCAGGCTGGACGTGTCCCAGCGGCGGCCGCCCATGGTCTCGACTTCCGAATAGAAGGCGTCGACCAATGCGGTGACTGGCAGGCTGGCGCCATTGCGGCGGGCCTCGCCGAGGCAGATCGACAGGTCCTTGCGCATCCATTCGACGGCGAAGCCGAAGTCGAACTTGCCGTCGTTCATGGTCTTGTAGCGGTTCTCCATCTGCCAGGACTGCGCCGCGCCCTTCGAGATGGTCTCGATCACCGCGTTCACATCGAGGCCGGCCTTCTTGGCGAAGTGAATGCCCTCGGACAGACCCTCGACCAGCCCGGCGATGCAGATCTGGTTGACCATCTTGGTCAGCTGGCCGGAGCCGGCGGGTCCCAGCAGCTTGCACATCCGCGCATAGGCGGCGATCACCGGCTCGGCGCCGGCGTAGGCCTCTGCGGTGCCGCCGCACATCACGGTCAGCACGCCGTTCTCGGCGCCGGCCTGGCCGCCGGACACCGGGGCGTCGATGAACTTGAAGCCGGCCTTGGTCGCCGCGGCGTCGAGTTCGCGCGCGACTTCTGCCGACGCGGTGGTGTGGTCGACGAAGGTGGCGCCGATTTTCATGCCGGCGAATGCGCCATCGGCGCCGATGGTGACGGCGCGCAGGTCGTCATCATTGCCGACGCAGGCCATCACGAAATCCTGCCCCTCCGCCGCCGCGCGGGGCGTGTCGGCAGCGCGACCGCCGAACTTCTCCGCCCACGCCTTCGCCTTGCTCGCGGTCCGGTTATAGACCGTCACCTCATGGCCGCCCTTGGCGGCAAGATGCCCAGCCATCGGGAATCCCATCACGCCCAGTCCGAGAAAAGCGACCTTGGCCATCGTGTCTCCTTGAGGTTTTTGGCGCCCTTCGGCGCGTTCGCATCGTGCAGGGTGGTGGGAGGCGGCATGCCGCGGCAGGACGGGCAGCATAAACCGCGCATCCGCGCGGGCAAAGCCCCGGCGTTTTGAGGAGCGATCGAATTCGCCTATATCAAGCGAGGGCGCCGTCGCGATTTCGCGGCGCACAATATGGAGCGATGGCATGAGCGTCGGACAGCTCGATCATTTCAACATCCGCACCGGCAAGCTCGACGACACCGTGAGGTTTTACCAGGAGGTGCTCGGCCTGACGTCCGGCGAACGGCCGAATTTCAGCTTTCCTGGCGCGTGGCTCTACAGCGAGGGCAAGGCGGTCGTGCATCTCGTCGACATTTCCGCAACCGACGAACGGCAGAAATCCGATTCCGGCGTGGTCCACCATGTGGCTTTCGCCAGCCGCGATTTTGCCGGCATGAAGCGGCGGCTGCAGGCACTGGCGGTGCCGTTCGACACGCGCGAAGTCCCCGGCGGCGCGCTCTGGCAGATCTTCGTGCGGGATCCCAACGGCGTGATGATCGAACTGAACTACGATACGGGACTGGAAGGGCTCTGAGCCGCGGCTCGCTGTCGATGAACACGGTTGCGCTGCACGCACCAGCGTCCTAACTGCAAGGACCGGATTAGGTCCGGTGGTTCGCGGGAGTCGATCGTTGAGCGTCACACAGCAGGCCGTTCTTGCAGCCCTTGACCAGGTGATGTCGCCGCGTGGCGTCGCCCTGACCCGTGCCAATGTGCTGTCGGGCGTTTCGGTCAGCGACGGCAAGGTGTTCGCCTCGATCAATGTCGACGCGACGGAAGCGCGCAGCTGGGAGCCCGTGCGGGCCGCCGCCGAGGCGGCTGTCCGTGCCGTGCCCGGCGTCACCACGGCGATGATAGCCCTGACCGCCGAGCGCAAGGCCGGCGCAGCAGCGCCCGGTCAGGCGAAGCCCGGCATCGCGCCGATATCGGCGCATCGGCCGGCGCCCGCCGGTGGCCCCAATTCCCCGATGGCGAAGCAGTCGGACATTCCCGGGATCGCCGCCATTATCGCGGTGGCATCCGGAAAGGGCGGGGTCGGCAAATCCACCACCGCGCTCAACCTCGCGCTCGGCCTGCGCGATCTCGGGCTCCGCGTCGGGTTGCTCGATGCCGACATCTACGGCCCCTCGGTGCCGCGCCTGACCGGGATCCGGCAGAAGCCGGAACTGGGCGAGGATCGCAAGATGAAGCCGATCGCACGGTTCGGCCTGTCGATCATGTCGATCGGCTTCCTCGTCGAGGAAGAGACCGCGATGATCTGGCGCGGCCCGATGGTGATGTCGGCGATCACCCAGATGCTGCGCGACGTCAGCTGGGGTGCGCTCGACGTTCTGGTGGTCGACATGCCGCCCGGCACCGGCGACGCCCAGCTGACGCTGGCGCAGAACGTGCCGCTGAAGGGCGCGGTGATCGTTTCCACGCCGCAGGACCTGGCGCTGATCGATGCCCGCCGCGGGCTGGCGATGTTCAGCAAGGTCAACGTTCCGGTGCTCGGCATCGTCGAGAATATGAGCTACTTCCAGTGCCCGGAATGCGGCACCCGCTCCGACATTTTCGGGCATGGCGGCGCCCGGCACGAGGCGGAGCGGCTGGGCGTGCCGTTCCTGGGCGAAATTCCGCTGCACATGTCGATCCGCGCCACCTCGGACGCCGGGACGCCGGTGGTGGACAGCGAGCCGAACGGGCCGCATGCGGCGATCTACCGGGATATCGCCGCGAAGGTGCGGGACGCGGTCCAGGCTGCGGCCGCTGCCTGATCAGCAGGCATTCGACTTTCGTTAAATTGTCAGATCGGTGCTGCGGTTGCGTTTTCCGCCGCCAACATCCGTGTTACACCTCCGTCATCCGAGCGCCCTCGGACGGGTTTCGCCCGTCGGTCGAATGCGTTCACGGAAATTCCGGGAAACGCCCGCAACAAGGAGATGGCCTTTATGAAACGTCGTGATTTTCTGAAAGCAACCGCTACCGGCGCCGCGGTGGCCGCCGTCGCCTCGCCGGCGATCGCGCAGTCCTCGCCCGAAGTGAAGTGGCGCCTGACGTCGAGCTTCCCGAAATCGCTCGATACGATCTATGGCGGTGCCGAGTACCTCGCCAAGCAGGTCGCAGAGATGACCGACAACAAGTTTCAGATCCAGGTATTCGCCGCCGGCGAAATCGTGCCCGGTCTGCAGGCGCTCGACGCCACCTCGAACAACACCGTCGAGATGTGCCACACGGTTTCCTATTACTACGTCGGCAAGGATCCGACCTTCGCGATCTATGCGTCGGTGCCGTTCGGTCTGAACGCCCGCATGCAGAACTCCTGGTGGTATCAGGGCGGCGGCATGGAGCTCGGCAACGAGTTCTACAAGAAGTACGGCGTGATCGCGTTTCCGGCCGGCAATACCGGCACCCAGATGGGTGGCTGGTTCCGCAAGGAGATCAAGACCGTCGCCGATCTGTCCGGCCTCAAATTCCGCATCGGCGGCATCGCCGGCCAGGTGCTGCAGAAGGTCGGCGTCGTGCCGCAGCAGATCGCGGGCGGTGACATCTATCCGTCGCTCGAAAAGGGCACCATCGACGCCGCCGAGTGGGTCGGCCCGTACGATGACGAAAAGCTCGGCTTCGCCAAGGTTGCGAAGTTTTATTACTATCCGGGATTCTGGGAAGGCGGCCCGACGGTTCACGCCTTCGCCAATCTCGAGAAGTTCAACGCGTTGCCGAAGAGCTACCAGACGGTGCTGACCAATGCGTCGGCGGCGACCAACAGCTGGATGGCGGCGCGCTACGACATGCTCAACCCGACCGCGCTGAAGCGGCTGGTGGCCGGCGGCACGCAGCTTCGCCCGTTCTCCAACGACATCCTCGACGCTTGCCTGAAGGCGACCAACGAGTTGTGGGGCGAGATCTCCGCCAAGAATGCGGACTTCAAGAAGTCGATCGACGCGATGCAGGCCTATCGTTCGGATCAGTATCTGTGGTGGCAGGTCGCCGAATATACCAATGACAGCTTCATGATCCGCTCGCGCACCCGCGGCTGATAACTTACTACGTTCACGGATGAGCCCGGCCTTCGCAAGAAGGCCGGGCTTTTTTGCGTTGCGGCATCGCGTTTCCGCGTGGAATTCGTCCGGCCTTTGTTCCATGCTCGGAACACGCCTCGGCAAGAAGGCGATCACCGGACATTCACACAGGGAGACCCTCATGAAGCGCCGTGATTTCATCAAAGCTGGCGGCATCGGCCTGGCGGGCGCCGCCGTCGCTGCCCCCGCGATCGCCCAAGCCATGCCCGATCTCAAGTGGCGACTGACCTCGAGCTTTCCGAAGTCGCTCGACACCATCTACGGTGCCGCCGAGGTGTTTTCCAAAGCCGTCGCCGAGGCCACCGACAACAAATTCCAGATTCAAGTATTTGCCGCCGGCGAAATCGTGCCGGGCCTTCAGGTCGCCGACGCGGTGTCCAATGGCACCGTCGAGATGGGCCACACCGCGTCCTACTACTACGTCGGCAAGGATCCGACCTTCGCGTTCGGCACGGCTGTGCCGTTCGGGCTGAACAGCCGGATGCAGACGGCGTGGCTGCAGGTCGGCGGCGGCTCCGATCTCATGAATGAATTCTACAAGAAGTATAACATCATCGCGCTGCTGGCCGGCAACACCGGTTGCCAGATGGGCGGCTGGTACCGCAAGGAGTTGAAGGAGCCCGGCGACATGTCCGGCATGAAGATGCGGATCGGCGGGTTCGCCGGGCGCGTGCTGACCAAGCTCGGCGTGGTGCCGCAGCAGATCGCCGGCGGCGACATCTACCCGTCGCTGGAGAAGGGCACGATCGACGCCGCCGAATGGGTCGGCCCCTATGACGACGAGAAGCTCGGCTTCCAGAAGGTCGCGAAGTTCTACTACTATCCCGGCTGGTGGGAAGGCGGGCCATCGCTGCACAACTTCGTCAATCTGCAGAAATGGCAGGAGCTGCCGGCGGGCTACAAGGCGATCGTCAAGATGGCGTCGTCGCTGGCCAACGAGACGATGCAGGCGCGCTACGACGTGCTGAATCCGCCGGCGCTGAAACGGCTGGTGGCCGGCGGCACGCAATTGCGGCCGTTCCCGCAGGCGATCATGGACGCCTCGCTGAAAGCGGCGAACGAGGTCTATGCCGAGACCGCGGCGACGAATGCCGACTTCAAGAAGATCCACGACAGCGTCGTGGCGTTCCGCAACGACCAGTATCTGTGGTGGCAGGTCGCCGAATACGGCTACGACAGTTTCATGGTGCGCTCGCGCACCCGCGCCTGAGCAAAAGACCCAACGAAAAGCCCGGCTGAAATCCAGCCGGGCTTTTTCTTGCTGACGCAGCGGCTACTTGGGCTGGCCGAAGTCGAGCGCCGGCATGTCCATCTGCGGAATATTGAATTCGACCTTGCTCGGATCGACGGTCGACGCGATGCCCTTGTAGTGCATCACCAGTCCGGGGAATACCATCACGAGGGCGACCATGATCAGCTGGATGAACACGAACGGCACCGCGCCCCAATAGATCTGGCCGCTGGTCACCGGCTCCATGCGCTTTCCGCTGATCCTGTCGATGTAGGATTCCTTCGGCGCCACGGATCGCAGGAAGAAAAGCGCGAAGCCGAATGGCGGGTGCATGAAGGAGGTCTGCATGTTGACGCTCAGCATGACGCCGAACCAGATCAAGTCGATCCCGAGCTTTTCGGCGGCCGGCGCCAGCAGCGGGATCACGATGAAGGCCAGCTCGAAGAAGTCCAGGAAGAATGCCAGCACGAACACGAAGGCGTTGACGAAGATGAGGAAGCCGACCTGGCCGCCCGGCAATCCGACCAGCAATTCTTCGACCCAGCGGTGCCCGTCGACGCCGTAGAAGGTCAGCGAGAACACGCGCGCGCCGATCAGGATGAAGATCACGAACGCCGACAGCTTGGCGGTGGCCTCGGTTGCCTGCTTGGTCAGGTCGAAGCTCAGCCGACCCTTCATCGCCGCCAGGATCATCGCGCCGGCGGCGCCCATCGCGCCGCCTTCGGTCGGAGTAGCCACGCCGATGAAGATGGTGCCGAGCACGAGAAAGATCAGGCCGAGCGGCGGCACCATGACGAACACGACCTGCTCGGCGAGTTTGGACAGCAGCTTCAGCCGCAGCAGTCGATTGATGACCGCGATGACAAACGAGGTGGCGACGGTGATCGACATGGTCAGCACGACGTAGTCAGCGCCCGCCCGGACGCCGCTGTAGGTCATCGCGATCATGCCGATCACCGTCGAGCCCACCACGACGAGGTAGAGCGACATCGTCATGGTGCGGATGATGCCGATGAAGGGGCGGGCCAGAATGCCGAGTACGATCAGGAACCAGAAGCCGTGCAGGACCGTCGTGCCGAGGCCCATGGCGCTGAAAGCCGGTGCGGTCCAGTCGAACAGCGCCAGCTTGACCACCAGGAAATAGGCGGTCGCCGCTGCGGACAGCGCGGCGAGCGGCAGGATCATGGGATGCGACGCGGTCTCCACCTCACGTAGCGTTTGCGCTTCGAGCGGCAGTCCGGGTGTCGCCTTGGGATAGAAAACACTGACCAGAAAAACGTAGAATGCGTACATCAGCGCCAGCAGGATGCCCGGCAGGAACGCGCCCTCATACATGTCGCCGACCGAGCGCCCGAGCTGGTCGGCCATCACGATCAGCACCAGCGACGGCGGAATGATCTGCGCCAGGGTCCCGGAGGCCGCAATGATGCCGGTCGCCACGCGCCGGTCGTAGCCGTAGCGCAGCATGATCGGCAGCGAGATCAGTCCCATCGAGATGACCGAGGCGGCAACCACGCCGGTGGTGGCGGCGAGCAGGGCGCCGACGAACACCACCGCATAGGCGATGCCGCCGCGGATCGAGCCGAACAACTGCCCGATCGTCTCCAGCAGATCCTCGGCCATGCCCGATCTTTCGAGCACGAGTCCCATGAAGGTGAAAAACGGAATCGCCAGCAGGGTGTCGTTGTTCATCACGCCGTAGACCCGCTCCGGCAGCGCCTGCAGGAAGTCGGGCCGGAACAGGCCGAGCTCGATCCCGATGAAGGCGAACAGCAGGCCGTTGGCGGCGAGCGAGAATGCCACCGGATATCCCAGCAGCAGGAAGATGATCAATGACGCGAACATGATCGGCGCCATGTAGTGAATGAACATCGCGGTCATTCGGACTTGCCCTTTGATACGTTGACCACGACGCGGCTTACGGCTTGTCGCTGGCGATGTGCATCACCAGCCGTTCGGCTTCCAGCTCGGCAGCACGCTGCGCGCTGATGACGGTCGCATTGGAGTCCGGAATGACGCCGCGCATCATGGCGGCTCGCTTGATGATCTCGGAAATGGCCTGGAGCAGCAGAAGCACGCAGCCGATCATCAGCAGCGACTTGGCCGGCCATTGCGGCAGACCGCCGGCGCTGAACGACTGCTCGTTCTGGTGCCAGGAAACCAGGAAGAACGGCACCGACATGTACAGCAGGATCAGCGTGAACGGCACGAGGAACAGAAGATGCCCGAGCATGTCGATCCAGCCGCGCAGCCGCAGCGGCAGGCTGTGATTGATGATGTCGATGCGGATGTGCTCGTTGTTGAGCAGGGTCCAGGGCGCGCACAGCAGGAACACGACGCCGAACAGCACCCATTGCGCCTCGAGAAACGCATTCGAGGACAAGTCGAACACCTTGCGGATGATGGCGTTGGACGCCGAGATCACCACCGCGACGACGATCAGCCATGATACGTATCGGCCGATCGTTGAATTGAGTGCATCGATTGCCCGACTGATAGCCAGCAGCGCCTTCAAATCACGTCTCCACCCGTTAGGCCGCGATTGCATGCTGGATTTGCATGTCTGGCATGTTCCAGTCGCGGGAGCGAAAGCGTCGGCACCATTTCAGCGCGAGATGGCGTCGTCAATTGGAAAATCGGCAAATTGACGCTGAATCAATTCGTTATGCAGCGTCGAATCGAACGGCCGCCTAGCCGCCGGTGACGCTCATATGGCGACTGACGCTGGGGCGGTTGCGGCGGTCGATGATGAAGTCATGGCCTTTCGGCTTCAACCCGATGGCGCGGTCGATTGCCGCGCTCAACAATTCGTCGCTCGCCGACGCGCGCAGCGGGCGGCGCAGGTCGGACGCATCCTCGTGTCCGAGGCAGGTATGCAGCGTGCCGGTGCAGGTGATGCGGACGCGGTTGCAGGATTCGCAGAAATTATGGGTCATCGGCGTGATGAAGCCGAGCTTGCCGCCGGTTTCGGCGACGCTGACATAGCGGGCAGGGCCGCCGGTGTCGTCGGCAATATCGGTCAGCGTGAAGCGCTGCGCGAGCTGGGCGCGTACCAGCGACAGCGGCAGGTACTGGTCGATCCGGCCTTCGCCGATCTCGCCCATCGGCATCACCTCGATCAAGGTCAGGCCCATGCCGAGCCCATGTGCCCATTGCATCAGGTCCGGGATTTCCTCGTCGTTGACGCCCTTCAGTGCCACCGCATTGATCTTCACCGCGAGCCCGGCCGCACGCGCGGCGTCGATTCCGGCCAGCACCTTGCCGAGATCGCCCCAGCGGGTGACGGCGCGAAACTTGTCCGGGTCGAGGGTATCGAGCGAGACGTTGATGCGCCTGACGCCGCAGTCGCGGAGTTCCTGCGCATAGCGTGCGAGTTGCGAGCCGTTGGTGGTGAGTGTGAGTTCGTTGAGCGCGCCGGTCTCGAGATGGCGCGACAGCGAGCGCACCAGCGACATCATGTTGCGCCGGACCAGCGGCTCGCCGCCGGTCAGCCGCAGTTTGCGGACGCCCTTGGCGATGAAGGCCGAGCACAGCCGGTCAAGCTCTTCGAGCGTCAGCAGGTCGGCGCGCGGCAGGAATGTCATGTCTTCCGACATGCAATAGACGCAGCGGAAGTCGCAGCGGTCCGTGATCGACACCCGCAGATAGCTGATGGTCCGCCCGAAAGGGTCGGTCATCGCCGAAGGGCCCGCAGGGGCAATGGACGGATTCATCATCGAGGAGCGCCTTCATGCCGGCTGCCGGTAGCAGCCCCGCTAATGTAGGCACGGCTGGCTTGCCGCACAATCGGATGATGGCGCGATCGCCGCAATCGGATCAGCGCGGCGTCGGGAACGGCGAGCCGCCGGCGGCGGGCGCAGCAGCACGGGCGGGCGGCGGATTGCGCTTGCGCGGCGGCGATCGGCGCAGCGGGACCGCCGGCGGCAGTTCCGCCACCACCGGATTGGGATCCAGTGAAATCACCGGTGGGGAGCCGAAATCGCCGGGAATGTTCGTCACCTGGATCGGCACGGTCACCGGCTGGAACTTGTTCATGTTGAAGGTGACCGCGAAGCTCTCGCCAGCCGGCACGACAGCGACCGTGCAGGGGGTCTTGCAGCTCGGTCCCAGCGAGGTCACGGCGTCGGCGCCCGGCGGCACCGAGTCCAGCTGCAGATTGACGGCGATCGGCGCCGGCTTGAAGGCGTCGAGCGACAACGACGAACATCCGCCCAGAGCCAGGCCGGCTACGGCTATCACGACAACACGACGCATCATCACCCGCCACTCAATTGCGGCGTCACGCCGCAGTCCCACCGCCGGACCATAAGAGCGTCCGCCAGGCCTTGCAACAATCCATGCTGCGCGGGGCCGTTGTTTTGCGCACGAATCGTTAATCCACAAGTTCCCGCAAGCCATTGCAGGGTCTAGTCGATCAGGCTGGCGATCGCGGCGGGGAGTTCCCGCATATGGCCGATCAGGCGGTCCGGCTCGAGATCGGCGATCGGGATTTCGGTGTAGCCGAACTCGACGCCGATCACCGGGATGCCGGCGCGGCGGGCCACGCCGACATCCGGTCCCGCATCGCCGACCATGATCGCGCCGGACAATTCGCCGCCGGCGCGCGCCACGGTCTGCCGCAGGATCACCGGGTCGGGCTTCGACACGCCGAACGTATCGGCGCCGCAGATCGCGGCGAAGCGCGGCGTCAGCTGCAACCGGTCGAGCAGCAGCTTCGACAGCCATTCCAGCTTGTTGGTGCAGACCGCCAGGCCGTAGCCACGGCCGGTTAGGTCATCGAGCGTCTCCTCCAGCCCCTCGAACGGCCGCGATTCGTCGGCAATATGCGCGGCGTAGTAGTCGATGAAATCGGCGGTCAGCCGGTTGATGTCGGCGACGCTGGCGGTGCGGCCGTCGAGTTCGAGGCCGCGTTCCAGCAGCCGGCGGGCGCCGCCGCCGATCATGGTGCGCGCCGATTCGATCGGCACCGCCGGCATTCCTTCGCGGGTGAGGATGTGGTTCAAAGCACCGATCAGGTCGGGCGCGGTATCGACAAGAGTGCCGTCGAGATCGAAGACGATGATGCGGGAAAACGCGGCCATGCTGAAATCGCTACCTGTCCCGCCGCAATCATGCAACTGGATCGGCGCCGCCGGCCTGTTCGCTGCCGGCAAACGCCGCTAGACAATCGGCGCCGGGGCCAGGCTCGGCGGAGAATCTTCCTATGACGATGGACGAGTTGAAACGGCAGGCGGCCGCCCGCGCGCTGGACGAGGTCCGCGACGGCATGACACTTGGCCTCGGCACCGGGTCGACGGCGAAGCATTTCGTAGAACTGCTGGGCGAGCGGGTGGCGGGTGGACTGTCCGTCGTCGGTGTGCCGACCTCGGAGGCCACCCGGACGCTCGCGCAAAGCTGCGGGATCAGCCTGACGACGCTGGACGAGATAGACCGGCTGGACCTCACGGTCGATGGCGCGGATGAAATCGATGCCGACCTCAACCTCATCAAGGGCGGTGGCGGCGCGCTGCTGCGCGAAAAGATCGTCGCCGCGGCGTCCGACCGCATGATCGTGATCGCCGACGACTCGAAATGGGTTGCGGCCCTGGGGCGCTTTCCGCTGCCCGTGGAAGTCAATCCGTTCGGGCTCGCCGCGACCCGGCGCGCGCTCGACCAGGCGTTCGCCAAGGCTGGCGTTTCCGGCCGCCTCGTGGTTAGAGACGGCGGGAACCGCCATGCTTTCGTCACCGATGGCGGCCACTGGATCGTTGACGCCCATCTTGGACAGATACCCGATCCGCCCCGTCTGGCCGCCTTGCTGAATGCCATACCGGGTGTGGTCGAGCATGGGTTGTTCATCGGTCTGGCCAGCGCCGCGATTCTGGCCGCCGGGCAGGATATTCGCGTGATCGAGCGGCCAACCGGCCTTAATCCAGGAGAACCGCAATGAAATATCTAATGAACGTCGTGTTCGCTGCCGCGATCGCGTTGGCCGGTGCGACGGCGGCAGCCCACGCGCAGGCGCCGAAGCCGCCGACGCCGGCCGCGGTCGGCTACGCCAAGGAAATCCTGGCGCTGAAGAGCGCCAACGCGATGTATGCCAGCATCGTCCCCAACATCGTGCAGAAGACCATGCAGACGCTGGTACAGAACAATCTGAACTATCAGAAGGATCTCGGCGAGGTCGCCGAGGGCATCGCGAAGAACATGGCGGGCCGCGTCAAGGAGATCGACGACGGTATGGCGAAAGTCTATGCCGCCGACTTCACCGAGCAGGAATTGAAGGATCTCGTGGCCTTCTACAAGTCCCCGCTGGGCCAGAAGCTTCTGACGCTGGAGCCGCGTGCGATTGCGGCGAGCATGGGCTATGTGAACGAGTGGGCGCAGACCTTTTCGGAAGAGGTCAACGGCCAGTTCCGCGCCGAGATGCGCAAGCGCGGCAAGGAAATCTGAGATCTGATCGCGACGGTCGGATCGGGGAGCAGCAATGGCTGAGCACGAGGTCGACCTGTTTGTGATCGGCGGCGGATCGGGTGGCGTGCGCGCCGCCCGCATCGCGGCGGGCTATGGCGCCCGGGTGATGATTGCCGAGGAATACCGCATGGGCGGCACCTGCGTGATCCGCGGCTGCGTCCCCAAGAAGCTGATGGTCTACGCCTCGCATGTGGCGCACGAACTCGAGGACGCCGCCGGCTTCGGCTGGACTGTGCCGCCCGCCACCTTCGACTGGCCGACGCTGATCGCCAACAAGGACCGTGAGATCGCGCGTCTCGAGGGGATCTACTCCGCGAATGTCGAAAAGACCGGGGCGCAGATCGTCAAGGCCCGCGCGGTGTTCGAGGATCCGCACACGCTGTCGCTGTCGAACGGCGACGTCGTCCGCGCCAAGCATATCCTGATCGCCACCGGCGGCGCGCCGAATCACGGCGTCGCGATTCCCGGCATCGAGCACGTGATCTCGTCCAACGAGGTGTTCGACCTGCCGGCGCTGCCGCGGCGCATCCTGATCCAGGGCGGCGGCTACATCGCGCTCGAATTCGCCTGCATCTTCGCCGGCTTCGGCAGCGACGTCACCGTGGTCTACCGCGGCGACAACATTCTGCGCGGCTTCGATCACGACGTCCGCGCGCATGTTCGCGCCGAGATGGAAAAGGCCGGGATCACCATCCTGACCGGCTGCACCGTCAACAAGGTCGAGCGGTTCGGCGACGAATTCACCTCCCATTTGTCGAACGGCTCCAGCGTCGCCTCCGAGCAGGTGATGTTCGCCATCGGCCGGCATCCCAACGTCGCCAATCTCGGGCTGGAGAAAGCCGGCGTCGCGATCAATCCCGCCAATGGCGGCATTGCGGTCGACGGCTTCAGCAAGACCTCGGTGCCGCATATCTACGCGATCGGCGACGTCACCCACAAAACCAACCTGACCCCGGTGGCGATCCGCGAGGGCCATGCCTTTGCCGATACGGTGTTCGGCAAGCGCAGCGTGCAGGTCGACTACGCGGACATCCCGACCGCGGTATTCTCGCAGCCCGAGGTCGGCACCGTGGGTCTGACCGAGGCCGAGGCGCGGGCGCGGTTCACCCATGTCGACGTCTACAAGACCGACTTCAAGCCGATCAAGGCGACGCTCTCCGGCAACCGCGTCCGGGTGCTGATGAAGCTGATCGTCGACGGCTCGACCGATCGGGTGGTGGGCTGCCACATCGTCGGCCCCGAGGCGGCCGAACTGGTGCAGGTGATCGCCATCGCGGTGCGGCTGAAGGCCACCAAGGCCGACTTCGACGCCACCATGGCGGTGCACCCGACCGCGGCCGAAGAACTGGTGACAATGCGCACGCCCTTCGCCCGCTACGTCCGCGAGGCGGCGGAGTAGGGGCGCGATCCACACGTCTTCCGCGGCACCGTTAGCCGCCGCATTCCGGGGCATGAGCAGCGAAACCGCGCAATGAACCCGGAATCTCGCGCCGGGGATCGGCCCGGCCAACGCTGTCTCCGCCGCAAGATTCCGGGTTCGCGCGCAGCTCTGCTGCGCTCGCCCCGGAATGACGGTCATTGGGCCAAGACCGACGGGCTGCATTCCAACTGGCGAATGCCGGGGAGCCTGTGTATAACCCGGCCTCCGCGGTGCCTTAAGCAGCGGTATTTCCTCAGGAGTTGAGCCCATGTCCGAGCGGTGGACACCCGACAGCTGGCGCGGCCGGCCGGTGCAGCAAATGCCGGATTATCCCGATGCGAAAGCATTGGCAGACGTCGAGGCGCAGCTCGCGACGTTTCCGCCGCTGGTTTTTGCCGGTGAGGCGCGCAATCTGAAGAAGGCGCTGGCCCGAGTCGCAAAGGGCGAGGCTTTCCTGCTGCAGGGCGGCGACTGCGCCGAGTCCTTCGCCGAGCACGGCGCCAACAACATCCGCGATTTCTTCCGCGTGCTGCTGCAGATGGCGGTGGTGCTGACCTATGCGGGCGCGCTGCCGGTGGTGAAGGTCGGCCGCATCGCCGGGCAGTTCGCCAAGCCGCGCTCCTCGCCGATGGAAAAACAGAACGGCATCGAGCTGCCGAGCTATCGCGGCGACATCGTCAACGACACCGCCTTCACCGCGGAATCGCGGATTCCCGATCCGCAGCGGCAGCTGATGGCCTACCGGCAGTCGGCCGCGACCTTGAACCTGTTGCGCGCGTTCGCCACCGGCGGCTTCGCCAATCTCGGCAGCGTGCATCAGTGGATGCTTGGTTTCCTGAAGGATTCGCAGCAGTCACGGCGATACAAGGAGCTCGCCGACCGGATTTCCGACGCGCTGAACTTCATGCGCGCCTGCGGGCTCAATCTCGAAAGCCATCCCGAGCTGCGCTCGACGGATTTCTACACCTCTCACGAAGCGCTGCTGCTCGGCTACGAGCAGGCCTTCACCCGCGTCGATTCCACCACCGGCGACTGGTACGCGACCTCCGGCCACATGCTGTGGATCGGCGACCGCACCCGACAGCTCGACCACGCCCATGTCGAATACTTCCGCGGCATCAAGAACCCAATCGGCCTGAAATGCGGCCCGTCGCTGAGGCCGGACGAACTGCTGAAGCTGATCGACGTTCTCAATCCGGACAACGAGCCGGGTCGGTTGACGCTGATCGGCCGGTTCGGCTCCGACAAGGTCGGCGAGGGGCTGCCGCCGCTGATCCGCGCGGTGCAGCGCGAGGGCCGCGTCGTGGTGTGGTCGTGCGATCCGATGCATGGCAACACCATCGCCTCCACCTCCGGCTACAAGACCCGGCCGTTCGACCGGATTCTCTCCGAGGTGAAATCGTTCTTCACCATCCACGCCTCGGAAGGCACCCATGCCGGCGGCGTGCACCTCGAGATGACCGGGCAGGACGTCACCGAATGCATCGGCGGCGCCCGCGCGATCACCGACGAGGACCTCAACGACCGCTACCACACCGCCTGCGATCCGCGGCTCAATGCCGAGCAGTCGATCGACATGGCCTTCCTGATCGCCGAACTGCTGAAGCAGGGGCGCGTCGGCAAGGCCAGCCCGCTGCCGGCCGCCGCAGGTCTGTGACTTGCCGCGGTTCTGGCGGGCGACGGTCAATTCCTACAACGGCCTCGCTTTCGCGATCCGCTCGGAAGCGGCGGTCCGCGAGGAGCTGATCGCGCTGGCGCTGGCGGTGCCGCTCGCGTTTCTGGTCGGCGCCACCGCGATGCGTCGCGTCGAACTGATCGCCGTCGTGGCGCTGGTGCTGGTGGTCGAACTGCTCAACACCGCGATCGAGAAGCTCGCCGACCGCCTCACCACCGACCACGACCCGCAGATCGGCCGCGTCAAGGACATGGGCTCCGCGGCAGTCGGCGTCGCGCTGGGGGTGGCCGGAATGGTCTGGCTGTTCGCGCTGGCCGAGCGGCTCGGCGCGTTCGAGGCCTGACATTGCGGTGGCCGCGCGCCGCCGCTAGATGTGGGGCATGACCCAGTCCACGGCCTTCACCGTCACGCTTGCGCAACTCAATCCCACCGTCGGCGATATCGCCGGCAACACCGCGCTGGCGCGTCGCGCGCGAATACAGGCGCGCAACGACGGCGCCGATCTCATCGTGTATCCCGAACTGTTCATCTCCGGCTATCCGCCGGAAGACCTCGTTCTGAAGCCGTCGTTTCAGGCCGCCTGCCGCGCGGCGGTCGAGGATCTGGCGCGCGAGACCGCCGACGGCGGGCCGGCGATGCTGATCGGCACGCCCTGGGTCGACGAAGGCAAGCTCTACAACGCCTGCGCGCTGCTCGATGGCGGTCGCATCGCGGCGATCCGCTTCAAGGTCAACCTGCCGAATTACGGCGTGTTCGACGAGAAGCGGGTGTTCGCGCGCGGGCCGGTCTCGGGTCCGGTGACGATCCGCGGTCTGCGGATCGGCGTGCCGATCTGCGAGGACACCTGGATGGAGGAATCCCGCGACTACGAGAACGTGGTCGAGTGCCTCGCCGAGACCGGCGCCGAACTCCTGATCGTGCCCAACGGCTCGCCCTATGCGCGCGGCAAGACCGATCTGCGGCTGTCGGTGCAGGTCGCCCGCGTCACCGAGAGCGGTCTGCCGCTGATGTATCTCAATCAGGTCGGCGGCCAGGACGAACTGGTGTTCGACGGCGCGTCCTTCGTGCTCAATGCCGACTGTTCGCTGGCGGCGCAGCTGCCGGCGTTCCAGGAGAACATCACGACTCTGCGCTGGACCAAGGACGCGTCGGGCTGGCGATGCGAAGGACCGGTGGCACCGGTGCTGGACGGCGACGAGGGCGACTACGCCGCCTGCGTGCTGGGCCTGCGCGACTACGTGTCGAAGAACGGTTTTCCCGGCGTGCTGATCGGCATCTCCGGCGGCATCGATTCGGCGCTCTGCGCGGCGATCGCGGTGGATGCGCTCGGCGCCGACCGGGTGCGCGGCGTGATGCTGCCGTTCCGCTTCACCGCGCAGGTCTCGCTGGACGATGCGGCGAAACTCGCCGAGGCGCTCGGCTTCAAATACGAGGTGCTGCCGATCGCGGCCGCCGTGAACGGATTCGAGGAGATCCTGTCCGCGCCGTTCGCCGGCCTGCCGCGCGACATCACCGAGGAGAATCTGCAGGCGCGAACCCGCGGCACGCTGTTGATGGCGATCTCCAACAAGACCGGCGCGATGGTGGTCACCACCGGCAACAAGTCGGAAATGTCGGTCGGCTACGCCACGCTGTATGGCGACATGAATGGCGGCTTCAATCCGATCAAGGACATCTACAAGACCGAGGTGTTCCGGCTGTGCCGATTGCGCAATCGCTGGAAGCCGGATGGCGCGCTCGGGCCGGACGGCGAGGTGATCCCCGACAACATCATCGTCCGCCCGCCGACCGCGGAGCTGCGGGAAAACCAGACCGACCAGGATTCGCTGCCGCCCTACGACATCCTCGACGGCATCCTGCAGCGGCTGGTGGAGCAGGAGCAGCCGCTGGCCGCGATCGTCGCCGACGGTTTCGAGCGCGACACCGTGATCCGGATCGAGCGGCTGTTGAACATCGCCGAATACAAGCGCCGGCAGGCGGCGCCGGGGGTGAAGGTCACGCGCAAGAATTTCGGCCGCGACCGCCGCTACCCGATCACCAACAAATTCCGCGACACCCCGGACCCGCGTCCCGCGCCGGACGAAAAGCTGGTGACGCGGCCGAGCCGGGCGTCGAGCGAGGCGTTCGACGGGTAGGGCGCTGTCTGCTGGATCGACCGGTCACGATGCTCCGGCGTCTGGCGTTGATTCTCGAGACAGCCAGTCTGACTGGAGCTGCGCCATCTCGGCGCGCAGACGCGGTAAAGCCCAATCCAAAAAGCACCGGACCTTCAATGGCTGCAGTCCGACATCCGGATAGACCAGGCTGACCGGCAGCGGCTCCGGCGCATGTTCCGGAAGTAGAACTTGAAGCCTACCCGATTTCAACTCGTCCGCGACCTGATAGCTGAGCACACGGACGATCCCGAGTCCGGCAAGGGCGGCCTGGATCGCCGAGTCCGTTGTATTCACCGCGAGCTTCGAGCGGGGCTCCACCGCGAAGGCGGCGGTGTCTCGCCGATAGCGCCATTCGGGCGATGTCGGGAAGCCGTTGAACGTAATTCCATCATGCTGCGCAAGGTCTGCCGGCACGCGCGGCATACCGTGACGGGCGATGTAATCGGGGCTCGCGCAGATGACCCGGTGCACCACGCCCACCCGTGTCGCAATCAGTGCGCTGTCATCCAGATGCCCGATGCGCAGGGCGAGGTCGACGTGCTCGCTCACCAGGTCGATCTGCCGGTCGACCAACATCAACCGCAGCGTGATGTCGGGCTGCTCCGCCAGAAAGGCCAGTGCGATCGGCAGCAGATGGCGATGTCCGAATTCGACAGGCGCGGTGACATGAAGCGCACCGCGCGGCGCGCTGTATTCGCCCGCCGCCTCTCGTTCGGCTTCCTCCAGCTGCCCGAGGATGCGCCGCGAGGCCGCGACGTATGCACGACCGGCATCGGTCAGCGTCAGTCTGCGGCTGCTGCGGACGACCAGGCGGGCTCCGAGATGCTGTTCAAGTTCAGCCACCTTGCGGCTTACGGTGGCGAGCGGCGCGCGCAACTGCCGCGCTCCGGCGGACAGGCTGCCAGCCTCGGCCACGGCCAGCAGCACGGACATCGCCTCGAACCGATCCATTGCACCTTCCGAAATCTGGGAGGAGAGCTCTCGCGGCCTCAGGATACCGTCTTTCGGGCGGCGGTTCTACGTTTGCACGAGCTCGGGCCGACGCCATTGCGCGGCAAAGTCCCCGTCAGATCAGGAAGGGCAAGTCATGATCAATCTGTCTCGTCGTGCGCTGGTAGGTGGGGTCGGATTGGGACTACTTGGTAGCGGCCTGATTCCGGGGTCTGCCCCGGCCCAAATTGCTCCTGCAACCAGCCGCGTAACGCCTCTGGCGCAGATCCGGATCGGCCGCTTCACCGTGACCTCGCTGACCGACGGCTATGCGGACATGCCTTATTCCTACTTCCCCGGTCGGACGGCCGCGCAGGTCGAACAGGCTGCAACGGCGCAGTTCGTCGCGCGGCCGAGCGGCGTTCGCTTCGTCTTCAATCAGTATCTGATCGAGGACGGCGAGCGCCGGCTGCTGATCGACACCGGGCCGGCAGGCTCGATCGGGAAGACAGGTGCGCTGCCGCAGGCGCTCGCCGCACTTGGCCTGCGGCGCGATCAGATCGACGCGGTGATTGTCACCCACATGCATCAGGACCACATGGGCGGGCTGATCGTCGGCGGGCAGAACAACTACCCGAAGGCCGATTTGTATGTCGACCGGCGCGACGTGGCGCACTGGACCGATCCGGCCAAGCGCGCCGGCGCGCCGGACTATCTGCAGCCAAGCTTCCAGATGGCGGGCGAGGTTGTGCGCCTGTACCCCAAGCTGCAGGCGATCGACGGCGAGCGCGAGATTGCGCGCGGCATCTCGATCGTCGACCTGACCGGTCACACGCCGGGCCATATCGGCGTGCGGATCGCGGATGCCGGCCAGAGCCTCATCATGGTGTCCGACATGGTGTTCCCCGTCGTGCATCCGGCCGCGACCGATGTGGGCTTCCTGTTCGAACAGGACCGTGCGGCGGCACAGGCGATGCGCGACCGCTTCTTTGCGCAGGCGGCGGCGGAGGGCGCGCTGATCGCGGCGACGCATATGCCGTTCCCGGGTCTCGGCCGCATCGTGTCGGATCGCGGGCAGATGCGCTGGCAAGTCGCCGACTGGGCCCTGCAGGGTTCAACGCCGGACTGATACGCGTTGAACCGACCCCCGGAGCGTTTTGGGGCGTCAATCACCCCAAGGCCTTGATACCCCGAACACTATGCTTAACGCGCGCTGTCGCCCTAGAACCGCGTTAAGCAAATCTCAACATCTGCGTTGATTTCGCCGGCCCGCTTTGCGCACGGTCACGGGATGATCAGGCCGCCGACCGAGGGACTGCGTGTCGTTGCGCTCGACAGCTGGCGCGGAATCTGCGCGCTGCTGGTGGCGGCGTTTCATCTGCAGGCGCTGGCGCATATCTACGACCTGCCGATCGTGCGCCACGCATTCCTGTTCGTCGATTTCTTCTTCGTGCTGAGCGGCTTCATCATCACCCATGCGTATGCCGACAGGATCAAATCCGGGGCCGACCTGCGCTCGTTCCTGATCCGGCGGTTCGGCCGGATCTGGCCGCTGCAGACCGCGGTGCTGATCGCCTTCATCGCCGCCGAGGCGCTCAATCTGCTGCTGGCGATCGTGATCGGCCTGAAGACCGGGCGCCCGCCGTTCGACCCGGAAGGCTTTCGGCCGCTGTCGGCGATCCCGGTGCATTTCCTCCTGCTGCAGGCGCTGAACGTCACCGACCGCCTGACCTGGAATTTTCCGAGCTGGAGCATCAGCGCGGAGTTCTGGACCTACATCGTGTTCGCCGCGGTCTGTCTGGCGTACCCGCTGCGGAAAACGGCGGCGCTTGTCGCGCTGGGTCTGGTCGGTGCGTTGATGGTCGCGGCATTTTCGACCAACGGCATCGAAGTGACCTACGATCTCGGCTTCTTCCGCTGCGTATACGGCTTCGCCGTCGGGCACCTGGTCTATCGGCTGTACCGCGGCGGTTATCGCATCCCGCAAGACTACGCCACGGCGGCCGAGCTGCTGGCGCTGACAGCGGCAGGCGCCTTCGTGTGGTTCGTCAGCTACGGAGCAGCATCGCTGCTGGCGCCGATTGTGTTCGGGTTCACCGTGTTCGTGTTCAGTCTGGAACGTGGGCCGCTGTCGCGCCTGTTGAAGACCCGGCCGTTCGAACGGCTCGGCGACCTGTCCTACTCGATCTACATCGTCCATGCCTTCGTGGTGGCGATGATCTGGGTCGCGGTGACGGTGCTGCAGCGGTTCGCCGGACGCTCACAGTTTGCGGAGATCGTCGACCGGGGCGGCACCAGCCGCGTGATCGCCAACCTCGATCCGTTTCTGCTGGACGGGCTGTTCGTGGCGTATCTGCTCGCAACGGTCGGGCTGGCGACGCTGACCTATCGCTATATCGAAGGCCCGGGCCGGCGCGCCTTCGCCGGCTGGCCGATTCGCTGGACAACCGCTATCCGCGCGGTGCGGCTGCAGGCAGTTCGCCCGCGGCCTAAACGGCTACCGCGCCGGGATGAATGTGGGGCCGACCGAGCGGATCGGCTTGTCGCCGTTGGTGGCCGGCGCTGCCGGCGGCGCCGCAGCCGGGGCTGCGGTTTCGACCGGCGCAGCGGGGCCGCCCTTCTTGGACGCGGCGGGTGGCTGCTTGGCCGGCGGCGGCAGCGCCATTTTCTTCGCGCGCTCCTCGGTGACGATGATGTCGCCCTCGGCGCCCTTGTCGTCGATCGTCTTCAACGCGTCGGCCCAGGTCTGGCCGGCCGCCTTGCACGAACAGGACGAGTTGAACTCCTGCCGGTATTTGAAGGCATTCGGTGACGACGAATAGGGCTGTCCGTTGATCGACACCGCCTGGTTCATGTCCTCGCCGGGATTGCGGTAGGTGAACAGCGTCGCCTCGGCCGCCGGGCAGAGGTTCTTGCAGGTCTTCTCGTCCTCGTTGAAGCGACCGGGCACGGTCGCGAAGGAGATCGGGAAATAGAAGCCGTCGCAGCTTCGCGCGCAGACGGTCCGGAAGGTGCCGGCCTGGGCGCCGAGTTCGGCGGTCGGCGGCGCCACCTCATTGTTGTTGCCGAACAGATTGTCGAGGAAGTTGCCGCCGCCGCGCGCCGCGGCGGCGTATTGCGGGCCGCAATTGTTCTGCGCCAGCGCCGCCAGCACCGAGCGGCGCTGATTGTCGCGGTCCGGGCTGCCGAAGCCGGAGCGCAGCCGCTCGAGGCTGCTCATGATCTGATCGAGATTGGCGCGCATCTGCTGGATCTGGTTGTTGATCGGGCCGCACTGCGCCGACTGGCCGCTGAACAGCGAGAAGAAACCGGAACTGTCGCAGCCCTGCCGCTTGGCCTGCTGGGTGACGCGGTCGAGTTCGCCCTGCTGCCGCGAGGCGGCCTCTTCGAATCGCCGGAGCTGGTCGTTTCGGGCCGGATCGCCGCCGCCGCGGTCGACGCTGGCCAGTTGCGCCTCCAGCCGCTGGCACATCGGATTGCCGGCGGGCGCGGCCTGCTGCTGCTGTTGATAGCCTTGCTGGACCTGGTAGCCCTGCTGCTGCGGTGGATAGCCCTGAGCCAGGGCGTCGGCGCCATAACCGGCCAGCCCGAGCATCAGCCCGCCCGCGAGCAGGCCGCGCATGCGGGTCGGGATCTTCGAATCAAACATTCCGGCCATTCAGAATTCGCCCTCAAGAATCGCCCCGATGAGAGCGCGGCCCCCGCCAACGCGGCTCTCCAATACAGGCTTCTCACGGCATCGTCACGTCGTTTCCGGGGCGCCGATGTGGCGGCCCGCGGCCTTGCGTCGCCGCCTAGCGCTGGCAGGTGATGGCGACGAATTCGGTGGTGCCGAAGCTGGCGCGGGTGGCGGCCGGCACCGACCCGGTGATCTCGTCAGGATCGACGCGGCGATACGCGGTCGCCTGCGTAAAATCGCGCGACTGGCAGTACGCCGCCGCAGCCGGCGCACCGCAGCGTTCGCCGCGCGCCAGGCACTGGTCGATGCCGTAGCCGTCGGACTGGTTGAAGACGATGAACAGCTTGCTGTCGGCGCGGGCAGCAGAGCCGGCGAGGGCGAGGGCGGTCAGGACGGCAGCGGCGAGCTTCATGGGGCACCTGGAGAATGGGTCGGCGCCATCCCATATCCGGACATGGTTAACAAACATTAACCATGGCGGGCAGACAGCCGTTTACTCTTATCGGATCCCGCAGGGGCGGGGACTTGACGCCGCGACCCGCGCCGGGACATGGTGGAACCATGACCGGTCTCCTCGCCAATTGCATTTGCTGCGAGATTACGAGCTAGCTTTTCGCTGGCTGAGGCCCCTTTTCTCAAACGAGATCAATGGACGCCCGGCCGCAAGGACGGATGATTCATGGCTTTGCGACTCTACGATACGCTGACCCGAGAGAAGCGCGACTTCACGCCGATCGATCCGGCCAATGTGCGGATGTATGTCTGCGGGCCGACGGTCTACGACTTCGCCCATATCGGCAATGCGCGCCCCGTCATCGTGTTCGACGTGCTGTTCCGGCTGCTGCGGCATCTCTACGGCGCCGACGCCGTCACCTATGTCCGCAACATCACCGACGTCGATGACAAGATCAACGACCGCGCCGCGCGTGACTTTCCCGGCCTGCCGCTCAACGACGCGATCCGCAAGGTCACCGAGGTCACCGAGGCGCAATTCCAGCAGGACGCGACCGCGCTGGGCTGCCTGCCGCCGACCCACCAGCCGCGCGCCACCGACTTCGTGCTGCCGCGCGCCGACGGCAAGACCGACATGGTGACCCTGATCCGGCAGCTGATCGCGCGCGGCCATGCCTACGAGGCCGGCGGCGAGGTGCTGTTCGACACCACCTCGATGCCGGACTACGGCGCGCTGTCCGGACGCCGGCTCGACGAACAACAGGCCGGCGCGCGCATCGCCGTCGACGCGCACAAGAAGCATCCGAACGACTTCGTGCTGTGGAAGCAGTCGTCCGATCATGAGCCCGGCTGGGACAGCCCGTGGGGCCGCGGCCGCCCCGGCTGGCACATCGAATGCTCGGCGATGAGCGCCGCCTATCTCGGCGATGTGTTCGACATCCACGGCGGCGGCCTCGACCTGATCTTCCCGCACCACGAAAACGAACTCGCCCAGTCGCGCTGCGCCCACGGCACGTCGGTGATGGCCAACACCTGGATGCACAACGGCTTCCTGCAGGTCGAAGGCGAGAAGATGTCGAAGAGCCTCGGCAATTTCGTGACGATCAGGGAGTTGCGAAGAACTAACCGATTTGGCGGACGTTCTTGGGATGGACTGATCTTGCGTTTTGCGATGATGCAAGTCCACTACAGGCAGCCTATCGATTGGACCGTATCTAGGCTTTCTGACTCGGAAAAGCGATTGGAGAAGTGGCGCTCTCAAGCTTTGTCTATTCGTGCGTTTCGGTCTGAAGATTTGGAGGGGGGGCTCTTCAGGTCGTATCCTATACTTGAGGATTTCTTAGCTGCACTTTCTGACGACCTAAATACCTCGGAAGCGATCGTCCTTCTCGATGAAATGGCTGAAAACGCGCATGATCCTCGCATGGGTCGGAGTTTTGAGGCGGCGATCATCCTACTGGGTCTCGAAGGTTATATTTTCCGGGACACGAACTACTTCCAAGATGCTGCAACACGATTGGACAGAGTACTCACCAGGTATGCGATCGAGGCGAGACGACGAAGGAACTTCCGAATTGATTCAGAAGATGCGTTCGCACTTATGAATTTGGCTCGCAAGATTGAGATTATCGTTGAAAGAGGCTTGCCCGAAACAGAAATTGAAATGTTGCGGCAGAAGGTTCTTTCTATCGATCCTGAGGTGCGAACGTTTCAAATCAAACGTCGATCGAGGGCTGGTTCCCTTTCCGAGATAGAGCGCAAGATTGCGGATCGCACCATCGCGCGCGCGCGCAAAGACTTCGCCGAATCCGACCGCATCCGCGACGAACTTCTCGCGATGGGCGTGGTGCTGAAGGACGGCAAGGATGCCGACGGCAAGCCCGTCACGACGTGGGAGATCGCGCGATGAACAACTCCCACTACGCCGCCGTCATTCCGGGGCGCGCGTCTTCGCGCGAACCCGGAATCCATAACCCCTCGCGGACAAGACTCACGACTACCGTGCCCCACCGCGCCGCTGCGGCGTATGGATTCCGGGCCTGCGCCCCAAGCGGGGCGCATCCCGGAATGACGGCTTGCAATGCTGTCGTTGCCGGGCTTGACCCGGCAATCCGTCGTCTTCACCGAAACGCTTCGTTGCGAAACGGAATGGATGCGCGGGTCAAGCCCGCGCATGACGGTGGTGGGCGGCGAAGCGCGGGGCGCTGTCTCAGTAAACTACGCGCCGTCATTCCGGGGCGCGCGTCTTCGCGCGAGCCCGGAATCCATAACCCCTGGCGGACAAGAGGCACGACCACCGTGCCCCACCGCAACGCTGCGGCGTATGGATTCCGGGCCTGCGCCCCAAGCGGGGCGCATCCGGGAATGACGGCTTGCAATCCCGTCATTGCCGGGCTTGACCCGGCAATCCGTCGTCTTCACCAAAACGCTTCGTTGCGAAACGGAATGGATGCGCGGGTCGAGCCCGCGCATGACGGTGGTGGGTGTCGTCGCGCACTGCGCGCACGCGCCTGCGACACGCGCCGCCGCGCGCCAACGAGGACCGCCTGATGGGCCAGTCGCTACCCACTCCCGCGTTGCGGCCGATGCTGCCGGTCGACGTGCCCGTGCTGGCCGCGATCTTCGTCGCGGCGATCGAGGAACTCACCGGCGAGGATTACAGCGAGGCGCAGCAACAGGCCTGGGCGTCGGCGGCCGATGACGAGCCGGCGTTCGGCGCGCGGCTCGGCGAACAGCTCACGCTGATCGCCACCCAGCAGAACGCGCCGGTCGGCTTCGCGTCGCTGAAGGGTGCCGACCATATCGACATGCTGTACGTGCATCCCGGCGCGGCGGGTCAGGGCGTCGCCGCGCTGCTGATCGACGCGCTGGAAAAACTCGCCGGCGCGCGCGGCGCCAAGACCCTCACCGTCGACGCCAGCGACACCGCCGAGCCGTTCTTCAAGAAGCGCGGCTATGTGGCGACCCGGCGCAACACCGTCACCGTCAACGACGAATGGCTCGCCAACACCACGATGCAGAAGACGCTGGGCGCGACCGCGCCGGGAGCCACATGATGAGCCGCGAACGCCTCTATCTGTTCGACACCACGCTGCGTGACGGCGCGCAGACCAACGGCGTCGATTTCACCTTGCACGACAAGCGCATCATCGCGCAGATGCTGGACGATCTCGGCGTCGACTATGTCGAGGGCGGCTATCCCGGCGCCAATCCGGCCGACACCGAGTTCTTCGCCACCGATCCGAAGCTCGACCACGCCACCTTCACCGCGTTCGGCATGACGCGGCGTCCCGGCCGCTCGGCGTCGAACGATCCCGGCGTGGCGCAGCTTCTCGACGCCAAGGCCGGCGCGATCTGCTACGTCGCCAAGGCCTCAGAGTATCAGGTCCGCGTCGCGCTGGAGACCACCAACGACGAAAATCTCGCCTCGATCCGCGACAGCGTGAGCATCGCAAAGGAGCGCGGCCGCGAGGTGCTGGTGGATTGCGAGCATTTCTTCGACGGCTACAAGGACAACCCGGCCTTCGCGCTGGCCTGCGCCAGGGCGGCCTACGAGTCCGGCGCGCGCTGGGTGGTGCTGTGCGACACCAATGGCGGCAGCATGCCGCACGAGGTCGAGGCGATCGTCGGCGAGGTGGCGAAACACATCCCCGGCGCAAACCTCGGCATTCACGCCCATGACGACACCGGGCAGGCGGTGGCGGTGTCGTTCGCCGCGATCCGCGCCGGCGCGCGGCAGATCCAGGGCACGCTGAACGGCCTCGGCGAGCGCTGCGGCAATGCCAATCTGTGCTCGATGATTCCGACGCTGAAGTTGAAACCGGAATTTGCCGACGCCTTCGACATCGGCGTCTCGCAGGACAAGCTGGCGACCCTGGTGCAGGTGTCGCGGCAGCTCGACGACATCCTGAACCGGCCGTCCGATCCGCACGCGCCCTATGTCGGCGGCAGCGCCTTCGTCACCAAGACCGGCATCCATGCCTCGGCGGTGATGAAGGACCCGCACACCTACGAGCACGTCGCGCCGGAGGCCGTCGGCAATCACCGCAAGGTGCTGGTGTCGGATCAGGCCGGCCGCTCCAACGTGCTGGCGGAACTGGGCCGCACCAACATCGCGTTCGACAAGGCCGATCCGAAGCTCGGCCGGCTGATCGAGGAGATGAAGGAGCGCGAGGCGCAGGGCTACGCCTATGAGTCGGCGAATGCCTCGTTCGACCTGCTGGCGCGGCGCACGCTCGGCAAGGTGCCGGACTATTTCCGGGTCGAGCAGTTCGACGTCAATGTCGAGCAGCGCTACAATTCGCACGGCCAGCGCGTCACCACCGCGATGGCGGTGGTGAAGGTCGAGGTCGAGGGTGAGATCCTGATCTCGGCCGCGGAGGGCAACGGCCCGGTGAACGCGCTCGACGTCGCACTGCGCAAGGACCTCGGCAAGTATCAGAAGTATATCGAGGGCCTTCGACTGGTGGACTACCGCGTGCGTATCCTCAATGGCGGCACCGAGGCGGTCACGCGGGTGTTGATCGAGAGCGAAGACGAGCAGGGCGAGCGCTGGACCACCATCGGCGTCTCGCCGAACATCATCGACGCCTCGTTCCAGGCGCTGATGGATTCGGTGGTCTACAAGCTGGTCAAATCCAACGCGCCGGTGTGAGAAGCGGGCTGCAAGCGTTCTTCGCTGTGCCCCGGACGCATTGGAGCGCGCCGCCCTTCGCGGCGTGGTGCAATGCTGAGCCGGGGCCTTACCGGCGGAAACTTCCAATATAATCGACGCTGCCGTTGATACGGTCCCGGTTTTGCGAAGCGGCATGAAGAATGCCGTTTCGCGCCCGGGACACGCACACGTTTTCCTTCGTCATTCCGGGGCGCTCGCTCTTGCGAGCGAACCCGGAATCCCGAGATTGGACGCACAGAGAATCCGGGTTCATGTCGCCGCTTCGCGGCTCATGCACCGGAATGACGAACTCTGAGATCGTCCGCAGCCGTCAGGATCGATGACCGTCATGCGCGGGCTTGATCCGCGCATCCATCGCGCTTTGCGAGAGGATGGGTTGCCGGGTCAGGCCCGGCAACGACGGAGCGGACTGGACGCGAGCGCCTACAGCCGCTCCGCGATCTCCGGCATCGGCACCACATTGTCCGGAGCGGCGTCGGCCGCCGCCTTGAGCCGCGGCAGGATGGCGTCGACGCGGTCGACGGTCAGAATGTCGACGTGCAGGTTCGGCCGGATGAACGCGGTCTCGCGCATATGCGCCAGCAGCGCGAGCAACGGATCCCAGAAGCCGTCGATGTTGGCGATCAGGATCGGCTTGGCGTGGCGGCCGAGCTGCTGCCAGGTCAGTTGCTCGACCAGCTCCTCCAGAGTACCGATGCCGCCGGGCAGGGCGACGAACGCATCCGAGCGTTCGAACATCAGCCGCTTGCGCTCGTGCATGTCGTCGGTGACGATCAGATCCTGAACCCGGTCCAGCATCCGCTCCTGGCGGATCAGGAAACTCGGAATGATCCCGGTGACGGTGCCGCCATTGTCGAGCGTCGAACCGGCGACCGCGCCCATCAGCCCGGTCGAGCCGCCGCCATAGACCAGCCCGATACCGTTCTCGGCCAGCACCCGGCCGAAGGCGATCGCGGATTCGATGAATTTCGGATTGGTGCCCGGGCCGGAGCCGCAATAGACGCAGACGGTCTTGATATCGTTCATCAAGGCGATGTGGCATCGCCGGGTGACAGGGTCAAGACGTCGCCGTTTCGCAATGCGGCACGCCGTACAATGAATTTTCCGGCGAGGGTGCACGCGGCGCAGGAATCCCTATATGAGTTTCCGAGCATGATTTCCCAGCGAAAAGTCCCCGCGCCATCCCTGGCCGCCTCTGGTTTCAGAGAGCGCTGATGGCCCCGCAGAATCCCCATCACGGCACCGCCGGCCGCGCTGCGCCGGACGACAAGGCCGCGGAAAAGGCTTCGCTGGCCGGCACGCTGGTGCATCTGTGGCCGTATATCTGGCCGGGGGACCGCGCCGACCTGAAGATGCGCGTGGTCTGGGCGCTGGTGCTGCTGCTGGTCGCCAAGGCGGCGACGCTCACCGTGCCGTTCACCTTCAAATGGGCCACCGACGCCCTGACCGGCGCCGACACCGCCCCGGTCCAGTCGTCGAACTGGGCGCTGTGGCTGATTGCCTCGCCGCTGATCATGACCGCCAGCTACGGCTTCATGCGCGTGCTGATGGCGGTGCTGACGCAGTGGCGCGACGGCATCTTCGCCAAGGTGGCGATGCATGCGGTGCGTAAGCTGGCGTTCCTCACCTTCGTCCACATGCACGAATTGTCGCTGCGCTTTCACCTCGAGCGCAAGACCGGCGGGCTGACGCGGGTGCTGGAGCGCGGCCGGCTCGGCATCGAAGTCATCGTCCGGATGGTGATCCTGCAGCTGGTGCCCACCATCGTCGAGGTGCTGCTGGTGATGGCGGTGCTGCTGTGGCAGTTCGACTGGCGCTACGTCGCCGTCATCATGGTCACCGTCGTGGTGTATATGTACTACACCTACAAGGCGACCGAATGGCGGATCGAGATCCGCCGCCGCATGAACGATTCCGACACCGAGGCCAACACCAAGGCGATCGATTCGCTGCTGAACTACGAGACGGTGAAGTATTTCAGCGCGGAACAGCGCGAGGCCGAGCGCTACGACCGCTCGATGGAGCGCTACGAGCGCGCCAGCGTCAAGACCTACACCTCGCTCGCGGTGCTCAACACCGGGCAGGCCATCATCTTCACCTTCGGGCTCGGCGCCACGATGATGATGTGTGCGGTCGGCGTGCGCAACGGCACCAACACGGTGGGCGACTTCGTGCTGGTCAACGCCATGATGATCCAGTTGTACACGCCGCTGAATTTCATGGGCATGGTGTATCGCGAGATCAAGCAGGCGGTGGTGGACATCGAGAAGATGTTTTCAGTGCTGGCGCGCAACCCCGAGGTCAAGGACCTGCCGGGTGCGGTGCCGCTCAAGGTCGGCGCCGGCCATGTGCGCTTCGACAATGTGCAGTTTGCCTACGATCCGGAGCGGCCGATCCTGAAGGGGTTGTCGTTCGAGGTGCCGGCCGGCAAGACGGTCGCCATCGTCGGCCCGTCCGGCGCCGGCAAGTCGACCATTTCGCGGCTGCTGTTCCGGCTCTACGACGTGTCCGGCGGCACGATCTCGATCGACGGCCAGAACATCCGCAACGTCACGCAATCCAGCCTTCGCGCGGCGATCGGCATGGTGCCGCAGGACACCGTGCTGTTCAACGACACCATCCGCTACAACATCCGCTACGGCCGCTGGGACGCGACCGACAAGGAGGTCGAGGAAGCGGCGCGCACCGCGCAGATCGACGGCTTCATCAAGATGTCGCCGAAGGGTTATGAGACCGAGGTCGGCGAGCGCGGGCTGAAACTGTCCGGCGGCGAGAAGCAGCGCGTCGCGATCGCCCGCACCGTGCTCAAGGCTCCGCCCATCCTGCTGCTCGACGAGGCCACCTCGGCGCTCGACAGCCACACCGAGCAGGAAATCCAGGACGCGCTGGAGAAGGTGTCGAAGGGGCGCACGTCGCTGGTGATCGCGCACCGGCTCTCCACCATCGTCGGCGCCGACGAGATCATCGTGCTCGACCAGGGCCGCATCGCCGAACGCGGCACGCACAGCCAGTTGCTGGGGCAGGGCGGCCTCTATGCCAGCATGTGGAACCGGCAGCGCGAAGCCCAGGAAGCGCGCGAGCGCCTGGCGATGATCGCCGACGACAGCACACCGGCCCCGATGCCCTCGCTGGCCGACAATCTGCGGCCGTCCGCGGATGCGGCGGAATAGCGCTCGCCTTGAAGCTTCGCCGCGCGAGGTGTTTCTCTATCTCTCGCCCCGGGACGCAGCGAAGCTTGAGCTTGCACCACGCTCGTCATTCCGGGGCGCGAGGCCGCCAGGCCGCGCGAACCCGGAATCTGGCCACGGGCAAAACGCTAACAGCAGCCGCTACAATATGCCGCGAGATTCCGGGTTCGCCCGCAGCTTCGCTGCGGCCGCCCCGGAATGACGGCGGTGTGGGCGCAGCTATCATTGGTCCTCGCAGGCGATGTGAGGCTGGTCCGGGCGCACGCGTGGCTCAAAGATCAAGGGTTTCGCGTGCTGCGGTTCTGGAATAATGAGGTGTTGAGCAACACTGCTGCGGTTCTTGAAAACATTGCCGCCGCACTGTCCGATGACCCCTCTCCCGGCCCGCCGCATCGCGGCGGTCCACCCTCTCCCACAAGGGGAGAGGGGACGAAAAGCAAGTGATCCCTCATGTCCATTGCCCGTTCGATCCGCGCACAGATCCCGCCCGTCCACCCGGAGGGCTATCCGTTCATCGGCATCTTCGCGCTGGTGACGCTGATCCTGTTCTGGATCTGGGCGCCGCTGGGCTGGATCGGCGTGGTGCTCACCGTGTGGTGCGCCTTGTTCTTTCGCAATCCGGTGCGGGTCACGCCGGTGCGCGACGGCATCGTGGTGGCGCCGGCCGACGGACGGGTGTCGATGGTGATCACCATGGTGCCGCCGGCCGAACTCGGGCTCGGCAACCAGCCGCTGCCGCGCATCTCGATCTTCATGAGCGTGTTCAACTGCCACGTGAACCGCGCCCCGGTCGCCGGCCGCATCGAGCGGATCATCTACAGCCCGGGCAAGTTCATCAATGCCGAGCTGGACAAGGCCAGCGAGGACAATGAGCGCAACTCCATGGTGCTGTCGGCGTCGTTCGGCCGGGTCGGCGTGATCCAGATCGCCGGGTTGGTGGCGCGGCGGATCGTCTCATTCGTGCGCGAAGGCCAGGCGATGGCGGTCGGCGAACGCTTCGGCCTGATCCGCTTCGGCTCGCGGCTCGACGTCTATCTGCCGGCCGGCGGCAAGCCGCTGGTGGCGGTGGGCCAGACCGCGGTCGCCGGCGAAACCGTGCTGGCCGACTTCACCGTCGGCGACAGCGAGCGGACCTACCGCATCGACTAAGGCATCGACCCGATAACCGTGACCGATGGCCACGGATGGCGGAGGGGCCCGGCGGTTGCTATAAGCGGCGGATGATCATCCCGCCCAATCCCAACGCGCCCCGCCGCCGCTTCGGCCCGATCCCGGTGCGGATGCTGGTGCCGAACGTCATCACCCTGCTGGCGATCTGCGCCGGCCTGACCGCGATCCGGCTGTCCACCGAGGGCCGCATGGAACTGGCGGTGGCGGCGATCGTGTTCGCCGCGGTGCTGGACGGCGTCGACGGCCGCGTCGCGCGCATGATCAAGGGCCAGTCGAAATTCGGCGCCGAACTCGACAGCCTGGCCGACTTCGTCAATTTCGGCGTGGCGCCGGGCCTGATCCTGTATTTCTGGCAGCTGCACGACCTCAACAATGTCGGCTGGATCGCCGCGATGATCTTCGCGATCAGCGGCGGGCTGCGGCTGGCGCGCTTCAACGCCACGATGGACGATCCCAACAAGCCCGCCTTCGCCGCGAATTTCTTCACCGGCGTTCCGGCGCCGGCCGGTGCGCTGTGCGTACTGCTGCCGGTCTATCTGTCGTTCCTCGGCACGCCGCAGCCGCCCGCTGTGATGACCATGCTGTTCACGCTGCTGATCGCCATCCTGATGGTGTCGCGGCTGCCGGTGTTCTCGGGCAAGACGGTGCGGATGCGGGTGGCGCCCGAAATGGTGCTGCCGGTGTTCGTGTCGGTGGTGTTCTTCGTGGCGCTGCTGATCAGCTATCCCTGGCACGTGCTGTCGGTCGGGTCGGTACTCTACGTCCTCAGCCTGCCGCTCGGCTGGCGGGCCTATCGCGCGCACGAGCGCAGCGCGGCGGCCGAAGCGAAGGCCGCTGCCGCTCCGGCCGGCACCGGCGAACTGCCGGGTGTCGTGCCGCCGCCCGGCACCCCGGAAGCGGATCGCCCGACGCGGCTGAACTGAGTCGCCGCTCTTCCGTGCGGCCGCTGAAATCGGCTAAAAGTCATCGCCCGCGTTTTGCAAGACGGCTCCAGCCGCGTCGCGGTGCGATCGGGAGACCGCCGTGACCGAACCGCTGCCTGCGTCCGTTCTGGACGCGCTCGCCCGCTACGACACCCCTACCATCTGCAATGCACTGGAGATCGTCGCGCCGGACCGGCGGCTGATCGGCTTCACCACGCGGCCGCTGGTGTGTCCGTTTCCGGACATGCCGCCGATCGTCGGCTACGCCCGCACCGCCACCATCAGCGCCGTCGCGGCCTCTCGCCTGCCGCCGGCCGAGCAGAAGGCGCAGCGCCTCGAATATTACGAGTATGTCGGCAGCGGGCAGGGCCCGCGGATCAGCGTGATCCAGGACATCGACGGCGCGCAGGCCGGGTTCGGCGCGTTCTGGGGCGAGGTCAACAGCGCGGTCCACAAGGCGCTCGGCTGCCTCGGCGTCGTCACCGACGGCTCGATCCGTGACATTCCGCAATGGGCGCCCGGATTTCAGGCGCTGGCCGGATCGATCGGCCCGTCGCATGCCCACGTTCACGTCGAGGTTTTTGGGAAAGAGATCGAAGTTGCCGGCATGACAGTGCGCGACGGCGATCTGGTGCATGCCGACCGGCACGGCGCGGTGGTGATTCCGCACGACGTCGCGGCGAAGCTGCCCGACGCCGCCGAATTGTGCGGCCGTCGCGAGACCCCGATCCTCGAGATCGCGCGGAGCGCCGAATTCACGCTGGAGCGGCTGAAGCAGGCGCTGGCGAAGTCAGCGGAGATCCATTGATCGCCGCTTGCGATCATGGTTAGCAAATCCTTGAACTAACAACTGCAGCGCTTGGCGCGCCGAATGGCGCCAAGTCGGCATTGACGCTGGCCGCGCCAGGCCGTGGCCGGAACCTCCGCCGCGTTAAGCTTTACCGCGCATTAATGGCACGACTCGTATTGTCACGAGGCGCTGCTCGGTACGAGCCGCGTGCCGTCCAGGATGGACGGCGTCGAGTGCGCGTATGCGTCGGAGCAGGTCATGGATATCGCAACCCTTCTCGGCCTGATCGCCGGCGCCATTGTGCTGTCCACCTTGATCCTGATGGGCGGCGATTTCCGGATGTTCTACGACATCCACGCCGTCATCATCATCTTCGGCGGTTCGTTCGCCGCGACCCTGATCCGCTTTCCGCTCTCGGCGATGATCCACGGCCTGCCGCTCGGCGCCAAATTCGCCTTCACCTTGAGCCGCCTGTCCGCACGCGACCTGGTCGACGAACTGGCGCGGATCGCCGAGATCGCCCGCAAGTCCGGTCCGGTGGGGCTGGAGAAGGTCGAGACCAACGAGCCGTTCCTCGCCAAGGGCATCCGCTACGTCGCCGACGGTTACGATCTCGAATTCATCCGCGACAATCTCGAGCGCGACCGCGACAACTTCCTGATGCACCTCAACGAGGGCTCGAAGATCTACCGCGCGATCGGCGATTGCGCGCCGGCGTTCGGAATGATCGGCACGCTGCTCGGCATGGTGCAGATGTTCTCCAACATGGAAGACCCCGCCAAGCTCGGCCCGTTCATGGCGGTGGCGCTGCTGGCGACCCTGTACGGCGCGCTGGTCGCCAATTTGATCTGCCTGCCGATCGCCGACAAGCTGCACGGCAAGCTGATCGACGAGGAGACCAACCGCACGCTGATCATCGATGGCATCCTGATGATCCGCGATTCCAAGAGCCCGACATTGGTGCGTGAAATGCTGCTGGCCTATCTGCCGGAGAAGCACCGTCACGAAGAGGGCGAGCCGGTCCCGGCCTGATCGCCGTAACCGACCGGCGGGACAGCGAGCATGGCCAAGAAGAAACGCGAGGAAGCCCATGGCGGTCACGGCTGGTTCGTGACCTTCGCCGACCTGATGGCGCTGCTGCTGGCGTTCTTCGTGATGCTGGTGGCGTTCTCCAAGCAGGACGACAACAAGCTGAAGATCGTCGCCGGCTCGATGCGCGACGCGTTCGGCGTGCAGAGCGACTCGCGCTACTCCGGCATCCTCGAGACCGACGGCCTGCCGGTGCGATCGAAGCTGAAGAACTCCGCGCACATTCATCCGGAGGAGGCCGCCAACGCGACGTCTCCCGACGATCGTCCGCGCGAGGACGGCACGCGCAGCTCCTATGACCGCGAATTCGCGCTGGCCTCGGCGTCGCTGCGCCAGGCGCTGCAGGACATGCCGGAACTCACCGAGATCTCCAAGCACATCATGTTCGAGGAGACCAAGGACGGCCTCAACCTGCAGATCGTCGATCAGGACGGCCGCTCGATGTTCGCCGACGGCTCCAAAGTCCCCTACGAGCGCACCCGCGCGCTGATCAGGAAACTCGCCGCGCCGCTGCGCGCGACGCCGCTGCGGCTGTCGATCGTCGGCCACACGTCATCGGGCGGCGCGTTGCTGCCCAGCGGCTACGGCGCGTTCGACCTGTCGGCGGATCGGGCAAATGCGGTGCGGCAGATCCTCGAGCGCGAGGGGCTGCCGCCGAGCCACGTCTATGCGGTTTCCGGCAAGGCCGACAGCCAGCCGCTGTTTCCCGACGATCCGTCGCTCGCCGCCAACCGCCGCGTGACGATCACCCTGATGCGCGAAAGCCCGCCGCTGCCGCCGGGCCTTAAGCCATAACACTACCAGCGAGTCGTCATTCCGGGGCGGCGCAGCGCAGCTGCGGGCGCACCCGGAATCCCGGATCGGACTCTGTGCGTTCAATCTCGAGATTCCGGGTTCGCGTCCGGCTCGCGCCGTCCGCGCCTCGGAATGACCGACTTGGGCGGGCCGTCCTGTTCCATGCAACGCGCCGGCGCGCGCCGCCCGTAAGCGCATTGCGCGGCATTTGGCCAGACAAAAATCTGCATTTGCGGGGCTTCCCCAAGGGGATCAACCTGTGACAAACGGTGCTAAGGTCATCGCCTTGACGGACCTTGCCGGCGATGAATCCGGCCTCGAAAACCAGCGACAGAGCGTTCGTTCATAGTCATGGCCAGCACTGCCTCCACCACTGAAGCCCCGGTTGCGACCGGCGTCTGGGCCCTCGCGATCGGCAGCATCGGCGTCGTGTTCGGCGACATCGGAACGTCGCCGCTGTATGCGTTCCGCGAGGCCGCCACCGCCGCGGCGCATCACGGCGTCGTCACCCGGGAGATCGTGCTCGGCGTGCTGTCGCTGATCCTGTGGTCGCTGTTCATCGTGGTCACCGTCAAATACGTGCTGATCCTGCTGCGCGCCGACAACAACGGCGAAGGCGGCACGCTGTCGCTGATGGCGCTCGGCCAGCGCGCGCTGGGCGGCAGGAGCACGCTGCTGCTGGTGCTCGGCGTTATCGGCGGTTCGATGTTCATCGCCGATTCGATGATCACGCCGGCGATCTCCGTGCTCTCCGCGGTCGAGGGCCTGAAATACGCGGCGCCCGCGCTCGAGCATTATGTCATCCCGCTGACGATAGGCATTCTGGTGGCGCTGTTCGGCGTGCAGCGCTGGGGGACCGCGCGCGTGGCGTCGGCGTTCGGTCCGGTGATGATCCTGTGGTTCAGCACGCTTGCGGTGCTGGGACTGATCCACATCAGCGACGATCCGACCGTGGTCGCGGCGATCAACCCATATTACGCCGTGCAGTTCATGCTGTCGCACGGCACCGTCGGCCTGGTGACGCTCGGACTCGTGTTTCTGGCCGTCACCGGCGGCGAGGCGCTGTATGCGGACCTCGGGCATTTCGGCCGCAAGCCGATCCAGGGCTCGTGGTTCTTCTTCGTGCTGCCGGCGCTGCTGATCAACTATTTCGGGCAGGGCGCGCTGGTGCTGGCCAATCCCGAGGCGATCAAGAACCCGTTCTATCTACTGGCGCCGCAGGGCTTCACGCTGCCGCTGGTGGTGCTCGCCACCGCCGCCACCGTGATCGCCAGCCAGGCGGTCATCACCGGCGCGTTTTCGCTGGTCGCGCAGGCGGTGCAGCTCGGCCTGCTGCCGCGTTTCGAAATCCGCTACACCTCGGAAAGCCATGCCGGCCAGATCTACCTGCCGCGCGTCAATACGCTGCTGCTGATCGGCGTGCTGCTGCTGGTCGTGCTGTTCCGCACCTCGAGCGGGCTGGCCTCGGCCTACGGAATCGCGGTGTCGACCACCATGGTGGTTGACGGCATCATGGGCTTCGTCGTGGTGTGGAAGCTGTGGAACTGGCGGGTGGCAACCGCGGCGGCGCTGATGGTGCCGCTGGTGCTGATCGACCTGACGTTCTTCGCCGCCAATTTCATGAAGCTGCTGGAGGGCGCCTGGGTGCCGCTGCTGTTCGGCGTCCTGATGGCGGTGATGGTGTGGAGCTGGCGCCGCGGCGCGGCGATGCTGATGGCCAAGACAAGGCGAACCGAGGTGCCGCTCGCCGACCTGATCAAGAGCCTCGAGAAGCGGCCGCCGCACATCGTCAAGGGCACCGCGGTGTTCCTCACCTCGGATCCGGAATCGGTGCCGACCGCGCTGCTGCACAATCTCAAGCACAACAAGGTGCTGCACGAGCACAACGTCATCCTGACGATCGAGGCGACGCAGACCCCGCGGGTCGATCCGTCGGAACGCGTGCTGATGGAGAACATCAGCGACAAGTTCACCAAGGTGCGGCTGCGGTTCGGCTACATGGAATCCCCGAACGTGCCGAAGGCGCTGGTGATCGCGCGCAAACTCGGCTGGCAGTTCGACATCATGGCGACGTCGTTTTTCGTCTCGCGGCGCTCGCTGAAACCGGCGGCGCAGTCCGGCATGCCGCGCTGGCAGAACCACCTGTTCATCATGCTGAGCCGCTCCGCCAACGACGCGACGGACTATTTCCAGATTCCCACCGGCCGCGTGGTCGAAGTCGGCACCCAGGTGACGATCTAGCCACGTTGGTCTCCGTCATTCCGGGGCGCGAGCCGAAGGCGAGCGAACCCGGAATCTCGCCCAGCACACCGAGCCGCAAGATTCCGGGTTCATGTCGCGCTGCGCGCTCATGCCCCGGAATGACGAGACAGAGCAAGGACGCGCACAACGTACGACCGCCCTCAATGCTGTCATTCCGGGGCGTGCGAGCGAAGCTCGCAACGAACCCGGAATCTCGCTCAGCAAACCGGGCAGCAGGATTCCGGGTTCATCTCGCGCTGCGCGCTCATGCCCCGGAATGATGAGGCTTTGCGCCATTGGGCGCGGTTCCGAAATCATGCCGCAGCGCTTGATTTTCCGCGCGCGCAGGGCGAGGTTGGCGCGGCAATGGCCGGGCGTCGCGGCGGCCTTGCCGGAGTTCGGCGCATCATCGCGATCTTGGAGACGGACAGTGGCAGGCCAGCAGGTACATGATCTGACCCCGGACGAGGTCGCCGAAGGCATCGCCGAGGGCCGCTATCTGCTGGTCGACGTTCGCGAGCCCAACGAAGTCGAGATGGAGGCCTATCCCGACGCCGTGGTGGTTCCGCTGTCGAGCTTCAATCCGGCGGAGATCCCGGAGCCGGCCGGCCGCGAGGTGGTGTTCGCCTGCCGCTCCGGCAAGCGCTCGGTGACCGCGTCGCTGGCGGCGCAGGCCGCCGGGCTGCCCTACGACAAGCATCTGGCCGGCGGCATGCTGGCCTGGAAGGCGGCGGGCCTGCCGCTCGACCAGGACTGACCTGTCGATGAACAAGATCTTTTCCGAACTGCCGGTCACCGTGTTCGAGGCGATGTCGCAGGCGGCGCGCGACAACGACGCCATCAATCTCGGCCAGGGCTTTCCCGACGACCCCGGCCCGCTGGATATCCGCCAGGCCGCCGCGGACGCGGTGCTCAACGGCTACAACCAGTATCCATCGATGATGGGCATTCCGGAACTGCGCCGCGCCATCGCCGCGCATTACGCGCACTGGCACGATGTCGATCTCGACCCGATGAGCGAGGTGATGGTCACCTCCGGCGGCACCGAGGCGCTGACCAGCTCGATCCTCTCGGTGGTGGAGCCCGGCGACGAGGTCATCGTGTTCCAGCCGGTCTACGACTCGTACCTGCCGATCATCCGGCAGGCCGGCGGCATCCCGCGGCTGGTGCGGCTCGAGCCGCCGCACTGGCGCATCACCGAGGACGCGCTGCGCGAGGTGTTCAACCACAAGACCAAGGCGATCATTTTCAACAACCCGCTGAACCCGGCGGCGGTGGTGTATCCGCGCGAGGATCTCGAACTGCTGGCGCGGTTCTGCCAGGAGTTCGATGCGATCGCGATCTGCGACGAGGTCTGGGAGCATGTGGTGTTCGACGGGCTGGCGCATATCCCGTTGATCTCGATCCCCGGCATGCGCGACCGCACCATCAAGATCGGCTCGGCCGGCAAGATCTTCGCGCTGACCGGCTGGAAGATCGGCTTCGTCTGCGCCGCGCCGCCGCTGCTGCGGGTCGCCGCCAAGGTGCACCAGTTCCTCGCCTTCACCACCGCGCCGAACCTGCAGGTCGCGGTGGCCTATGGCCTCGGCAAGGATGACGACTACTTCCATAAGCTCCGCAGCGATCTTGCCAGGAGCCGCGATCACCTCGCCAGGGGGCTGGAGCAGATCGGCTTCCCGGTGATCAGGTCGCAGGGCACGTATTTCCTCACAGTGGACCTCGCGCCGCTCGGGTTGAACGAGACCGACGAGCAGTTCTGCAAGCGCATCGTCACCGACTACAAGGTCGCGGCGATCCCGGTGTCGGCGTTCTACGAGCGCGATCCCGTCACCTCGGTGGTGCGGTTCTGCTTCGCCAAGAAGGACGCCACGCTCGACGCCGCGCTGGAGCGGCTGTCCGACGCCGTGCACAAGCGTTGAGGTCGTGATGCTCGCCCGCTTCGCCGCCGTCTGCATTGCCGCTGCGTCGCTCGCCGCGCCGGCGATGGCGCAGCAGCGCACGGTGAACTTCTACAATTGGTCGAACTACATGGCCCCCGGGGTGCTGGACGACTTCACCAGGGAGACCGGCATCAAGGTGGTGTACGACACCTTCGATTCCAACGAGACGCTGGAAACCAAGCTGCTGGCCGGCAAGTCCGGCTACGATCTGGTGGTGCCGAGCGCCTATTTCCTGCAACGGCAGATCGCCGCGAAGATCTTCCAGCCGCTCGACAAGGCGAAGCTGCCGAATCTCGCCAATGCCTGGCCCGTCGTCACCGAGCGGCTCGCGGCGTACGACCCCGGCAACCGTTTCGGCGCCAACTACATGTGGGGCACCACCGGCATCGGCTACAACGTCAAGGCCGCGCAGCGCATCCTCGGCCCCAATGTCGCGATCGACAGCTGGGACATGGTGTTCAAGCCGGAGAACCTGGAGAAATTCAAGGATTGCGGCATCCACATGCTGGATTCCGCCGACGACATCCTGCCGTCGGCGCTGCGTCATCTCGGGATGGACCCGAACTTCACCAAACCGGCCGATCTGGAGAAGGCGGCCGAGACAGTGAGCAAGGTCCGTCCGCTGGTGCGCAAGTTTCACTCGTCGGAATATCTCAGCGCGCTGGCGACCGGCGAAATCTGCTTCGTGGTCGGCTGGTCGGGCGACATCATGCAGGCCCGCAGCCGCGCCGCGGAATCCGGCAACGGCGTCGAGATCGGCTACGCGATTCCGAAAGAGGGGGCCGAGATGTTCTTCGACAATCTCGCAATCCCCGCCGACGCGCCCAACGTCGCCGAGGCGCATGAGCTGATCAACTATCTGTACCGGCCGGATGTGGCGGCGAGGAATTCCGACTTCCTGTCCTACGCCAACGGCAATCTGGCCAGCCAGAAGCTGATCAATCCGAAGATTATTAACGACCCGACGATCTATCCCGACGCCGCCACGCAGTCCCGCCTGTTCGTCATCACCGCCCGCGACGCCGCCACCCAGCGCGTCATCAACCGGCTGTGGACCAAGGTGAAGACGGGCAGGTAGCAAAGCGTCTTGGTTGCCGCTGCCGTAACCGCATCGGCAGCGCGCTCCCTCTCCCATGGGGAGAGGGTCGGGGTGAGGGGATACGCCCTCTCGATAGGCTCGTTCCCCCTCACCCGGCTGACTTCGCTTCGCGAGGTCAGCCGACCTCTCCCCGGCGGGGAGAGGTGCGCCGAACGCGAGCGCCGCGTAGTTTGGTTGCCGCTCGAACGTCGCCGTCATTCCGGGTTCGTTTCGGCCTGCGGCCTCACGCCCCGGAATGACGACGGTGATCGCGTCTGGCGCATAGCTCTTGCAAAGCAGCAACGGAGTTGGCGTTCGCTCAGCGCCAGCGGCGGTGCAGCCACAGCCATTGCTCGGGGTGCTCGCGGACCCATCCTTCGATCACGCTGGTAATCGCCTGCATGGTCCCGGCAATGTCGATCTTGCCCGCAGCGTCGCGCACCGGAGAAACCTCCTCGGTGAGTTCGATGCGAAACCGATGCGCCGGCAGCCGGATGATGCGTACGCCGTGGATCGGGCAGTCGATCTGCCGCAACAGCCGCGCCAGCATCGGGTTGGCGCGGGTCTTGCGGCCGAAGAAGGTGACCTCGGCGCCGTTCGAAAACCACTGGTCGACCAGCATGCCGACATGCAGCCCGCTCTGCAGCGCATGCGCCAGCCGGATCGGCGCGCCGCTGCCGGCGGCGATCAGGGTGCCCATCTTCACCGCGCGCAGTTGCTGCACGATGCGGTCGGCGGAGGGGATGTTCGGCTTGCGGTACAGCACCGCGGTGTCGAGCCCGTGCGCCACCGCGGCGACCGCCGGCAATTCCCAGTTGCCGAGATGGCTGGAGAAGATCAGCGCCGGCTTGCCGTCGGTGCGCAACTGCTCGAACAGCTCGACGGTGCGCGGCGACATCTCGACCCGGCCGCGCTCCGGATGCTCAGGGTCGAAGTCCCAGAGATGATCGAGATGCGCGAATTCGGCGGCGGCGCGGCCGAGATTGTCCCACACGCCGGCGAGGATGGTCTCGATCTCGGCGGGCGTCTTCTCCGGAAACGCCGCGGTGAGGTTGGCGCGGCCGATCTTCTGCTCCGGCAACAGCCGCCCGAGCCGGCGTGTCGCCGCGCCGAAGAAGTCCGCGGTCTTGACCGGATCGAAATAGCGCGTCGCCCGCAGCAGGCCGATCGCGAGGCCGCCGACCGCCACGCCGACCGCCGGCTTGGTGGCGTTGCACAGGCGCGCCTGGGCGCGGAGCAGGGCGAGGCGCATCAGAAGTGCACGATGATCTTGCCGAACACCTGACGGCTTTCCATCCGCTTCAGCGCGGTCTCGACATCGTCGAGCGGCACCTCGGTGTCGATCACCGGCAGCATGCCGCCCGCCATCTTGTCGAGGCTTTCGGCGATGTTCGTCATGGTCGCGCCGAACGAGCCGAAGATGCGGTACTGCTGCTGGAACAGCTGCATCAGGTTGATGGTCGCGGTCGGTCCCGACGTCGAGCCGCAGGTGACGAGGCGGCCGCCGCGCTTCATCACCAGCAGCGAGCCGTTGAAGGTGTCGGCGCCGACATGCTCGAACACCACGTCGACGCCCTTCTTCTTGGTGATCTTGCGGGTCTCGCCCTCGAAGCGGTCGGTGCGGTAGTTGATCGCGTAGTCGGCGCCGAGCGCCTTCACGCCGGCGATCTTGGAATCGTCGCCGACGGTGGTGATCACGGTGCAGCCGATCGCCTTCGCCATCATGATGGCGACGGTGCCGATGCCGGAGCCGCCGGCATGCACCAGGATGGTCTCGCCGGGCTGCAGTTTCGCATTGTCGAACAGCATGTGCTGCACGGTGGAGAACGCGATCGGCGCGCAGGCGGCGTCGCGCAGCGACACCGCGTCGGGGACCGGAATCACCAGGCGCGCCGGGATGTTCAGCAACTCGCGCGCAAAGCCGTCGACATGGAAGCCGAGCAGCCCGCCGACATTCTCGCAGAAATTATCGCGGCCCTCGCGGCACGGCTTGCAGTGCCCGCAGGTCAGCGCGCCATACATCACGACCTTCTGGCCCGGCGCGAAGCCGCTGACGCCGTCGCCGACCGCGGCGATCTCGCCGGAGGCCTCGGCGCCGATCGCGATCGGCAGCTTGCGCTTGACGAAGGCCATGCCGCGAAAGCCCCAGACGTCGATGTGATTGAGCGCCACCGCGGCGACGCGGATCTGCACCTCGCCGGCCGCGGGCGGCGGCGGCGGCGGCATCTCCGCGACCACCAGCTGGCGATCGGCAATCAGGGTCAACGCACGCATCAGTCGGAATCCGGCCAGTTGGCGAAGGGTTGCGTATCGCCGGTTCACGCCAAGGCGTCAACCGGCGGGGTGGGGGTAACAATTCGTCATTCCGGGGCGTGAGGCCGCAGGCCGAAACGAACCCGGAATCCCGAGATTGGGCGCAGTGGGTCCGATCTCGAGATTCCGGGTTCGTTGCGAGCTCCGCTCGCACGCCCCGGAATGACGGCTAGGATGGCTCGCGCGTCAGGATCAGCGAGGCGTTCTGGCCGCCGAAGCCGAACGAGTTCGACATCACCGCGGTCACGCGGGCGTCGCGGGCGATATTGGGGACCACGTCGAACGGGATCGCCGGGTCCGGCACGTCGTAATTGATGGTCGGCGGAATCCGCTGATGCTCGAGCGTCAGCAGCGAGAAGATCGCCTCCACCGCGCCGGCCGCCGACAGCGTGTGGCCGACCATCGACTTGTTGGAAGACACCGGAATCGTGGTGGCGCGCGCGCCGAACACGCTGGAAATGCCGAGATACTCCATCTTGTCGTTTTCCGGTGTGCCGGTGCCGTGCGCATTGATGTAGTCGATCTGGTCCGAATTCAGCCCCGCATCCGACAGCGCGTTGCGGACGCAGCCGATGATGGGCTTGCCGTCGGGGCTGGAGCGGGTGCGGTGAAACGAATCGGCGAGTTCGCCGCAGCCGGCGACGACGCCGAGGATCGTGGCGCCGCGCGCGATCGCGGCCTCGTAGCTTTCCAGCACCAGCGCGCCGGCACCTTCCGCCATCACGAAGCCGTCGCGGTTCTTGGCGAACGGCTTCACCGCAGCCTGCGGCGGATCGTTCTGCGTCGACAATGCGGACAGCAGCGAGAAGCGGATCAGCGCCTCGGGATTGACCGAGCCGTCGGTGGCGACGCACAGCGCGGCATCGGCCTCGCCGCGGCGGATCGCCTCGACGCCGAGCTGGATCGCGCTGGCGCCGGACGCGCAGGCCGTCGACAGCGAAATCGGCGAGCCCTTGGTGCCGAAGGTTTCGGCGAGGTGATCGGCGACCGAGCCGAACATGAAGCGGTGGTGATAGTCGGTGAAACGTCCGCCGCCGCTGACGCGGAGCAGGGCGTCGTAGTCGATCGCGGCATTGCCGCCGGCGGCGCGCGCCAGCTGCTGGCGCGGCAGCCATTCCAGTTCGACCGGCGCCACGGCGAGAAACAGCGGTCCCGGGAAGTCGCCCTTGCGGCCGATGCCGGCCTGCGCGATCGCCTCCTCGGTCACCATGTCGGCCAGCTTCTCGCCGAGCACGGTGGAGGAGAACGGCTCGACGCTGACGAAGTCGATCGCGCCGGCCATCGTCGATTTCAGCCCGTCGGTCGGAAACCGCGTGATGGTGCGGATGCCGGATTCGCCGGCGGTGAGCTTGGCCCAGTTGTCGGCCTTGCCGGCGCCGAGCGAGGTCACCACGCCCATGCCGGTGACGACGACGATCGGCCGGCCGAAGCTGTCGCGGGTAGCGGTCATCAAAGTCCCCCTGCGGCCGGGCTCAAGCGATAGCCTCGACCAGCGCCATGCCTTCGCCGCGCCAGTGGCCGGCGCCGATCACCACAATCTGGGTCGGGGCCGTGGTCATTTCAATCTCCAGCCCGGTGGTGTCGTTCGGCGGAAACAGCGCGCCGCGCGACAGCGACAGCGCGGCCAGCGCGATGCCGAGCGGAAACTGGCTCTCCATCAGGTGGCCGAACGCGGTGCCGGTGGCGCGCACCGGAATGCCGGGATGCGCGGCGAGAAACGCGCGCTCCTCCGACGTCACCGGCTCGGCGCCGGTGGCGCCGGTGATGATCGCGACGTTGCCGTCCGGCTTCAGCTTCGTCCACAGCGATTCCAGCGTCGCCGTCACATCGCCGGGCTGCTTGCGCAGCGCGAGATCGGCCGCGACGTGACGCAGCCGCGCATAGGGCCTGGCGCCGCGCGCTTCGGCGTGCGCGCGCGACTCGATCACCAGGAACACGCCCCCCGAGCCCAGCGCGAAGCCGGAGCTCTGCGCGCGCGCCCACACCGGCGCGTAGGAGTCCTTCAGATTGAAATCGCCGAACTCGTAGAGCATCAGCAGGTCCTTGCGCTCGCCGTTCTGGGCGGCGCCGACCAGCGCGATGTCGCTCTGTCCGGCAGCGATCCGCGCCAGCGCGATGCGCGCGGCGTCGGCGCCGGCGGCTTCCTCGCCCATGAAGGTGCGCGACGAGCCGGTGACGCCGTGCACGATGGCGATGTTGCCGGCCAGCAGGTTGGACAGCTGCGCCAGAAACAGGGTCGGGCGCAGGTCGTTCATCAGCCGCTCGTTGAGCATGCCGGGGGCGTCGTTGCCCTGCACCTGCGCGTTCAGGATCGCGGAATCCACCGCGAGGTCGCGCTCGCCGCCGCCGGCGGCGACGATCATGTCCATCCGCGACAGGATTTCGGCGTTGCCCTTCACCCCGGCGGAATCCAGCGCCAGGCCGGCCGCATAGGTGCCGATCCGCTGCCAGGCTTCCATCTGGCGCTGGTCGCCCTTTTTCGGGATCTGCGAATCGAAGCTGACTGGCGCCAGCGGATGCACGATGTAGGGCGCGAATCCGGCGGTATCGACATTGACCTTGCGCTCGCCGAGCGCGGCCCAATGCGCGTCCAGCCCCTCGGTCAGCGAGGTGGCCAGCCCGATGCCGGTGATCCAGGCTTCCACAGGCGCGCGCGCGTCAGCCATGGGCGGCCGCCGCCTGCGGGAAGCCGATCCTGGCTGCCATCGCATCCATATGGCCGCGCAGGTCCGGGTTGGGGAACGGCACATGCCGGAAGGTGAGGGTGGCATCGCACGCCACCTTGCCGCCGGACTTGATGCTGGCTTTCGTCATGGTGAAGCCGGAGCCCTCGTGGACGATGCCGGCGGTGACGCTCAGCACTTCGCCCGGGGTGATGAAGGTGCGCATCTTGGCTTCCTTGACCGCGGCGAGAAACGGCATCCGCTCAAACTTCATCAGGCCGAGCAGCAGCCAGCCCGAGGTCTGCGCCATGGTCTCGATCAGCAGCACGCCCGGCATCAGCGGATAGCCGGGAAAATGGCCCTCGAAGATCGTGCTCTGCTCCGGCACCCGCGCCTCGACCAGGATGCGACGCGCCTCGAGGTCGAGTTCGGTGATGCGGTCGATCAGGTGGAAGTAAGCGAGGTCCATGGCGGGCGACTACGCGCCCTTGGCGGCGACCAGTTCGTCGATGCGCGCGCTGAGATTGCTGAGGACGAAGTACTGCTCGGTGGTCGCCTTGCCGTCGTTGACCTCCTGGGTCCACTTTTCGAGCGGCAGCTTGATGCCGAACGCCTTGTCGATGGCGAAGGCGATGTCGAGGAAGTCGAGGCTGTCGATCCCGAGATCGTCGATCGCGTGGCTCTCCGGGGTGATCGTGTCGCGCGGGATGTCGCAGGTTTCCGCGATGATGGTGGCAACCCGATCGAAGGTGGAGGACATACGATAAGCCTTTGAAATGGATGCGGGTTCGTGTGGCAGCCGCGCTCGGGACGGGAGCGTCCGGGAGCGGGCGCACGGGGCGATGTCGCCTGCCCGTATATCGGAGCGGGGGGCGGAGTTCAATGGCGCGGGGGCCGGCCGCCGGGCCGGCTGCCATGCGAAAATCCGGCCTGGCCGGCGGCCGTCAGGTCGGCGGCTGGCCCAGGCCGGCGCAGTCGCGGCGGCCCATCAGCACGCAATCCTGCGACTTGCGCAGATCGGCGATGCTCATCGCCAGCCAGATGCCGATCGCCGTCAGCGCCACCGTGAAGGCGCCGGCCGCCGCATTGGCCAGCATGCGATGGCGGAAATCGTCGGGCTCGTCGCGGTTGCGCTCGTAGCGCGCGAGGTCGATCTGTACCGGCGCGTTGCGCGCCTCGACATCCGCCATGCCGCGCGGGCGGAATTTGATGACGCGATGATCATCGTCCGGCTCGGGTCGTGGCGACAGTCGGGATGTCATGATTTCGGCAGCCGGCCCATCATGTAGAACTCGTCGTTCGGTCGCATGCCGGTGACGTTCGCCATGCGATTCGACAACGCGAAGAATGCCGCGATCGCGGTGATGTCCCAGATGTCGTCGTCGCTGAAGCCGTGGCGCGTGACCTCGGCAAAATCCGCCTCGGACACCGCCTCCGCCTCGCGGCTGACCTTCATGGCGAAATCCAGCATCGCCTTCTGCCGCGGCGTGATGTCGGCCTTGCGGTAGTTCACCGCGATCTGGTCGGCGATCGTGGGACTCTTGGCGCGAATCCGCAGGATCGCGCCATGCGCGATCACGCAGTAATGGCACTGGTTGGCGGCGCTGGTGGCCACCACGATCATCTCGCGCTCGGCCTTGCTGAGCCCGCTATCCTTCTCCATCAGCGCGTCGTGATAGGCGAAGAAGGCGCGGAATTCGTCGGGCCGCGCCGCCAGCGACAGGAACACGTTCGGCACGAAGCCGGACTTCTCCTGCACCGCGAGGATTCGGGTCCGGATGTCGTCGGGCAGGCTGTCGATCGCGGGGGCAGGGAAGCGCGCGGGCAGCGGCGTTGTCATGGGCGCGATCCTTTTCGTTGCGCCCGACCATAAGCGAGGAAGCCGGTTCCGGAAAGCCGGAAGCGCGCACCTCGACCCTCCCCTCAGAAGGGGAGGGTTATGAGTCTCAGCGCAGCGGCTTCTTCAGCAGCGAGAAGCGGTCCGGGTCGAGGCCGAGCGAAGGCTGCAGCATAGGCGCCTCCACGGTGCGTGCGATCGGGCGCTCCATCGGGCCGGGATCGTTCGGCACCTCACGGTGCGAGGTCGCGCCGCGCCAGCGTTCCAGCACCGCGCTGACGAAATGCATGTCGTGGCCGGCGGCCGCCGAGGGCACCGTGGAGATGGTCGCCTCGGAGCGCGGCAATTGATGCAGCGGCACCTCCTTGAAGCGCAGCCGGGTCGGCAGCGCGACGCCTTCGCCGAACGCCAGCACCTCGCGGGTGCCGAGCGAGGGCACGAACGACAGCAGGTTGGCGGCGGCGTCCGATACCGCCGAGCGCAGCAAGGCCTGGTCGCGGTCGTTGGCCAGCCGCATCGCGAACAGCGTGTTGCACTGGGAGATAATGGTGGCGTCGAGTTCGGCGGGACGCTGCGTCACCAGCCCGAGATAGACGCCGTACTTGCGGCCTTCCTTGGCGATCCGCGACACCGCCTTGCGGGTCGGGCCGAAACCGACATTGCGGTCGGCCGAGGCGTAGCGATGCGCTTCCTCGCAGACAAACAGCAGCGGCGACACGCCGTCGCTCCACAGCCCGAAATCGAACGCCATCCGGCACAGCACCGAGACCACCGAATCGACCACCTCGACGGGGAAGCCGGCGAGCTGCATGATGGTCATCGGCCGGCCGTTGGCGGGCAGCCGGAACAGGTGGCTGATCACCTCCGCCATGGTGTCGCCGCCGACATTGGCGTTGTCGAACATGAAGGCGTAGCGCGGGTCGTTGCGCACGGTCTCGATGCGCGAGATCAGCTTGTGGTAGATGATGCGCGACGAGCGGTTTTCCAGTTTGCCCATGCGCTCGTCGATCAGCGAGATCAGGTCGACCAGGCGATACGGCACCGGGGTGTCGGCGGTGTAGCCGATGGTCTTCGGATCGATCCGCTTCAGGCCGATGCGGTCGGCATTCTGGTACTGGGTGTAGACGCCCTTCGCGATCGGGATCACCTCGGCGAGGATGTCGAGTTCTTCCGGCACGCCGGGGCGGCCGGCGAACAGCACGTCGACGATTTCCTCGAAGTTGAACAGCCAGAACGGCAGCTTGAGGTTGCGCGGATTGAGCACCAGCGCGCGGTCGCCGAAACAGCGGCCGTATTCGTTGTGCACGTCGAGCAGGAAGATCCGCAGGTTCGGCCGCGACCGCAGGATCTCGTTGAGCAGCAGCGAGACGCCGGACGACTTGCCGACGCCGGTGGAGCCCAGCACCGCGAAATGCTTCGACAGCATTTCCTCGACGTCGACATAGGCGATCACCGACTGATCCTGCTGCAGCGTGCCGACATTGATCTGGTCGGAGCCGGTCGGCGCGTAGACGGTGCGCAGCTCGTCGCTGGTGATCAGTTCGACCGCGTCGCCGATCGTCGGGTAGTTGGTGACGCCGCGCTGGAATTTCGGACGGACCGGTCCCTTGATGATTTCGCCGAGCAGGTCCACCGACGCCACTGCGATGTATTGGTCGCCCGGCGGCAGCTGCTCGCAGGTGACCTCGGTGATCATCGCGATGATCGACGAATTGGCGCAGCGGATGCTGATGAAGCGGCCCACGGTGGCGCGGACCTCGGACGGCGCCAGCCGGCTGGACGACAGCAGGCCGACCCGGGCGAGCGAGCCGCGCACCGAGATGATCCTGCCGAAGGAAGGGGAGGTCGCGAAGTCTGTCATAGGGAGGTGCCGCCAAAATGTCGTTTTGCCGAACCATGCGGCAGTTTGCTGGAGAAAGAATTAATCGAGACTTCGCCGGCGCCAGCGGGGCCGCGCAAGCAGGCGGTTCTGGGAATTGCAGAAACCCCTGTGGCGCAACGGCAAACCGCCTGCCGGGGCATCGATGTCCGGCATCGGGTGAGAGGCTCGCCGGTGTGAATTAACCGCTTGTTCACCAGTGCGGCGGACATAGCCCGCCGGGAGCGCCCGACCGGGTTCCAGCGCGGCGGGCAGGTCCGCGCCGTTGCCGCTCGAACCTCGCGGCGCACCAGGATTTCTTTCCGGCCTATCGCATTCCTTGGACGGGGCCTGTAGCCTGTCCGCGTCGTCGCGGACGTTGCCGGGCATTGAAGATGTTGGACCGAATAGCCAGAGCTGTCAGGACCGAGCTCGAGCCAGCGACCTTTCCGGACGAACACGAAAGCGAGCGGAAAAGCCGGTTCTTCGACGACTCCCCGCAGGGTTTTTTCGTCGAGGTCGGGGCCTACGATCCCGTGCTGCTGTCGCAGAGCTGGCAGTTCGAGCAACTCGGCTGGCGCGGGGTGCTGGTCGAGGCCAATCCGGAAAAAGCCGACATCCTCCGCAGGCAGCGCGCGGCGATCGTTTGCAACGTCGCGGCTTCATCGCGCGCCAATGCCGGCAAGTCGCTGCCGTTCTACATTGCCGGGATGTATTCCTCGCTGTTGAGCCAATCCGTGACCACCGGCGTCGCCGCCACGCACCAGATCACCGTGCAGGCCCGCACGCTCGACGACATCCTCGCCGAAGCCAACGCACCGTCCCCGATCGACTTTATGTCGATCGACGTCGAAGGCCACGATCTCGACGTGCTGGACGGCATCGACCTCGATCGCTGGCGCCCGCGACTGCTGGTTGTCGAGGATCTGGCGATGACGCTCGACCTGCATCGCTATCTGTCGGCGCGCGGCTACCGCTGGATCGGCCGCGTCGGCATCAATGCCTGGTACGTCCCCGCCGCCGAGATGCGCGCCCTCAGCCTGCGAGGGCGCTGGCAGTTCGTCCGCAAATACTATCTCGGCCGGCCGTTCCGCCATTTCCGCGAATGGAAGCGCCGGCTGTCGGGTCGGTCGCTGCCGCCCGGTCAATTCGACGCCGGCGTGACCCCGCGCAGCGGGTTTGTCGGGCGTCGGAATAGTCGCTTGGAGCCCGGGCGCCCGTCCGGACCGAAATAGGTGGCCAGGATATCTAGTTTGACATGCCTGCGCGTCGATGCAATTGCGCCATTCAAGGCATGCGTTAGATCGTGTCGTTTCCGTGCTGCGAAGCAAGCAATGCGGTCGCTTTTGCCAGCCGGTCTTTTGCAAGATATCTATACTGCGCCATGGTTGGTACCTTTAAGGCATGCCAAGCCTACCGCGAAAGCGCTTCGCACACGCAATTTGCGCGTTCCAGATTGTGTGAATCAACAAACACTATCGATATTATGATGACAGATATGAAGCGCCGCTATCCGAGGGGCTGTCACCGACACCACTACGCCGGTCAAGGCCGCGCGTGCGTTCGTTCAAGAGATGCGACAGATGAATTTGGATATCAGGAATGGGCAGCGAGATCCCCGCGAACTAATTGTTTAAATCAGCGACGTGCGTCCCGAAGATGCTCTCAAGGCCATTGTCAAAACGAAACGCTTGGAGCGCTTGGCCTGCTTTTGTGGATAAGTTCAGCCCGTACTCTGGAGCGCTCTTCAATCCTTCATAGTTTCGATCGACGAACGTGCCATCCGGCGTCCGCCAGCGCGTCGCCGGGATTAGAAAAAGATCAGGCTGGCTGCCATTCTGAAAAATCGCAAGAGCGACTAGATAGTTCGATGTCATTCGAAATTTGCTCTTTGGAATAAAGACATAACCACCCCGGCGCACAGACTTCACCTGGACGTCCCAGTATTTTGTCGGGTTATCCTGCCGCAAAACGAAGTCGATGCCTCGATCGTCAACCTCAGCCCCATAGACGTCAAAACCAAGCATCACGAATTGCATTTTGAAAAGATACTCGGCGTAGCGGCCGACCTGTTGTCTGTTTAATTGGCTCCACTCATAAAGCGGCATTCCGACACCTTCATAGTCAATAGCGCTCCGCAGCATGGACACTGCTCGCGAACTCTGAACGTTGAAGCGGGGCGTGATGATCGCGTTGGGCGTGACGTTAACCCGGCAGATGCGTCTGATCCGCCAATTTTTGATTCGTTTGAAGAATTAGCCGTGCTGGCTGGGGAACTAGGATTCGAACCTAGACAAACAGAGTCAGAGTCTGTTGTGCTACCGTTACACCATTCCCCATTAAGTCATTGTTTTCGCTAAAGTTTTAGAGTGGAACTTTGCGAAACTTTTTGGGGAGTTTCGCAAATCCACCAAAAGCCTGACTCTGATATAGCGGCGGCGAACGCTAGGGTCTAGCTTTCCGAGCTAAAACGATCGACTTTTGCATTTAAAAAGTCGAATTCGCTTTCCAAGCCTCTGATGGCTCACTTGTTTCGAAGCAAACAATCGGTTTTCATTACATGGACTTCGAGAAAGTGCGACTCTGCAAACGCGCAGCGGCGCCGAGGCAAGCGGAACCTCGAGATGTCGGTTCTGTCTGTGCACCAAGGGCCAGGCCGCGTCTCACGCCAGACTATTCCGCACAAAAAGCGTCGTACCGTTCGATGCGGATATTTCATGCTTGCAGAGCCCCGTAACCGTAGCTCCAGGATTCCTTGGGAGCTTTTGATAAATCTTATGAGGCCCGGCGTTGAGAGATGTTCGATGCCAACCAGTGAGGTGCAGCCCGCGACGGCACTCCATTTTGAACCGCTGAGGACCTTTTCTCCATCGGGGTACAGGGGTTCGGGCTCGTGGACTATTTAGGCCTTGGATAGGCTCTGGATATTTCAGGGTTGTGCAGTCGAAATGCATCATCAAGCGGAAGGAGGTAATCAACCTGATTGCTGAGAACATTCAGAATGCTCAGACGCAAGTAAAGCAGGTAGTCCGTTCGTGGTAGGACCCGGCATGATCAAGCTTCCCAAACATCACTACGTTCCCGTATTTTACCTGCGTGAATGGGCGAAGCCAGACGGCCGCCTTACCGAGTTTAGCCGCCCAACGGGACGGGGCGTTAAAGCGAGGCCCGCAGGTCCCAGAGGGACAGGTTACGTCAGGGGTCTTTACCGTTTTGACGGTGAAAGTGAAGAAGTTTCCGAAGCATTTGAACGTCTGTTCTTCAGCACCGTGGATAACCTAGCGAAAGAGGCTCTCGACATACACCTCGGTCGTTCGCAAGCTCCATGGAACGGAGGTAGCAGAAGCGCTTGGTCGCGCTTCATTATCGGGATGCTATACCGTAACCCCGAACGCATCGCCGGGCTTCGGAGGCATATCGAAGATATTGCCCTCGACAATTACGAAGCCAGCGAGGCGGAGTATAAAGCCAAGGTAAAACTGGGCGATCCGTCATATCTCGACTATCTTGTAAAAAAGGTGGCATCAGCGCCATCGAGTGGACTCAAACGATCATGGGCAACGAGAACATAGGACTGCTCTTGAATCATATGCGCTGGACGGTGCGCGACGTTCAGGATTCGGGTATGCATCTGTTTACTTCAGACCGGCCGATATTCATGACAAACGGCCTGGTGGGGGCCGCGGCACACCTCGTTATGCCCATCAGTCCAACAAAGGCATTTATAGCCTGCAACACTCAAGAAATGGAGCAAAAGCTGTTCTCTCACAGCTCGACTGTATTCGCGCGAGAGTGCAACCGAAACATTCTTCGCTATGCACAGAAGTACGCATGGAACGTCGACGACCGTTTCATCAACCGGGCTGATGAGCATCTAAGTGTTGATGCTATGGTGGGAGAAGAATTCTTTCTGGCGCAGCCTGAACGAGCCAGACAGGAATTGAGACAACTCAAAGCCAGTTCGCGCACGCAAACATCATAGGCAACCGTTCGTCGAATCTTTGATTAGGAAATTTCCCAGGGCATTGTCCGGTCGCTTCGAGCAAAAGACGCCTTGAAACGTGAAAACAATAGCGGAGCCAGCGCAGCCAACTGATGTTTTACAGGGCGTCGGCACTACCAGGCATACAGCGGTTGGTCCAGACGACCCATATTACTGGGCCCGCCGATCGTCATTGTTTCAGCTATAGTGTGTGCAGCTGCATTCTTACAAGCAGCCAAAACCGAGCCCTGGAGTGGCGTCGCTGCCGGACTCGCGTCGATAGCTATCGCCGTGCTTTCCGGAATCAGCACGTTCCTCAACGCAAAACGAAAAGCAGCCCTATGAAACGTCAGCCCTTCGCGAGTTTCCCCGAGCTCAGCTTGGATGACGTTAAGATGTTAGAGGCTATAAACAGCAGCTTAGTACACCTTCGTGACAGTCGAGTCTCTAAGATCGAGATCGATGGCGTACTAGCCGAATCGAAACTGGCTTGGAAACTACGCATTTTTGGAGAAGTGATGACGTATCGTGTTGTCGCGCTTGCTGAGAGTCTGGCCTTGAACTGGAATGCAGAAAACTACCTAGGTGCGTATCTGCCCGCTCGAGCCATTATTGAGACCGTTGCGGTAACAACCGGCGTAGAGCGAGATTTGGAAAGGCACCTTCATGATAAAAACAGCGCGGCTATCGACGCGCTTTTGACGAATCGTACCTTTGCTACTCGTGATGCCGGGTGGGTCGCGGAATCCCCAGCCGCGCAGGCGGTCAACGTTATGACCTTGATATCGAAGATGGATCAAAAGCTTATGCCGGGCTTAAAGAGGCAGTACGACCTTCTCTCAGAAAGGTGCCATCCGAATTACCTCGGACATTACGCGATGTTTTCAACGCTTGACGTCGAGACTGGTGCAACAACGTTCATGGTTGACAAAGAGCAGAATCAAAATCGTAACATGATCTTTCCAGGTATGCTGCTGATAGTCCTCTTTGAAAACAGCCGCAGAGGACTCGAAGAGCTTGTCCAAAAGGTCGCCTCGTTGCAGGGAGCAGGTTAAGTCTGTTCCTAAACGATAAGGTCGACCTTCTCCATTTTCCGCCAGCCTTTGACACCGGTGCGTAGAAATTCTGGGAGTGGAGCGACATGCGCGACATCGTCGCCGCGTTGCCGTTTCAATAGATTGACCAGGGCGACGCCGGACTACGATCACGCGATCGCGAGGGGCCTCTATCCAAATAGGAAAAAACTTAGTGATTGGGTTCCCACAGCAATCGCGGACATGGCTGCAGCCCAACCATTTAATCGGCCCTGCGTGTTGATCGGATCGGCGATATCGGACAAGTCGTCGTCCAACCTGCGGTCGGTGAAGGGGCGCTTCGAAAGTTGAATGCGCGCGGCCCAAAACCACAACCCCGCCGAAGCGAAACCTGTAAAGAGCGTCAGATACTGCAGGTGCTCTTTGGCCATATGCGTCTACAGAAACAACCAAATGGCTAGAGGCGGGGCAAGACCAAAGGAGGGCAAGAACGCCCTCAACATCGCCGGGCAGCGATAAGCTAACGTGTCTTCACAAACTAGCCTGCCGGGCCGCTCGGCTTAAGACCGACCCGCAGGCTTCCTTTAGCGAACGGGACCACAGCGAACCTGACCACGAAGGTCGAGCTCGATACCGAGATTCAGCTCGCTGATCACGTAAAAAGTTTCGCAAATCGAGCCGCGGCGTGGTGATACATGGGGATTTATGAGGAAGAAATTCCCGAGGTTGCGAAACCTTATGAATGATTTCAATAACTTAGCCCGGAATTAAGAAGGCTACCGTTACACCATTCCCCACCAAAAACGCTGCGATTACAGACGTTTATGCTGTCCCGGACGCGTGCGGCGGCGGTTGGCGAACCGTCGGCGCGTCGCGGTGGTGCGGACTTCTAACGGGCCGGCGGGGTCCTCGCAAGGGCTTCATCCGGCGCGGGGCGGTCAGGGGGCTGATGACCTGCCGCCACGGGGCTGTTCGCGCGGCGGCCGCCGCATCGCGGGCGTCAGTCGCAGCTCGGCGGCTTCATCAGGGAGAACAGCTCGTCGATGGTCTGCTGGGCGAAATGGCGGACGCGCTGGGTGTCGGCCATGCCGGCAATGTTCACCCCGGCCACCACGGCGCGGATCTCGTCGCGGAAATCGGTGAGGAAGCGAAGCGGGTCGGGCGAGTCGTTGGCAACGCGCGCGATCAGTCCGGTGATCAGAATCTGACAGGCGATCATCCGGCCATTCAATTCTTCCATCGATGGCTCCCTGCAGGTCCCGGCCCGTGCGGATGCAACAGGCGCGGTGCTATGGACCAACCCGCGGCCGGACACAACGCCAAACGCGTACTAACTCATCTGCATCATCGACGAACTTAGAATGGTTCGAACTAACAGTTTAGAACGATTGTGATCTTGAACGATTCCAGCGCGCGCCCCGGCGCTTTGGACCAATTGAAATTGACCCTTATCGGGCCGCTCGATACCAGCATTGAAGGCGATCACGACGATCGTCATCGGGGCAAGTTGGCGGGTTGGACAATGGGCATCAGTGGGGCAAGGACGCCGAAAACGCTGCGGTCGCAGCAGGCATATTTGGATCAGACAGGGCCGTCGGGTCGCAAGGTCACGGCGGTCGCCGGACTGATGGCGGCGGCGACGATGGGCGGCGCGCAGGCGCAGCAGTCGCCACTGCCGCCGGTCACGGTCGACGCGCCGGTGGTGCGGCCGCGGCCCGTCGCGAGCCGGCCGTCGCCGGCGGCGATCCGGGCGCGCACCGCGTTGCGCGCCGCGCGGCGTGCGCCGACGCAGGTCGCGCCGGTGCCGTTTCCAAATGCCGGCGGCCTCGGCGAGCCCGACCGCAATCCCTATGCCGACGCCGCCGCGCCGTACAAGAGCGACCGGCTGTCGGGCACCAGGTTCACCGAACGGCTGCTGGATACGCCGCGCACCGTCACCGTGCTGACCAAGGAACTGCTCGAGGACAAGAACGCCACCACCTTGCGTGAGGTCGCGCGCACCACCGCCGGCGTCACGCTCGGCACCGGCGAGGGTGGCAACGCGTTCGGCGACCGCTTCTTCATTCGCGGCTTCGACGCGCGCAACGACATCTTCGTCGACGGCGTGCGCGATCCCGCAGTCTCGATCCGCGAGAATTTCTTTACCGAGCAGATCGAGATTCTGCGCGGGCCGGCATCGTCCTTCGCCGGCCGCGGCACCGCCGGCGGTGCGATCAACATCGTCACCAAGCAGGCCACCGACCGCAATTTCTACAAGGCCGAGACCATTTTCGGCAGCGACGCCACCAAGCGCGTCACCTTCGACGTCAACCAGGTGATCAGCCCGACCCTCGCCGTGCGGTTCGACGGCCTGTACCAGGACGCCGGCGTGGCGGGCCGCAAATACGTCAATGATGATCGCTGGGGCGGGCTCGCCGCGGTGAAGTGGGCGCCGACCGACTCGGTGAAGGTGCTGGCCAACTACGTGCACGTCGATCTCGACGGCCTGCCGGATTTCGGCGTGCCGTACAACCGCGCGCTGCGCAAGCCGTCGACCGACGTCAACGTGCCGCGCGACACCTATTACGGCTTCGTCAACCGCGACTTCCAGAAGGCGAAGCAGGATTTTGGCACGATCCAGGGTGAGGTGATCGTCAGCCCCTATCTGACGCTGAACAACAAGACCCGCGCCGCGCGTTCGGTGCTCGACTACATCGGCACGCTGCCGAGCAACCCGACCGCGACCACCGTCAACCTGGCGTCGCAGAGCCGCTACCAGGTCACCGACGTGCTCGCCAATCAGAGCGACGCCACGTTCAAATTCGACACCGGCCCGGTCAGGCACACGCTGGTCGCCGGCGCCGAGATTTCGCAGGAAAAGGTGATGCGCGACAACTACGCCGGGCTCACGGCGGAATTGTTCGGCTTCCAGACCGGCAACAGCATCGTGGTGCCGTTGCTCGATCCGCCGAACCTGCAACCCTTCGCGATGGCTCCGCGGCGGTCCAACAATCCGACCAATATCCAGGTCGACACCAAGTCGGTCTATGCGATCGAGACCGCGAACTTCCAGGACGTCGTGTTCCTCAACGGCGGCGCGCGGTTCGACGATTACGACATCAAGGGCTTCAACGCCACCGGCGCCAGCAGCAGCGCGCAGTCCGGCATGTTCAACTACAATGTCGGCGCCGTGGTGAAGCCGCTGCCGTTCACCAGCATCTATGCGGCCTATGCCACCTCGTCGAATCCGGTCGGCGCCGAACTCGACGCCAACGGCGCGGCCTATGGCGGCCTGATCGTCAGCAACACCGCGTTCCAGGCGTTCTCGCCAGAGCAGAACAAGGCCTCCGAAGTCGGCACCAAATGGGAGCTGTTCGACCGGCATCTGCTGGTCACCGCGGCGCTGTTCGAGACCGTCAAGAGCAACGCGCGCGAAACCAGCGGCGCCAACATCATCGCCGGCGCGGAGTATCGGGTGCGCGGCGTCGATTTCGGCGTCACCGGCAAGGTCAACGAGCGCTGGAGCCTGTATGGCGGCGCGGTGTTCATGGACTCCGAGGTGCTGAAGTCGATCGATCCGGCGCAGATCGGCGCCAGGCTCGCCAATATTGCGCATCAGTCGTTCAACGTGCTGTCGAAGTACAAGGTCACCGACCCGTGGGAGATCGGCGGGCAGGCGACCTACGTGTCGCAGATCTACGGCGGCACCTTCGGCGCCATCAACGGCAACGTGCTGCCGTCGCACTGGCGGTTCGACGCCTTCACCGAATACAAGATCGACGCCAACATCACCGCCAAGCTGTCGGTCAACAACATCTTCGACACCGTGTATTACGACGCGTTCTACCGCAGCAACACGCCGTTCGTGTTCATCGCGCCGGGGCGTTCGGTGCTGCTCAGCGTGCGGGGCAAGCTGTGACGCGCAAGCCATGCTGATCTGCGTTCCCGAGGTTCTCAGCAAGGCGGAGGTGGCGGAATTCCGCGGCGTGATGGACGCCGCGGACTGGGAAGACGGCCGTTCCACGGCCGGCGCGCAGTCCGCGCTGGTGAAGCGCAACGAGCAGCTGCCGCCGGACAGCGACGTCGCCCGCGCGCTCGGCCGCCGCGTGCTGTCGGCGCTGTCGAACAATCCGCTGTTCATTTCGGCCGCGGTTCCGCTGCAGATCTTTCCGCCGCTGTTCAACCGCTACGCCGCCGACAGCAATCACCATTTCGGCATCCACGTCGACAATGCGGTGCGCGGCGATCACCTCACCGGCCTGCGGATCCGCACGGACCTGTCGGTCACGCTGTTTCTCGCCGAACCGGACGATTATGACGGCGGCGAGCTGGTGATCGAGGACAATTACGGCTCGCACGAGATCAAGCTGCCGGCCGGCGATCTCGTGCTGTATCCGGCGTCCAGCCTGCACATGGTGACGCCGGTGACGCGCGGCACGCGCGTTGCATCTTTTTTCTGGCTGCAGAGCATGGTACGGGATGCCCATGCGCGCAGTCTGATCTACGATCTGGACGTTGCTATCCAGGCTCTTGTCGAGCGTCTCGGACGCGATGACCCTGAAACGGTCAAATTGACCGGTATCTATCACAATCTCATTCGCTACTGGGCCGACGTATGACTTCACCGATGAAATCGATCAGCGCCGCCATGGCTGCGCCCGCGTTGCTGCTGACGGCGACGCCAGTGCGGGCGCAGGAGGCGCCGGCGGTCGATGCCGCGTCGGCGGGGGCGTCGCAGGCGCTGAAGGCGGCCGCGGCGGGGCTGCACGACCTGTCGCCCTGGGCGATGTTCCTGGCCGCCGACATCGTGGTGCAGGCGGTGATGATCGGCCTGGTGCTGGCCTCGGTGGTGACCTGGACCATCTTCATCGCCAAGCTGATCGAGATGGCGGGCGCGCGGCGCCGGCTGAACCGGGCGCTGGAACAGATTTCGGAATCGCGCTCGCTGGCGGAAGCGCAACTCGCGCTCGGCAAGAAGGCCAGCGTGCTCGGCGCGCTGCTGGCCGCGGCGATGCGCGAGGCGCGGGCGTCGGCCGGGCTGGGCAGCGATGCCGGCATCAAGGAGCGTGCGGCGTCGCGCTTTTCCGAGATCGTCCGCGCCGAGGGCCGCGCCGTCCGCCGCGGCATGGGCGCGCTCGCCACCATCGGCGCCACCTCGCCCTTCATCGGGCTGTTCGGCACCGTGTGGGGCATCATGAACAGCTTCATCGGCATCGCGAAGTCGCAGACCACCAACCTCGCCGTGGTGGCGCCCGGCATCGCCGAGGCGCTGCTCGCCACCGCGATGGGGCTGGTCGCGGCGATCCCGGCGGTGATCATCTACAATCACTTCGCGCGGGTCACCAAGGGCTACATGGAACTGGTCGGGCGCTCGCAGGGCGCGGCCGGTCGGCTGCTGTCGCGCGATCTCGACCGCAGCCATCACGGCGCCGCGCATCGCGGCGCGGCGGAGTAGGGCATGGGCGTATCGCTGGCCGAATCCGGTTTCGACGACGACGACGATTTCCCGGAATCGCACGAGATCAACGTCACGCCGTTCATCGACGTGATCCTGGTGCTGCTGATCATCTTCATGGTCGCGGCGCCGCTGTCGACGGTCGACCTGCCGATCGACCTGCCGTCCTCCACCGCGACGCCGCAGAAGAAGCCGGACAAGCCGACCTATGTGTCGATCAAGCCCGATCTGGCGCTGGCGATCGGCGAGCAGATGGTGAAGCGGGTCGATCTGGTGCGCACGCTCGACGCCGCGCCCGACGCCAGCAAGGAGCGCCACATCTTCCTGCGCGCCGATCGCGCGGTGCCCTATGGCGAGATGATGGACGTGCTGGAAATCCTGCGGGCCGGCGGCTACTCGAAGATCAAGCTGGTGGCGCTGGAAGGCGTCCCCGCCGGCGCGGTGCCGCCGCCGGCCGCAGCAAAGCAATGATGAAGTCATAGATAATGATGAAGTCATAGATGAAGTCGCTCGCCACAACCACCGCCATCATTCCGGGGCGTGAGGCCGCAGGCCGAAACGAACCCGGAATCTCGCCGCGAGTGAGGGGGCGGGTGTTTCCGTTGTCGCGAGATTCCGGGTTCATGTCGCCGCTGCGCGGCTCATGTCCCGGAATGACGAACGAAACGATATCGATCGAAATGACGAACGCGAAGCACATCGATGACTGAGACCGAAGCCACAGGCACGCCGTCACGCTGGCTCTGGGCGGTGGCCGCGCTGGTCGCGCTGGGGCTGCATGCCGGCGGCGCGGCGCTGGCGCTGTCGCAACTGCAGACCGCCGAGGCCGAGGATCAGCTCGGTTCGCAGGCGATCGAGATCGGCCTGGAAATGTCGGCGCCGCGCAGCGAGCCGACCGACCTGCCGCCCGGACCCGACGCCGACGCCTCGGTGGCGTCGCCGGCGATCGCCGAGCAAAAGGCGGTGGTCGAGGAGACCGAACTGCCCAAGGCAATCCCGACCGAGACCGAGGAGCCGGACCAGATCGTCACCCAGCAGGATCCGGTCAAGCCCGAAAAGGAAAAGGAGCCGGAGGTCGCCGCCGTGCAGGCCACCGCGTCCGAAGAGTCCGTGGCCTCCGAGGCCACCGCGATGCCGAGTTCGGAAGTCGCGCCCGAGGCGCCGCGCTCGGTGGCGCCCGCGCAGGGCAGCGGCGACAGCGCCCGCAAAGTGCGAACCACCTGGCAGCGCGAACTGGTCGCGCATCTCGACAAGCACAAGCGCTATCCCGGCGCGCGCGCGCAGAAGACCGCCGAGATCCTGGTGTCGTTCGAACTCGACCGGCTCGGCCATGTGGTGTCGGTCAATCTCGTCAAGGGCTCCGGCGACACCGCCTTCGACGACGCCGCGCTCGCCATGGTCCGCCGCGCCGACCCCGTGCCCGCCCCGCCGCCGCTGGTCGCCGACGAGGGCCTCACCTTCAGCCTTCCGGTAATCTTTCGCGTGAAGGGCAGGGGATAGCGCCGGGCCGGCACCGACGGCCATGTGGGCGCGTGACGGTGGCGGCGAGAGCGTCGCTGACGGCGGCCGCGCGCGACAGACGTTCACGTTCGTCATTCCGGGGCATGAGCCGCGAAGCGGCGACATGAACCCGGAATCCCAAGATCGGCTCAATGCGTTCAATCTCGAGATTCCGGGTTCGTTGCGGGCTTCGCCCACGCCTCGGAATGACGACTGATTCCGAGTTCGTCATTCCGGGGCATAAGCCGCGAAGCTGCGCAATGAACCCGGAATCCAGAGATCGGACCCAATGCGCTCAATGTCGAGATTCCGGGTTCGTTTCGGGCTTCGCCCTCACGCCCCGGAATGACGAAAGCGGCGGCTTCACACGGCAATGAGCCAACGATCGCGCATTCGTGCGCGAAAACGCCTCGGCCGGCTCCTACTTCGACAGGACTGCATCAAAGGAGAAGCCCCATGAATAAGTTCAGGTCTCTGTCGTTTGGACTGATCGGCGCCGGCATGCTGGCGACGCCGGTTCTTGCGAGCGAGCACTACGCAAGCCATCGGCATTCCGACAGGCGTGCCATCGCGGAGGAGATGTATCGGACCGGCGGTCAGACGTTCGCTGTGTCGCCGGAGGGTCGTGCAATGGCCGGCAAGCTGTCGCAAGAAACGGCGACGTCCTGCGACGTCGGCGACAACCCGTTCATATGCTAGGTGCACTTTCCGGCGGCCCGTCAGTCCGATGCAGCCGCGCATAAACCGGACTCTCGTAGCTGAGGATGTTGCGAGATTCCGGGTTCGCCCGCCTGCAGCTCGCGCCCCGTAAGGACGAGGCAGAGCAAGGTGCGACCCGCCGAGGCAACTCAGCCCGGCAGCTCTTCGCGCATGCTCGCTACCGGCACGTCCATCGCGAAAGTCACGCCGGTCGGCGCGAAATCGATCGCCGCAGTGGTGTGGAATTCGCTGGCCAGGATGCGCTCGATCAGCTTGGTGCCGAAGCCGCGTTGCGCGGCGTCGGGCTCGACCACCGGCGGGCCGCCGCGTTCGCGCCAGCGGAACGCGAAGCTCGGCTCGGCGAGCCGGTCATCCAGCGCCCAGTCGATCTCGACGGTGCCGGCGGCGTTCGACAGCGCGCCGTATTTCACCGCATTGGTGGCCAGCTCGTGCAGCGCCAGCGACAGCGCCAGCGCGTGCTTCGGCTGCAGGTCGACGGCCGGGCCGTCGATGTGGATGCGGTCCTGCGTCGTGCGATGCGGCGCGATCGCGCCCTCGACCACATCGCGCAACGGCGCCGCGGTGAAGCTGCTGCGGGTCAGGATGTCGTGCGCGCTGCTCAAGGTCATCAGCCGCGCGGTGAACGCCGAGCGCGCCGCCTCGACGTCGTCGCCGCGCATGGTCTGGTTGGCGATCGCGCCGACCATCGCCAGCGTGTTCTTGATGCGGTGCTGCAATTCGAGCGCCAGCAGGGTCTGCCGCTCATTGGCCTGCTTGAGATCGGCCAGCGCCTGCCATTCGGCGGTGATGTCGCGCGAGATCGACAGAATGTAGGCCGGCGTCGCGTCGGGCCCCATGATCGGCGACACTTGAACGTCCCAGTGCCGTGGCGTCGCCTTGGCGGTGCCGGCGGCGCCGGTGAAGCGGTAGGTCGCGCCGGCGCGCGCCGCGGCGATCGCGGCCCTGGCGTGGACGTTGCCGGCGTCGGCCCAGAAGTCCGGCCAGGGGCAGCCCTTCAGGCGGCTGAAATCCTCCACCTCCATGACCCGCTTGCCGCCCTCGCTCATGAACTGAAGGCGGCCGTCGAGATCGAGAATCTTGATGCAGTCGCCGCAGCCGGCCAGCACGCTGCGCAGCACGTCGGCATTGCCGGCGAGGCCGTGGCCGGCCGCCGACAATTCTGCGTCGAGAGACGCGATTCGTGCGTCGAGAGTGATGTCCACGGTGGCCTGCCCAAGATCTGCTGTTCGGCGTTTGGCAGTCAGGGCAGGGGATTGCAACCGGATTTAAAGTGAGCGGGGCCGGCGGAACCGGTTCCGTCGCGTCGATAACAGGTTCCGCGCAGGCGGAAGGTTCATCAGATCGTCCGGCCGCCATCGACCGGCAGGCACACGCCGGTGAGGAACTTCGCGTCGTCGGAGGCGAGATAGACCGCGGCGCTGGCGATGTCCTCGGCATCGGACATCCGCCCGAGCGGGATCGTGGCGATGAACTTGGCGCGGTTTTCCGGGGTGTCCGGCACGCCCATGAACTGCTCCAGCAGCCCGGTCGGGCTCATCACCGGGCAGATCGCGTTGACGCGGATGTTGTCGGGCGCGAGTTCCACCGCCATCGACTTTGTCATCAGGTTCACCGCGCCCTTGGAGGCGTTGTACCAGGTCAGCCCCGGACGCGGCCGGCTCGCCGCGGTGGAACTGATATTGATCATCACGCCGCCGCCGCGCTTGCGGAAGTGCGGCACAACGCAATGCGTCGAGTGATAGATCGACTTGACGTTGACGTCGAACACCCGGTCGAAGGTGGCTTCGTCGACCTCGAGCAGCGGCTGATTCTTGTGCGTGGTGCCGGCGTTGTTGATGACGCAGTCGAGATCGCCGAAATGCTGGATCGCGGCGTCGATCATTTCCTGATGCCTGACGCGGTTGGTGACGTCGACCGTGAACGGCACCGCGGCGTTGCCGATGTCGCGCGCGACCGATTCCGCGGCCTCCGCGTTCATATCCGCCACCAGCACCTGCGCGCCTTCCTTCACCATCCGCCGCACCATCGCCGCGCCGAACCCGGAGCCCGCGCCGGTGATGACGATCGATTTGCCTGATAGTTGCATGACGTGCTCCTCCCGGTTCGCAATTCAGTTGCGCGCCCTTCGCGCGCAGGCCCGGACTGACGGCCTGTCAGTTCGTCATTCCGGGGCATGAGCCGCGGAGCGGCGCAATGAACCCGGAATCTCTGTGCGTTCGAGTCAGTGCCTACCATCTCGGGATTCCGGGTTCGCGTCCAGCTTGCGCTGGTCGCGCCCCGGAATGACGAGGCGCGAACTAATACGTCGCGCGGCCGCCCGAAATGTCGAACACCGCGCCGGTCGAGAACGCGCAATCCTCCGACGACAGCCACGCCACCATGGCGGCGAGTTCTTCCACCAGCACGAAACGGCCCTTCGGAATCTTCGACAGCATGAAATCGATATGCTGTTGCGTCATCTGGTCGAAGATCGCGGTGCGCGCCGCGGCCGGGGTCACGGCGTTGACCGCGATGTCGTGCGCGGCGAGCTCCTTGCCGAGCGACTTGGTCAGCGCGATCAGTCCGGCCTTCGACGCCGAGTAGTGCGCGGCATTCGGGTTGCCCTCCTTGCCGGCGATCGAGGCGATGTTGACGATGCGGCCGTATTGCTGCGCCAGCATGGTCGGCACGATCGCCTTGCAGCAGATGAACGGCCCGTCGAGGTTGATCCTCAGCACCTTGCGCCATTCGTCGAGGTCGGTGTCCCACACCGTCTTGTTGACGCCGGCGATGCCGGCATTGTTGACCAGGATGTCGATCCGGCCGAACGCCTTCAGCGTCGCGTCGCGCGCGGCGTCCACCGCGGCGGTGTCGGTGACGTCGACCTTGATGGCGGTGACGGCGTCGCCGATCTCCTTCGCGGTCTTCTCGGCGAAGGGCAGGTCGTGATCCCAGATCGCCACCTTGGCGCCCGACGCAACGAAGCGCTCGGTGATGGCCCGCCCGAATCCCTGCGCGCCGCCGGTGACGACTGCGATGCGGCCGTCGAGATCGATCTTGTTCATGGACTATCCTTTTCGCGGTCGCTTGCGGAACTCAAATTCGTCATTCCGGGATGGACTTCAGCCGGCGAAGCCGGCTGGAGGCCAGACCCGGAATCTTGAGATGTGCAAAACACCTCTGGATTCCGGGTTCGCGTGCGGCTGACGCCGCCCGCGCCCCGGAATGACGGTGCTACAACGTCCAGCCGCCGTCGATGATGTGGTCGACGCCGGTCGTGAAACTGCTTTCGTCGCTGGCGAGGTACACCGCCAGCAGGGCGATTTCCTCGGCGGTGCCGAGCCGGCCCATCGGCTGGCGCGCGACGAACATCTCGCGGCCCTTCGGGCCGGCCGCGGCGGCGCGTTCCAGCATCGACGGGGTCTCGATGGTGCCGGGGCAGATCGAGTTGCAGCGGATGCCCTTGGTGATGAAGTCGGCGGCGACCGCGCGGCTCAACGCTGCGACCGCGGCTTTGGTCGCGCCGTACACGTAGCGGTTCGGCGCCGCCTTGAACACGCCGGCGGCCGAGGCGATGTTGACGATGCTGCCGCCGCCGCGCTCCAGCATGCCGGGCAGGAAGGCGCGGATGGTGCGGTGCATCGACTTGACGTTGATGTCGAACGAGAAGTCCCAGTCCGCATCGGAACAGTCCAGCACCGTGCCGTGATGCACGAAGCCGGCGGCGTTGAGCAGCACGTCGACATGGCCGACCCGCCGCGCGATGTTTTCCACCGCCTCGGTGTCGCGAACGTCGAGCTTCGTCACCTCGGTGACGCCGTGTTCGGCGAGCGCGGCGAGGCCCTTCTCGTCGATGTCGGTGGCGAACACCCGCGCACCCTCGCGCGCAAAGGCTATGGCGCTGGCGCGGCCGATGCCGGCCGCGGCTGCGGTGACGAAGGCGCGCTTGCCCTTCAGGCGGTCAGTCATGAAATCCTCCCCCGTTTGCGTTTACGTCGTTGCCGGGTTTGACCCGGCCACCCATTTCTCGAAGAGCGATGGATGCGCAGGTCGAGCCCGCGCGTGACGTATTTGGTTACTTCGTCATTCCGGGGCATGAGCCGCGCAAGCGGCGACATCAACCCGGAATCTATGTGCGTTCCATCTCGGGATTCCGGGTTCGTTTCGGGCTGCGCCCTCACGCCCCGGAATGACGGCGTAAACTTTGTTCTTCGTCATTCCGGGGCATGAGCCGCGCAAGCGGCGACATGAACCCGGAATCTCTGTGCGTTCCATCTCGGGATTCCGGGTTCGTTTCCGGCTACGCCCTCACGCCCCGGAATGACGGCGTAAAGTTTGTTCATCGTCATTCCGGGGCATGAGCCGCGCAAGCGGCGATATGAACCCGGAATCTCTGTGCGTTCAATCTCGGGATTCCGGGTTCACTCGCCTTCGGCTCGTGCCCCGGAATGACGTGTGTGTCTCTCGGGATTCCGGGTTCGTTTCGGGCTTCGTCCTCACGCCCCGGAATGACGGTTGGCGGCGGTCGCGCCCGGCTAGTGATTATGCCGCGCGGTGCCGATGGTGCCGGCGATGTCGTGGTAGCGGGTGGCGAGTTCGAGGCAGGCGCCGGCGGCCTGCTGGCCGACGGTGGAGCGGTACAGCTCCTGCCACGGCGTCTGGTTCTCCGGATATTTGAAGCCCCCATGCGCCATCAGGTCGGCGCGGCGCTTCGCCAGTTCCTCGTCGCTGATCAGGATGTTGGCGCTGCCGACATTCAGATCGATCCGCACCTGGTCGCCGGTGCGCAACAGCGCCAGCCCGCCATTGGCGGCGGCCTCCGGCGTGGCGTTCAGGATCGACGGCGAGCCCGAGGTGCCGGACTGCCGGCCGTCGCCGATGCAGGGCAGCGAGTGGATGCCGCGCTTGATCAGCGCCGCCGGCGGCTGCATGTTCACCACCTCGGCGCCGCCCGGATAACCGATCGGCCCAGTGCCGCGCACGAACAGCACGCAGTGCTCGTCGATGTTCAGCGACGGATCGTCGATCCGGTCGTGATAATCCTCCGGCCCCTCGAACACGATGGCGCGGCCCTCGAAGGCGTTGAGGTCGCCCGGCGTCGACAGGTAGCGCTCGCGGAATTCCACCGAGATCACCGAGGTTTTCATGATCGCGGAGTCGAACAGGTTGCCGCGCAGCACCAGGAAGCCGGCGTCCTGCACCAGCGGGCCCTCATAGGTCTTGATGACGTCGCCGTCCGGCTTCGGCGCATTGGCGCAGTTCTCGCCGATGCCGCGGCCGTTCACCGTCAGCGCGTCCTCGTGGATCTTGCCGTGGGCCATCAGCTCGCGCACCACGGTCGGCACGCCGCCGGCGCGGTGATATTCCTCGCCGAGATAGAACCCGGCCGGCTGCAGATTGACCAGCAGCGGAATGCTGTGGCCGACGCGCTGCCAGTCGTCGATCGTGAGCTCGACGCCGATGTGCCGCGCCAGCGCGTTGAGGTGGATCGGCGCGTTGGTCGAGCCGCCGATCGCCGAGTTGACGACGATGGCGTTCTCGAACGCCTCCCGGGTCAGGATGTCGGACGGCTTGAGATCTTCCCAGACCATCTCGACGGCGCGCTTGCCGGTCTCGTAGGCGATCTGGCCGCGCTCGCGATAGGGCGCCGGGATCGCCGCGCAGCCCGGCAGCGACATGCCGAGCGCTTCCGCCAGCGAGTTCATCGTCGAGGCGGTGCCCATGGTGTTGCAATGGCCGACCGACGGCGCCGAGGAGGCCACGATGTTCATGAACTCCTCGTAGTCGATCTCGCCGGCGGCGAGCCGCTCGCGCGATTTCCACACCACGGTGCCGGAGCCGGAGCGCTCGCCATTGTGCCAGCCGTTCAGCATCGGCCCGCCGGACAGTACGATCGCCGGAATGTTGACGGTCGCCGCCGCCATCAGGCAGGCCGGCGTGGTCTTGTCGCAGCCGGTGGTCAGCACCACGCCGTCGAGCGGATAGCCGAACAGCAGCTCGACCAGCCCGAGATAGGCGAGGTTGCGGTCGAGCGCCGCGGTCGGCCGCTTGCCGGTTTCCTGGATCGGGTGCACCGGGAATTCCATCGCGATGCCGCCGGCTTCGCGAATGCCCTCACGGACGCGGTGCGCCAGTTCGAGATGATGCCGGTTGCAAGGCGACAGATCATTGCCGGTCTGCGCGATGCCGATGATCGGCTTGCCGGACTGCAATTCGTCGCGAGTCAGTCCGTAGTTCAGATAGCGCTCGAGGTAGAGCGCGGTCATGCCCGGATTGTGCGGGTCATTGAACCATTCGGAGGACCGAAGCTTGCGACGGCTGCCATTGGGGCTGGCGCCATTGGTGGTGTCTTTCAAGATATCCTCCCGCACTGCTCAGGCGTTTTTTCGATCGGTCACGCCCGCGGTCCGCAGCATGCGCGCAACGCGCGCGGCTGCAAACCCTTGTGGACCAAGACCGGTGCCTGACGAAGCCCAATTCTAGAACCGGACAAAAGATAGCGCTACCATTTTCTGCAGCCACGCCGAAGTGAGGGGCAGGGCTGCGTGAATCTCACGGCTTGCGCAGGCTCGAGCTCTGCCGCACCACCAGTTCGAAGCCGAGGTCGATCACCGGCTGTTCGGGCCGTTTGCCCTCGATCGCCGCGGTGACCATGGTGATGGCGTCGCGGCCCATCTCGTAGCGGTTGGTCCGCACGCTGGTCAGCGTCGGCACCGCGGAGGCCATGAATTCCATGTCGTTGAATCCGACGATCGCCATCCGGTCAGGGACCGAAATCTGCCGGCGCTGGCATTCGAACAGCACCCCGAGCGCAAGGTCGTCATTGATGCAGAACACCGCTTCGAGGTCCGGCACGCGCGACAGCAGATCGGTGAACAGCGTGCCGCCCAGCGTCGTCGACGTCGGCGAGGGCGTGGTGACGACCAGCCGCGGCTCGAACAGGGATGCTGCCTTCATCGCCGCGCGGTACCCCTCGAACCGCCGCTGCACCCGCGGGTCCATCCGCGCGCCGAGAAAACCGATGCGCCGGAAGCCCTGCGCCAGCAGGTGGGAAATCGCTGCAAATGCAGCATCATAATGCGAAAAGCCAACCATCATGTCGACCGGGTCGGGGCCGATTTCCATGATCTGCGCGACCGGGCACTGCATCTGTTCCAGCACCCGGCGCGACTCCAGCGTCTGGTTGATGCCGGTGACGATCAGCCCGGCGGGACGCTGGCCCTGGAAGATCCGCAGCAGCTTTTCTTCCTGCAGCACGCTGTAGCGGGTGTTGGCGAGCTGGATGCTGTAGCGGCTGCCGTCGGCGGCGTCGTAGATGCCGCGCAGCACGTCGGAGAACACATTGTTGGTCAGCGACGGGATCAGAACGCCGATCACCTCGGTGCGGTGCGACGCCAGCGCCCGCGCCGCAAGGTCCGGCACATAGTCGAGCTGCTTGGCCGCGCTCTCGACGCGTTCGCGCTTGGCGGCCGACAGCGCGTCGGGATTGCGGAAGAAACGCGACGCGGTGATCGGGCTGACGCCCGCCAGCTTGGCAACCTCGGTCAGCCGGATCTTGCCGGTTCTCGTGCGCTTCCGTCCCATTTTGCACTCGTAGCACCGGCGCAGCTCAAATTAAACAATTATTGACAGCGCTACCAACGGATTGCTAAATCGCCAAACGGGCAGACAATGCCGTGCAATCGTCTTCCATCAGAGAAGTCGGAGTCAGCTGCGACGGTTCGCGCCGGACGACGCCGAAAAGAATATCAGGGAGTGACTTCATGGCGTCGGTGCAAATCCACGACGTGCGCAAATCCTTCGGCAATTTTGAAGTGCTGCACGGCGTGAGCGTTCCGATCGAGGACGGCGCCTTCGTGGTTCTCGTCGGGCCGTCGGGCTGCGGCAAGTCCACGCTGCTGCGCATGCTGGCCGGGCTGGAGAAGATCACCTCGGGCACGATCTCGATCGACGGCCGCGTCGTCAACGACGTGCAGCCGAAAGAGCGCGACATCGCCATGGTGTTCCAGAACTACGCGCTCTATCCGCACATGACGGTCGGGCAGAACATGGCGTTCTCCATGAAGCTGCGCAAGGCCGACCAGGGCACCATCGACGAGCGGGTCAACCGTGCCGCCGACATTCTGGGCCTGACCTCGCTGCTGGACCGCTATCCGCGGCAATTGTCGGGCGGCCAGCGCCAGCGCGTCGCGATGGGCCGCGCCATCGTCCGCGATCCGCAGGTGTTCCTGTTCGACGAGCCGCTGTCCAACCTCGACGCCAAATTGCGCGTGCAGATGCGCACCGAAATCAAGGAGCTGCACCAGCGGCTCAAGACCACCACGGTCTACGTCACCCACGACCAGATCGAGGCCATGACCATGGCCGACAAGATCGTCGTCATGCATGACGGCAAGGTCGAGCAGATGGGCGCGCCGCTCGATCTCTACGACCGCCCGGCCAATCTGTTCGTCGCCGGCTTCATCGGCTCGCCGGCGATGAACCTGATCCGCGGCGAGATCACCGCCAGCGGTTTCGTCAGCGACACCGGCGTCACGCTGCCGCTGCCGAACGGCTATTCGAACATGGTCGGCCGCAAGGCGGTGTACGGCATCCGTCCGGAGCATCTCGAATTGAACGGCCAAGGCGTCGACGTCACCGTCATCGTCATCGAGCCCACGGGTTCGGAAACCCAGGTTTTTGCCCGGCTCGGTGCCGACCGTCCGGCGCCGACCAACATCGCCGACAAGACCGGCGACATCCTCGGGGTCTTCCGTGAACGCGTTGACGTTTCGCCGGGCAAGACGCTGAAACTGTCACCCGATCTGACCCATGTTCACCTGTTCGATCAGGGCACGGGCGAGCGCATCTCGATCTGACGGGCTGTTTCGAATTTCGGCCGGCGTCACCCAAAGGGACGGGGCGCTGACCACCGCAGGATTGTCCCAACAAAGTCGGAGGATACCAATGACCATCACCAGACGCGATATGTTGATCGGCGGCGCGGGTGCGATCGCCGGCGCGAGCCTGCTGGGCCAGGGACCGGCCTTCGCGCAGGCGCCGGCCAAGTTCACCCCGGAGAAGGGCGCGACCCTGCGCGTGCTGCGCTGGTCACCCTTCGTCAAGGGCGAGGAAGACGCCTGGCTCGCCAACACCAAGAAATTCACCGACGCCACCGGCGTGCAGGTCCGCATCGACAAGGAAAGCTGGGAAGACATCCGCCCGAAGGCGGCGGTGGCCGCCAATGTCGGCTCCGGCCCGGACATCGTCTGGGTGTGGTTCGACGACGCCCAGCAATATCCCGACAAGCTGCTCGACGTCACCGGTCTCGCCAATTCGCTCGGCAAGCAGCATGGCGGCTGGTACCAGGGCCTCGAGGACTACGCCAAGCGTGACGGCAAGTTCGTGGCCATTCCGCTCGCCGCCATCGGCAACGCGATCTGCTATCGCGAGAGCTGGGTGAAAGAAGCCGGCTTCTCGACCTTCCCGACCGACACCAAAGCGTTCCTCGAAATGGCCAAGGCGCTCAAGGCCAAGGGCCACCCGGTCGGCTTCCCGCACGGCAAGGCGGTCGGCGACGGCAACAACTACGCTCACTGGATCCTGTGGAGCCACGGCGGCAAGCTGGTCGACGAGAAGGGCAAGGTCGCGGTCAACAGCCCGGAGACGGTGGCGGCGCTGAACTACGCCCGCGAATTGTACCAGACCTTCATCCCGGGCACCGAGAGCTGGCTCGACGTCAACAACAACCGCGCCTTCCTGGCCGGCGAAATCTCGGTCACCGCGAACGGCGTGTCGCTGTATTACGCCGCTAACAACGACCCGAAGATGGCCGACATCGCCAAGGACATCCGCACCACCAACCTGCCGATCGGCCCGGTCGGCAAGTCGGTCGAACTGCATCAGACCACCTCGCTTGCGACCTTCAAGTACACGAAGTTTCCGCAGGCGGCGCAGGCCTACATCCAGTTCATGTTCGAGAAGCCGCAATTCGACGCCTGGCTGCAGGGCTCCAGCGCCTATTGCTGCCAGCCGCTCAAGGGCTACGCGAACAATCCGGTCTGGACCTCCAGCCCGCTGCACGCGCCCTACGCCAAGGCGTCGGAATCGCTGCGTCCGAACGGCTATGCCGGACCGCTCGGCTTCGCCTCGGCTGCGGTGATGGCGGACTACGTGCTGGTCGACATGGTGGCGGAAGCCGCCACCGGCCAGCGCACCCCGGAAGAAGCGATCAAGCGGGCCGAGACCCGCATCAACCGCTACTACCGGGTCTGACGGTCACTCGTAACGACAGCGACATGGGCGGCGTTTCGCGCGCCGCCCATGTCTTCTCTCCGGGAGCACCCTGATGGCCGACCAAGCTCTACCCCGCGCCGAACCGACGCCGCAGCCGAAATGGCGCGCGATGCTCGACGACCGCAACGTGCTCGGCTTCCTCTTCATGTTTCCGGCGGCGGTGCTGCTGCTGATCTTCCTGACCTATCCGCTCGGCCTCGGCGTCTGGCTCGGCTTCACCGACACGAGGATCGGCCGTGACGGCGTCTTTATCGGCCTCGAGAACTACACCTCGCTGATCAGCGACCACGTGTTCCAGCTCTCGGTGTTCAACACGCTGTTCTACACGCTGCTGGCCTCGATCCTGAAATTCGCGCTGGGCCTCTGGCTGGCGCTGCTGCTGAACCGGCATCTGCCGTTCAAGAGCTTTTTCCGCGCCATCGTGCTGCTGCCCTGGGTGGTGCCGACGGTGCTGTCGGCGATCGCGTTCTGGTGGATCTTCGACGCGCAGTTCTCGATCCTGTCCTGGGCGCTGATCAAGATGGGACTGATCTCGGAGAACATCAATTTCCTCGGCGACCCCTGGAACGCGCGGCTCAGCGTGATGGCCGCCAACGTCTGGCGCGGCATTCCCTTCGTGGCGATCTCGCTGCTGGCCGGTCTGCAGACCATTCCGCCGTCGCTCTACGAGGCCGCGATGCTGGACGGCTCGTCGCCGTGGCAGCGCTTCCGCTACATCACGCTGCCGCTGCTGACGCCGATCATCGCCGTGGTGATGACGTTCTCGGTGCTGTTCACCTTCACCGACTTCCAGCTGATCTACGTGCTGACCCGCGGCGGTCCGGTCAACGCCACGCATCTGATGGCGACGCTGTCGTTCCAGCGCGCGATTCCCGGCGGGCAGTTGGGCGAGGGCGCCGCCATCGCCACCGCGATGATCCCGTTTCTGCTGAGCGCCATCCTGTTCAGCTATTTCGGCCTGCAGCGCAGGAAGTGGCAACAGGGCGGGGCGGATTGAGCACATGACCACAGCAACCGACAAGCCGAACCTCGACGAAGGCGGCACCGACTATCTCGAGACCAAGGGCCGGCGGCTGATCACCGTGTTCCTGCCGCTGGCGGTGTTCGTCTTCGTGCTGCTGTTCCCGTTCTACTGGATGGCGATCACCGCGGTGAAGCCGAACAGCCAGCTCACCGACTACAACAATTACAGCCCGTTCTGGGTGGTCGAGCCGACGCTCGCGCACATCAAGTATCTGCTGTTCGAGACCTCCTATCCGGGCTGGCTGTGGAATACGATCGTGATCTCGACCGCGGCCACCTTGCTGTCGGTGACGATCGCGGTGTTCGCCGCCTATGCGATCGAGCGGCTGCGCTTCAACGGCTCCAAATGGGTCGGGCTGGCGATCTTCCTCGCCTATCTGGTGCCGCCGTCGATCCTGTTCATCCCGCTGGCGCTGATGGTGTTCAAGCTCGGCATCTACGACACCAAGATGGCGCTGATCCTGACCTATCCGACCTTCCTGGTGCCGTTCTGCACCTGGCTGATGATGGGCTATTTCCGCTCGATCCCCTACGAGCTGGAGGAATGCGCGCTGATCGACGGCGCCTCACGCTGGCAGATCCTGACCAAGATCATCCTGCCGCTGTCGGTGCCCGGCCTGATCTCGTCCGGCATCTTCGCCTTCACGCTGTCCTGGAACGAGTTCATCTACGCGCTGACCTTCATCCAGTCGTCGGAGAACAAGACCGTACCGGTGGGGGTGCTCACCGAACTTGTCCGCTCCGACGTCTACGAATGGGGCTCGCTGATGGCCGGCGCCCTGATCGGCTCGCTGCCGGTGGTGCTGCTGTATTCGTTCTTTGTCGAGCACTACGTCTCGTCGATGACCGGCGCGGTGAAGGAATAAACAAGGGCTGTCATTCCGGGGCGCGAGCAGCGCCAGCTGCGAGTGAGCCCGGAATCCATAGCCCCTGGCGGACATGGGTTCGACGCAACGACACAACGCGCCCACTGCGGCGTATGGATTCCGGGCCTGCGCGCCAGCCGGCTTCGCCGCTGACGCGCATCCCGGAATGACAGGACAATCAATACGGAGCACGCCATGCACATTCTCATCCTCGGCGCCGCCGGCATGGTCGGGCGCAAGCTCACCGAGCGATTGCTGCGCGACGGCCGGCTCGGCGATCGCGAGATCAGCCGCATGACGCTGCAGGACGTGGTGGCGCCGGCAAAGCCCGCCAACGCCGCGATGCCGATCGACATCGTCACCAGCGACTTCGCCGATCCGGCCTGCGCACCGCCGCTGGTCGCGAGCCAGCCCGAGGTGATCTTCCACCTCGCCGCGATCGTCTCCGGCGAGGCCGAGGCCGATTTCGACAAGGGCTACCGCATCAATCTCGACGGCACCCGCTATCTGATCGACGCGATCCGCGCGGTCGGCGGCGGCTACAAGCCGCGGCTGGTGTTCACCTCGTCGATCGCGGTGTTCGGCGCGCCGTTCCCGCAACAGATAGGCGACGAGTTCTTCCACACGCCGCTGACCAGCTACGGCACGCAGAAGTCGATCTGCGAGTTGCTGATCGCGGACTACACGCGCAAGGGATTTCTCGACGGCATCGGCATCCGGCTGCCAACCATCTGCGTTCGTCCCGGCACGCCGAACAAGGCGGCGTCGGGATTCTTCTCCAACATCATTCGCGAGCCGCTGGCCGGCGTCGAAGCGGTGCTGCCGGTCTCCGACGACGTGAAGCACTGGCACGCCTCGCCGCGCTCCGCGGTCGGCTTCCTGATTCACGCCGCCACGATGGACCTCGCCGCGATGGGCTGGCGCCGCAACCTGTCGATGCCCGGATTGGCCGTCACCGTCGGCGAACAGATCGCCGCGCTCGAACGCGTCGCCGGAAAAAACGTCACGGCGCGAATCCGCCGCGAGCCCGATCCGGTGATCATGGGCATCGTCGCCGGCTGGCCGCGCGACTTCGTCACCGACCGCGCGCGGAAACTCGGCTTCACCACTGCGGAGCAGACCTTCGACGACATCATCCGCATCCACATCGAGGATGAACTCGACGGAAAATTCGCCGGCTGAGCCGCGCGATCGGCCGCGATGGCCGGCCACCGCGCCGTCACAGGTTCGCCGCCGCGTCGCCTTGGAAAAATATCAACGATTCCAATGCCCGGAAAGGCTGCCATTTGCGTTCGCGGCAGCCTATATTGCCGCCCAAAGCAAACCGCGGGAGCAATCGCCATGACAGCCAGCATCGTCGGATGGGCGCACACGCCGTTCGGAAAATTCGACACCGAGACGGTCGAGAGCCTGATCGTCAAGGTCGCCAATGAGGCGATCGCCGATGCGGGAATCCTCGCCGGCGACGTCGACGAGATCGTGCTGGGGCATTTCAACGCCGGCTTCTCGCCGCAGGATTTCACCGCCGCGCTGGTGCTGCAGGCCGATCCGGCGCTGCGCTTCAAGCCGGCCACCCGCGTCGAAAACGCCTGCGCCACAGGCTCTGCCGCGGTTCACCAGGGCATCCGCGCGATCGAGGCCGGTGCTGCGAAGATCGTTCTCGTCGTCGGCGTGGAGCAGATGACGCGCACGCCCGGTCCGGAGATCGGCAAGAACCTGCTGCGCGCCTCCTATCTGCCGGAAGACGGCGAGACCCCCGCGGGCTTCGCCGGCGTGTTCGGCGGCATCGCGCAGAAATACTTCCAGAAATACGGCGACCAATCCGACGCGCTGGCGATGATCGCCGCGAAGAATCACCACAACGGCGTATCGAATCCCTACGCGCAGATGCGCAAGGATTTCGGCTTCGAATTCTGCCGTGCCGAAGGTGAGAAAAACCCCTTCGTTGCAGGGCCTTTGAAGCGCACCGACTGTTCGCTGGTGTCGGATGGCGCCGCAGCTCTGGTGCTCACCGACGCCGAGACTGCCAGGTCGATGGACAAGGCCGTCAGCATCCGCGCCACCGCGCACGCGCAGGATTTCCTGCCGATGTCGAAGCGCGACATCCTGCAGTTCGAAGGCTGCACCATCGCGTGGCAGCAAGCGCTACGCAAAGCCGGCGTCACTCTCGACGATCTGTCCTTCGTCGAAACCCATGACTGCTTCACCGTCGCCGAACTGATCGAATACGAGGCGATGGGCCTGACCCCGCGTGGCCAGGGGGCGCGCGCGATCAAGGAGGGCTGGACCCAGAAGGACGGCAAGCTGCCGGTCAATCCGTCCGGCGGCCTCAAGGCCAAGGGCCATCCGATCGGCGCCACCGGCGTGTCGATGCACGTGCTGAGCGCGATGCAATTGCTGGGGCAGGCGCCGGAAGGCATGCAGATCAAGGACGCCAAGCTCGCCGGAATCTTCAACATGGGCGGCGCGGCGGTGGCGAACTACGTCTCGGTGCTGGAGCCGGCCAGGTAGTCCGGCCCGGTGGACTTCGCACTCACGCCGAACCAGCAATCGATCTGCGACGCGACTGAAAAGATCTGCGCGCGGTTCGACGACGCCTATTGGCTGAAGAAGGACAAGGACGGCGGCTTCCCGCAGGATTTTCACAAGGCCTTTGCAGACGCCGGCTGGCTCGGCATCTGCATTCCCGAGGCCTATGGCGGCTCGGGTCTCGGCATCCTCGACGCCGCGATCATGATGCGCGCGATCTCGGAATCCGGCGCCGGCATGTCCGGCGCTTCCGCGATTCACATGAATGTCTTCGGGCTCAATCCGGTCGTGGTGTTCGGCACGCCGGAGCAATGCGCGCGGATGTTGCCGCCGATCGTCGAGGGCCGCCACCGCGCGTGCTTCGCGGTGACCGAGCCGAACACCGGGCTGAATACCACGCAGCTGAAAACCCGCGCGGTGCGTGACGGCGATCGCTACATCGTCAACGGCCAGAAGGTCTGGATTTCCACCGCGCAGGTCTCGGAAAAGATTCTGCTGCTGGCGCGCACGACCCCGCTGGACGAGGTGAAGAAGCCGACCCACGGGCTCAGCCTGTTCTACACCGACTTCGATCGCACAAAAATCGCGGTGCACGAGATCGACAAGATGGGCCGCAAGGCGGTCGACTCCAACGAACTCTTCATCACCGACTTCGAGATTCCGGTAGAAGACCGCATCGGCGAGGAAGGCCGCGGCTTCGACTACATCCTGCACGGCATGAATCCCGAACGCATCCTGATCGCCGCTGAAGCGGTCGGCCTCGGCCATGCCGCGTTGTCGCGCGCGGCCGCCTACGCCAAAAGCCGCATCGTCTTCAATCGCCCGATCGGCCAGAACCAGGCGATCCAGCATCCGCTGGCGAAGAACTGGATGGAGCTCGAGGCCGCCTGGCTGATGGTGATGCAGGCCGGCTGGCAATACGACCAGGGCCAAGCCTGCGGCCCTGCGGCGAACGCCGCCAAATATCTTGCCGGTGAAGCGGGCTTCGCCGCCTGCGAGCAGGCGGTGATGACGCATGGCGGCTTCGGCTACGCCAAGGAATATCACGTCGAACGCTATCTGCGGGAATCGCTGATCCCGCGCATTGCGCCGATCAGCCCGCAGCTGATCCTGTCCTTCATTGCCGAAAAAGTCCTCGGCCTGCCGAAATCCTACTGACATGAGCTTCGTCACCGGAGTCGGTCTCACCGCATTCGGCAGGCTGGACGGCTCGACCACGCTCGGCCTGATGAGCAGCGCCGCGCAGCTTGCGCTGAACGATGCCGGGCTGAAGCGCGGCGAGATCGATGGCCTGCTGTGCGGTTATTCCACGACGATGCCGCACATCATGCTGGCGACGGTGTTCGCCGAGCATTTCGGGCTTACACCGGCCTATTGCCACGCCGTGCAGGTCGGCGGCGCCACCGGCATGGCGATGATGATGCTGGCGCATGTCGTGGTCGACGCCGGGCTGGCGCGGCACGTGCTGGTGGTGGGCGGCGAGAATCGATTGACCGGACAGAGCCGTGACGCGTCAATCCAGGCGCTCGCGCAGGTCGGCCATCCGCTCTACGAGGTGCCGCTCGGGCCGACCATCCCGGCCTATTACGGTCTGCTCGCCTCGCGCTACATGCATGAATACGGCGTCACCGAGCAGGAGCTCGCCGAATTCGCGGTGCTGATGCGCGACCACGCGGCGAATCATCCCGGCGCGCAGTTTCGCGACAGGATCACCGTGGCCGACGTGATGGCGTCGAAGCCGGTGGCGTTGCCGCTGAAGCTGCTCGACTGCTGCCCGGTGTCCGACGGCGGCGCGGCGCTGGTCGTCAGCCGCGAGCGGATCAACGACACCAGCGTGCGCGTGCTCGGCGGCGCACAGGCGCACACCCACCAGCATATCACCGCGGCGCCTTGCCTCAGCGAGTTCGGCGCCGAGATCGCGATGGCCCGGCTGACGGCCGCGTGCGGCGTCGGGATTCGCGACGTCCGCTACGCTGCGGTCTATGACAGCTTCACCATCACGCTTGCGATGCTGCTGGAAGATCTCGGTCTTGCCGGTCGCGGCGAGGCGGCGGCGCAAGTGCGCGCCGGGCACTTCGGACAGCGCGGTGCGGTGCCGCTCAACACCCACGGCGGACTGCTGAGCTACGGCCATTGCGGCGTCGGCGGCGCGATGGCGCATCTGGTCGAGACGCATCTGCAGATGACCGGCCGGGCCGGCGATCGACAGGTCGGCGATGCATCGCTGGCGCTGCTGCATGGCGACGGCGGCGTGATGTCGTCGCATGTCAGCATGGCGTGGGAGCGCGCGCGATGAGCGATGTGATCGCGGATTGGACCAGCGGCGTTGAGGCGATCGCCTATCAGGCTTGCGCCGCCTGCGGCGCGCGGCAGTATTTTCGACGCAGCTTCTGCAGCGCGTGCGGGAGCTCGGATCTGCAGTCGCATCGCGCCCGTGGCGACGGCGTGGTCTATGCGGTGACGCTGGTGTGCCGCGCTGCGACGCCCGAGGGCCGTGCGCATCTGCCGTACGCCATCGTGCTGATCGATACCGCCGAAGGATTTCGCATCATGGCGCATGGTGACGCCGCGCTCACGATCGGTGACATGGTCACCGCGCGGTTCGTTGACTTCACCGGCCACCTCGTTCCGCATTTCGAAAGGACCACCGCATGAGCCGTCTCCGGGCCGCCCTCGATCCGACATCGGTCGCCATCATCGGCGCATCGGAAAACCCCAACAAGGTCGGCGGCCGGCCGGTGCATTATCTCGACAAGTTCGGTTTCAAGGGAAAGATCTACCCGATCAATCCCTCGCGCGCCGAGGTGCAGGGCCACAAATGCTATCCGAGCCTCGCCGATCTTCCGGAAGCGCCCGAAATGGTGATCGTCGCGGTCGCCGGTGACAATGCGATCGATGCGGTGGGCGATTGCGCCGCGCGCGGTGTCAAGATCGCGGTGGTCATGGCGTCGGGCTTCGGCGAGGTCGATGCGATCGAAGGCAAGGCCAAGGAACGCCGCATGGTCGAGGTCGCGCACAAGGCCGGCATGCGGATCGTCGGGCCGAATTCGCAGGGCCTCGCCAATTTCGGCAGTGGCGCGATCGCCAGCTTCTCGACGATGTTCATGGAGTTCGACCGCGCCGAGGGCCATGTCGCGATGCTGAGCCAGTCCGGCGCGCTGTCGACCGTGCCGGTCGGTTTCCTGCGCCAGCGCGGCATCGGCGTGCGCCACACCCACGCCACCGGCAATGACGCCGACATCACCGTCGGCGAACTCGCCTGCGCGGTGGCCGAGGACAGCGAAGTGAAGTTGATGCTGCTGTATCTCGAAAGCATTCCCGACAAAAGATACCTGGAAGAACTGGCCGCGATCGCGCTCGACCGCGACTTGCCGATCGTGGCGCTGAAGTCCGGCCGCACCGAGGCCGGACGGCAGGCCGCGCAGTCGCACACCGGCGCGCTCGCCAACGAGGACCGCGTGGTCGATGCGTTCTTTGAACATCACGGCATCTGGCGTGCGCCCGACATGCGCGGCCTGGTCGAGGCGACCGATCTCTATCTCAAGGGCTGGAAACCGAAGGGCCGTCGGCTGGTCGCGATCAGCAATTCCGGCGCGGTCTGCGTGATGACGGCGGATGCGGCCACCACGGTCGGGATGCCGATGGCCAAGCTGTCGGCGGACACCGACGTCAGGCTGAAAGGCATCCTGCCGAGCTTCGCCACCACCACGAACCCGATCGACCTCACCGCGGCGCTGCTGTCGAACAGCCGGCTGTTCGGCGACATCCTGCCGGTGCTGGCGGAAGATCCCGCGGCCGATGCCTTCCTGATCGGCGTGCCGGTTGCGGGACCGGGTTATGACGTCGAAGCCTTCGCCCGCGACACCGCGGCGTTCAGCCAGCAGACCGGCAAGCCGGTCGTGGTGGCGGCAACGCAGAAGAGCGTCGCCGATCAATTTTCGGCGGGGGGCACCACGGTGTTTCCGACCGAGGTCGAGGCCGTGACCGCGCTGCACCAGTTTCTCGCGCACCGCGAACTGATGGCGCGGACGCTCGCCCGCCGGGCGGCGCGCGGCAAGGCCGAGGCCCATGTGATGTCGCCCGAAGCAACCACGATGCTCAACGAAGCCGACAGCCTGGCGCTGCTGGCGGCGCGCGGCATTCCCGTGGTGACGCACCGGCTGTGCCGGTCGCGCGCCGAAGCGATCGCCGCGTTTCAGGCGATCGGCGGCCCGGTCGTGGTGAAAGGCTGCTCGGCCGACATCGCGCACAAGTCCGAACTGGGGCTGGTCCGGCTCGGCGTCGCCACGCGCGAGGAGGCCGGCGAGATCTTCGCGCAGATGGAAGACATCGTGCGAGCCAACGGCGCGAAGTTCGACGGTGTGATCGTCGCGGCGATGGCGCGCGGCCGGCGTGAACTGATGATCGGCGCCCATCGCGATCCGGTGTTCGGGGCGGTGGTGGTCGTCGGCGACGGCGGAAAATATGTCGAGGTGTTCCGCGACACCGCGCTGCTGTTGCCGCCGTTCACGACCGATGACGTCGCCGATGCGCTCGCGAAACTGCGCATCGCGCCGCTGTTCGCCGGCGTGCGCGGCGAGGAGCCGATGGACGTCGCGGCGTTGACCGATGCCGTCGTCAGGATCGGCGAATTGATGCGCGATCCGTCCGCCCGCGTGATGAGCATCGACCTCAATCCGGTGCTGCTCGACAGCGCCGGAAAGGGCTGTGTGGTGGTCGATGCCGTGGTGTTCAGGGCGGGGTAGCGGCCGCAGCCTCTACGAGGGCATCGCGCGCGTCCGGCTGCGGCGCACGAGCATCAATGCGAGCAGGGCGGCCGGCAGCAGGATCGCGACGCCGAGGCCGCTGATCTGCATCTGCGACAGCGGATTGATCCCGCCGCCGGGTGTCGCCAGCGTGAAGCCGCCGATCACCAGCAGCACACGCAGCGGCCATTCGAGCGGCCCGGTGCGGCGCAGATCGCCGATGCCGACCTGATAGCCCTGGATACCGCCGCAGATGAACAAGATTCCAATGGAGGCAAGCGCCATCAGGCCCAGCGCCTCGAGATAGGGGCTGTCGCCCTGCAGCACGAGCACGGGGTTCAGCACGAAGAAGAACGGGATGAAATAGATGATGCTGCCGACCCACATCGATTCCCAGCCGGTCTTCATGGCCGGCGAGCCAGCGATGCCGGCGGCCGCAAACGACGCGATCGCCACCGGCGGCGTGATCGACGACAGCATGCCCCAGTAGAAGATGAACATGTGCACGGCCATCCGGTTGAGGCCGAGCTTTTCCAGCGCAGGCGCCACGAGGATGGCGAGGAAGATGTAGCACGCCGTGGTGGTCAGCCCGAGGCCGAGCACGAGACTCGTGAAGGCGCACATCACCAGCAGCAGCAGCGCGTCGTCGCCGGCGATCCGCAGCAAGTCGTTGGCGAGGCTGGAAATCACGCCGGTCATCGAGAAGGCGCCGATCAGCAGGCCGCATCCGGCCAGAATGCCGATCAGTTCGACAAAGGTGCGGCCGTTGATCTCCAGGAACTTGCTGATGCTGGCCAGCGTCCAGCGCGTGTCCTTCGAGAACAGCTGATTCAGCACCAGCAGCAGCGCGGTGGCATAGAACGGCGCGTGACTCTCCCGCTTGAAGTGCAGCAGCATCACCACCAGCAGCACGATGACGAAGATGTAGTACCAGCCGTCCTTGATGGTATCCATCAGCCGCGGCAGTTCGGATCGCGGGATACCTTCCAGCCCGTGCCGGGCGGCGTAGGAATCGACCTGCATGAACAGGCCGAGATAGAATAGCGCGGCCGGGATGATCGCGGCGAGCGCCACGTCGGCATAGCTGACGTTAAGGAACTGCGCGATCACGAAGGCGGTGGCGCCCATCACCGGCGGCGCCAGCACCGCGCCGGTGGAGGCGCAGGCCTCGATCGCCGCCGCATAGGAGGCGCGAAAGCCGCTCTTCTTCATCACCGGGATGGTCATGGTGCCGGCGGTCAGCACGTTGGAGATGATCGACCCGGACATCATGCCGAGCAGGGCACTGGCGAAGATGCAGACCTTCGCGGCGCCGCCGCGGAAGGTGCCGCATATAGCAAAGGAGAAGTTGATGAAGAATTTTCCGGCACCGGTCAGCATCAGCGCGGTGCCGAACACCAGGAAGCCGATCACCGTGTCGGCGAAGGCCTGGATCGGGATGCCGAGCAGGCTTTCGCCGGACAGCACGTGATAGGCGGTCGCCTGCTCGAGCGTCGACTCGCTGCCGCGGAAGGGGCCGAGCCAGGACGATTCCGCAAACAGCGGATAGACGGTGAAGGGAAACACGCACAGCAGCAGGCTCCAGCCGCCGGTGCGGCGCAGCGCCTCCATCAGCACGGCCCACATTATCAGGCCGGCGACGAACACGATGGTCGGCGCGCCGCCGAACTCCCACCCGGCCTCGGCCGCCTGGCGGACGTGGCGCATCAGCACGATGGCTGACGCTGCGGTGAGCACGAAAAGGGCGAGGTCGTACCAGGGGATGCGGTCGAGCGGTGATGAGGACGAGTTCGGAAAGATCAGGAACGTGAACGGCAGCATCAACGCGATCAGCAGGTAGAAATATTCGGTGTTGAGCTGGGTGTAGTTGATGAAGAAGCGCAGCGTGAATTGCTGGTTGATGCAGAGCAGGATGGTCGCGGCGGTGGCCGCGATCAGTGCCCAGCGCCAGGCTCCGCGGAGGCTGCGGACCCGCGTGACCTCGGCTTCCTGCAGGTTGGAGACGGCATGGGGATCGTCGAAGACCACGCGCCCGGGAGCCGCAGCCGTGATGGCTGCGGCCGCCGGAGCGCCGTGGGTGTTGGACGGAGCTGACATCGATGAATATCCGAATAAGTGAAGCTGCGTCCGAAGGGTGCGTGAGCGGCTAGTCCTCGAAGCCGTTCGGCATGTTGGCCTTGGCGAGCGCCGCCTTGCGCGCGGCCATCCAGCCCTTGAGATACTCGGCCTTGTCGTCCGGCGGGTTGGTCTTGCCGTAATCCGCCCATGCCGCGGCCAGCACCTCCTGACGCTTGATCAGGTCGTTGTTGGTCTTCTCATCCGCGTCGGTCCATTGACCGGCTTCCTTCATCGCCTTGGCGGCGCCGGGATGATAGGGAATCACCCACGGCTTGGTCTGGCGCTTGACGTCGAGGCCGGACGAGCCGGGCGCCGCGTCCTTGTAGCTGTCGTAGTTGACGATCATCGACTTGGTGATGGCGTAGACTTCGTCGACCGGCTGCTTCGCATAGGTGGTCGCGATCGGGTAGGGGTAGGTCGCGAGGTTCAGCGGCTTGTCTGCCGTGATCGCGGCGCCGCACGTCGTCACGTGCGGATTGAAGAACGCGCCGACGCTCTTGACGCGCTCCCACCCGGCCTTGTCGCCCGCCGGAAGCTCGGGCCACACGATGCCGCGCGGCGAGCTTTCGAGTTCCTTGGCGGGGCCGGTCACGGTGGAGCCGAACGCGCCATCGGCGTCGTTGTTGATCAGGCCCTTCCACATCGCGCCATAGCTGGCGAACTCGACGATCTTGACGTCCTTCTGCGTCAGACCGGCATAGGCGATGATTGCCAGCGCGTTCTGGTTCAGCGCCGGCGAACCGACCACGAAGCCGAGCCGCTTGCCGCGGAAATCCTTCCATTCCTTGACGCCGGAATCCTTTGCCACGCCGACCGACAGCCCGTTGCAGTCCACGGTCGACAGCGTCATCTGCAGCGGCTGCGGGCCCCATTCCTTGACGCCGAACTCGAACACGCCTTCCTGCGCGAAATAGACGCCGGTGCCCATCCACGACAGCACGGCACGGCCGGCGCGCAGCGGCGCCAGGCGCGCGACGTCGTTGCCGGCGGGCAGCACGCGGACGTCGCTGCCGTACTTGTCCTTCATCATCTTGCCGACGCCGACCGCGATGTTGAAGCCGGAGGTGCCGGTATCGTACGCGGTGAACGTCATGGTCGACGGCAGCTTGAGGTCCTGCGCCATGGCCGCACCCGAAAGTACGCCGCTGCAGGCCGCAAGCATCACCGCATATGAAATGTTCCGCTGAACCATGTGTCTCTCTCCCCTGCGCGCGCTTTTTGCGAGCGATTTTTTCGTTGGCGCGATCATGTCATCGCGTCGCGCCTCTGGCAACGACACCCGGGCTACGCTGACGCGGGCATCGTCGTCAATGCTTTAGGTCAGTTTGTCGCGGTGGTTGCGCGAGACGAAATCGCGCGAGGGTCGACAGGCCATCCAGCGGTTGTGGGGTCCGGCGGGCTGATGTAGCCTAGCCACAAAGCGGAATTTAATTCCGCATAACGGAATGCAGATGTTGCGGCTGGCGGTGCAGAACACGTGCTTGCAGCGAGCCTGCTATTCCGTCGGCAAGACCAGGGAGGCTGCGTACAAATGGGACGACGCTCGGAGCGTTTGAGCCAGCAGGGAATTCGCGCCAGCGATCTAGCAGGCGATGGCGACGTGATCCAGGTGGTGTCGCGCGCGTTCGACGTGCTGCGATGCTTCGAAGGCCACGAGGTGCGGCTCGGCAATCTGGAAATTTCCAATCGATGCCGGCTGCCGCGTTCGACGGTCTCGCGGCTCACCCACACGCTGACCCGGATGGGACAGTTGGTCTATCTGCCGCGCGACCAGAAATACCGGATCGGGCCGAGCGCGGTGGCGATGAGCACATCGATGATGAGCGGATTGCAGCTGCGCAATCTGATCCGCGCTCAACTGCAGGACGTCGCCGAGCAGATTCCCGGCACGGTGGGCTTCGTGATTCCGGATCGCTTTCATCTGGTCTACCTGGAGTTCGCCAGGGCCGCGCACGCGCTGGGACTGCACTCGATCACCGGCAGCCGGATCGCGATGACGCGGACCGCGGCCGGACATGCGTTCACCGCCGCGCTCGATGAGCACGCTGCCGAGGTGTTGCTGGCGGAGATGGACCGGGAAATTCCCGACGAGGCGAAAATCCTTCGGCCGCGGATCGAGCGCAACCGGCAGATGCTGCGCGAGCGCGGCTATGTCACTGCATGCGGATTGTGGAGCCCGCACATCAACGGCATTGCGGTGCCGATGTGGTCGCCGCAGTACCAGACTTATGTGGTCGTCACCATCGGCCTGTTGTCGGCGATGTACGACGAGGCGCGGCTTCACGACGACGTCGCGCCGGCCGTGCTCGCGCTGAGCGCCGCGATCGGTGGCTTGATGCAGAATACCGAGAGTGGCGGCTTAACGCCCGAACGGGGCGTTGCCCCCGCGCCGCCCACGATCGTCAAGGTGGAGAACGTGAATGACATGGAAGCCGGAACTGGACGACCTCGCCCGGCGCGAAGCCTTCGCGCGGCAGATGGGCGGCGTCGACAAGGTCAAGCGCCAGCATGACCAGGGCCGGCTCACCGTCCGCGAGCGCATCGACAAGCTGATCGACGCCGGCAGCTTTCACGAGGTCGGCGCGGTGTCCGGCCTTGCAGAATACGACGCGCAGGGCGAACTGACCAACCTCACGCCGGCGAATTGCGTGTTCGGCCGCGGACGGATCGACGGGCGCCCCGTGGTGGTGGTCGGCGACGATTTCACCGTGCGCGGCGGCTCGGCCGATGCCTCGATCCATCACAAGCCGCAGATGGCCGAGGAGATGGCGCATGATTTCCGGCTGCCGATTATTCGCGTGATCGAGGGGTCCGGCGGCGGCGGTTCGGTGAAGACGATCGAGACCAAGGGAGCCGCAAATCTGCCGGGCGGCGTCGGCGGCAACGACTGGTACTGGTACACGATCGCCAACATGGCGCAGGTGCCGGTGGTCGGGCTTGGGCTCGGCTCGGTCGCGGGCCTCGGCGCGGCGCGGTTGGTGGCGTCGCATTATTCGGTGATGACCAAGACGTCCGCGATGTTCGTCGCCGGTCCTCCGGTCGTGGCGCGGCTTGGGCAATCGCTCGAGAAGATGGAGCTGGGTGGTTGGGAAATTCAAACTCGCGCGGGCGCGGTCGATCACGCGGTCGATACGGAGGAGGAGGCTTTTGCTTGCGCGCGGCGCTTCCTGTCTTATCTGCCGTCCTCGGTGCATCAACTGCCGCCGACGGTCGCGTGCGATGACGACCCGGAGCGCGCAGACGAGTCGCTGCTGAAGGCGGTGCCGCGCAACCGCCGGCAGGTCTACAAGATGCGTCCCATCATCGAGTCGGTCGTGGACAAGGGCTCGTTCTTCGAACTGAGCGCCAATTTCGGCCGCCCGGTCATCGCCGGACTGGCGCGGCTCGACGGCCGCGCGGTGCTGCTGCTCGCCGGTGACTCGTATCACTACGGCGGGTCATGGACCGCGGATGCCTGCCAGAAGGTGGTGCGCTATGTCGATCTGGCCGAGACCTTCCATCTGCCGGTGGTCTATCTGATGGACTGTCCGGGCTTCATGATCGGGCTCGACGCCGAAAAGGCGGCGACGATCCGGCACGGCGTGCGCGCGATGGCGGCGGTAAACCAGAGCACCGTGCCGTGGTGCACGATCATAGTCCGCAACGCGTTCGGCGTGGCCGGCGTGGTGCACCAGCCGGCGGGGCGGCATTCGTTTCGCTATGCCTGGCCGTCGGCCTATTGGGGCTCGTTGCCGCTGGAAGGCGGCATCGAAGCCGCCTACCGCGCCGACATCGCCGAAGCTGACGATCCCAAGGAGAAGCTGAAGGAAATCGAGGACCGGCTCAACACGCTGCGTTCGCCGTTCCGCTCGGCGGAGCGGTTCTGGGTCGAGGAGATCATCGACCCGCGCAAGACCCGCTCGCTGCTGTGTGAATTCGCGCGACTGGCCGAGCCGCTGCTCACGCCCGGCGTTGCGACGATGCAGATGCGGCCATAGCTTCTGTGCCCCGGACGCATTGCATCACGACGCGCTTGCGTCGTGGTGCGATGCAGAGCCGGGGTCGTACCGGCGCACATGTCCAATACGATCGACGCTGCCGTTGCGACGGTCCCGGCTCTGCGACGCGGCATGAAGAATGCCGCATCGCGTCCGGGACACGGGTAGATGCTTAGGCCGCTGCCATCGCCGGTCGCGGATGGCGCGAGATCGTCAGCACCACCAGCGAGGCTACGATGCACAGCGCGCCGGCGACGAAGAATGCCGGCAGGTAGGAGTCCAGCGCGGTGCGCGAGAAGCCGGCGCCGAACGCCGCCGTCGCGGCGCCGAGCTGATGGCCGGCAAAGATCCAGCCGAACACCAGGCCGGCGCGCTCGGGTCCGAATTTCTGCGCCGTGAGCCGCACCGTGGGCGGCACCGTGGCGATCCAGTCGAGGCCGTAAAACACCGCGAACAGCGACAGCCCGTAGAACGAGAAGTCGGTAAACGGCAGCGCCAGCAGCGAGAGCCCGCGCAGGCCGTAGTACCAGAACAGCAGCCAGCGATTGTCGTAGCGGTCGGACAGCCACCCCGATGCGATGGTGCCGATGAAATCGAAAATGCCCATCGCGGCGAGCAGGCCGGCGGCCTGCACCGTCGGGATGCCGAAATCGGCGCACATCGGAATCAGATGGATCTGGATCAGGCCATTGGTCGAGGCGCCGCAGATGAAGAAGGTACCGAACAGGACCCAGAACACCTTTGTCTTCGCGGCATCGCGCAGCGCGCCAAAGGCGGCCGCAAAAATCGGCGCCGGCGGGGCCGGCGGCGGCAGCGGCTGGGTGCCGTCGTCGCCGAACGGCCGCAGCCCGAGATCGGCCGGGCGATCACGCATCAGCAGCAGGACGACCATCGCGGTCACCACCAGCATCACGCACATCACCCCCAGCGCCCAGCGCCAGCCGACATAGTCGGTGAGACCCGCCATCAGCGGCAGGAAGATCAGTTGCCCGGTCGCGGCACTCGCCGTCAGGATGCCGATCACCAGCCCGCGCCGCGCCGTGAACCACCGAGCGGCCACCGTGGCGCCCAGCACCAGCGCGGTCATGCCGGTGCCGATGCCCACGACGAAGCCCCACAACAGCACCAGTTGCCAGATCCGGTTCATGGCGAGCGACAGCACCAGCCCGGTGACGACGACGAGCAAAGCCGTCAGCGTCACGTTGCGCAGCCCGTATCGGTTCAGCAGGGCGGCGGCGAACGGCGCCATCAGCCCGAACAGCACCAGCCGGATCGACAGCGCGGCGGAAATCTCGGCCGTGGTCCAGCCGAACTCCTGCTGCAGCGGCAGGATGAATACGCCCGGCGCGCCGACCGCGGCGGCGCTGACCAGCGCGGTCAGGAAGGTCGCGCCCACCATCACCCAGCCATAATGCACGTCGCGGCGGGCGAGGGCGGCGGAAATCCGGTCGGAGATCATGGGGCGTCCTGTTCTCTGTCGCCATTCGTTAGAATGACACGCATCATATGATGCGTTGCCGAAAATGCAATGCGTGAGGGTGGTAGCGGCCACCGCCCGGGCTGTCGCCGCGGGCCGGCGTCATCCCGCGACATATCGTCGAATCCGAATTAACTACAGCTTTTCTGTACGATCGGCGCTATTATATGATCCCGGACATATATTGGATTGCCGATGCGCTACTCGAAGGAGCACAAGCTCGAAACCCACGCGCGGATCGTCAAGACCGCCTCGGTGCGGCTGCGCGAGCGCGGCGCGCAAGGCGTCGGCGTCGCCGAACTGATGAAGGAGGCCGGGCTGACGCATGGTGGGTTTTATGCGCATTTCGACTCGCGCGACGCGCTGGTGGTGGAAGCCTTCAGCCATGCGATGGATCGGTCGGTGGAACGATGGCGCAAGCGCGCCGAGGCGACGCCCCCGGAACAGCGCCTGGCGGCGATCGTCGAATCCTACCTGACGCCGGCGCATCGCGACGATCCGGGCCATGGTTGCGCGGTCCCGGCGCTCGGTGCCGACATCGCGCGCGAGAGCCCGAAGGCGCGCAAGGCCTTTGCGGCGAAACTCGATGAAATGATCGAGATGCTGGCCGGCCAGATTCCCGATGCGCGGCGGCCCGCCGCCCGCAAGCAGGCGATCGCGACGCTGGCCTCGATGATGGGAAGCCTGGTGCTCGCGCGCGTCGCCGGAACCGGCGAACTGTCCGACGAAATCCTCGCTGCCGGCCGCGACGCGGCGCTCGCGTGTGCAGCGCCAAAGCGGACGTCCGGCGGGCGCGCCGCCGCGAAGCGTGATTCAGTGCCCAAACCGGTGCCGTCCGGCCGCGACTGAAGCCACAGTCCCGAACATCGAGCGTTTTGGGCCCGTCAAGACCCCACATATCTGCGGGCGCCCCTCAGCGTCGGAGGTCTTCCCAAAGCAGCAAAAGACTGCAAGATGCCGCCAAATTTCGTCTTGTGGAGGATCCCCATGCGCTCAATCGGACATTTCATCGGCGGCCGCGAGGTCAAGGGCACATCGGGCCGGTTTGCAGACGTGTTCGAGCCGATGACCGGCGAGGTGCAGGCGCAGGTTGCACTGGCCACCAAGGCCGAATTGCGCGCCGCGGTCGAAAACGCCATCCAGGCGCAGGTCGCGTGGGGCGCCACCAATCCGCAGCGCCGCGCCCGCGTGATGATGAAATTCCTCGAACTGGCGCAGCGTGACTACGACAAGCTGGCCGACCTGCTGGCGCGCGAGCACGGCAAGACCGTGCCGGACGCCAAGGGCGACATCCAGCGCGGCCTCGAAGTGGTCGAATTCGCCTGCGGCATCCCGCATCTGATGAAGGGCGAATACACCGAAGGCGCCGGGCCCGGCATCGACATCTATTCGATGCGGCAGCCTCTCGGTGTGGTCGCCGGCATCACGCCGTTCAACTTCCCGGCGATGATCCCGATGTGGAAATTCGCGCCCGCGATCGCCTGCGGCAACGCCTTCATCCTGAAGCCCTCGGAGCGCGATCCCGGCGTGCCGATGGCTTTGGCCGCGCTGATGATCGAGGCCGGCCTGCCGCCGGGCATTCTCAATGTCGTCAACGGCGACAAGGAAGCCGTCGACGCCATTCTGGACGATCCCGACATCAAGGCGGTCGGCTTCGTCGGCTCCTCGCCGATCGCGCAATACATCTATGAGCGTGCGGCGCAGACCGGCAAGCGCGCGCAGTGCTTCGGCGGCGCCAAGAACCACGCCATCATCATGCCCGATGCCGACATGGACCAGACCGTCGACGCGCTGATCGGCGCCGGCTACGGCTCGGCCGGCGAGCGTTGCATGGCGATTTCGGTCGCGGTGCCGGTGGGCAAGGGGACCGCCGACAAGCTGATGGAAAAGCTGATCCCGCGCGTCGAGGCGCTGAAGATCGGCCCGTCGACCGATCCGTCCGCCGATTTCGGCCCGCTGGTGACCAAGGCGGCGCTGGAGCGCGTCAAGGAGTATGTCGAGATCGGCATCAAGGAAGGCGCCACGCTCGCGGTCGACGGCCGCGGCTTCAAGATGCAGGGCTACGAGAACGGCTTCTACATGGGCGGCTGCCTGTTCGACAACGTCACCAAGGACATGCGGATCTACAAGGAAGAGATCTTCGGCCCGGTGCTGAGCGTGGTGCGCGCGCACGACTACGCCGAGGCGCTGGCGCTGCCCTCCGACCACGACTATGGCAATGGCGTCGCGATCTTCACCCGCGACGGCGACGCCGCCCGCGATTTCGCCGCCAAGGTCAATGTCGGCATGGTGGGCATCAACGTGCCGATCCCGGTGCCGATCGCCTACTACACCTTCGGCGGCTGGAAGAAGTCCGGCTTCGGCGACCTCAACCAGCACGGCCCGGACTCGATCCGGTTCTACACCAAGACCAAGACGGTCACCGCGCGCTGGCCGTCCGGCGTCAAGGAAGGGGCGGAGTTCTCGATCCCGACGATGAACTGAGGTAGGTTCATATCGTTTCGAGCAAGGGGAGCGCCATGACTGAGACTGGAACTCATAGTCGCGTTGCCGAAGCAATCGTCTCGATTGAGCGCCGCGCGCACGCCAATGGCCGCACGTTCGAGCAGGAGATACAATTCCTGCTCGACCGCGGCCAGAAGTTTACGCCCGAAGAGCGCGTGGCGGTTTCGCACTATTTTCGGTCCCAGTATCCGGCAATTCAGCCTTCGCTAACACTCGACGAAATCAGGGAGGGACTGATGTGAGCGATCTCATCGTCGACGCGAGCGTCGCGGTGAAATGGTTCGTCGTCGAGGCCGACGCGGTGATTGCGGATGAGGTTTCGAGAAGTGGCCACCGTCTATTTGCTCCAAGGATCCTCATCACTGAAGTCGCAAATGCGCTATGTCGTAAATCGATTGCCAGGCTGATCTCGGCGGCCGATGCGCGCAAGTTCTGTCGGTACTTGCCGGACTATCTCGACGGTCTTATTGAAGTCGAGGATTTAATCGAACCGGCGCTGCTCAACGCCTGCGAGCTCCGCCATCCGATCTACGACCTGATCTATCTCGAAACCGCCCGCCGCCTCGACGCCCAGCTCATCACCGCCGACCTGCGCTTCGCGGCAAAGCTAGCCAACATCGATCTCGCCCGTCACGTCACGCTGCTTTCCGACTGGCAATCTGCATGAGCCAATTTTCCCTCACCGAAGACCAGACCGCCATCCGCGACATGGCGCGCGACTTTGCCGCCGAGAAGATTGCGCCGCATGCGCTTCGGTGGGACGAGGAAAAATTCTTCCCGGTCGACACCATGCGCGAGGCCGCGGCGCTCGGCATCGGCGGCATCTATATCCGCGACGATGTCGGCGGTTCGGGCATGACGCGGTTCGACGCGGCGCTGATCTTCGAGGCGCTGGCGCAGGGCTGTCCGACGGTGTCGGCCTTCATCTCGATCCACAACATGGCCGCGTGGATGATCGACGCCTATGGCGACGACGCGCAGCGGCGGCAATGGCTGCCGCGGCTCTGCACGATGGAACTGATCGCGAGCTATTGTCTGACCGAGCCGGGCTCGGGTTCGGATGCTGCCGCGCTGCGTACGCGCGCGGTGCGCGACGGCGATCACTACGTGCTCAACGGCCAGAAGCAGTTCATCTCGGGCGCCGGCAAGGGCGATCTCTACGTCGTGATGGTGCGCACCGGCGGCGACGGGCCGGGCGGCATCTCGACGCTGGTGATCGAGGGCGACACACCGGGCCTGTCGTTCGGCGCCAACGAGCGCAAGATGGGCTGGAATGCGCAGCCGACCCGCGCGGTGATCTTCGAGAACGCCCGCGTCCCGGTCGCCAACCGGCTCGGCGACGAGGGCATCGGCTTCAAGATCGCGATGGCGGGGCTTGATGGCGGCCGCATCAACATCGCGGCGTGCTCGCTCGGCGGCGCGCAGTCGGCGCTCGACAAGTCGCTGGCCTACATGCGCGAGCGCAAGGCCTTCGGCAAACGGCTCGACGAATTCCAGGCGCTGCAGTTCCGGCTTGCCGACATGGCGACCGAGCTGGAAGCCGCGCGCACCTTCGTGTGGCGCGCCGCGGCCGCGCTCGACCGCAAGGATGCCGACGCCACCATGCTGTGCGCGATGGCGAAGCGGTTCGGCACCGACATCGGTTTCGAGGTCGCCAACCAGGCGCTGCAGCTGCATGGCGGCTACGGCTATCTATCGGAATACGGCATTGAGAAGATCGTGCGTGATCTGCGGGTGCACCAGATCCTCGAAGGGACCAACGAAATCATGCGATTGATCGTTTCGCGAAAACTGATCGAGGGCGCGCGATGAACGCGCCGGTCGCCGAGCCAGACCTGATCGTGCGGCGCGAAGGCAGCGCCGGTGTCGTTCGGTTGAACCGTCCGAAGGCGATCAACGCGCTGACGCTGGAGATGACCCGCGATCTCGATCGCGCGTTGAGCGAATTTGCCGCTGATCCGGACGTCGTGCTGGTGCTGCTGGAGGGCGCCGGCGAACGCGGGCTGTGCGCCGGCGGCGATATCGTCGGGCTCTACAACAGCGCGCGCGCAGGCGGCGATCTCGGCAAGGTGTTCTGGCGCGAGGAATACGTCGTCAACGCGTGGATCGCACATTTTGCAAAGCCCTATGTGGCGTTCATGGACGGGCTGGTGATGGGCGGCGGTGTCGGCCTCGCCGCGCATGGCAGCCACCGCATCGTGACCGACCGGACGAGGATCGCGATGCCGGAAGTCGGCATCGGCTTCTTCCCCGACGTCGGCGGCACCTACTTATTGTCGCGCGCGCCGGGCGAGATCGGCACCTATTTCGGGCTCACCGGCGAGATCATGAACGGCGCCGATGCGATCTTCGCGGGTTTTGCCGACTCGTTTGTACCGTCCGGTGAGTGGCCCGGCCTGCGCGCATCGCTGTGCGACGCGGCGTCCGGATCCGACGCGGACCGCGTCCGCGGCATCATCGCAACCGCTGCGACGACGCCCGAGCCCGGCCCGGCGCAGCGCCAGCAGGCGACGATCGACGCGCTGTTCAAGCACGACACGATCGAGGATATTGTCGCGGCGTTGCAAAGCGACGGATCGGAGTTTGCGCTCGCCACGCTGAAGGCCCTGCAGACCAAGTCACCGACCAGCCTCAAGGTGACGCTGAAGCTGCTGCGCCATGCGCGCGAACTCGCCACGCTGGAGCAATGTCTGGTGCACGAGTATCGTGCCGCGTTGCAGGTGTTCGTCAGCGACGATTTCGTCGAGGGCGTCCGCGCTGCGGTGATCGACAAGGACCGCAAGCCGAGATGGTCGCCGGCGTCGATCGGCGACGTCACGCCGCAGATCGTCGATCGCTACTTCGTGCATCGCGGTGCCGATGAACTGGTTTTTCCGGACTAGCTTCTCAAACAAGAAACGCGGGTGGAAACAATGACGACAATCGCATTCATCGGGCTCGGCAACATGGGCGGGCCGATGGCCGCCAACCTGGTCAAGGCCGGTCATACCGTCAGGGGCTTCGATCTCGCCGCCGCCTCGCGCGACGCGTCCAAGGCGGATGGCGTCACCATCGCCGACAGCGCCGTCGATGCGGTGCAGGGCGCCGAAATCATCGTCACCATGCTGCCCGCGGGCAAGCACGTGCTGGCAGTGTGGAACGAGGTGCTGCCGCACGCCGACAAGGGCGCAATGATCATCGACTGCTCGACCATCGACGTCGACAGCGCCAAGCAGGCCCACGCGCTGGCGGCCAAGCTCGGCGTCGGCTCGGTGGACGCGCCGGTGTCCGGCGGGACCGGCGGCGCCAAGGGCGCGACCCTGACCTTCATGGCGGGTGGCGCGGACGCGGCCTTCGCCGCGGCGAAGCCGGTGCTGGAGAAGATGGGCAAGAAGATCGTGCATTGCGGCGGCGCCGGCGCGGGGCAGGCGGCGAAGATCTGCAACAACATGATCCTCGGCATCTCGATGATCGCGGTATCCGAGGCCTTCACGCTCGCCGAGAAGCTTGGCCTGTCGCATCAGGCGCTGTTCGATGTTGCCTCGACCTCGTCCGGGCAATGCTGGTCGCTGACGACTTATTGTCCGGTGCCGGGCCCGGTGCCGACCTCGCCGGCCAACAACGCCTACAAGCCCGGTTTCGCCGCGGCGCTGATGCTGAAGGACCTGCGGCTGTCGCAGGAGGCCTCCGACGCCGCCGGCGCATCGACGCCGCTCGGCGCGCACGCCGCGGAGCTCTACGCCGCGTTCGACGACGCCGGCCACGGCGACAAGGACTTTTCCGGCATCATCGAGATGCTGCGCGGGCAGGGCAAGTAGTTGGTTCGTTTCCAGCGCAACGAGGCTGTCATGCGCGGGCTTGACCCGCGCATCCATCGCTCCGCATAACCGATGGCTGTTGCGAAGAGGATGGATTGCCGGGTCAAGCCCGGCAATGACACCGAATTCTGTCGATAGGCTTTAGAATGACCACATTCCAGCAAGCCCGCGCTTTCCTGCTCGAGCACCGCACCGACTACGACGCGGCGGTCGCCGGCTTCCGCTGGCCGGATCCCGTGCCGTTCAACTGGGCGCTGGACTGGTTCGATGCCGAACTGGCCTCCGATCCGGCGAGCCGCGATCGCACCGCGCTGTGGATCGTCGACGCCGCCGCCAACAAGGAGACGAAGCTCTCCTTCGCCGCTTTGTCGCGGCGCTCCAACCAGATGGCGAACTTCCTGCGCGCGCAGGGCCTGCGGCGCGGCGATCATCTGCTGCTGCTGCTCGGCAATGTGGTGCCGCTGTGGGAGACCATGCTGGCGGCGATCAAGCTCGGCGTCGTGGTGATTCCGGCGACCACGCTGCTGACGCCCGACGAACTCCGCGACCGGCTGGAGCGCGGCACGGCGAAGGCGGTGGTGGCGTCGCAGGATCAGGTCGCGAAGTTCGCCGGCCTCGGCGGCGCCGATCTGGTCCGCATCGTCGTCGCTGCGACATCGCCGCACGACGGCTGGCTGCCGTTCGAACAAGCCTCGAGATGCGCTGACGCATTCACGCCGGACGGGCCGACCTCGCCCGACGATCCGATGCTGCTGTATTTCACCTCCGGCACCACCGCGAAGCCGAAGCTGGTGCGGCACAGCCAGCGCAGCTATCCGGTCGGCTCATTGTCGACGATGTTCTGGCTCGGGCTGCAGCCGGGCGACATCCATCTCAACATCTCCTCGCCCGGCTGGGCCAAGCACGCCTGGAGCTGCTTTTTCACGCCGTGGAACGCCGGCGCTACCGTGTTCATCGTCAACCAGCCGCGGTTCGACGCCAAGGGACTGCTCGCCACCGTCGGCCGCTGTGGCGTCACCACGCTGTGCGCGCCGCCGACGGTGTGGCGGCTGTTCATCCAGGAGCGGCTGGCGGATTTCAAGGTCAGCCTGCGCGAGGTGTGCGGCGCCGGCGAGCCGCTCAATCCCGAAGTGATCGACCAGGTCCGCGCTGCCTGGGGCCTCACCATCCGTGACGGCTACGGCCAGACCGAGACCACGGCGCTTTGCGGCAACTCGCCGGGGCAGCCGGTCAAGATCGGCTCGATGGGCCGGCCGCTGCCGGGTTATCAGGTGCGGATCACCGACGCCGACGGCCAGCCCGCGAAAGAGGGCGAGGTGACGCTGCTGCTCGGCGCCAGCCGTCCGGCCGGGCTGATGCAGGGGTATCAGGGCGAGGGCGGCACGGTCAGCGGCGCCGATGGCGAAGTCTATCGCAGCGGCGACGTGGTGTTCGTCGACGACGACGGTTACTTGACCTTCGTCGGCCGCTCCGACGACGTGTTCAAATCCTCCGACTACCGGATCAGCCCGTTCGAGCTGGAAAGCATCCTGCTCGAGCATGACGGCGTCGCCGAAGCCGCCGTGGTGCCGAGCCCCGATCCGATCCGGCTCGCGATCCCGAAGGCCTATGTCATGCTGGTCGCGGGCACGCAGCCGTCGCGCGATACCGCGCTGGGCATCTTCATGCATTTGCATGCGCGGCTGGCACCGTTCAAGCGCATCCGCAAGATCGAGCTGGTCACCGAGCTGCCGAAGACCATCTCGGGCAAGATCCGCCGCGTCCATCTGCGCCGGCTGGAGCACGACAACGACCGCGCCGACGCGTTGCGCGGCGTCGAATTCCGCGAAGAGGATTTCCCCGAATTGCAGGCCGCGCGCAGCGGCACAACGGAGAACTGATGCATGAATGACGTCTGGATCAAACCGCCGATCACGCTGGAGGCCTACCAGAAGCTGGTCGGCACCGAGGTCGGCGTATCCGAATGGCACCTGATCGACCAGAAGCGGATCGACGTCTATGCCGACGTGATCGAGGATCACCAGTTCATCCACATCGACCCGGTGCGCGCGAAGGCGGAGACGCCGTTCGGCGGCACGGTGGCGCACGGCTTTCTCACCATGTCGCTGCTCAGCATCATGTCCTATCAGGTGATGCCGCTGGTGGTCGGCACCACGCGCGGCGTCAATTACGGCTTCGACAAGCTGCGCTTCCTGTCGCCCGTGAAGGCCGGCTCGCGCGTACGCGGCCGCTTCACGCTGACCGAGGCGACCTTGCGCAAGCCGAACGAATTGCTGTCGCGCACCAGCGTGACGGTCGAGATCGAAGGCGAGAGCAAGCCGGCGCTGGCCGCCGACTGGCTCGGCCTGATCTATTTCGAATGAACCTCAGGAAGCTCTCATGACGATCAGATTTGATGGACGTGTCGCCATTGTCACCGGCGCGGGCAACGGCCTGGGCCGGGCGCATGCGCTCGGGCTCGCCGCGCGCGGCGCAAAGGTGGTGGTCAACGATTTCGGCGGCGCCCGCGACGGCACCGGCGGATCGCTCACAGCGGCCGAGACGGTGGTCGAGGAAATCCGCGCCGCCGGCGGCGTGGCGATGGCGGATGCCGCCGATGTGTCGAACTACGAGCAGGTCAAGGCGATGGTCGATCGCGCCACCGCGGAGTGGGGCAGCGTCGACCTGCTGTGCGCCAATGCCGGCATCCTGCGCGACAAGTCCTTCGCCAAGATGGAGCTCGCCGATTTCGCCAAGGTGATCGACGTGCATCTCAACGGCACCTTCTACTGCTGCAAGGCGGTGTGGGAGGGCATGCGCGCGCGCAATTACGGGCGAATCGTGGTGACCACGTCGTCGTCCGGGCTGTACGGCAATTTCGGCCAGTCGAACTACGGCGCGGCCAAGCTCGGAATCGTCGGCCTGATGAACGTGCTGTCGCAGGAAGGCCGCAAGAACGACATCCGCATCAACACCATCTCGCCCACCGCCGCGACGCGCATGACCGAGGAATTGCTGCCGGCGCAGGCGCTCGAATTGATGAAGCCGGAATCGATCACCCCTGCGGTGTTGTATCTGCTCGGCGAGCAGGCCCCGAGCCGCACCATCATCGGCGCCGGCGCGGGCTCCTTCGCGGTGGTGAAGATCATGGAGAGCGAGGGCGTGAACCTGCCGCCGGACGAATGGACGCCGGAAGCCATCGCCGCGCATTTCGGCGAGATCGCCGACATGTCGAAGGCCCAGGCGCTTGAGGGCGCGTTCCAGCAGACGGAAAAATACGTCGCCCAGGCGTCGGCGCGGCTCGGCGTGAAGGCGTAGGCTACGGCGCTCCGCGCTCGTCATTCCGGGGCATGCGCCGCGCAAGCGGCGCGATGAACCCGGAATCTCTGTGCGTCCGATCCCTGGATTCCGGGTTCGTTTCGGGCTTCGCCCTCACGCCCCGGAATGACGATGGTATTGGTGTCATTCCGGGGCATGCGCCGCGCAAGCGGCGCGATGAACCCGGAATCTCTCTGCGCTCAATCTCTGGATTCCGGCTTCGTTTCGGGCTTCGCCCTCACGCCCGGAATGACGATGGTTTTGGTGTCATTCCGGGGCATGCGCCGCGTAAGCGGCGCGATGAACCCGGAATCTATGTGCGTCCAATCCCTGGATTCCGGATTCCTTTCGGGCTTCGCCCTCACGCCCCGGAATGACGGACCTGGTGGTCGTCGTCCGCATTTTACATCGCGCAGCCAAACCGCCATAGGCATGGCATGAGCGATCCAACACCAAAAACCGTCGCCGTGATCGGCGCCGGGCCGGCCGGGCTGATGGCGGCGGAGACGCTCGCGCGCGGCGGCGTCGTCGTCACGGTGTATGACGGCATGCCGTCCGCCGGCCGCAAGTTTCTGCTGGCCGGGCGCGGCGGGCTCAATCTCACGCACTCCGAGCCGTTGCCGGAATTGTTGCGGCGCTACGGACCAGCGCGCGAGCGCCTCGCTGCGCCGATCGAAGCCTTCTCTCCGGAGGCATTGCGCATGTGGAGCGACGAACTGGGGCAGCCCACCTTTATTGGCTCCAGCGGCCGGGTGTTCCCGCAGGCGATGAAGGCCTCGCCGCTGTTGCGCGCCTGGCTGCGGCGGCTGCAGTCGCTTGGCGTCGAGCTCAGGTTGCGGCATCGCTGGACGGGATGGGACGACGCCGGCCGCCTCACATTCGCCACCCCCGACGGCCGCCTCGCGATCGCGCCGGACGCAACCGTGCTGGCGCTCGGCGGCGCGAGCTGGCCGAAGCTCGGCGCCGACGGCGGGTGGGTCGACCTGCTGTCAGCCAAAGACATTTCGATCGCACCGCTGCGGCCCGCCAATTGCGGATTCACCGTGGCATGGTCGGAGGTCTTCAAGTCACGCTTCGAAGGCGAGCCGCTGAAAAACGTCGCGCTGTCATTCGGCGATCGCACCGTGCGCGGCGAAGCGATGATCACCCGCGGCGGCATCGAGGGCGGCGCGATCTACGCGTTGTCGGCGCCGTTGCGTGACGCGATTTCGTCGAACAGCACGGCGACGCTGCATGTCTCGTTGCGGCCCGATATTGCGACCGATGATCTCGCGGGCAAATTGTCGGCCTCGCGAGGCAAGCAATCGCTTGCGACCGTCCTGCGCAAGGCCGCGCATCTGTCGCCGCTCGGCATCGGCCTGCTGCACGAGGCCGCGCTGGCGAAGGGCTCGCCGCTGTCGTCGCTTTCGCCGGCGGAGCTTGCGATGCTGGTCAATACCGTTCCGATCGAGCTGACCGGCATCCAGCCGATCGCTCGCGCGATCTCGACCGCGGGCGGCATCGCGTTCGACGAGCTCGACGACAACTCCATGCTGCGCAAGCTGCCCGGCGTGTTCGCCGCCGGCGAGATGCTCGACTGGGAGGCGCCGACCGGCGGCTATCTGCTGCAGGCGGCGTTCGCTACCGGCGTGGCGGCGGGGCAGGGCGTGTTGAGGTGGATTGTGCGTTGAGTAGTTATTGGCCGCAGGCGTCTTCACCTCTCCCCGCCGGGGAGAGGTCGTCCGGCGTAGCGCAGCGAAGCCGGGCGGGTGAGGGGGCTGGGGCCTATCGAGAGTCCGGTGCCCCCTCACCCCGACCCTCTCCCCGGCGGGGAGAGGGGGCGCGCTGCCGATGCTGAGACGCCTCGGCCGGAACTATCGATAAGACTAGCGCAGCCGCCCCCGCGCCGCGACCGGCAGTGGGCCCACGATCTCGTCGCCGCGGACCATCAGCACCTCGTCGACCATGTTGACGACGACGCAGACGTGGTTCGGCACGATCCGCACCACGTCGCCGATCGCCGGGCGGCTGTTGCTGCGCGACAGGTCGAGGAAGCCGTGCTCTTCGGCGAAGCGCGCGATGCGGGCTTCGGGATGTTCGAGGATCAGGCCGTGGCCGTCGAGCCCGCCCCCGGTGTCGGAGGTCAGCGTCTTTGATCCGGCATCGAGAATGCCGCGGTCGGCGCCGGCGCGGCTGACCACGGTGGAATAGACGTTAAGGGCGCAGTCGTCCCACGTGGCGACGCCGGCCTTCACCTGCATGCAGTCGTTATAGATGTACGTGCCCGGCCGATGCTCCGTGGCGCCGCGCAGCTGGCCGAGATTGATGAGGTTCGGCGAGCCGCCGGTCGAGACCATGGTTGGCTCGAGCCCATGGGCGCGGACGCCGGCCAGCGCGTCGTCGAAAAAGCGCTGCGCCTCCGGCCAGCCGGTTTCGGTCGGATACAGCATGAAGCCGGCGAAGTTCAGCCCGGGCTTCGAGGCGATCTCCTGCGCCAGCGCAACGGCTTCGGCGGGCGTCTCGACGCCGGCGCGCTTGCGCCCGGTGTCGCATTCCACCACCACGTCGAGCGTACGGCCGGAGGCGGCGGCAGCCTGCGGCAGGCCGGCGATCACCACGCTGTTGTCGGCGGCGACGGTCATCTTCGCCAGGCGCTGCAGTGCGCCGAGCCGCGCCATCTTTTCCTCGCCGAGCAGGTTGTAGCTGATCAGGATGTCGTCGATGCCGGCCTCCGCCATCACCTCGGCCTCGCCGAGCTTCTGGCAGGTGATGCCGCGCGCGCCGGCCTTGATCTGCATCTGCGCCAGCAGCGGGCTCTTGTGGGTTTTGATGTGCGGCCGGTTGGCGACGCCCGCCGCGTCACATGCCGCCTGCACCCGCGCGATGTTGCGCTCGACGCGGTCCATGTCGATCACCACGGCCGGCGTGCCGTAGTCGCTGGCGATCTTTGCGGCGAGGGCGGTGGTCATGTCTGACTCCAGCGTTCGTTGTTCGCCCGATGACGTCGCAACTTGCACTGCCGTCGTGCCCCGGCTTGACCCGGGCACCCATCAGGAAAACATATCGCTGAAGCGGATGGAGGGCCGGGTCAAGCCCGGCCATGACACAGTGAGTGGCGCGATGCAGCGCCTCAAGTCGGTGGCCGACCCGTTTACGCGCTCTCGATCTCCTCGCGCATCACTTCCAGCTCCAGCCATTTGTCCTCGGCCTCGGCCAGTTCCTTCTGTGCCTTCGCCAGGGCCGCCGACACCGTGTCGAACTTCTTGCGGTCCTTGGTGAACAGCTTCGGGTCGTCGAGATGGCGTTGCTGCTTGGCGATCTCGGCCTGCAGGCTGGCGATGGTTTTCGGCAGGGTGTCGAGCAGATGCTTGTCGTTGAAGGTCAGCTTGCGCTTTGACCCGGACGCGCCGCCGCCCTTCTTGCCCTTGCCGGTGCTTTCGCCGCCATACGCCTTGACCGCGGCGCGCTTCAGGTCGGCGCCGCGCTGCGACAGCATGTCGGAATAGCCGCCGGCATATTCGGTCCAGCGGCCGTCGCCTTCCGGGGCGATCACCGAGGTGACGACGCGGTCGAGGAAGTCGCGGTCATGGCTGATCAGGATCACGGTGCCGTCGTAGTCGGCGAGCATTTCCTCCAGCACGTCCAGCGTCTCGAGGTCGAGATCGTTGGTCGGCTCGTCGAGCACCAGGAAGTTCGACGCCTTGGCCAGCGCGCGCGCCAGCATCAGCCGGCCGCGCTCGCCGCCGGACAGCACCTCGAGCGGCGTGCGCAGCTGCTCCTGCGCGAACAGGAAGTCCTTCATGTAGCTGACGACATGCTTCGGCTTGCCGTTGACCATCACGCTGTCGCTGCCGCCGCCGGTCAGCGCGTCGCCCAGCGTGGAGCGCGGATCGAGGCTGTCGCGGCTCTGGTCCAGCGTCGCCATCTCGATGTTGGCGCCGAACCGGATGGTGCCGGAATCCGGCGGGGCGGCGCCGGTCAGCATGTTGATCAGCGTGGTCTTGCCGGCGCCGTTGGGGCCGACGATGCCGATGCGGTCGCCGCGCTGCACGCGGATCGAGAAGTCGTCGACGATCTTGCGGCCGTCATAGACCCGGCTGATGCCCTTGGCCTCGATGATCAGCTTGCCGGACTTTTCGGCCTCGGAAGCGGCGAGGTTGGCGCTGCCGGCGGCGCCGCGGTAGTCGCGGCGCTGCTCGCGCAGTGCGAACAGGTTGCCGAGCCGCTTGACGTTGCGCTTGCGGCGGCCGGAGACGCCGTAGCGCAGCCAGTGTTCCTCCATCACGATCTTGCGGTCGAGCTTGTGCTGGTCGCGCTCCTCCTCGGCCAGCACGTCGTCGCGCCACTGCTCGAAATCGGCGAAGCCGCGGTCGATCTGCTTGATCTGTCCGCGGTCGAGCCAGGCGGTGGCGCGCGACAGGTTGGTCAGGAAGCGGCGGTCATGGCTGATCAGCACCAAAGCGGTGCGGCGGCTGGCGAGGTCGCCCTCCAGCCACTCGATGGTGGTGAGGTCGAGATGGTTGGTGGGCTCGTCGAGCAGCAGGATGTCCGGGTCCGGCGCCAGCATCCGCGCCAGGGCGGTGCGCCGCGCCTCGCCGCCGGACAGATGCGCCGGATCCTCGTCACCCTTCAGCCCCAGCTGCTCCAGCAGATAGGCCGCCTGATATTCGTCGTCGCCGGGGCCGAGGCCGGCCTCGACATAGGCCAGCGTCGTGCTGAAGCCGGAAAAATCCGGCTCCTGCGGCAGATAGCGGATGGTGGCGCCGGGTTGCACGAAGCGGCTGCCGCGGTCGGGCTCGACCAGCCCGGCCACGATCTTCAGCAGGGTCGACTTGCCGGAGCCGTTGCGGCCGATCAGGCAGACCCGGTCGCCGGCGGACACCGACAGCTCGACGCCGTCGAGCAGCGGCGTGCCGCCGAAGGTCAGCGCAATGTCTTTCAGCTGAATAAGTGGTGGAGCCATGATCTCTCAATTCGATTCGTCGGTTACGCGCCGCTGTTGAGACGCTGGATGCGGCGGATGGTCTGGTCGAGCGCCGACAGGAAGGCGGACCGGTCCTTCGGCGAGAACGAGCGCGGCCCGCCGGTGACCTCGCCGGACGACCGCAGGTCGGTCATCAGATTGCGGACCGCCAGCGTCATGCCGATGGATTGTTCGGAGAACGGCTTGCCGTTCGGCGCGATCACCGCGGCGCCGGCCTTGACGCAGCGGCTGGCCAGCGGGATGTCGGACGTGATCACTATATCGGTGCTGCCGGCGCGTTCCGCAATCCAGTCGTCGGCCGCATCCATGCCCGGGCCGGCGGCGATCCGCTCGATCGAGGGATCGTTCGGCACCCGGATGAAGTTGCCCGCCACCACGCTGACCGGCAGGCCGTGGCGCGCCGCGACCTTGTAGATCTCGTCCTTCACCGGGCAGGCGTCGGCGTCGACATAGATGCGGATGGGGACGCTCACGGCAGAGTTCCGGCTGGTGAAAGCGGGCCCGCGGCCCTTGTCTTGATGTGGCGGTGGGTTAGCATCCCGGCGCAAGATCAACAACAACAGCAGCTTTCGGGAGAAACCATGTCCGTTGCGCCATACCGGGTCGAGGCCTTCAACACCGCCAAGCAGTCCGAGAACAAGATGCACGACGACACCGTCGCGCAGCGCTTCGGCTTCTCGGGCGGGCTGGTGCCCGGCGTCGAGGTGATGGCCTACATGATGCACCTGCCGGTGGCGCGCTGGGGCCGCGACTTTCTCGAGCGTGGGCTGGTCGAGGCGCGGTTCGTCAGGCCGGTCTACGATGGCGAGATCGCCACTGTGACGGCGCAGGAGAGCGGCGGCGTGCTGGCGCTGCAGGTCGAGAGCCGCGGCGAGATATGCGCCACCGGCAGCGCGTCGCTGCCGGACGCGCCGCCGTCGGTGAGGCTGGCGGATTACGTCGCCACCGCGCCGCTGTCGCCGCGCCGGCCGGTCGATGCGGACTCGTTCCGGCTCGGCCAGCGCCTCGGCACCGCGCCGCGCGCATGGGCAGGGGCGGCGTTCGACGATTACCTCGCCGAGATCCGCGAGTCCGATCCGGTCTACCGCGACGAGAATCTGCTGCATCCCGGGGTGTTTCAGCGGATCATGAACAAGGTGCTGGTCGACAACGCCATCCTGGGCCCGTGGATTCACGTCGGCTCCCGCATGCAATTGCTGGCCGCGGCGCGGCCCGAGGACGAACTCAGCGCACGCGCGACCGTCACCGCCAATTACGAGAAGAAGGGCCATCGCTTCGTCGAACTCGACGCCGTCATCATCGCCGGCGCCGATGCGATCGTGGCGCATTGCCATCACATCGCGATCTACCAGCCGCGCGAGCAGGCGGCGGCGTAGCTCAATCCGACGGCTCGCCGGGATCGCGGCCTGCGCGCGGCCGGTAGCGCGGCAACGACCAGCCGCGCTGCAGCGCCAGTCCGCGCAGCGCGAAGCCGGCGGCAAAGCCGGCGCCCAGCGCGACCTCGCGCGGCAGGCCCAGCCCGGACAACGCCACGCACACCAGCGCGCCGAGCAGCGCGGCGGTGACATACACCTCGCGGCTCAGCACCACCGGGCTCTGGGCGCCGAGAACGTCGCGCAGGATGCCGCCGAATGTCGCGGTGATCACCCCCATCGCCACGGCAACGACCGGTCCCGCATCCGCCAGCAGCGCGCGCTCGGCGCCGGTCACCGCGAACAGCGCGAGGCCGAGCGCGTCGACCCACAGCAGCAGCCGGTAGCGCGATTGCGGGATGTGCGCGGTGAAGAACACCAGCACCGAAACCAGCACGCAGACGATCAGATAGGCCGGCTCGCGCACCCAGAACACCGGCACGTCGAGCAGCAGGTCGCGCAACGTGCCGCCGCCGATTCCGGTCACGGTGCCGAGCAGCGCGAAGCCGACCAGATCCATCTGCTTGCGCGACGCCACCAGCGCGCCGGAGATCGCGAACACGATGATGCCGAGCCAGTCGAGCAGGGTGGTGGCGGCGGTGAACAGCATGGCGCGAAACTCGACATTTCCTTGCACAAGGACCTTACCGCGCTCGCATTAAACGCGCGCGTCCACCGTCGGATCAGATCCCTGCCGCGCTCTCGGCGTTGGCGCCAGAGCAATTTTGACCACCCGGCTCAGCCGTGGATCAGTAGGATCGGCGGCACGTCAACAGGAGCGCACCATGTCGGAACCTGTCATGTTGGCAGCGACGGCGAGAGAGCGATTCATGCAGCAGGCGCGAGACGAAATGGCTGCTTTCGAACGGCTCGAAGCGGAGCTTCGCAGACAAGAGCGCCAAGACAGGGCAACGCAGTTGCGGGCCTTGATCGGCGCCCAGGAATTATCCGCCTTGCAAGCCTGAAATTGGCGGAAGGGGTGGGATTCGAACCCACGGTGCCCTTGCAGGCACGGCGGTTTTCAAGACCGCTGCCTTAAACCACTCGGCCACCCTTCCGTCGGACATTCGCGGCGCTCAAGAGGGTCGCCGCGCAGGAGAGCCGCAGCGAAACCCGCAAGCGGCGTCGTGATTTGGCGGAGACGGAGGGATTCGAACCCTCGATAGGCCTTTACAAGCCTATAACGGTTTAGCAAACCGCCGCCTTCAGCCACTCGGCCACATCTCCAGCACGGCCCGATATGCCTGACCCGTTGCCACCCTGCAAGCGGGCATTCTGCGATTCGTCTTCGGCCATCGCCTGCCACGTCCAATCCCGTTGATGAGCCCCCGCGCGCCAGCGGCAAGCTGGCGATTCTGTCGGCTGGCCGTCCGGGCCTTGGCGAATCCTCCGATTCTGGGTGTTGCAATGCCGATGTCGGGGCTCGACGGCTTTCCACCACAGTTGGACCGCAAATGCGGCACCGCACAATGCGTTTTTCAATTCGCGAGCGATTTCAAGTTGTTACAATGGAACTTCGGCCAGGGAACCGTGCCATTTGTGCAACACGACTCCAAAAACGGCGAGACTGAAGCCGCTTCGGGGCGTTCCTTTGTTGCGTGTGCAGAGGTGTTGGGCAATTGTCCATCTTGCGACGGAGGGGGGCATCCCGAGGTCGTCCCGTTACAGGTGGTTCGCTTAAGTCCCTCGCGTTTGAGCGGGTGTGTCCGAAGACGCGAAGCGGCTTGACGGTGTTTCAGGGGACAAGGGAACCAACCTAAGGGCGATCGTCGCCCGGCGGATCCGGAACCTTCCTCACAGCAACTTGGAGGTTTACATGAAGATGGTTAAGAGCCTTATTCTCGGCTCGGCGGCGGCTCTCGTCGCCATGAGCGGAGCCCAGGCAGCCGATCTTCCCGTCAAGGCCAAAGCGGTCGAGTACGTGAAGGTCTGCTCCCTGTACGGCGCTGGTTTCTACTACATCCCCGGCACCGACACCTGCATCAAGCTCGGCGGCTATCTGCGCGTCGAAGTGACCGCGGGCAGCAACTCGGTTTACGGCCCGAACTACGGCGGCGTCGCCGGTGCGCGTAACCGCATGGCCAACGACTACACCTGGCGCTCCCGTCAGGATCTGACGATCGACACCCGCACCGCCACCGAATACGGCGTGGTCCGCACCTTCTTCGATGCGACCTTCACCTGGACCTCGGGCGGCTACACCGGTGCAGGCACCGGCCTCGTTGGCGGCGGCGCGTCGTCGTACGACGGCAACAACCCGGCCGGCTCCGGCAGCGGTCAGGTCGCCGGTGGCAACCTCGGCGTGTACTACGCCTTCATCCAGTTCGCCGGCTTCACCATCGGTAAGGCGATCTCGCAGTTCAGCGCTCCCTGGACCAACTATCCGGGCAACAACTTCGACGGTCTCGTCGGCGGCGGCGGCACGGTGACTGGTGTCAACCAGTTCAACTACACCGCTCAGTTCGGCAACGGCGTGTCGGCCAACATCGGTGTTCAGGATCCGACCGCTTACTATCAGGCCGGCATCAACAACGTCGGTCTGCCCCTCGGTCTCGGCGGTTATGGCGCCAACAACTACGGCGGCTCCACCTTCCCGGACATCGTCGGTCAGCTGCGCGTCGATCAGGCCTGGGGCCTGTTCCAGGTTTCGGCTGCCGGTCACCACAACAACCCCGGCTACTACGGCACGTTTGAGAACAGCGGCGGACCGGAAGGCAAGTGGGGCTACGCAGTTGCAGCCGCTCTGTCGATCAAGAACATCCCGACCGGACCCGGCGACACCATCAACGTCCAGGGTGTCTACACCCACGGTGCGACCCGCTACAACATCCAGGATCTCGCCGGTGGCGCTGGTGCAGTGGCGATCTACGGCAACACCGGTCTGCCGGGCGCTTACGGCAGCATCGGCATCGGCAACGCTCCGGACGCCGTGTTCGGCACCGGTGGCAGCCTCGAGCTGATCTCGACCTGGGGCTTCCGCGGTGCGTACACCCACAACTGGTCCCCTGAGTGGAACACCGCGGTTTACGGTGCCTACGCCCAGGTCGACTACAATGGAGCCGCGACGGCTCTGGTCTGCGGCGGCGTCGGTGCAGCCCGGTTCTCTGCTGGTCTCATCACCTGCAACCCGGACTACAACATCGCGCAGGTCGGCATGGTCACTCGCTGGACCCCGGTCCGCAACCTGACCTTCTCGGGCGACGTGGTTTACACCATGCTCGACCAGAAGCACACGGGTGTGGTTACCGCTGGCAGCGTTGCCACCGCCAAGCCGGCAGCCGTCTACGAAGTGCGGGACCAGAACACCTGGATCTTCTCGCTCCGCGCCCAGCGCAACTTCTAAGAGCGACTTCGCAAACAAAAGAACCCCGGCAGGAAACTGCCGGGGTTTTTCTTTGTGTATGCAGCTGCCAGGCGATGGCAGTGCTACCACCGCCGGCTTGCATCCTTGGCTGCGGTTAGCTGATCTGATTCCAAGAGCGTCGAAAGGTTGGCCGGGCCAGCGCGTCGGGCCGGTGAGGAGTTGGCCGACATGGCGTGCGGTCGCAGCGATACGACCGGTGCGCCGGTTCAACGACGATATCTGTAGCGACAGTTAGTCTGCGCGCGAATGCGTTGTACTACTGAACGCTGCTACCGCGCCGCAGGTCGGCGTCGATCTGCAGTCGCGAGCCGCCGCCGAAGCGGGCGCGATAGACTTGCAGATTTTCCATGATCCGTTGCACGTAGTTGCGGGTCTCGGCGAACGGGATCTGCTCGACCCAGTCCACCGCGTCGACCGACGGATCGCGCGGGTCGCCGTAGCGTTCGATCCATTTGCGCACGCTGCCGCGGCCGGCATTGTAGCCGGCGAAGGTCATGATGTAGGAGCCGCGGTAGTCCTGCAGCAGCCCGCCGAGCTCGGCGGCGCCCATCGCCGAATTATAAACCGGGTCGTTGATCAGCCGCTTCAGGTCGAAGCTCACGCCGTTCTTCTTCGAGACGAACTGTCCGGCGCCGGCGGTGACCTGCATCAGCCCGTAGGCCTTGGCGGGCGAAACGATATTTGGATTGAAGCCGCTTTCCTGGCGGGCGATCGCATAGACCAGCGCGCGCTCCACCTCGGGCCCGATCGGCTTGAACGACGGGATGCCGACCACCGGATAGGCATAGTATTCGAACGGCAGGCCTCGATTGAGCGCGGCCCGGCCCATGGTCAGCATGCCGCGGGCGTCGCTGTTGCGCGAGGCCAGTTCGCCGAGACCGACCAGCACGTCGGGATCGCCGTTCTCGCCGAGATCGGCATGCATCGACAGCGCCAGATCGCGGGCGTCGACCGCGTAGAGCAGGGCGGCAGCGCGCACCAGTTCGAGGCGCTCGATGCCGCGGCTGCGGCCCGCTGGCGCGCCGTTCAGGTCGATCTGCGGCAGGCCGAGCTTGGCGCGTGCGAGCTGTCCGTAGTAGCTGGTCGATTGCTCGGCGGCCGACGCATAGGCGGCGCGGGCGTCCTGGTTGCGGCCCATCGCCTCGGCGGCGCGGCCCTGCCAGTATCCGGCGCGCGCCAGCGCGGTCGGATTGACGCTGCCGACGCCGATGCGTGCGAAGTGCTGCGCGGCGGTCGCGGGATCCTTGAGGAAGCGCAGCGCGATCCAGCCAGCGGTGAATTCCTGCTCGGTCTTGTAGATATCGCGCGCCGGCAGCGCCGCGTCGCGCGCGATCAGATAGGCAGTGCGCGGCTCGCCGATGTCCAGCATCTTGCGCGCCATCAGCCGCCGCTCGATCCACCATTGGTCGAGATTGTGCAGCCGCGATTCGTCGCGCGGCGCCGCCAGCATCAGCCTCGCGGCCTCGGCGAAGTTTTCCTCGCGGCGGTGATGCTGGATGCGCGCGAACATGTAGCCGGGATCGCTGCGCAGTTCCGACGGCACCGCCTCGAGCAGCGCCTTGCCGTTGCCGGTCCGTCCGTTCAGCGCAATCCGCGCGCGCGCCAGGGCCAGATATCCGGCGCCCAGCCGCCTGGCGGCACGCAGCCCGCCCTCGGTGTCGCTGCCATACAGCAGCGCGTCCATCCGTGCCTTGTGATCGCCGGCGCTCAGCAGCGGGCCGAACATCTCGAGCGCCATGGTTTCCATGTCGGCCGACATCGAATCGGCGCGCCAGGCGTCGCGGACGTGGCGCTCGGCGCCGCGGCGGTCGCCGCGCGCCAGCAGCGCCCGCGCCAGAACCATCCGGCCCTTGGCCGACAGCGGCGTCTCGTTCTCGAACCAGCCGAGCACGGTGGCGTCGTCGCGCTTGTCGTCCCACAACGCCGCTTCGGCGCGGCGGCGGAAGAAGGTCTGCGAGGGCCAGCTCGGGTTGGACACGATGAAGGCGCGGTAGCGCTCGACCGTGGCGCCATTGTACTCGCTGCGCAGGATGATCCATTCGGCAAGCTTCTTGGCAACCGGATCCGAGATTGCAGCCATGATCTGCGTGGCGTCGGCGGCCTTCCGCTTGCGCGTCAGTTCGATCACGCTGCCGAGCGCCTCGACATCGGCCTGCGATGTGGACGATGTCGCCGCGATGGCAGCGGGCCCGGTCGGGCGCGGCGCCGGTGCCGCGCGCGCCGGCAACGGGCGTGTGGCCGGTCCAATCACAGGCAAACTGACGGCGGCGACCGGGACAGCCTCGGCCGCCGTAGAGCGGACGACCGGGCGCGGCTTCGGCAGCGGCACCTTGCTGGCGGCCAGCGCCGGTCCGGTCGAGGCGACCGCGCCGATCGACAGGGTCAGGCCCATCACCAGGCTCGCTGCCAGCGCCGTGCTGCAATGCGCGCGTTGGCGGAACGCGGCGAGCGGCATCAAGCCATCATGATGTTTCTGCAACTGGCTGAGCCCTGTCTCGATTCGATGAAAAATAATAAGTCATGAAAACCCCTACAAATTGTTGATTTTGAGGTTGTTCGCTGCGACCAAACGCGCCGAAGGGCCTCCGGTTGCGTGGCGACGCCGCGCTGATCGGTCCGGAACCGTCCTGCCACCGCCGAAATCCGACCAGGGTCGCGTTCATGCCACTGCCATCCCAGCGTGCCGGCCGGATTTCAGCGCTGGGGCTGACCTTCCTGCTGGTCAGTTCGGTCGGCTGGGGGCTGAATTTCCCGATCATGAAGCACCTGTTGACCGAATGGCCGCCGCTGTCCTCGCGCGGGCTCGCCGGACTGGCCGGGGCAGGGGCGCTTGCGCTCATCGCCTGGCGCCGTGGCCAGAGCCTGCGCGTGCCGCGGGCGATGTGGACCCGGCTGCTGCTGGTGTCGTTGCTGACCATCAGCGCATGGGCAAGCTTCATGGGCTTCGCCCTGCTGTGGCTGAAGGCCAGCGACGCCGCTGTGCTGTCGATTACCGTGCCACTGTGGGTGGTCGTGCTGGCCCTGCCGGTGCTCGGCGAGCGGATCACGTTGACGCGCGCCGCGGCGTTGTTGTTTGCCCTGGCCGGGATCGTCGTGCTGGTCGGCGGCGCCGGGTTCGAGGCCAGCGCCGACAAGCTGCCGGGCATTCTCTGCGCCCTGGCCGGGTCGATCTGTGTGGCGTTCGGAACTGTGCTGACGAAGCATTTTCCGCTGGCGATGCCGCCGCTGGCGCTCGCGCCGTGGCTGATTGGCCTGGGCTGCCTGCCGGTGGCGGTCGTCGGTTATGCGGTCGAGCAGCCCTCATTCGCCGCGCTGTCGGCGATCGGCTGGGCGTCGATGATCTATCTGACGTTGATCCAGTTCTGCCTCAGCTACGTCTGTTGGTTCGCAGCGCTGGAACTGCTGCCGGCATCGACAGCGTCCATTGGCACGCTGCTGGTGCCGGTCATTGGCGTGCTGGCATCGGCTTTGATCCTGCACGAGCCGCTCGGCCTGGCCGGACTTGTTGCGCTGGCGGTGACGCTCGCGTCGGTCGCCGTGGCGTTGCGGTCGTCTTGAACGACAAAGGGGACGGCGCAATGCGCCGCCCCCTTCGTTTCGCTCGTTCATCGATTACGGGCAGGGATACCGGTTACCATCGTTGTTGAGATAGGTACCAGTTCGCACGTCGTATGACCGGTAACGGCTCTGGCAGTAGGCCACCGCGTCACCGCCCTCGACTCCCGCCGGGGCAACCTGGACGACTGGCTCATCGTCGTAGTCGTAGTAGCTGCCGTAGCTGCTGTACGGGCTGCCGTAGTAGCCGCCATAGCCACCGATCAGCGCGCCGGTGCCAATGCCCAGGCCGATGCCATAGCCGCCGCCGTAGCCACGATAGCCGCCCGAATAGCCTCCGCGATAGCCGCGACCGCCGCCGTTAAAGCGCGGACCGCCGCCCATGCCCATTTGCGGACCGCCGCCACCCATGCCCATGCGGGGACCGCCACCGCCGCCGCCCATGCCCATACGCGGACCACCGCCGCCCATGCCCATGCGGGGGCCACCGCCACCCATGCCCATGCCTGCGCCGCCACGTCCGCCGCCGCCCATCATGGCACCACCGCCGCCGCCGCCACGACCGCCCATGGCTGCGCCGCCGCCGCCGCCACCCATGGCGGCGCCTGCGCCGCCCTTATCCTGCGCCGAACTGGCGGTCGTCATCAGCGGGACAGCCATAGCCATCGCCGCCACGGTTCCCAAAATTTTCAAGCTGGTCATTTTGTCACTCCATCGGTTCGACACGTCCAACAGGTGGTCTCGGCATAGGTTCCGCTCACGTTTCCGTATGCGGGCGATTGCACAAATTCGCGCGATCTGGACTTCCCGCGCCGCCGATGGCATCAGAAGTCCATCGCCGCCAGGGATTCCGCCATGAAACTGTTCCTTCTGAAGTTTTTCACCTGGTGGAACGGCCAGACGTTCGGCACCCAGCTGTGGACCTGGCGGTTCGGCGAACTGGTCGGCTCCGACGAGGGCGGCAACCGCTATTACCGGACGATCGGCGGCAAGATCGATCCGGCGCTCGGGTTCGAGCGGCGCTGGGTGATCTACAACGGCTATGCCGAACCGACCAAGGTGCCGCCGTCCTGGCACGGCTGGCTGCATCACACCGTCGACGTGCCGCCGACCGACGAAAGCTACCAGCCGCGCGAATGGCAGAAGCCGCATGTCCCGAACATGACCGGCACCCCGGCGGCGTACCGCCCGTCCGGTTCGACGCTGGCGAGCGGCCGTCGCCCCAAGGCGACCGGTGATTACCAGCCGTGGACTCCCGGCGATTGAACCGGCGGAACGGTTCTGCGTTAGCAGGCGCATTGAGACGGAATTGATTGCTTGACCGCGACGCAGACGCTCGAAGACATTTTTCCCGGGGATAGCGAAGTCAGCCGATTGATGCGCGCGCACGACTGGGCGTCGACCCCGCTCGGCCCGCCGCAGCAATGGCCGGAAGGGCTGAAGATCCCGCTCCGCATGATGCTGACCTCCCGCTTCGAGATGTGGCTCGGCTGGGGCGACGGCATCGCGTTCTTCTACAACGACGCCTACATCCCGACGCTCGGCACCAAGCACCCGGCAGCCATCGGCCGGCCGATGCAGGAGGTTTGGCGCGAGGTCTATGCCGACGTCGAGGACCGCATCAAATCGGTGATGGTCGACAGCATCGCGACCTGGGACAAGGCGCTGCTGTTGCTGCTCAACCGCCGCGGCTATCCCGAAGAGACTTATCACACCTTCTCCTACAGCCCGCTGCGGGGCGACAGCGGCCGCACCGAAGGTCTGATGTGCGTCGTCACCGAGGAGACCGAGCGCGTCATCAGCGAGCGACGCCTCGATACGTTGCGCGCGCTGGCCGACGGGCTGATCGGCACGCTCACGCGTGACGAGGTGATCGGCAAGGCCTGCGAGACGCTGGCCGCCAACCGCAAGGACTTTCCGTTCGGTCTGGTCTATCTGCGCGACGACGCCGGCGACTGGCAGAGCTGTGCGATTACGAGCGATGCGGAGTCGCTCCTCGCGCAGGATTGGCCGATGCGCGCAGTCGAGCATGGCGCGGCCGAACTGCGGCTCGACGATCAGATCGAGGTGCCGCAGGGCGCCTGGCAGAGGCCGGCGCGTACCGCCACGGTGGTGCCGATCGCGCGCAGCGCGGGCGAACAATACGGCGCGCTGATCCTCGGCCTCAATCCGCATCGCCCCGACGACAAGGACATCCGCGGCTTCGCGCAGCTGATCGCGGGACAGATCTCCGGCGCGTTGTCCAATGTCGATGCGCTGGCTTCGGAGCGGCGACGTGCCGACCGCATCTGGGTCAACTCACGCGACCTGCTGGTCGTTGTGGACCGCGACGGCGTGTTCCGCTCGGTCAGCCCGTCATGGACCCACACCTTCGGTCATGCGCCCGAGGAGATCGTCGGGCGCAGCTTCATGGACTTTGTCCATCCCGACGACATCGGCTCCACCAAGGCCGCACTCGCGACCGCGTCGCGGGAACAGAATCTCACCGCCTTCGAAAACCGCTATGTCGGCAAGAATGGCGAGGCGCGCTGGATTTCCTGGAACACTAGCATCGAGCATGATTCGATCTTCGCCTATGGCCGCGACATCACCGCCGAGAAGGCGCATGCCGAGGCGCTGGCTGCGATCGAGGATCAACTGCGGCAGTCGCAGAAGATGGAAGCGGTCGGCCAGCTCACCGGCGGCATCGCGCACGACTTCAACAATATGCTCGCGGTGGTGATCGGCTCGCTCGAACTGCTGGAGCGCCGCATCGCGGAGCCGAACAACAGCGCGGTGCGGCGCTACATCGACGCCGCGATGGACGGCGCCAAGCGCTCGGCTGCGTTGACTCAGCGTCTGCTGGCGTTCTCGCGCCAGCAGCCGCTGCGGCCCGCCAATGTCGATGCCAACAAGCTGGTCGCGGAGACGTCGGAACTGCTGCGTCACACCATCGGAGCCGACATCCGGATGGAGACGGTGCTGGCAGGCGGACTGTGGCGCATCCACGCCGACCCCAACCAGATCGCCAGCATGCTGCTCAACCTCGCGGTGAACGCCCGCGACGCAATGCCGGGCGGCGGGCGGCTGACCATCGAGACCCAGAACGCGCATCTCGACGAGGGCTACGCCGCCGCCAACTTCGCCGTGGCGCCTGGTCAGTATGTCATGATCGCGGTGACCGATACCGGCACCGGCATGCCGCCGGAGGTGATTGCCAAGGCGTTCGATCCGTTCTTCACCACGAAAGAAGTCGGCAAAGGCACCGGCCTCGGCCTCAGCCAGGTCTATGGCTTCGTCAAGCAATCCGGCGGTCACGTCAAAATCTATTCGGAGCCGGGCGAGGGGACCACGATCAAGGTCTATCTGCCCCGGTTGTTCAACGCAGCGGACGATGTCGTGGCGACCGTGCCGAGCAACAATGACGAGCCGCCGTGTTCCGGCGAGACCATTCTGGTGGTGGAAGACGAGCCGGCGATGCGCGCCTTCAGCGTCGAGGCGCTGCGCTCGCTCGGCTGTCGCGTCTATGAGGCCGACGGCGCGGCGGCAGCGCTGGCGTTGCTCGACGCCCATCCGGACATCGCGGTGCTGTTCACCGACATCATCATGCCGGACGTCAACGGCCGGCAACTCGCCGACGAGGCGCTGCGTCGGCGCCCCGATCTGAAGGTCTTGTTCACCACCGGCTACACGCGCAACGCGGTGGTGCACAACGGCGTGCTGGACCCAGGCGTCGAATTGCTCGGCAAGCCTTTCACCATCGATCAGCTCGCGGAAAAAATCCGCGATGTGCTGGACAAGTAATCGCGCGCAAGTGCGCGCGGCCGCCGCGCGACGATCCGTCGCGAATATTAAACTGCCGTCATAATCGGAACGGCACACTCTCGCTGTTGTTGGTCCGGCACAACAACAACAGGAGTTTCTTCATGCATGTTTCCAAGATCCTCGCTGCGGCCGTCGTGCTTGGCGCCGCGTCGTTCACCACGGTTCCGACGGCCCAAGCCGCCCCGCTGATGGTCAATCCGGCTGTGAGCGGCTCAACCGTGAACGCTGAGCCGGTGCAGTATCGTCGCGGACCGGGCTTCCGCCAGGGCGGACACTATTATCACGGATCGGGCTACAACCGCGGCCATCGCGGCTACGGCTATCGCGGCTACAACCGTGGCTATGGCGTCGGTCCGGCGCTCGGGGGTCTTGCAGCGGGCGCCATCATCGGCGGCGCGATCGCCGGCAGCCAGGCGCGTGCCAGCGGCGGCGACGCGGTGGCCTATTGCTCGCAGCGCTTCCGGTCCTACGATCCCGCATCGGGCACCTATCTGGGCTATGACGGCAACCGTCACGCCTGCCCGTAAGCCGAACGGCACGAGCTAAAACTAAGCCGCGGATCGCAAGATCCGCGGCTTTTGTTTTATACCCAATGCTGGGTCGGCGTGTGATCGGTCATCGGTAAACGATGAGGAGACCGACAGCCTGGTGGGCGACGGTCAGTCAGCCTTACTAATCATCGAACTCGCCACCAAACCATTCTGCGCGCGACATGCGGGTCGCACCCGCCGCGCGACGCGGCTGCTGCAGCGGCACGAGACGCTGGGCAATCCGGCCATCGGCGTATTCGATCGTCTGCAACGTCATCAGCACCGGCTTCTCGCGGGCTGGCGTCGTACGAGCCTGGCGTTTCGGGGCAGGCGTCGGCGCTGCTGCAGGCTTTTCAGCTGCGGTCGTTACGGCAGGCGCGTCCGCTGCGGTCACCGCCGCAAGCGAGTCAATTGGCTTGCGCGCCGGAGGTGTCGCCGCAGGGACTGCCGCAGCAACTGCAGGCGCGGCCGCAGGGCGTGGCATCGGAAGCGGCGGGATTTCCGCGGTGGGCGCCGCAGGCTCGGCAGTGGCTACCGCGACCGACGGTGCCGCCACAGGTGCAGCGGCGGGCGCCGGCGTCGCCGGTTCGACCTTCGCGGTCTCAGCCACGACGGCCGGAACCTGGGAAGCGCTCGGCTCGGGCGGCGTGTCGATGACGATCTGGCGGACGGGGGCGACCGGCTTCGGCGCAACGGCCGGCTCGGTCACGGGTGTCGGCGCAACCTCAGGCTTGATATCCGGCGCGGCCGCGGCGGCAACCCGCGACGGGCGCGCCTCTTCGATCTCGTCCTCCTGATCGGCAATTCGCGTGGCGGCTTCCCGCTCGAACTTCCTGCGCGCGGCCAGCTTGGCCTGCTGCGATTTGGTCAGTTCGGGTCCGTTGTGCTCGGACAGATAATGCAGCCCTCCGTAACCACCGCCGATCAGGATCGTGAGGGCAACCAAATAGGCGAGCAGCGCGGGCATGGGCTTGTCTCCGGAACGGCGACGGCCCCGCCAATGCGGGGCCGTCAATTAAGTCAATCAGTCGATGATCTGGACGACCTTGCGGGTCTTCGGGTCGACCAGCACGGTTCGCTCGTTGACGACCGTGTATCGATAGTTGGTCGCGCCATATTCGCGCGGCACGTCGTAATAGGTCACGCCATCCGCCGGCAGATCGACGCCGACGCGAACCTCGCGATCGTAGCGATAGGACGGCACGTTGCGTTCCGACACATAGCTGCGGAATCGCGGCCGCTGGTCGTCGGCGATGCCGCCGGCCACTGCGCCGACCGTGGCACCTACGGCAGCGCCGACCGGGCCGCCGATGATCGCGCCGCCGACGGCACCCGTCGCCGCGCCGGTCGCCGCGCCACCCTGGGCATGCGCAGCGGTCGCGAGCGCAGCGCTTGCAGCGAGGACAAGGGCAAATCGAAACGACTTCATGTTGAGATCTCCTCATCTGGATATGTGATGCGGCGACAACATCCAGCAGTGTCGAAGCGTTCCGGATGCGAACAACAATATTCACGTTCGCTTGAACGGATGTTCAGACAGGAACTACGGTTCATCTAGATGAACGGTGTTACGTGTGCGGCTTCCGCTTCCGCCGAACCACACGCGGTCATCCGGGCGTGCGAACGAAGCCCGCAACTAACCCGGAATCTCGCTCGGCACGCCGGGACGCGGCATTCCGGGTTCATTTCGCCGCTGCGCGGCTCATGCCCCGGAATGACGGTGCCTTGCTTGGGTGCAAGTTGTTAGTCAGTCGAGCGCCTTCAGCCAGTCGCCGATCTCCCGCGCCGCGACGTTGGCCTGCGGCAGCAGCTTGCCCATCGTGAAGAAGCCGTGAAACTGTCCGGGGAAGCTGCGATGGACGACCGCTACTCCCGACGCCGCGAGCTTGCGCGCGAACTCGTCGCCTTCGTCGCGCAGAGGATCGGCGCCGGCGGTGATCACGATTGCCGGCGGCAGCCCGGCGAGGTTGTCGACGCGCGCGGGCGAGGCGCGCCAGTCGTGGATGTCGTGCTCGCCGCCGAGATAGTGGTCGCGAAACCAGCGGATCACCGCATGCGTCAGCAGGATGCTGGTCTCCGGCTCGCTGTGCGAGGGATGGCTCATGGCGAAATCGGTCGCCGGATAGATCAGCACCTGACCGGCGAGTGTCGGCCCGTCGCCGTCGCGCGCGGCGATCGCCACCACCGCGGCGAGGTTGCCGCCGGCGCTGTCACCGCCGACGCTGATCCGCGCGGCGTCGATGCCGAGCAGGGCGGCATTGTCGGCGATCCACACCGTGGCGGCGATCGCGTCGTCGACGGCGGCGGGAAACTTGTGCTCGGGCGCCAGCCGGTAGTCCACCGAAATCACGATCAGCTCGCCGTGATCCGCCAGCGTGCGGCACACCACGTCGTGCGAATCCAGATTGCCGATCACCCAGCCGCCGCCGTGGAAGTACACCAGCGCCGGCGCCAGCCCGCCGCTCTGCCGCAGCGTCTTCGGAGTGTAGATCCGCGCCGGGATTTTGCCAGCCGGGCCGGGGATCGACGTCGACCGCACCGACGCCAGCTCCGGCGGCTCCGGATTGGTGACGAGGCGGCCCTTCAGATAAAGCTCGCGCGCCTCGGCCGGCGTGCCGTTCTCATAGGGCGGACGATTGGCCTCCTGAAAGGCCTTGAAGACGGCGGCGGCATCCGGATCGAGCGTGACGGGCATCGTTGTGGCCTTGTTCGTTGCGGGAGTGAGTTAGCTCGCGGTGCGGCCGCCGTCGACGGTGTAGGCCGAGCCGCTGACATAGCTCGCCTCGTCGGACGCCAGGAACGCCACCACCGAGGCGACCTCGGCGGCGCTGCCGAGGCGGCGCGCGGCGATCCGTTCCACCACCTTGTCGTGCGGCACCGGCGCGTCGTGCGGATTGCGGCCTTCGACGATCGCGCTCAGCATCCGGCTGTCGATCATGCCGGGACAGACGCAGTTCACCCGCACCGCGGTGTCGGCGCATTCCAGCGCCGCGCTCTTGGTCAGGCCGATCACGGCATGCTTGCTCGCCGTATAGGCGGCGATGTCCGGCGAGCCCATGATGCCCGCGATCGAGGCGGTGTTGATGATGCTGCCGCAGTTGCTCGCCAGCATTCCGGGCAGCACGTGTTTGAGGCCGAGAAACACCCCGACCACATTGACATCGAGCACGCGGCGGAAAGTCTCGAGCGGATAGTTCACGATCGGCAGGATGTCGCCTTCGATGCCGGCGTTGTTGAAGAAGACGTCGATCCGTCCGCAGTCGCGCAGCGTGGCCGCGACATAGGCGGCGACGGCGTCTTCCTGCGTGACGTCGGCGACGATCGTTATGGCCTGCGCGGCCGCGGGCAGGGCGGCGACGGCTCCCGACAATTGCGCGGCGTCGCGGTCCACTGCGACGATGCGGGCGCCGCGCGCCGCCAGCAATGCCATCGTTGCCCGGCCGATCACGCCGGCCGCGCCGGTGACCAGCGCAACCTTGCCGTCGAGCCGGATGCGGTCCGTCATGGTTCCCCCTGCGCCGGTCGCAAGCCGGCTCCGCGCAGTATTTCAGGACTGTCCCAGACTGGCTAGCGCGCGTTGCCCACCGCGCGGGCAGCGGCCCTTTCCCCGCCGTATTCGCCGTGTTAACCGGAGGCCATTGCGAGCGGCCGAGCCTGTACAATGTCGCGAGCCTGATTCGTCGATTGAGCCGCGCGAAAATGTTGCGAACCTTAGCCACTGCTGGTCTTGCGGCGCTGCTTGCCGCCGCGTCGGGCGCGTTCGCGCCGCCGGCGCATGCGCAGATCGGCAACATCTTTTCCGACCAGCCAAGGCCGCCGGGCAGCGTTCCGCGCGGCCAGCCATTGCCGCCCGACGACGAGGAAGAGGTCCCCGACCTGCCGCAGCAGGGCCGGCTGCTGCCGACGCCGGTCCGTCCGCCGCCGGGGCAGGGCGCGCCACCGCCCGGGTCGTTCCAGTCGCAGCCGCTGCCGCCGCCGCCCGGCACCACCGTGATTCCGCAGACGCCGCCCGGCACCGCGGCTGCGCCGCCGCCCGCCGCGCCAGGCGTTGCGGTCGCGCCGCCTTCGGCCGCGCCCGCTCCCGGCCAGCGCCGCGCGCCCGTCGTCGCGCCGCCGGCGCCGGCGACGCTGCAGCCCGGCGACGAGGTGGTCAGCGAGCCGCCGGCGCAGAAGATCGTCAACAAGAAGGCGAGCTTTTCGGGGCTCGACAAGATCACCGGCCGCATCATCAATTTTGATTCCGATATCGGCGAGACCGTGCAGTTCGGCGCGCTGCGGGTGAAGACCGATGCCTGCTACACAAGGCCGGCGACCGAAGCGGCCAACACCGACGCCTTCGTCGAGGTCGACGAGATCACCTTGCAGGGCGAGGTGAAGCGGATCTTCTCAGGCTGGATGTTCGCGGCCAGCCCCGGCCTGCACGGCGTCGAGCATCCGATCTACGATATCTGGCTGACCGACTGCAAAGGCCCGGAAACCACCGTCGTCACCGCGCAGCCGGACGCCGCCAAGCCGCCCCCGCCGCAGCAGAAGCGCGCCCCGCCGAAGCGCGAGCCGAGGCCCGCCCCGCCGCCGCAGCCACAGCAACAGCCGCTGAACCCGTTCCCGGGCTTCCGGCAGTAAGCGCGAGCTCGCCGAAATTATTCGATACGGTTCGGCATCGGCAGCGAGCCCCTCTCCCCGCCGGGGAGAGGGTCGGGGTGAGGGGGCTCCGGCCTCTCGATAGGCTCGCCCCCTCACCCGACTGCCTTCGCGGCGCGAAGTCAGTCGACCTCTCCCCGGTGGGGAGAGGTGAAGAAAAGCATTCGCAATATCTTGCTATCGCCCCTCGGAGTCGCGGCGCTGGATGATCGACAATGCCTGCTCGCCGGTGATGTCGGGCGGCAGCCGGCTGAAGTCGGCGCCACCGATCAGCGCGGCGTCCAGCATGGTCCGGTAGCGTCGGCGCGGCACTTCCACCGCGCCGAAGGTCTGCAGATGCGGCGTGACGAACTGGGTGTCGAGCAGCACGAAGCCGCCATAGATCAGCCGCGCCACCAGGTGCACCAGCGCGACCTTGGATGCATCGCGCGCGCGATGGAACATGCTCTCGCCGAAGAACGCCCGGCCGAGGCTGACGCCGTAGAGCCCGCCGACCAGGTCGCCGTCCTGCCAGACCTCGACGCTGTGGCAATGGCCGATCCGGTGCAGCGCGCCGTAGAGATCGCGGATGCGGCGGTTGATCCAGGTATCGTCGCGGCCCGGCTGCGGCTCGGCGCAGCCGTCGATCACCGCGTTGAAGTCGCGGTTGATAGTGACGGTGAAGCCGTCGGCCCGCACCGTGCGCGCGAGCCGCGAGGCGACCCTGAAGCCGGTGAGCGGAATGATGCCGCGCTGCTCCGGCTCGACCCAGAAGATCGTCGGGTCGTCGACGCTCTCGGCCATCGGAAAGATGCCGCAGGCATAGGCCCGCAGCAGCACCTCTGGGGTGATCTCGGAGGACGCTGTGTCACGGGAGCTCATCGGGACCGTATACCAGCAAGCGGGCCGGACCGCGACAGCCGCGGCCAATACCTGCGCGGCACGCCAGCGGCGGTGCAGCATTCTGCCTTTGATAACAGGCCCGGACCTGTTAGGCTGCGTCATCTGGGCTGGAGCTCACGAATGACGCAGGACCTACAAGCCGGCCGTTCGGCCGTGTTTCATTTTGTGATCATCAAGCCGACCCACTACGATGACGAGGGTTACCCGATCCAGTGGGTACGCTCGGCGATCCCGTCGAATACCTTGGCCTGCCTGAACGGACTCGCCGAGGACGTCCGCCGCCGCGAGGTGCTCGGGTCCGACGTCGAGATCCGCATCGATACCTATGACGAGACCAACCGTCGTGTCCGCCCCGACAAGATCATCGATCTGATCAGGCGCGACGGCGGGCGGGCGCTGATCGCGCTGGTCGGCGTACAGTCGAACCAGTTTCCGCGTTCGGTCGATCTGGCGCGGCCGTTCCTGGCCGCCGGCCTGCCGGTCTGCATCGGCGGCTTTCACGTGTCGGGCTGCATCGCCATGCTGCCGGAACTGCCGGCCGACATCCGCGCGGCGCAGGCGATGGGCATCTCGCTGTTCGCCGGCGAGGCCGAGAACCAGCGGCTCGACGAGGTGGTGCGCGACGCCTATGCCCGCCAGCTGAAGCCGCTCTACAACTACATGAACGATCTGCCGTCGCTCGACGGCGAGCCGGCGGTGATCCTGCCGCGCAAGCACGTCCGGCGCACCTCGGGCTCGCTGTCGTCGATCGATCTCGGCCGCGGCTGTCCGTACCAGTGCTCGTTCTGCACCATCATTAACGTGCAGGGCCGCAAGAGCCGCTTCCGCTCGGCGGACGATCTGGAGCGCATCGTGCGCGAGAACTACGCGCAGGGCATCGGCCGGTTCTTCATCACCGACGACAATTTCGCCCGCAACAAGCACTGGGAGGAGCTGCTCGACCGGCTGATCATGATCCGCAGCGAGGGGCTCAATATCGGCTTCACCATCCAGGTCGATACGCTGTGCCACAAGATCCCGAACTTCATCGAGAAGGCCACCGCCGCCGGCGTGCGCCGGGTGTTCATCGGGCTGGAGAACATCAACCCGGACAATCTGCTCGCCGCCAACAAGCGGCAGAACAAGATCACCGAATATCGCATCATGCTGCAGAAGTGGCGCACCCATGGTGCGCTGACCTATGCCGGCTACATCATCGGTTTCCCCGGCGACACCAAGGAATCGATCAAGCGCGACGTCGAGATCATCAAGCGCGAACTGCCGTTGGATATTCTGGAGTTCTTCTTCCTGACGCCGCTGCCGGGCTCCGAGGACCACAAGGTGATGTGGGGCAAGGGCGCCTGGATGGACCCGGACATGAACAAATACGACCTCAACCACCGGGTCGCGCATCATCCGAAGATGTCGGACGCCGAATGGGAGGAGGCCTACAAGACGGCGTGGGAGACCTACTACACGCCGGAGCACATCCGCACCATCCTGCAGCGCACCGCAGCCAACAAGCGCGGCCGGCTCGACACCACGCTGACCACGATCCTGTGGTTCTTCCTGGCCTATTCCTATGAGGGCGTGCATCCGCTGGAGGCGGGCGCGTTCCGGCTGAAATTCCGCAAGGACCGCCGCCACGGCATGAAGCGGGAAAGCCCGCTGGTGTTCTACCCGCGCTACGTGGCCAACACCGTCTACAAGCTGTGGCACTACGCGGCGCTGTATCTCAAGACCAAGAAGATGGTGAAGGAGATCGCCAACTCGCCGGAGCGCTACAGCTACACGGACCTCGCCATCGCTCCGCCGCGCGACGACGAATTCGAGGCGCTCGATCTGTACCACGCGACGTCGGGCGGCGAGGGCGCACTCGCCCGCAAGCGCCGCGACGAAGCCATCCGCGACAAGGCGGCCTCGGCGGCGTAGGGACAGGACGCAATAAGTATCAGTTGTCATTCCGGGGCGCGCATCTTCGCGTGAGCCCGGAATCCATAACCCCTAGCTTCGCGATGTCCTATTACGTCTGCCTCCTTGCCAGCGGCAAGCATGGCACACTGTATCTCGGCGTGACCAACGACCTGGTGCGCCGATGCTACGAGCACCGCAAGAAAGCTGCGGACGGCTTCACGTCTCGTTACAGGGTCGACAAATTGGTGTGGTTCGAGATGTACAACGATGCTCTCACGGCCATTGCCCGGGAAAAGCAGCTGAAGAAATGGCGACGAGATTGGAGGATCAGACTGATCGAGGAGGAGAATCCGGACTGGGCTGACCTCTATCCCAGCATATCGCATTGAGGCCAGGGGCTATGGATTCCGGGCCCGCGCAAGGGCGCGTCCCGGAATGACGAAGCTCGGAACTACGCCAGCGTCGCCTTCCAGATCACATGCCGCGCGCCGCCGGATTTTCCGCGGGCGCGGTGGGTGATTTCCTCGACGGCGAAGTTGCTCTGTCGCAACCGCTTCGTAAAATCTGCATCCGGGCCCGACGACCACACCGCGAGCACGCCGCCAGCGCGCAGCGCGTCGTGCGCGGCGCGCAGGCCGGCATTGTCGTACAGCGCGTCATTGGCGCTGCGCGACAACCCGTCCGGGCCGTTGTCGACATCGAGCAGGATTGCGTCGTAGTGCCGTTGCGATGCGCGGATCAGCGCGGCGACGTCGTCCTCGACCACGCTGACGCGCGGATCTTCGAGGCTGCCGTCGAACAGCTCGGCCATCGGACCGCGTGCCCAGGCGACCACCGACGGCACCAGTTCGGCGACCACGATCTCCGCATCCGGGGGCAGCAGCGCAAGCGCCGCGCGCAACGTGAAGCCCATGCCGAGGCCGCCGATCAGCACGCGCGGTTGGGGTCGTGCCGCAATAGGAGTGCAGCCGATCGCGGCCAGCGCCTGCTCGGAGCCGCTGACGCGGCTGTTCATCAGCTCGTTCTGGCCGAGCCGGATCGAGAATTCTAAGCCGCGCTGCATCAGCCGCAGCGGCTCGCCGCCGCCGGGAATGTCGGCGCTGTCGAGGTGGACCCAGGGGATCACGGTCGCGCTTAGTGCGCAGGCGCCAGCGAGGGGGCGGGCGTGCTGGTGCGTCGAAAGCCCATCACGATGCGGGTGCCGGAATGATCCGGGTCGCGCGACACGCTGGCCTCGAGCTTGGAGGCCATCGCATTGACGATGCGCTGGCCCATGCCGGTGGAAGCCGGGTTGACCTTGACGTTGAGGCCGACGCCGTCATCGGCGATCGCCAGCCGCAAGTCGTCGCCGTCGGCGTGCAGCTCGACATGGATCGGGCCGGCCTGGTCCGGATAGGCGTATTTCACCGCGTTCATCACCAGCTCGTTGACGATGATGCCGATCGCCACCGCGCGGTCGGGATCGATCTCGACGGCGTCCGCCTTCAGCGTCAGCCGCGACATGCGGTTGCCTTCGGCGGAGCGGCGCAGATCTTCGAGCAGCGCTTCGAGATACTGGTTGAGCAGCACGCTTTTAAGATCGTGCGAGGTGTAGAGCCGGCGATGCACCTGCGCGACCGCGGCGACGCGGCCCATCGCATTGGTGAGCGCGGCCTTGACGTCCTTCTGGTCGGTCGACGAGGCCTGCAGATGCAGCAGCGAGGCGATGATCTGCAGCGAATTGCCGACGCGGTGGTTGACCTCGCGCAGCAGCATCTCGCGCTCGGCGGCGAGGGCGGCGTAGCGGTCGCGCGAGGCGTGCACCTCGGCCACCGCATCGTCATGCGCGCGGCGGATCTTGGCCTGCCGCACCGCCTGGTCGGCAGCGACCTGCAGCAGCGGCACGAAATCGCCCTGGGTGTCCTTGACCAGATAGTCGGCCGCGCCGGCCTTCAGCGCGGTGACCGCGATCTTGGAATCTTGCGAGGCGGTGACGAACACCACCGGCGGCGGATCGGGGATCGTGGTCTGGATCTGCTCGAGCGTCTCCAGCCCGTCGAGACCCGGCATGTACTGGTCGAGACCGATCACATCGACGCCGCCCTGCCGCAACCGCGCGAGGCCGGCTTCGCCGGTCGTCACGTGTTCGACACGAAACCCCTGCCGGCCGAGCCCGCGCGAGACCAGGCGCCCGAGCGCCTCGTCGTCGTCGATATACAGCAGGAGAGGGGCGGCTGCGGTCATGTGGCGGCTTGCGGAACCTGGATGACGGAGAAGAACAGCCCGAGCTGGCGGATCGCGTTGGCGAAGCTTTCGTAATTCACCGGCTTGGTGATGTAGACGTTACAGCCCAGCTCATAGCAACGCTTTATTTCCTGCGCGTCGTCGGTCGTGGTCAGCACCACCACCGGAGCACATTTGAGATGGTCGTTTTCCTTCACCCGGCGCAGGATATCGATGCCGCTGGTGTCCGGAAGATTGAGGTCGAGGAGGATCAGCAGCGCGTGGCCCTTGTGGTCGAGGCCGCTGCCGTCGGCGCCGAACAGATAGTCGAGTGCCGCTGTACCGTTGGTGAACGGAATGATCTCATTGTTGACACCGGAGCGCCGGATATTGCGCTCGATCAGTCGCGCGTGGCCCTCGTCGTCCTCGATCATGATGATCGTTACCGGATTACTCATGCTTGCTTGTCCCGTTTACTCACCGCCCATTTCAGCGGCAGGGTGATGGTGAAGGTGCTGCCTTTCCCCAGTTCGGAGGCGACCGACATGGTTCCACCGAGCCGCCGGACCAGGGCGCGGACATGGGCGAGGCCGATGCCCTGTCCCGGCCGATCCTGTGTACCCGCACGGCGGAAAAGATCAAAGATTCGCTGGTGATCCTTGGGGTCGATGCCGCGGCCGTTGTCGGACACTTCGAAAATCACGAAGCCGAGTTTCTGCCGCCCCTTCACCGTAATGTCGCCAGGAACGCCATTCTTCAGATATTTCAATGCGTTATCCAGAAGATTTGAAAAAATCTGCTCCATCGCCAGACGGTCGCTGACGATCTCCGGCAACGGCTCCACGCGGATCTGTGCCTGAGCCTCGGAGGCCTGATGCGCGACGGTCGAGACGATGTTCTCGATCAGTTCGCGACTGTCGATCAGCACCGGCTGGAACTCGCGCCGGCCTTCGCGGGTGAGATTCAGAATGGCGCTGATCAGCCGGTCCATCTTGCCGATCGACGACTTGATGAAGCCGAGCGCCTCGTTGAAATCCTGCGACAGCTGACTGTCGGCCGGCTGCAGCTGCAGATCGTTCGGGTCGGTGGAACTCTCCGCGGGTGGCGGCTGCCCGCTGGCCTCGCGCTCGAGCGTGGCGATGCGGCGGAAGATGTCGGTGCGGAGTTCTTCGAGCTCGCTGGTGAAGCCCATGATGTTGACCAGCGGCGATCGCAGATCGTGGCTGACGATGTAGGCGAAGCGCTGGATCTCGTCATTGGCCTCGCGCAGATCCGCGGTGCGCTCGTTGACGGTGGATTCCAAGTTCAGATTGATGTCGCGCAGCTGGCTCTCGGCGTCGTCGCGCGCGCGCGCCGAGCGGCGCACCAAGAAGATGGAAAGCCCGGCAAGCACCAGCACCAGACCGGAGCCGGTCGCCGTCACGATCGCCGCAAGCCGCTGGCTGCGGTCCGCCGCGGCGCTGCGCTCGAGGAACAGGCGCTGTTCCTCGGTGGACATCTGCAGGGCCAGCCCGCGGATCTGGTTCATGGTGTCGCGCGACTCGCCGGCCCGGACCATCGCGACGGCCTCGGCAGACCGGCCTTGCTGCGCCATCTGCAGCAACTGACTGAACTTGGCGACGCGCCGCTCGGCCATCGGAATGATCTGCTTGATCAGGCTCTGCTGGAGCGGATTGTCCTTCGCCAAAACCTCGAGCTGCTTGAGCAGCGGAAGGATCCTCGGCCCGGAATCCTCGAAGTCCTGCAGGAACTCCGGCTGCTGGGTCAGCAGATAGCCGCGCTCGGCGCTCTCGGCGCGGCGCATCTGCAGCAGCGACAGCGAGATCTGGTTCTGCACTTCCAGCGTATGGTTGACCCAGGCGGCATCTTCACGGGCCTTCTGCAGCCAGTAGACCGACGCGGCGCTGACCGCGACCAGCACCGCGAAGGCGATCGCCAGCAGCGTGATCTGCAGGAACGAGCGGCGCCGCGCGTCTTCGGACGTCATGTCGAACCCGCCGGCTTATCGCCGGAATTGGGATCGCCGCCTGCGAGATATTGTTCGAGCCAATGGATGTGATAGTCGCCGTCGATGATCGACGGCTCGCGGACCAGGGCTCGGAACAGCGGCAGGGTGGTCTCGATGCCGTCAACCACCATCTCGTCGAGCGACCGGCGCAGCCGCATCAGGCATTCCGCGCGGGTCTTGCCGTGCACGATCAGCTTGCCGACCAGCGAGTCGTAGTAAGGCGGAATCACGTAGCCCTGGTACACGGCGGAATCGATCCGCACGCCCAGTCCGCCGGGCGGATGATACTGCATGATCTTGCCGGGCGAGGGTCGGAAGGTGACGGGATTCTCGGCGTTGATGCGGCACTCGATCGAGTGACCGTTGAGGACGATCTCGTCCTGCGTCACCGGCAGGTCGCCGCCGGCGGCAATGCGGATCTGCTCCAGCACGAGGTCGATGCCGGTGACCATCTCGGTGACGGGATGCTCGACCTGGATGCGGGTGTTCATCTCGATGAAGTAGAACTCGCCGTCCTCGTAAAGAAACTCGATGGTGCCGACGCCGAGATATTGCATCTCCTGCATCGCCTTGGCGCAGGTCGCGCCGATCTTCGCGCGAGCCTCGGGGCTCAGCACGGGGGAGGGCCCTTCCTCCCAGACCTTCTGGTGCCGGCGCTGCAGCGAGCAGTCGCGCTCGCCGAGATGGATCGCCCCGCCGCGGCCGTCGCCCAATACCTGGATTTCGATATGGCGCGGCTTCTGCAGATACTTTTCCAGATAGACCGATGCGTCGCCGAATGCCGATTTCGCCTCGTTACCGGCGGTCGACAGCGCCAACATGAGATCGTCAGCCGTCTGCGCCACCTTCATGCCCCGGCCGCCGCCGCCCGACGCGGCCTTGACCAGCACCGGAAAGCCGATGCTCTCGGCGATCGCCATGGCGTCGTCGTCTGGACCGACTGCGCCATCGGACCCTGGGACGACCGGAATGCCGAGCCGCTTGGCGGTCTTCTTGGCTTCGATCTTGTCGCCCATCAGCCGGATGTGCTCGGCTTTCGGTCCAATGAAGTGGAGGTTGTGGTCAGCGAGGATTTCAGCGAAGCGCGCGTTTTCGGAGAGGAAGCCATAGCCCGGGTGCACCGCGTCGGCGCCGGTAATCTCGCAGGCCGCGAGCAGCGCGGGGACGTTGAGGTAGCTGTCCTTGGATTGCGGCGGGCCGATGCAGACGCTCTCGTCGGCCAGCCGCACATGCATCGCATCGGCGTCGGCCGTGGAGTGCACGGCGACGGTCGCGATGCCGAGCTCCTTGCAAGCCCGCAAGACGCGCAATGCGATCTCGCCGCGATTGGCTATCAGGATCTTGTCGAACATGATGTTCCGGGTTCAGAGGATGGAGCGGCTGCTTATTCGATCACGACCAAAGGCTCGCCGAATTCGACCGGCTGGCCGTCCTCGACCAGAATTTGCGTCACGGTGCCGGCACGCGGTGCGGGAATCTGGTTCATCGTCTTCATCGCCTCGATGATCAGCAACGTCTCGCCGGCCCGCACCTTGTTGCCAACCTCGACGAAGGGCTTGGCGCCGGGCTCGGAAGCCCAATACACCGTACCCACCATCGGAGACGGAACCGTTCCAGGATGCTTGGCGGGATCGACTGCGACCGGCGCGCCGGATGGTGTCGCGGCTGCCGGCGCCGCCATTGGAACGGACGCAGCGACGGTGACGTTGCGCGCAACCCGAACTCTCAGGCCGGCGCGCTCGATTTCGATCTCGGTGAGGTTGGTCTCGGCAAGCAGCTGCGCGAGTCCGCGGATCAGCGCGTTGTCGTCGACCGGTTTGCTTGGGGCAGCGGCTGTTTTGTCGTCAGGCTGGCGGGCCATGTCATCGATCCAAATGGTCAGTCGTGAAGGGGAGCGCGGGGCTCAAGCGTCGGCCGCAGGTGCGGCAAGTTTGGCGCCGATTTTTGCCGCCAGTCCGGTGATCGCCAGCCGGTAGCCGTCGATGCCGAAGCCGCACAGGCTGGCGAAGGCGGCCTTGGCGGTGAAGGAGTGCTGGCGGAAGCTTTCACGCGCGTGGATGTTGGAGACGTGCACCTCGACCGCCGGGATCTGCACAGCCACCAGCGCGTCATGCAGCGCGATCGACGTGTGCGAATATCCGCCGGCGTTAATGACGATGCCGGCGGCCTCGCGGGTACGTGCCTCGTGGATGAAATCGATCAGCTCGCCCTCTCGATTGGATTGCCGGCAGTCCGCCGCCAATCCGAACCGCGCCGCGGTCTCGGCGCAAAGCTTTTCCACGTCATCGAGGGTGGCATGGCCATAGATCAACGGCTCGCGCTGCCCGAGCAGGTTCAGGTTTGGGCCGTTGAGCACATAGACAGTCCTGGGCATCCTGATTCCGGCAGTGGCTGAGGGCGACCGGCGCTTATGGCCCGTCACCGCCTAATCCGATCAGCGTTGATTCGGACCAGCGGCAACCGCGTCGTTGCCGGAGTTTATAGGTAACCTGAGCGCGCAGGGGAAGCGTCATAACGCTCGCATTTCAGTCGAGGCGCTTCATCGGGACGCAAACAACCGGCCGCAAGTCGTGGAAATGGTTCGTTAACCCTATTTCGGCCGAATTCGTGGCAGCGGGCGGAAGGAGCGCGCGCAGGTCATGAGCAGGCCATGGCGCCGGTCCAAGCCCGGATAGTGGCGGCTCCGATGATTTCAGCAGGCCGGCGTTTGAACCCCGGCGCGTGCGGCTGCCTCGGCGCTAAAACTCCCCGCCGAGGCCGACATAGGCGGTGTGCTGGTTCCCGCCGCCATTGCCATAGCCGCCGACAACGTTGAGCGGCATGCTGGTGTGCAGCCGATGCGCAAAGCCGAAGCCGGCGCCCACCTCGCTCTGGAAGGTTGACGCGCGGACCTGCCAGGTGGTCTTCCCGGGCGCCGACGGCATCGGCGCGCTGGCGGTCGCAACTGCGGCCGCGATGCCGCGACGGGCCTCGCTGCGGTTGTCGAGGATCTGCGACTGCAATCCACTGACCATTGACGAGACCTGCCCGACATTGACCGCATCGGTCGGCGAGATGCCGGCAGCGACGTTGGTGATCCGGCGTTCGGCGCCCGCGGCACCCATCGACACGGTGTTCGGTGCGCTGGTGACCGACCCCGAGCCGATCGCAACGGCGTTGGCATGCGTTGCGACCGCACCCGGCCCGATCGCGGTGGAGTTGGTTGCCGTCGCGATGGCGCCGTCGCCGAACGCCGCGCCGCCATTGGCGGCGGACGCGCCGGCACCGACCGCGACCGATCCGGTCGCAACGGCGCCGGTGCCGATGGCGATCGCGTTGGTGCCGGTCGAAGCCGAGTTCAGGCCGATCGCGATGGAACCGGACTGGGTGGCCTGCGCTCCCGAGCCCATCGCTAGCGAATTGGCGCCGGTCGCCGAGGCGCCCGGTCCCGCGCTGTTGCTCTGATAGTAACGGGTGCCATTGTTGTTGATGCTGGTAACGGTGGTGTTCAAGGCCGACAACGCGCCGCCGACATTGTTGAAGTTGGCGCCCTGGATCGTGTAGGTCGGCGCCGTCAATTGCCCGGTGCCATCGATGCCGGCGCCGCCGCCGAACGCCGCGGCGACGCGCTGGTTGGCGGTCAGCAACTGCCCGCCATTGACAGCGTCCGTGCTGCCGGCGGCAATCGTGCCCGGCGCGACATTGACGATGCGACGTTCGTTGCCGACCGCGCCGACCGAGACGGTATTGGCGGTGTCGGCGACCGATCCGCTGCCGAGTGCCACGGAGTTGTCGGCGGACGCTGTGGAGTTAAAGCCAAATGCCAGTGACCTGGTGGCGCTCGCCGTCGCAAGTGTGCCGATAGCGACCGAATCGGCGCCCGACGAAAGCGCGGCGTTGCCAATCGCGGAGGAGCGGTCGCCGCTCGACGTCGACGATGTGCCGATCGCCACGCTGTTGGCGCCGCTCGACGTATTGAAAGCGCCCAGCGCAGTCGAGAATGCGCCGTTCGCTGTATTGTTGTCGCCAATCGCGGTGGCGCCGGTCGCGCCCGCACCGATCTGGTTGCCGGTGCCGACCGCGGTACTGAACCCGCCGAGAGCGAAGGTCTGGCGCGAGCCGGCTCCGCCGCTGCCGATTGCGGTGGAGTTGATCCCTCCGGCCCGGGCATTGTTGCCGAGCGACGTGGCGTTGGCCGCGGTGGCGCTCGCGCCGGCGCCCACCGCGGTGGTCGCCGCGCCAGTTGCCTGGGTGCCGCCGACGGTGGGATCGTCGCCACCGAGTGCAACCGCGCCGGCGCCGTTAGCAGCGACGTCGTTGCCGAGCGCCGTCGCGCCACCGCCAGTCGCGGTCGCGAAACTACCGACAGCCAGTGCGGCGTCCGCTCCCACGCCGGTCGCAGTTGAGAAAAAGCCGACGGCGGTATCGCCGTCGGTGCTGCCGCCGACGCCGGCGCTGGCACTGTCACCCAGGGCGGTCGCCCCGGCGCCGGGGGCATTGGCGCCGGCACCGACGGCTGTCGCGTCGCCCCCGGCGGCGTTGGCCTGGCAGCCGGCGGCGCTCAAGAGAACGGCGCTCGGATTGTCGCCCGAATTACATCCCGCCAACGCAGAGTTGCTACTTAGAATGCTGATCGCCAGCGCACCGCTCGACAGCAGCAGGGCACGATGCAGCGACAACGGCAATTGTCGTGCGCGGGAGAGGCGGAGTGGTGCTGTGGTCAGAGCGATCGACATAGCAAATGCCCCCAGAGAACATGGGTGAAACAGGATTCCAATTGCCCGGGGTCCGGGCTGTTTGCTTGCAAGAGATGGCATTTCCGCCGCCGCGATCGGCAGGCAACGGTTGGTCACGCCGGGGCACGGAAAAACCGCTGCCGGGACCGGTCTCACAAATCAATCACACTCGAAATCAGCGACGTGGACTCGCTACGCCATGATCCTGCTGTGCGAACTTGCACAGGTCCAGTACCGGAAAAAGATTCCGTCGCGATTTGCGCGCGGTGTGGCGGTCGCGACACAACTAACAGGTCGCTGGATGCCGTTTCAGGTGCTCGCGACTATTGCGACGCAAAAAAAGGGCGGATCACACGATCCGCCCTTCAAGCCGTCGAGCGCTAACTAAGCGTCGAGGACGGCAACGATCTCCAGCGTGCGCGGGTTGACGACGATGATCTCGTCACCAACCATGAAGAACTCATAACCGCGCCAATCCGGATAGATCGTGACGATCTCAGTCGGGAGCGGATAGAAGCGGACGTTGTCGCGCGGCACGCGGGTGCCGACCGAGATCGAGAAGTTGATGTTGGTGGTCGGCTGCACCCGCTGCTGCTTGATCACGGTGGTGATCTTGCTGCGCTGCTCGGTCGACAGCTTGCCGGCCGCACCGGCCTGGCCGGTGGTCTGACGGTTGCCGTCGGCGCCCTTGGCATCCTTCGCCATGCCGTCCTTCGACATGCCATCCTTCGAGGTCGCATCCTTGGCCATGCCGTCCTTGGCCATGCCGTCCTTGCGGGCAGGGGCGGTGTCCTGCGCGCGCTGATTGGTGCTGTCCGGAGCAGCCTTGTCCGTACCCTGCCGCTGCATTCCGGAATCGGCGCCACGCGCCGGCGCGTCGCGGCCCATCTGCGGCGCGGCGCCCGGGGAGGCGCCGCCTGGCGATCCGCCGCCAGCGCCCGGCGCGGTCTGTGCGATGGCAAGGCTGGATCCTGCGATGAGAGCTGCAGTGGCCGCTGAAATCAAAAGATGTCTGTTCATGATAAACTCCTCGTGTGCTTCTGCCCGCCGATCAACGGCGAAGCATCCGGGATGTTCCTGTGGCACGCGGGTTCCATCTGGGCCTTCAGGCGCCGACAACCACGATTTCAATTCTGATTGATGTTGACCAAACCCGACCGCCGCACTGCTATATGCTGCAGTAACCTGCGGGAGTGATCATCGATGGCGCGCTACACCGTCAAGTTTTTCAAGGACATACTGGGCGAGAACGGCAGACAGGCCGAGGTCTGCCAGAGCCTGCTCGAAGTCGAGGCGGACAGCAGCAGCGACGCTGCCGAACTGGCGAAAAAGAAATTTTGCGAGAAGCAGCGGCTGACCGAATGGTCGCTTCATGCCGATCGTGTGCACGTCGCGGAAAGCGAGACTCCGGCCTGAAAAATCGTCGCGCGGAGCTTGCGGCTCCGCGCGTGCGATCTGGCGTTGAGGTCGATCGTCAGCAGGTCGCCTTGCCGCAACGGGCGACGCTGACCTTCTCCCGCAACGTCTCGACGCCAACCGCGCCGACCACCACCTGCTTGCCGATCACGTAGCTCGGCGTGCCGTTCATGCCCATCGCCTCGGCGAGCTTGAAGTTCTCTTCCAACGTGGCGCGCACTTCGGGGCTGGAGATATCCTTCTCCAGCTTTGCCATGTCGGCACCGATCTCCTTGGCGACCGCCACCGCGCGGGCCTTGTCGATCTGGCCCTTGCCGCTCAGCAGCTTCTGGTGAAAGTCGAGATACTTCTTGCCGGAGGGGTCCTGCATGCGGATCGCGATGCCGACCTGCGCGGCCTCGACCGAGGGCGGGCCGAGCACCGGGAATTCCTTCAGCACGACCTTCAGTTGCGGGTCGGACTTCATCATCTCGACCATGTCGGTCATCGCGCGTTTGCAGTAGCCGCAATTGTAATCGAAGAACTCGACGAAGGTGACGTCGCCGTTCCTGTTGCCGACGGTGACGCCGCGCGGCGAGTTGAAAATCGCCTCGGCATTGGTCGCAATGGCAGCCTGATGCTTCTCGGCTTCCGCGGTCGCCTGACGCTTGCCGAGCTCCGCGGAAACTTCCTCAAGCACTTCAGGATGCTTCAGCAGGTAGTCCTTGATAATGCTCTCGATTTGGACGCGCTGCTCGTCGGAGAATTTCTGCGCCGACGCGAGCGTCGGTGCGGCAAAGACAGCGACCGCGACCAGCATGGCGGCGAAGGGGCGAAGCAGGGGCATGGGCGTGTCCTCTTGGGGCGGATCTGTGGCGAGCCACGAAAAAGCGAGCGCGTGCAATTTGATAGCGTGTGTGACCGCCGATTGCGCGCAATTTGTGGAGGCGCTGCGGATTAAACGCCGGTCGAATTCACTTTTGTCCGGTCGGTTTCGACGCGACAATATCATCGGCCTTGACCCAGCCCGGCGTGCCGATCGGAAATCGAGTCTTGGCGCGCGCCGCAAGCTCGCGGGCGGTCTTGTTGTCGCCGCGAAACAGCGCTGCCTGCGCCGAGGCGAGGTCGGCCTGGGCGTAGTCGCCCTTGCGGCCATAGGCCATCGCCAGCTGGCTGTAGCCGAGCGGCGCCTCGGTTTCGCGGGCCAGCGCGCCGCGCAGGATGGCGATCGCCTCGTCGGTGGTCGCGGGACTGTTGGAGGCGACCAGCGCCTGACCGAGCAGCATGCCGATCAGCGGCGCGTTGCCGGACATCGCCAGCGCCTTGCGCAACGGGGCCACTGCCTCGGTCGGCCGGCCGCCTTCCAGCAGCGCCTGGCCGCGCAATTCGTAGAAGTAGGCGTTGTTGGGCTGCGCCTGGATCAGCGCATCGATCTGCGTCAGCGCCGAACGCAGGTCGCCGTGCAGATAGCTCGAGATCGCGCGGGCATAGCGGGCCGGCAACGTGTCGTTGGACAGCGGATAGCGGCGGCGCACGGTGTCCGGCTTCTCCATGAAGCCGGCCGTCTTGGCGCGCATCATCTCGTGACGCAGCAGCAACGCCGGATCGTCCTTCTTGTCCCAGTGCGGGCTCGATCTGGCGAGTTCCTCGAGCGCGCGGACGCGCTCGGCCGGCATCGGATGCGACTGCAGGTAGCGGTCGGCGCCGCGTGCCGCGAACAGGCTCTCGTCGCTGAACCGCTTGAAGGTGTCGGACATGCCCTTGGCGGACTGCCCGGTGGCGTTGAGGAACTTGACCCCGGCGCGGTCGGCGTTTTCCTCCTGCTGGCGCTGATAGGACAGCAGGTTGCGGCGGATCATCTCCTGCGGCGCGCTGAGCGCGGCCATGCCGACCTGGCTGCCGGCATTGTTGCCGCCGCCGCCCGCCACCATGGCGCCCACGCCGAGCAGCATCGCCACGATCATCTGGGTCTGCGCCTGCGCCAGCTGCTCGCGCAGTTTGACCAAGTGACCGCCGGCGAGATGGCCGGTCTCGTGCGCCAGCACGCCGATGATCTGGTTCGGCGTCTCCGACTGCATCAGCGCGCCGTAATTGACGAAGATGCGGCGGCCGTCGGCGACGAAGGCGTTGAAGCTGGGGTCATTGATGATGACGACCTGGATGTTCTGCTTTTCCATGCCGGCCGCGCGCAAGATCGGGCGCGTGTAATCGCGCAGCAGCTGTTCGATCTCGGTGTCGCGCAGCAGCCGCGGCCCCTTGTTCTCCTGTGCCGCGGCGGGCAGCGGCGCGACCGCGAGGGCGGCGGCCGTCAGCAGCGCGAGACATCGCGCGAGCGGCTTGCGAGCGGCGCTGCGGTTGGAGGAGAGCGGATTGGTCATTGGCCATCGTTGGATTGCGGGCTATGCCCTAGCATGCGGTGGAATGGGGCGACAGCGCGGCGCCTCTCGCCGGGACACAGGCGTGCGGGATAGCAGATTCGATGCAGGATTCGACGATGCAGGAGCGGGTGCAGGCGATGCTGACGGCGTCGCGGCGCAGCGACGTGCCGCCTTTCATGGTGATGGACGTGATGGCCGCGGCCGACCGGATCGAGGCCGCCGGCGGCCATGTGATTCACCTCGAGGTCGGGCAGCCGGCCGCGTCGGCGCCGCGCACCGCGATCGCGGCGGCACATGCGGCGCTGGAGCAGGGCCGCATCCATTACACTTCCGCGCTCGGGTTGCCGTCGCTGCGGGCCCGGATCGCACGGCACTACCGCGACGCGCATGGCTGCGCCGTCGATCCCGACAACATCATCGTCACCACCGGCTCGTCCGGCGCCTTCATCCTGGCTTTCCTGGCGATGTTCGAGCCGGGTGACCGCGTCGCCGTCACCGTTCCCGGCTATCCGCCGTATCGCCACATCCTGACGGCGCTCGGCTGCGAGCCGGTGCTGATCGAGACTCATGGCGAGACCCGTCACGCGCTGACCGGCGAGGCGCTGCTTGCCGCGCATCGCAAGACGCCACTGAAGGGCGTGCTGGTCGGTAGTCCGGCGAACCCGACCGGCACGATGATGACGCGGCAGGCGCTGACCGAGTTAATGGCGGCGGCCGACAGCGCAGGCATCCGCTTCATCTCGGACGAGATCTATCACGGCCTCGATTACGCGTTTCCCGCGGTTTCGGCGGCCGAGCTGTCGCCGAATGCGGTGGTGATCAATTCGTTCTCAAAATATTTCTGCATGACCGGCTGGCGGGTCGGCTGGATGGTGCTGCCGCCCTCGCTGGTGCGGCCGGTCGAACGTCTGCAGCAGAACATGGCGATCTCGGTGCCGACCCTGTCGCAGATCGCCGCCGAGGCGGCGTTCGACGGCCGCGACGAGATGGACGCGGTGAAGCGCGGCTATCAGGAAAACCGCCGCATCCTGATCGAGGGACTGCCGCAGGCCGGGCTGACCGACTTCCTGCCGGCCGACGGCGCTTTCTATCTCTACGCCGACGTCTCGAAATTCACCGACGACAGTTTCGACTTCACCAAGCGGATGCTGGCGGAGGCGCACGTCGCCGCGACCTCCGGGATCGACTTCGATCCGATCCACGGCCGATCGTTCGTGCGCTTCTCCTATGCGCGCTCGGCGCAGGACATGCACGAGGCGGTTGCACGCATCACGCGCTGGCTGGAGCAGGGCGGCCGGCATGGCTGATGCCTGCGTCGCGGCTGTTGCCCGAGAGGTCGCTTGGTCGTTATAGGCAGTGCACCATTTCTCTCGAGGAGAGCTGCCTTGCCGACCATGTCAAATGCCCCCGCCGCCGATCGTCCCCATCCCGCGCTGGCCGCCATGCTGTGGCCGCAGCGATCCGAGCGCGGTGCGGCTGCGTTGCGCGCGATCGTCCTGGTGGTCGCCGGCACCGCGCTGCTGACGCTGTCGGCCAAGACCAACCTGCCGCTGCCCTATGTGCCGATGACGTTGCAGACCCTGGTGGTGCTGATGATCGGCGCCGCCTACGGCGCGCGGCTCGGCGCCGCGACCATGCTGGCCTATCTGGCCGAGGGTGCAATGGGGCTGCCGGTGTTCGCCGGTCCGGTGGGGGGCCTTGCGCCGCTGACGGGACCGACCGCCGGCTATCTGTTCGGCTTTGTAGTCGCCGCCTTCGTCACCGGCTGGCTGGCCGAACGCGGCTGGGACCGCTCGGTGCCGCGCCTGTTCGTCGCCATGGCGATCGGCCACCTGGCGATCCTCGGCATGGGCTTCGGCTGGCTGGTGTTCGGCCTGAACCTCGGTGTCGAAAAGGCCTGGCTGGTCGGCCTCGCGCCGTTCATCGCCGCGTCGTTGCTGAAGAACGCGCTGGGCGCGGCGCTGATGCGCGCAATTCGCCATTTCGTCGATCGCAATCGGTAGATTTAGAAAAAATCCCTTATTATCAACAACTTGTGACTGCGTCAGCCTGTCGCAGTCGCGGCCTTGTGCGTATCTGAACCCGACGGCGGTTCAATCGGGCAGGGGACACAGGCGATGGCGGTGATTGCAACGACGGAGGCACCGGCCTCCGGCGCGAAGACCTGGTACAAAATTCTTTATGTTCAGGTGGTGATCGCCATCCTGCTGGGCGTGATCGTCGGCTCGGTCTTTCCCAACGTCGCCACCAATGAATGGATCAAGGCGCTCGGCGACGGCTTCATCAAGCTGATCAAGATGGTGATCGCGCCGATCATCTTCTGCACCGTGGTGTCCGGCATCGCGCACATCCAGGATGCCCGCAAGGTGGGACGGGTCGGCGTCAAGGCGCTGGTCTATTTCGAGGTGGTGTCGTCGTTCGCGCTGATCCTCGGCCTGCTGATCGGCAACCTGTTCCAGGTCGGCCACGGCCTCGCCGCCAGGCCGGACGCCGCGGCTGTCGCCACCTACGTCAAGCAGGCCGAGGCGCAGAAGTCGGTCGACTTCGTGCTCAACATCATTCCGGACAGCGTGGTCGGCGCGTTCGCGCGCGGCGACATCCTTCAGGTGCTGCTGTTCGCCATCCTGTTCGGCTTCGCGCTGATGGCGCTGGGCGAGCGCGGCCACCGGCTGCGCGACATCATCGACGACACCTCGCACGCGATCTTCGGCGTCATCGCCATCGTCATGAAGGCGGCGCCGATCGGCGCGTTCGGCGCGATGGCCTACACCATCGGCAAGTTCGGGCCGGCGGCGCTCGGCAATCTGATCGGTCTGATCGTGCTGTTCTACGCCACCGCGGCGCTGTTCGTCGTCGTGGTGCTGGGCGCGATCGCGCGCTATGTCGGCTTCAGCATCTTCAAGTTCATCGGCTACATCAAGGACGAGCTGTTGATCGTGCTCGGCACCAGCTCGTCGGAAAGCGCGCTGCCGCAACTGATGGCGAAGCTGGAGCGGCTTGGCTGCTCGAAATCGGTGGTCGGCCTCGTGGTGCCGACCGGCTACTCGTTCAACCTCGACGGCACCAACATCTACATGACGCTGGCGACGCTGTTCATCGCCCAGGCGCTCGGCGTCGAGCTGTCGTTCAGCCAGCAGGTCACCATCGTGCTGGTGGCGATGCTGACCTCGAAGGGCGCCAGCGGCGTCACCGGCGCGGGCTTCATCACGCTGGCGGCGACGCTAACGGTGGTCAACCCGGCGCTGGTGCCCGGCATGGCGATCGTGTTCTCGGTCGACAAGTTCATGAGCGAGGTGCGCGCACTCACCAACATCACCGGCAACGGCGTCGCCACCGTGTTCGTGTCGTGGTGGGAGGGCGAACTGGATCACAAGCGGATGCACGCCGCCCTGAACAAGACCTCCGATCCGTCGGACCTGAAGACGGCGGTGACGACCGGCTAACCGGATCGCGTTGCCAAACGGAAAGGGCCGCCCGATATCTGCCGGGCGGCCTCCATGCAGCGCGCGCTCAGGGGCGTGGCCCTTACGTTGAGGCACACCGTCAGAGTGCTGGACTGACCCAGGCCGTCGAGAGGGTGCCATTCGGATCGAGACCGATCCGCCAGTAGAGCATCTGGTGCTCGTGCTGAACGCCGAAGACGTCCACGCCGCCGTTGCCGACTCCGACAAAGCTGACGGATTGGACCGCGCCAGCTTCGCGCAGCTGCTCGAGCAGCAGAGGCAGTTGTTGCCGTGTCGCCTCGGCAAGAGGTGCAGCCATCTCCTGATAGTTCGGATCGCCCGCCCGGAGGCCCGCGATCAGATGGCGCAGCGCAGGCTCGCTTGCAGAGCTTGCCGACTGGCTCTTCAGTTTTCCGGCGACAGCATCCTCGATGCGTTGCGCGGCTGCAGCGTCGATGCGGTTCATCGGCACGTCGCTGCCGCCCTGATGCAGAACGAGAGAGCCCGCCACGCCCGATGCATCCGTCACGAAAGTGATCTGCGCATCGATACCAGCTTGGCGAAGAATTTGGTGTTGCTCTCGGCGAATAGCGGGACGCCATGTTGTCCGGTCAGCCGCGACATAAGCTGGTCGCCCTCACGGCTGATCGTCATGACGGCTTGTCCCGCAAATTCGTAGAACCCGACATAGCGATCGAGGATCGCGGCCTCCAGCCGAACTTGGGGGCGATCGGACGGGCCGGTCGCATCTTCATCCCGCCGCTCGGGATCGCCGCGGGACTGAATGGCGGCCGCCAGAACATTCCAGTTCTGGAAGCCAAGGATCTTGGCGATCAGTTCGAGGCTTTCGCTTTGGCTGATCGCCAGTCTGGGTTTGATGGCCTCACGCAGCGTCTGCGCCATGGCCTTGGCGTCGCGGAAGTCGCGCATGCTCGGGTCCTCTGTCGGGCGAACGTGAGAGGTCAGATGCTTGCGTTACTGAACCGTTCGCCGTGGCAAAGGATGCACGGGACGCCTTGATACATTCACCATACCCGTGAGGGCGCAAGCGGCAGGTTGTATCGACCTTTGCGAAAGTCTGACGCGCAGCGAGTCGGCTGTCAATCTGCGAGGCGATAGCGGGCAGGCGTGGAACCCGTGCGACGAAAGCCCGATCGTCGTCGCTGCTGCGCAAGAAAAAAGCCGCCCGGGTTTCGGGCGGCTTTTCCGTGAGTTCTTTGCGATCAGCCTATTCGCCGTTGCCGAGTACGCGGGACCACCAGCCGGCCTTGCGCGGCGCGGTGTCGGTCGCGGCCTGTGCGGTCGACTCGGCCACTGACGGGCTGGACGGCTGTGCGGCGACCGGCTGCGGGGCCACGGGGGCCGGGGCGGGCTGCGGCTGCGACGGGGCTGCGGAGGAGGCGAAGCTGACCTTCTCGCGCACCGTCGAGCGGCGGCGGGCCGCGGCCTTGTCGTCCTCGGGCGACGGCGGAGCCGGCTGCGCCGCGACAGGCGCGGGCTGCGGCTCTGCCGGCTTGAACACCGGGACGGCGTCATGCCGGGTCTGCTCGGCCTCAAACGGCTGATCAGGTTCGGCCTGTCCGGTGATGGCCTGTGCCACCGCCTCATCATGCGGACGCAGCGAGGTGCCCTCATGCGACGTCGGCGCGCCTTCCAGATCGGCCACGGCGTCGCCGACGTCGGACTCCGGCGCCGGATGGAAGTCGTCCGACGTTGCGCCGGGCAGGGCATCGTCGGGACCGCCGCGCCGGCGGCGTCCGCCACGGCGACCGCGGCGGCGGGGGCGCCGTTCGCCGTCGGCCGGCTGCTCGCCACCGCGGGCCTCGGCCGGCTGATCCTCGGACTCCTCGTCGTCGGTTTCGCTGTCGTCGCCGACGCTGTCGCCGGCCAGTGCGGGCGAATCGATAGTGTCGTGTTCGGGAGCCGGGCCGCCCTCGCGGGCCTCGCCGGAGCGGCCGCGGCGCCGGCGGCGCCGCTTGCGCTTGCGGCCGTCGGCATCGGTGTCGCCGTCGCTGCCTTCGGCTGCGGTCTGGTCGTCGACCAGGCCGAGCGTTTCCTCGGTCTCGATCTCGGCGTCGAGCTCGAACGACTCCTCGTCGTCATAGGGCTCGTCGACATGGACCGGGAACGCCGCGACCTGCGCCGCGAGAACCGCCTTGGCGGCTTCCAGGGTGTGGACCTGTTCGCCGCGGTCGATCACGAAGGACTGCTGGCCGGTGACGTTCGGGTCGGCGATCACCGCGAGCGAGACCTTGAAGCTGCTTTCCAGATCGCGCAGATGGCCGCGCTTGTGGTTCAGCACATAAAGCGCGACGTCGGTGCGGGTGCGTACGATCAAGTTGTGCGTGGCGCCCTTCATCAGGATCTCTTCGAGACCGCGCACCAACTGCAGCGCGACCGAGGAGACCGAGCGGACGTGGCCGGAGCCGCCGCAATGCGGGCAGACCTCGGTGGAGCTTTCCAGCACGCTGGCGCGGATGCGCTGGCGCGACATTTCCAAAAGACCGAAATGCGAGATGCGGCCGACCTGGATGCGGGCGCGGTCCTGCCGCAGGCAATCGCTGAGCTTGCGCTCGACCGCGCGGTTATTGCGCTTCTCCTCCATGTCGATGAAGTCGATCACGATCAGGCCGGCGAGATCGCGCAGCCGCAGCTGCCGCGCGACTTCCTCGGCCGCCTCGATATTGGTCTTGAGCGCGGTGTCTTCGATATGGTGCTCGCGGGTCGAGCGGCCGGAATTGACGTCGATCGAGACCAGCGCCTCGGTCTGGTTGATGACGATGTAGCCGCCGGAGCGCAGTTGCACGGTGGGCGAGAACATCGCGTCGAGCTGGCTTTCGACTCCCATCCGCGAGAACAGCGGCTGGCCGTCGCGATACGGCTTCACCGCCCGGACGTTGGTCGGCATCAGCATCTGCATGAAGTCGCGGGCCTCCTGGTAGCCGGCTTCGCCGGCGACCTGGATCTCGTCGATTTCCTTGTTGTAGAGGTCGCGCAGCGAGCGCTTGATCAGCGAGCCTTCCTCGTAGACGAGGGTGGGGGCCTGCGACTTCAGCGTCATGTCGCGGACGGTTTCCCACATCCGGATCAGATATTCGAAGTCGCGCTTGATTTCCGGCTTGGTGCGGGACGCGCCTGCGGTGCGCAGGATGATCCCCATGCCTTCCGGCACGTCGAGGTCGGATACCACTTCCTTGAGGCGGGAGCGATCCTGCGCCGAGGTGATCTTGCGCGAGATGCCGCCGCCGCGCGCGGTGTTCGGCATCAGCACGGCGTAGCGGCCGGCCAGCGACAGGTAAGTCGTCAGCGCCGCGCCCTTGTTGCCGCGCTCTTCCTTGACGACCTGCACCAGCATCACCTGGCGGCGCTTGATGACTTCCTGGATCTTGTACTGGCGCCGCGGACGGAAGGCGCGCTCCGGCACTTCCTCGAGCACATCGTCGCCGCCGACGGATTCGACCAGCTCTTCCTCGGCGTCGTCGTCCTCGTCTTCGTCGTCTTCCTCGTCGGCATGGTCGCCATGCGCTTCGGACTCGTGGGCTTCGGCCTCGTGCGGCGCGTGCTCATGGTCGTGCGGATGGTCATGGTCGTGGTCGTGCGAATGGTCGTCGTGATCATGGGCTTCGGCCACGGGGGCCGCCGCCACCGGGTCCAGTCCGGCCTGGCTCGCGTCGGGCACGTCCGAGGCGGTCGGGGCAGGGGTGGCGGGCTCATCGGCACCGGCGCTTTGCGGCGCGTCGTGCTGCTCGGCGGCAGCCGGCTCGGCCGCGGGCGTGCCGTCCGGCTGATGATCGCCGACCGCCGACGCCGACGTCTCGGTCTGCTCCGGCTGCGGCTGGGTCTCGTGCGAGTCGCCTTCGTGCGAATGGGTCTCGTCGGAGCGGTTGACCGGCGCTTCGGCGGTGACGGAGACGGCGTCGTCGCCGTGACGCTCCTGCGGCTCGGCGAATTCGGTCGGCGCGGCGTCGATCACCTCGCTCTGCACCCGCTCGCCATTGCCGCGGCGGCGCGAATTGCGGTGGCGCGGACGCTTGCCGCGGCTGGAGCGGTTCTCGCTCTCCTCCTCGGCTTCGCGGTGGGCGCGCTCGTCGGCTTCGATCAGCGCCTGACGGTCGGCCACCGGGATCTGATAGTAATCGGGGTGAATTTCGCTGAAGGCGAGGAAGCCGTGGCGGTTGCCGCCATACTCGATGAAGGCCGCCTGCAGCGAGGGTTCTACGCGGGTGACCTTGGCGAGGTAGATGTTGCCGCGCAGCTGCTTGCGCTGGGCGGTCTCGAAATCAAATTCCTCGACGCGATTGCCGCGGACCACGACCACCCGGGTCTCTTCCGGATGGGTGGCATCGATCAACATTTTGTTGGGCATTGGGGTGCTCTTGACGGCGGAGGACGCGCATGGCGGCGCGCGCATTCAGCGCGGCCGGATGGCGCGAGGGTCCACCTGATTCGGGGGTGAGGGGAAGGCCGAAACGCAACCCGGGGCGCCCCGCCGCCGAACCCGGGACAGTGCGGCGCGCGAAGCTTTCGCTTCGCGTTGGCGCGGCCCTTGTATGGGGTTCGGTCGGCAATACAGTCTGGCGCATCGAGCGTCGGCCCGTCTGAACAGCTTGGCGGCGAGGTGCCGCTTGTTTCTTCGCTGACGGACCAGCAGGGCGCCTGAAGCGCTCGCCGGCAATTGGATCGGCCCTGAGGCCAGCAAGTTTGGTCATGCGGTGCGCAAGACCGGCCCTGGAGAATGTCCTGGACCGACGCCGCCCGTGCTTGAAACCGCATCTCCGGCGAAGGCCGCGCACTGCGCTGGCCCTCGAGAGGGCGGAAAAACGCTGGAGCTTCTTGCCAGGAAGCATCCGGCGCTGCACCGGGAGGCTGAACGCGACACAACCGGGAGTTATACCGTCAGCGCATAAGACATACGTGGATTGGTCCCCGCTTGCAAGGGAAGCGTCACGTCGGTGCAACACTGGGGGTTAATCATTCGTCCGGTTTAAGGTTCGGTTAACCACGCAGTTCTAATGCGGTAATATGGACTTATCGAAGGGGGCTGGGAATCTGTGAGAAGGCGCGCGCGCCAGCTTGGGGGGATTCGCGCAGCGCTGCTCTGCGCTGCCGTCCTGCTGTGCCCGACGGCGCCCGGCCGCGCGACGGAGGCTCCCGCGCCCGCCGCCACGCCCGCGGCGTTCCCGGTCGCCTCCGATGTCCGGGTCGCCGGCGACGACAAGCAGACCCGCTTCATCCTCGATCTCGACCAGAGCTTCCCGCTGCGCGCCTTTGCGCTCGCCGACCCCTACCGCGTGGTGATCGACCTGCCGCAGGTCGATTTCCGGCTTCCCGCGGGGGTGGGGGGCAGCGGACGGGGGCTGGTGAAGGCGTTCCGCTACGGACTGGTGATGCCGGGCGGCTCGCGGATCGTGCTCGATCTGGCCGGTCCGGCCCGGATCGAGAAGGCGTTCGTGCTGGAGGCGGCCAACGGCCAGCCGCCGCGGATGGTGATCGAGCTCGAATCCATCGACCGCGCGGCTTTCGTGCAGGCGCTCAAGGCCGGCAGCAGTTCCGACCCGCGGCCCGCCGCGGTCGAGGTGACCGCCAGTGTGGTGCCCGACGCTCCGCCGGCGGCGCCGGTCGATCCGCGGCCGGTGATCGTGCTGGACCCCGGCCACGGCGGGATCGACAACGGAACCCAGGCGGCGACCGGCGTGTCGGAAAAGAGCATCGTGCTGGATTTCGCGCTGGCGCTGCGCGACCGCATCGAGAAGGGCGGCAAGTACCGTCCGGTGCTGACCCGCAGCGACGACACCTTCATCGCGCTGGCCGACCGGGTGAAGTTCGCCCGCACCCATTCGGCCGCGCTGTTCGTGTCGATCCATGCCGACGCGTTGCCGCGCGGCGAGGGCGATGCGCAGGGCGCCACGATTTATACGCTGTCCGACCGCGCGTCCGATTCGGAGGCGCAGCGACTGGCCGATACCGAGAACAAGGCGGACGCCATCGGCGGCGTCAACCTGACCGAGGAACCGACCGAGGTGGCCGACATCCTGATCGACCTCGTGCAGCGCGAGACCCGGACGTTTTCGAACCGCTTCGCAAGGCAGTTGATCCGCGAGATGAAGCCGACGGTGCGGATGCACAAGAACCCGCTGAAATCGGCCGGCTTCCGTGTGCTGAAGGCGCCCGACGTGCCGTCCGTGCTGATCGAACTGGGCTATGTCTCGAACAAGAGCGATCTCGAGCACCTGGTGTCGGATGCTTGGCGATCGCGGACCGTCGGAGCGGTGGCCCAGGCGATCGATACGTTTTTCGCCAAGCGCGTCGTATCGGTCGGCGCATCGAACTGAGCGGTACCGGGAAGCCTCAGTTTGGCCACAGCGGCCGACATATAAAAAGTCGGCTGGCGTTTCGAAAATCGGCCAAAACCGCGTGCGTTCATGCTATGTCGGCTCGCCTGAAACGGCGACCCGGGTCTTGCGTGAGTCGGCGTATGAGATGAACGGAGCCGCCCGGCCGCAATGGCCGCCCGGTGCGCCCCAAGGATTGAAACGGACATCGTCGAATGCGCTTGCTGCTGCGGTTTATGGGCTTTCTGTTTGCGGCCGGGACCATCGTGTTTCTGGTCGGCGTCGCCGCCGCCGCCGGGCTGATCTGGCACTACTCCAAGGACCTGCCGGACTATTCGCAGCTGCAGGACTACGAGCCTCCGGTCATGACCCGCGTGCATGCCGCGGACGGCGCGCTGCTCGGCGAATACTCGAAGGAGCGCCGGCTCTATATGCCGATCCAGGCGGTGCCGAAGCTGGTGATCAACGCCTTCCTCGCGGCCGAGGACAAGAATTTCTACGAGCACGGCGGCATCGACTACATGGGCATGGGCCGCGCCGCGATGCTCTATGCGCAGAACTTCGGCTCCAACCGCCGGCCGCAGGGCGCCTCGACCATCACCCAGCAGGTCGCGAAGAACTTCCTGCTGACCAACGAGGTGTCGTTCACCCGCAAGATCCGCGAGGCCCTGCTGGCGATGCGGCTGGAGCGGGCCTATTCCAAGGACAAGATCCTCGAGCTCTATCTCAACGAAATCTATCTCGGGCTCGGCGCCTACGGCATCGCCGCCGCGTCGCTGGTGTATTTCGACAAGTCGGTCAACGAGCTCACGGTCGCAGATGCGGCCTATCTGGCGGCGCTGCCGAAGGCGCCGGCGGCGCTGCATCCGATCCGCAACCGCGACCGCGCGCTGGAGCGCCGCAACTACGTGGTCGACCGGCTGCTGGAGAATGGCTGGATCAAGTCCGCCGACGCCGAAGTCGCCAAGAAGGATCCGATGACGGTGACCAGCCGCAGCAACGCGGCGCACATCTTCGCCGGTGAATATTTCGCCGAGGAAGTCCGCCGCGACGTGTTCGAGCGCTACGGCGAGAAGAAGCTTTACGAGGGCGGGCTGTCGGTCCGCACGACGCTCGATCCCAAGCTGCAGGTGGTGGCGCGCAAGACGCTCACTGCGGGACTGGTCAATTACGACGAGGCGCAGGGCTGGCGCGGCGCGCCCAACAAGCTCGACATCAGCGGCGACTGGGGCGTCAAGCTCGCCGAGGTCAAGGCGCTGGGCGATATCTCGCCCTGGAAGATGGCGGTGGTGCTGGAAACGAGCGACCAGTCGGCGCGGATCGGCTTCCAGCCGGGCCGCGAACTCGGCGGCGCGGTGCTGAAGGATCGCCAGATCGGCCTGATCCCGCTTGACGGCGTTCGATGGGCGAAGGCCGCCGCCGGCCCGACCCGCGGCAAGACGCCGACCGCGGTGTCCCAGGTGTTGTCGCCCGGCGACATCATCTATGTCGATCCGCTGCTGGCCAAGGACGGCAACGTGATCGAAGGCCAGTTCCGGCTTCGGCAATTGCCCGAAGTCTCCGGCGCGCTGGTGGCAATGGATCCGTGGACCGGCCGGGTGGTGGCGATGGTCGGCGGCTTCTCGTTCGACCAGAGCCAGTTCAACCGCGCCACCCAGGCCTACCGGCAGCCCGGCTCGTCGTTCAAGCCGCTGGTCTACTCGGCGGCGATGGACAACGGCTACACGCCGTCCACCGTGGTGGTCGACGCGCCGATCGAGATCGATCAGGGCTCGGGCTCGGTGTGGCGTCCGGAGAACTATTCGACCGGCAAGTATTACGGCCCGACGACGATGCGCGTGGCGTTGCAGCGCTCGCTCAACACCGTGACGGTGCGGCTGGCGCAGGACGTCGGCATGCCGCTGATCGGCGAATACGCCAAGCGGTTCGGCGTCTATGACGATCTGCCCAACTACCTGTCCTTCGCGCTCGGCGCCGGCGAGACCACGGTGATGCGGATGGTGACGGCTTACTCGATGTTCGCCAATGGCGGCCGGCGGGTGAAGTCGACCCTGATCGACCGCATCCAGGACCGCTACGGCAAGACCATCTTCAAGCACGACGCCCGCGAATGCCGCGGCTGCGACGCGCCGAACGGCTGGAAGAACCAGCCCGAGCCGCAACTGATCGACCGCCGCGAGCAGGTGCTCGATCCGATGACGGCGTATCAGATCACCTCGATGATGGAGGGCGTGGTGCAGGGCGGGACCGCCACCGTGATGCGCGAGGTCGGCAAGCCGATCGCGGGCAAGACCGGCACCACCAACGATTCGAAGGACGTCTGGTTCATCGGCTTCTCGCCCGATCTCGTGGTCGGTATCTATGTCGGCTTCGACAAGCCGCGGAATCTCGGCTCCAAGGCCACCGGTGGCGGCCTCGCGGCGCCGATCGCCAAGGACTTCATGAAGGTCGCATTGGCCGACAAGCCGGCGGTGCCGTTCCGCGTGCCGGCCGGCATCAAGTTGATCAGGGTCGACGCCAAGACCGGCATGCGCGCCGGCCCGGGCGACGGCGGCCGCACCATCCTCGAGGCGTTCAAGCCGGGCACCGCACCGCCGGACAATTACGCGGTGATCGGCGTCGCCGACGCCGACGGCCGCGCGCTCACCGTGTCGCCCGACGCCGACCGCAGCATTTTGCGCTCGGGTACTGGGGGGCTGTATTAGCGCCACATCGTTCGTCATTCCGGGGCATGAGCCGCGAAGCGGCGACATGAACCCGGAATATCGCCGGGTGCACTGCGCCGCAAGATTCCGGGTTCGTGCGCCTTCGGCTTACGCCCCGGAATGACAACTTACGGCGATTGCGCTTTGCCGCGGTCGCCGCTACATCCCCGATCGAGTTTTGCCCGCGGCCGTGCCGCAGATTCGAGTTTCCATGCGCGCTGAAATCGAACGCCTCGTTGAAGAGATCAAGCAGTCAGTCGGGCTGCTGAGGAGGCATCTTTGACGTCGATGCCTCGACTGCGCGCCTTGCGGAGCTGAACAAGCTCGCCGAAGATCCCAATCTCTGGAACGACCCCCAGCAAGCCCAGAAGCTGATGCAGGAGCGCACCTCGCTGGAGGATTCGCTGACCGGCATCGGTCGGGTCGAACGCGACCTGCAGGACAATGTCGACATGATCGAACTCGGCGAAGCCGAGAACGATGACGGCGTGGTGCAGGAGGCCGAGGCTGCGCTGAAGGCGCTCAAGAAGGAAGTCGCGCGCCGCGAACTGGAAGCGCTGCTGGCCGGCGAGGCCGACCGCTTCGATTCCTACCTCGAGGTCCATGCCGGCGCCGGCGGCACCGAGAGCCAGGACTGGGCTTCGATGCTGCTGCGGATGTACACCCGCTGGGCCGAGAAGCACGGCTTCAAGGTCGAGTATCTTGAAGAGACCGAGGGCGAGGAGGCCGGCATCAAGTCGGCCACTATCCAGATCTCGGGCCACAACGCCTATGGCTGGCTGAAGACCGAGGCCGGCGTGCATCGCCTGGTGCGGATCTCGCCCTACGATTCCAATGCGCGGCGGCACACCTCGTTTTCCAGCGTGGCGATTTTTCCGGTGGTCGACAATTCGATCAAGATCGACATTGCCGAGAGCGACGTGCGCGTCGACACCATGCGCTCCGGCGGCGCCGGCGGCCAGCACGTCAACAAGACCGAGTCCGCGGTGCGGCTGACCCATATCCCGACCGGCGTCGCGGTGGTCTGCCAGGCCGGCCGCTCGCAGCACAAGAACAAGGCGCAGGCCTGGGACATGCTGCGCGCGCGGCTCTATGAAATCGAGCTGAAAAAGCGCGAGGAGCAGGCCGCCGCCGACCAGGCCGCCAAGACCGACATCGGCTGGGGCCACCAGATCCGCAGCTACGTGCTGCAACCCTACCAGATGGTGAAAGACCTGCGCACCGGCGTGCAGACCTCCGACACCTCCGGCGTGCTCGACGGCGACCTCGACGAGTTCATGGCCGCGACCCTGGCGCAACGCGCGTTCGGAACGACGCCGGGCGCGGTGGAGGATGTGGATTAGCGGCCGATCGGGACGTCACGTTTCGCGCCGCTAACTCCGTGCCGGAATGCGCGCGATCGCCTTGATCTCGAAATCGAATCCCGCGAGCCAGTTCACGCCGATGGCGGTCCAGGCGGGATAGGGCGGGGCGCCGAAGGCGCGGTTCTTGGCGGCGAGCACCGTGTCGAACTGCTCTTCGGGACGCGTGTGGAATGAGGTGACGTCGACGATGTCATCGAAGCTGCAGCCTGCCGCCGCCAGGGTTGCCTGCAAATTGTCGAACGCCAGCTGAACCTGTTTCGCGAAGTCCGGCTCCGGGCTTCCGTCGGGTCGGCTGCCGACCTGTCCGGACACGAACAGCAGATCGCCCGAACGGATCGCCGCCGAGTAGCGATGCTCTTCGTAGAGCGCGTGTCGTCCGGCTGGAAATACGGGATCGCGAACTGGCATGCTGCCTCCATCATGAGCGACTTGATGGTCGTGCAGCTAAGCGCGTGATCGCGTCTCTACAAGACGGGTCCTAACCCGCCCCCAGCCGCACCCCCGCGCGCAGGAACTTCTGCGGGTCGACCGGGTCGCCGTCGATGCGGGTTTCGTAGTGCAGATGCGGGCCGGTCGAGCGGCCGGTCGAGCCGACGGCGCCGATCACCTGGCCGATCTTGATGCTGTCGCCGACCTTGACGTTGATCTCCGACAGATGGCCGTAGCGGGTCGACAGTCCGTTGCCATGGTCGATCTCGATCATGCGGCCGTAGCCGCCCTGCCAGCCGGCGGCGACCACCTTGCCGATCGCGGTGGCGCGGACCGGGTCGCCGGTCGGGGCGCGGAAATCGAGGCCGGTATGCATCGCCGGGCGGCCGAGAAACGGATCGCTGCGGACGCCGAAGCCCGAGGTGAATTCGACCGCGCCGACCACCGGCTTGCGGTAGGGCACCAGCGCCAGCGTGCGGTTGAGCCGCTCGACCTGGGCGCGGGAAATGTTGATGCGATAGAGCTGGCGTTCGAAGGCGCCGGCGTCGGCCTTCGGCTTCACCGGCACGAACGGGCCGCCCATGCCGCGCGGCGCGACCGCGGCGGCTTCCATACTGGCGGCGTTGAGGCCGAGGTCGCTGAGCACGCCGCGCATCCGGCGGGCGCGCGACTCATAGCTCTCTTCGACGGAGCTCAGCGCGGCGATCTGGCGGGTCTCGATCTGGTCGAGCGACGATTGCAGGCGGACGATGACGTTGTCGACGCCCTGGATCTTGGCGAACTGGTTCGGCTGCGGGGCTGCGATCGCCGGCGACCGCGATTCCAGCCGCGCCTCGCGATCGGGCGGCGCGACGAAGATCACCGTGTCGTTGATCGGCGACGGCTTCGGCATGCCGGAGGCGGCGGCTTCGGCGGCGGGCGCGCCGCGCGTCGGCTTGATGCTGCCTGTCACGGCGATGTCGGGCAGGGTGCTGAGCGCGCTGGCGCGGGATTCCAGCATGGTCTGGCGCCGCATCACCTGGTCGAGCTTCTGGTCGAACTGCTCCTGGTCGAGCATCTGGCGCGAGGTGGTGCGGTCGACCTTGGCGCGCAGTTCGGCGATGCGGTCCTCATAGGCGTATTGCATCTCGGCCTGGCGGGCGATCAGCCGGGTCAGCACGTCGTCGCGGAACGCGAAATAGGTGGCGGTGGCGGCGGACCAGGCGCCCAGCGCGACGACGGTGCCGACCACGATCCAGAACACGACTGGACCGATCCGCACCTGCTTGCCGGCATGTGCGATGGTGTAGCTGCTCTGCTCGGCCTGCGACCGGGATTGCGACACCGGCCGCCGCGCCTGGCTGCGGCTGTAGTCATTGGCATGGGCGTGAGCATGGTGCGGGGCATACTCGGAAAACTGGCCAGAACGCTGCGACATCGGCACTCCCGCGCCGGCTGGAGACAGTTCCATCGGCTCAATTCACGGGCGATTTGACCCCTTCATGGTTAATTTTTGCCGAACGGGTTGCAGCTAATTGGACGCGTCTTAGAGCGACTGCACGAAGGCGAGCACCTCGTCGGCATGGCCGTCGACCTTCACCGCCGGCCAGATCCTGGCGACCCGGCCGTCCTTGCCGATCACCACCGTGCTGCGCAGCACGCCCTGGAAGGTGCGGCCATACATCGATTTCTCGCCCCATGCGCCATAGGCTTCGAGCATCGCATGAGCTTCGTCCGAGATCAGAGGCGTTTGCAGCATGTGCTTGTCGCGAAAAGCCTCTTGCGCCTTGAGGGAATCCGCGGATACGCCCAGCACGCTGGCGCCGGCGGCTTCGAAGTCGGGGGCGAGGCGGCTGAAGTCGATCGCCTCGCGGGTGCAGCCCGGCGTGTCGGCGCGCGGATAGAAATAGATCACCAGCGTGCGGCCGGCGAAGTCGGACAGCGCGACCTCGGCGCCGCCGTCGCGCGGCAGCCGAAAGCCGGGCGCCTTGTCGCCGGCGTTCAAGCCGGTCGACCGGGCCGGCGCAGATTTGGTCGCGCCGGCCGCTGCCGGCTTCGCTGCAGGCGTTTTTGGGAGAGATTTTGCTTCAGGCCGGGCCTCGCGAGTCCGGGTGTCGGCCGGCTCGGGCGGCGCCGCGCGCAACGTCAGCGTCTTGCCGGCGAGTTTGCGCGCGTCTGGAGCGGACGCCTTGGCGGGCGCTTTCACGGATTTCTTCGCCGGCGCCTTCGCGGCGGTCTTCGTCGCCGCCTTGGTCACTCGCTTGGTCACCGGCTTGGCGGCGGCTTTCGCCGGCTTCTTTGCCGATGCCTTGGGCGTAGCCGTCGCCGACCGGGCGCCGGACTTCGCCGCGCCGGCTTTTGCCGCGACCCTGGTTTTGGCGGCGGGCTTGGTAGGGGCCGTGGCTTTTGAGGATTTCTTGCGCGTTTGCTTGGACATACGCCTTCCTTTCGTCGCTTTCGGAGGGTCTTTAATTGCTGGATGCGGATGCTGCGGCGGTGTTTGCCTACGCTGGGCAAGTCCATCGGCCTCGGAGTATGGTTACAGGGGATTCGGCCGACCAACCATCCCCGCCATTGAACGTGCCTGTCGGTCCGGATGATCGTTACAGTTTCACTTGAGGATTGGCAGCGATGCCGCCATCCAGGGAGTCCATGCGCATCGGCGCACCGACGTCCGGCGGCGAAGCCTACAGTTCACGCCAACACCGAGAGGCAATGGCCCGCAACCCGCCGCCCCACGCTCCGGATTCGCGTTCCGATCACCCGCCTTCGCAATGGGACGATTCCGACTGGGATCAGGACCATGACGCAGCGTGTCGGGATCGGGCGCAGCGTCTGTTGGGCCGATCGGGTTCGACGTTTCACCGGGCCAGCGACGGTCTGCGTGGCGCGGGGCGCTGGTTTGCCGGGGACCGCTGGGTGAAGCGGATCGGCATCGCGGTGGCGGCCGTCGTGGTCATCTTCGCGGTGTGTTTCGGCGGGCTCTGGCTGCGGCTCGGCGCCGGGCCGATCAATGTCGACATGGCGACGCCATGGCTGGTCGCGGCGATCGAGGAGAACATCGGCTCAGGCAACACCGTGGAGATCGGCGGCACCCAGATCGAGCGGGCTGGCCGGATCCGCGTCGCGGTGAGAATTCGCGACATCGTGGTGCGCGACCGCGAGCAGGCGGTCGTCGCAAGCGCGCCGAAGGCGGAAGTGCGGCTGTCCGGCCGTGCGCTGCTGATGGGGCAGTTGCGCGCCGAAAGCCTCAATCTGGTCGACGTCGAACTGGCAATCCGGATCACGCCCGATGGCCAGGTGACCGTGTCGACCGGCGACAACGCCCGTCCACTCGCGACCGGCGTGGCGTCGAACCGGCGGCCGTCCGCGTCTCGGGCGGCCGATGGACAGGTCGCGGTGCAGCCGGTCGCACCGACCCAAACGCCAACCGCGGATGCACCCTCGACCGCAACTCCGGCAGCCCCCGCATCGTCCACCAGCGGCCTGCTGGCCGGGCTCGACTGGCTCGACAGTCTGAGCCTCACCGGACTGGACGGTCAGAACCTCAACGAGATCGGCCTGAAGAACGGCAGCCTCGTGGTCGACGACCAGCAGCGCGGCAATCGCTGGAATTTCGAGAACATCTCGCTGAGCCTGCGCAAGCCGGCCAGCGGCGGCGTTTCGCTCCGCGTCGGGTCGGACGGTAGCGAACCCTGGTCGTTGCGGGTGCAGGTCGGCGCGCCGACCAATGGCGTCCGCTCGGTCGAGGTCCATGCCGACCGGGTGTCGACCCGCAAGATCCTGCTGGCGCTGCGCCTGAAGGACCTGACCTACAGCGCCGACATTCCGCTCAGCGGCGACCTCAAGGGCGAGATTGGCCGCGATGGCCTGCCGACCTATTTCCGCGGCAAGGTGACGGCCGGCGCTGGCCTCGTCATCGACAGCGATACCCCGGACTATCCGATGGCGATCGACCAGGCCGAGGTCAGCGTCGAATGGGATTCGGGGCGGCGCGTGCTGGTGGCGCCGTTCAAGGTGATATCGGGCGCCAATCGCGTGACCCTGCTGGCGCATCTCGAACCGCCGAACGGCAACACGCCGGACTGGCGCCTCGGTTTCAGCGGCGGCACCATCGTGCTGCCCGGTGTCGAGGGCGAACAGCCGCTGATCTTCAACCGCATTGCCATCGCGCTTCGGATCGATCCGGAGAAGCGGCGCGTGGTGATGACGCAGGCCGACATCAGCAATGGCGAGATCAGCGTCGCCGGCACCGGCGGCGTGGACTATGCCGGCGAGCCGCGGCTGACGCTGGGGTTCTCCGGCACACCGATGTCGGCGTCGGCACTGAAGCGGATGTGGCCGATCCTGATCGTGCCCGAAGTCCGCGAATGGGTGATCGAGCGGATCGAGAAGGGCACCGTTCAGCGCATCGACATCGCGGTCAATTCGCCGACCAAGAACCTTACGCGTCGCGGGCCGCCGATCCCCGATGAGGGGCTGTCGGTCAACATCTCCGCGAGCAATGTGGTGCTGCGGCCGGTCGACGACCTGCCGCTGATCCGCGAGGCCGATCTGAAGGCGCGCGTCACCGGCCGGACCGCCACCGTGACGATCGGGCAGGGCACCGTCGAAACCGCGACCGGCCGCAAGCTGGCGTTGTCCGACATCGTCTTCGAAGTCCCCGACATGGTGCCGAAGCCCTCGCCGGCGCGGATCAAGCTCCGCGTCGACGGCCAGGTTCCGGCGGTCGCCGAGATCCTCGCCTCCGATCGGCTCAGCGAATTCAGCGGCGCGCCGATCGATCCGAACAGCAGCAAGGGCAACGTCACCGCGGCGATCACGATGGGCCTGCCCATCAAGGGCGAACTCACCAAGGCCGATACGGTCTATTCGATCAATGCCGATCTGACCGGCTTTGCCGCCGACAAGCTGGTGATGAACCAGAAGCTCGAGGCCAACGCCATCAAGGTGGTGGCCAACAATCAGGGCTATCAGGTCAAGGGAGACGTCAAGATCGGCGGGCAGGCCGCCTCGCTCGATTACCGCAAGCCGAACGATGGCGATGCCGACATCCGGCTGAACGCGACGCTCGACGACCAGAGCCGCGCCAGGCTCGGCTTCGATCTCGGCAGCGCCGTCACCGGCGCGGTGCCGATCAAGCTGATCGGCAAGATCGGCGGCGCGGATCGCGAGAGCCGGGTCGGGATCGACGCCGATCTCACTGCGCTCAAGCTCGACAACATCCTGCCGGGCTGGGTCAAGTTGCCGGGCAAGTCCAGCCGCGCCGTGTTCAACGTGGTGCAGAAACCGCAATCGACCCGCTTCGAGGACATCGTGATCGATGGCGGCGGCGTGTCGATCAAGGGATCGCTCGAAATCGACCAGAACGGCGACCTGCTCAACGCCAATTTCCCGACCTACTCGCCCGGCGACGGCGACAAGACCTCGCTGCGCGCCGAACGCGGCAGCGACGGCGTCATCAAGGTGGTGATGCGCGGCGACGTGTTCGACGGCCGCGGCTTCATCAAGTCGGCGATGTCCGGCAAGGAGGCTGACTCCAAGAGCAAGACCAAGCCGATCGATCTCGACGTCGACCTCAAGCTCGGAGCGATCGTCGGCTATGCCGGCGAGTCGGTGCGCGGCGTCGATGTCAAACTTGCCCGCCGCAACGGTGCCTTCCGCACCCTCTTGGTGAGCGGCAAGCTCGGCCGCGACACGCCGCTGACCGCCGAATTGCGCAGCCGCAACCAGAGCCGCGAACTGATCTATCTCGAAACCAACGACGCCGGCGCGTTCTTCCGCTTCACCGACACCTATTCGAAAATGTTCGGCGGCCAGCTCGCGATGGCGATGGATCCGCCGACCGCGGATACGCGCGAGAAAGAGGGACTGATCAACGTCCGCGATTTCACCATCCGCGGCGAGGCGGCGCTGGAACGCGTGGTGGCCGGCCAGGCCAATACGCAGAGCGGGTTGGCGTTCTCGCGGCTGCGTGCCGAGTTCACCCGGCAGAACGGCCAGCTCTCGATCCGCGAAGGCGTGGTCAAGGGGCCGCTGATCGGCGCCACCATCGAGGGCAACATCGACTATCCGGCCAATCAGGTGCGGATGAGCGGCACCTTCGTGCCGATGTACGGGCTGAACAACATGTTCGGCCAGATCCCGATCGTCGGCCTGTTTCTCGGCGGCGGCAGCAATGAGGGCCTGATCGGCGTCACCTATGAGGTGGTCGGCACGCCCGGCCAGCCGGTGCTGCGGGTCAATCCGATCTCGGCAATGGCGCCGGGCGTGCTGCGCAAGATCTTCGAGTTCGGGACCGGCCGGCAGAACAATGGCCAGGATTTCACGGTGCCGAACAACAACTGATCGCCCGTTTCAGTGCCGGCAGGCCAGCGCGGGCACGACGAGGAACGGGATCATGCCGAGCACGACGCTGACCAGCGCGAATGCCATCACGAGATCGTAGCTGCCGCTGATGTCGTGGATCAGCCCGCCGCACCACGAGCCGAATGCAGCACCAAGTCCGCTGCCGATCGTGATGGTGCCGTAGATCGTGCCGACCCGCTCGCCGCGGAAGATCCGCATCGCGGTGGCGCTGAGCAACGGGCCACGCGAGCCGATCATGCTGCCGAAGCAGATCACGAAGCCGCCGAGCAGAATGAGGTTCGGCGACCAGCTCAGCGCCCACAGCATCAGGATGCCGGCGATCGACAGCGTGTAGCTGAAGATCACCGAGGGCCGCCGCCCGATCACGCCGTCGAGCCAGCTGACGCCGAGCATGCCGAACAGCAGCACCACGCCGCTGAAGCCCCAGGCGGTCGCCGCGGTCAACGGCGAGAACCCGACCTCGATCAGATAGGCCACCACCTGCGGCGAGATCGCGAACATGCCGATCGCGGTGAAGAAGTAGGTCGAGAACAGCGCCCAGAAGGCGTGATGCTTCATCGCGCCGATCAGCGTCCAGCCACCATCGATCGTATCAGGACGGGTCACCCGGATGGCATCCGAGCCGCGCGCGAACAGCCGCCATGGCAGCAGCAGCAGCGGAATCAGCGCCAGCAGGGTGGCCCAGCCGAAGCACTGATAGGCGCCGCGCCAGCCGAAGCGGTCGATCAGCAACTGCGCCAGCGGCAGCATCACCAGCACGCCGGCGCCCATCGCGGAATACACCACTGCCATCGCGGTCGGCAGCCGCGGACCGAACCAGCGCCCGAGCAGGATCGAGTTCGGCACATTGCCGAGGCAGGCGATGCCGAGCCCGACGCAGAGCCCGATCGACACTTGCAGATGCCAGAGCCGCTCGGCATAGGACGCCGCCAGGAACGCGCCGCCGGTCAACACCAGGCCGAGCGTGTAGACCATGCGCGGCCCGGAGCGATCGAACAGCTTGCCGACCAGCGGGGCGGCAAGCCCGCCGCACAGCGCGGTCAGCGAATAGATCGAGACCACCTCGGCGCGATCCCAGCCGAAGGTTTGCGACACCGGCAACAGGAACACGCTGAACATTTCGCCGAGGCCGCGGCCGAGCACCGACAGCACGAAGCAGACCCCGAGGACAGCGAGGCCGGTGCGGTGAGTGACGGGAAGCTGCATCGACGGCTCGTCAGGCGGGAGCGTGGGTCCCGCCATGGAGCGCGTTTCGGCGCGAAAGAACAGCGCGCGCAGCGAATGGGGCTATGCGGGCCGCAGCAGCACGTGCTTCTTCTTGCCCATCGACAGCTTGATGACGCCGTCCGGGGTCAGGTTCGCCGCCGTCAGCGCCATCTTCTCGTCGGTCACCGCGACGTCGTTGACCCGCAGCCCGCCGGCCTTGATCTGCCGCCGCGCCTCGCCGTTGGAGGCGACCAGCCCGGTCTTCTCGGCGAAGGCGACCAGCACGCCGAGACCGGCGTCGAGTTCGGCCTTCGCAATATCGACGCTCGGCAGGTCGCTGGCGGTGCCGCCCTGCTCGAAGGTGGTGCGGGCCGTGACCTCTGCGCGCTCCGCGGCGTCGCGGCCATGCACCAGCGCGGTGGCCTCGGTCGCCAGCACCTTCTTGGCCTCGTTGATGTCCTGGCCCTTGAGCGCGGCGAGCTTCGCCACGTCGTCGAGCGGCAGCAGCGTGAACAGCTTGAGGAAGCGTTCGACGTCGGCGTCCTCGGTGTTGCGCCAGTACTGCCAATAGTCATAGGGGCTGAGCAGGTCGGCATTGAGCCACACCGCGCCGGCGGCGGTCTTGCCCATCTTGGCGCCCGATGAAGTCGTCAGCAGCGGGCAGGTCAGCGCGTGCAATTGATGCGTGCCCATGCGGCGGCCGAGATCGACGCCGTTGACGATATTGCCCCACTGGTCGGAGCCGCCCATCTGCAGATTGCAGCCGTAGCGCCGCGCCAGTTCGACGAAATCGTAGGACTGCAGGATCATGTAGTTGAATTCGATGAAGGACAGCTCCTGCTCGCGGTCGAGCCGCATCTTCACCGAGTCCATCGTCAGCATGCGGTTGATCGAGAAGTGACGGCCGACGTCGCGCAGCATCTCGATGTAGTTCAGCTTGGTGAGCCATTCGGCGTTGTCGGCCATGATGGCGTCGGTCTTGCCGGCGCCGAAGCTGATGAACTTGTCGAAGGTGCCCTTGATCGACTCCTTGTTGGCGTCGATCTGCTCATAGGTCAGGATCTTGCGGGTCTCGTCGCGGCCGGACGGATCGCCGACCCGCGTGGTGCCGCCGCCCATCAGCGCGATCGGCTTGTTGCCGGTGGCCTGCAGCCAGTGCAGCATCATGATCGACAACAGATGCCCGACATGCAGCGACGCCGCGGTGCAGTCGTAGCCCACATAGGCCACGATCTCGCCGCGCGCGGCCAGCGCGTCCAGCGAGTCCGGGTCCGAGACCTGATGGATGAAGCCGCGGTCCTGCAGGGTTTTCAGAAAATCTGATTTAAATGCGGTCATCGGTATTCGACTCGAATCATCATTATTTCACGCTGTCTTCAGACATGATCGGCGCAGGCGGTGGAAATGCTGCCGGGCCGCAGCATCCTGTGGCATTATAAGATGTGGTTGTCCGGCACAAGTTGCGCTTTTCAGGGGCCGCCAACCCCAGGGTGGCAAGCCATGATGATGACAGCACTCGGGCTGATGAGCGGCACCTCGCTGGACGGGGTCGATGTCGCCATGATCACCACCGACGGCCGACGGGTGAGCGCGTTCGGTCCGTCGGGCTATCGGCCGTACAGCGAGGCCGAACGCGCCGTGCTGCGCCGGGCGCTGGCCGAAGCGGTCGACCTGCCGCAGCGCGACGCACGCCCCGGCGCGCTGGCCGAGGCGGAGCATGTCGTCACCGTCGCCCACGCCGAGGCGGTCGCGTCGTTCACCAAGCAATACGGCATCGCGCGGGAAGACATCGACATCGTCGGCTTCCACGGCCAGACCGTGCTGCACCGCCCCGCGCAAAAGCTGACGGTGCAGATCGGCGACGCCGCCGCGCTGATGCGGGCGATCCACGTGCCGGTGATGCACGATTTCCGCGCCGCCGACGTCGCCGCGGGCGGTCAGGGCGCGCCGTTCGTGCCGGTCTATCACCGCGCGCTGGCGCAGTCGCTGCAGCGCGAGGGGCCGATCGCGGTGGTCAATATCGGCGGGGTATCGAACATCACCTATATCGACGGCGCCGACGTGTTGATCGCCTGCGATACCGGACCGGGCAATGCGCTGCTGGATGATTTCGTGTTCCGCACCGCCGGCCAGCCGTTCGACACCGAGGGCCGGCTGGCTGCGACGGGTGAGCCGGATGCGGACTTCATCGAGCGCGCGCTGACGCATCCGTTCTTCGCGCTGCCGCCGCCGAAATCGCTCGACCGCAACGACTTTGCAGCGCTGGAGCTGCCGCAGCTTTCGCCCGCAGACGGCGCTGCGACCTTGACGGCCTTCACGGCCGCGGCGATCGCGAATGTCGTGCCTTTGCTGCCCAAACCGCCGCAGAGCTGGATCGTCACCGGTGGCGGCGCGCGCAACCTGACCATGCTGCGGATGCTGCGCGAGCGACTGGCGCCGGCAACGGTCGAGCCCGCCGATGCGCTTGGCTGGTCGGCCGATGCGATGGAAGCGCAGGCGTTCGGCTTCCTCGCCGCGCGGGGCCTCAAGGGCCTGCCGCTGAGCTATCCCGCCACCACAGGCGTCAAGATCCCGATGACCGGCGGCGTGCTGGTGCGGTGAGTGAAAAGTGTTGCCGCCCGCGGCTGCGTGCTCCGGACGCATTGCATCACGACGCCCTTGCGTCGTGGTGCGATGCAGAGCCGGGGCCGTATCAACGGGGGCGGTTGGGACGGTCTCGGTTCTACGAAGCCGCATGAGAATGCCGCATCGCGCCCGGGACACGAGACCTCAGCGAACGTTTGCGAGCCGCATGTCGAGATAGCCGGTGACCGACTCCATCAGCGGCTCGAGCTTGCCGTCGAAGAAGTGGTTGGCGCCCGGAATGGTGTGCTGGTCGATCACGATGCCCTTCTGGGTCTTGAGCTTTTCGACCAGCGTGGTGACGTCCTTGGCCGGCGCGACGATGTCCTTCTCGCCGTGCACGATCAGGCCCGATGACGGGCAGGGCGCCAGGAACGAGAAGTCGTAGCGGTTCGGCTCGGGCGCGATCGAGATGAAGCCCTCGACCTCAGGGCGGCGCATCAACAACTGCATGCCGATCCAGGCGCCGAACGAAAATCCGGCGACCCAGCAGGCGCGGGCTTCCGGGTTGATGGTCTGCGCCCAGTCGAGCGCGGCTGCGGCATCCGACAATTCGCCGGTGCCGTGATCGAACGCGCCCTGGCTGCGGCCGACGCCGCGGAAGTTGAACCGCAGCACCGAGAAGCCGCGGTGTACGAAGGCGTAGTAGCACTGATAGACGATGGGATGGTTCATGCTGCCGCGGAACTGCGGATGCGGGTGCAGCACCATCGCGATCGGCGCGTTCTTCTGCTTGGCGGGATGATAGCGCCCCTCGAGGCGACCGGCGGGGCCGGTGAAGATGACTTCGGGCATCAGCGATCCTTGGCAAAGATCAACCGACTTTGTGCGGGCTCATCGCGCGTTGCGCCGATGCAGCCGAGCAAATAAAGGGGCGATCGGCCGTGGCAATGGGCGCACGGCGGGGTGAACGGGAGGCCGCGTTCTAGCATAGGGCAAGGGGCCAATTGCAAGCTTCTTGCGCACAGGCGCGGTTTAATCCATCTCACGAATGACTTAGAGGCACCCCTTGAGCCGGCAGCGGATCTATCTCGACTGGAATGCGACCACGCCATTGCGCCCCGAAGCGCGGGCGGCGATGGCGGCCGCGCTGGAGTTGTGCGGAAACCCGTCCTCGGTGCACCAGGAGGGCCGGGCGGTCCGCTCGGTCGTCGAGCAGGCGCGGGCGGCGGTCGCGGCGGCGGTGGGGGCCGAGCCGGCGGAAGTGGTATTCACGTCGGGTGGGACCGAGGCCAACGCGCTGGCGCTGGCGCCGGGAACGCGCGGGCGGGACGGGCAGGCGGTTGAACGACTGCTGGTTTCGGCCATCGAGCACGCCTCGGTGCTGGAGGGCGGGCGGTTTGGGGCGGACCGCATTGCCACCGTCCGCGTCGACGGTGCCGGCCTGATCGATCTCGCGCACCTTCAGGCGCTGCTCGGGAATGGACCGCCGGCGTTGGTCTCGGTGATGCTGGCCAATAATGAGACCGGTACGATCCAACCGATTGCCGAGGTTGCCAAGCTGGTGCGGCAGAGCCGCGGCATCCTCCACGTCGATGCTATCCAGGCGCTGGGAAAGATCGAATTTCGGATTCAGAGTTTGGGCGCTGACATGCTGTCGTTGTCGGCGCACAAGATCGGCGGGCCGAAGGGCGTCGGCGCGCTCGTGGTAGCGCCTGGAATGTCGCCGCAGGTTTTGCTGCGCGGTGGCGGACAGGAGCAATCGCGGCGGGCCGGCACGGAAAACGTCATCGGAATAGCCGGTTTCGGGGCTGCGGCATTGGCCGCCCATAAGTCATTGGAATCAGAGGCAGTTCGCGTACGCGCGCTGCGCCGGCGGCTGGAGGCGGGCTTGCGGCAGACCCGTGGCCTTGTTGTGGTCGGCGCCGATGCGCCGCGCCTGCCAAACACGACGCTTTTCGCGGTACCGGGTCTCGCCGCAGAGACCGCGGTGATCGGTTTTGACCTCGCGGGAATTGCGGTCTCGTCCGGGTCGGCGTGTTCGTCCGGCAAGGTGCAACCCTCGCATGTGCTCGCGGCGATGGGACTGGGCAGCCTCGCACGCAGCGGAGTCCGCATCAGCCTCGGCTGGTCGACCACGGAAGCCGAGGTTGATCGCTGCCTTGAGGCTTGGAGAAAGCTCTCCGGCACCCTACTTAAAGGTAGCGACGAAACACAGCTTGAACGGTTCTAAGTGGCTGGTTTCATCCGTGCCGATCGCGTACACTGCGCATTCTTGAAATTGATCCACCGCGGTCCTTGAAACCGCGAGCGGAGGATAAAATGGCTGCCGTCCAGGAAACCGTCGATCGGGTTCGCCAGATCGACGTCGATCAGTATCGCTATGGCTTCGAGACGCTGATCGAATCCGACAAGGCCCCGAAGGGGCTGTCGGAAGATACCGTCCGATTTATTTCCGAGAAGAAGAACGAGCCGGCGTGGATGCTGGAATGGCGGCTGGAGGCCTATCGGCGCTGGCTGACCATGACCGAGCCGACCTGGGCGCGGGTGAACTACCCCAAGATCGACTTCCAGGATTTGTATTACTACTCGGCGCCGAAGCCGAAGAAGCAGATCGGCTCGCTGGACGAGATCGATCCGCAGATCCTCGAAACCTACAAGAAGCTCGGTATCCCGCTGCGCGAGGTCGAGATGCTGGAAGGCGTCGTGCGGCCCGAGGGCGAGCGCAAGATCGCCGTCGATGCGGTGTTCGACTCGGTGTCGGTTGCGACCACCTTCCAGAAAGAGCTGAAGCAGGCCGGCGTGATCTTCATGCCGATCTCGGAAGCGATCCGCGAGCATCCCGAACTGGTGCGCAAGTATCTCGGCACCGTGGTGCCGACCTCGGACAATTTCTACGCGACGCTGAACTCCGCGGTGTTCTCCGACGGCTCGTTCGTCTACGTGCCGCCGGGCGTGCGATGCCCGATGGAATTGTCGACCTATTTCCGCATCAACGAGCGCAACACCGGCCAGTTCGAGCGCACGCTGATCATCGCCGACAAGGGTGCTTACGTCTCTTACCTCGAAGGCTGCACCGCTCCGCAGCGCGACGAGAACCAGCTGCACGCCGCGGTGGTCGAGCTGGTCACCCATGACGATGCCGAGATCAAATATTCGACGGTGCAGAACTGGTACCCCGGCAATTCCGAGGGCAAGGGCGGCATCTACAACTTCGTCACCAAGCGCGGCGACTGCCGCGGCAACAACTCGAAGATTTCCTGGACCCAGGTCGAGACCGGCTCGGCGATCACCTGGAAATATCCGAGCTGCATCCTGCGCGGCGACAATTCACGCGGCGAGTTCTACTCGATCGCGATCTCGAATGGTTACCAGCAGGTCGATTCCGGCACCAAGATGATCCATCTCGGCAAGAACACGACCAGCCGGATCATCTCCAAGGGCATCGCCGCCGGCTTCTCGCAGAACACCTATCGCGGCCTCGTCACCGCGCATCGCAAGGCCACCGGCGCGCGCAACTTCACCGCCTGCGACTCGTTGCTGATCGGCGACAAATGCGGCGCGCACACCGTGCCCTACATCGAGGCCAAAAACTCCTCGGCGCTGTTCGAGCACGAGGCGACCACGTCGAAGATCTCCGAGGACGTGTTGTTCTATTGCGTGCAGCGCGGGCTGTCGCAGGAAGAGGCCGTCGGCCTCGTTGTCAACGGCTTCGTCAAGGACGTGCTGCAGCAGCTGCCGATGGAGTTCGCGGTGGAAGCGCAGAAGCTGATCTCGATCTCGCTGGAAGGCAGCGTCGGATAGCAAGAAGGCGGGGTGTGATGGTCGAGCCTGATAATCTCGTACTGGAATATCTCCGCACGATGCGGACCGACATGTCGAAGATGTTGGATCGGATGAACACGCTCACCGTCGAGATGACAGCGGTTCGACAGCAGCTGATGGGTGTCGCGACGCTTGTTGAACATGATCACAGCGAAACAGCTGTGATCAAGATCCGCCTGGATCGCATCGAGCAGCGATTGGAATTGACCGACTGAATTCGAGGCATCGCGCAGGGCGCGCACCTCAGAATGATAATTAAGGATAGACGAATGACCGCACTACTCGAAGTCAAAAACCTGCAGGTCCGCGTCGAGGAGCGCGAGATACTTCACGGACTGACGCTGACGGTGAATGCCGGCGAGGTGCATGCCATCATGGGGCCGAACGGCTCCGGCAAGTCGACGCTCAGCCACGTCATCGCCGGCAAGCCCGGCTATGAGGTGACCGGCGGCGAGATCCTGTTCAAGGGCGAGGACCTGCTGGAGATGGACCCGGACGAGCGCGCCGCCAAGGGCGTGTTTCTGGCGTTCCAGTATCCGGTCGAAATCCCCGGCGTTGCGACGATGACGTTCCTGCGCACCGCGCTGAACGCGCAGCGCAAGGCGCGCGGCGAGAGCGAATATTCGACGCCGGACTTTTTGAAGAAGGTGCGCGAGGTTGCCGCTTCGCTCAACATCCCGCAGGAGATGCTGCGGCGTGGCGTCAATGTCGGGTTCTCCGGCGGCGAGAAGAAGCGCAACGAGGTGCTGCAGATGGCGCTGTTCCAGCCCAGCCTCTGCATTCTCGACGAGATGGATTCCGGCCTCGACATCGACGCGCTGCGGGTGGCTGCGGACGGCGTCAACGCGCTGCGCTCGTCCGAGCGCGCGATGGTGGTGATCACCCACTACCAGCGGCTGCTGAACTACATCGTGCCGGACCATGTGCATGTGATGTCGAAGGGCCGCGTGGTGAAGAGCGGCGGCAAGGAGCTGGCGCTCGAGCTGGAGGCCTCCGGCTATGCGCAGTTCGAAGACGTGGCCGCCTGATCGGATAGTGACATGAACGTTGCATTGGCCAAGCTCAGTCCCGAACGCCCCTATGGCGATCTGTTCGCCGTGGCACGCGACCGCCTGCCGGGCGGCGCCGCCGTCGCGCAGGCACGGCAGGATTTCTTCGACGACTTCGCGCGCCGCGGCCTTCCGAACCGGCGCGTCGAGGAATGGAAGTACACCGATCTGTGCGCGCTGCTGCGCGAGGTCGCGCCGCTCGCCGCCGCGCCGGACGAGGCGGCGCTGGCCCGCGCCAGGGCGGCGCTGGCGGCGCTCGGCATCGAGGGCTCGACCAAGCTGGTGCTGGTGGACGGCGTGTTCGCGCCGTCGCTGTCGGATGCCGGCGCCCTTGAGGCGGGCGTCAGCCTGCGCAGTTTGGGCGATGCGCTACAGGGCGGCGACGCCGCGGCGTCGGATTTGTTGCGCAGCAAGCGGCCGTCGGACGCGATGATGGCGCTGAATGCGGCGATGGCGACCGACGGCGTGGTGATCGAGGTGGCCGCGGGCGCAATGCTGACCAGGCCGCTGCACATCATCCATGTGGCGACCGTCAGCGGCGTGTCGGCGTTCACGCGGTCGCTGGTGACGATCGGCAGCGGCGCGCGGGCGTCGATGATCGAGAGCTTCGTCGCAGCCGAAGGCGCGCAGGTCTACCAGACCCACGATTCGATCACGGTCTCGATCGGCGAGGGCGCCGAGGTCGAGCATGTGCGTCTGATGGAAGAGGCCAACGACGCCGCCAACATCTCCACCGCAATTTTCACCATCGGCGCGCGCGCGAAGCTGAACACCTTCAATCTCAGCCATGGCGGCCATGTCAGCCGTTACCAGGGTTTCATCGCCATCGCCGGCGAGCACGCCCACGTCGCCACCAACGGCGTCAACCTGCTGAACGGCCGGCAGCATGCCGACACAACTTTGGTGATGGACCACCAGGCGCCGCATTGCGCCAGCCGCGAGGTGTTCCGCGCGGTGGTGGACGATCGCGCGCATTCGGTGTTCCAGGGCCGCATCAACGTCCACCAGATCGCGCAGAAGACCGACGCCAAGATGATGACGCGGGCACTGCTGCTGTCCGACGAGGCCGAGGCTGACAACAAGCCGGAGCTGGAGATCTTTGCCGACGACGTCACCTGTGGCCACGGCGCCACCTCGGGCGCGCTGGACGACAGCCTGCTGTTCTATCTGCGCGCGCGCGGCCTGTCCGAGAAGCAGGCGCAGGCGCTGCTGATCCAGGCTTTTGTCGGCGAGGCGATCGAGTCGATCGCCAGCGATTCCTTGCGTGATCTCGCCATCGCCGCCGCCGAACGCTGGCTGGAGGCGCGGCAATGAGCACGCATCCCGCCGTCCACAATGGCAGCTACGACGTCGCCGAGGTCCGCAAGGACTTTCCGGCGCTGGCCCTGCAGGTCTATGGCAAGCCGCTGGTCTATCTCGACAACGCCGCCTCGGCGCAGAAGCCCAATGCGGTGCTCGACCGCATGATGCAGGCCTACACCTCCGAATACGCCAATGTGCATCGCGGGCTGCACTACCTCGCCAATGCGGCGACCGAAGGCTACGAGGGCGGCCGCCACAAGGTGCAGCAGTTCCTCAACGCCAAGCGGCCGGAAGAGATCATCTTCACCCGCAACGCCACCGAGGCGATCAACTTGGTGGCGTCGTCATGGGGTGCGCCGAACATCGGCGAGGGCGACGAGATCGTGCTGTCGATCATGGAGCACCACTCCAACATCGTGCCGTGGCACTTCTTGCGCGAGCGCCAGGGCGCGGTGCTGAAATGGGCGCCGGTCGACGACGAGGGCAACTTCCTGATCGACGAGTTCGAGAAGCTGCTGACGTCGCGCACCAAGATCGTTGCGATCACGCAGATGTCGAACGCGCTCGGCACCATCGTGCCGGTCAAGGAGATCGTGAAGCTGGCGCACGACCGCGGCATTCCGGTGCTGGTCGACGGCAGCCAGGGCGCGGTCCATCTGCCGGTCGACGTGCAGGACATCGACTGCGATTTCTACATCTGCACCGGCCACAAGCTGTACGGCCCGACCGGGATCGGCGTGCTGTACGCCAAGTACCAGCACCTCGTCGCGATGCGGCCCTACAATGGCGGCGGCGAGATGATCCGCGAGGTGGCGCAGGACGTCGTCACCTACGGCGACCCGCCGCACAAATTCGAGGCCGGCACGCCGCCGATCGTCGAGGCGATCGGGCTCGGCGCCGCGATCGACTACATCAACTCGGTCGGCAAGGAGCGCATTGCCGCGCACGAGCACAAGCTCCTGACCTACGCCACCGACCGGCTGCGCGAAATCAATTCGCTGCGCATCATCGGCACCGCGAAGGGCAAGGGGCCGGTGATCTCGTTCGAGATGACGGGCGCGCATCCGCACGACGTTGCCACCGTGATCGACCGCCAGGGTATCGCGGTGCGCGCCGGCACCCATTGCGTGATGCCGCTTCTGGAGCGACTCAACGTCACCGCCACATGCCGGGCCTCGTTCGGCATGTATAATACCGTTGAGGAAGTCGACCACCTCGCACAGGCGCTGATCAAGGCGCGGGAATTGTTCGCATGACCGAGACAGTTGACGCCAAATCCGCGGACGTCGCGGAAGCCAAGACCAACATGGAAACCCGGTCGGCGCTGCCGCCCGAGGAAACCGAACGGCTCGGCGGCGAGATCGTCGCCGCGCTGAAGACGGTGTTCGATCCGGAAATTCCGGCGGACATCTACGAACTCGGCCTGATCTACAAGGTCGACATCAAGGACGACCGCACCGTCGACGTCGAGATGACCTTGACGACGCCGAACTGTCCGGCCGCCGCCGAAATGCCGATGATGGTGGAAAACGCCGTCGCCTCGGTGCCCGGTGTCGGCGTGGTCAATGTCAGCATCGTCTGGGAGCCGGCCTGGACGCCGGACCGCATGACCGACGAGGCGCGACTCGTTCTGAATATGTGGTGAGTTGTCTTGCTGCCGCCCTGGCGAGGTCAGGGCGAATAACAGGCGGCCTTGAACCGCTTTGAGGACTGAGCCTATGTCGGACATCAACCCGGTTGCTTCTTCCCCCGCCAAGCCGAAGCCGCGGCCGCGTCCGCAGGTGATGCGGCTGACCGATGCCGCCGCCGAGCGCGTGCGGCATCTGACGACGCGCGCCGACAGCGAGATCGTCGGGCTGCGCGTCGGCATCAAGAACGGCGGCTGCGCCGGGCAATCCTACACCGTCGAATACGCCCACGAGATCCGCCCCACCGACGAGGTGGTCGAGGACAAGGGCGTTAAGGTGCTGGTCGATCCGAAGGCGGTGCTGTTCCTGCTCGGCACCGAGATGGACTACAAGACCGACAAGATGTCGGCGACTTTCGTGTTCAACAATCCGAACCAGACCGGTGCCTGCGGCTGCGGCGAGTCGGTGCAGCTGACCGCCGCGAAGGTCGACTGAGCGTTTCGCTGAGTCGTCATTCCGGGGCGTGAGGCCGGCAGGCCGAACGAACCCGGAATCCAGAGATTGAACGCACGGAGTTCGATCTCTGGATTCCGGGTTCATGTCGCCGCTGCGCGGCTCATGCCCCGGAATGACGGGCTTCTTCGCGGCGCGCCGCTGATGACGCGGCGCTTCACGCCCGATCGCTCGGACTGCATACTTGCTCCATGGACCGCGATTTCCTGATCGAGCTGTTCGCCGGCTTCGGGCCGGTGACGTTGCGCCGGATGTTCAGCGGGTACGGCGTGTCCGCCGACGGCATCAACTTCGCGCTGGTGCTGCGCGACGCGATCTATCTGCGCGCCGATGCGCAGAGCATCCCGCGCTTCGAGCGCGAGGGCTGCGGCCCGTTCCGTTATGAGGCGAAGGGTCAGCCGCGGGTCATCGCCTCATACTGGCGGATGCCGGAGCGGCTCTACGACGAGCCCGACGAGGTGACCGACTGGGCCCGCGCCGCGCACGCCGCCGCGGAGCGCGCGGCGCTGGCGTAGGCGGGGAAGGGGCGCAAGGCGGCGAAGAAAAGCGCGAAGACAAAGAGCACTCCCGCGAGACGCTAGCTGTGTCCCGGGCGCAATGCGGCACGCAGTGCCGCTTCGCAGAACCGGGACCCTGTAGGCGGCAGCGCCAATCGTATTGAAGGTTTCCGCTGGTACGGCCCCGGCTCAGCAGCGCACCACGCCGCTAGCGCGGCGCGGTGCGCAGCGTCCGGGGCACGCAGCAATTTGCCGGACTTGATACGGCAAGCCATTCCTCGGAAAGCGATGGATGGCCGGGTCAGGCCCGGCCATGACGGAGGCGTGTGAGCTTCGCTGCTCATGCCCCGGAACGACGAGTCCGGGGGAGCCGCGCGCTACGCCACCTGGGCGTGCTGCACCAGAAATTCCGGATCGGTCTCGGCCACCACGCGGTTGCGGCCGCCGCGTTTGGCGGCGTAGAGGCAGCCGTCGGCGCGTTCGATCAGCGACTCCAGATCGTCGTCGGTCTTCAGCACCGAGACGCCGGCCGAGATGGTGACGCGACCCAAAATCTCGCCGGTGGATTTCTTCTTCAGTTCCTTCGACATCACGGTGCGGCGGATGCCGTCGGCAACGGCGATCGCCTGGCGCAGCGAGATGCCGGGCAGCACCACCGCGAACTCCTCGCCGCCATAGCGCGCGGCGATGTCCTGCATCTTGATGCCCTGCCGCAGCGATTGTCCGACCAGCCGCAGCACCTGGTCGCCGGTGAGGTGGCCATAGGTATCGTTGAACGACTTGAAGTGATCGATGTCGAGCATCAGCAGCGACAGCGGCTGCGCGTTGCCGGCGGCGGCCTTGACGGCGTCGCCGACCGCGCGGTCGAAATGCTTGCGGTTGCCGAGCCCGGTCAGCGGGTCGGTCAGGCTCTCGGCGCGGATCGTCTCGAGGCTCTGCTGCAGGTTGTTGATCTCGACCTTGGAATTCGACAGCCGGTCTTCCAGCGCGCTGTTGGCGCGCTGCATCTCGCGGCTCGACGACACCAGCCGCTCGACGATCGCCTTGACCTGATCGCGGTCGCTGGTCAGCGAGAGCTTCTGGGCTTCGCCCTTCAGGCAGTCACCGAAGCTGGCGCTCATGCCGAGCGCGTTGGTGATCAGCGCCATGACGTCGTCGATTTCATGCACGACGCGGGAGCCGATGGTGTCGATCCGGTCGGTGGCGCGGCCGTGCGACAGATAGGTTTCGTAGATCTGGTCGAGATCGGCGTCGGTCAGCTGACCGTTGCGCTCGAGCGTCTCGTTGATGACCTGGTTCAGCGCCGCGTTGTATCCGGTGGCGTAGACGTACCAGATCTCGTAGTTGCGCGGGATCGCGCTCTGCCGCAGCGACTTGATCTGCCCAAGCGCCACCGCGGCGAAGGCCATCGTGCGCTCGTATTCGTCGTGTCCTGAATTCACCCTGCGCCCCCAAAGCACGGGCCTCGCGGCCCGCGTCCCAAGCTTTGCAATTGATTAAAATATCAAACGCAAAGCTAACGGCAGACGATGAAGGCGGGGTAAACGACCCCGTAGAACTCCGAGGTATCCCTTAACCGGGGAGCCGCACCGGACGCAGCAGAAACGCCGGCAAATGCGAGTGATCGGCAGGCTCGTCCGCGACGTCGCGCGATGGGCGCGGCGCCGCTGCGCGACCGATCGATGGCGGCTGCTGCGTTGGCGCGGGATGGCGCGGCGTGTGCGCTCGCGGGGCCGGCGCTGCCGCAACGGCGGCGCGCGGCGTCGGCGTTACAGGTACGATGGCGGCGCGCGGTTCGTTGGCGCTGTTGTCGGGGGCGTGGGAGCGGCGCGGTTCGCGGCGCGGCTTGCGCGGCTCGCGGCCGCCGCGTTCGCCCGAGCGCGGCTCGCCGGAGCGCGCTTCGGAACGGCGGTGGGTGCGCTGCGGGCGCTCGGCCGAGGAGGACTCCTCCTCGATCGTGACCGGCTCGGGCTCGGTGCCAACGTCGGCTTTGGGAATCTCCTGGCCGATCAGCTTCTCGATCGCGGCGATCGACTTGTGGTCGGACGGCCCGACAATCGAAATCGCGGTGCCCGCACGGCCGGCGCGGCCGGTCCGGCCGATGCGATGAACGTAGTCGTCCGGATGATGCGGGACGTCGAAGTTAAAGACGTGGCTGACGGCGGGAATATCGAGGCCGCGGGCGGCGACGTCGGACGCCACCAGGATCGGCAATTCCCCCTTGCGGAACTGGTCGAGCGCGGCGGTACGCGCCGACTGCTCCATGTCGCCGTGCAGGGCGCCGACGCTGAAGCCGTGCTTCTGCAGCGACTTCGCCAACAGCGCCACTTCGCGCTTGCGGTTGCAGAAGATGATCGCGTTGTTGAGGTCGGCGGCTTCGCGGAGCAGGCGGCGCAGCGTCTCGCGCTTCTCGTGCGGCTCGCGGCCGGTGGGCACCTGCGACTGCGTCACGGTGACGGCGGTCGAGGCGGGCTTGGAGACTTCGATCTTGATCGGGTTGTGCAGGAAGGTCTCGGTGATGCGGCGGATTTCGGTCGGCATCGTCGCGGTGAAGAACAGCGTCTGCCGCGTGAAGGGGACCAGCTTGCAGATCCGCTCGATGTCCGGGATGAAGCCCATGTCGAGCATGCGGTCGGCTTCGTCGATCACCAGCAGTTCGACGCCGGTGAGCAACAGGCCACCGCGCTCGGTGTGATCAAGCAGCCGGCCCGGGGTGGCGATCAGCACGTCGACGCCGCGGGTCAGTTTGACGTCCTGGTCGCCGAACGAGACGCCACCGATCAGCAGCGCAACGTTGAGCTTCTGGCCGACGCCGTATTTGTCGAACTGCTCCTTCACCTGCGCCGCGAGTTCGCGGGTCGGCTCGAGAATGAGCGTGCGCGGCATGCGGGCGCGGGCGCGGCCCTTTTCCAGCATCGTCATCATCGGCAGCACGAAGGCGGCGGTCTTGCCGGTGCCGGTCTGGGCGATGCCGAGCACGTCGCGACGCGCCAGCACGTGCGGGATCGCCTGTTCCTGGATCGGGGTGGGGGTGGTGTAACCAGTGGCCGCGACAGCGGCTAAAACCTTGTCGGACAGGCCGAGATGGGAAAAGGACATTGAGCCTCTGTTGTCGGGCATGATCGGGTCCGAAAACCGGAAAGACCGCTATCGGGTCATGCCTCAGGTCGAAACCGCCGCTCGGAATCAGAAATGACTGTCGCGCTCAACCCCGGAGCGGCACGCAAATTTGCACGGGGATCGTCAGGTCGCAGACAGGCGGCTTATTCGAGATATCGCGTGTCGATACCGGGCCGCGTCCAGCCGGAACATAGGCGGGAATCGGCCAAAGTCAATGCGCAGGAAACGAAAAGCCCGCCAACCGCGCCGGAAGCTTAATGTTTCGGCACGGTGGCGGGCTTGTTGTCGAACGTGTTTAGCGCTGCTGCCAGCGATCGACCGGACCGCGATAGCGGGTCGGTCCGTCCGGCACGCCGGCGAAAGCCGCGCGCGGGTTGACGCCGCAATACGCATCGGTGCCGGACGCGGTCGCCTGGCACTGCTCATAGGTGGAAAACTGGCAATTGCCCGGGTAGCCCCAGATGCGGCCCTGCAGGCAGAACGTGTCCTGCCGTGCGGAAGCGGGGGCGGACAGGCCGATGGCCGAGCCGGACAGGACCAGCAGTGCGAGAAGGATTTTCATGGGCGTTCTCCAATCATGATCGTAACCGTACAGCTAGGCGATTGTTCCGGGCGCGCCAAGGGGAGTCAGGCGCGCGGGCGTCACGGTTCACCAGGCGTACTTCACGACCCCTTTACCGGCATAGCTTCGCGTCACCTCGGAGAACTCGCCTTCGAAGATCGCGGCGATGGCGACGCCGGTGGAGAATTTGATTTCGGCGGCCGCGGTGGTGAGCGCGGCGTCGCGGGCAGGAGCCGCGCCGTGGACGACGAACGATGCACCGGGCAGCGACTGGAATGTCGCGACCAGCGAGCGGTCGGTGTCGAAATTGCGCGCCCACGCGGCGCGGCCGCGCAAGGTGAACAGCGCGTCGTTGACGGCCCATGACGCATCGGCGCGCAGACCGAGTTCGGAGCGCCACGCCGTGTTGCTGGCCGACTGGTAGTCCAGCGCGAACAGGCCGGCGCCCGCAAGGCTCTGTTCGGCATAGGCCGGCGCGTCATAGGCCGTGAACTGTCCCGCCGCATAGGGCGTGATGCCTGCGGACGGCCCCGCGAACTGCAAGGCGTAGCGGCTGCCGGCCTCGACGCGGCCGGACCATGAATTGACGTTGAACTGCGCGCGCAGTTGCGTCGGTCCACCGCCGAGCAAAGAGCGCTCGGTGGTGACGTCCTGCCAGCCATAGGCCGCGGCCGCGCTGATGTAGGCCGAGCCGACATGGTGGCGAACATAGCCGCCGGCCTGGAACAGGTCGGAGCGGCCGCCGCCGAGCCCGTTGACATTGAAGCTGGTCCCGCCGCCCGCCATCGCGAAGCCGGCCAGCGTGTCGGGCGAGACGCGGTAGTCGGCGCCGACAGCGCCGGCGGCGATGCGGCTGGTCGTGGTGTTGGAGCCGAGGCCGGCGTTGCCGTCGGTGGTTTGCGTGCCGCCGAAGCCCGCGGTCCAGACGCTCCAGCGCTGCAGAGCAGCAGGCGCGGCGACCGGTGCGGCCTTGGCGATGACTGCGTAAGCCTCGCGTTCGGGCGAACGCTTGCGGCTGGACGCAGCGTAAGCTTGCGCGTCAACGTCAGCCGCGAAGGCCGAAGGCGTTGCGGTGGCATTGAAGCCGTCGCCGCGACCGGCGGTGAAGGGATCGCCGATCAGGTTGATGAATTGCGTCATCGCATCGAAGGTCGACTGCTGCGCGGCGACCGCATGCTCGCCGGACACCATGGTCAATCCGGCAGGCGACAGCGCGCCGAACGCCAGCGGGATGCCGCCGGTGCGGTTGAAGAAGCCGGTCAGCGCATTGGCGACGTTGGTGCGGTTGATGTTGAGGCCACTGTTCGGCGGCGGCGCCGGTGCAGGCATAGGAGTAGGTGTCGGCGCGGGAGCGGGAGTTGGCGTCGGAGTGGGAGTTGGCGTCGGCGTTGGTGTCGGCGTGTAGTCGAGCGCGAGGTTGAGGTAGGCGCTGGTGGCGTCGGTCGACAGGCTGGATTTGAAATTGCCCGGCAGGTTGGTATTCACCTGATTGCCGAAGCTGCCGACCACGCCGCCTGCCGCATTTACGATGGTGTATTGCCGCTCGACATAGCTGCCGGCGGCGAACACGGCCTGCACCGTCGCGCCGCCAAGCGTCGCGGTGCCGGTGACGTTGGTACGGTCGGCGCTGCTGGTGTCGACCTCGACCAGATAGGTCGACGCTGTCGTGAAAACGAGATTGCCCTGCACGTTGAGCGTGCCGATCGAATTGCCGGGCGACAGCGTGCCGCCATTGATATTGGTAGTGCCGACGCTGCCATTGCCGCCGAGCGTTCCGCCGGCATTCACCGTCACCGCCGAGTTTGCGATTGCGCCGTTGACGCTGAGGGTGCCGGCATTGATCGTGGTCGGACCCGTGTAGCTGCTGACGCCGGTGAGATTGGTGACGCCGGCGCCGGCCTGCACGACGGCGCCGCTGCCGGAGATGATGCCGGCGAAGCCGTAGCTGTCGCTGCGATTGAACACCAGCGTGCCGTCGTTCTGCACATTGCCGAGGATCGAGCCGGTGGTGCCGCCGCTGCCGAGAAGCAGGGTGCTGCAGCTGCAGATGATGGTGCCGCCGGTATAGGTATTGGTCCCGGAGAACGTGTAGTTGCCATCGGTCTGCACCGCGCGGTCGCCGCTGATGGTGCCGGCGAAGACATTGCTGCGGTTCGGGAAGCTGGTCAGCAGCAGCGGGGTGAGGGCGGGGCCGCCGGTGACGACGGTGCCGGCGCCGCCGAGATTGTTGATGATCTCGAGGATCGAGCCGCTCATGTCGATGGTAGCGCCGGCGTCGACGGTGACCGAACCGGTGAAGCCGAGCATGCGGAACAGATTGTCCTGGTGCACCTGCAAGGTGCCGCCGGCGACCACGATTGCCGACCCGGGATGAATGCTCGGCAGCGGGCCGGCAAACGGGTCGCGGCCGCTGAAGCGGATGGTGCCGGTGTCGGTCGTCGAACCGAACACCGCCGGGGCGCCGGCGCCGAGCGAGAAGTTGCTGCCCGGACCGCCGATCAGCATCGTGGTGCCGGTCGCCGCCGCCAGCACGCTGGTGGTGCCGGTGGCGAATACCACGTCGTTGGTCAGCACGCCGTTATCCGTGGTGCGCAGGGTGCCGCCGGCCAGGGTGACGACGCCGGTGCCGAGCGACGAGAACACGCCGGCTGTCACCGTGCCGGTGCTGAGCGTGCCGGCGGTGATGGCGGTGCCACCGGAATAGGTGTTTGCGCCTGACAGGGTCATCGTTCCCGTGCCGGCTTTGACTAACGAACCGCCGGTGCCGCCGCCGAGCCCGCCATCGGCAATGGTGCCGGTAACGGTGGTCGACTGGTTGTTGCCGCCGACGGTGAGTTCGTTCTGGCCGAGCGAAAACGCGCCGCCGCCCGCCAGCGAGCCGACAGTGAGCCGGCGAGTGTTGAACAAGGACTGGCTGAAATCAACGGTGGCGGTATCGACATTGACGAAGGCGGCGTTGCCGCCGTTGCTGTTGGCCGCGAAAGAGACGACGCCGCCGGCCCGGTTGGTGATGACGGCATTGGCCGCCGTGCCATTGGAGCCAAATCGCACGGTGCCGCTGTTGGAAATCGCGGCGCTCCCGGCCGTGCTGGTCCCTACGAAGGACAACGTGCTGGGGCTGTTGTTGGTGATCACCGCGCTGCCCGCGGTCGATGTTCCGGTAAACGATCCGAGAATGTTGAACGTCAGGTTGGCGGAGCCCGCGCTGCTGCTGTTGAGGAAGGCCACGGAACCCGCCGCCACCATCGTCACGGTGCTGTCGCCCGCCGTGCTGGTATTGCGAAAATTCAGGTTGGCATCGCTGGTGATGGTGACGGCATTGCCATCGGTGAGGGTGCCGGCGCCGGTGAAGAAAACCGATCGGCCCGCGCCCGCGAAGTGGTAGGCGATGGCGCCGGCATTGAAAGTCCAGCCGCCCAGCGTGAGGTTCGTAGCGAGTGTGACGTTGGTGTCTGCCGATGCGCCGAACACCGCCGTGTCGCTGGGCGGCCCGGTCGGGTTCCAGTTGGCCGCGGTGTTGTAGTCGCCGGCCGCCGTTCCGCCGAGCCAGGTGGCGTCGGCAGCATCGGCGGGACCGGCCATCCACAGGGTGCCAAGGGCCGAAGTCGACAGCAGGATGGCGAGCGAACATGCACCCGACAAGCGATGCCGAGACGTAGCGTACTGCATCACTCTTGGTCCGATCGCTCGTGAACGGAGTCGCGCGTCGCCGGGTAGCCCGCCAACTCGCCTCAGCCCGAGCAGACGTCATGTCTTTATGGGGCGAATCGCTACCCGTATTTGTACGAGGTCTCGGGATATGGCGTCGGACTGTGTCCCTACAGGGACAGTGCGCTACCAAGCATAGCGTACCACGCCCTTGCCGGCGTAGCTGCGGGTGACGTCGGAGAACTCGCCCTCGAAAATCGCCGCGAGGGCGATGCCGGTGGAGAACTTGATCTCCGCGGCGGCGGTGGTGAGCGCGGCGTCGCGGGCCGGAGCGGCGCCGTTGACGACGAAGCTGGTGCCGGGCAGCGACTGGAAGGTCGCGGTCAACGCGCGGCCGGTGTCGAAATTATGTGCCCAGGCGGCGCGGCCGCGCAGGGTGAACAGCGCGTCGTTGAACGCCCATGAGGCGTCGGAGCGCAGCCCGACTTCGGAGCGTGACGCGGTGACGCTGGCCGACTGGTAGTTCAGCGCGAACAGGCCGGCGCGGGCCAGCACCTGTTCGGAATAGGCCGGCGCGTCGTAGGTGGTGAACTGCCCGGCGGCGTAGGGCGTGATCCCGGCGGATGGTCCAGCGAAGGGCAGTGCATAGCGGCTGCCGGCTTCGACGCGGCCCGACCACGAATTGACGTTGAACTGCGCGTGCAATTGCGTCGGGCCGGCGCCGAGCAAGGTGCGCTCGGTGGTGACGTCCTGCCAGCCGTAAGCGGCGGCGGCGGTGAGATAGGCCGAGCCCACATTGTGCCGCAGATAGCCACCGGCCTGGAACAGGTCGGAGCGGCCGCCGCCAAAACCGTTGACGCTGAAGCTAGTGCCGCCGCCGGCCATCGCGAAGCCGGCCAGGGTGGTGGGCGAGACGCGATAGTCGGCGCCGACCGCGCCGGCGGCCGTCCGGCTGGTTGTGCGGTTGGAGCCGAGGCCGCCATTGCCGTCGGTGGTCTGCGACCCGCCGAAGCCCGAGGCCCAGACGCTCCAGCGCTGCGCGAACAGCGGCGCCGGCGGTGGCACCGCCTTGGTGATCAGCGCATAGGCGTCGCGCTCGGTCGCCGACCGCTTGCTGCGGCCGGTCGCGGCATAGGCCTGTGCGTCGGCGTCTTCGGCGAAGGCCGATGGCGAGACGCCGCCTGCGAGCCCGTCGGCACGGCCGGCGACGAACGGATCGCTGATCAGCCCGATGAACAGGTTCATCGAATCGAAGGTCGCTTGTTGCGTTGCCACCGCAGTCTCGCCGGACACCAGGGTGAGCCCGGCCGGCGACAGCGCGCCGAACGCCAGCGGGATGCCGCCGGTGCGGTCGAAGAAGCCGGTCAGCGCATTGGCGACATTGGTCTGGTTGACATTGAGTCCGCTGTTGCGCGGCGGTGTGGGCGCGGGAGTCGGCGTCGGCGTTGGATTCGGCGTCGGGCCGGGCGGCGGTGGAGGAGGCGGCGGCGGCGTGAAGTCCAGCGTGAGATTGAGATAAGCGTTCTGCGCGTCGGTCGAGAGGCTGGTCTTGAAATTGGTCGGCAGGTTGCTGTTGACCTGGCTGCCGAACGTGCCGATCACGCCGCCGGTCGCATTGACGATGGTGTATTGCCGCTCGACATAGGCGCCGGGCGCGAAGGTCGCCTGCACCGTCGCGCCGCCGAGCGTCGCGGTGCCGGTGACGTTGGTTCGGTCGGCCGCGCTGTTGTCGACTTCGACCAGATAGGTCGAGGCGGCGGTGAAGACGAGATTGCCCTGCACGTTGAGCGTGCCGATCGAATTGCCCGGCGACAGCGTGCCGCCGTTCAGCGTGGTGCCGCCGACCGTGCCGTTGCCGCCGAGAGTGCCGCCGGCGCTCACCGTCACCGCCGAGTTGGCGATCGAGCCGTTGACGCTGAGCATGCCGCCATTCACCGCGGTCGGACCGGTGTAGCTGCTGATGCCGGTGAGGTTGAAATTGCCGGTGCCGGTCTTGACCAGCCCGCCGCTGCCGGTGATGGCGCCCGAGAAGGTGGTGCTGGCATTGCTGCCGCCGGTGGTCAGCGTGGCCGAGCCGAGCGCCGCGGTGCCGGCGCCGCTGAGCGAGCCGAACGTCGCGTTGAAATTGTTCAGGTTGATGGTGGCGCCGGCGGCGACGCTGACCGCGCCCGGCGTGCCGAAGGCGGTGGCGGTCCCGGCGATCAAGCGGCCGCCGAGCACATCGATCGGCCCGCCGAACGAATTGTTGCCGCCGAGCGTGGTGTCGCCGGGGCCGAGTTGCGCCAGCCCGCCGCTGCCGGAGATATTGCCGTCGAAGGCGAACGCGTCGCTGCGGTTGAACGCCAGCGTGCCGTTGTTGACGACGTCGCCGAGGATCGAGCCGGTGGTGCCGCCATTGCCGAGCTGCAAGGTGCCGGCGCTGATCGTGGTGCCGCCGGTGTAAGTGTTGTCGGCGGTGAACACCGTGGTGCCGGTGCCGGCCTGGGTGACGCGGCCGGGGTCGGGGCCGAAGTCGACGATCATTCCGCCGAACACGTAGGTATCGGAGCGGTTGAAGATCAACTCGCCGCCGTTGAACACGGTGCTGCTCATGATCGAGCCGCTGGTGCCGCCATTGCCGATCTGCAGCGTCGAGCAATAGCAGATGAAGGTGTCGCCGGTGTAGGTGTTGTTGCCCGAGAAGATGTAGGTGCCGGCAGCGATCTGCACCGGATGCGACCCGGTGATCATGCCCGAGAACAGGTTGGTGCGCCCGGGCAAGCTGTCGAGTACGAGCTGGTTTGTGCCGGTCGGGCCGGTCGCGACCGTCCCGGCGCCAGAGAGGTTGTTGATGATTTGAAAGGTTGAATCATTGTAGTCGATGGTGGCGCCGGCATTGACCGTGACCGAGCCGGTGAAACCGAGCAATTGCCAGAGGTTGTTTTGGTTGTCCTGCAGCGTGCCGCCGGCGACGACGACCGCGGAGGTTGGCTCGACATCGGGGAAAAAAAGGCTGCTAAAGAGGATGACACCGTTGTCGGTCGGCGAGCCGAACACTGCGGTGGCGCCGGTATCGAGCTTGAAATTGCTGACCGGGGAGCCGATCGTCATTGTCGTGCCGGTCGCCGCCGCCAGCGTGCTGGTGGTCCCGGCCGCAAACACGATATCGTTGACCAACGTGCCCGTCGCGGTGGTGCGTAGCGTCCCGCCCCCCATCGTCAGCAGGCCGTCGCCGAGCGAGCTGAACACCGGGCCGTCGAGGCTCGAGATCGACAGCGTGCCCTGGTTGATGTTGACCGGCCCCATGAACCCGCCGCTCGGGCCGGTCAGCGTCCAGGTCGAACTGCCGATCTTGTTGATGATGCCGAAGCCGGTGTACTGCGACCCGAACTGCGTCATGTCGAAGCTGGCGCTGCCGGAGCCGCCGAACTGGAAGGTGTCGTTGCCGGTGCCATTCACGCTGCCGTTGATGACGGAGCCCGGCTCCAGCGTCAGCGTGTTGTCGGAGCCAGCGAAACGGATCGCCTCTATGCCACCGCTGATGGTGCCGGAATTGGTGACATAGGACCCGCTTCCGAGCGCAAAAATTCCGTAGTTGGAGTTGCTGATGGTACCGCTGTTGGTCACGGCGACGCCGAACCCGCCATAAACGCCGACACCGAACGTGCCGGTGATGGTCCCGGAATTGATGACGTCGGCGACGCCGGCATTGGCCAGAACGCCGAATTGGCCATTGATCGTGCCGGTGTTCCTGACCGTCACGTTATTATCAGCATACGCACCGATCATACCGCCAGTGATAGTTCCGGCATTGGTGATGTCCAGCGGGCTAGTTTCTGCACGGACGCCGTTTATTCCGCCGCTGATGGTTGCGCCCAACGCATTGGTGACCGTTGCGCCCTTGAAGTACAGGCCGCGGTCGCTGCCTGTGACGCTCGCGCCACTCAACACATTCACGGTGATGTCGGCCTCAGCGCCGGTGCCGTAGCCGTTAGTAAGTCCGTCGGTGTTGCCTGGTGTCGCGCCGCCCTGATTCAATGTGGGGCCGGAGCAGATCGCGGTGATGCCGCCGGACGCGGCGCTGCCGGAATCGGGGGTGCACGCGGCCTCGGCCGGGCGGCCGGCCGTCAGCGCGAAGAGGCCGATCGAGGCCAGCGCGACCGGACCCGTACAAGATGGCCAACGCCGCGTTGCCCGTCCACTTGCCACGACCGCCCCCACCGCCGTCTTCCCACCTCGTAAAATTACGGGTGGTGGAGGGGCGCGGCAACGCGAGGGTTCGCAAACGGGAACAAAAGTTCCATTGTGTTGCAAATCAGTCACAACTGCGGGTTGCGGTTGTCGGCAGACATGCAGAGCCGTCGGCCTGACCGCTTAGCATTTCCGGACGCCTTGACGAGGTCGGGGGACGGTTCTTTGATGCGCGAACTGCGTCCACAGGAAGCTGCAATGCCGGACCCGTCGCGCGTGCTCACCGTCCGCTGTTGCATCGTCGGCGGCGGGCCGGCCGGCATGATGCTGGGCTACCTGATGGGCCGCGCCGGCATCGAGACCGTCGTGCTGGAAAAGCATGCCGACTTCCTGCGCGATTTTCGCGGCGACACCGTGCATCCGTCGACCATGCAGGTGATGGACGAGCTCGGACTGCTCGACGACTTCCTCAAGCGCCCGCACCACAAGGTGCGAAAACTCGGCGGCGATTTCGGCGGCCGCATGTTGCGGGTTGCGGATTTCTCGCGGTTGAATCTGCGGGCGCCGTTCATCGCCTTCATGCCGCAATGGGAGTTTCTCGATTTCCTGTTCGAGAAGGGCGCCGAGTTTCCGAATCTCAAGGTGTTGCGCAGCACCGAGGTGACCGATCTGACACGCGACGGCGGGCGGGTCACCGGCGTCGTCGCGCGCGACGCGCAGGGCGAGCTCCGCGTCGACGCCGATCTGGTGATCGGCTGCGACGGCCGCAGCTCGGTCGTGCGCGCCCGCGCCGGCCTCGAGGTGGAGGACATCGGCGCGCCGATCGACGTGCTGTGGTTTCATGTCGGCCGCACCGGCACCACGACCGACCCTGCCTTCCTGCACGCCGTGAAGGGCGGCATGCTGATCACCATCGACCGCGGCGACTACTGGCAATGCGCCTATGTGATCGCCAAGGGCGGCATCGATGCGGTGAAGGCGAGGGGGCTGCCGTCGCTGAAGGCCGCAGTGGTGGCGATCGCGCCGGCGCTCGGCCAGCACATCGACGACGTGCGCGACTGGGACGACGTCAAGCTGCTGACGGTGACGATCGACCGGTTGAAGACGTGGTCGTTGCCAGGGCTGCTGTGCATCGGTGACGCCGCGCACGCGATGTCGCCGGTCGGCGGCGTCGGCATCAACCTCGCGATCCAGGACGCGGTGGCGACCGCGAATCTTCTGGCCGGCAAGCTGCAGCGTGGTGCGGTGACGGAAGCCGAGCTCGATGCGGTCCGGCAGCGGCGGCTGTTTCCGGTCAAGGTGATCCAGGCGGTGCAGGTGATGGTGCAGAACCGCGTCATCGTCCCGGCGCTCGGCGGCGGCGAACTGACCCCGCCGCTGCCGCTGCGGATCGTCGACGCGATCGCGCCGCTGCAGGGCGTGCTCGCCCGCGGCATCGGGATGGGCGTGCGGCCCGAGCATGTGACGTCGCCGAAGGCGTAGTTGCGGTGATCAAGTGGCGCGAGGCAAACGCATTGCGATCGAGTGGCGCGAAGCAAACGCATTACCTCGTCATTCCGGGGTGTGAGCCGAAGGCGAACGAACCCGGAATCTCGCAGCGAGTCAGGACTGGGCGACGTTTCCGCGCCGCAAGATTCCGGGTTCATTGCGCCGCTGGCGCGGCGCATGCCCCGGAATGACGTGCCGCAGATGCCGCGGACTAAGCTCCGCTGCTCAGCGTCCGGCTGATCCGTGTGACGATGCCGTCCCAGCGCCGCTTTTCCGCGGCCGGATAGTTGATCAGCACGCAGTGCATCGCGGCGCGGCCGCGGTTGCAGCGGTTGTACCAGATCATGTCGTCGCGCACGCTCGAGACCACGAAGAAGTTTTGCGTCACCCGGCGATAGACGATGCCGGCAGGGGGCTGCATCTTCGCGAGGAACGCGGCGGGGGTATCGCGGGCTTCGTTGGGCACCGATTGCACGATCAGATTGGCGCGGCCGTCCGCGGTGAGAAAGCGCCGGCCGACACCGCTTTTCGCCGCGCCGCCATCATCGCTGAACAGCGCCGTCGGCACGTCCACTGCCGCACGGGTCTCGGGGATAACGTAGCGCTGCCAGTCCTGCTGGCCGGGCGGCGGAAATCCCTGCGCCGAGGCGAGGGCGGATGCGATCATCAGATAGGACGTCGAAAGCAGTAGGCGAACGATCATGGTCTGTTTCTCCACACGCTTCTGCAACGTCCGGGCGGCCTCAGGGTTGCCCAAGTTTACCACGAATGACGCGCAAAACGTTCCACACATCAACAAATCGGAATACGCAATTTACGGTTGAACCCCGGCGCGTTTCGAGGTTCAATATCCGCATTGCTTGATTGTATTTCAGCCGTTTGCCTTTCACTGGCGGCATGCGCCGCTCCGCGAGTCTGCCATGCGGATCGCACGACTTTGGGCATGGATAGCTTCAGGCGCGGCTGCGGTTGCGCTGATTGCCGTCTTTTTTCCAGTCGCCCGGTATTTGTCGCCGGTGCGCCCGAATCCCCCGGTCATCAGCGCGTCGGAAGTCACCAGGCCAAAAATCATACCTGGCCCCGACACGACCGATCTGGCCTCAAAGGCGCCGCCGGCCAACGCCGGCGATCGTGCGGCGGAGCAGACACCGATGGCGATCGAGCCGGGCCGCAATCCCGCCGCTCCCGATCTGCCCAAAAATCCCGATCTGCCCAAGAAGACGAACAAGGCTGGCGTCGGTTGGCCGCCGACCGATGACGCGCCCTTTAGCGAGTATATGAAGCTCGGCAAACAGGGCGGCATCGTCCTGTCCGATCTCATGGCGGAATTCAGGCCGCCGCGCACCGCCGCGACAGGGCCCGCTCCGGAGGACAGTCGGGCCGGCTCGGCATCGCCCGCTCCGTCCCCGGCGCCGCCGAAAGCTGGCGCACCGTCAGGGTCGCAGGTCGCGCAGGGAGATTTGCAACGGCCAAGTGCTCCGACCATGCCCGCGCCCTCCGTCACGGCGAGCCCGCGGCCGGCTCCGGTGACCAAGCCGGCTTCCGCGCAAGCCGACGATGCCTGCCGCGCCGAGGAACGCTCCCTCGGAATTTACAATTCGGGACCGTGCATTGACATCGGCGGCATGGTGAACATGCTGGCGCGCGGCACCTATCATTTTAACAAGCCGAGGATGGTCTACCTCGGCGAGCCGTTCCGGATAACGCTGATACTGAAAACGACGCCTGATCAGGACGTCGGTGATAGCTTCTCGGGGACCAAAGGCGACGTCGTCGTGCGCGAGGGCCGGTTCGCCCGGTCGCTCGAAGCCACGTTGCGCGCCGACGATTTGAAGATCGAACCTGCAGGTCCGCAGCCCCGCACGGCGACGCGGGCGGAGCCGGTCGAGTGGAACTGGACCCTGACACCCCAAACCGAAGGCGAAAAGCGGCTGATCGTCGATGTCGCAGCCATTCTTCACGTCGGAGACGACAAGCACAAGGTGCCAGTCACGACGCTGCGCGAGGCCATCGTCATCCAGGTCGGCCTGCTGCAATGGGTGAAGCGCTCGATTGGCGAAGTCCACGGCCTGATCGTTGCGATCGGCGGTTTGCTGGGCGCGCTGGCGACCCTCTACGCCTTCGTGCCGCCGGTCCGCCGCTTCGTGTCGGAGCGCTGGCGCGGCGGCAACACCCCGGCCACGGGCTGATCAGCGCCGCGCGTGCCACAGCAGCGCAACGCCGAGCGCCGCCAGGGCCGCGCCGTAATAGGCCCACTGCGTCTGCCGGATCATGAAGCTCGATTGCGGCCAGTCGATCGCGCCGGCGCCCTGACCGATCCAGAGCAGGCCGATCAGCACGCAGAGCACGCCGGGAATCATCATCGCTGTTTTCATAATCGGACATACGCCCGAGCCGGCGCGAAGTTTCAGCCGCCGACGGCGGTTGACCATGATTGCAGGGAGGTCTGGAAGTCGAATTGCCTAGGGTTGGCAGGCATTCTACAGCCGCGGCGCACGGGCGCGCATCCGCTCAGGCCCGTCTCACCGGAAAGGTACCGCTCTCAATGCTTCGCGTTCTCATGGCCGCCCTGCTGCTCACCGTTTCCAGCGTCGCGATGGCCGAAGAAGACTGCCAGTCGGAACGATCGATCAAGTCCGCCGACAGCGACAAGGAAACCAAGGTCCAGTTCAAGAACGCCAGCAAAAGCAAGATCAAGATCTACTGGATCAACTACGACGGCAAGCGCGAGTTCTACAGCGACGTCAATCCCGGCCGCAGCTACGTCCAGGACACCTACATGACCCATCCCTGGGTCGTCACCGACACCAATGGCCAGTGCGTCCTGCTGTTCCGCCCGCTGCCCGGCGCGACGGTCGCCACCATCAACAGCGTGGATTGATCGCCTTTGTATCTCGGGTCTGCGAAGCGGCACGCGAGTGCGGCTTCGCAGACCCGGGACCGTCGCGCCCGCCCAGCGCGATCTTGCAGCGTGCCGCAGAGTGTACTACGTTTTTGCCATGATCCGGAGCTGGCGCAACGCAGCGGCCCGCAAGGTTTGGGAGGGGCAAACTCCAAACCAGTTTCGTGGTCTGGATTTCGATGCTGCTGTAGATCTGCTGTTGGCGCTGAATGCGGCGACCAACCTGCAGGACCTCAGCCCGCTCCGCAGCGTCGGACTGCATAAGCTAAAAGGTGACAGAAAAACCCAGTGGGCGATGACGGTCAATGAACGCTGGCGTATCTGCTTCGAGTTTCGCAACGGCGACGCCTTCGAGGTCGAGATCGTCGACTATCACAAGGGTTGAAGTCCATGGCCCCTGCATCGCATCCCGGCCGCTTCTTGAAGCGCGAACTCAGTGCCCGCCAGCTAAGCGCCAACCGCCTTGCGCTCGATCTGGGCGTGCCGTCCGGCCGCATCACCGACATTTTGAACGAGCGCCGTTCGATCACCGCCGATACTGCGGTTCGGCTCGGCCGCTATTTTGGCAATGCCGCGCAGTTCTGGCTGAATCTGCAGGGCCAGTACGACATCGCAGTCGTTGAGCGCGACAAGGGCGCGGATATCGCGAAGCGCGTCAGCCCGGCCGACGCGGCATAGCAGACTGGCCCTGAGTCCCGGGGACGATGCGGCACGCTTGTGCCGCTTCGCAGAACCGGGACCGTTCCGACGGCAGCGCGTGTTAAATGTTTCCGCTGGTACGGCCCCGGATCAGCAGCGCACCACGCCGCGCGTGCGGCGCGCTGCGCAGCATCCAAGGCGCGGGTCACACGTCCAGCAAATCCTCGCTGGCGAATTCGGCCTTGTCGGAGATGAAGGCGAAGCGGGCCTCGGCCTTGGTGCCCATCAGGCGCTCGACCGAGTCCGCGGTGCCGTCGCGGTCGATGTCCATCAATGAAACCCGCAGCATGGTGCGCTTGGCCGGGTCCATCGTGGTTTCCTTCAGCTGCGCCGGCATCATCTCGCCGAGGCCCTTGAAGCGGCCGACGTCGACCTTGGCGTTGGCGTTGAACTCGCTCTTCAGCAGCGCGTCCTTGTGGGCGTCGTCGCGGGCGTAGATCGTCTTGGCGCCGTGGGTCAGGCGGTACAGCGGCGGCACCGCCAGATAGAGGTGGCCCTCGTCGATCAGCCGCGGGGTCTGGCGGTAGAAGAAGGTGATCAGCAGCGAGGCGATATGCGCGCCGTCGACGTCGGCGTCGGTCATGATGATGATGCGCGAATAGCGCAGGTCTTCCTCGCGGTAGCTGGCGCCGGTGCCGCAGCCGATCGCCTGCATCAGGTCGGACAGCTGCGCGTTGGAGGTCAGCTTGTCCTTGGTCGCCGACGCCACGTTGAGGATCTTGCCGCGCAGCGGCAGGATGGCCTGCGTCTTGCGGTCGCGTGCCTGCTTGGCGCTGCCGCCGGCCGAGTCGCCCTCGACGATGAACAGTTCGGAGCCTTCGGCCGCGGTGTTGGTGCAGTCGGCCAGCTTGCCGGGGAGGCGAAGCTTCTTCACCGCGCTCTTGCGGGAGATTTCCTTTTCGGCGCGGCGGCGCAGCCGCTCGTCGGCGCGCTCCAGCACGAATTCCAGGAGCTTGTTGGCCTGCAGCGGGTTGCCCGACAGCCAGTGGTCGAACGGATCCTTGATCGCCTGTTCGACGATCTTCTGCGCTTCGGCGGTGGCGAGGCGGTCCTTGGTCTGGCCCTGGAATTCCGGCTCGCGCACGAACACGCTGAGCATCACCGCGGCGCCGACCATGACGTCTTCGGAGGTGATCGAACTGGCGCGCTTGGATTGCCCGGCGCGCTCGGCGTGGTCCTTCAGCCCGCGGAGCAGGGCGGAGCGCATGCCGGCTTCGTGGGTGCCGCCGTCCGGGGTCGGCACGGTGTTGGTGTAGGACGACAGAAAGCCGTCGGCGTCGGCGGTCCAGGCCACCGCCCATTCGCAGGCGCCATGTGCGCCGTTGCGGCCGGACTTGCCGGCGAAGATGTCGGGATGCACCAGGGTGTCGGCGTGGATCGCGGCGCCGAGAAAGTCCTTGAGGCCGCCGGGGAAGTGGAACTCGTCCTCGGCCGGAATGTCCTCGAGGCCCTTCAGCAGTTCGGGGTCGCAGCGCCAGCGGATCTTCACGCCGCCGAACAGATAGGCCTTGGAGCGCGCCATCTTGAACAGCCGCTGCGGCTTGAACGCTGCCTTGGCGCCGAAGATGTCGGTGTCGGGCTTGAAGCGGATCGTGGTGCCGCGGCGGTTGTGCACCTTGCCGAGGTCGACAAGCTTGCCCTGCGGGATGCCGCGCGAGAACGTCATCTTGTAGAGCTGCTGGTTGCGCGCGACCTCGACCTCGAGCAGCGAGGACAGCGCGTTGACCACCGAGACGCCGACGCCGTGCAGGCCGCCGGAGGTCTCGTACACCTTGGAGTCGAATTTGCCGCCGGCGTGCAGCGTGCACATGATGACTTCGAGCGCCGACTTCTTCGGGAATTTCGGATGCGGATCGACCGGGATGCCGCGGCCATTGTCCATCACGGTGAGGAAGCCGTCGGCCGACAGATGCACCTCGATGAACGAGGCGTGGCCGGCCAGCGCCTCGTCCATCGAATTGTCGATCACCTCGGCGAACAGGTGGTGCAGCGCCTTCTCGTCGGTGCCGCCGATATACATGCCGGGGCGGCGGCGCACCGGTTCCAAACCCTCCAGCACCTCGATGTCGGCGGCCGTATAGCCGGCCTCGGCGGACGCCGCTTTCGGCGCGGCCTTGGCGGCCGGCTTCGGCGCAGCCCCGCCGAAAAGGTCGGTGTCGGAGGATTTCTTCTTTGCGGGCAGGGGCTTGGACATGGCTCTTCAGGTGCTGGAAGCGCCTTGGCGGCGCGAATCGCGGCCCTGACTATGCCATGGATAGGGCTGTAATTGTGACGGCTGCCGCTGTGCAGCAAAGCCATGCACGCGCTCGCGCCACGCGGTCCGCAGCACCACGACGCAAAACAGCGCGAAGCCGGCGACGACCACCAACGATCCCGCGATCGGCGCGGCGATCCAGCCGTCGCCATACAGCAGCATCAGCGCCAGTCCCCCCGGAAACGCCACCGCGCCGAGCATGTGTAGCGCCGCCTGCACCTTGGCGAGGCGGCTTGCCGCGGCGTCTGGAACCAGCCGGTAATACAGCCCGAACAGGAACAGCAACACGCCGCCGACCAGGTTGAGATGGGCATGCGCCGGCGCCAGCAGGAAATTGTGCTGGATGCCCATCACAATGCCGCCGACCGTGCCGGTCAGCAGCAACAGGGCGCTCATGGCCATCATCATCGATCCGATCATCGCTTTGCCTTTCAGTGCTGTTGTTATGGATAAGCCGCGGAAGGGACGCACTATTGGGGATGTGACTTGATTGTGAGGGGCGCCGGTGGCTTACGTGTCCTTAGCGACGGGAACGGCAAAAAGGTTCGACGGGATTCCGCATTCCCGGTCGGCCGCGAGGGATCAAATCCGGTATGGACGGCTACGTGCAGGGCGTGATCGAATTCGCGCGCAATCATCAATCATGGGCCGCGCCGATCGTGTTCCTGCTCGCCTTCGGCGAGTCGCTGGCCTTCGTGTCGCTGATCCTGCCGGCGTGGGGCGCGCTGGTGGCGATCGGTGCGCTGATTGGGGTCAGCGGCATCGATTTCTGGCCGGTCTGGCTGGCCGGCGCCCTCGGCGCCGCGCTCGGCGACTGGCTCTCCTACTGGGTCGGGTTTCGCTACAAGGAGCAGGTGGTCAAGATCTGGCCGCTGTCGCGCTATCCCGGGATGCTGGCGATGGCCGAAAGCTTCGTGAAGAAGTGGGGGGTCCCCAGCATTTTCATCGGCCGGTTTTCCGGCCCGCTGCGGGCCACGGTTCCGCTGGCCGCCGGCATCTTCGAGATGCCGTATTGGAGCTTCCAGGCGGCCAACGTGCTGTCGGCGCTGGTCTGGTCGGCCGTGCTGCTGCTGTTCGGCGACGTGATGTCGCAAGGCGCCATGATGGCGACGCAGGCCATCAAGTAAGATCGCGGCCGCGCGGAATATCCGCCGTTCGCCGGTGTTGACCCGGCATGCGCAATCCCTGCGAGGTGATATTACCGTCACCGAGACGCTGCTAGTCTGCGGCGACGAAAATCCACAATCCGATCGCAAAGTTCAATCAACCGGAGGAATTCCATGGACCTGTCACGACGTCACGCCCTCGCCGGCGCCGCCGCTCTCGCCGCCGCGCCGCTGTTCGCTGCCTCGCGACCCGCGCAGGCCGCCGCGCCGCTCGCCGACAAGCAGGCGCCGAGCTTCTATCGCTACAAGGTCGGCGATGCCCAGGTCACCGCGATCACCGACGGCGCCAACACCTTTCCGCTGGCCGACAGCTTCGTGGTCAACGCCAAGAAGGACGAGGTCAACGCCGCGCTCGAAGCCGCCTTCCTGCCGAAGGACAAGATGACCATCAACTTCACGCCGCTGGCGATCAACACCGGCGGCAAGCTGGTTGTGGTCGACACCGGCAACGGGCAGGCGGCCTTCGCCTCGAGCAAGGGCAATGTCGGCCAGTTCGCCAGCAACATGACCGCCGCGGGCTTCGACTTCAAGGCGGTCGACATTGTGGTGATCTCGCATTTCCACGGCGACCACATCAATGGCCTGCTGACCGCCGACGGCCAGCCGATGTTCCCGAACGCCGAGGTGCTGGTGCCGGCCGCCGAGCTGAAATACTTCATGGATGACGGCGAGATGAGCCGCGCCCCGAACGACCGGATGAAGGGCGTGTTCGCCAACGCCCGCCGCGTGTTCGAGGCCGGCCTGAAGAAGAAGGTAACGCCCTACGAGTGGGGCAAGGACGTCGCACCGGGCCTGCTGGCGGTGGAAGCGACCGGCCATACGCCGGGCCACACCTCGTTCATCCTGTCGTCCGGCTCCGACAAGGTATTCATCCAGTCCGACATCACCAACCACCCGGCGCTGTTCGTCGCCAATCCGGGCTGGCACCTGATGTTCGACCAGGATCCGGCACAGGCCGAAACCACCCGCCGCAAGGTCTACGACATGCTGGTCGCCGACAAGATGCGGGTGCAGGGCTTCCACTACCCGTTCCCGGCCAATGGGTACGTCGCCAAGGACGGCAACGGCTACCGCCTGATCCCGGCGCCGTGGAGCCCGGTGCTCTGAGGTCGTAAGGGCGCGCTTTCCCTAAACCTCTCCCCGCGCGCGGGGAGGGGTCGACTATTCAGCGCAGCGAAGACGGTCGGGTGAGGGGGCGTCTCGGCGACTCGTTGCCTGACCGTGAAGCCCCCTCATCCCAACCTTCTCCCCGCACGCGGGGAGAAGGAGCAGGCCGCCAATGCAGCAGCTCAGCGGTCGCTCACGCCGCCAGCCGCGGCGCGAGGTGGCGGATCAGCGCCACGGCCTCGGACGGTGGTTTCTGTTCGACGCGGCGATAGACCCGGCCGTCGCGCGTCCGGGTCATCAGGCCGCGGTCGCACAATTCGCGGCGCAGCAGCGCGTGGTCGCCGAAGCCGTGCTGCGCGGCCAGAAGCGCGTTGAGCTGTTTCTCGCTCAACTCCTGCGCTGCCGGCACCCGCGACCACAGCACCCAGAGGCACAGCAGCCGATGGCTCGCCTTCTTCGGCCAGCGGGTCAGCGTTCCGGCGCCATCGAAGTAGCGGCTGGCCTGCGCCACCTTCTGCAGGTCGGCCACCGGTTCCGGCGCGGGGCGCCGCGCGAGGTGCTCGGCGGCGTCGAACTGCGCACGGAAATGCTGGAAGTTGCGGAAGCCGGCGGCGCGGGTCAGCAGGTTCAGCAACTGGACGTGGCCGAGCTTGCGCTCCTGCGCTTCAAGCTCGCGGCCGAGCGCCCGCGCCAGTGTCGAGACATCGGGCGCGGCAAAGGGGAAAACGGTTCTGGTCATGACTCATCCTGGATCGTGCCGAACGAAAATGTCGATGGTCGCTGGCTTACGACGCGGCACGGGACAAGTGGCTGCCGGATCAGGATGTGGCAGGTTTAGCTTCCCTCGCGGGACAGCGACGCCTTGGTGAACTGCCGACCAGTGCGCGGGGACATACATCCCGGACCGCGAATTGGCAAGGGCGTGGAGCTGGCCTGCGCGATCGCGGCTTGACGATGTCCCGGTCGGCAACTATCAACTGCGCCATGATCCACGCCGCGACCCACAGCATCGCCCGCCGCCGCCGCATGTTCGCGGCAGGTGCGGCTTTGCGCGTCAGCGCCTAGATCGTCGCCTCTGCCGCCGGATCCGGTCCGCGGCAATCTCCTTCAAATCCCCGCGACGCGATCCGACGGCCCCGCAACAGGAGCCCGTCATGTACACGCCGCCACCCTTTCGATCCGACCGCGCCGCCGCCCTGGCGTTCGCCGCCGCGCGCGGGTTCGGCACGGTCTGCGCCTTCGACGGCGCGCGACCCGTCGCGTCGGCGCTGCCGTTCTGCCTCGACTATGGCAATGACGGCACGCCGCGGCTGGCGTTTCACGTCGCGCGCGGCAACGCGCTGGCCAAGCTGGCCGGCTGCGGCACGCCGTGGCTGATGGCGGTGACCGGCGCCGATGCCTATGTCTCGGCCGACTGGTACGTGTCGCCCGACCAGGTGCCGACCTGGCTGTATCAGGCGGTGCATCTGACCGGGCCGGTGCGGCTCATGGCGGACGCCGACATGGGCGCGCATCTCGACCTGCTGAGTGCCAAATACGAAGGCTGGCTGGCGCCGAAGCCGCCCTGGACCTCGGCGAAAATGACCGCCGGGCGGATGGAGGCGATGAAGAAGGCGATCGTCGGACTGGTGATGGAGGTCGAGACCATCGAAGGCAGCTTCAAGCTGAACCAGCACAAATCCGACGCCGATTACGCCGCGGTCGCCGCCGCATTGGCGCAACAGCCCGACGCCGGCGCCGCTGCGTTGTCGGCCGAGATGGTCGCGCTGCGGCCGCAACTGGACTACACTTCCGCAACGCCTGCCATGAGGACCGCGCCATGACCGTTTCCGACACCACGCTGCCGAAAGCCGGCGCCGCGCAGACCGCCGCCAAGCCCGCCGTGTTCGTCGACGGCGCCGCCGGCACCACCGGGCTCGGCATCCGCGAGCGGCTGGCGAAGCAGGACGCCGTCGTGCTGCGCAGCCTGTCCGACGACAAGCGCAAGGACGTCGCGGCGAAGCGGGCGATGATGGAGGAGGTCGATCTCGTCATCCTCTGCCTGCCGGACGACGCGGCCAAGGAGACCGTGGCTCTGATCGACGCGATGGGAGCGTCGGGCCCGAAGGTGCTGGACGCCTCCACCGCGTTCCGCGTGGCGCCGGGCTGGAGCTACGGCTTTCCGGAGCTTGCCGCCGGCCAGGCCGCCGCCATCAAGGCGGCGCGCAAGGTCTCGAATCCAGGCTGCTATCCGACCGGCGCGGTGGCGCTGCTGCGGCCTCTGGTCGATGCCGGGCTCGTCCCGGCGGACCACGCCGTCAGCATCAATGCGGTGAGCGGCTATTCGGGCGGCGGAAAGTCGATGATCGAAAGCTACGAGGCCGGCACCGCGCCGGCGTTCGAGCTGTACGGCCTCGGCTTCGCCCACAAGCATCTGGCGGAGACCCAGAAGTACTCCGGGCTGACCCGGCGGCCGATCCTCGTGCCGTCGGTGGGCAATTTCCGGCAGGGCATGCTGGTCTCGATCCCGCTGCACCTCGACACGCTGCCGGGCAAGCCGGCGGTGGCCGATCTGCATGCCGCATTGGCCAAGCACTACGCCGGCAGCCGCTATGTGTCGGTGATGGCGCTCGATGACGCTGCTGTCACCGGCGGACGGATCGAGCCGGAGGCGCTGAACGAGACCAACCAGCTGCAGCTGTTCGTGTTCGGCAGCGACGCCCATCACCAGGCCGTTCTGGTGGCGCGGCTCGACAATCTCGGCAAGGGGGCGTCCGGCGCGGCGATCCAGAACATGAATCTGATGATGGGATTGCCGGAGACCAACGCGCTGGGGTGAGCGGAAGTTGAAGTTGTTGGCTCGTGTCCCGGACGCGGTGCAGCGCGCAGCGCTGCTCCGCAGATCCGGGACCGTACTAGCGACTGATTTAGCGGTATTCCACTCCACAACGGCTTCCGCCGGTATGGCCCCGGATCAGCAGCGCACCACGCCGCAAGGGCGGCGCGCTGCGCAGCATCCGGGCACGGACAGGGAAGATAGCAAGCGCGGCGCAGGCGCGGCATTCGGGGCACACCGGCAGGGTTTCCTGTCGCGGAACCGGGGCCGGCGCTTGCCATTCGGCTGCTAGCTGCGTCATGTTGGCGACGCAGCCGCTGGGCTGCTGCGTGTTCGCGCGGCATATTGCGCCGCAGTCGTGAACCCTCGTGCCTTCGGAGGTACGGAATGCTCGCAACTGATGTGGCGCCGGCAATTTCGCGGCGCGCCGGCCCGGCGACCCGGCGATTCCAGATCGCGCTGATCAAGCCGTCGCATTACGACGACGACGGCTACGTGATCCAGTGGGTGCGGTCCTTCATTCCGTCGAACTCGCTGGCGGTGGTGTACAGCCTGGTGGAGGAGTCCCGGCAGCGCGACGCGCTCGGCGACGATATCGCCATCGACATCACCGCCGCCGACGAGATCAACACCAGGATCAGGCTGCCGAAGCTGATCGCGCGGTTTCGCGCGCACGACAATTTCGGGCTGGTGTTCCTGGTCGGCGTGCAGTCCAACCAGTTTCCGCGCGCGATGGACATCGCCCGGCCGCTGCGCGCCGCCGGCGTGCCGGTGGCGATCGGCGGCTTTCATGTTTCGGGCTGCTTGTCGATGCTGCCTGGCATCCAGCCGGATCTGCAGGAGGCGCTCGACCTCGGCATCACGCTCTATGCCGGCGAACTGGAAGGCCGCTGCGACGCGCTGCTGCGCGACGCCGCGACGGGATCGCTGAAGCCGGTTTACAACTACCTCAATGACCTGCCGTCGCTGGAGGGCGCGCCGTCGCCGATCCTGCCGAAGAAGTACCTCAAGGGCACCTACAGCTACCAGACCAGCTTCGATGCGGGACGCGGCTGCCCGTACCAGTGCTCGTTCTGCACCATCATCAACGTGCAGGGCCGCAAGTCGCGCGGCCGCAGCGCCGACGACATCGAGCGGCTGGTGCGCGAGAATCTGGCGCAGGGCGTCAACTGGTTCTTCATGACCGACGACAATTTCGCCCGCAACAAGGATTGGGAGACCATCCTCGACCGGCTGGCGCAGCTGCGGCAGGAGTTTGCCGCGAATGGCGGCAAGGACATCAAGCTGATCATCCAGGTCGACACGCTGTGCCACAGGATCGACGGCTTCATCGACAAGGCCAAGGCCGCCGGCGTGGTGCGGGTCTTTCTCGGGCTGGAAAGCATCAACCCGCAGAATCTCGCGGCGGCCAAGAAGCGGCAGAACAAGATCACCGAATACCGCACCATGCTACTGGCCTGGAAGCGGGCCGGGGTGCTGACCTATGCCGGCTACATCCTCGGCTTTCCCGAGGACACGCCGCAGAGCATCGCCGAGGACATCGCCATCATCCAGAAGGAGTTGCCGCTCGACATCCTGGAGTTCTTCTGTCTCACGCCGCTGCCGGGCTCGGAGGATCACAAGATCCTGTCGCAGAAGGGTGTGGCGATGGATGCCGACATGAACCGCTACGACATCGAGCATGTCGTCACCGCGCATCCGAAGATGCACCGCGACGAATGGCAGAACGCCTATCTGTCCGCCTGGGAGACGTACTACACGCCCGAGCATGTGGAGCGCATGCTGCGGCGGGCGGCGGCGACCGGCGGCGGCATCTCGCGGCTGGCGTCGATGATCTTCCTGTTCTCCTCGATGGTCGCGATCGAGAAGGTGCACCCGCTGCAGGGCGGCATCCTGCGCCGCAAGGTGCGGACCGACCGCCGGCCGAGCCTGCCGCGCGAGCCGGTGTGGCGGTTCTATCCGATGCTGGTTGCCGAGGTCGCCGGCAAGCTGGGCAAGGGCGCGCGGCACTGGCTGTGGATCGACGCGCTGCGCCGCAAGGTGCGCAAGGATCCGAACCGGCTGAATTATATCGACCGCGCCATCACCCCGGTGGACGAGCACGACACCGAGGAAATGGAGCTGTTCACCCACAGCGCCGCCGCCCAGGCCGCCGTGCAGCACGCCCGCAAGATCAAGCAGCTGACGACGGCAAAATCGGTGGCGTAGCGTGTTTCCGCGCGCCCGCCGCGAGGCACGCGTCCGGATAGCTGTCATGGCCGGGCTTGTCCCGGCCATGCACGTCTTGAAACCCAGCAAGGCGCGGATGCCCGGCACAAGGCCGGGCATGACGACTGAGTTGAAATGCTTACGGCACGCGCGCGACAGCCGTCTTCGTCATTGCCGGACCTGATCCGGCAATCCATCCTCTTGAAAGCGATGTGTGGCCGGCTCAGGCCCGGCCGAACCGGAGGGGGCATCGGGCAGGCATGAACTATCTTGCGCTCCTGCTGCTCACCGCCGCCGTGCTGCTCGGCATGTATCTCGGCCTTCTCCACATGCAGGGCCGGCGCAGGCTGGTGCTGGTCGGCCTGCATCTGCTGCTCGGCGTCGGCGGGTTGCTGTCGCTGGCACTGCTGCTGCGTGCCACGCCGGGCGTGGAGGAGACCTACGCGCCGCTGGCCACGCTGCTGCTGGCGCTGGCCGCGCTGACCGGGGCCGGCGCGGCGTTGCTGCGGCGCGCGCCGATGGCGGTCAACATGATGCTGACCACCCATGCCGGTATCGCGACGCTCGGCTTCGTGCTGGCGCTGGCGTGGCTGGTGGCGCCCTAGAGGATCTGGAACACCGCCAGCGCCAGCATCGCCTGCGCGGCGAAGGCAGTCAGGAAAGCCAGCGTGCGGACCACTGGGATGCCGAGCGTGTAGACCGCGGCGTGAACCAGCCGCGCCCAGAAATACAGCGCCGTCGCCATCACGGTCCACTGTGTCGAGTAGTCGATTGCGTGCAGGATCAGCACCAGCAGGCCGAACACCACCAGGTTCTCGGCGGCGTTTTCGTGCGCGAACATCATCCGCGTTGCCCATGGCGCCTGCGGCTTGTCGGTGCGCGACGGATTGGCCATCGCGCCTGCGACGCCGCGGACCATCATGCGATTGAGCACGTAGGGGATCCACATCGCCCCGGTCAGGATCACCGTCAGCGTCAGCCAGAACAATTCGCGCGTCATCGGAAAACGTCCTCTTGGGATGGTGGTGTGCCGGGCGAGAAGCCGCCCGGGCCTTAACCGGCGAGTCGGCCGAAAGTTACGGGCATCGCCGCGGGAAAGCTACAGGGGGCGGGCGTGGGGGAGCGTCATTCCGGGGCATGCGCCGGCGCAGCGGCGCAATGAACCCGGAATCTGGAGGTCGGACTCGGTGCGCTCGATCTCTGGATTCCGGGTTCGTTCGCCTTCGGCTCACGCCCCGGAATGACGGCAGAGAGCGGCACCCGCCCCAGCGTGTTTCGTTCAGGCTCTGACCCTCACATAACTCCCCGGCGCGTCTTCGATCGGCGGGAACGCCTCGGTGCCGACGGGACGGGCAGGCACCTCCTCGGGATCGAGGCCGGACAGCCATTGCCGCCAGTTCGGCCACCACGAACCCTTGTGCTCCTGTGCATCCCGGGTCCATTCCGCCAGCGTGGCGGCGCTGCTGCCGTCATTGGTCCAGTACTGGTACTTGCCGGACGCCGGCGGGTTGACCACGCCGGCGATATGGCCGGAGCCCGAGAGCACGTATTTGACCGGGCCTCCGAAGAACTGCGAGCCGTACAGCACCGATTCAGCTGGCGCGATGTGGTCCTCGCGGGTGGCGAGGTTGTAGACCGGCAGCTTGACCTTGGAGAGGTCGAGCTGGGTGTTGTCGAGCACCATGTTGCCGGCCGACAGCCGGTTCTCCAGATAGCAGTTGCGCAGATAGAACGAGTGATTGGCGGCCGGCATCCGCGTCGCGTCGGAATTCCAGTGCAGCAGGTCGAACGCCGACGGCGGCTCGCCCTTGAGGTAGTTGCTGATCACATAGGGCCAGATCAGGTCGTTCGAGCGCAGCATGTTGAAGGCCATCGCCATCTTGCTGCCTTCCAGCACGCCGCTGGCCTTCATCTCGCGTTCCAGCGCCGAGATCTGTTCCTCGTCGACGAACACCATCAGGTCGCCCGCATGGGTGAAGTCGACCTGCGCGGCCAGAAACGTCGCCGACGTCGCGCGGACGCGGCGCTTCTCCGCAAGCCAAGCCAGCGTCGAGGCGAGCAGGGTGCCGCCGACGCAATAGCCCATCGTGTGGACCTTCATCTCGCCGGTGACCTGCTCGATGACGTCCATCGCCGCCAGCGGCCCGGACTTCATGTAGTCCTCGAAGGTCTTGCCGCCGAGGCTCTTGTCGGGGTTGACCCAGGAGATCACGAACACCGTGACGCCCTGGTCGACGCACCATTTGATGAAGGATTTTTCCGGCCGCAGGTCGAGGATGTAGAACTTGTTGATCCATGGCGGCACGATCAGCAGCGGCGTGCGCAGCACCGTCTCGGTGGTCGGCGTGTACTGGATCAGCTGCATGATCTCGTTCTGGAAGATCACCTTGCCGGGCGTCACCGCCATGTTGACGCCGACCTCGAGATTGTCCGGCGCGGACTGCCGGATCCGCAGGCTGCCGCCGCCGGCCTCGATGTCCTCGGCGAGCATCTTCATGCCGCGCACCAGATTGTCGCCGCCGGTGGCGACGGTCTGGCGCAGCAGTTCGGGATTGGTCAGCACGAAGTTCGACGGCGACAGCGCGTTGGCGACCTGCTGCACGTAGAACTCGGCCTTCTTGCGGGTGTGCGGATCGAGCCCTTCGGCGTCGCGCACCAGATCCTGCGCCCATTTGGTCGACAGCAGATAGGCCTGCATCACGAAATCGAAGAACTGGTTGGACTTCCATTCCGGGTCGCTGAAGCGGCGGTCCTTGGGCGGCGGCGCGATCGGGGGCTCGACGGCTTCGCCGGCCATCCGGCGCATCGCCGTGCCCCACAGGTCGAGATAGGCCTTGCCGAGCTTCATCTGCACGTCGGCGGCGCGTTGCTGGTCCGACAGCCAGTATTCCGCGACGGTGCCGAAGGTCTTGACCACCTCGGTGATCTCGCTCGGCGGCTTGTCGATCTCGCCGCCCTCGCGCGTCTTCAGCACGGCCGCCAGCGCCTTGCCGCTGCTCTCCATGGCGCGGGCCAGGTTCAGCGCAAAGGCTTCCGGATCGAACTTTCCGGGCGACTGGGTTTGCGATATTGTGTCGGTCATCGGGGCGTTTCAGTCCGAGGCAGTTGGCGGATGATCTGTAGCCGGCATCCTTGTCGGCGTGATGATGGCACAGTTCGTCAGCGCCTGCAGATTTCGATGTGGTGCACTGCGACAAAGAGCTTCATTTGGTCACATTGAGGTCCCAGTGACGACGTGGGGCCGGTTTTAATGATTGTCGGCGACGATGGTTGCCGAGTCCGGGTCGAGCGCTGCTGAGTTTTGCGGTGCACTGACCCGAAGTTCGATGCGAGGACGACGCTTGAGTATTGTAAGAGTATCGCTGTCGGGTCGGGGCGCTCGCGCCGCATGGATCGTGCTGTTGGCCGCGGCGCTCGGGGGCTGTTCGATCCCGCTGGCGGATATCGGCTCGAGCGGCGAGGGCGGACCGCCGAAGGACACGTCGGGCTTCCCGGTGGTGACGGCGCTGCCGGCCCCGCGCGATCAGGGTGCCTTGCAACCGGCCGAGCGCTCCAAGATCCAGAATGAACTGATTGCCGCGCGGGACGCGCAGGCCGCCGCCGCGGCTGCCGCCGCCAAATAGCGGCCGGCGAGAGCGACCCTCCCGCCGTCGATTTCGCGCGATTCTGCGCGCGAATCGATTCCCCTTGGGCCAAGAACGCGCTAACCATCCTCCGATATCGGTTCCGGAGCCCGTCATGGAAGAATTCTACCGCATTCGCCGTCTGCCGCCTTACGTGTTCGAGCAGGTCAATCGGGCCAAGGCCGCCGCACGCAATGCCGGCGCCGACATCATCGATCTCGGCATGGGCAATCCGGACCTGCCGACCCCGCCGCATGTCATCGAGAAGCTGAAGGACACCCTCGGCAAGCCGCGCACCGACCGCTATTCGGCGTCGCGCGGCATCACCGGCCTGCGCAAGGCCCAGGCCGGCTATTACGCCCGCCGTTTCGGGGTGAAGCTCAACCCCGACACCCAGGTGGTGGCGACGCTCGGCTCCAAGGAAGGCTTCGCCAACGTCGCGCAGGCGATCACCGCGCCGGGCGACGTCGTGCTGTGCCCGAATCCGAGCTATCCGATCCACGCTTTCGGCTTCCTGATGGCCGGAGGCGTGATCCGCTCGGTGCCGTCCGAGCCGACGCCGGACTTCTTCGCCAGCGCAGAGCGGGCGATCATCCATTCGATCCCGAAGCCGATCGCGATGATCGTGTGCTACCCGTCGAACCCGACCGCCTATGTGGCGAGCCTCGATTTCTACAAGGATCTCGTCGCCTTCGCGAAGAAGCACGAGATCTACATCCTGTCGGACCTCGCCTATGCCGAGGTCTATTTCGACGACAACAATCCGCCGCCCTCGGTGCTGCAGGTGCCGGGCGCGATCGACGTCACGGTGGAATTCACCTCGATGTCGAAAACCTTCTCGATGGCCGGCTGGCGGATGGGATTTGCGGTCGGCAACGAGCGCATCATCGCCGCGCTGGCACGGGTGAAGTCGTATCTCGACTACGGCGCCTACACGCCGATCCAGGTCGCGGCCACCGCGGCGCTGAACGGCCCCGACGACTGCATCCGCGAGATGCGCGACATCTACCGCAAGCGCCGCGACGCGCTGGTCGAATCGTTCGGCCGCGCCGGCTGGGAGATTCCGCCGCCGTCCGCCTCGATGTTCGCCTGGGCGCCGCTGCCGCCGGCGTTCCGGGAAATCGGCAGCATGCAGTTCGCTACCCTGATGGTGGAGAAGTCCGGCGTCGTGGTGTCGCCCGGCGTGGCGTTCGGCGAGCACGGCGAGGGCTATGTCCGGATCGCGATGGTCGAAAACGAACAGCGCATCCGGCAGGCCGCCCGCGGCGTCCGGCGCTTCCTTGAAAGCGGCGTCGAAACGTTGCACAACGTGGTCCCGCTCGCCACCCGGCGCTAGCTCACTCAGTCAGGTTTCAGCGTCATGGTCGCACCGCTCCGAGTGGGCATCGCGGGTCTCGGCACCGTGGGTGCCGAGGTGGTCCGCCTGATCGAGCGACAATCCGCCACGCTGGCCGCGCGCTGCGGCCGCGGCATCGAGGTGGTCGCGGTCACCGCGCGATCGAAGGCGAAGAAGCGCGGGCTCGATCTCGGCGGCATCCGCTGGGCCAAGGATCCGGTGGCGCTGGCCAACGATCCCGACATCGACTGCCTGGTGGAACTGATCGGCGGCGTCGGCGACCCGGCGTTGCCGGCCATCGAAGCTGCCTTGTCGAGCGGCAAGTCAGTGGTCACCGCCAACAAGGCGCTGATCGCCCGCCACGGCCTGCATCTTGCGACGCTGGCGGACAGGCACGGCGGTGCGTTGAATTACGAGGCCGCGGTCGGCGCGGCAGTTCCCGTGATCAAGACCCTGCGCGAGGGGCTGGCCGGCACCACGGTCGACCGGATCTACGGCATCCTCAACGGCACCTGCAATTACATCCTGACCCGGATGGAGCAGGAGGGCCTGTCGTTCGCCGAATGCCTCGCGGATGCGCAGCGGCTGGGCTACGCCGAGGCCGATCCCTCGTTCGACGTCGACGGCCACGATACGGCGCAAAAGCTCGCGATCCTCGCCAGCCTCGCCTTCGGCAGCAAGGTCGCGGAGAGCGCGGTCTATGTCGAGGGCATCTCGTCGATCGCGCCGGAAGATCTCAAGGCCGCCGAACAGCTCGGCTACCGCGTCAAGCTGCTCGGCGTCGCGGTGCGCACCGCGACCGGCATCGAGCAGCGGGTGCATCCGACCATGGTGCCGCGCTCGTCGTCGATCGCGCAGGTGATGGATGTCACCAACGCGGTGACGATCGACGGCGCCGGCATGCCGCCGGTCACGCTGGTCGGCCCGGGCGCCGGCGCCGCCGCGACTGCCGCTTCGGTGGTGGCCGACATCGCCGATGTTGCCCGCGGCATCCGCGCCCATCCGTTCGGCCGCCCGACCGGCAAGCTGACCGCAACGAAGAAGGCGCCGATGGAGCGCCACGAGGGCGGCTACTACATCCGGCTGATGGCGCGCGACCAGACCGGCACGGTGGCCTCGATCGCGACGCGGCTGGCGGAGCAGGGCATCTCGCTGGAGTCGATCGTGCAGCGCCATCCGGAAGGCGAGATCGTCGGCGGCGGCAAGCACAGGAGCGCGCCGGTTCCGGTGATCCTGATTACCTATGCCACCAGCGAGGACGCGGTGCGCCGCGCGCTGGCCGACGTCCAGCGCGACAAGGTGATCAGCGGACGGCCTCAGGTCATTCGGATAGAGAAGAACTAGGCATCGCGGCCGCCGGCCGCACCGCCGTGAAATTTTTGAGGAGTTGAGCCGATGTCAGTCACCATTTCCGTTCCGCAGCAGCAATTGCTCGAGCGCATTCTGACGCTGGAGATCGTCCGCGTCACGGAACGTGCTGCGGTGTCTGCGGCGCGGCTGCGCGGCCGCGGAATGGAAAAGGCCTCCGACCAGGCCGCGGTCGACGCGATGCGTCGCGAGCTCAACAAGCTGCCGATCGACGGCACCGTGGTGATCGGCGAGGGCGAGATCGACGAGGCGCCGATGCTGTTCATCGGCGAGAAGGTCGGCAGCAAGCACGGCCCCAAGGTCGACATCGCGGTCGATCCGCTGGAAGGCACCGTGCTGTGCGCCAAGAACATGCCGGGCGCGATCGCCACCATCGCGATGGCCGACGGCGGTACCCTGCTGCACGCGCCGGACTGCTACATGGACAAGATCGCGATCGGCCCCGGCTATCCGAAGGGCACCGTCGATCTCGATGCCTCGGTCGAGGACAACATCATGGCGCTGGCCAAGGCCAAGGGCGTCAAGCCGTCGGAGATCACCGCGATCCTGCTCGACCGACCGCGCCACGCCAAGATGATCGCGGCAATCCGCGCGCTGGGCGCGTCGGTGAGCCTGATCAGCGACGGCGACGTCGCCGGCGTGATCCACTGCGCCGAGCCGCGCACCGGCATCGACATCTATCTCGGCAGCGGCGGCGCGCCGGAAGGCGTGCTGTCGGCCGCGGCGCTGCGTTGCATCGGCGGCCAGATGCAGACCCGACTCATTATCGACAGCGAGGCGCTGCGCGAGCGCACGCTGAAGATGGGGATCAAGGACGCGAAGAAGAAATACGAGATCGAGGACATGGTGAAGGGCGACTGCCTGTTCGCCGCCACCGGCGTCACCACCGGCTCGCTGCTCACCGGCGTCGAGTTCGGCCGCGACGTGATCGAGACCGATACCGTGGTGATGCGCTCGGTCACCGGCACCGTACGCCGGATCCGCGCCGAGCATCGCCAGCTCGAAAAATTCCATCTCGACTGAGGGCACGATGGCCGAGGTCGCGATCAGGCCGCTGCAGCCGGACGAGCGCGCCGCGTGGCAGCCGCTGTGGGACGGCTATCAGGCGTTCTACAAGACGACACTTCCGCCTGAGGTGAGCGATACGACTTGGTCGCGGTTTCACGATCCGGCCGAGCCGATGTTTGCGCTTGGCGGCTATGTCGACGGCAAGTTGACTGGGATCGTGCACTACCTGTTTCACCGCTCGTGCTGGACCGTTGGTGACTATTGTTATTTGCAGGATCTGTTCGTCGCTGACAGCGCGCGCGGTCACGGTCTTGGTCGCAGGCTGATCGAGGCGGTGTATGCGCGTGCGAAAGACGCCGGCGCCAGCCGCGTGCACTGGCTGACGCAGCCGGGCAATACGCAGGCGCGGCTGCTCTACGATCGCATCGCCGACGATCCGGGCTTCATGCAGTACCGCAAGATTCTCTGACCGGAATGGACACCATGAGCTTCGATCCGACCCTCGTGAAGGCCATGGTGTTCGACGTGTTCGGCACCGTGGTCGACTGGCGCTCCAGCCTGATCGCAGACCTGACACAATGGGCCGAGGAGCGCGACCTCGACGCGGACGTCGTGGGGCTGGTCGATGCCTGGCGGCAGGCCTACATGCCGTCGATGGACGAGGTGCGCAAGCACCCCGAGCGCGGCTACGTCATCCTCGACACGCTGCACCGGCGCACGCTGGAGCAACTCGCGCCGCAATTCGGCATCAATGGCGCCAGCGAGCCGGAGCTGCGCTATCTGACGATGGGCTGGCATCGGCTGCAGCCATGGCCGGACTCCGTCTCGGGCCTGGCGCGGCTGAAGGCGAACTACATCATCGCGCCGCTGTCGAACGGCAACGTTGCGCTGCTCACTAACATGGCCAAGGCCGCCGGGCTGCCGTGGGATCTGGTTCTGAGCGCGGAGTTGTTCGAGCACTACAAGCCGGACCCCGAAATCTATCTTGGCGCCGCGCGCCTGCTTGGGCTGGAGCCGAGGCAGGTGATGATGGTCGCCGCCCACAATGGCGACCTCGCCGCCGCGCAGAAGCTGGGGCTGAAGACGGCCTTCGTGCCGCGCGTCACGGAGTACGGCCCGCTGCAGGATCGGGATTTCGGGCCCGAAGGCGACTGGGACGTGGTGGCGGACGACTTCAACGATCTCGCCAAGCGGATGGCATGCTGACGTGTCCCGGGCGCGATGCGGCATGCAGTGCCGCTTCGCAGAACCGGGACCCCGGTGTCTTCGTTGGTCGCCGCGCGGCGACCGGGGCACGAATCTCTGCCGGGTGTGCTAGCTAGAAACCCATGCCGCTCCCAGCTTCCGCATTGCCCGTCGAATCGCAGCCGGCGTTCCTCAACGTCGCGCTGTCGGCGACCGGCCGAACCTGGCGCGACCGGCTCGATGCGCGGGCGTCGGCGCGGGCGCTGGCGATCGTGCAGCGCTACCAACTGCCCGAAATGCTGGCGCGGGTGCTGGCCGGTCGCGGCGTCGAACTCGACGACGTGATGGATTTCCTCGATCCGACCATCCGAAAACTGCTGCCCGATCCGCACAGCGTCACCCAGATGGAGGCCGCTGCGAAACGCATCGCGGACGCCGCCACGCGCGGCGAAAAGGTCGCGATCTTCGGCGACTACGACGTCGACGGCGCGACCTCGGCGGCGCTGCTGGCCTGGCACCTGCGGCATTGCGGGCTGGATCCGCTGATCCACATTCCCGATCGCATCTTCGAGGGCTACGGGCCGAACAGCGAGGCGATCCGCAAGCTGGCGGAGCAGGGCGCCACCCTGCTGGTGACGGTGGATTGCGGCACCACCAGCCTCGAGCCGCTGGCGGAAGCGCGGCGGCTCGGCATGGGCGTGGTGGTGATCGACCATCACCAGACCGGCGACGAACTGCCTGTGGTCGATGCGCTGGTCAATCCGAACCGCGCCGACGACCTGTCCGGGCTCGGCCATCTCGCCGCCGTCGGCCTCGTCTTCGTCACGCTGGTCGCGGTCAATCGCGAGCTGCGCCAGCGCAATTTCTGGTCGCCGGAGCGGCCGGAGCCGGATCTGCTCGGCATGCTGCATCACGTCGCGCTCGGCACCGTCGCGGATGTTGCGCCGCTGATCGGGCTGAACCGCGCCTTCGTCGCCAAGGGGCTGATCGCGCTGCGGCGGCGCGACCACGTCGGCCACACCGCCTTGATGGACGTGGCGCGGCTCAACGGCCCGCCGGAGGCCTGGCATCTCGGCTTCATGCTGGGACCGCGCATCAATGCCGGCGGCCGTATCGGCCGCGCCGATCTCGGCGTGCGGCTGCTGCTGGAAGGCGATATCTCGGAGGCGGCGCGGATCGCCGCGGAGCTGGATCGCCTCAATGTCGAGCGACGCGTGATCGAGCAGATGGCGGAAGCGCAGGCCGAAGCCGAGGCACTGGCGTCGCTCGGGCTGGAGGACAAGGGCTCGGTGATCGTGACCGCCGCGGAGGGCTGGCATCCCGGTGTGGTCGGTTTGGTCGCGTCACGGCTGAAGGAAAAGTTTTCGCGTCCCGCCTTTGCGATCGCGCTGGAGCCGGGCGGCATCGGCACCGGATCGGGCCGCTCGATCTCGGGCGTCGACATCGGCAAGGCGGTGCGGCACGCGGTCAGCGACAAGCTCCTGATGAAGGGCGGCGGCCACGCGATGGCGGCGGGCGTCACGCTGCGCAAGGAGCGCCTCGCGGACTTTCGGGCGTACATGGAATCCGCGCTGGCCGAGGATGTCGCCAAGTCGCGCCACGAGAACGAGCTGTTCGTCGACGGCGCGGTGAGCGCGCGCGGCGTCACGCCGGACCTGGTCGCGACGCTGAACCGCGCCGGACCGTTCGGCGCCGGCAATCCCGAGCCGGTGGTGGCGCTGCCGTCGCATCAGCTGGTCTATGCCGACGAGGTCGGGCAGGCGCATCTGCGCGTGCGCTTCAAGGCCGGCGACGGTTCGATCGTCAACGGCATCGCGTTTCGCAGCCTCGGCCAGAAGCTCGGCGACGCTCTGCAGCAGAACCGCGGCCAGCCGCTGCATGTCGCCGGGTCGCTGACGGTCGACCGCTGGCAGGGCGCCGAACGGGTGCAGTTGCGGGTGATGGACGTCGCGGTGCCGGACCCGGGGCCGGCGTTGATACGGTAGCAATCACCATACGCCGTCATGCCGGGGCGGGCGCAGCGCAGCTGCGCGCGAACCCGGAATCTCGAGATGCTTTGGGTACAAAACATCTCTGGATTCCGGGCCTGCGCCATCCGGCTTCGCCGTCTGTCGCATCCCGGAATGACGCGCTTAATTACCCTGCCGCAACCTCGCCAGCACCTTCAGCCCGCCATAGCCGTCGGCCGGGAGCAGTCCCATCTTGGTCTGATAGTCCCGCACCGCCTTCATCGTGTCGTTGCCGACGCGGCCGTCGGTGCCGCCGGTGTCGAAGCCGGCTTTGGTCAGGCGGGTCTGCACCTCCTGCACTTCGGCCAGGGTCAGCGCGCGCTCGGAGCCGGGGAACGGCTGGATAAAGGGCGGACCGCCCAGAATGCGGTCGCCGAGATGGCAGATCGCCAGCGCGTAGTTCATCGACGGATTGTAGCTCCGCACCGCATAGAAGCCGGGGCCGAGCAGGAAAGCGGGGCCGCCGGCCACCGGCACCCACATCTGCGCGCTGGCATCGGGTTGCGGAAACGGCTTGCCGTCGGCGCGGGTGACGCCGGCCGCGGCCCAGGCCGCATAGGTGCGATTGCCGCTCGGCGCGCCGGGCGCGCGGACCTCGTAACCCCAGTGCTGGTCGCGCTTGTACTTGCCGCGGTTCACGAGGTAGCGCGCGCTGGAGCCGAGCGCGTCGTCCGGCCTGCCGAACGGCGAGACCCTTCCGTCGCGGTCGTAGTCGATGCCGACATTGAGCCAGACTTCCGGCATCCATTGCGTATGGCCCATCGCGCCGGCCCAGGAGCCGCGCATCTCGTCGGGCGTCGACCAGCCGCGATCGACGATTTTCAGCGCATTGATCAGTTCGGTTTCCCAATAGGCGCGGCGGCGCGGCTCGTTCCAGGCCAGCGCCGCCAGCGACGGAAACACCGGCCGCATATGGTTCTTCTGCACGATCGGATCGCCATAGGCGCTCTCGACGCCCCACAAGGCCAGCAGGGTGCCGCGCTCGACGCCGAAGTCGCGCTCGATGCGGTCGAACAGCGCCGCGTTCTGCCGCAGCGCCTCCTTGCCGGCGATGATGCGCCAGTCCGAAGCGCGGCGGTTGACGTATTGCCAGATCTGCTCGTTGAACTCAGGCTGCTTGCGCATCTTCTGAAAGACGCTCATGTCAGGCTCGATCGCGCCCATCACGCGCGAATAGGTGGCGTCGGACACGCCCTTGGCGCGCGCCTTGGCGCGAAACCCGTCGCGCCACTGGTCGAAGCCGGGCGGGGCGGCGAAGGCGGGCAGCGGCGTCAGCATCGCGGCGGCAGCGCCGCCGAGCAGGGCGCGGCGTGAGAGGATGAGGTTTTGATTCGAGCGCGTTTCTGTCATGCCCGCATTCTAGCGCTCCCACGTCGCGGGCGCGATGCGCTAGTTCTCCACGCCCTCGGCCGATGCGCCGGCGCGGGCGGGGTCGTCGGGGAGCGCGGTGGCCATGGCCGGGGTCGGGGGCGTCGGTTCCGGCGCCAGTTCGTGGCCGCGGGCGCCCAGCAGGCGCTCATAGGACGACACCAGCGTGATGTAGGGGTTGACCCACAGCCAGCCGTCCGGCGTGAACACCTGGATGTCGAAATGCAGGTGCGTCGTGGTGCCGCCGGGATAGTCCTGATAGTTCGACACCAGCCCGATGGTCTCGCCTTCGCTGACCTCCCGGCCGCTGGCGACGCCGTCGGCATCCATCAGCACCGGGTTCATGTGCATGTAGCGGAACCGGACGTGCTCGGTGCGCGCGTTGACCAGCAAGGTCGCGGCCTGCGCGCCCGGCGTGCGCAGGATCACGCCGTCGCGCACCGCGACGATCGGGAAGCGGTTCGGCACGCAGCGGTCGGCGCCCTGGTTGCGCAAGGTGCAGGATGACGGCCTGATGTCCTGGCCCTGATGGCCGAGGCCGCTGGCGCATTGCCCGACGCCAAAATCGCGGGCCTCGCAGAAATTGTCCTGCCAAGGGTAGGCGTAGTTCTCGCCGGCGGATTCGTCGAACACCAGCTGCTTGTCGCTGGAGCGGCAACGGTAGCTTGATCCCTTGCCGGACGGGCGCGGAATCCGCCCGCGCATGAAGCAGTCGCCCCAGTTCAGGAAGGACTGCGAATTGGCATAGGCCGGCGCGTCCTGCAGCGGGAAGCGGATCTGGGAGTAGACGGTGTAGTCGGGATGCCCGTTCTGGCCGCGATAGCCGCTGTTGGCGAGAATGTCGCCCGGCGGCCGATAGGTGAAATCCGGCGACGTCTCGGCCGGCCGCTCCGCCAGCAGATCCGGCATCGCGCGCCGCCGCTTCGGCTGGCCGCCGGTGACGCGCAGCGCCGCCAGGAACCGCTCGGCCACCGCGGATGCCTCGCGGCAGGCCAGCCGGCGCGCCCGCGGCACGCTGTCGAGGCAATGGATCGACACCACATAGGGTACACCGAACCGAGTGAACGCGTAACGCACGAAGCCCTCGCGGATCACCCGCCGCAGATCGGGAAACTCCCTGGCCTTGACCGGCTCGCCGCGCCCGGCCAGCGGATCGCCGATGTCGTAGGTCAGGTTCGAACCGGTGATGTGCACCTCGACCGGCCGGACGTAGCGCCGCGACGGCAGGCCGTCGGCCGCGCCGATCGTGAACATCGCGCTGTAGCCGGCCGGCCCGGCGTCGAACAGCGACGCGGTTCGGAAGCCGGACTGGTAGTGCGCTGCGGGGAGCGTGTCGGGTCCGCCGTTGAGGCGGTGGCTGATAAATCCTGCGGTGTCGAACGGCAGCAGCACCGGGATCGGGCTCTGGCCGATGCCGGCGAACACTGGCGAGGTGACCGCGTTGAGCTGCACGAGCGCGGGGTGCATGCGCGGATCGTAGGGCCGCAGCCGGCGTCGGCCGGTGAAGCTGAAAGCGCCGGCGACGCCGGGCTGGCTGTTCAGTTCGGTGCGCAACCGGTCGATGGCGGCGCGCCAGTCGACCTGGATGGGGACGATGGTCGGAAGCTTGAACTCGCTGCCGGCGAGGGCGGTTTGACCGGTCAGCAGCAACAGCGCGCCGCCGACCAGCAAGCGCATCGCATTCCGAACGCCGAACTCGCCCCGTGGTCTCAACGCCGTCACGCCCCGCAACGCCCGAGGCCGCTGCACAGCGGCCATCGCCTCGGTCCGGTCGCGCGCCTCAACTTGAGCGTGAAGCGCAGCTGTCCGGCCGAAGCTCCACCAGCATCACGATTTTTTGCGGTTCTGTCGAATCGAATTTCGGCGGGGCAGGGCTGCGAGCGCTGACCAGAAGCCAAAGCGGTGGTCATTCCGGGGCATCAGCCGCGGAGCGGCGCAATGAACCCGGAACCCGAAGGCGGACCCAGTACATTTAATCTCTGGATTCCGGGTTCGCCCGCAGCTTGCGCTGCGTGCGCCCCGGAATGACGGGGCTGATTTCAGTCCTTGGCGCGCTCGACGTAGGAGCCGTCTTCGGTCATCACCACGATGCGGGTGCCGGTGCCGATGTGCGGCGGCACCAGGGTGCGGACGCCGTTGGACAGCATCGCCGGCTTGTAGGACGACGACGCGGTCTGGCCCTTGGTGACCGGCTCGGTGTCGACCACTTCCAGCGTGGCGCGCTGCGGCAGCGTGATGGCAACCGGCACCATGCCGTGCATCGACAGCTTGACGGTCATGTTCTCCGCCAGATAGGGCGCGGCGGTGCCGATCACGTCCTTCGGCACCTGGACCTGGTCGTAATTGTCGTTGTTCATGAAGTGGAAGCCGTCGGCGTCCTCGTAGAGGAAGTTGAAGTTGCTGTCCTCGATGGTCGCCTTTTCCACCTGGTCCGTGGTCTTGTAGCGCTCCGAGATCTTCACGCCGTCGCTGATTCGGCGCATTTCGATCTGGCTGACCGGGGTGCCCTTGCCGGGGTGGATGTTCTCGGCGGTCAAAACCACATAGAGCTTGCCGTCCTGCTCGATGACGTTGCCCTTGCGGATGGAACTGGCGATGACTTTCAACGGACTGTTTCCTAGATTTCAGGCCCGGGACCGATCCGGACATGGATGTCCCGAGGCCTGCGAAGCGGTTTCGGGCCGCAACATACTCAACTTGCCCGGTTACGCCAGCGTTTTAAGCCCGATGCGGGACCGTTCGTGACGCTCTCTGCCGAGAAAACGTCGCCGTGGTGGAATCCGGCCCGCTACGAGGATCGCAGGCCGTTCCTGCGGGCGCGGGCAGGCGTCACGGCGGCGCTGCGCGGCTGGTTCGGGGAGCAAGGCTTCGCCGAGGTGGAGACCAGCATCCTGCAGGTGTCGCCCGGCAACGAGACCCACCTGCATGCGCCGCGTACCGACCTGATCGACAATGACGGCACGCGGCTGACGCGCTATCTGCGCACCTCGCCGGAATTCGCCTGCAAGAAGCTGCTGGCGGCCGGCGAGACGCGGATCTTCGAGTTCGCCCGGGTCTTCCGCGATCGCGAGCGGGGCGTGCTGCATCTGCCGGAGTTCACGATGCTGGAATGGTATCGCGCCGATGACGATGTCCGCGTGGTGATGGATGACGGCCTGGCGCTGATCGGGCGAGCCGCCGCCACGACCGGCGCGGGCGCGTTTTCGTTTCGCGGCAAGACCGCGGATCCGTATGTGCCGGCGCAGATGCTCAGCGTGGCCGAAGCGTTCGACCGATATTGCGCGATCGATCTGCTCGGCAGCATCGTCGACGGCGAGGGCGACCGCGCGACCCTGGCTGCCGCGGCGCACTGCAAGGTGCGGATCAGCGCCGACGACACTTGGTCCGACATTTTCAGCAAAATGCTGGTCGAGCATGTCGAGCCGAATCTGGGGCAGGGGCGACTGACGGTGCTGTACGACTATCCCGCGCCGGAGGCCGCCCTGGCGCGAACCAAGCCGTCCGACCCGCGCGTCGCCGAACGCTTCGAGGTCTATGCTTGCGGCGTCGAGCTCGCCAACGGCTTCGGCGAACTGACCGATGCATCCGAGCAGCGCACGCGGTTCGAATCTGCAATGGATGAGAAGCAGCGGCGCTATGGCGAGCGATATCCGCTCGACGAGGAGTTTCTCGCCGCGGTCGGGCAGATGCCGCAGGCCAGCGGCGTCGCGATGGGGTTCGACCGGCTGGTAATGCTGGCCGCCGGCGCAACCAGGATCGATCAGGTGGTGTGGACACCGCCTGCGGGTGACGCATGAGCCATGTGACCAGATTGGCAGTCGCAACTTCCGAGACGCTGCGGCAGCCGCAGGAGCTGCAGGCGCAGGGATTGGTCGCGGCGGCCGATCTGCCGGCGCTCGAGCAGGTTGCGTCGCGCTACGCGGTCGCGCTGACGCCGGAGATCGTCGCGCTGATCGATCGCGACGACCCGGACGATCCGATCGCGCGGCAATATGTGCCGCGCCGCGAAGAGCTTGATGCGCTGCCGGTCGAGCGCGCCGACCCGATCGGCGACGCCGCGCATGCGCCGGTCGAGGGCATCGTGCATCGCCACGCCGACCGCGTGCTGCTGAAGCTGGTGCATGTCTGCGCGGTGTATTGCCGATTCTGCTTCCGCCGCGAGATGGTCGGCCCGGGGCAGCCCTCGACGCTATCGCCGCAGGCCTATGAAAAGGCGCTGGATTACATCCGGGGCGACAGCAGCATCTGGGAGGTCATCCTCACCGGCGGCGATCCGCTGATGCTGTCGCCGCGGCGGCTGAAGCAGGTGATGGACGACCTGGCCGCGATCGATCACGTCAAGATCATTCGCATTCACACCCGCGTGCCGGTCGCCGACAGCGCGCGGATCAGCCCCGAGACGGTCGCGGCGTTGCAGGTCAAGGGCGCCACCACCTGGGTGGCGCTGCACGCCAATCATCCGCGCGAACTAACGCCAGCCGCGCGCGCAGCGTGTGCTCGCATGATCGATGCGGGGATTCCGATGGTGAGCCAGTCGGTGCTGCTGGCCGGCGTCAACGACGATCTCGCGACGCTGACGGCGCTGATGCGCGGCTTCGTCGAATGCCGCATCAAGCCATACTATCTGCATCACGGCGACCTCGCGCCGGGCACCGCGCATCTGCGCACCACGCTGGCGCAGGGCCAGGCGCTGATCCGTGAGCTGCGTGCGACGGTGTCCGGCCTGTGCCAGCCCGAATACGTCCTCGACATCCCGGGCGGCTACGGCAAGGCGCCGGTCGGGCCGAATTATCTGACTTCGATCAATGATCCGACAAGCAATTCGCGCTATCATGTCGCCGACCATTGCGGCGACATCCATCTGTATCCGCCGCCATCATGACCGCCCGGCTCGAGCCGCCCAAGGATGACGGCAACCGTGCGATCGAGAATGCGGTAATGCTGGGCTTCTTTATTGTGCTGGTGGCGGCCGGGGTGTGGCTGCTGCTGACAATGGCGGATGTCAGCCGGGTGCAGGACTGCTCGTCGCAGGGCCGGCACAATTGCGAAACCATCGAACGCCCGGAGCGTTCCTGATATGACCCTCAGACGGGAGAGTGCGATGACCAAGCTGATGTCGACGACCATGACGGCGTTGTTGGCGCTGGCCGGCGCAAGCGGCGCGCTGGCGCAGGGCACGTCCGGTGCACCGGTCGTGGTCCAGCCGGGGCCGGCCTATTCGTCGGAAATGACCGGCGTGCCGGCATTGCGCCAGCGCCAGCCGCGTCGCGGCGATCTGCCGGAAGCCGACCGGCAGCCCGGCGGCATCAACTATATCGACCCGGCGGACGCCGAACTCGACCGCAAGATCCGCAGCATCTGCCGCGGCTGCTGAGCGCCGCGTCAGGCCTTGTTGCGCGCGGCGAGCGCCAGTCCGATCAATGACGCGCCGCCGAACAGCAGGTTGATACCAACCAGCAGGCCGATCGCCCACAGCGCCGAGCCGGGAAGGCCGGCAATGATGATGCCTGCGATCAGGATGTCCATCACGCCGCCCGCCATCAGCCAGCCCCAACGGTCCGACATCTGGCGGCGGTGCTCCAGCGCATACATGATTGTCGTGACGCCCTCGGCGAGGAAATAGGCGCCGACCACGATGGTCAGTGTCAGGGTGCCTTCCACCGGGCGCAGCAGCAGAACGATGCCGGCGACCAGCGCCAGCACGGCCGACAGCAGCGACCACCAGAAGCCGGGCGTCTCGCGGGCCCAGAAGCTGAACACCAGGCCGGCGATGCCGCCGATCAGGAACATCCAGCCCAGCACGATGGTCACCGCGATGCTGGCCAGCGGCGGTAGGATCAGCGCCGCGAGCCCGAGGATGACGAGCAGGATGCCTTCGAACAGGAAGGCCTTCCAGTGCTGCTGGACCGCGGCGTTGAGCTTGCCCTGCAATTCTCCCTGCAGATCGCCGGACGTCGGGGGAAGGGTCATGCGCTGGCTCCTGAATGGCGGACGTATAGCCGTATCATAAGCGGTAGCCGTGCTCCGGCGCCATCCAGCTTTGCGACCCGGTCGTGCTTACCAGCTATAGCGCAGCCGGCCGACCCCGCCGTAGCGCGAGGTGTGCTCCGCGAACTCGCCGTCGAACTGGGCGAGCAATGCGAAGCCGTTGGCGAAGCGGAGTTCGGCGCCTGCGGTCACCAGCGCAACATCGGGCGCCCAGCCCGCGCCTTGGACCAGGAAGGTCTGGCCCGGCAGCGCGACGAAGGACGAACTGACGATCTGGTCGCCAACCTGGTCGTGCGCCCATGCCGCGCGGCCACGCAGGGTCAGCAACTGGCCGCCGCCGAGCGCCGTGGTCTGATCGAGCCAGGCGCCGATTTCGGTGCGCATGCCGTTAACGCTGCGAGCCTCGTAGCGGCGGGCGAAGGCCGAGGCGACGTTCTCGGTGTAGTCCGGCGTGCGATACACCTGGCCCTGCAAGGCGACATAGGGCGTCACGCCGAACGACGGCACGAGCATTGCGGGGATCGCGAAGCGGTAGCCGGATTCCAGCCGTGCGCCGAAATTGTTGGCCCCGAAGCGCGCCGCCAGCCGGTCGCCGGTCACCGAGATGAACTGCTCGGTGGTGACGTCGTGCCAGGCATAGGCCAACGCGGCCGACACATAGGCCGCGCCGAAATATGTCGAGCCGTAGATCGCGCTCTGGAACATGTCGCTGCGACCGCCGCCGAAACCATTGGCGAGGCCGAAATTGGTGGTGCCGCCGCCGAGCGCGAAGCCGACGATGGTATTGGGAAGGATGCGGTGATCGACGCCGGCCGCAAAGCCGTAGCTGCGCGCCGAGCGATCATTGGTGTTGAACGCCGCGCTGCCCTGGGTCTGGCTCTGCCCGCCATAGGCGGCGCCCCAGACGCTCCAGCGGCGCGGGTCGAACGCGGCCAGCGCGATCGCCCGGTCGATTGAAGCGGAGGCCGGCGCCTTGGTCGGCATTCCGGAATCGGCGTAACCGAGAGTCCGGACCACCGGCGTCACGCCTGCGGCGCCGAAGCCGGCGCGGCCATCGGAAAAGCCATTGCCGGCGAACGGGTTCAGCACCAGCGACAGGAACGAGTTCATCGCCTGGATGCCGGCCGGCGCGATCGCCGTGCTGATCTCGCCGGAAAGCTGGCGCAGCACCAGCGCTTGGCTGACCCGATCGAGACCGGCCAGGTTGAGAAATGCCTGCGGAATCACGGCCGTCACGGTGTTGATGTCGGTCGCGACGGCGGTCGCGAAAGCCGTGTTGATCGCCGCCGTGGCGTCGTTGGTCGGACCGGGCACAGCTACCGGCGTCGGAGTAGGGGTCGGGGTGGGCGTCGGCGTCGGGCCGACCGGTGTCGGAGTCGGGGTGGGTGTCGGTGTCGGTGTCGGAGTGGGCGTCGGAGTCGGCGGGAGCAGCGTCGCCACCGCGCAGGGCGAATTGTTGCGGGTCGCGATGTTGTTGGTGTCGAGCGTCACCGCGCCGGTCTGCGCCAGCGCGCTGCCGCAGGTGATGTTGGCGCCGTTGTTGAGCGTGATGCTGGACAGCGCCATGATGTCGCCGACGAACGAGGTGGTGGTGCCGAGCGTCGCCGAGCTGCCGACCCGCCAGTACACGTTGCTGCCGAGACCGCCGCCGATCACGGTGACGCTCGACGCGCTCGCGGTGGTCAGCGTGCTGCCGACGTTGAAGATGAAAACAGCATTCGGATTGCCGAGCGCATTGAGCGTCAGCGCGCCGGTCAGTTGGGCCGACGTGTCGAAATTGTAGACGCCGGGCGTCAAGGTCTGACCGCCGAGGTTCTGGCCGGTGAGATTGGCCGTCGGCGGCCTGATCGCTGCGTCATTGTAGCCGATCGCCAGGTCGATCTGTGCCTGCATGGCCACCGCGTCACCGGTATAGACGCCGCCGGGCGCTAGCACCGAGCCGGGCGGGAAGCCGGTGATGGCGTTACCGGGACTGACGCCGAGGCTGCCGAGCAGCACCGTCGGGCCCACATTGGTGATCGTCGAGCCGCCCAGCACCGCGAAATTGGCGGCCGTTCCGAGATTGGGCGCTTGCGCCGACGCGGATGTCGCATCGAGCAGCAACGCCAGAGTTCCGACCGCCGCGCACAGCGACGTGCCGGTCAGCCACCGGCGCGTCCTCAGCCTGACGGGGTTCGACGAGAGCGTGAGCGCCGTAGCGCTGAAATTCTGATGATGGCGCATCGCGTTTCCTTGCTGACAAAGAAACTCCTCACACTTGAGCGAATGCGACTGCGCATTGTGAGATCTGAGTGTTGAGCCGACGTTGACACTTCATTAGTTAACAACTCATTTTTCCGTAACTGATTCATCTCGAATTAACTTGTCTGTTTTTCGCACCTCGTAATCGTACGAGGTCCTGCATATGAACTTGAGAATTGGTTCCGGATGGGGATGCAACACTGTTCGGCGAGGCGCGTCGGAACGTAGGTGAGTTTCGAGAATTGGTCCTGCAGAACAACGACGCATCCAGAAAGGAACTTCAATGAAGACCATTTTCGCCGCCGCCACGCTTCTCGCGCTTTCGGGCTCTCTCGCGGTCGCCCAGACCCAGGGCACCGGTCCTGCAGGCCAGTCGAACCCGACCGCGACCAGCGGCCAGTCCAACATGGGCACCGGCTCGATGCAGCAGGGCAGCTCGGCTGACACTGGATCGACGCAGAGCGGCGGCATGCAGGGCAACACCGGCAACACCAAGTCGGGCGCGACCGGCACCGCGCCCGCAGCCACGACCGGCTCGGCGCCCGCAAGCGGATCCATGGCTCGTTAAAAAAAACGCGCGAAACTGAGAACCGCGTCACGGCAGCAGCCGTGGCGCGGTTTTTCTTTGCGGGATGTGATGCGCGCTGTTGGCGCTCCCTAGCGGAATCGAACCGCTCTCTCCACCGTGAAAGGGATCGTAGCGCGTCAATAGCTGTCTGTCGCCGTTTCAGATATCCTTATTCTTCAGCTAGTTTGGTCACCGACGAGCACCCTGCCCATTGACGTCTACGCGCGTATATTGGACATTCATTGGACACAGCGACGTTTTGCGCTTTGCCTGGGTGGCTGATCATGGCCCGTACCGTTCGCGATGCCAGTCTCGATAGCAGGACCGCTCGCAGTCGCCTCAAGGCGCGCGGGAAGCCCTATTTCCGGTCACTAGAGCCGGGCTTACACCTCGGTTATCGAAAGCCGCTCAGCGGGCCAGGCAAGTGGGTGGCACGCCACTACGTCGGCGCGCAGGCCTATGAGATAGAGACTCTGGCGGTGGCGGACGACTATTCAGACGCCGATGGCGTTGCGATCCTTAGTTTCCACCAGGCGCAGGGGCTGGCCCGCTCCCGTATGGTCAGCCGGGCTCACGCCGCGGTCGGAAAGACGGGCCCCCTCACAGTAGCCGACGCCATCGAGTCCTATATCGAGTTCCTCGAAAACAACCGCAAGTCGGGCGGGGAGGGGCGCTATGCTGCCGACGCGTTTATTTTGCCGACCTTGGGCCGGATAGAGGTCGACGCCCTGACGACCGACCAGATCCGAGCGTGGCACGCCAGTATCGCGAAGGCGCCAGCGCGCATTCGGACGAAGCCGGGGGAAAAGCAGCAATTCAAGTCCGACACCGCCGACCCGGAGCAAACCCGTCGCAGGCGCTCATCAGCCAACAGAATTTTGACGATTTTGAAGGCCGCGCTGAACCGCAAATGGCGTGACGGGCAGATTGCCTCTGACGCGGCTTGGCGCCGGGTTGAGCCGTTCGAAGGCGTCGAGTCGGCCCGCGTGCGATACCTGACGATCGCCGAAGCTAGTCGGCTCATCAACGCTTCGGACACTGATTTCCGACGCCTTGTGCAGGGTGCACTGGAAACCGGCGCGCGCTATGGCGAACTTTGCGCTCTCACCGTATCCGATTTCAATCCCGACAGCGGGACCGTGACCATCCGGCAATCTAAGTCGGGCAAGCCGCGGCATGTCGTGCTGACCGAAGACGGCTCAAAATTCTTTTCGACCGTCACGGCCGGGCGTGCGGGCAGCGAGCCGCTTTTCCGCAAGGCGGACGGCGGCGCGTGGCTGCCGTCTCATCAAGCGGCGCCAATGGTGCGGGCGAACGAGCGCGCGGGGATAGATCCTCCTATCAACTTTCACGGGCTGCGCCACACATGGGCATCCCTCTCTGTCATGAACGGTGTGCCTCTGCTCGTCGTGGCGAAAAACCTCGGCCACAGCGACGGTCGCATGGTCGAAAAACACTATGGGCATCTGGCGCCGAGCTTTGTCGCTGATGCTATCAGGGCAGGGGCGCCGCGGTTCGGCACCACCCCGGCCGATAGCACTGTCAAGGTGCTTCGGTGACCATCAAAACACGGGTACGATACAAGCGATCTGCGGCACTCGTTCGCACGATTGCTGACACGATGCGAACGGCGCAAGCTCGCGAGCGTGACCGGTTTTTGCTTTTGGTCGAGAATGAGATCGTCATTTTCCTCGGTGAGTTCCCGCGATACCGGGCATTCGAGGAAATCCAAGGTCAACTCGAGAAGCTCGACGGAGCGGCAAAGGTCTACGCGGCTCGGATCGCTGGGCTGAATCAAGAAGCAGTCGCCTACCTGAAGCAAGGATTCTTCATGAATGCCCATCGCTCGGGTAGCGCCGACGCGCGCGGCGCAGCGGCGACCGTGATCGACGATCTGATTATTTCCGGTGCGGTCGCCGCGGAGGCCGCGAAGACGGCAGATCGCCTTCTACGAGGGATGAAGAACAAGCCAACCGTCGCAAAGAGGCAGAACGAGTTCGTGTTGGCTACCGCTCGCGCGTACGGACGAGCATTCGGGTGGCGCGCCTCCTATTCGAAAACGGGATCTTTCGCAAAACTGCTGCCGCGAATGCTGCAGGAAGCTGGCATATCCAGGAAGATCGCTGAGGACGGCCTCAGAACCCTTCTAGCGCGCGAGAGGTTGCCTGGCCGGCCACCTAAACGCGGGCCCAAACCCAGATAAACCGGATCCGGATTCCATTATTTTCTGAAGACGGGTTTTCTGCGGACCTACGCACTTGTTAGCCAACATGCACCAACTTGAGAGGTGCACGGATGGCTTCAAAAACAATTGACGAATGGTGCAAGAGCCACGGCTTCAGTCGCGGATTCTATTACATCCTAAAGAAGCAGAAGAAGGCGCCGCGAACGATGGAAATCGGCGCGGCCCGCCGCATCAGCGAAGAAGCCGATGCCGAATGGACGCGAGCTCGCGAAGCTGAATCAGAGTCCGCCTGAATGCTCGCGAGTACTCATTTCGGCGAACTCCGAGCAGGGCGGTGAAAAGTGGTCGCACCGCTTCTGATCAAGTGGAAGACGCTCCAACGCGCCATCGCGCACCCCGGCGTAAAACCGAGCGATGGGATAGTGCTAGCTCGCTTCCTCGATCACCTCAACAATACCACCGGTCAACTCAACCCGAGCTATCAGACCATCGCGGACGCGACAGGTTTAAGCAGAGACACAGTCATGACCAGCGTCCGAAATCTTGAAGCGATCGGGATTATATCCGTGGACCGTACTGTTGAGCCTGGCGGTCATGCGGCGAAGGGACAGCGGCTACCGTCGAACAACTTCACCGTCAACTTTGATCCCACATCCTGGTCGGAAAGCTCGACTACACCTAGTCGGAAAATCCGACCACCCCAGTCGGAAATTTCCACCACCCTAGCCGAAAACTTCGGTCACCCCCAGTCGAAAAAGCCGGCCGGGGGTAGTCGAAAAATCCGACCCAAACCTGGGAAAGAGGAAACCGGGAAAGAGGAAACCGGGAATGGAAGAGAGGCCCCTGCCGGTGCCCAGCTCGCGCTTCTGCAAGACCCAATGTCTAGCGGAGGAGAAAAAGCGAATATCAGCAAGGGCGACGGGAATAAGCGGAAGAGGCCCGCCAAAACGGAACTGCCTGACGACTGGGTGCTATCTGACAGCCAATGGAATTATGGGGCCAGGCTTGGTCTGACCGGCCCCCAGATCGACACGGCCCAACGAAAACTAAAACGTTGGGTGAAACGCGAGAGAAAGCTGAGCGCCGACTGGGGCGCCTTCGCAGAAGATTGGCTCGAGCGCGAACTCGCGTTTCTCCGCAAGAATGGCAGCGCCGGGACAATCGACGATCGATCCGGATTTGACGACTACGTAAATGCAGGGATCCGCAACCATGGGTGAACTACACCGGCTATCAGCCGATCTTCCTATCCTTTCCAGGCCAGACAAGTTCCGCAAGCTAGCGGACGCCGCAAGGCAACTTTGGCGGGACAGTTACGATGCGAGCGCCGGCGGCCTGACGACGCAACGAGCTTGGCTGGAGCGGCACGCAAGCCTTGCGCCGATGCTGCCGTCGTTGCGGGAAGAGCTGGACGCCATTCAGCGATTGGCGACGCGTTCCGAGATCGCCGATGCGCTTAGCACGATGCGGGAAGTTCTGAAGACCGGCAACAGACCACCGACGGCCGGCTCGAACCGTATTCTAGCAGAACGGGTCGGCGCGGCCGAGCCCACCATCGGTGCTCTGAATTTCGCGGCATTGCACCTGATCGATACCGTCGAATGGTGGCCAGCCCCGGCCGTGGTGCTTACTGCGCTGGCCGCCGCCGCCGATAGGCTGCGCTGGATAGGCACCGCGCTGGATGGTCTGCCCGATCAAGCTGCTCGCATGCGTAATCAACTGGCAGACTCAGAGGCAGACGAACGCAAGTGGCTGGAGCAGCAGGCTCGACGCCGCATGGAAACACTGGCGCTCCAAGCCGCTTGCCGGGATATCGTAGGCGACGATAGCCCTGACACCATCCGGTCGCTGATCGGTAGCGGCGACGAGGCCTTGAAGGACAAGGTGCGCGCGGCGCGAGACGCTCACCTGGTGAGGCTTCAGGCATGACCCCGACACGCCCGGCTTGCATTCCCGATGGAAGTTTAAGGGCGTTACCGCTGGGGATCGCATTCGCACCATCTGCGCGCGCAGAGAAAAATTCCCAGAAATTCGATCAGGAGCGACCCCGATGACGAAGGTCACGGTCAAACGGAAGCGCGGCCGCCCGTCACGCAAGCTCGCAAGCCAAGCCGCACTGGCTGGCGTGGACCTATCCACCGTTGATCCGATGGCGGTGCTTCGACAGATCGCCGCGGACGAAAGCGCGCCGGCATCAGCCCGCGTCGCCGCCGCCAAGGCGTTGATGAAAGGTTCGCCCGCTCCGAAGTCGGCGCCGCAGCCCGACGAGCATGCGGAAAGAGATCCGGTGGCACGTCGTGCGCTTCAACTTTTGCATGGAGGAAAAAAGGCGTCATGAGCAAACACGACCGCATTCCCACTGTCGGCGTCTACAGAGGCGTAAATTTGCACGATCAGCAAAGTGAGGAAAGACTCGCCGTTGTCCGAACCGCGATCGACCGGGTGTTCGACCAGACCGATCCGCTCGAACTGGCGGAGATCGCTTTCAATCCGGCATGGCCTCCCGAAGCGCGACTTTTCGCGGCGGCGAAGCTCGAAGCGCTCATGGAAATCGCGGCTGACGAGCGCGCCGTGCGCCCGAAGATCGACCTTGCCAGAGTTCGCGCGGGCGTCGCCGGCGTCGATTCCAAGACCTGGCGAAACCCAACGCATTACGGCTCGCTTCTTGATCACGGCCGTTTCGGCAGCGAAGAGGTCGCAGTCAAACGCGAAACTCCGATCCAGCGGGATTGATTTGACCAAATGTCGCCCGAGACGCTCGCCCAGCTTTTTGTGACCGTGCTTCGGCAGATGACCGACGACGAGCGCCGAGCCGTGGCGAGCCAACTAACTCAAACGTTAGCGGAGCGGAAGTGCAACCAGGTGCGGCTGCTGCGCGGCTACCGCGAGACATGGTACGCGACCTTGAGCGATCGAGCCGCGGCCGTTCAGATATTCCGCGACATTGCCGTCTTGGAGTCCGCTGGCTTTCGACATCGCGCGGCGCCGGCCTTTGGTGACGCCAAACGCGCCCATGCGTTCGAGCTGCTGGTGTCAGGATCAACGCTGAGTTCGGAGCGAATTCGCAAAATCATTGCTGGGTCACAATCGCAGTTTCGGTGACCCACAGTATCGAAGACAACTGATTCGAGCGGACGTAGATGCGCCGTCGCGACATCGATCGGCTCGCTGGATCAGGGATCTCCTCATGAGAACTACCGTTTCCGCCAGTGCCAAGCCGGATCCGCCGGTTGCCGTCGAGACACCTTCGCCGGACATCGCAGCCGAATACGAAGCTGCATCCGCGGCCTGGCATGAGGTGAACACGACGATGCGCGACCTCCGGGCGCGGCTCGAGCGACTGCGGCTGGCGAAAAGCTTCGCTGGTGTCGACGTGCCCGAACGATCACGGGAGTTAGCCGCCACGGTGGCGGGCCTAACCATCGCCTGCGTCCGGAGCCCGCTACGTGCCGCCTCGGATATCGAAAGCCTCGAATTCGATGTGGTGGCCTTGCAGCCGGAACACACCGCCGCGCACGATCGATATCTCAGCGCTCGCTCAGCTGCCGCAGCTCAGATCGCGATGTCATTTCGCGGTCGTCACTTGGAAGCGACACAAAACATCGTCGTCGCCGTCGAGATGTTGAGCAGCGCCATCGCCGCGGAGCGAGATGTTCGACAAGAATTCGCTCGCGCATCGCCGGAGGCAACCTCGGTTCTCTTACCGCCCATCTCCGACGACTTGCGCGAGATGGATCTCAGTCGATGGGACAGCACCGCATCGGTCTGGGCTCGCAGAATTCGAAACTTCGGAGTCGAGAAATGAACCGGCCAGTCCTGACTGAATCGTTCGACACTCTCGCCGGTTTCGTCGGTGCCGTTATGGCCGCGGGCACCGACCGTGACGCCTTCGATCGGCGCTTGGCACTACAGGCAGTCGCAGTCGGATTAAGCGAGGGCTACGGAAACTCCGGTGGGTTTCTGGTACCACCGGAATTCGCCGAAAAATTGTGGCAGCGTGTCTACAGCGTCGGTCGCATCCTAGCCCGATGCGAGAGGATGCCGGTGGCGCGCCCCGAAATTTTCGTGCCGGCCGTTGCGGACACCGGGACCGACGCCGCCGCGCGGTTCGGCGGAGTCCAGACCTTCTGGACGGATGAAGCCGATCCCGGCACCGCGACCCGTCCCGATTTTGCGACGCTGCGACTGAAGCTGAAAAAACTTCTCGCCATCGCTTATATGACCGACGAGCTCGACCAGGACGCGCCGGCCCTCGCCGCCACGCTCGAGCGCTTGTTTGGAGCGGCGGCGTCCTTCGCGCTCGAGAAGGCGATCGTTTCCGGCTCCGGAATTGGTGCGCCGCTCGGCATTCTGAAGTCGCCCGCGCTGATCACGGTGGCGAAGGAAGGCGGCCAGTTCGCCGCTACGATCAACGCGGCCAATCTCAGGGCTATGGCCACACGGTTGTGGGGCCCGTCCCACGCCTCGGCGATCTGGATGATGGGCAACGATGCCTTCGGCCAGGTGCTCGAGGCGGACGAGGACGCCGGCGGCGCTTTGCTCGAGACCGGGCCGAACGGCGAGCGGTTGCTGCTGCAGATGCCGGTTGAACTCGGCGAGTACACTGCACCGCTCGGATCGATCGGCGACGTCCTTCTCGCCGACCTCAGCCAGTACATCGTCGCCGAAAGAGAGCCGGCCTTCCTGTCCAGCATTCACGTCCGATTCGTTGAAGACGAGTCCTGCTTTAAGTTCCGCTTTCGGACTGATGGCCAGCCGGCTTGGGCTGCGCCGGTCATGCCCGAAAATTCTACGGTGTCGCAATCGGCGTTCATCACGTTGGCGGCGCGCCAATGACAGCGATTGACCAGCGCGAGGTATGGGCTTTGCTCAAGGCGGAGTCCGCGGCTTGGGCGATCGAGCCCTCGTACTTGTCGGGTCTGGCCACGATAATAGCACGGGGCGAACGCGCCGCGCCGGCGCAGCAACAAGCCGCGCAAAGTGCTCCCGGTGTCGCGATCGTCCGTATTGTCGGGCCGCTTGTCCGCCAGGGCGGGTTTTGGAGCGAGATGCTCGGGCTCACGAGTTACAGCGCCATTCGTGAATCGCTGCAGCGGGCTGTGACCGATCGGTCGGTGGCAAAGATAATTTTGCTGATCGACTCACCCGGCGGCGCGGCGATGGGCTGCGAAGAGACAGCAGCCGCGATCACGGCGGCCGCTCGCACCAAGCCGCTGCTAAGTTTCATCGACGGCATAGCAGCAAGCGCGGGATACTGGCTCGCGTGCCAAGCTCCCCAGATCACGCTGACGCCGTCGGGCGAAGTCGGATCAATCGGCGTGTTGCTGCTGCATGTCGACGCCAGCGCCGCTCTCGAACGCGCCGGCGTCACACCGACATTCATCGTTGCAAAGGCGTCGCCGCACAAGACCGAAGGAAATCAGTTCGAACCGCTCGGGACTGAAGCCCGCGCGCACTTCCAGCAGGGCGTCGATGAGGTCGCTGACACGTTCATCGCCGCGGTGGCGCGCGGCCGCCGCGTCAGCGCCGCGAAAGTGCGTAGCGACTTCGGCCGCGGCCGTATGTTGCGGGCCGACGCGGCGCGCGCCGCGGGCATGGTTGACCGGATCGGATTGCTTAGCGACGTCATCGGATCAACGTATCGGAGCATCAATCTTGAGCCTGGCACGCCAATGTCGGAGCAGCAGCGCTCCGCGGCTCGCCGTCGGCGTCTCATAATCGAGGCGCAGACATGAGCCGAGGTCCATCGCTGTCCCAAGACGACCCGCTGCTCGAGGTGCACCGTCTTGTTGGGCAGAATTTGGCTGAGTCAGCATTCCTCCAGTTCGGGCCGAACGCTGAGGAGCGGCAGCTGTTCGGGATTGAAGTTTTGATGCACCCGACGGTCGACAGCTTCATGAGCCGGTTCGATGCGACGGACGACCAGAAAATGCACGCGAAACTCATCGTCGGCCATGCGCTGCGCGCCCGATATTGCGAGCTAGCCCGCTCGGCACCGGCCGCGCGAGCGTTGATGGAGCGATCGCAATGACGGCGGATCTCATCACCGGCACGCTCCGCGAGTGGGACGCCACCAGGTCGTTCGGCTTTCTCGAGCCAGATCTCGAGAGCGCGACCTTCAGCCGATCGGTGTTCGTTCACCGCAATGCGTTCGGCCAGTCGCAGCTCGCGGCGCCGCAGGTCGGCCAGCGCTATCGGTTTCGCCTCCGACTCGGGCCGGCCGGCAAGGTGCAAGCATTCGACCTGGTTCAACAGAATAGCGACGCGCCGGCTAAAGACGGCGTGGCGCTGGGTGCCGGCGGTGTCGTGAGCGCCGCCGGCACCACCTATGCAGAGGAAGAATGATGGCGGTCTCCCTGACGAGCCTGCGCGTCAACGCCGACTTTGATGCTTCGGGCTACATCCGCGGCGCCAAGGCAAAGGTTGCGGCGGACGAAGAGATGATCGCGTCCGATCGCCGCGCCAACGCCGCGCGGGCCCAGGCAGACGCCGCGAATGCGAAGGCCGTCCCCGGTTACACTGCGCTCGCAAAGTCGCTGCTGCAGGGCTACTCCGCTGGCCAACAGTTCGAGCAGCAGATCCGCAAGATCGGCAAAGCGGTTGATCAGGGGCTCGGGCTCGACCGCGCCGCCGTGCTGATCGAGGCCGCGAACAAGAAGTTCGGCCTGACCGCGGACGTCGTGGCGCTGGCCGCCGGCGGGTACTCCGCCATCGTGCCGCTTGTCGACGCCGCCAACCGGAAGTTTGAAGCGCACAACGAAGTCCTGGCCCGGACGAAGGCCGCAACCGACGCCCTCGCCGGCGCGCAGAAGGCGCAGCACGACATCAATTCGCGACTCGGCATCGTACCGGCGGCGAACGACAACGGCGCGCGCGCGGCCGACGTCGCAGCCTACGGCAGGCAGTTGGACGACCTCCGCGCGAAGTTCAATCCGCTGTTCGCCGCCGGCCGGCAATACAAGGACGTGCTCGCCGAAATCAACATGGCGGCCCGGGTCGGCGCGATCAGCGAAACCGAACGCGCGTCCGCGCTGGCCCGTACCAAAACGGCCTTCGCCGACCAAGTCGCCGTGCTCCGCGGCGTAAAGCCCGCGGGTGAGGCAGCCGCAGCCGGCGTTGGCCTAGCTCGGCACGAACTGATCAATCTCGGCCGCCAGGCCCAGGACGTCGTGGTGTCGCTGCAGGGCGGCCAGGGGCTCGGCACGGTGCTGTTGCAACAGGGCAGCCAGATCGGCGACGTCTTCGCGACCTCGCAGGGCACGATCGGCGGGTTTGTAAAGCAGGTCACCGGCTCGCTCGGCGGGCTGCTCGCGGCTGGCCGGCTCGCCTTCGGCGGCGTGACGATCGCGATAGGCGGGGCCGCGCTCGCGCTGAACAGCTACCTGGACAGCCAAAACAAGGTGCAGCGCGCACTGGCCGGCGCGGGCCGCACGTCGGGCGCAACCGCGGGCGACATCAATGCTGCCGCCAACGCTGGCGCCGCGTTCGGATTGTCGGCCGCGTCGGCCCGCGAGCTCGCTGCTGCCCTTGTTCAAACCGGGAAGGTGGCCAACGATAACCTTCTTCCGATCGTCAAAATCGGCAAAGACTTCGCGAGCACTTTCGGCGTCGACGCGGCAGAAGCCACCCGGATGTTGGCGCAGGCCTTTGCTGATCCGGTCCGCGGCGCCGAGCAACTCAACGATCGGCTGGGCTTCATGGACGCCGCAATGCAGCGGCAAATCGGAAGCTTGGTCGCGCAGAACCGCACCTATGAGGCTCAGAAGGTGCTGCTCGACGCGGTCCAGGGTGCGCTGGCGCGATCCGCCGACGTCACCAGCATTTGGTCGCAGATGTGGACCGGCGTGAAGAACGCGGCCAGCAACGCCTTCGACACGATCGGAGCGCGGCTGGCGAAGGGGCTGGGCCTCGACAAATCGCTGCAGGACCAAGCCGAGCAGCTAAAAGCCGGCATCGCGAGCTACGAGTCGGGATGGGGCCGCATATTCGGCTCGTCGGCGGATCTCGAAAACCTGAAAAGGCAGCTTGCCGACGTAAACGGGCTCATCGAGAAGCGAGCGCTGGCAACACAGAACGTTGCTACTGCCCAGGCGTCATTGCGCGTTTCGAATACCGTGATGACCCAACTGCCCGAATTGCAGCGGCGCCAGTCGCTGTCCGATCAGGCCGGCATCGCCGGCGCCGTGGCCGAAGATCCCGGGTTGCAGCAATCCCTGGGTATAAGCCAGGCGCAAGCCGATCGCGTCCGCGCGATTCTTGGACAGGTGAAGAGCGATTTCAAAACCACCTTCGAGGAGATCCAGGCCAGCTCGAAGATCGCGAGTGACGCGGTAACGGCATTCTCGCCGGCAGCGAAGGCTTTGATCGCAGCGCGCCAAGCGGCGGAGCAATACCGCGGCGCCGGCGGTCTCGACCCGGGCGAGAAGGCTAAGATAGCGCAGGACGCCTACAATCTGTCTCTGCAGCAATCGATAGTCGCCCTTTCCGAACAGGCACGCGCGCGTGCTCTATCCGCGAACCAAGCGGTGGCGAGCGCGCAACTCGAGATCGACATGGCCGGTAAATCGGTCGGCCAGCAAGCCGAGATGCGCGCGAACCTGCAAGCTCGCATGGCGCTGCAACAGCAGGCGTCGCAGCAGCATCGGGAAATGAACGCAGCAGAAGAGGAAGAATTGGCGATGCTGGTAAAGCCCAACGCAAAAGTGCAGCCGAAGCAAAAGCCCGCCGTCGCGGTCGCCAGCAACGACAACAGCGCCAAAGCGGCTGCGGGAGCCGTGGCGTGAGCGCTTGCTTCATCCTGCGGCAGTCGGCGTCGGTGCACATGATCACCGACGCCTCGAGCTATCGGCGGGACGGCACGGTGGTTGCCCTCAATCTGACGAAGGCCACGATATCAGCGACGATGCAGCTCGCTCTTTCTTGCCCCGGTCCAACGGGAATGCAGCGGGCGTTTGTCGAGCGGATCGAGCGAGAATTTCGGACGTTCGACGACCTAATCGAACGAGGCGGCGCCGACTGGATCGCAGAGACGTTCGAGCAAACGGCAGCAGATCATTTCGGCGGTAATGCATTCACAACGTTGTACCTGATCGGATGGCACGATCGCGAGCGTCGCCCCGGCGCATACGTCGTCACGCTGTTTTCGGACGCATCGTCGGAGTGGACTCGCGTGCGGGCTGGCATGTCGGCCGCCGCGGTGGACGACGCCATGTCGCTGCGATCGAAACTGCTCGCGATCGAACCCGGCGCCTTGAACGGTACTCCCATGCCCGACCCCGAATGGATGGAGCGCGGCCACTTTGAGGTTCAGTTCGCCGACGACTTTGTGCCGGCGGTCGATCTTCTGCACTTAATCGAGATCGCACGGCATTCGATTGCAGGCGATCGCGGCACGGTCGTTGGTGGAAAAGCTGTCCTGACGTCTATCGATGCAACGGGGATCACACAGCGCGTGCTGCGCCACTGGCGCGAAGATGATGACAAGATTGGGAGAGCTATCGAACTGCAGCCGGTGGACTGGGGAGCATTTCGGGCGCTTCGCTTCCTCGAGTCCGCCGGCGTCGCAACGGCGGGGATGTCTCGACTGCAACGCGAGCGAATGGGAAAGAAAGCTCGCAAGGGCACACTGAGGGTCGCACCATGATCGTGTCGCAAGACGATAGAATGAAATACGCCCTGGCGGGAATGTGGGCGCGAGCAGTTACCGACCGCGCGCTGATTCAGGCGTCGGGGCTCGAGACGATCTCGGCCGGCCAGGCTCTTCTCGTCGAGGCCATCTCCTTGATGACAAGTCGCGACCTGGCGTGGTGCCAAGCCGCCTCCATTGCTATGTGCGATCTGCTAATCGCACGGCAGGGCGCCGAGCAGATCTCGCAAGACAACGGGAGCGCACCATGAAAATCGGCGACACTTATACACTTGAGGACGGGAGCAAAATCGTTGTCGACGAGGCCTTCGTCGCAGCATCCGCGGCCGGCGCGCGCAACGCAACTCTCGAGGATCTCGTCGCGCTCGGAAGGGAGCACGGGGAGGCCGACGCTTGGCAAGCCTGCGCTGACCTGGTTGTTAAGGGCCTCGCCAAATCAAATTCTGATGGCAATGCCAAGAAGAATGCCCGAGTGGTCGCGCTTAGGGCCGCCGGCGTGTCCGAGGACAAGCTTGACGCCTATGTCGCTTCGTGCACATCGACATTCCTTAAGCGGATGTGGGAGTTGACCACTTAGGGCCCCACAACGGATGTGCCGAGCAAGTCTCGGTTGGACTACTTTCGCTACTATCGAGCTCTATGCCCTATTGAAGTGAAGAGAATGAGTCTTAGGCCGTCATGGTATCTCTACAGCCGCCCTGGTTTGGGCTGGAAGATGTTCGTTTACATAACGGCCAATCGAAATCCAGTTCTAGTCTTTTCCAAGTGGGAAAGAAGTTGGTCGCTGAAGCTTGGTCGCATGCAGATTTTCTAGCCTTTGCGCCGTCGAGGGGCCCGAAAGGCGGAACCCGGGTACATCGCGTTCAAGCCTTCTGTATAAGCCTTGCGAGCCGAGGCACGCTCAGCTGACGTTTCGTCCGGATCGATCATTTCCGATTTTGCGAACCCGAGCAAGATTTCGTCTACCTGAGAGTCCATGGTCATGGCCATGTCTGTAGTCTTATTTACGTGTGAGATCACCTTGGTCCGAACATACGATGGAAGCGTGTCTATCGGAAAGGCCCGCAACGCCATGACCCCCTCTGCCACCAACGGAAGGCACTTTGTCATGCGTTCGCGGATGTCGCGTAGCTTAACTAATCCCTCGCGATCGAGATCAAGGTACTTGATGTTGAATTCGCCAAGCGATGTCTTGCCGCTTATTTCCCCACCTTGAACGTCGAAATGATCTGATCGAATGTCCTGATCAGCTCGGAAGAAGCGATGACCTTGCTGGCGTGCTATGTCGGGAGGACTAAGGTCGCCCTTTCGCTCGTTGCATATACCGCACGCGTACATCAAGTTCTGGTAGTCGTGTTCAAGGTCCTTTCGCGAATTTCGTGGCTCATAATGGTCTATCGTCATGCGAATAGACTGAGCTTCGAACTCGGTCATGGTGCAGTAAGCGCACGAGTAAAAGAAGTCGCGCCTTAGTGGCTGACGATACTCGGAGTACTTTCGACCAACATCTACCGCCGAACGAGCCACCAGTCTTCGGTCTCGACCATGACCTTTGATGGGGGTTTCATCGGACATTATCGTCGCGGTGCCTTCTGCATTCGGTGCAGCTCTTCTAGGAACCCTTCAATATCCTTCTGGAACGTCTCATACTGCGCTACCATGCTTTCTAAACGTTCCAAGTCTAGGCCGTACCGCGCGTCGTCAACCCGATCAAGAGACCACTTCAAGTAGGCGAGACGATTCTCCTCGCTGGCGGACAAGGTACTACCGAAAGCTTTTGCGAGGAGTGCTTTCCGCTCTTCAAGCAGTCGCGTGTGGTCTGCTGGGTTGATTGCCGCGGCATTTAGTCGTGCGGCGTTCCGTGATGCGGCGTTTTCCAACGTCGGCGGGTAGTTGAACGACGGGAAGCGCGGCATCCGCAAAATCTCGGCGGTACCGGATAGTCTGCCTGATTGCGGATCAGACGCAACCGCTTCCTGGGAAAAATTAAGCTCGAACTGTCGAGCCGTCGATGATGCGCTCATCAAACATGTCTCCCTCAGCTAGTGCTTCAAAATATGCTAGCGCGTCCTCACTGCATTTATTGATGAGGGTTTGCATTTGCGCTTGGGTCGTCGCCTGGCCAACGGAGAAGCGACGCATATAGTCGAAACTAAGTGTCATGAGTTCCTCGGGGTTTTCAAGCCGAGTAATCTTGTGCTGGCACCGATCGCGCCAATGGTCTCGAACTTCGAAATCGGAGACAATATCAAATGAGTATGCGTTGGCCGCGCCGCGCCACGGCCTGCTCATGTATGAGATAAATTTTGCGATGCCAGGCGGCACATCGTCCAGCGCCACACGCGTAAGAGATACAACGCCAACCTGAAAAATCTTGCGGTTGTTTATACTAGGCAGAAGGCGCGCGGCTTCAACGAGTCGCTGCGAAACCTCCGGCAATAACTCTGTGTAGGGCGCGGCTTTGGAAAGCAATTCCATGCGCGGCGGTCCGCCACTTACGGGATACGCTTTCAGCCGGTGCTGGAACGATATTCCGACGCGGCTGTGATCGATGATGTAGTTGAACCCATTGCTGGTAGTAAAAGTGATGGCGTTATTCTGATCGCTGGATGTGAAAGTGGGATTTCGAAACTGATCGACCATCGGATCGAGAATAGGTGCAAAGGCATCAATTGCTCCGTGCATCGCGAAGTGCGGCGTTAGACCGAATCCCACGGACGGGACGGACGCCAAACGATCACACCAACTCACAGCAACACCCCCAGAAAATCCGCAGGCACCGATTATACGGTCATTCTGCTTAATATTCCTAGATATCCAATCCACGCGGCGGCCCCCCGGTGAGGGGTAGATTTTTAACCAAATCGGTGGTGGAATGTCCGTGGGCGTAGAAACCCGGACCTGGAATACCCGCAATCCATCTAAGGATCGTGCCCTCGATTGGCGTCGAGGACCGCGGGCATGAGTCCTCAGTCTTGAGGGCTCAACGGACGCGCTTGGCGGCGCGGCTCCGAACGGCCGATTTATGGCCGGGGGCGAGCGTGCTGTCCAGAGCCTACGGGCCTTCGGGTCCGAAGCTTAAAAGCGTTCGGCCTGTCTTCCAGGCAGGTTTCTACCCCCCGGCTGCTCGGGCTGATCCCGAGCATTACGGGCCGTAGAAAGCCCTTTCCTGGAAGCACGCACCATGCACACCACCCACAGCGGGCCAGAGATGGCCCACGACGCACGTTATTTCAAAACGCCCGTGACCCCCGAAGAAGCATTTCAAGCGATCGGGCGCCTGCGGAAAGAGGCGCGCGACGAGATTGACCGCTTGATCCGGTTTCTCGACGCCACCGAGCCAGATCCAGATTTCGAACCGAACCTCGCTGGCTCGAATTCGGGGTTCGTGCCGGCTCTGGATGACGCTGAGGCTGACAGTGTCGACGATGAGCCGACGTTGGGCGCCACTGAGGCGCTTAACCAAGACGAAGCGGGCTGGCGAGATCCCATATTCTACGGTTGCGCGGACCTCGAACTGGAGGAGGGCGACCTTGCTTGACCGCCGGTCATTTCTGACGAGCGCGGGCGCCGCCGCGCTATCGGCTCCCACCGTTCCCGTCACTGCAGGAGATGTAGAACTTGTGGCGATGGCCGAGCAGGTGGCGGCGCTTCGTCACCAGGCCGCCGCCGCTAAGGCAGCCATGCGGGCCGAACTCGAATTCTCGCCAGCGTGGGGCGAGCACTGCGCCGTCGCTGACGACCTGCTTTCGCAGGCCGACCGAATCGTGCGGGTGATGTGGTCTATCAAAGCGACGTCGGAGTCCGGACGACAAGCGAAGCTCCGAGCGCTCTATTCGCATTGCGTGGCGGGCCATGCCGAATGGGCTGAGCCGTTAGGCAACGGCGATTGGGGAGTCGACCAGGCGCGCCGACTCCTCGCCGAATTCGCAGGGCTGGTGGATCCAGGCTCCCCAATGGCATGATCAAGCGCAGGCCCGCCGGCATTGCCGCCGGCGGGTCAATCCATCGCAGCGAGGACAACCGATGCCGAAATCGAACGCACCTGCTCGAGGCAGTCGCGATCCGCAACGGGTGACGATCGAGTGCCTCGAGCACGGCCTGGTCCTGCTCGCCTATATGATGGAGCTCGACGGGCCCGTCCATATGCCGGCCTTTGAGTGCCTCGAGGAGGAGCTGCGAGCCGCGCGCGGCCGGCTGGATACGATGGACCGCGTTCGACAGATCGTTGAAGGCAGGGGACTTGCCGGGCGCCAGATGTTGCCCAAGCGAAAGCGCTAACAGTGCCCGATCCGCCTAGTTGGACCGCGATTCATGAAGCGGGGCACGCCGTAATTGCCCGCGTGCTTGGCCTTACATGCGGGTCCGTGTCTATTGAGCCGGACAACCGAGAGGGGATTGGCGGTTTTGCGGTGGTTGATGACCCTTGGCAGATACAGAGCAACTGGGAGGATCGCGGCAAATTCCGCGATATCGCATCCGTCTTCCGATCTCGCATCATGGCGTCGATGGCTGGAGCCGAAGCGGAGATTGTATGCATCGGTCGGTGCGCTGGTGGTGACCTTGATGATCGCTACCAAATCGCTCTGATGTTCGAACAATTCGCGGTGCCGGGATCAACCATCTCTGGTGATGCAGCTGAAGAGGCGTACGAGGCACGTTTGCGAAGCCGCACGACCGCCCTGGTGCGGCGGCATCGAGCGAAGATTGAACGGCTTGCCGAGCTCTTACAGGTACGCCGAACCGTCAGTGCTGCCGAAGTCGATAAACTGCTTTCACGCCAACAATAAAGAACGATGTTCGCGCCGAGGCTAGCCGCCCTTCGCTATCCAACCGAGCGCACTTCCCACAAGCTGCTTCATCGTGCCCTTTGCAGCATCGGTCCCGATGTCTTTCGCTGCTGCGCGAATCTTATCTCCGAGCGTCTCGCCCGGACCGCTTAGAGAGCCAGGCACTTTGCGCAAGGCCTCAAGTCCCTTCGCTGTCAAAACAACGTCGGTATAGGTCTCTTCACCGTCGGCATCGCCGGAGACCGCCTGCGAAAATCGAACGTAGCCCTCACGCGATAGCCATTGCACCGCATGGCCGTACAACCTTCGCAGGCGATCAGGATCGTCGACGAAGTCCTCATCCTTAGCCAATTCCGGGCTGTATAGAATCGCGTCCGACTGAAGATCGATTGGCTCGGGAAACATCGTGTACAGACGAGCGAAGATGTCCCCCGCTAAAAGATCGAAGAATTCTTGGTTCGATCGCATAGCTTTTGGCAAGGCGCACCCTTGACGTGTCTATACCGGTATATTGGCCACCTATTGGACTCGGCACAGCGGAAACTGGCTAAGCCATTGATATATTTGGCGCTCCCTAGCGGAATCGAACCGCTCTCTCCACCGTGAAAGGGTGGCGTCCTAACCGATAGACGAAGGGAGCATACGCTCTTCGGGGTCGGTCTCGAGGGCCGCCCCGGACGCGGGCGAAGCTATAATGGCGTTTGGCCGGCCGGGCAAGCGGCGGTAGCCGCGTTTTTCACGGATTGAGGCAAGGTTTCCTCAATATCGCGACAGTATTGATCGAAGCCGAGGAGCGGCATTGATGGCAGCAGCAACGAAGAAGCGCGAATCCCGCAAGTCGGTCAGTCAGCCGGGCTGGCTGACCCTTGAGGGAGGCTTTGCGGCACGCCAGTGCGTGGTGCTCGACCTCTCGTCGACCGGGGCCAAGATCACGGTCGATTCGCCGCAATCGCTCGATGCGAAACTGAGGCTGGCGTTTTCCCGCGATGCCCGGACCGGCCGCAACTGCGAGGTGGTGTGGCGCCGCGGCAAGACACTTGGAGTCAAGTTCGTCCAGTAACCGGACATGCCCCAAACAAAATAGCAGGCCCGCTCTCGCGGTGCCTGCTTGTCACTTTGTAAGTCGCGATCGTGAGCGCGACAGAATTAGAAAAACAGCCAAAGCAGAAGAATAATCGGAATCGGAATACCGAGCATCCAAAGCAGAAGTCCGCGTCCCATGTTTTCTCTCCTCGTCCAGTGTCTACAGGAGTGAAGAACGCAACGCCGAGCCCCGGGTTCCCCATACTGCTGCGAAGAGTCCCGGTCATTTGACTCTCTCTCGACGCCGATTTCGCAATGCCAGTCCGCGGGTCGAAGCAGCCCGACTTACCAGTGCCCGGTGTTTGGCATCGACGTCCACGGCTCCTGCGGCGGCAGCGCGTCGCCCTTCTGCAGCAACTCGATCGAGTGCAGATCGGGCGAGCGGATGAAGGCCATCTGCCCGTCGCGCGGCGGGCGGTTGATGGTGATGCCGAGCTTCTGCAGCCGCGCACAGGTCGCGTAGATGTCGTCGACCTCGTAGGCGAGGTGACCGAAATAGCGGTCCTCGCCATAGGTCTCCTCGTCCCAGTTGTAGGTCAGTTCGACCAGCGGCGCGCCGCGTCCCTTGACCTGCGCCAGCAGCCCCTCGTCTTCGGGCGCGCACAGGAACAGCAAGGTGAACCGCCCCTTGTCGCTGTCGACGCGGCGAACCTCTTTGAGGCCGAGCGCGTCGCGATAGAACTTCAGCGCGACATCGAGATTGCGGACGCGCAGCATGGTGTGCAGATAACGCATGATTGTCTCCGTGAGCAGGGGCGTTGCGGCGGGACGTGTAGCAGGAAATCTGCGGCCGCGCGCGGCGTTTGGCGCCATCGGCGCCAGGGACGCACGATTGGCGGCGAGGGGCGCCGCCCACGAAAAAGAGCCCTGCCTTGGAGGGCACAGGGCTCTTTTAAGGTGGTGTGTCCGATAGACCTGATCGTTATAATCGGCGATGACGCGCGCGCAATTCACATCATTGTGGGGACGGCCATGATCGCCTGCGAACGGTTCCATCCATGATCGCGTCGGATCTTCGCAGCGGCGTCAATCGGCTCGGCGACATGATCGCCGAGGCCTCGGTGATCGTGCCGTTCACCGGGGCAGGGATTTCCACCGAGACCGGCATTCCGGACTTCCGCTCACCGGGCGGGCTGTGGACGAAAAACCGGCCGATCCCGTTCGACGAATTCGTCGCCAGCCAGGACGCACGCGACGAGGCGTGGCGGCGCCGGTTTGCGATGCAGGAGACATTTGCCGCGGCCCGTCCGGGGCGGGGACATCGTGCGTTGGCGGCTCTGTACAAGGCCGGCAAGATCCCGGGCATCATCACCCAGAACATCGACAATCTGCATCAGGCGTCCGGCTTCGCGGCCGACGACGTCGTCGAACTGCATGGCAACACCACCTATGCGCGCTGCATCGGCTGCGGGGCGCGCCACGAGCTCGACTGGGTCGAACAGCAATTCGCGCAGAGCGGGCGCGCGCCGGATTGCATCGCCTGCGACGAGCCGGTGAAGACCGCGACGATTTCGTTCGGGCAGGCGATGCCGGAGGAGGCGATGCGCCGCGCCGCCGAACTGACAGCGCGCAGCGATCTGTTCCTGGCGATCGGCTCCTCGCTGGTGGTGTGGCCGGCGGCCGGATTTCCGATGCACGCCAAGCGCGGCGGGGCGCGACTGGTGATCATCAACAACGAGCCCACCGAGCAGGACGACATCGCCGATCTGGTAATCCGCCACGACATCGGCGAGGTGCTGGCGCCGTTCGTTGGCAACTGATCGCTGAGTGAACCCGGCCGCTGCAACCTGTTTATAGTTCCAGCTCTGTTCGTTTTTTGTCTTTGCCGCGCATCGCGGAGTGTTATCTTTGCTGAGAGATTCGCGCGGGAGCAGCATTGGCATTTGCCGCGTGGATCGCCGTTGTCGCACGGCAACGGGCTGGTATTTGATGTGTGGGATCCGGGGCATGGGGTCGGACGGTTTTGAGTCCAAGAGGCCGGGCGTATCGCCTTCGGGCGGCGCCGGATCAGGCAGGCAGCCGGCCGGCGAGTTTCCCGCGTTCGATCGCGACATCGGCAACGACGCCTTCGCCGGGCTCGGCGACGCAGCCGCCAACCTGGTCGAGATCAGCGGCGTCATCAAATGGTTCGACGCCTCCAAGGGCTACGGCTTCATCGTTCCCGACAATGGCTGGCCGGACGTGTTGCTGCACGTCACGGTGCTGCGGCGCGACGGCTACCAGACCGCGTATGAAGGCGCGCGAATTGTCGTCGAATGCGTGCAGCGGCAAAAGGGCTACCAGGCTTTCCGGGTGGTCTCGATGGACGAGTCCACCGCCATCCATCCGGCGCAGATGCTGCCGGCGCGGACCCATGTGGCGGTCACCGCGACCAGCGGGCTGGAGCGGGCGCAGGTGAAGTGGTTCAACCGGCTTCGCGGCTTCGGCTTCCTGACCTGCGGCGAGGGCACACCGGACATCTTCGTGCACATGGAAACGCTGCGCCGTTTCGGCATGACCGAACTGCGACCCGGCCAGTACGTGCTGGTGCGCTTCGGGCCCGGGTCCAAGGGCATGATGGCCGCCGAGATCCAGCCGGAGAACGGCACGCCGGGGCTGTCGTCCCACTAGGCCTCGACGATCCGGCCTTCCCGAGATGCAATGTTGTTTTGTCACCGCGGTCTGGTGTTCGCCACGATCGTCGGGCTAGGTTTTGCCGTGCCGCGTGGCAGGCGATGATTGGATGGCATTGATGGCTCGGGTTGGACGTGGCGGCTGGCGGAACTGGCTTCAGGCCGGATTGCTGGCACTGACGGCGGTGGCATTTTCGGCAACCGGTGGCCGCGCCGCCGACCTGCAGACGCTTGAGATCGCCACCAAGGGCGGCGTCCGGCTGTTCGCGGTGGAGTTCGCCGCAACCGAGCAGCAGAAGGCGACCGGCCTGATGTACCGCAAGGAACTGGCCGACGGCCGCGGCATGCTGTTCGATTTCTCACCGGAGCAGGAAATCACCATGTGGATGAAGAACACCTATGTGTCGCTCGACATGATCTTCATCCGCGCCGACGGCCGCATCCTGCGGATCGCCGAAAACACCACGCCACTGTCGGAGCGAACGATCTCCTCCGGCGGCCCGGCCCGCGCGGTACTGGAGGTGGTCGCCGGCACCGCGAAGAAATACGGCATCGCCCCCGGCGACCGGGTGGCGCACCCGCTGTTCGCCAAGCGTTGAAGGTTGGGGATGAAGGCTCAGCTTGCTGGGGCTGGCTTTAGCGTGTAACCACCACCCGTCCGGGGTATAGCGCAGCCTGGTAGCGCGGCAGTTTTGGGTACTGCAGGTCCAAGGTTCGAATCCTTGTGCCCCGACCAATTCCTAACGTCTCATAATCTCAGGATGCGTCGGCCTTGCTCGACGACGCGGCGTCGCGAGGCGATGCCGCGTCTGCTGCGGCCGGGGTGCGCGCCGACGGTTTCGGCAGCGGCTTGTCCTGCCGTTTCGACCAAGTGATGTAATACGCCACCAGGCACATGATGGTGATGCCGCTGACGCTGACGAACACCTGCGCGGCCAGCGAGCCGGAGCTCATCATCAGCTGGAAGTGGCCGACGAACGACAGGAAGACGCCAACGCAGAACACCGCCAGCGACTGCTGGCCGCATTTGATCAGCGGATCGAACACCTTCCACTCCAGGCCGTGCCAGTCCTTCGGCACAAAGCGGGTGACGAAGAAGGCGATGATGACGAAGTGCAGCACCCGGTAGGGCGCGAGGTTGGTCTTGTCGTTCGGGTTGAAATAATCATACAGCCAGCTCGGGAACAGCTCGCCGAACGCCGGAAAACGCCCTGCCATCGTCATCACCAGCGCCAGGATCAGATAGAAGATGCCGAAATACAGCACCGGCCGCGACATGATGAAGGCGCGCGAGGCATTGGCGCCGCCCAGCGCGAACCAGGCGCCGAATACGAACAGCAGCTGCCAGGTGAACGGGTTGAAGTACCAGACGCCGTAGGGATAGGCGGCCAGGTTCCAGCCATAGTGACGGGCGGCGAAGTACAGCGCGATCGAGGCGAGCATGGTCAGATGCGGCCGCCGCAGCATCATCCACAGCACCGGCGGGAAGAAGCCCATCAGCACGACGTAAAGCGGCAGCACGTCGAGGTTGAGCGGCTTGAATTTCAGCAGCAGGCCCTGAGTCAGCGTCTGCACCGGGCTGTCGACCAGCCCCGCGACGTTGAATTCGTTGATGATGTCGGGGTCGTTGTAGCGCTGCGCGACCCAGCCGATCGCGGCGATGTAGATCACGAACAGGATGACGTGGGCGACGTAGAGCTGCCAGACCCGCTTGGTCAGCCTTGTGGCGCCGACGATGAAGCCGCGCTCCAGCATCATCTTGGCGTAGACGAAGGAGGCAGTGTAGCCGGAAATGAAGACGAACAGGTCGGCGGCGTCGGAAAAGCCGTAGTTCCGGGTGGTGACCCAGTTCACCACATTGTCGGGGATGTGGTCGAGGAAGATTGCCCAGTTGGCAATGCCGCGAAACAGGTCGAGCCGAAGGTCGCGTCCCTTGGGCGGGAGGGTTGCCTGGATTTCCATGGATGGCTTGCGCTGTCTCGTTGCGGTGTTGGCGATGGAGGTGATCGCCGGCGCCCAGGGCCGCGATTGTCAGGACGCTGCAGACGGAATATATCGAAAACGACAGAAAATGCGCGGCGGACGGTAAACTCGCCGCGACATATTATCCCATGCCCGCGCGTTGCACCAGTTCGGCGCAACGTCGCAGTTCGACAGGCCAGTCATGATCGCACGCATCTTCAAGCCCGCCAAGAACGCCATGCAATCGGGCACCGCCAAGACCAAGGACTGGCAGCTCGACTACGAGCCGGAGCAGCCCCGCCAGATCGAGCCGCTGATGGGCTGGACCAGTTCGACCGATATGCGCCAGCAGCTGACGCTTCGGTTCGAGAGCAGGGAAGAGGCGATCGCCTATTGCGAGCGCGAAGGGATCCCGTATCAGGTGATCGAGCCGCAGCCGATAGCGCGGCGCCGCGCCGCCTATTCCGACAATTTCGCATTCCGTCGCGACCAGCCCTGGACGCATTGACGGCATTCCGCCGGTCTTGCGCCGACGCGCTGCAGCGAAAACAACGTCGCGGTTGCGTTGCATCGCCGCGCGGTGACACCATGCCGAAGGCGGCCGTCTGACGCTGTGCCGCCCGCCAACCTGTCGGACCCTTTCATGTCGCTCCGCTCCACCATCGATCCCGGCTCTCCGGACTTTGCCCGCAACGCCGAGGCGATGCGCGTGCTGGTCGCCGAACTGCGCGACAAGCTGGAGGCGGTCGCCGGCGGCGGCGGCGAGACCTCGCGGGCGCGCCACACCGCGCGGGGAAAAATGCTGGCGCGGGACCGCGTGGACCTGCTGGTCGATCCCGGCACCGCGTTCCTTGAATTGTCGCCGCTTGCGGCCCATGGCCTCTACGGCGGCGACGTGCACGCCGCCAGCATCATCACCGGCGTCGGCCGGGTGGCGGGCCGCGAATGCATGATCGTGGCCAATGACGCCACCATCAAGGGCGGCACCTATTATCCGATGACGGTGAAGAAGCACCTGCGCGCACAGGACGTGGCGCGGCAGAACAATCTGCCCTGCATCTACATGGTGGATTCCGGCGGCGCCTTCCTGCCGCAGCAGGACGAGATCTTTCCCGACGAGCGGCACTTCGGCCGCATCTTCTACAACCAGGCGCAGATGTCGGCGCAGGGCATCCCGCAGATCGCCATCGTGATGGGCTCCTGCACCGCCGGCGGCGCCTATGTTCCGGCGATGTCGGACGAGAGCATCATCGTGCGCAACCAGGGCACCATCTTCCTCGGCGGCCCGCCGCTGGTGAAGGCGGCGACCGGCGAGGTGGTGACCGCGGAAGAACTCGGCGGCGCCGACGTGCATTCGCGGCAGTCCGGCGTCACCGATCACTACGCGCAGAACGATGGCCACGCCATCGGCATCGCGCGCCGGATCGTCGGCACCTTGAAGCCGCCGCAACGCGCCGCGCTCAACATGCGCGAGCCGCGCGAGCCGCTTTATCCGCCGGAACAGCTGTACGGTGTGGTGCCGGCTGAGGCGCGGAAGCCCTACGACGTGCGCGACATAATCGCGCGGATCGTCGACGGCTCGGAATTCGACGAGTTCAAGAAGCTGTACGGCCAGACCCTGGTCTGCGGCTTCGCGCATATCTGGGGCTTTCCGGTCGGCATCATCGCCAACAACGGCATCCTGTTCAGCGAGTCGTCGCTGAAGGGCGCGCATTTCATCGAGCTGTGCTGCCAGCGTAATATCCCGCTGGTGTTCCTGCAGAACATCACCGGCTTCATGGTCGGCAAGAAATACGAGGCCGGCGGAATCGCCCGCGACGGCGCCAAGCTGGTGACCGCGGTGGCGACCGCGGGCGTGCCGAAATTCACCGTGGTGGTCGGCGGCTCCTACGGTGCCGGCAATTACGGCATGTGCGGCCGGGCCTATTCGCCGCGCTTTTTGTGGATGTGGCCCAACGCACGGATCTCGGTGATGGGCGGCGACCAGGCGGCAATGGTGCTGAGCCAGGTGCGCCGGGACGGCATCGAGGCCAAGGGCGGCACCTGGTCGGCCGAGGAGGAAGAGGCGTTTCGCGCGCCAACCCGGGCGCAGTACGAGACGCAGGGCAGCCCGTATTACGCCACCGCGCGGCTGTGGGATGACGGCGTGATCGATCCGGCCGACACCCGGCTGGTGCTCGGCCTCGGCCTGTCGGCATCGGCCAATGCGCCGATCGAGCCGACCCGCTTCGGCCTGTTCAGGATGTGATGATGTCATCCGCAAAGCTCTACCGCCGCTTTCACACGCTGCTGATCGCCAATCGCGGCGAGATCGCCTGCCGCGTCATCCGCACCGCGCGCGCGATGGGGCTGCGCACCGTGGCGGTGTATTCCGAGGCCGACCGCGACGCGCTGCATGTCGCGGAGGCCGACGAGGCAGTGCTGATCGGCCCGGCGCGGGCGCGCGACAGCTATCTCGACATCGGCCGCGTGATCGACGCGGCGAAGCGAAGTGGCGCCGAAGCGATCCATCCCGGCTACGGCTTCCTGTCGGAAAGCGCCGAATTCGCGCAGGCCTGCCTTGATGCAGGGCTGGTGTTCGTCGGGCCGACCGCAGAGATGATTACGGCGATGGGCTCGAAGTCAGGCTCCAAGGAGCTGATGGAAAATGCCGGCGTGCCGCTGGTGCCCGGCTATCACGGCGCCGCGCAGGACGACGCGACGCTGGCGGCTGCCGCGGACAAGATCGGCTTCCCGGTGCTGGTGAAGGCCTCGGCGGGCGGCGGCGGGCGCGGCATGCGGATCGTGCGCTCGGCGGAAGAACTTGCGGCGGCGATTGTCAGTGCCAAGCGTGAAGCCAAGGCGGCGTTCGGCGACGACCGCATGCTGATCGAGAAGTTCGTCACCAACCCGCGCCATATCGAGGTGCAGATCGTCGGCGACAGCCACGGCAATCTGGTGTCACTGTTCGAGCGCGAATGCACCCTGCAGCGCCGCCACCAGAAGGTGATCGAGGAGGCGCCGTCGCCGACGCTCGACGCCGCGCAGCGGGAGGCCGTTTGCGCCGCCGCGCGAAAAGCGGCGGGAGCGGTGAACTATGTCGGCGCCGGCACCATCGAATTCGTCTCCGACGGCAAGGACGTGTTCTTCATCGAGATGAACACGCGGCTGCAGGTCGAGCATCCGGTCACCGAACTGATTACCGGCGTCGACCTGGTCGAGTGGCAGTTGCGCGTCGCGTTCGGCGAGCCGCTGCCGCTGAAGCAGGACGAGATCAGACTCAGCGGCCACGCCGTCGAGGCGCGGGTCTATGCGGAAAATCCGCACAAGAACTTCATGCCGTCGGTCGGCACCATCCGCACCTGGCGGACGCCGGCGGAAACCGACGGGCTGCGGATCGACGCCGGATACCGGCAGGGCGATGCGGTGTCGCCGTATTACGACGCAATGCTCGCCAAGGTGATCGCCTGGGCGCCGACCCGCGACGCGGCGCTGGCGCGGCTCACCCGCGGGCTGGACAACACCGACATTCGCGGCGTCGTCACCAACATCCCGTTTCTCTCGGCGCTGCTGACGCATTCCGACGTCGCCGCCAACGCGATCGATACCGGCTTCATCGAGCGCGAACTCTCGGCGCTGACGCCGGAGCCGCCGTTGCCCGGCGATCTTGAACTGTGCGCGGCCGTCGCCGCGATCCTTGCCAACGAAGCCGCTGAAGCGGATGCCGAGCCGCGCTCGCCGTGGCAGACCGCGGGCTGGATGCCGGTCGGTCGCCGCAAGCGCGTGTTCAAATTCCGCAAGGGCCACGACCTCGACCGCGTGGTGACGCTGCATTACGGCAACGGCGTCGCGACGCTGCAAATCGATGACCGCAGGGTCGCGATGCCCCACGCGGCGCGTGACGGCGGCTTTGATCTGACGCTCGACGGCAACCGCTCGCATGTCGTTGCGGTGATCGAGGGCCACGAGATTTTCCTGCGCACCCGCAACGGCCGCTTCGACCTGCACCTCGTCGATCCGTTCGGCGGTGACGACGAGGAGCAGGCCGGCGATGACCGCATCGTCGCGCCGCTGCCCGGCACCGTGGTCGCCTTGCTGGCCGAGCAGGGCGCGACCCTGGAAAAGGGCGCCGCGATCCTGACGCTGGAGGTGATGAAGATGGAGCAGACGCTGCGCGCGCCGTTCGCCGGCGTGCTGAAAAGTCTGAAGTGCAAGGTCGGAGACATCGTGCAGGAAGGCACGGAGCTGGCCGAGATCGAGCCGGCGGCTTAGGTCGACGCTGTCATGGCCGGGCATCGCGGCCATTCCCACCTTCTTTTGCGGCCCAGACGTGGATGGCCGGCACAAGGCCGGGCATGACGTAGTGTTTGGAGGAGCGCCAGTGTGAGCGACACCGTCCGTATCGTCGAAGTCGGCCCGCGCGACGGGCTGCAGAACGAGAAGACCTTCATCAGCGTCGCCGACCGCATCCGCTTCATTGAGGCGCTGATCGGCGCCGGGCTGCACACGCTGGAGGTCGGCGCTTTCGTGTCGCCGAAGGCGATCCCGCAGATGGTCGGCTCGGCCGAGGTGCTGCGCGGCGTGGCGCATCATGCCGGCAACGAATTCCACGTGCTGGTGCCGAACGAGAAGGGCTATGAGGCCGCGCGCGCCGCCGGCGCGCAGGTCATCGCGGTGTTCGCATCCGCATCCGAAGGGTTTTCCCGCGCCAACATCAATTGCTCGGTCGCGGAATCCATCGAGCGCTTCAAGCCGGTGATCGCGCGCGCCACCGCCGACGGTGTCAGGGTGCGCGGCTACGTCTCCTGCGTGCTCGGCTGTCCCTTCGACGGCGAGGTTGACGTGCAGGCCGTGGTGGACGTCACCACGACGCTGTGGGATCTCGGCTGCTACGAGGTCTCGCTCGGCGACACCATCGGCGTCGGCACGCCAACCAAGGTCAGAACGATGCTGCGTGCCTGCGCCGAGGCGGTGCCGATGGCCAGCCTGGCGATGCATTTCCACGACACCTATGGGCAGGCGCTGGCCAACATCTATGCCGGACTGGAGGAGGGCGCGCGGGTGATCGATTCTGCCGCCGGCGGGCTTGGCGGCTGCCCCTACGCGCCGGGCGCCACCGGCAACGTCGCCACCGAGGACGTGGTCTACATGCTGGAAGGCATGGGCGTTGCTACCGGCGTTGACATGCCGAGGCTGCTTGCGGCGACCAATGACGTCGCAAATCTGCTCGGCCGTCCGGCGCCGAGTCGGGTCGCGGCGGCGCTCAACGCGAAGGCCGGCCCCCCGTAGTCAGCGCTTGACGTGTCGGGAAGCATGTTGCGGCACAACATCGATAAAACTTTCTGCGATGCGGTCGAAGTACATACTGCAAGGCACAAGTCTTGACCAACAACGCCGAAAGTCGCCGAGCGACACCAGCGAAGCAATGTGAGTTGCATGCTCTTGCGTCGTGGAACTACAATCCGTCCGCCGAACAACGTTTCGGTTGAGGCCCGGCGACGCCCGGCCCCATTCAGGGAGTGAAACGTACCAAATCGGAGGAGACATCGATGACTCGACGTATCTGCTTCGCATTGCCTTGTACATTACTCGCCTCATTCGCATTGTCCGAAATTGCGGTGGCGCAAAGCCCAAGCGGCGTCCCCGGATTGACCAGCACCGCCGTTTTGACCGGACGTGACCTGACCTGGGACATGGCCTTCCTTCCCGACGGCGCGATGTTCTTCACCGAGAAATGCCGCGGGCTGTCGGTCCGGCTGCCGTCCGGCACGATCAATCCGTTACTCGGCATCAAGGACTCCAAGGGATTTCCCGACACCGCGTCTGACCTGTTCTGCAGCGGCCAGGCCGGCATGAGCGGTGTCGCGGTCGACCCGAACTTTGCGACCAACCGCACCATCTATGTGTACTCGGCGTCGAACATGACGGCGCCGGGGACCAACCGCGTGCTGCGGCTGACCGTCAATTCGGATCTGACGAAGGTCTCGAACCGGCAGGATATCGTGACCGACATCGCCTACAAGGCGGCGCCCAGCAACCATCCGTTCGGCGATGCCGGCGCACATAATGGCGGGCGTCTGCGCTTCGGTCCGGCGGACGGCTTCCTTTATGTGACGACAGGCGACACCCATAATGGCGAAGTGCCGCAAAGCCCGACCCGCATCGGCGGCAAGGTGCTGCGCATCGACCGCGACGGCAAGGCCGCCGCCGGCAACAACCCGCCGCAGGGTTTCGACGCGCGCATCTTCACCTACGGACATCGCAATCCGCAGGGCATCTGCTTCCGCCCCGGCACCAACCAGCCCTACACGGCGGAGAACGGTCCGTGGCACACCGACGAAGTGACCGCGTTGACCGCCGGCGGCAATGGCGGGTGGGATCCGCGCCCTGGCATCGCGGGGCGCGGCGAATGCCCCGACAACTACTGCGGATACTCGCCGAACCAGATGGGCGCGATGGACCCGAAGGAGCGCTCGGCTTTCATGCCGATGACCGACACCAAGACCTATCCGGCCGCCATGAAGCCGGCCTGGATCAATGACCAGCTGTCGCAGGGCATGTCGTCATGCACGTTCCTGAGCGGCCCGCAGTGGAAGGACTGGAACGGCCGGATGGTGGTGACCTTCATGGGCATCGGCATCCACGGAACGCCGGTCGGCAACCGCCTCGATGTGCTCGACATCAAGCCCGACGGTTCGTCGGCGACGCGCACCACGGTGTCGCTGCCGATGCCGGCCGGACGCTTCCGCTCGGTGGTGCAGGCGCCGGACGGAAATATGTACGTCGCCACCGATCAGGGCGACATCTACCAGCTCAAGCCGATCTCCGACTGATCGGAAAGTCGCGCCGCCAGGCGGCGCGACTGGCCTTGTCATCGATGGGCTCGGTCCACCGTGCCCGTCGACAACTGCACTCGCTTCGAACCGTACAAAACGGAAGTAGCTCTTCATGCCTGACTGTCGCCACTTCGCCGCGGCCGCATTCGCGACGCTTCTGCTCGGCTCGCCTGCTGTTGCAAGCTCCGAACTGGCCAAGAGCAAGAACTGCATGGCCTGCCATCATGTCGAACGCAAGATGCTCGGACCCGGTTTCAAGGCGATCGCCGAGCGCTACGCCAGGGATGAATCCGCGATCGGCATGTTGAGCAAGAAGATCGTGGCGGGTGGCGGCGGCAGTTGGGGTCAGACGCCGATGCCGCCGCAGCCGGGCGTCTCATCGGAGGACGCCGAAGCCCTGGCGAAGTGGATCCTGTCGCTCCAATAGCCGCCGAGGCGCGAGCCAGCAAAAATTTCCGGCGGGCCGCGTAACGCCGTGCCGTCTGCCAGCGTCCTGTCCTGAGGCGACCGAAAATCGTGTCGCCCCAGATGGACAGGATCACAACATGACGATCGGGACCCGGACTGCATTTTCTGTTTCCGTCGCAGCTCTGTCGCTCAGCCTCGCGCTGGCGCCTGCCGCTTACGCGCAGATGGCGAAGGATGGGATGGCCAAGGATTCGATGTCCAAGGACTCCATGTCGAAGGACGGCATGAAGAAGGACTCGATGGCCAAGGATTCGATGAAGAAGGACGACGGCATGAAGAAGGACGGCATGGCCAAGGACGGCATGAAGAAATAGCGCCGCGCGACGCAGGCTCGCCGAACCTGCGAGCCTGCGTTGTCCTCAGATGCTATTTCCGCTTCTTGCGGGCCGCATAACGCGCGTCGCGCGCGGCCTTCTTTTCGGCTTCCAGTGCGATCGCGGCAGCGGCGGCTTCTTCCTGCTCGCGGATCAGCTGCGCCGCGGCTTCGGCCTTTTCGGCGGCCTCGCGCGCCAACTGCTCGGCCTTGGCGGCGTCGCGGGCGATCTTGGCCTGCGCGCGGGTGGCGGCCAGCGCCTCGCGCTCGGCCTGCCGCTTCATAACCTCGGGATCGTTCGGGCCGGGGGCGGCGCGGAACTTGTTCAGGATGCTCTTGCGGGCCTCCTGCGCGGCTTTCTGGCGGTCCGCGAAACTCGGTTCCTTGAATCCACTCATGTATCGGCCTTGCTGCTTTCGTTGGTTGGGGTGAAGGGCACTGTGCCAGACGCGACAGCGCTTTCAAAACTCGGGTGCGGTTTACAGGGACCAGCCGGCCAGCGCATCAATTATCTGCGCATTTCCGCAAGATCGCCCGGGTGCCGGGCGGTTGTCGGCCGGTGGGGCGGTGGGGTAGGGTCCGCCGCAATCGTCCACAACCCGAAAGACCGATGCCCATGATGCTCCGCCGCGACGCCCTCAAGCTCCTGTCCCTTGCTGCCGCCTCGTCGGTCATCTCCCTGCCTGCGCAGGCGCAGACCGCCGGCAAGATGACCACCACGGCGTCGGGATTGAAGTTCGAGGACAGCAAGGTCGGCACCGGCGCCAGTCCCGCTGCGGGACAGACCTGCGTGATGCATTATACCGGCTGGCTCTACGAGAACGGCACCAAGGGCAAGAAATTCGACTCCTCGGTGGACCGCGGCCAGCCGTTCGAATTCCCGATCGGGCAGGGCCGGGTGATCAAGGGCTGGGACGAGGGCGTCGCCACCATGAAGGTCGGCGGCAAGCGGACCCTCATCATCCCGCCCGCTCTGGGCTATGGCGCCCGCGGCGCCGGCGGCGTGATCCCGCCAAACGCCACGCTGATTTTCGACGTCGAACTGCTCGGCGTGAAGGGCTGACGCGACGCATTTCTCGATTCCGGCGACCGGGCTCCGGTCGCATTGTACCGAACAGGACACATCATGACCGACGCATTGAAGATCGAAGACACCAAGGTGGGCACCGGCGCGACGCCGGCCAAGGGCCAGACCTGCGTGATGCATTACACCGGCTGGCTGTACGAGAACGGCGAGAAGGGCCGGAAATTCGACTCGTCGCTCGACCGCAACGAGCCGTTCGAATTTCCGATCGGACGCCAGCGGGTGATCGCCGGCTGGGACGAGGGCGTCTCCACCATGCAGGTCGGCGGCCAGCGCACGCTGATCATTCCGCCGGAAATGGGCTACGGCTCGCGCGGCGCAGGCGGCGTGATCCCGCCGAATGCCACGCTGCTGTTCGAAGTGGAACTGCTCGAGGTCAAGGATTGAGCTAGCGTCGATCGCGCGCCACCGCCTGGTGCGCGCGGTCGGCCTCCGCCATTGCTGCGCAACGCGCAGGGGCCTAGGGTAAGCGCAACCCGAGGAACCGCATGCCCCAATCACGGCGCAACCGTCTGCTGGAGCTGCTGACGGAGGCGGACTTCGATCGGCTCCAGCCGCATCTCGAAGAAATTCCGCTGACCTACAAGATGCCGCTCTACGAGGCGCAGGAGCAGATCCGCTACGTGTACTTCCCGATCGAGGGGGTCGCGTCGCTGGTCAACACCATGGCGGACGGCGCCTCCGCCGAGATCGGCACGATCGGCAATGAAGGCGTGATCGGCGCGCCGATCATCCTCGGCGACACCACGGCGCCCACCAATGTGTACGTCCAGGTTCCGGGCATCGGGCTGCGCATGAAGGCGCAGGTGCTGGTCAGCGCAATGGACGACAGCCGCGCCACGCGGGTCATCATGCTGCATTACGTCCACGCCTTCTTCAACCAGGTCGCGCAATCGGCGGCCTGCAATCATTTTCACTCGATCGAGCAGCGCTGCTGCCGCTGGCTGCTGATGACGCACGACCGGGTCAAGTCCGACGACTTCATGCTGACGCAGGAATTCCTGGCGATGATGCTGGGTGCACGGCGATCCAGCGTCACCGACGCGGCGCGCGGATTGAAGCTGATGGGGCTGATCGACTACTCCCGCGGGCATGTCACGATCCTCGACCGCCCCGGCATCGAGCGAACCGCCTGCGAATGCTATTCCGTCAGCAAGGACGAATACGATCGGCTGCTCGGGCCGGTGGTCGGCGGCGCGCCTGCGCCGCGGCCCAGCCCGGCATCGATCCCGAGACCCCATCTGCGCGACAATGCGTGACGGCCGCAGTGCCGGCGTTATTTGCCGGCATCACGTGCGCCACGACCCACCGGAGGATGATTGATTGGCCGACCAGCACCAACAGCTTTCCCTGATTGCCACGGCGATTAGCGACGCGATGACGAACTGCAACGCGGAGGCGCCGCGGCTCGAGCCGGAACAGAGCAAGCAACTCGCCAAATGCGTGATCGAGGCGCTCACGGATGCCGGGCTGCAGATCGTTCCGGTGGAGACGCCGGAGCCGGCCTGATCACGCCGCCGGATTGCCGTCCTGCTCGATCGGCTGACCGCGAAACCCCATCGCCAGCACATAGCGCTCGGATGAGTCCTTGCGGCTGGACGCCGGCTTGACGTGCTTGACGCTGGCGAAGTCGCGCTTCAACTGGGTCATCAGCGTTGCATCGGCGCCGCTCTGGAACACTTTCGCGACGAAGGTGCCGCCCGGCTTCAGCACGTCGCAGGCGAACGCCGCGGCTTCCTCGACCAGGCCGATGATGCGCAACTGGTCGGTCTTGCGGTGGCCGGTGGTGTTGGCCGCCATGTCGGATAAAACCACGTCGGCGCGACCGCCCATCATCTCGCGCAGCTTCGCCGGTGCATCCGGCTGCAGGAAATCCATCTGCGCGAAGGCGACGCCGGGAATTTCCGGCATCTCCAGCAGATCGATCGCCACCACCTGGCCGCGGCCGTCGGCGGCGCCGACGCGCTTCGCCGCGATCTGGCTCCAGCCGCCGGGCGCTGCGCCGAGATCGACCACCGAGATGCCGCTCTTCAGGAAATGGTGCTTGTCGTCGATCTCGATCAGCTTGTAGGCGGCGCGCGAACGCAGCCCGTCGCGCTTGGCCTGCAGCACGTAGGGGTCGTTGAGCTGGCGCTCGAGCCAGAGCTTCGAGGACAGCTTCATCCGTCCCGCGCTCTTCACGGTGACGCGCAGCCGTCCGGTGGAATCTTTTGCCATGTCGCGATGCGTGTCCTGTTCGGGCGCTGTCTAGCATGTTCTGCGGCGGAACGGGCGTTATCCCAGCCGCAGCGTGCCGTCCTCGCGCATCATCCCGACCAGCATGCCCTCGCGCAGGCCGCGATCGGCAACCCTGAGCCGCGGCAAGGGGAAGGCAGTGCGGATCGCGTCCAGAATGGCGCAGCCGGCCAGCACCAGATCGGCCCGCTCATGGCCGATGCACTGGTTCGCCGCGCGCTGCTGGTAATCCATCCCCAGCAGCTTTGCCACGGTCGCCGTGAGCTCGGCATCGCTCATCCAGAGCCCGTCGACCCGGCGGCGGTCGTATCGCGCCAGATCGAGATACAGGCCGGCCAGGGTGGTGACGGTGCCCGACGTTCCCAGCAGATGCATGCCCTCGAGGTCGCCTCCATGCGCCGCGGCGAAGGCGCCGAGGTGGCCGGACACGGTTTGCACCATTCGCGCATAGGTCTCGGTGGTGACGTCGCGGCCGCCGAATTGCTCGGCCAGGGTCACCACCCCGAGCGGAATCGACATCCAGGCCCGGATCTCGGGCGCCGGATCACGCTCCGCTGGATCGCGCGCGATCCGCACCAGCTCGGTCGAGCCGCCGCCGATATCGAACAGAATGGCGCCGCGGCCGTCCAGGTCGAGCAGCGGCGAGCAGCCGACCACCGCCAGCGCCGCCTCGGTCTCGCGGTCGATCACTTCCAGCGCGATGCCGGTGGCCCGCTGCACCTGGTCGAGAAAATCGTCGGCGTTGGAAGCCGATCGACAGGCCTCGGTCGCGATCAGCCGCAGCCGTCCCGCCTTGCGCGAGCGGATCTTGTCACGGCACACGCTCAGCGCGCCGATGGCGCGTCCGATCGCGGCGTCGCTGATGCGGCCGGAAGCGGACATGCCCTCGCCAAGCCGGATGATCCGCGAGAACGAGTCGATGACGCGAAAGCCGTCGGGGGACGGGCAGGCGATCAGCAGCCGGCAGTTATTTGTCCCAAGATCCAGCGCGGCGTAGACCGCGTCGGCGGTCGCCCGAGACTCCCGGTTGCGTTGCGGCACGCCTGCCAACACAGCGATCGGCTGCTGCGGTTCGCGCGGCGCGAAGCCGTCGCGGGGCCGCGTGTCATCGGTCATGCAAAACTGTCTTCCCGTGGCCAGCGGCCAACGAAACTCTGTTCACGGAAAGTTTAAGCAGCAGGTCAGGCCAGCGCAACCCGTCGCGTCGGCCCGCATATGCTCAAACGTCCGTTGTCGATGCGTCAGGCCTGCGTTATCTGGAGCCGACGCTGGCGACCAGCAAATTCGCAGCGCCGGCAGGCAATCGTTCGAACGGAAGACGGCATATGCAGGATCAGACCTCAAGCCCCTCGCGCGACGACGCGCTCGCCCTGCAGAAATTCGGCGTCGGCCAGCCGGTCCGCCGCAAGGAAGACGATACGCTGGTGCGCGGCAAGGGCCGTTACACCGACGATTTCGCGCTGCCGGGCCAACTCTACGCCTGGATGGTGCGCAGCCCGCATGCCCACGGCGTCATTCGCGGTATCGAGACCAGCGCCGCACAGGCCATGCCCGGCGTGCGCGGCGTCTGGACCGGAGCGGATCTCGAAGCTGCCGGCTACGGGCCCTTCACCTGCGGGCTGCCCATGAAGAGCCGCGATGGCTCGCCGCTGCTGCAGACCAACCGGCTGGCGCTGGCGACCGACAAGGTGCGCTTCGTCGGCGATCCGGTAGCCTTCGTCGTCGCCGACAGCGTGGCGCAGGCGCGCGATGCGGCGGAAGCCGTCGAGCTCGACATCGAGCCGCTGCCGGCCGTCACCGACGCCGACGCTGCGGTCCTGTCCGGCGCACCGCAGCTCTACGACCACATCCCGAACAATGTGGCGCTGGACTATCACTACGGCGACAGCGAAGCGGTCGACGCGGCCTTCGCTGCCGCCGCGCATGTGACGTCGATCGACATCGAGAACACCCGCGTCGCCGTAGTGGCGATGGAGCCGCGCGCTGGCCTGGCGTCCTACGACAAGGCCAACGAGCACTTCACGATCCAGGTGCCGACCCAGGGCGTCGCCGGCAATGCGACCTCCTTGGCGAAAAACCTCCTGAAGATTCCGAAGGAGAAGCTGCACCTGCTGACGCCGAATGTCGGCGGCTCGTTCGGCATGAAGAGCGTCAACTATCCGGAATACATCTGCATCCTGCACGCGGCCCGCGAACTCGGCCGGCCGGTGAAATGGACCGACGAACGCTCCACCGCGTTCCTGTCCGACAGCCAGGGCCGGGCCCAGCAGATCCACGCCGAGCTGGCGCTCGACAAGGACGGCAAGTTTCTCGCCACGCGGGTGCGAGGCACCGGCAATCTCGGCGCCTATATCACCGGCGTCGCGCCGCTGCCGCTGTCGCTCAACATCGGCAAGAACATCGCCAGCGTCTATCGCACGCCACTGTCCTCGGTCGACATCAAATGCGTGCTGACCAACACCACCTTGATGGGCGCCTATCGCGGCGCCGGGCGGCCCGAGGCCAACTACTTCATGGAGCGGCTGATCGACCGCGCCGCCGATGAGATGGGGATCGACCGACTGACCTTGCGCAAGCGCAACTTCATCAAGCCGTCGCAGCTGCCGTTCAAGGCGTCGTCCGGCATGACCTATGACAGCGGCGACTTCCAGGGCGTGTTCGCCAAGGCGCTGGAGCTTTCGGACCATGCCGGTTTCGCCCGGCGCAAGAAGGAGGCCCGCAAGCGCGGCAAGCTGCGCGGCATCGCGGTCGGCTCCTATCTCGAGGTCACCGCGCCGCCGAACAGCGAGCTCGGCAAGATCGTGTTCGACGCCGATGGCGGCGTCACCCTGATCACCGGCACGCTCGACTACGGCCAGGGCCACGCCACGCCGTTCGCGCAGGTGCTCTCCGCGCAGCTCGGCGTGCCGTTCGAGCGCATCCGGCTGGAGCAGGGCGACAGCGATCTGGTCCACACCGGCAACGGCACCGGCGGCTCGCGCTCGATCACCGCCAGCGGCCAGGCGATCGTCGAGGCCTCGGCGCTGGTAATCGCCAAGGGCAAGTCCGCCGCCGCGCACATGCTGGAGACGTCGGAAGCCGACATCGAATTCGCCGGCGGCCGCTTCACCGTGGCCGGCACCGATCGCAGCATCGGCATCATGGAGCTAGCGCAGCGGCTGCGCGACGGCAAGGTGCCGGACGGCGTGCCGTCGTCGCTCGACGTCGACCACACCGCCAAGGAGATCCAGTCGACGTTCCCGAACGGCTGCCACGTCGCGGAGGTCGAGATCGATCCCGACACCGGCGTGGTGCACGTGGTCGGCTACACCGGCGTCAACGACTTTGGCACCATCGTCAATCCGATGATCGTCGCCGGCCAGTTGCACGGCGGCGTCGCGCAGGGAATCGGCCAGGCGCTGATGGAGAAGGTCAGCTACGACGAGGGCGGCCAGCCGATCACCGGCTCGTTCATGGACTACGCGATGCCGCGCGCCGAAGATCTGCCGATGATGACGGTCGGCGATCATCCGTCGCCGGCCAAGTCCAATCCGCTCGGCACCAAGGGCTGCGGCGAGGCCGGCTGCGCCGGCAGCCTCGCCAGCGTCGTCAACGCGGTGCTGGACGCGCTGTCCGACTACGGCATTACACATCTCGACATGCCGCTGACCTCGGAACGCATCTGGCGCGCGATCGAGGACGCCAAGGCAAAGGCGGCGTAAGCGAAGCGTTCGTGCTAGGCGGATGGTGCGTATGCTGCGTCATGCCCGGACTTGATCCGGGCATCCATCCTCTTGCTAAATGGCGTCAATGATGGATTGCCGGGTCGAGCCCGGCAATGACACATCTTTGAAGCGCGCCGCCGCATCGCGCCCGGGACACGGCTAACCCAGCCGCTGATCCCTTGCCTCTTCGGTGCCCTCGCTTGCGGCTTTGGACGCGGCCTTTTCCTCGCCCTTGCGGCTGGAAATATCGATCACCTGGCGGCCGGAGATCTCGTGGCCGGCATCGTCCGGCATCTGCCAGAAGAAATACGCCGATGCCGCCGCCAGCACGGCCACCACCAGAAAGGCCGGCGCGAAGTCGCCGGCGGCTAGTTCGATGCCGTGCCGGATCGCCATCGTGGTCTCGACCGAGAACGCGCCGACTGCGACGCCGGCCGACAGTGCCAGTTGCTGGTTGACGCTGACCAGCGTGGTGGCGCGGCTCATCTGAGCGGGCTCGACTTCGGCGTAGGCGACAGTGTTGATCGCGGTGAACTGCAGCGAGCGGAAGAAGCCGCCGACCAGCAGGATGATCATGATCAGCAGCAAGGGCGTCTGCACCGTGAACAGCGCGCAGGCGGCGAGAAACACCGCGCTGACTACCGCATTGACGGTCATGATGTTGCGGAAGCCGAAGGTGCGGATGATGCGCGCCGCCAGCGTCTTCATGCCCATCGCGCCCGCCGCCGAGGCGAAGGTGATCAGGCCCGAATGAAACGGCGACAGGCCGAAGCCGATCTGCATCAGCAGCGGCAGCAGGAATGGCAACGCGCCGATGCCGAGCCGGAACAGAAAGCCGCCGATGATGCTCGCGCGCAACGTCGCCAACCGCATCAGCGAAAAGTCCAGCACGGGCGACGCGGTGCGGCGGGCGTGAAACACGTAGAGCGTCATCGACACCGTGCCGACGCCGATCAGCGCGACGATCACCTGCCATGGCAGCAAATTCAGCCCGGCCACCGACAGGCCGAAGGCGATGCCACCGAGGCCGACGCCGGCCAGCACCAGCCCGTAGAGGTCGAAGCGCTCCGGCGCGTCGCTGCGGATCGGGTCGATGTAGCGCTGCGCCAGGAAGATGCCGAGCAGCCCGATCGGGACGTTGATCAGGAAGATCCAGTGCCAGGAAAAATAGGTGGTGATGAAGCCGCCGAGCGGCGGGCCGATCACCGGGCCGATCAGCGCCGGCACCGTGACCCAGGCCATTGCATTGACCAGCGCGCGCTTGTCGATCGAGCGCAGCAGCACCAGCCGGCCGACCGGCGTCATCATCGCGCCGCCCATGCCCTGAATGACCCGCGCGATGACGAAATCGGTCACCGAGGTCGAGAGCGCGCAGCCGATCGAGCCCACCATGAACACCCCGATCGCGATCGAGAACACCGCGCGGGCGCCGAACCGGTCGGCGGTCCAGCCCGACGCCGGGATGAACACCGCGAGCGACAGCAGGTACGACGTGATCGCCAGCTTCAGGGTGAGCGGCGAGGTGCCGATATCGGCCGCGATCGCGGGCAGCGAGGTGGCGATCACCGTGGCGTCCATGTTCTCCATGAACAGGGCGGACGCCACTATCAGCGGGATGATGCGTTCTTTGGTCATCGGGGCAGAGGCAGGTCCAGGGCGGGAGACGCGCTGTAACATCCTGTCGCGCCCGCGGCTATTGCGCGCGGGTTTCGATCACCTAAATGTTGGGTATCGAACTGGAGTTCCGCCGATGATCTATGTGCTCGCCGCTCTGTTGCCGCCGCTTGGCCTGCTGCTCAACGGCCAGCCCTTCGCGGCGATTTTCAACTTCTTTCTGTGCGTGGTCTGCCTGATCTTCGGCATGGTGTTCCAGATCCTGTGGCTGGTGCCGTCGGCGCACGCCCTTATCGCGGTGCGCATGAAGCGCGAGCAGCGCATGCACCGCGAGGTGGTGGACGCCATCCGCCAGCACGGCCCGCCGCCCGGCTATTCGCGCTGAGCGGGTCGCCGCGCTGATATCAAACAGGGACATCGAGGTTCTTGTCAGCCTCCCGCCTGCAAGATTGCGGATGCCTATGATCGTGCTCGTTAGCCTTTCAGGAACTTCAGCAGCTCGGCGTTGACCTGGTCCTGATGGGTCGCGGTGATGCCGTGCGGGGCGCCGGGGTAGTAGACGTCGCTGGCGCCCTTGATCAGCCTCGCTGACTTGCGCGCGGAATCTTTCACCGGGACGATCTGGTCGTCCTCGCCGTGCAGCACCAATGTCGGCACGTCGAATTTCTTGAGGTCTTCGGTGAAGTCGGTCTCGGAAAACGCCTTGACGCTCTCATAGGCGTTCTTGGCGCCGGCCTGCATGCTCCAAAGCCAGAACTGGTCGAGTGTGCCCTGCGAGACCTTGGCGCCGGGCCGATTGGCGCCGTAGAAGGCAAGCGCCAGATCCTTGTAGTATTGCGAGCGGTCGCCGGCGACGCCGGCGCGGATGGCGTCGAACACCTCCATCGGCAGGCCTTCCGGATTGGCTTCCGTCTTCAGCATGATCGGCGGCACCGCGGCGATCAGCACGGCTTTCTTGACCCGTTTGGTGCCGTGCCGACCGATATAGCGTGCGACCTCGCCGCCGCCGGTGGAATGGCCGACCAGCGTGGCGTCACGTAGATCAAGGGCTTCGATCACCGCAGCGAGGTCGTCGGCATAGCCGTTCATGTCGTTGTGCTCGGAGGCCTGGCTGGAGCGGCCGTGACCGCGGCGGTCGTGCGCGACGACGCGAAACCCGTGCTGGGCGAGGAACAGCATCTGGCCGTCCCAGGCGTCGGCATTCAGCGGCCAGCCGTGCGAGAAGGTGACGACAGGGCCCTTGCCCCAGTCCTTGTAGTAGAGCTCAGTGCCGTCCTTGGTGGTGATGGTGCTCATGGCTTGTGGTCCTTTGCGGGGGGTCGGTGTGAGCGACGCGCCGGCCGGCGCGGGCAGGGTCGCCGCGACCGCGGCGGTGAGACCGCCGAGCAGAAGATCGCGACGGGTTGTTTGGTTGGGAGGAGTGTGATGGTTCACGGCGGCGTCCTCTCGTTCAGGCGTTGGGGCTATTGGCAGCGAGCCAGTCGGCGAGGCGCGTGCGGCCGAGCCGCGGATTGTCGCCCGGCGTCAGCGACTGATCGTTGAGCGTCAGGCCGAAATAGCTGGCCCGGATATCGGAGATGATTTTCCGTTGGTCGCCTTTGGCCGCGAGCACCTGCCGCGCGAAGGCGTCGAGCCCATGCTTTTCCGGGCCGCCGAGTTCGACGATGCCGTTCAGCGGCGAGCTCAACGCCAACTCGGCCAGCGTCGCGGCGACATCGTCGGCCGCGGCCGGCTGGAAATGGGCGGGTGACAGGCGGATGACGCCGCCGTCGGTGCTGCCTGCGATGATCGCCTCGATGAACTCGAAGAACTGCGTTGCGCGGAGGATGGTGTATGGAAGGCCCGACGCCTTGATCAGGTTCTCCTGCACCAGCTTGGCGCGGAAGTAGCCGCTGTCCTGCAACCGGTCGGTCCCGACCACCGAGAGCGCGAGGTGATGCTTGACCCCCGCGGCGGTCTCGGCCGCCAGCAGGTTGCGCCCAGACGTCTGGAAGAAGTCCATCGCGGCGCGGTCCTCGAACGACGGCGAATTCGCCACGTCGATCACTACCTGCGCCCCGCAGACCGCCTCGGCGAGACCTGCGCGGGAGATGGTGTCGACCCCGGAGGAGGGGGAGGCCGCCACCACTTGATGGCCCTGCGCTTGCAGCCTGCGCACGACGTTGCTGCCGATCAGGCCGCTGCCGCCTATCACCACGATTTTCATGTCGCGCTCCGTCATCTTTTGATCCGATGCCGCACGGTGCCCCGGAACCCGACGAAAGACCTTGGCGCGGGCCTGCGCCGGCCTTGGTTTTTGCTTGAATTTCCATTGCCGTTTCGTCCAAACAGAACCGCAGGACGCGGGCCGGGATCGGGCCGGCGACGAGTGTTATCGGGGGCGGGTGGTGCGGTTCGCGTTTGCAGAATACGTGCTCGACGCCGATCGACGGGAATTGCGGCGGGGTACCAATGCGGTCGACATCACGCCGCAGGCCTTCGACCTGCTGCTGCATCTGCTGCGCAACCGCGACCGCGTCGTCAGCAAGGATGAACTGTTCGACACGGTGTGGCAGGGCCGGATCGTTTCGGAATCGACGCTCGCCAGCCACATCAACGCGGTTCGCAAGGCGCTCGACGACAGCGGCGAACAGCAGCGGCTGATCCGCACCGTCCAGCGCAAGGGTTTTCGGTTCGCCGGAGAAGTGCACGAAGCGGCTTCAACCGCTGACGTGCCGGAGCCCGAGCAACAACTGCGCGCGGCGCTGGACCTGCCGGATCGCCCGTCGATCGCGGTGCTGCCCTTCCTCAATCTCAGCGGCGACGCCGGGCAGGACTACTTCACCGATGGCGTCGTCGAAGACATCATCTTCGGCCTGTCGCGAATCCGCTGGCTGTTCGTGATCGCACGCAATTCCAGCTTCACTTACAAGGGCCGCGCCGTCGACGTGAAGCAGATCGGCCGCGAACTCGGCGTGCGCTACGTCCTGGAGGGCAGCGTGCGGCGCTCTGCCGGGCGGGTGCGTATCACCGGGCAGCTGATCGATGCCACCACCGGTGCGCATTTGTGGGCCGAACGGTTCGAGAGCACGCTCGAGGACATCTTCGAACTGCAGGACCAGATCACCGCCAGCGTGGTCGGCGCGATCGCGCCTCAACTCGAACTCGCCGAGATCGAACGCGCCAAGCGCAAGCCGACCGAAAGCCTCGACGCCTATGATTATTACTTGCGTGGCCTGGCGCAATTCCACACCGCCACGCGGGAGGGTGTCGATGCGGCGCTGGCGCTGTTCTACAAGGCGATCGAACGCGATCCGGAGTTCGCCGCCGCCTATGGCATGGCGGCGTGGTGCTTCTACTGGCGCAAGATGAACCGCTGGCTCGCCGACCGCGATGCCGACGGCGCGGAGGCGGCGCGGCTGTGTCACAGCGCCGTGACGCTGAACAGGAACGACGCGGTGGCGCTCAGCCGCGGCGGCCATGCCTGGCCGCATTTCGGCGGCGACCTCGACGCCTGCGTCGCCTATGTCGATCGCGCGCTGGTGCTCAATCCGAACCTGTCGACGATCTGGTATCTCGGCGGCTACCAGCGGATCTCGATCGGCGAGCACGACAGCGCGATCGCCTATTTCAGCCGCGCCATGCGGCTCAGCCCGCTCGATCCCGAAACATTTCAGATGCAGACCGGGATCGCGATGGGACACCTCTACTGCCATCGTTTCGACGCGGCACTGGCGGCGCTCGACGAGGCCTCGCGGCAGATGCCCAACGTGCTGCGGGTGGCGGCCTTCATGGCGGCGAGCCACGCGCTGGCAGGGCGCATTGAGGCGGCGCGGGAGGCGATGGGTCACGTCCGCCGGCTCGATCCCACGCTGCGGGTCGGCGTCCTCGGCGACTGGCTGCTGGTGCGCCGGCCACAGGATTTCGCGCTGGCGTCGGAGGGATTGCGGATCGCCGGGATGCCCGAGTGAGCCCGGCTGGCTCACGAATCCGGGATAAACCGCACAAAACCTTTGAATCCCGGCATCGCCATGCTATCGACCACCGCCAACCCCATCGATGGGCTCGATTCGACGGCGATGCCGATGGCGTCGCTGCATTGTCGTTCCATATGTGTGGTCCCAGCGCGGCGACAGCGCCGCTGAACGGAGTTGGCAATGGCGGCAGTGCACGGTTTTGAAGGGTTTCGCGAGGCCTACACGTTTGACGACGTGCTGCTGAAGCCGGGCCTCTCCGACATCCTGCCGTCCGAAGCCGACATCCGGTCCCACGTCACCCGCGCCATCCCGCTGAACATCCCGATCATCGCCTCGGCGATGGACACGGTGACCGAGGCCCGCATGGCGATCGCCATGGCGCAGGCCGGCGGCATCGGCGTGATCCACCGCAACTTCGACGTCGACGGCCAGGCCGCGCAGGTCCGCCAGGTGAAGAAGTACGAGTCCGGCATGGTGGTCAATCCGCTGACCATCGGCCCGGATGCGATGCTGTCGGACGCGCTGCAGTTGATGACCGATCACGGGTTCTCCGGCATTCCGGTCGTCACCGGCGCCAGCAAGGGCGTACCGGGCAAGCTCGTCGGCATCCTGACCAACCGCGACGTCCGCTTCGCCACCGACCCGCGTCAAAAAGTGTCCGAGCTGATGACGCATGAAAACCTCGTCACGGTGCGCGAGGGCGTCAGCCAGGACGAGGCCAAGCGGATGCTGCACCAGCACCGTATCGAGAAGCTGCTGGTGGTCGACGACGCGTACCGTTGCGTCGGCCTGATTACCGTCAAGGACATGGAAAAGGCGGTTGCGCACCCGCTGGCCAGCAAGGACCCGCAGGGCCGGCTGCGCGTCGCTGCGGCCACGACCGTGGGCGAGGGCGGCTTCGAGCGCACCGAGGCGCTGATCGAGGCCGGCGTCGACGTCATCGTGGTCGACACTGCACACGGTCATTCGTCGCGCGTGCTGGAGGCCGTCAACCGCATCAAGCGGCTGTCGAACGCCGTGCAGGTGATCGCCGGCAACATTGCCACTACCGAAGGCGCCCAGGCGCTGATCGACGCCGGCGCCGACGCCATCAAGGTCGGCATCGGCCCGGGCTCGATCTGCACGACGCGGATCGTTGCGGGCGTCGGCGTGCCGCAACTGACCGCGATCATGGACGCGGTGGAGGCCGCCAAAAAGGCCAACATTCCGGTGATCGCCGATGGCGGCATCAAGTATTCCGGCGACCTCGCCAAGGCGCTCGCCGCGGGTGCCGATATCGCGATGGTCGGCTCGCTGCTGGCCGGCACCGACGAGACACCCGGCGAAGTCTTCCTGTGGCAGGGCCGCTCCTACAAGGCCTATCGCGGCATGGGCTCGGTCGGCGCAATGGCGCGAGGCTCGGCCGACCGCTATTTCCAGCAGGACATCAAGGACACGCTGAAGCTCGTGCCGGAAGGCATCGAGGGGCAGGTGCCCTACAAGGGGCCGGTCGGCAATGTGATGCATCAGCTCGCCGGCGGCCTGCGCGCGGCGATGGGCTATGTCGGCGCCAAGAACATCGGTGAATTTCACGACAAGGCGCAGTTCGTGCGCATCACGGGCGCGGGTTTGCGCGAAAGCCATGTCCACGACGTCACCATCACCCGCGAGAGCCCGAATTATCCGGGCGGCGGCTAGCGTCGAATTCGGACCCATAGACCGGCAAAACGCGCTAGGCTGCCCGCTTCGCAGGCACCCGCCTCGGGCGGGTCGCCGCTTTCATTGCGCGACCTCGGTTGAAGTCGAAGACAACATACTGGACACGCTTATGGTCGACTGGACAGACGACAGAATTGCCGCGCTCTCGGATCAGGATCTGAAGAACCTGCTGGTCAACGCCGAGCGCAAATCCGCCACCGATCTGATCGAGAAGTGCAAGGCCGCGCTGGAGACCCGCGACGCCGCCAAGCCGCGCAAGGGGCCGAAGCCGCGCACCGAGGTGAAGGAATTCGAGCACGCGGTGGCGGAGCAACTCGCGGCCGTGGGTAAGGAGATGGCCGGGAAGTACGATCTGTCCGAGGCGACCGCCAAGGCCAAGTCGGAAGGCGTCAAGGGATTCAAGTCGCACCGGCTACTCGACGCCAAGGGATTTGCCAAGCTCGGCGGGATGCAGCGCGACGGGTCGGTCGCGATCGAGCGCTACATCTCCTATCGCCGCGGCGACGGCACCGTGTATCTCGGTGCGTTTCTGCAAAAGGACGCCGCGCTCGAGGAGCACGAGTTTCACGTGATCGCGCCGAAAGCGTTTCTCGACGGCGGCAAGCCGATCGCCGAGATCCGCCCGAGCGCGACCGACAAGCAGAAACAGCCAGCCGACAGCGGGCTTGCCTTCAAGGACCTGCCGAGCGCCGCTGAGGCATTCGACGCCGCGCTGGCGAAGATCACCACCTGAACTGTCATTGTCACGCCGCGGTGCGCACAATGAGGCGCCGCCGATACTGTTGAAACAAGAAACCGAGGAAACATTCATGCCGCAGTCCGCCCAGCGTATCGTCCTTGCCGCCCGCCCGAACGGCGAACCGAAGCCCAGCGATTTCCGGCTCGAGGACATGCCGATTCCAACTCCCGGTGAGGGGCAAGTGCTTCTGCGCACGATCTGGATGTCGCTCGATCCCTATATGCGCGGCCGGATGAGCGACGGGCCGTCCTACGCGACGCCTGTGCCGGTCGGCGGCGTGATGGAAGGCGGCACGGTCTGCGAGGTCGTCGCCTCGCACAATCCGGGCTTCGCGGTCGGCGACATCGTGCTGGCGCATACCGGCTGGCAGAGCTACGCGCTGTCGGACGGCAAGGGCCTGCGCAAGATCGATCCGTCGATCGCGCCGGTTTCGACCGCGGTGGGCGTGCTCGGCATGCCGGGCATGACGGCCTACACCGGCCTGCTGGACATCGGCCAGCCGAAGGAAGGCGAGACAGTTGTGGTTGCGGCCGCATCGGGCGCGGTCGGTTCGGCGGTCGGCCAGATCGCCAAGATCAAGGGCGCCCGTGCGGTGGGCATCGCCGGCGGCAAGGACAAGTGCGACTACGTCAAGAATGAACTCGGCTTCGACGACTGCCTCGATCACCGCGATCCGGACTTTGCGGCGAAGCTGAAGGCGGCCTGCCCGAAGGGTATCGACGTGTACTTCGAGAATGTCGGCGGCGCGGTGTTCGAGGCGGTGTTTCCGCTACTCAACGCCTTCGCCCGGATCCCGGTCTGCGGGCTGATCGCGCACTACAACGACACGGCCTCGACTGCGCCGAAATGGGCCGGCGCGCTGATGCGCAACGTGCTGACCAAGCGGCTGACGATCCGCGGCTTCATCGTCAGTGACTTTGCCAAGCGTCATCCGGACTTTCTGCGCGACATGTCGCAATGGGTCCGCGAGGGCAAGGTCAAGCACCGCGAATTCGTCACCGAAGGGCTCGCCAGCGCGCCGGAGGCGTTCATCGGCCTGTTGAAGGGCGCCAATTTCGGCAAGCAACTGGTGCGGGTCGGGCCGGACAATTCGTAAGGCGCAGCGCCGCACGGCGACCCAATGCCGAGCCGCCTGCGCTTCTATCTCGTCAGTCCGGGGCGTGAGGCCGCAGGCCGAAACGAACCCGGAATCTAGAGGTCGAGCTCACAGAGATTCCGGGGTCGCGCGCAGCGTCCGCCGCGCCCGCCCCGGAATGACAGTATCTGGCGCTATCTTCGAGCGGACGGCAGAGCTCTCCACCGCGCGATCGATTGTCATGACCCGGCGCGTTCGCTAAAGCAGCGCATCAACCCCGGAGGTCCGATGTCCGTTCAGATGGTGCTGCTGCCGGTCTTCGTGCTGGTGGGCCTGAGCTTTGCGCTGCTGTTCTGGACCGGGCGCGGCAAGCTGGGCCGCCGTGTCGATACCCCCGCGGCGTCCGACGCGCTGGCCGATCCGCTGCAGCTGTCGCTGCTGTTCTACGTGCTGATCGCGCTGGCGCTGCCGCTGCGCCGGGTCGACCTGATCATGGTGCTGCTGTCCTGGGTGTTCGTGGCGACCCGCTTCGTTCATGCCGGCGTCTTTGCAGCCGCCGGCGGCGCCGGGCAGCGATCGATGGCGTATCTGTCCAGCGCGCTGGTGCTGCTGGCAATGTGGCTGTACTTCGCGCTGCGCCTGCTGCTGTTGCTCTGACCGCGCCGCCGACATCGCGCGCCGATTGAAGGACTTCGATGACTCCCGCCGCCCGGCTGTCCGCAGCCATCGAACTGATTGACGCGATCGACACCCAGCGCATTCCCGCCGCCAAGGCGCTGAAGGAGTGGGGCACCGCGCATCGCTATGCCGGCTCCGGCGACCGCGCCGCGATCGCCGGGCTGGTGTGGGACGTGCTGCGCCGCCGCGCCTCCAGCGCCTGGATCATGGACAGCGACACGCCGCGTGCGCGGGTGCTCGGCATGCTGAAGCTCGAGCGCAAGCAGGGCGTCGATGCGATCGCAGCGCTGTGCGACGGCGGCCGCTTTGCGCCCGCACCGCTGACCGACGCCGAGCATTCGGCGCTGGCGTCGCGGACGCTGGACGACGCGCCGCCGCACGTGGCCGGCGACTATCCGGATTGGCTCGACCCGGCTCTTGCCGAGGTGTTCGGTGATGAACGGGTTGCCGAAGCCACCGCGATGGCAAGCCGCGCGCCGCTCGACCTGCGGGTCAATTCGCTCAAGGCGAAGCGCGAAAAAATGCTGGGCTCGCTCCGGCACCTCGGGGCAACCGAGACGCCGTGGTCGCCGCTCGGGCTGCGCATCGATCTCGGCGCCGACGCGCGCAACCCCGGCATTCACGCCGAGGAGGATTTCATCAAGGGCGCCATCGAGGTGCAGGACGAGGGCTCGCAGCTCGCGGCGTTGCTGTCGGGCGCCAGGCCGGGCGAGCAGGTGATCGACCTCTGCGCCGGCGCCGGCGGCAAGACGCTGGCGCTTGCGGCGATGATGCAGGGCAAGGGCCGGCTGATCGCCACCGACCACGACAAGCGGCAGCTGGCGCCGATCCACGAGCGGCTGTCCCGCGCCGGCGTGCACAATTGCGACATCCGCACTCCGAAGGGCCCGGACGATACGCTGGGCGACATCCATGCTTCCGCCGACCTCGTGCTGATCGACGCGCCCTGCACCGGCACCGGGACCTGGCGCCGTAACCCCGACGCCAAATGGCGGATGCGGCCCGGCGCGCTCGAGGTGCGGCTGAAGGATCAGATTGCGGTGCTGGACCGCGCCGTCGACCTGGTGAAGCCGGGCGGCCGGATCGCCTACATCACCTGCTCGGTGCTGCCGCAGGAGAACGGCGCGCAGATCCGGGCCTTCGTCGAGCGGCATGCCGATTTCGCGGTGGTGCCGCCGGAGCAGGTGGCGTCCGCGCTGTGGGACAAGGCCGACGCCTTCCTGGCTGCTACCCGCCCGTCTGCCGAAGGCCTGCTGATGACGCCGCTCAAGACCGGCACGGACGGGTTTTTCGTTAGCGTGCTGCGGCGGGCTGCGTCCTGACCGGCCACGCCTGCATTGCGGTGGCCGCAATTCGAAGCAGCTTGTCGCGCGATGCGCCGTCTCGGGCGAGCGTCGACATTCCCTGAATCACCGCCATGACGTGGGCGGCCAGCGCGGCCGCATCGGCTTCGGCGGGCAATTCACCGGATTCGATAGCAGCGACGATTCTGTCGCGCAGCTTCGCTTCGATACCAAGCCGGATCGAGGCCAATTCGCGCTGAACGTCAACAGCAGAGGCCGAGCAACTGATCGCCGAACTCGCCAGCAGGCAACCCGGCGGCGTGTTTTCGCCGGTGAAACCGTGGGCCGAGGCCCGTAGCAGGCCATCCGCGGCGTCGCGCGCGGACGCGGCCTCCGAGATGATCGAGGCAGATGTGACCGGACCAGACAGATAGCGGTCGACTGCCTCGAGGAACAACCGCCGCTTGTCGCCGAAAGCGGCGTAGATACTCGGTGGCGTTACGCCCATCGCGGCGGTCAGATCGCTCAACGACGTCGACTCGTACCCATGCCGCCAGAACAGCAGCATCGCGGCCTGCAACGCGGCGTCGCGATCGAATGACAGCGGCCGGCCAGTCCTGCGCGGTTGCAATGATTCCATAGCGATCAATATAAAAGTGTTGACCCGGGCCGGCAAGTGGCGCACAGCGTTTCATATCAATCGCTATGAAAGATCGTCAATGTCACTCAACGATTATCGCAGTCTCGGCCGGTCTGGCCTCGTGGTCAGTCCGCTCGCGCTGGGCACCATGACTTTCGGCACCGCGCGCTGGGGATCGTCGGAGGTTGGTTCGCGGGCGGTTTTCAACGCCTATGTCGAGGCCGGCGGCAATTTGGTGGACACCGCCGACGTTTATTCGGGCGGGCGCAGCGAGGAGATGCTGGGCCAGTTCATTGCAGAGCGCGGCCTGCGCGACCAGATCGTCCTGGCGACCAAGGCCGGCTTCGCCACCGGGAAGGGCCTGCTGTCCGGCGGCAACGGAGCTAAACACCTGCACGCCGCGCTCCACGGGTCGCTGCGGCGGCTGCAGACCGACTACGTCGATCTGTTCTGGCTGCACGTCTGGGATCAGGTGACGCCCGCCGAGGAGGTGCTCGAGACCATGGCCGGTCTCGTTCGCTCCGGCAAGATTCGGTACTGGGGACTGTCGAATGCGCCGGCGTGGTACGTAGCAAAGTTGGCCACGCTGGCGACGGTGCGCGGCATGCCGGGACCGATCGCTCTGCAGTATTTTTACTCGCTGGTCGATCGCGACATCGAGGACGAGCACGTGCCGCTGGCCCGCGAGTTCGGGCTCGGCATCCTGCCATGGAGTCCGCTGGCTTATGGCCTGCTGACCGGGAAATATGATCGCGCCAAAGTGGAGGCGGCAAGCCCGAGGGCGGGCGGACTGCCGCGCGACGCGGCCGTCGGCGACGAGGCGCGACCGGACGACGGCAAGCGCCTCGACGGCGCCAATCCGTTCGGCGACACGCTGTTCACGGCGCGCAATTGGGCGATCGTGGATGAACTGAAGCGGGTCGCCGGCGAGATGGGCGAAAGCCCGGCGCGGGTGGCGCTGGCCTGGGTCGCAGGCCGCCCGGGAATCACGTCGTTGCTGATGGGCGTCAGCCGGGTTGAGCAGGTGCTCGACAATGCCGCGGCGCTGGGCGTCGCGCTGTCGGCGGACCACCGTGCCGCGCTCGATGCTGTCAGCGCGCCGTCGGCCCGGATGCTGTATGGCCTGTTCACCCCGACGCTGCGCCGCCAGGCCGTATTCGGCGGTCCGGTGACGCCGTGGGGCGCCGGCCCTGCAATTTGATCGGGACAAGGCCATTCCGGCATTGCGACGGACGGTGGCGTCGCGTAATTGCTCGCTATGACAGCCTCCAGCAAAACGTCCCCCGCCGCCGATCCGTCGCCGCATGTCGCCGCGGATCATGACAAGATCCTGATCGTCGATTTCGGCTCGCAGGTGACGCAACTGATCGCGCGGCGGGTGCGCGAGGAGGGCGTCTATTCCGAAATCGTGCCTTTCAACAAGGCCGAAGCCGCGTTTGCCGACATGAAGCCGAAGGCGGTGATCCTGTCCGGCGGCCCGGCCTCGGTGCTGGACGACGGCGCGCCGGAAGCGCCGCTTTCGATACTCACCTCGGGCGTCCCTGTGCTCGGCATCTGCTACGGCGAACAGACGCTGGCCAAGCAACTCGGCGGCACCGTCGAGGGCGGCCATCATCGCGAATTCGGCCGCGCCCAGATCGAGATCACCGACGACTGCGCGCTGTTCGACGGCGTCTGGCAGAAGGGCGGCAAGTACGACGTCTGGATGAGCCATGGCGACCGCGTCACCAAATTGCCGGACGGCTTTCGCGGCGTGGCGAAGGCGGCAGGTTCGCCGATCTCGGTGATCGCCGACGACGCGCGCAAATTCTACGCCATGCAGTTTCACCCCGAAGTGGTGCATACCCCCGACGGTGCCAAGCTGATCCGCAATTTCGTGCGCAAGGTCGCGGGCCTGACCGGCGACTGGACCATGCGCGCGTTCCGCGAAGAGGCGATCGAGAAGATCCGCGCGCAGGTCGGCAAGGGCAGGGTGATCTGCGGCCTGTCCGGCGGAGTCGATTCCGCCGTTGCCGCTGTGCTGATCCACGAGGCGATCGGCGATCAGCTCACTTGCGTGTTCGTCGACCACGGCATGCTGCGCAAAGACGAGGGCAAGACCGTCGTCGAGTTGTTTCGTCACCACTACAATATTCCGCTGGTGCATGTGCAGGCCGAAGAGCTGTTCCTGAGCAAGCTGGCCGGGGTCACCGATCCCGAGCAGAAGCGCAAGATCATCGGCGGCCTGTTCATCGACGTGTTCGATGCGGAGGCGAAGAAGATCGGTGGCGCCGATTTCCTCGCGCAGGGCACGCTGTATCCCGACGTGATCGAGAGCGTGTCGTTCACCGGCGGCCCTTCGGTGACCATCAAGTCGCATCACAATGTCGGCGGGCTGCCGGCCCGCATGAACATGAAGCTGGTCGAACCGCTGCGCGAATTGTTCAAGGACGAGGTGCGCGTGCTCGGCCGCGAACTTGGCCTGCCGGAGATCTTCGTCGGCCGCCATCCGTTTCCGGGCCCCGGCCTCGCCATCCGCTGCCCCGGCGAGATCACCGCCGAGAAGCTCGACATCCTGCGCAACGCCGACGCGGTCTATATCGACCAGATCCGCAGGGCCGGCCTCTACGACAAGATCTGGCAGGCCTTTGCGGTGCTGCTGCCGGTGAAAACCGTCGGCGTGATGGGCGACGGCCGCACCTACGAATACGTCGTCGGCCTGCGCGCCGTCACCTCGACCGACGGCATGACGGCGGATTTCTACAGCTTCGAGATGAGCTTCCTCGGCGAAACCGCGACGCGGATCATCAACGAGGTCAAGGGCGTCAACCGGGTGGTGTATGACATCACAAGCAAGCCGCCCGGAACGATCGAGTGGGAATGAGCCGACAAATCCGCTCAGTGGTGTGCGCTCAGGTGTAAAATTTCGACACGCATGTTGGCGACTTCCGACAACCTTGTTCGTCATTTCCGTAATTGGTCGTGCAACCCAATAGCAGAGCGGAGTCGACGTCATGCGCGTGATGGTGCTGGTAAAAGCGACCGAGGACAGCGAGAGGGGCTTCGTTTCAACGCCGGAGACGATGGCGTTGATGCAGGCGATGGGGAAGTTCAACGACGAACTGAGCGCGGCCGGCATCCTGCGCGACGGCGACGGCCTCAAGCCGTCCTCGCAGGGCAAGCGGATCGCCTTTGACGGCCCGAGCCGCACCGTGATCGATGGGCCGTTCGCGGCCACCCGCGAACTCGTCGCCGGCTTCTGGTTGTGGGAGGTCAAGGATATCGACGAGGCGGTGGCGTGGGTGAAGCGCTGCCCGAACCCGATGAGGGGACCGAGCGAGATCGAAATCCGGCCGATCTACGAGATGGCGGATTTCCAGTGATCCGCCCGACCGCCGAGATCGGCAACAGCGCTCGCTGAGGGCGGCGCGAGCAACGCCCTGTTATCATGTGGCATCGCATTCTCCCGGCTGAACGCGCGTTCGTTCGGCTTATGGAGACTCTCGTACGATGTCACCGATCGATCTGGGATACTGGGCGGTACTGGTGCTGGGCGGCTTGGCGTGTGGTCTGATCAATACGCTGGCATCCTCCGGGTCGGCCGTCAGTCTGCCCCTTATGATGGCCCTCGGCATTCCCGACAGCGTCGCGAACGCGACCAATCGCCTGCCGGTGCTGGTCGGCGGGTTGATGGCGAGCTGGACCTTTGCGCGTAAACATCAGGTCGACTGGCGCGCTGCATTGATCCTGGCGCCACCCGCGCTGATCGGCAGCGTGATCGGGGTCTGGTTCGCCGAAATGCTGGACAACCGGCAGATGGGTCTGCTGATCACCGGCGCGGTCATGGTTGCGCTGCTGCTGCTGTTTACCAAGGTCAAGGCGGCGCTGGCGCGTGTTCTCGAGACGCCGCCACACGTGAGCCTTTCCGCCATCCTGCTGATGTTCCTGACCGGCCTGTGGCTCGGTCTCATCGTGCTCGACGGCGCGACCTATCTGATGCTGGTCCTCATCCTGGTCTGCGGCTATCAGCTGGCGCCCGCCAACGCATTGAAATCGATCATTCTTGCGGTGACCACGCTCGTCCCGGTCGCGCTCTTCTCGGCGGCTGGCAGCATTCTCTGGACCGAGGGTCTCGTGATGGCTGGGGGCAGTGTCGCCGGCGGCCATATCGGTGCGCGGCTGTCGAGCCACGCGAAAGCGCGCGTCTGGACGTTCCGCGTTCTCGTTGTGGTTATCTTGCTCGAACTCGTGCATCTGCTCTGGCACTACACGGCAGGCTTGCGCGCCGCTGCGTCCTGAGCACCACGGCCGAAAGCCGTATGTTCCCGTGGCTGGTTTGCGTTTTGACGCATTCGCGATCCTGCATTATTTCGTTTTCCGGCTTGGCTGGCGTATCGCGCGGAGCTTGCCGCTCGGGCCGCCACCGCAGAAGAAGCGGTCGCCGCCGTCGGATTCGAGTCCGGTTACGCCCGTTCCAGAGGGCATCGCGAGTGTCTCGAGGACCTGGCCGGTTTGCGGATCGACACGCCTGACATCGCTCTCGTCGCCCTCCCAGGTCCCATGCCACAATTCGCCGTCCACCCAGCTGACGCCGGTGACGACGCGCTTGCTCTCGATCGTGCGCAGGATTGCGCCGGTATCGGGATCGATCTGATGGATCTTGCGGCCGCGGTGTTGGCCGACCCACAATGTACCTTCGGCATAGGCCATGCCTGAATCGCCACCGCCGCCCGGGGCGGGGATGGTCGCGATGATGTCGCCGGTTGCAGGGTCGATCTTGTGAATCCGATCCTCGGCAATCTGGAACAGGTGCTTTCCATCGAATGCCGTGCCGGCATGCGCCGCCACGTCGATCGCGCGCACGGTTCGTCCGCTCTCAGGATCGAGTGCGTTCAGACGATCGCCGGAGGCGAACCAGACGTAGCGCCCATCGAAGGTGACACCGTGCACCTCAGCTGCGTCAGGGAAGGGCCCGTACTCGCGAAGAATTTCTGCAGGTGCTGTTTTCATGGCATCATCACCCTATTCGCCCGGAAGCGGACCGGGGAGTAACAAGGGTGTCGTGAAACCCGGGAGCGGCGCGGCGACCCACCGCCGCGCGCGCCCGCGGCCGTGGTGCTGCACCTTGCCGGCGACCGCAAGCGGCTCAAGCGCGCGCAGTACCGTACGCGGACTCATCCCCAGCGCCAGCGCCAGCGCCGAACTCGACCAGGCCTCGCCGTCCGACAGCAGCGCCAGGACCGCATCGTGCCGATCGTCCACCGGGGGAGCAAGAACGAAGACGCCGTTGCTGCGCGGCGTCAATTTGTATCCAACCGAAGTGGCACTCACGGTCGCAAGAGGTCGTAGGACAGTGCGCAGCCGGCCGATCTCGACGCGCAGGCGGGCGCGATGCGAGTCGTCGGCCGTCTTGGCCCGGAAGGCTCGCCGGACCAGCGCCTGGCGGGACAGGTCGCTCGGCCAGGATTCAGCGAGTGCCCGCGCCAGCGAAAACAGCACCGGCCGTCTCGCAAGCGAAATGACGGTGTTTCCGCTGCTCACGCTATGTCGGCAAGCATCCACCGCAAGCGATCCAGATTGCAGCAACGCCTCCACATCGGAAAGGCTGAGCGCCTGCACGCGATCCCCCCGGATCAGTCGGGCTGCTGGGGCTTCGAGGTGGTGAAAGGCGCCTTCGACTTCCGCCATCAGCGCGGGGATCGCCGCCTGCCGCGCGGCAAGCTCGGCGCGCTGCAGCGCATTGCGCGCCTCGTCGGCGCGGATACGACGCATCGCGATCCCCGCGACGAGCAGGTCGCGCGCAGCCTTCAATGCGGTCGGCAATACCGCCGGATCGACGGCAGCGAGCGCGTGGTCCGCCTCGTCGAGGCGTCCGATCAACAGCAGCCGGCGGACGTCGAGAAGCCGTGCATGCGCGGCGTTGACGTGGTCGCCGTGCATTTCCAGCGTCGCCCGCGCGGATGCGAGCGCCTTGGGAGCCCAACCGAGGTCGCGGCAAGCCAGCGCGATTTCGGCCTCGGCGAGGACGCAGCGGGCGCGCGCGATCGTTTCGCGCGGGCCGAAGCCGCTTGCGGCGCGCCGCAGCAGGGTCTTCGCGCGTGGATAGTCACCGAGCGATGCCGCGCAGCGCAAGCGCCGGAGCGTCCTCCCGCAAGCCGACGCGCTTGAGGACACCGAGGAGATCGCCGGCAGCGAGTGCGCGCGCCGCGGCCGTGATCAGTGAATCCATCATTGGAATTCCGTCACACTTGTTACTCCCACTGTCGGCCGCAGGTGGGCCACAACGTCCTCCGACGAAACCGGACGAGCGTTGCATGGGCTTTCGTGCGCCGCATCGTTCCCTTCAAGGAGGCAGTGATGACCACAACTACAATACAAGGCAAGGAGCGCAAGGCCGTCGGGGCAGCGCTGGCCCCGCCGACGATCGTGTCACCTGACGCATGGGAGGCGGCCTGGAAAGCCATGCTCGTCAAGGAAAAGGCATTGACCCGCGCCCGCGATGCGCTGGCTGCCGAACGGCGACGGATGCCGTGGCTCGCGGTTGAGCGGTCCTACCTGTTCGAGGGCCCGGGCGGCAAGGCCAGCCTGCTCGATCTGTTCGAAGGCCGGCGACAACTGATCGTGTACCGCGCCTTCTTCGAACCGGGCGTGCACGGCTGGCCGGAACAGGCCTGCATCGGCTGCTCGATGGTGGCCGACCAGGTCGCGCATCTGGCCCATCTGAACGCGCGGGATACCACACTGGTCTTTGCTTCGCGCGCCCCGCAGGCCGATATCGCCCGCCTGAAGGCGCGGATGGGCTGGCACATGCCCTGGGTCACGATCACCGACAGCTTCGACGCCGATTTCGGAGTCGATCAATGGCACGGTCACAACGCCTTCATCCGCGACGGCGACCGCATCTTCCGCACCTACCTCATCAACAGCCGCGGCGACGAGGCGCTCGGCGGCACCTGGAGCTACCTCGACATGACGGCGCTCGGGCGGCAGGAGGATTGGGAAGAGTCGCCGCCCGGAACGCCGCAAAGCCGGCCGTACAAATGGTGGAACTGGCACGATAACTACGTCCCGGACGCCGCGCCTGATCCAACATGGGTCAAGGTCTCGGAGGCGGGCGAGGCTGCGTTCCGCAAGACAGAAAGCTAGGGCAATGACTGTGCAAAGTTTGCTGTCGCTCGCCGCAGCGCCGGTCTTCGCAACGATGGCGATACTTACCGCGATGGATGGAGGTTCCAGGGCAGCCCCGTTTTGCGGCGCTATGCCGGACGCTTCGGATTTGAACGGGATGATGGCGATGTATTCGCTGATGAGCGCCTTTCATTCTGGACCCTGGTTGCGTCGCATCGGCCGCTGGCGCCGGTCACGTCCATCTTTTGCCGCAGATCGGGCTTGAGATACTTGTCGTGCAGGAGCCGCCGGAGGATGGATGATGGATCAGTCACCGAACTACAAACCCGCAGACCATTCGGACGTCTCGACCTACATCATGGCCGACGAGCCGGATCGGGTCGGGGCGTTCATCGTCGAGGTCTTGCAGGGCCGCGAGACCATGCGGATGTCGCGGCCGGACGGCACGCTGATGCACGCGGAATATCTGATCGGCGATAGCGTGGTTATGCTGTCCGGGGCCAACGATCAGTATCCGGCATTTCCGGTCTGGTTGCATGTTTATGTACCGGATGTCGACGAGACCTACCGCAAGGCCATCGCGTTCGGTGCCATCTCGGTCGAGCCACCCAGGCGTGGCGACGACCCGGACCGGCGCGGCGGCGTAAAGGATGCGGCCGGCAACATTTGGTGGATCTCAACCCACCAGGGCTGTTGCTATTTCAGTAACTCGTAGACGACCGGGTTGTCGGCGCAGGCCGTAAAGCCGCATTCCAGCAGCGTCGACAGCACATTTGCCGCGGTGAGCGCGATCACCAGCCAAACTGCGGCCGCAGCCCAATGCGGCACAGCTACCGGTTTCGTCGCGGCGTCGAGCCGGTCGAACTGCTTGTCGAACAGCAACATCGATGACAGCAGCACAATGGCCACCGCAAAGCCGATCAGCGCCCAGGTGTAGTAGTGATATCCGAACAACGCGGTGCCGTAGCCGGCATCGCCGGGCATGATGTGCAGCAGGACCTGCCGTGTGGCGAATGCCGCACCCGCCGCCGCGCTCAGCAACGCGATCGCGTAGTGGCTCGGGCGGGGGCCATAACGGACGTTGAGGATCGGCCCGATCGCCAGCACGGCAAATTGCAGGCGCTGCAGCAGACAGAGCGGGCAGGGTAGCTCGTGAAGCAGCAGTTGCGCCGCAAAGGCCGCGGCCAGCATTGCCGCGATGGCATAGAGCCCGAGCGCGTTCAGGATGATGGCGATCGCTGGTGTCATGCCGGCCTCAAAACGACAGCTTCAGAACATCGGTCGCGTGATGCAGATAGGTTGCGATGGCCGCGATCATTAATCCGCCGAACAGCGCCAGTGCCAGCCGGCGCGGACCGCGCCACGCGACCAGCATGACGACGGTGGTGGCGAGAAAAAGTACGGTAAATTCCATGGTCGCCCGGCGTGTGGGTTGATCGTATGCTGCGCGGATTCGCCCGGTTGCTAAGGGCGCTTCCGGAACGGTTCGAAATGGCTCTGACTCTCTACGGCATCAAGAATTGCGATACGATGAAGAAGGCCCGCAGCTGGCTCGACGCCCACAACGTCGCCTATCGCTTTCACGACTACAAGATCGACGGCATCGATCGTGGCACGCTGGCGCGATGGTGCGGACAGGTCGGCTGGGACGCGCTGCTCAACCGCGCCGGCACCACCTTCCGCAAACTGGACGACGCGCAGAAGGAGGGGCTCACCGAGGCAAAGGCCTTCGCCCTCATGCTGGCGCAGCCTTCCATGATCAAGCGGCCGGTCGCCGAAGACGGCAGAACTCTGCTGGTCGGCTTCAGGCCCGATCTCTATGCCGACAAGCTGGCCTGACAGTCTGCGTCGTGCAATTGCTGCCGCCGCGACCGTAGCAATCGACACACGGCACGGATTTAACGCCGCTCTGCATTGCACCTTGCGCATTGCTGCAGGTTGACGGCATATTCCGCCGAGATCGCCGACTCTGGGCGCCGCTCCACGCGGAGTGTTCGGGAACAGGCATGCACAAAGCTCGGCCGCGCAAAGCGTCGGCTGATGGGGGAAATTTGTTTGGCTGAAGATTTCATCCTTGAAACCCAGGGATTGACCAAGGAGTTCGCCGGCTTCTTTGCCGTGCGCGACGTCAATCTCAAGGTTCGCCGCGGCAGCATTCACGCTTTGATCGGTCCCAACGGGGCAGGCAAGACGACGTGTTTCAATCTGCTCACGAAGTTTCTGAGCCCGTCAGCGGGGCAGATTCTTTACAAGGGGCAGGACATCACCGCATTGGCTCCGGCCGACGTGGCGCGTCTCGGACTGGTGCGGTCGTTCCAGATTTCGGCGGTGTTTCCGCATCTGACGGCGTTGGAAAACGTCCGCGTTGCGCTGCAGCGCCAGCACGGTAGCTCGTTCGATTTCTGGCGTTCCAAGAGCGTGCTCGACCGCTTCAACGACCGCGCCCGCGAGCTGCTCGAAGACGTCGGACTCAGCGAATTCTCATCGACCCCAGCTGTCGAAATGCCCTACGGACGCAAGCGCGCGCTCGAGATCGCCACCACGCTGGCGCTCGATCCCGAGATGATGCTGCTCGACGAGCCGATGGCCGGCATGGGTCACGAGGACATCGACAAGATCGCCACGCTGATCAAGCGGATCTCGGCGAAATACACCATCCTGATGGTCGAACATAACCTCAGCGTGGTCGCCAACCTGTCCGATATCATCACCGTTCTGACCCGCGGCCAGGTGCTGGCCGAAGGCAACTACGCCGAATTGACCCAGGACGAGCGCGTCAAGGAAGCCTATCTGGGGGCGGGACATGGTTGAAGCAACGATGGCGCATTCCGCCGCCACAGCGGCCGCTCCGGCCGATGCCATTCTGACCGTCAATGATCTGCAGGCGTGGTACGGCGAATCCCACATCCTGCACGGGATCAATTTCCACGTCCGTGCGGGCGAGGTGGTGACGCTGCTGGGTCGCAACGGCGCCGGCAAGACCACCACGCTGAAGTCGGTGATGGGCATCATCGGCAAGCGCACCGGCAGCATTAAATTCGACGGCCACGACATCAGCAGGACGTCGTCCGACAAGATCGCGCGGCTTGGCGTGGCGTTCTGCCCGGAGGAGCGCGGGATCTTCGCCAGCCTCGACGTCCGCGAGAATCTGATGCTGCCGCCGCAGGTGCGGCCGGGCGGGCTGTCGCTGGATCAGATCTTCGACCTGTTCCCGAACCTCAAGGAGCGGCTGAACAGCCAGGGCACCAAACTGTCCGGTGGCGAACAGCAGATGCTGGCGATCGCGCGGATTCTCCGCACCGGCGCGCGGTTCCTGATGCTGGACGAGCCGACCGAAGGGCTTGCACCCGTGATTATCCAGCAGATCGGCCACACCATCGCGCGGCTGAAGTCTGAAGGCTTCACCATCCTGCTGGTCGAGCAGAATTTCCGCTTCGCCGCCACCGTGGCCGACCGCTATTACGTCGTCGAGCACGGAAAGATCATCGATGGCTTCGCCAATGCTGATCTGCAGGCCAATATGGACAAGCTTCACACCTATCTCGGCGTCTGACCGGGAATTCTGAGACGGAGGATACATATCTTGAAGAAGAAACTCTCAGCGCTGCTGCTCGGCACGGCCTCGATGCTTGCCGTAAGCGGCGCCGCCTTTGCTGACGACAAGGTCGTGAAGATCGGCTCGCTCAGCGATCAGTCCGGCCTTTACGCAGACGTCGGCGGACCCGGTTCGACGCTGGCTGCCCAGATGGCGGTGGAGGACTCCGGTCTTCTCGCCAAGGGCTGGAAGATCGAAGTGATCTCCGGCGATCACCAGAACAAGCCGGATATCGGCAGCAACATCACGCGGCAGTGGTTCGACGTCGACAAGGTCGACGTGGTTGTCGACACGCCGAATTCCGGCGTCGCACTTGCCGTCAGCAACATCATCAAGGAAAAGAACGGCATCTTTCTCAACTCGGGCGCCGGCACCTCGGACCTGACCAATGCCCAGTGTTCGCCGAACACCATCCACTGGACCTACGACACCTACATGCTGGCCAACGGCACCGGGACGGCGCTGACCAAGGGCGGCGGCAACACCTGGTTCTTTCTGACCGCGGACTATGCGTTCGGCGCGGCGCTGGAGCGCGACACCACCGGCGCGTTGACCGCCAATGGCGGCAAGGTCGTCGGCAGCGTCAGGCACCCGCTGAACACGTCGGACTTCTCGTCCTTCCTGCTGCAGGCACAGGCCTCCAAGGCGAAGGTCATCGGCCTGGCCAATGCCGGCGGCGACACCTCGAACGCCATCAAGCAGGCGGCGGAGTTCGGGATCACCAGCGGCGGCCAGAAACTCGCCGGGCTTTTGATGTTCATCACCGACGTCCACGCGATCGGCCTGCCGGTGGCGCAGGGCCTGAGCTTCACCGAGACGTTCTACTGGGACATGAACGACCAGACCCGCGCGTTCTCCAAGCGTTTCCAGGACCGCATCCGCAACAAGCAGGTGCCGACGATGTCGCAGGCTGGCGTGTATTCCAGCCTGCTGCACTACTTCAAGGCGCTCGACGCGATGGGCGGCAACTCCCGTGACGGCGCCAAGATCGTCGCCAAGATGAAGGAAATGCCGACCGACGATTCGCTGTTCGGCAAGGGGTCGATCCGGCCCAACGGTCGCAAGATCCATCCGGCCTATCTGTTCGAAGTCAAGAAACCCGCCGAATCCAAGGGCCCGTGGGACTACTACAAACTGGTCGCCACCATTCCTGCGGAAGAGGCCTTCACGCCGCTCGACAAGAGCACGTGCGCACTGCTGAAGAAGTAAAGCCCAACGTCCGGCGGCCCTGCGCCGCCGGACGCCACGCTCCGGTTCGGGAAACCTAGTCCATGTCGATCAATGTGCAGGCGCTGCTGGCGCAACTCCTGGTCGGGCTGATCAACGGCTCGTTTTACGCGCTGCTGAGTCTCGGCCTCGCCGTGATCTTCGGCATGCTGAACATCATCAATTTCGCGCACGGCGCGCTCTACATGATGGGCGCGTTCTGCGCCTATTTCCTGCTCAACATCTTCGGGATCGGCTACTGGCCGGCGCTGATCCTCGCACCGATCATCGTCGGCGTGTTCGGCATGATTCTCGAACGCACCATGCTGCAATGGCTATCGGGGCTCGACCATCTGTACGGGCTGCTGCTGACCTTCGGTCTGGCGCTGATCATTCAGGGCGTGTTCCAAAATTATTTTGGCTCCTCCGGACTGCCCTATGCGATTCCGGAGGCGCTGCGCGGCGGCGTCAATCTCGGCTTCATGTTCCTGCCGATCTACCGCGGCTGGGTGGTGCTGTTCTCGCTCGTGGTCTGCCTGCTGACCTGGTACATGATCGAACGGACCCGACTGGGCGCCAATCTGCGCGCCGCGACCGAAAACCCGACACTCGTCCGCGCCTTCGGCATCAACGTGCCGCGGATGATCACGCTGACCTACGGGCTCGGCGTCGGTCTCGCCGCGCTGGCCGGCGTGCTGTCGGCGCCGATCAACCAGGTGCGGCCGCTGATGGGCGCCGACCTCATCATCGTGGTGTTCGCGGTGGTCGTGATCGGCGGCATGGGATCGATCATGGGATCGATCATCACCGGATTTGCGCTCGGCATCGTCGAGGGCCTCACCAAGTATTTTTATCCCGAGGCGTCCAACACCGTGGTCTTCGTGCTGATGGTGCTGGTGCTGCTGGTGAAACCATCGGGACTGACCGGACGGGCGACCTGACATGACAACGATCACCGAAAACGCCATTCCGACCGTCAACCGGCCGGTCCGCGACGAGATGACAGCCTTCGTCGTCATGACCGGGTTGTTGATGCTGGTTCCGCTCACCGGCATCTACCCGTTCTTCGTCATGCAAGGGCTTTGCTTCGCGCTGCTGGCCTGCGCCTTCAACCTGCTGATCGGCTATGGCGGGCTGCTGTCGTTCGGCCATGCGATGTTCCTCGGCTCCGCCGGCTACTTCACCGCGCATGCGCTGAAGGAGTGGGGGCTGTCGCCGGAACTCGGTATCCTTGTCGGCACCGCCGGCGCCTTTGGCATTGCGGTCATCACCGGCCTTGTGGCGATCCGCCGCCAGGGTATCTACTTCGCGATGATCACGCTGGCGCTGTCCCAGTTGCTGTTCTTCGTCTACCTGCAGACCCCGTTCACGCATGGCGAAGACGGCATCCAGGGCATTCCGCAGGGGCGGCTGTTCGGCGTCTTCAATCTGGCGAATTCGACGACACTCTATTACGTCATCCTCACCGCCTTTCTGCTGGGCTTCCTGATCATCTATCGTGCCATCAACTCGCCGTTCGGCGAGGTGCTCAAGGCGATCCGCGAGAACGAACCGCGAGCGGTGTCGCTCGGCTACAAGACCGACCAGTACAAGCTGTTGGCCTACATCCTGTCCGGCACGCTGGCGGGCTTCGCCGGATCGCTGAAGGTGTTCGTTGCGCAGAACGCGTCGCTGACCGACGTGCACTGGACGATGTCGGGAGAGATCGTGCTGATGACCCTGGTTGGCGGGCTCGGCACCATCTTCGGACCGGTGGTCGGTGCCTTCGTCATCATCGCCATGCAGCAGTACCTCGCCGGCTTCGGCCAGTGGGTGACGGTGATCCAGGGCGTCATTTTCGTGATCTGCGTGCTGACCTTCCGCCGTGGCGTGGTCGGCGAAATCGCGCATTACTTCAAGCGGTCGCTGTAACAGCGGCCAGGCCAGGCCGGGCAGGTCAGTCCTGCCGCGGCAATCCGAGCCGGTAGACGCCACGGAAATCGTGCGGGTCTGCCGGCTTTCCTTTGCGATAGATGATCAGCCGCCCAGCGAGCGCCAGTGTGACGGCGGCGCGGCGGATCGGGATCAGCAGCCCGTGCCAGTCGCCCTCGGGCGCGATGGCGTGCGCAATCTCGGGCGCGCTGAGCGTGCCGTTGGCACGCGCCAGAACGGCAAGCATCGCCTCGTCGAGTGCAACGGCCTCGGTGGGATTCGAATCGTGAGCGGTCATGTGCGTTGAGTGCCGCATCACCGGCGGTGTCGCAAGCAGGGCAGGGCGCTACAGGACGGGTTGATCGGCGTCGAAGCGTCATGGCAAGCTGCCCGCGCACGGGAACCGTCCATATGCCACTGACGCTTTACATCGGGAACAAGAACTATTCGTCCTGGTCGATGCGGCCGTGGCTGGCACTTCGGGCCACCGGCATCGCGTTCGACGAAGTTTCGATCCCGCTCTACACGAACGCGGCCGACAAGCAGCGCATTCTCGACGTCACTCCGTCGGGCAAGGTGCCGGCGCTGGTCGACGGCAACGTCACCGTCTGGGATTCGCTGGCGATCATCGAATATGCCGCCGAACGTTTCCCCGAGGCGCACCTTTGGCCGCAGGATCAGGCCGCCCGCGCCCATGCCCGGTCGATCTCCGCCGAGATGCATTCCGGCTTCATGGCGCTGCGCAACGAATGCGGCATGAACCTGCATCGACCGGTCGGGGCCAAGCCGCTCTCGGAGGCGGCGCGGATGGACATCGCACGGATTCTGGAGATTTGGAGCGATAGCCGCGGGCGTTACGGCGCGGGCGGTCCCTTTCTGTTCGGCACCTTTTGCGGTGCTGATGCGATGTACGCCCCGGTGGTCCATCGTTTCCGGACCTACGCGGTGAACGTCGATCCGGTGAGCCAGGAGTACATGGCGGCGATGTGGGATTTGCCAGCGTTCCAGGAGTGGACACGGGCAGGGCTCGCGGAGACCCTCGTCATTGAACGGTTCGAGGTCGATTGACCGCTGCAGAGCATTCAGAATCTCTGGAAACGCGGCTATCACGCTGACCTGTCATCGAGATTCAACGCTGAATTGGATCGGCTCTCAACTGGCCATCTAAGGGCGCGGCGTGTTAAGACGTCGCGGGGCTTATAGGTCGGATTCTGCCGCGGGACGGGCGCAGGCCGACCCTTGCGAATGGCGCACCGCGAGGGACATCACCGATGAATTGGGCCTGGATGGGATTGGACCAAAGCTGGCAGTCGTCGCCGCTCTTGGTCGTGCTGGGCGCGGCCGCGGCGGGAATTGCCGCGCTGGTCCTGCTGGTGGCGCTGCTGCGTGCCGACAAGTCGTTTGCCAACAGCGTGCTGGCGATCCTGACGCTGCTGTCGATCGGCGTGCTGGCGGCGACCGCCTTGCGAGGGCCGGGTCCCGAGGCAAATGTGACGGCCCGAACGTCCGAGCCGAACCAGTTGGCTTCGCCGGCGCTGGCCTGCCTGGACGATCTCGCCGGCGAAACCGTGCTCACCGCTTGCGAGAAAAAGCTGTTCGGCTCGCCCGATACTGTGGCCGCAGCGGTTGCGGAGATGTCGGCGCGCGTGGCGCGGCTGACCGCGCTTGGCGATGTTGCCGGCGCTGGGAAAGCGATGACACCCGAGATCGAGCGGCTGCGTCGTTCGATCGAGCGCGACCGCTACGGACTGGTCGCCTACGTGCTCGCATCGCGGGATGCGTGCCAGCCGGATCAGTGCCCGGCCTTCAAATCGCTGACCGACAGCAAGCAGATCGCAGCCAACATCGAGGAGCGCACCTACGAGGCGCTGCTGATGCGCTACGCGCCGACGTGGGAGGCGCCGACGACCGCGATCGCGCCGCCGACGGCGGTGATTCCGGCAGCGCCGGTGGTCCCGGGACTTGCTGGCCTGCCGCCGACGGTGCCCACCGGCAAGCCGACCACAGCCGATTTCCCAACCGCAGCCTCCATCCCGCCCGTCAACATCATGACGCCTGAGCCGGCGGCTCCGACGGCGGCAGCTCGTCCGCCGGCGGCCGCCAGCCCACAGCCTTCCCCGCCCTCGGCGGCCAATGCGCAGCTGCCGCCACGGACCGCCAATTCGTCGGCGCAGGCTCCGGCCAAGCAGGCACCGAAGCAGCCTGCCAAACCACCGGCGACAAAGTCCCGACCTGCCGCGCCGGTTCAGATCGCGCCGAACGACGGCGATCCGGACAACTGAGTCAAACTCCCGCGTATGAGAGCATTTTGCCGGCCATGCCGCTCCATCTGATCAAGCTTGCCGTCGGCTGCGAGTCCGTCAAAGACCTCACCGCACGGGTCGCAGAGCGCGTGCGCAGCGCCCAGGCGCAGGGGCTGCCGCGGCTGCATACCCACGTGACCCGCATGACGCCCAAGCGTGAGGCCGAACTGATCGATGGCGGCTCGATCTATTGGGTGATCCGGGGCGAGGTGGCGGCCCGCGAGAAGCTGGTCGGAATCGAGCCGTTCCGCGATCGCGACGGCATCGGCCGCTGCCGTCTGCTGATGCAGCCGAAGGTGATCGCGGTGTCGCCGCGGCCTGTGAGGGCCTTTCAGGGCTGGCGCTACCTGTCGGCCGCCGATGCACCGGCCGACCTCGGCAAGGCGGCTGCCAGCATCGCGGCGATGCCGGAGCCGATGCGACGCGAACTGCGTGAATTGGGCCTACTATAGCTGAGGTCCGTCCCGGCGCTCACACCGCGACATTGTCGATCAGCCGCGTGCTGCCGATCTTGGCTGCGACCAGCAGCCGGATCGGTCCGTCCTTGATCGACCTGACCGGGGCCAGCGTGTCCGCGTTCCGAGCCTCCAAATAATCCAGCGCAAAACCGGCCTTGCCGATGATCGCAACGCCAGTTGCGAGAGCGGGTTTGAGATTGTCCCCATCGCGCAGCCGTTTGGCTGCCTGCTTCAAGGCGCGATACAGAACCGGCGCAGCCTGTCGTTCATCTGGCGTGAGGTACACGTTGCGCGACGACATCGCCAGGCCGTCGCGCTCGCGGACGATCTGTGCGCCCACGACCTTGACGCCGAGATCGAGGTCGCGCGCCATCTGCGTCACAACCCGCAGTTGTTGAAAGTCTTTCTGTCCGAACATCGCAAAGTCGGGGCGGCACTGAATGAACAGTTTGCCGACGACCGTGGCGACGCCGGCGAAGAAGTGCGGGCGGAAGCGATCCTCGAGGCCCGCAATCGCCGGACCCTCGGGCAAGATCTTGGTCGCGAAGCCCTCGGGATACATCGTCTTGACCGGCGGATTCCAAACGAGGTCGACGCCTTCGGCGGCGAGCTTGGCAATGTCGGCCTTCCAGGTGCGTGGGTAGGAGCCGAAATCCTCGGAGGGCGCGAACTGCGCAGGGTTGACGAAGATCGAGACCACGACCTTCTCCGCGCGCCGCTGAGCCAGACGCACGAGAGACAAGTGGCCATCGTGCAGGGCGCCCATCGTCGGGACCAGCGCCACCTTCGCGCCGTCGGCGCGATACGCCTCGAGCGTCTTGCGCAGGACAGGAAGCGAACGGGCGATGACGGGAGATCCAGGCATGGTCACTCGATCGGTGAGGGGAGGCGGGTGCGACTGCCTTTAGGGCGCGACGTCGACCCTATCAAGCCCGGCAATGCACCGCCAATCCCGGCACGCTCCGCGGCGCCTGCGGCCTCACGATAGCCGTTGCGATTCATGATTAAGCGCAATGTCCACGTGGGCCCAACCGCAAATCACTTGACCCCGGCAGTGCACAATTTGAAGATATCCACAGGAGACCTCTATGCTGGTTCAGGCAACCCAGGCACAGGCAGGCCCCGCGCGGGTGATCGTGCTTGGCAATGAGAAGGGCGGTTCGGGCAAATCCACGCTCGCGCTGCACATCGCCGTTGCCTTGTTGAAGGCCGGCCAGCGGGTCGCGACAATCGACCTTGATTGTCGTCAGCAAAGTTTTACCCGCTATCTCGACAATCGACGCGCGTGGGCGTTGCGCGGCGGGCTCGACCTCGAACTCCCCGATCACCGGTGTATCAGTCTGGGAGATACCATGCTGATCGCTGATAACGAGGCGTCGGAATTTGATCAGTTCATGGAGGCCGTCAGCGCGGTCGAGCATAGCCACGACTTCATCGTCATCGATACGCCGGGCTCCGACGCCTACCTGATGCGATTGGCGCATGCGATGGCGGACACGCTGGTGACGCCGATCAACGACAGCTTCCTCGATTTTGACGTTCTCGGCACTGTCGATCCCTCATCCTATGCCGTGACGGGGTCGAGCCACTACGCGCGGATGGTGCAGGCCGCGCGACGGTCGCGGCGGCAACTCGACGGGTCAGACACGGACTGGATCGTGGTTCGCAACCGGCTGTCGACCGTCGGATCGCGCAACAATCAGCTGATTACCGGCGGGTTGAAGGAGTTGTCGCTGCAGTTGGGTTTTCGCGCGATCGATGGCTTTGCCGAACGCATCGTCTACCGCGAGTTCTTTCCACGAGGCCTGACGGCTTTCGATGAACTGGACGAGGCGACCCTGGGCGCTCGTCCGAGCATGGGGCATGTCACTGCCCGAGAAGAGGTCAATGGCCTGCTACGGATGCTGAAACTGCCGCTGGACGAACGCGGTCGGCGGCGCGCCGCCAACCGCGCCGAATGGTTCGCCCAGGTCGATCGGCCGCTTGAGCTACATGATATTCTGGGGACGTAATTCGACGTGCCGAGTCTCGGTACTCCGCTTAAGTATCGGAGCACCCTCATTGCAGCCAGTCGGCTCAGCCCGCATCAAAGCTTCTCTGCAGTGCACAATAATGAGTGCAATGCACAATCAAACGGCGCTTAAAACGCAATATTTGGGCTTCATGTCACATGGCTGTGACGTATATTAACGATAAGTTGCTGATCGGAGGTTGAACCTGGGATGCGTCCCGGGACAATTGGGATCGAACATGAAGCGCGGAATAGTTGTTCTAGCTACGCTTTGTCTGGTTATCGCCGCCGCGTATTTCAGCGCGAGCAAGTGGGCGATCCGTCATGAGACGGTGACGTTCTTCGATACCACCCGCAATCGTCCGGTCGCCGTCAACATCGCCGTCCGACGTGACAAGGAGATGCGCGCCGCCGCCGGGATCTTAGACCCGCTGCCCGTCGCTATCCTGAATCACGGTAACACCGTCCGCTTCACCGAGTACTCGTTCCTCGCCAACGTGTTCGCAGCGCGCGGCTACATGGCGATCAGCATTCAGCATGACCTCGAGACCGATCAACCTTTGGTCACCAAGGTCGGCGAGCTCTATGTCGGTCGCCTGCCGGTTTACGAGCGCGGCGTTGCCAACATCGAATTCGCCATCGAGCAGTTGAGGAAGCGCCAGCCGGCCTCGAACTACGACAAGATCACCCTGGTCGGACATTCCAACGGCGGCGACATTTCGATGTACTTCGCCAAGCTCCACCCGGACCGCATCAAGAAGGTCGTCACGCTCGACAATCTGCGTGTGCCGTTCCTGACCGACGGAAAGTTCAAGATCCTGTCGTTCCGGTCGCAGGATCCGATGTTCAAGGCGGACGCCGGCGTCGTTCCGGACGACGATATCTGCGAGAAGCTCGGTATCACCGTCGTGAATACCGGATTTCAGCACGTCGATATGAGCGATCGCGGTCCGGACAATGTGAAGTCCAACATCCAGGCTTTGCTGGACAAATTCCTCGAGGACGACAGCAAGCTCGCGCCGGTCGAGATCAAGAAGCCCGACATCGTGCAGCCCGGCACGGTCGCTTCCAATCGTCATTGAAGTCCCGGCCGGCCCGGGCCTTGTCCCAGACAATGTGGCGCAGCTCCACGCATTGACCGCGCTGCGACAGGGCACCACATGAAGCTCGCAACAGGCAGCGAGCTCCAATGACGCGCGAACCTACGAAAACCACGCTCGACACGGCGACACGCACCGCGCCGTCGGGACAGGCGAACAAGCCGGCTGTCTCCGGCTCGGCCGACATCGCGGCCTTCGTCGCAAAGGCCCGCGCGATGTGGCCCAACGCGCGCGGCGGCAAGGGCAGGCTCGTGTTTGCGCTTGATGCCACGATGAGCCGGCAGCCGACCTGGGACATGGCCTGTGCCATGCAGGCCGACATGTTCCGGGAAGCCGCAGCGATCGGCAGTCTCGATATCCGCCTGGTCTATTTCCGCGGCATCAACGAGTGCCGGGCGTCGGGCTGGATTTCAGACAGCGCCGAACTGGCGCGGCTGATGGGGCGTATCTCGTGCCAGGGCGGCAGCACGCAGATCGGCAAGGTGCTGTCGGAAGCGCGGCGCGAGGCGGTCGCGTCCGGCGTCCGTGCCGTGGTGTTCGTCGGCGACGCGATGGAAGAGGCGGTCGACGAGCTCTGCGCGAAGGCCGGCGAACTCGGCCTGCTCAAGGTACCGGTTTTCATATTTCAGGAAGGCCACGATCCCGCGGCCGAGCAGGCCTTTCGCGAAATCGCCCGGCTCACCGGCGGTGCCTGGTGCCGGTTCGACCCCGGCGCCGCAAGCCAGCTGCGCGAGCTGCTGCGAGCCGTCGCCGCCTATGCGGCGGGTGGCCGCGATGCGCTCACGCGACTGGCCAGGACCGGCGGCGGCGCCGCGAAACTGCTCGGGCAGATGAAGTGACGCAGTCCCCGCAGCGGCCGCCGCGATGTCTTTTTCCGCCTTGGTCCCTATATTGAAACAATGGCTACTTTGATCGCCGGCGTTGTCGCCGTTATCGTCATCTATTCGCTGCTGCAGATGTTTCGGGCAGCCAATCCCGTCATCCTGGCCCGGGCGGTCAAGGTCAGTGGTGGCGTCGTTCTGCTGGCCGCCGCGGCCTTCACGGGTTTCAAGGGGCAGCTGGCCGCGGCCATTCCCCTGGGGATCTTCGGCGCCGGGCTGCTCGGCTGGTCACCGTTCGGTCCCGGCGGCTTCACCAGCATCGGCGACATGATGGGTCGTTCGCCACGCTCGACCGGCCAGACGTCGAGGGTGCTGTCGCAATACATCGAGATGGTGCTCGACCACGATACGGGCGCCCTGACAGGACGGCTGATCGGCGGTCCGCAGGCGGGGCGTTCTCTTGACGAGTTCGACCTTCCCGAGCTCGCCGCGATGATGACCGGGTTCGACGCCGAAAGCTGCGCGCTACTTGAAAGCTATCTGGACCGCCGGTTTCCCGCCTGGCGTGAGCACCCGGAGGGACAAAGGGCAGGGCGGCAGGGCGGCAATCCGCCGAGCGGCAAAATGACGACTCAGGAGGCCTATGAGATCCTTGGCCTGAAACCGGGGGCGGCGCGGGACGAAATCGGCCGCGCGCATCGCGGGCTCATGAAGAAACTGCATCCCGACCAAGGGGGGTCGACGTACCTGGCTGCCCGTGTGAACGAGGCCAAGGACACTCTGCTTCGCAATCATCGCAGCTAACTCCAGCACGCTACCAACGCAACAAAACTGCGAGCTGCTTCCGTCCTGATCTGTCTGAGGCCCCGTGGTCGCCCGCCGTAGCCCGGCGTGGTCGATCATTCGTCATTCAGTTGTATCGGGCAATCCTTGACGAGTGGTTTGCAGCCCGCTGTTTGTCGTCGACGCCGACCGGCGGACACGCAAACAAAAGCCGCGCGCAACGAGGTTGCGCGCGGCTTTCAGGGCAGCAGAAAATCAGTTCTTGATGGCGATGCAGGAGATGTCGGAGCGCTTCAAGGTGCGGCAAACAGCTTCGGCCTGATCGCGGTCGAGACCGGCAAATCGCGCCCGGTACAGCCGCTTGGAACCCTTGGCGAGGACCGGTTCGGTGAACGGGTCGGCCTTGCCGAGCATGCCGTGAGCCTGATCGCGGGCGACGTCGAGACGGGCACGGGCTTCGCTTTCGCTTTCCAGCGCGCCGACCTGGATGATCCAGCCGGTGTGGACGGCGACCGGCTTGATCGCGCCGTTCTGCTGCAAGGCCTGAACGGGCTGAGCAGGTTGGGTCGGGCGGGCGGCCGGTTCGAGCGACGCCATGGTCTGCGAGCTCGCCGGCAGCACGCCGAGCAGGCCCCGCCCGGTGCCGTGGTTGGCGGGCTGCGGCGGCATCTCGGCACGCAGATCGGATTTGGGCAGCACGGAGCCGGACGTCTCGGCGAGCTGCGGGGCAGCCGGAATAGCGCTGGTGGTGACCGCGCTTCCGGCCGGTGGGGCGCCGGCTGCGGCGAGCCGCACCGGCGCAGCCTTGACCTGGACGGTCCTGACGCGCACCGGCTTCATCGGTTCCGACGAGCCCGGGATGGCCGCGATCGGCTGGGTCTGGATCACGCCGCTGTTCAACGGTGCCGGCTCCGGCTTGGACGGACGCGGCGCCACCGGCGCTGCGCGTGCGGGGAGCGGCACGGCGTCCGGAACGGCCGAGGCGACCTGGACCGCGCCATTGACCTGAACGGTGCGGGTCGGACGGGTCACGGCCTCGACCTCGGCGACTTCGGCATTGGCCTCGGCGGCGCCGCGCTCGGTGATCGCCGCGACGGTGCGGCGGGTCGCGCCCTGTTCGAGGTTCTGTGCCAGCAGGCTGCGCATGGCGGCATCGCGGGCGCCGCCGCTGCGTCCGCCCAGCACCACACCGACCAGATGCCGGTTGCCGCGCTTCATCGACGTGACGAGGTTGAAACCGGACGCCCGGGTGTAGCCGGTCTTGATGCCGTCGACGCCTTCAACGCTGCCCAACAGGCGGTTGTGATTCCGGATGGCGCGGCCGTGATAATGGAAAACGCTGGTGGCGAAGTAGCGATAATAGCGCGGGAAGCGATCCTGGATGGCGCGGCCGAGGATCGACTGGTCGCGCGCGGTGGTGACCTGATCGGAATCGGGAAGGCCGTTGGCGTTGCGATACACGGTGCGGCTCATGCCCAGCGCGCGCGCCTTGCGGGTCATCATCTTGGCGAAGTCCTGCTCGTCGCCGGCGATCGCTTCGGCGATCACCACGGAGGCGTCATTGGCCGAGCGGGTCACAAGTCCCTTGATGGCATCTTCGACGGTGAGGGTCTGGCCCGGCCGCAATCCGAGCTTGGTCGGCGCCTGCCGGGACGCGTATTCGGAAACCGGCATCTCGGTGTCGAGCTTCATCTTGCCGGATTCGAGTTTCTCGAACAGCAGGTAAAGCGTCATGATCTTGGTGAGCGAGGCCGGATGCCGCAGCGCATCGGCGTTGTTGGCCGTCAGCGTCGCCCCGGAATTGGCATCGACGATGATCGCTGCGTAAGCGGGACTGTAGCTCGAGACCTTGGCGTGGGAGCGGTGTTTGCGTCGCGCGTCTGCGGGAGTAGCGGTGAAGACAACTGCGCAGGCGATCGTCGCCAGTCCGAGAACGCAAACCCGCACGGTTCGCGAGCAAACTGAGGCTGTGCGATACATTAACGTCCCCGTCCGATTTCCATTAGCTCACAGGTTCGTGAGGCAAAATTATGCCCACGGCGACGGTCGCATCCGGCCCGATCTGGCGACGTACGGGCAAACACCATGCCATGTGTGGGGTAACCGGCTGTGCCCGCGCGTATTTCCACCGAAGCGCGAACCACGCCTGAACAAGGTTAAGGGGGGCGGGTTTCCAAAGGGTTAAGCAATTGTTGCAGCCAACGATTGGATTTCACGCAATCACGTCGGGGGGCGATCCCGGCCGTGGGACGACCGCGCCGCGGCGCTGGCGGCGCGGCCCGAATCCAGGCGGGCAAGGGGTGCCAGGCGCCCGGTCACAGACAGGCACCCACGCCTTGCGGGCGATCGTGGGAAGCGGTCCTCAGAAGGCAATGCGAAGCTTGGTCAGTTTCGTCGCGATGCTGGAGAAGGCCGTGTCGATTCCGGACGCCGATGTGACCATCTGGAATTCCTTGCCCCCATCCTCGGACTGGCTGGCGCAGTTCCTGAGCAGCGTGGATTGGGGGTCGCCATCGGTGTTGACGTGCACGGCGTAGATCTTGACCTTTGTTGCCTTGATGTTGGCACAGGTTCCGACCGTCTCCGACTCATGCATTCGCTTGTCGACGTCGCTGTTAGTATCGGAACCGTTTCCGTTCCAGCGGTTCAAGGTATTGAGGCCGTCCGACATCAGCACGATCACATCGGCATAGGTGAATTGCGGATCTTTGGCGGGCGCCGTGAACGGGCCGCCGCCGACCAGCGTCTGCCAGCCCCATACCAGACCGATCGGCTGGTTGGTGGCGCCCAACGGGTAGAGATTGTTGACCAGCGTGTTCATCGAGGACCAGCTGTTGTTGAGTCCCACGCCTTGAGGCGAGCAGTAGGAATTCTGCTCGGCCGGATACTTCGACGCGGCGATGCTGCCGCTCGGCGCCGAAACCAACCGATCGTAGTTCGACACAGGGCCCGAGGCATTGCCGCGGTCCGTGACGCATCCGTTCCAGGTACTCTTGGCGTTCACGACCCAGGGATGATCGAAATAGGTCTGATCGCATTTCCTGTTGCGGCCGCTGCCGCTACAGGAGCAATTGACGTTGCTGCCGCAACTGGCGCTGGATCCGCTGGAAATCTGGCGGGTTTTTTGGACGCTACTGTAGCAGCCATTGTACATCAGGCCGATCTTGGTCGAATCCTTGCGGCCGGAATCGGTCGCCGGACAGATCAGGCCGGCATTGGCGCCGCTCGACGCGATTGTGTTGGTGGTCGATGTGCTGGTCGGCCCGCTGGCGCAGACGAAGCCATGGGTGCTGTTGTTAAACGGGCAGGAACTGCCTGGGCCGATCTGGTCCCAGCCGGTTGGCTTGCTGCTCAGAACGGTCGGCTCCGATTCCCAGTCGGTCCAGTCGATCCAGCTCGCCCCGTAATTGCTGGGGCCTAGATTGACGTTCTTGCTGAAGGGGACGATCGACACATAGACGTCTTCCGGGACGGACGAGGCGTCCCTCAGCTTTGTCAGCAGGCTCTGCGTCGCGCTCTTCAGCGCGTCCATTTTTCCGGCGCTGGCCATCGACCCGGTGGTATCGAGCACCAGCGCCACCCTCAGCCGAACGCTGCCCCAGGTGGTCGTGGAGGCGCTGCCGATGTCCATCGTCGGCACCCCCACGACTTTCATGAACTCCGTTGTGACCTTGCCGCTGCCGGTGACCTTCACCGTCGATCCATTCCCGGTATTTGGGGTATAGGTCGTTTGGACAGTGACCGATTGGCCATCGGTGTTCGTATAAAGTGCATTGAAATAGTTTTGCGCGGCGCTGGCGATGTCCGACGCCTTGATCTTGCCGGTCGAGAAATCCCGCGAGACCATCAGGGCCGTGGAATCCAGCGCTGCCTGCATCGAACTCCGGGCGCTGCTCGCCCGGGAATAGTCGATGGCGGCCCCGACGAAGCCGAGCACGGGCAACAAGGCGATCGCGAAAAGGACCGCGATGTTCCCGTTTTCGGCGCGGACGAAGCGGCCGGTGTGCCTCGAGAGGCGGGCGAGGATGTTTGAGACGCGCATGATGGTCACCCGAAGGCTGGATTGTTCGGGAGACGTTCGGACTGCACCGATAAACGGCTGGTAAAACCGACTTGCGAAAATCCGTAAATTGCGCTGCAAATGCCCGACGTTGCAGCATTCCGAGCGGGATCGTGAACAACCCATCAACGGTCCGGCGCAATCCGACGCCTCGCCGGAAGGCTTCGATTAACCCTGTGCTGGCTGCCCACGGCAGATTCGAAGGCGGTCCGGCGGCGCTGGACCGGGACGCTTGCGGCGGGGCGTCTGTCGACCCATATTCCAGATATTCGATCGGTGACCGGCGCGACTGTCGCCTGGGGGCCGCTTCGGACCACCTGCACACGCGTACGACGGCCTTTGCGGGGGTACCGTCAGCAGTTGGCTGCCTAAATGTCCGCGGGGATTTCAATATCTAAGCCATGCCGATCCAGTTTCGAAATTCCGAAAATTTTGCGATGCCCAAAATGGGCTCGATTGCTGTCATGATGAGCAACGGCGAGGGTGGCAGACCCGGCAACCCGTCGACGTCGGTCATCACGAAGGTCAAGCCGAAGACCAAGCGTCCTAATCTGTACAGGGTCCTGATCCTGAACGACGACTACACGCCGATGGAATTCGTCGTCCACGTGCTGGAAAAATTCTTCCAGATGGATGTCGAGGCGGCAACTCAGGTGATGTTGCACGTTCATCATCACGGCATCGGCGAGTGCGGCGTTTTTACCTACGAGATCGCCGAGACGAAAGTGACGCAGGTGATGGACTTCGCCCGCAAGCATCAGCATCCTTTGCAATGCGTGATGGAAAAGAAATAGCCTTTCTGGAATCGGTGATTTGCACAAAAGTCGGAACGGGTCTTGCTTTCACCATCGAGGGTGCGAGTATCCGGCCTGTTGTTCGGCGCGGTCGGCTTATCGAGTCGGCGCGTTCCGAACCGGTCTTTTCGAGATGAGGTCGTGTCACCATATGAGAAATGTTGTTGTTGCCTGAGCGGGCAACGGCGATCATGATAGGCGGGGGCCACAGAGGACGAGAATGCCAACTTTTTCGCAAAGCCTTGAGCAATCCCTGCACCGCGCCCTTGCGATCGCAAACGAGCGCCATCATCAATACGCGACGCTCGAACACCTGCTGCTTTCGCTGGTCGATGATTCAGACGCGGCAGCGGTGATGCGGGCCTGCAGCGTCGATCTCGACAAGCTGCGCGGCAGCCTGGTCAATTACCTCGAAACCGAATTCGAAAATCTGGTGACGGATGGCGCCGACGACGCCAAGCCGACTGCGGGTTTTCAGCGGGTCATCCAGCGCGCCGTGATCCACGTTCAATCGTCCGGTCGCGAAGAAGTGACAGGGGCGAACGTGCTGATCGCGATCTTCGCCGAGCGCGAGAGCCATGCCGCCTATTTCCTGCAGGAGCAGGACATGACCCGCTATGACGCGGTGAACTACATCAGCCACGGCATTGCCAAGCGACCCGGTGTGTCCGAAGCGCGACCGGTGCGCGGCGTCGACGAGGAAACCGAGGCCAAGGGCGGCGACGAGTCCAAGAAAAAGGGCGAGGCGCTGGAGACCTACTGCGTCAATCTCAACAAGAAGGCGCGCGACGGCAAGATTGATCCGGTGATCGGACGCAATTCCGAGATCAACCGTGCGATCCAGGTGCTGTGCCGCCGGCAGAAAAACAACCCGCTGTTTGTCGGCGAGGCAGGCGTCGGCAAGACCGCGATCGCGGAGGGCCTCGCCAAACGCATCGTCGACAGCGAAGTACCGGAAGTGCTGGCTGCGGCCACCGTGTTCTCGCTGGACATGGGGACGCTGCTCGCCGGCACCCGCTACCGCGGCGATTTCGAGGAGCGCTTGAAGCAGGTTCTGAAGGAACTGGAGGCGCATCCCAACGCCATCCTGTTCATTGACGAGATCCATACCGTGATCGGTGCCGGCGCCACGTCCGGCGGCGCGATGGATGCATCGAATCTGCTCAAGCCGGCGCTGGCGTCGGGCGCGATCCGCTGCATGGGTTCGACCACCTACAAGGAATACCGCCAGCACTTCGAGAAGGACCGTGCGCTGGTGCGGCGGTTCCAGAAAATCGATGTCAACGAGCCGACGGTCGACGATGCGATCGCGATCCTCAAGGGCCTCAAGCCGTATTTCGAGGACTACCACAAGCTGAAATACACCAACGAGGCGATCGAGGCCGCCGTGCAGTTGTCGTCACGCTACATCCATGACCGCAAACTGCCCGACAAGGCGATCGACGTGATCGACGAGTCGGGCGCGGCGCAGATGCTGGTGGCCGAGAACAAGCGCAAGAAGACGATCGGCATCAAGGAGATCGAGACCACGATTGCGACCATGGCGCGGATCCCGCCCAAGAGCGTGTCGAAGGACGATGCCGAGGTGCTGAAGCATCTGGAGACGACGCTGAAGCGCGTGGTGTTCGGTCAGGACAAGGCGATCGAGGCACTGTCGGCATCGATCAAGCTGGCGCGCGCCGGCCTGCGTGAACCGGAAAAGCCGATCGGCTCCTACCTGTTCTCCGGTCCGACCGGCGTCGGCAAGACCGAAGTGGCCAAGCAGCTGGCGGCCTCGCTTGGCGTCGAACTGATCCGCTTCGACATGTCGGAATATATGGAGCGGCACACCGTCTCGCGGCTGATCGGCGCGCCTCCGGGCTATGTCGGCTTCGACCAGGGCGGCCTGTTGACCGACGGCGTCGACCAGCACCCGCACTGCGTGGTGCTGCTCGACGAAATCGAGAAGGCGCATCCTGACCTGTACAATGTGCTGCTGCAGATCATGGATCACGGCCGGCTGACCGACCACAACGGCAAGCAGGTCAATTTCCGCAACGTCATCCTGATCATGACGACCAATGCCGGCGCTGCCGATCTGGCCCGCCAGGCGTTCGGCTTTACCCGCAACAAGCGGGAAGGCGACGACCACGAGGCGATCAACCGGCAGTTCGCGCCGGAATTCCGCAACCGCCTCGATGCCATCGTCTCGTTCGCCCACCTCAACGCCGACGTGATCGGCATGGTGGTGGAGAAGTTCGTGCTGCAGCTGGAAGCCCAGCTGGCCGACCGCGACGTCACCATCGAACTGTCCGAGCCGGCCAAGGCCTGGCTGGTGCAGCACGGCTATGACGAGCAAATGGGCGCCCGCCCGATGTCGCGGGTGATCCAGGAGCACATCAAGAAGCCGCTGGCCGACGAGGTGCTGTTCGGCAAGCTGAAGGGCGGCGGCCATGTGCGGGTCGTGCTGGTCAAGGACGAGGCGGTGGCCAACGTCGAGCTCGAGAAGATCGGTTTCGAGTACCTCGACGGTCCGGTCACGCCGAAGCCGGAGAAGCTGCCCGGCGCCCGCAAGCGAAGCGGCGTCCGCAAGCCCAAATCGGGCGGTCAGGGCGATGACCCAGCGTCGAAGGAGCCGCTGCTCAAGGTCTAGGGCAGCGCGCCGTAATCGTGGATGGCGGTCGGCAAGCAATTGCCGGCCGTTTTCTTGTGGGCTCAGCCTTCGCCCATCAGCATCTTGATACGGCGTTTCAACTGGCGCTGCTTGCGCTCGCTCTTACGCAGACGTTCGTCGAGATCGGAGGACACGGTCTGCTCGGCAAAGGCGACGCCGACGATATTGGCGCGCCACCAGATCACCTTGGCCTGGTAGTGTTTCCCCTTGCGGGCGATGCTGAGGCCGATGTCCTGCGGCACGCCGGCGATGGTGCCGAACTCGATCGCTGCGCCACCCTCGGAGATGTTGCGCACCACGCAGGAGCGGGTCGCGCCGTCCTTGCCGAGCGCGGCAACGCCGCCGTAGATCACCTTGTCGCGAACGCTTTGGCGCCGTTCATCCATGATGCGAGCCCATGCTGCTGTGACCGAGCAGTGTAGGCCCGCGGCATCGGCTTAAAAGCCCGTCGCCGCGGTGAATCGCAATTAACCTGAACAGATCGCAAATGCGGCCTGCTAAGCCGCGCCGCGGACGGCATTGGCGCGGTCCTTCTGCGCGTCGAACTCGCGCCTGCGGCGTGCCAGCTCGTCCGGGCTCAGCGCGTCGACATTGTTGTAGTCGCGTTTCCACGATGCGTCGGCACTCCACCGCAGCGGCGATTGCATCGTCGTCTGCGGCCCCGGGGCTTGCTCCAGCAGCTTCAGCGCCAGTTCCAGGGTCAGCGCCTGCGATTCCGGGTCATGCGGCCGCCCTGCAGAGTTGCCGAGCGGGAAGTCGCTGAACAGAAAGCGCGGCACGGCGGCGTGCTCGACGATGTCCTTGGCGCAGCCCATCACGACGGTACTGATACCATTTGCCTCCAGATGCCGGGCTACCAGGCTGACGGTCTGGTGGCAGACCGGGCAGTTCGGCACGAGGATTGCGGCGTCGACGCCGTCGGCGCGGCAGCGCGCCAGAATCTCGGGAGCGTCGGTGTCGGCGGTCACGCGATGGCTGCGATTGGTCGGCGCGCCGAAGAACCGTGGCGCGACCTCGCCGATGCGGCCGGCCTGCCTGGCGGCAATCAGCCGCGGCAGGGGAAACCATGTGCCGCTGTCGTCGGCAGTGGTGTGGTTGCGGTCGTAGGCGATATGCGAGATCCGCAGATCGTGCGGTTGCGACGTATCGCCGTCGTAGACCTGAAAGAACTTTGCGCCGCCATTGTACGCCGCGCCGGGGCCCTGATCGCCGTGCGCCGGATCATAGGGGGCCGCCGTCGTGACGATCGCGACCCGGCTGTTCGACAACGGCTTGCGCAACGGCTGGAACGGCGCGCCGACATGATGCGCCCAGCGATAGGGCGTGGCGTAGCCGATCGCCGCGTAATAGGCGCGGGTTCGCGCCATGTAGGCAATCGGAACGTCGTCGTCGGACGCGAACGGGTCCTGGCTTGCGGTCATTGCGATCGGTTCCTGCGGATCATGCTCAGCTCATGCGCGTTGGATCGGGCTGTCAAGCCGGCAGCAGTTTGCTAAGGTCAGCGCAGTGAAATTCGATCGATGCACAGGACTGCGACGCAGAGGTCGGCGATCTTCGTTCTGGATTGCTGGGGTCGTGTTGCTATCGATCGGGCAGGCGAGCTTTGCGCAGGACAGGCCGGAATTGCCTTCTCCCGGGCTCGGGCCGGAAGATTCGCCAGCGCCGGCAGCGGAAATTGGCTCTACTGCTGCCCCGGCAAAACCCGCCACCAGAATCGTCGACGGCGACACCCGCGAGGCGATCTGCCTGATGGTGGAATCCGCAGCCCGCGCGCACGATCTGCCGCTCGAATTCTTCGCCCGCGTGATCTGGCAGGAAAGCCGTTTTCAGCCCGACGCGGTCGGGCCGATGACCCGCCGCGGCAGCCGCGCGCAGGGCATCGCGCAGTTCATGCCGGGTACCGCCAGCGAGCGTCGGCTGCTCGACCCGTTTGACCCGGTCCAGGCCCTGCCGAAGTCAGCCGAGTTTCTGCAGGAGCTGCGCGGCCAGTTCGGCAATCTCGGGCTGGCGGCGGCGGCCTACAATGCCGGGCCGCGCCGCGTGCAGGAATGGATCGCCGGGACCGGCACCATGCCGCAGGAAACCCGCAACTACGTGCTCGCCATCACCGGCATGACGGTCGAGGACTGGCGCGACGTGGCGCGCAACGGCAAGCCATCGCCGCGCCCGCCGACCTCCGGCTGTCGGGAATTGATGGCGCTGCTGACCCGAGCGCCGAACCCGTTTGTGACGCAGCTCGAAACTCGGGTGAAATTGGGTGCGGACATGCCGTGGGGCGTGCAGCTCGCCGCCGGCTTTAATCGTGACCGCGCGTTGGCGAGCTATGCCCGCGCGATGGCGCGACTCAATTCGGTGATCGGTGATCGCGATCCAAACCTGCTGTCGTCGACCTTCCGCAGCCGAGGGACGCGGCCGTTCTATCAGGTGCGGATCGGCACCGAGAGCCGGACGACAGCCGACGAGCTGTGCGGCCGGATCCGCCGCGCCGGGCAGGCCTGCCTGGTGTTGCGCAACATGAAACGGGGGTAGATGGGTCAGCCGTTGCCCATGCCAGGGCATCGCGGCCCTGCGCCAATCCGCCTTGACGGTGTTGGCATTCCTACGCGTTATGCCGGCTCATTCACCCGATCGGTCACCCGTGTCCCTTCCTGCTCTCGATTCGCCAAGATGGCAGACCTCCAGCGGGGCTTTCGCGATGGGGGTCTTTTCCGTCACCACAACGGTGCTGACGCTGGTGCTGTTTGCGACCTATGTGGGCATCGGCGCGCTCGCGCATGATACCGGGCTCAGCCTTGGCTGGGTGCTGGCCAGCACGGTTCTGATCTGGGCCGGCCCCGCGCAGATCATCCTGATCTCGACCCTGGCATCGGGTGCGACGGCGGTGCAGGCCGCGGTCGCGGTGACCTTGAGCGCGATCCGGCTGCTGCCGATGGTGATCTCGGTGCTGCCGATGCTGCGCACGCCGCAGACCAAACTGCGCCAGTTGATCCTGCCCGCGCATTTCGTCGCCGTCACGCTGTGGGTTGAATGCTTCCGGCTGCTGCCGCAGGTGCCGCGCGATCGCCGTATCGCCTTCGTCATCGGGCTCGGCACGGGTCTCGTGTCGATCTGCATGGTCGGCAACATCGTTGGCTATGAACTCGCAGCCCGTCTGCCGCCGCTGCTCGGAGCGGCGATCCTGCTGCTGACGCCGCTGGCGTTCCTGCTGTCCACGGCGCGCAACTGCAAGGCGTGGGCCGACTACGTCGCGCTGGGCCTCGGGCTTGCGCTGTTTCCGCTGGTGGCGATGTTCCAGACCGGCGTCGATGTGCTGATCAGCGGCGTCGGCGCCGGGACGATCGCCTATGGCGTACATCGCTGGAGGCGCGCGTGAGCGGCTTCGTGGGCGACTGGCATGCGCTGGTGGTGCTGGTGCTTGCCGGGTTCCTGCCGAACGAGATCTGGCGCATGCTCGGGCTGTGGCTCGGCGGCGGCATCGACGAGGGCTCCGAAATCCTTGTCTGGGTTCGCTGCGTCGCCACCGCGGTGCTGGCGGGCGTGATCGCGCAGATCCTGGTCCTGCCACCGGGCGTGCTGGCCGGGGTGCCGGACCTGCTGCGCTACGGCGCGGTGGCGGCGGGGCTGCTGGCTTTTGCGCTCGCCAGACGGTCGATCCTGGTCGGGGTAATCGTCGGCGAAGCGGTGCTGGTTGGCGGCCAGTTCTGGCTGGGCTGATGCACGGCTTGCCGGCTCGCCAAGCGTCCGGTTAGTTTGATCGTCAAACAGATCGGATTTGACTTGGATCGCAACAGCACGCTTCGCGAGGGTGAGATCGCCGTGACGCCGCCGGCGCCGCGCGACGCTGGGCTGGTCTTCATCGGCCGCATCCGGACGCCGTGGCGATCACGCGAGGAGACTCCGCGGCAGGGCAGCCTGACCGGGCCGGTGTGCCGGCTGGAAATCTTCGAGCCGTGGGTGCCAGCGCTGCGCGGGCTTAGCGCGTTCGAGACGCTCGACGTGATCTACTGGCTGCACCTGTCGCGCCGCGATCTCGTGACGCAGCGCCGCCGCGATACGCCAGAGCCGCGCGGCACCTTCTCGTTGCGCTCGCCGGTTCGACCAAACCCCATAGGGCTGTCGCGGGTCCGACTGGTCGGGATCGAAGATTCGGTCGTGCTGGTCCGAGGCATCGACTGCGTCGACGAGACGCCGCTGATCGACATCAAACCGGACCGCTGCCACTTCACGCCGAATGCCGAATAGGATCAGCCGTTCAGCGCGGCGATCAATTGCGCGGCATGCCGCTCCAGGACGGCGGGATCTTCCTTCCGGCTCGCGGCCGGCAGCAGCGCGACGCCGTCGAAGCGCGGAATGACATGCATGTGCAGATGAAACACGACCTGTCCGCCGGCGGCTTCGCTGAACTGATGGACGGAAATGCCATCGGCCTTGAACGCGACCTTCGCAGCCTGGGCGACGCGGTGCGCGCCTCGCGCGACATGGGCGAAATCCTCCGCGGAAGTATCGAGGATATTGCGCGCTGCCGCCTTCGGGATCACCAGGGTGTGGCCGGGCGCGCGCGGCATGATGTCGAGAAACACGAAGACATGCTCGTCATCATAGATCTTGTAGCAGGGGAATTCGCCGCGCAGGATCTTGGCGAAAACGTTGTTGCTGTCGTAGGCGGTCATGGACGCTCCCTGATTTTCCGGACCATCGCCGCCGCGCGACGGGCGGTCAAGCCTGCTCGCCGGCATCGGCCTTGCGGAACGGCCCGGCCTCGGTCAGTTCGCGAACCGCCTCGGCGACGTACATCCGCTCGCGCTTGAGATAGTCGCCGACCGCACGGCGCAGCGCGGGGTCGACGATGAAATGCGCGGAGTAGGTGGTCTGCGGCAGGTAGCCGCGCGCGATCTTGTGCTCGCCCTGGGCGCCGGCCTCGACGGTCTTCAGCCCGCGCTCGATGGCGAAATCGATCGCCTGGTAGTAGCAGACCTCGAAATGCAGGAAGGGATGATGCTCGATCGCCCCCCAATGCCGGCCGAACAACGTGTCCGATCCGATGAAGTTGATGGCGCCGGCGATCCATCGGCCGTCGCGTTTTGCCATCACCAGCAGCACGTCCTGGCTCTTGCTTTCGCCGATCAGGGAATAGAACGCCCGCGTCAGATAGGGCCGGCCCCATTTGCGCGAGCCGGTCTCCATGTAGAAGGCGAAGAAAGCGTCCCACACCTCTTCGGTGATGTCCGCGCCGGTCAGCTGGTGGATGGTGATGCCGTTCGCCAGCGCGTCGCGGCGCTCGCGCTTGATCCCCTTGCGGTGGCGGGAGGCGAGGGTGGCGAGGAAGTCGTCGAAGGTCGTGTAGCCGGCATTGTGCCAGTGGAACTGCTGGTCGGTGCGCTGCAGGAAGCCGTTCTCGGCGAGCAGTTTCCATTCGCTTTCGCGCGCAAAGGTGACATGCGCGGACGACGCCTCGGTCGCCTCGCACAGCGCCATCAGCCCGCGCGCCAGCGCGCTGCGGACAACGTCGCGGTCCGCACCCTCACGAACCAGCAGCCGCGGGCCGGTGGCCGGCGTGAACGGCACCGAGGCCTGCAGTTTCGGATAGTATTGGCCGCCGGCGCGCTCATAGGCGTCCGCCCAGCCGCGGTCGAACACATACTCACCCTGCGAGTGCGATTTCAGATAGCAGGGCACGATCCCGACAATGGCGGCGCCCTGTCGTGCGATCAGGTGGCGCGGCCCCCAGCCGGTCCGCGCGCAGGCGGATTTGGAGACCTCAAGCGCCGTGAAAAATGAATGGGACAGGAACGGGTTATAGGCTGATCGCGAAGCGCCACATGAGGCGCCTGCGACGTCAGACAAAGCCGGATCTGCGCGGCGGCCCGCACAGGCATCCCAGTCGTCGGCCTGGATCTGGCTCACCGAGGAGACGGCTTCGAGGGCGATATCCGGTTCGCTCATCAATCCCGCCAAACGCCCTTGTTGCGATCACCCAGCGCAGACGGCGACCCTTGCCGAGATTTGTGCATCGCAGCCGACACTTCAAGAGGCGGGAGTGGGCGATGGCTCCGGCCGAAACCCCTCGAAAATCATCTGGTCGGCATATCGGGAGGCGCGCTGGCGTTGCTCCGGCGTGCGCACCGTCCAGGTCAGCAGCGCGCAGCCGAACAGATTGCGCGCGATCCAGGGGGCAGGGGCGGGCAGGTCATCGACCCGGTAGGCGATGAAATGCGGCCGAATACCGAAGGCGAGTCGCAGATGCTGCATGCCGCTGCGCTGCGCTGCAGTCAGGTGGCGCCAGTAGGCATCGTCATAGCGGCGCTCAGCCGTGATGCCGCGTGGCAGGCCGGGCAGGGCGTCGCGCAAGGCCGCGACCTGGTCCGGATCGAACGACATCACCGCAGTCTGGCCACGATATCCGGCCAGCACCTCGGCCATCCGGGACACCAGACGGCGATCGCCGTCGAACTGGCTCTTGACCTCGAGCAGCAGCGGGACCCGCCCGCCGACCAGATCGCACAGGTCGCCCAGCGTCATCATCCGCTCGGCGGTCGTCTTGAAGGTCGTATGCTTGAGCGCCGCCGCCGTCAGACCGCGAAGCGGGCCGCTGCCGTCAGTCAGGCGCCCCAGCGAATCGTCATGATGCACCATCGCTTCGTCATCGGCGGACAGCTGCAAATCGACTTCGATCGCGAAGTTCCCCGCCACCGCCGCGAGAACCGCGGCCGGCATGTTTTCGACGACGCCGCGGGCAATGTCATGCAGGCCGCGATGGGCAACGGGGCGCGCGGTGAGCCAATCGGGCGCGCGATTCAACAAAGCCATCCGTCAGGCGACCTCGAACACGCCTTCCACCTCGACTGCCGCATCCGCCGGCAGTGAGGCGACGCCGACCGTGGTGCGAGCATGGCGACCCTTGTCGCCAAAGGCAACCACCATCAGATCGGAGGCGCCGTTCAGAACCTTGGGGCCGTCGACGAAGTCCGGCGCCGAATTGACGAAGCCGCCGAGGCGCACGACGCGGACCACCTTGTCGAGATCGCCCAGCGCAGCCTTGAGTTGCGCCAGCAGGTTGATCGCACAGCCGCGCGCGGCGGCGTTGCCTTCGTCCACGCTCACGCCGGCACCGAGCTTGCCCTTGGCGATCAGCTTGCCGTCCGCGCCGAGGCAGATCTGGCCCGACAGGAACAGCAGATTGCCGCTGCGCACGAAGGGCACGTAATTCGCGACCGGTGCTGTCGGCTCGTGCAACGTGACGCCTTGAGCTGCAAGCTTCTGCTCCACCGTTCCTGCCATGTCCGTCCCCAATGATCGAAATTGCCGCCCGCGGTCCCCATCGTCCCGAGCCGGACCTGTTTCGCTGATTGGTCGCGCCCTTGCAAGGCGCGCCCATGGCGCGGCCCGGTCGCATTCGGTTCCGGACAACTCGCCGTAGTTGCGACGCAATAGGGTCGCCCCTATGCTGAACTTGCAATCAAAGGAGACGGCATGCGTCGCTCAAATTCGATTTCGCCCGGTCGTACGGCCGCCGTCGTGCTGGCTTCGTCGATCCTGAGCGCCGGTCTCGGCGGCGTTGCCAATGCGGCCGGCCCCAGCGGTTCGTTTCTGGCGCATCAGGCGCTGTATGAACTGAGTCTTCTGAAGGCGCGCGGCAATGCCTCGATCGCCAGCGTTCGCGGACGGATTCTCTACAATTTTACCGGAAGCGCATGCGAGGGCTACACCTCGGATTTCCGTCAGGTGTCGGACCTCAACAGCGGCGAAGGCAAGAGCACGTTGAGCGACCTGCGCTCGACAAGCTGGGAGGACGGCGCCGGGAAGAGCTACCGGTTCAAGATCGCCACCAAGATGAATGACGCCGAGGCCAGTGCGGTGGACGGCGTCGCGGAGCGTACCGGCGATCGCGTCACGGTGAAGTTGAAACAGCCGGCGGCGAAGACCTTCACCCTGGACGGCAGCACGGTGTTTCCGACCGAGCAGATTCACCGCATTATCGCCGCCGCGCGAGAAGGTAAATCGCTGCTCGAACTGGCGGTGTATGACGGCTCCGACAATGGCGAGAAGGTCTACAACACGCTGACCGTGATCGGTCAGCCGATCCCGCCCGAACGCGCCGCCACCGCGCCGGACCCTTCGACCTCCAGCGACGTCATGAAATCGCTAACCCGCTGGCCGGTCACGGTGAGCTATTACGATCGCGACGCCAAATCCAAAAGCGGAGAGCAGACGCCGGTTTATGCGATGTCGTTCGAGCTCTACGAGAACGGCGTCTCGCGCGCCTTGGTGCTGGACTACAACGACTTCGTCATCGCCGGCGCGCTGGGTCAGTTCGACGTTCGCACCACGAAACCTTGCAAGTAGGCCAGGCTTCTTCCGCGCACGTTACTCCTGCCGCTCTCGGGCCCCTCGTAGGCGATCCCGCGGATCACCGCGGCGTTGCCGAATTTCTTTCGGAGATCGTCCATCGCCCGCTCGGCGTGTGCGGATCGGGCGTCGATCATGTCAGTGTCGCCGGCGGCCGAGCCCGGCGTCAGCGCGCTGACGCCAGTACCGATCAGGCGGAACGCGGTGCCGTCGATCTCCTTGGCCAGCATTTCGCGGGAGATTGCAAAGATCTTGCCGGCCAGCTGCGTCGGTGCGTGGATGCTTTGCGCCCGGGTGCGCTGGCGGAAGTCGGCGGTCTTCAGCTTTAGGGTCACGGTGGAGCCGGCGAGGTCGCCACTCTTCAGCCGCGCTGACACTTTTTCCGACAGCCGCCACAGGATCCTTTCCAGCGTCGCCAGATCGCGGATGTCGGTGTCGAAGGTCGTTTCATTGGAGATGCTCTTGGCGCCGCGATCCGGCACCACCTTTCTGTCGTCGATGCCGCGCGCCAGCCGCCACAGCCGCCGGCCTTCGCCGCCGAACAGCTTCATCAGGTCGGTCTCGTCGGCGCGCTGCAGGTCGCCGATGGTCCGGAAGCCGCGCTGCACCAGCCGCTCCTGTGTCGCCGGGCCGACGCCGTAGATGAAACCGACCGGCCGCTCCGCCAGCATCGCGCGGGCATCGTCTTGATCGAGCACGGCGAAACCGCGCGGCTTGTCGAGGTCGGAGGCGATCTTGGCGAGGAATTTGTTGACCGACAGCCCGACCGACACCGTGATGCCGACCTCGCGCTCGATGGTCTGCGCAAAGCGCGCCAGCACCTTGGCGGGGCTCATGCCGTGAAGCCGCTCGGTGCCTGACAGATCCAAAAACGCTTCGTCGATCGACAGCGGCTCCACCAGCGGCGTCAGCGCCTGCATGGCTTGGCGCACCTCACGGCCGACCCGGACGTACTTCGCCATGTCCGGCCGCACCACGGCGGCGGAGGGACACAGCGCCAGCGCCTTGAACATCGGCATTGCCGACCGGACGCCATAGGTGCGGGCGATGTAGCATGCCGCCGAGACCACGCCGCGCTTGCCGCCGCCGATGATCACCGGGCGGTCCGCGATATCCGGATTGTCGCGCTTTTCGACCGTTGCGTAGAATGCGTCGCAGTCGATGTGGGCCAGCGATAGCGCGCCGAGCGACCGATGCCGAACCAGCCGCGGCGATCCGCAGTGGCTGCAGCGCCGCGCCGCGGCATCGAGATCGGCCAGGCAGTCCCGGCAGAAACACTGCGAACCGCTGAAAACTGTTTCCTGTGTCACGGCACGTCACGTTCCCATTGCTCACCGAGCGCCTGGCGGGCGGCCGCGATGGTGGTCGGATGATGCTCGGAGGCCTTGGCAAAGGCAGTAACCGTCGCGTCGTCGCGCAGCACGAAGTCGAGCACGCTGGCAAGGAACTGAGGATCGGCCGCTGCCGAGCGCAGCGTCTCCGGACCGAGCCCGGTCTCGGCCAGGAACTGACCAAGTCGTTCGGGCTCGGACGCGACAAAGGACAGCGCCTGAATGGCTACGATTTCAGCAGCTTGCCGGGGATTATGACGGCTCTTCTTCATCGACGGTATTTGCCTTTCCGTAACTTATAGTCTCTATTTTAATCGATCATGCCCGAGTCACCCCGGCGTGGCGAATGGTATGGCTGAACGATAATCCGGCATGACGGGATTGGAGGGCGGATGGCAAAAACCGTCCTGATCGTGGAGGACAATGAGCTCAATATGAAGCTCTTCCGCGATCTGCTTGAGGCTCATGGCTACCAGACCTCGGGCACCAGCAACGGTTTTGAGGCGCTCGACCTTGTGCGCAAATTGAAGCCGGATCTCATTTTGATGGACATTCAATTGCCGCAGGTTTCGGGTCTCGAAGTGACGCGCTGGATCAAGGACGATCCGGAACTGCGCTCGATCCCGGTGGTCGCAGTCACGGCGTTTGCGATGAAGGGCGATGAGGAACGCATTCGCGAAGGCGGCTGCGAGGCCTATCTCTCGAAGCCGATCTCGGTCGGCAAGTTCATCGAAACGGTACGCCGCTTTATCGGCTAGGAGAGTTTCGATGTCAGCGCGTGTTCTGGTGGTCGACGACATTCCGGCGAACGCCAAATTGCTGGAAGCCCGGCTGTCAGCGGAATATTTCGATGTGATGACGGCGTCGAACGGCGCGCAGGCGCTTGAGATCTGTTCGCGGTCCGAGTGCGACATCATCCTGCTCGACGTCATGATGCCCGACATGGACGGCTTCGAAGTCTGCCGCCGGCTGAAGTCGAACCCGAAGACCCATTTCATTCCCGTCGTCATGGTCACCGCGCTTGATAGCCCCTCGGACCGCGTGCGCGGTCTCGAAGCCGGCGCCGATGATTTTCTCACCAAGCCGGTGTCGGATGTGGTGCTGATCGCGCGCGTGCGCTCGCTCACCCGGCTGAAGATGATGACCGACGAGCTGCGGATGCGGGCGCTGACATCGCTCGAGATCGGCGTGCAGGCGCCCGAGCGCAGCGCCGTCGCCGACGCGGGAAGGGGCGGCCGCGTCCTGCTGGTCGACGATCGGCCGTCGTCCTATGAGCGACTCGCGCCGGTGCTGGCCGCCGAGCATCACGTCGACGTCGAGCCGAATCCTTCCGAAGCGTTGTTTCATGCCGCCGACGGCAATTATGACCTGCTGATCGTCTCGTTGGGGCTGGAGAATTTCGACGGGCTGCGGCTGTGCAGCCAGGCCCGATCGCTGGAGCGCACGCGGCAGGTGCCGATCCTCGCGATCGCGGATGCCGACAACAATGCGCGGCTGCTGCGCGGCCTGGAAATCGGCGTGAACGACTATCTGCTGCGCCCGGTCGACAAGAACGAATTGCTGGCGCGCGCGCGCACCCAGATCAGGCGGCGACGCTACACCGAGGATCTGCGCGACAATGTGCAGAACTCGATCGAGATGGCGATCACCGACGGCCTGACCGGCCTGCACAACCGCCGCTACATGGAAAGCCATCTGCAGACCCTCGCCGAGCAGGCCTCGGCGCGCGGCAAGCCGCTGGCGCTGCTGATCCTCGACATCGATTTCTTCAAGTCGATCAACGACACCTACGGCCACGACGCCGGCGACGATGTGCTTCGCGAATTCGCCGTGCGGATCAAGAAGTCGATTCGCGGCATCGACTTGGCGTGTCGCTATGGCGGCGAGGAATTCGTCATCGTGATGCCGGAGACCGACCTCACGGTGGCCGGGTTGGTAGCGGAGCGCTTGCGCCGCTCGATCGCGGGCGAAGCCTTTGCCATCGAAAAGGGCGCGAAGCGGATCGAGGTCACCATCTCGATCGGGCTGTCGACGCTCGAGCGCAAGGGGGAGCCGGTCGCCGACGTGTTGAAGCGTGCCGACACCGCGCTGTACCGCGCCAAGCACGACGGCCGCAATCGCGTGGTCTCTGCCGCGGCGTAAACGTCATTGCCGGGCTTGACCCGGCAGTCCATCATTTTTGCGAGCAAGATGAATACGCGGGTCGAGCCCGCGTCCGACTCAGCATGACGCAGGGGCAGTCGCGAGCGGCCAAAACGAAAAACGGAGCCTCTCGGCTCCGTTTGTCGTCAGCGGCTGAAACCAGCGCTCACTTGATCTTGGATTCCTTGAACTCGACGTGCTTGCGCGCGACCGGGTCATACTTCTTCTTGACCATCTTGTCGGTCATGGTGCGCGAGTTCTTCTTCGCGACATAGTAGAATCCGGTGTCGGCGGTGGAGACGAGCTTGACCTTGATGGTGACCGCTTTGGCCATATCGAAAACCTCAAAAATCGGAAATGAGACGGCCGGCCGAACAACGGCCCCGCGTTTGGCCGCAACCTAGCCCCGAATGACCCAAAGTCAAGCTTTCCGGGTCATTCCGCGGCGGCAATTCTAGCGGAATTGGCCGGAAAGAAGCGATTTTCCGGTCGTGGCAGGCCCAGATTGTCGCGCAGGGTACGGCCCTCGTAGTCGGTGCGGAAAATGCCCCGACGCTGCAGTTCCGGCACCACCTTGTCGACGAAGTCATCCAGCCCCGCGGGCAGGAACGGGAACATGATGTTGAATCCGTCGCTGGCCTCGCTCACCAACCATTCCTCCATCTGGTTGGCGATCGTGACCGGGGTCCCGACAAAGGACAGCCCGCCATAGCCGCCGACGCGCTGCGCCAGCTGCCGCACGGTCAGCCTGTCGCGCGCCGCGACCTCGACGAGGCGCTGCTGGCCGCTCTTGGAGGCGTTGGTCTCCGGCAGCGGCGGCAACTGGCCGTCGGGATCAAACCCGGACGCATCGACGCCGAGGATGACCGACAGCGAGGCGATCGCGCTGTCGTAATGCACCTTGCTGTCAAGCAGCGCGCGCTTCTGTTTGGCGTCCTCGACGCTGTCGCCGACGATCACGAAGGCACCGGGCAGGATCTTGAGATGATCGCGGTTGCGGCCGAGCCTGTCCATGCGGCCCTTGATGTCGGCGTAAAGCGCCTGCGCGTCCTTCAGGCTGCCGCCGGCGGTGAAGACCGCCTCGGCGGTCTCGGCAGCGAGCTGCCTGCCGGGCTCGGACGCGCCGGCCTGCACGATCACCGGCCAGCCTTGCACCGGGCGCGCGATGTTCAGCGGGCCACGGACCTTGAGGTACTTGCCCTTGTGATTCAGCACGTGGATCTTGTCGGGATCGACGTAGATGCCGCTCCCGACGTCGCGGACGAATGCGTCGTCGGCGAAGGAATCCCACAGCCCGGTCACGACATCGAAGAACTCACGCGCGCGCCGGTAGCGCTCGTCATGCTCCATGTGATCGTCGAGACCGAAATTCAACGCAGCGTCGGGATTGGACGTCGTCACGATATTCCAGCCGGCGCGGCCACCGGAAATATGGTCGAGCGAGGCGAAGCGGCGGGCGACATGATAGGGCTCGTCGAAGGTGGTGGAGCCGGTGGCGACCAGTCCGATGTTCTCCGTGACCGCGGCCAGCGCCGACAGCAGTGTGAAGGGTTCGAACGACGTCACGGTATGGCTGCGCTTCAGCGCGTCGACCGGCATGTTGAGCACGGCGAGATGATCCGCCATGAAGAAGGCGTCGAACTTGCCCGCCTCGAGTTTGCGGATCATCTGCTTCATCAGCGGGAAGTTGAAGTTGGCGTCGGGCACCGCTCCCGGATAGCGCCAGGCGCCGGTGTGGATGCTGACCGGCCGCATGAAGGCACCGAGCTTGAGTTGCCGTTTCGCCATGACTGGGCCCCGTTGGATTATGCTGTTTCCAACATAGGGTCGCGCGGCCCTCGCGGCATTACACAGGCGCGGGAAAATTTTTGCGTTGTTGCAAAGGTTGCTGGATGAATTTTCGCCGGGCTAGGCGCCGCCGGGCAGCAGCTCCATCTGCATCCGGCCGCCGAAATGATGGAAGAACGGCACCGGCCAGTCGTGCCGCAACGGGCCCGAGGCGAGACGCTTCTCCAGTTCGGTCAGTACTTTCTTGGTCATCGGATGCAGATCGGCCAGCGGTTCGGAGCCGAGCTCGACCCACACCAGTTCGACCAGCTCGGCGTCGGGATGAATCACGCCGTCGACCCGGTGGGTGATCGATGAGGCGTCGGCGGTGAAGAAGCGGGTGTCGAAGCGCTTGACGCGGCCGGGCGGGGTGATGGCCCGGGCAATCAGGAACAGGCTCGACGGATCGGGTAGCAGGCTTTCGTCGGCGAACGGCTTCCATGCACCGCCGAGCGCTGGGACGGCATCGCATTTTCGCCCGAGGCAAAGTCCGGTCTCCTCGCAGGCCTCGCGGATCGCGGCGACGGCCAGCGAGCGCGCCCGCGATGGTGCGATCTTCGGACTGCCCTTCATGAGGTTGGCCTGCAATTCGGCCGGGATCGGCGCCGCCACCGGAATGCGGTTGTCGGTCTTGTCGACGCGGCCGCCCGGAAACACGAACTTGCCGGGCATGAACACCACCTTGTCGTGGCGCTTGCCGACCAGCACCTTCGGCACCGCCGCGCTGCGATCGACCAGAATCAGTGTCGCCGCGTCCCGCGGCCGGAAGTAGGGATGATGGGTGGCCTCGTTCGCGACATTGAAATCCGACGCGGCTGCGCCGCTGCCTGCCGACTCGCTCATTCCCACCCGCCTGCTTGTTGTTGTCGCTTTTGTTCAGACCGCCGGAATATTGTCCGGCGGGTCTTCATCGAACCCGTGCATCCGGAACGCCCATTGCAGCCCCACCACCGCACCCTTCACCGGCTGCAGCAGGAGCAGGGACATGCCGAGCGTGATCGGCAGATAGATCGCCAGTTGCAGCAGCATCGACGGCGCGTAGTTGGTCTCAACCGAGAGCGCGATCGGCACCACGATGTGGCCGACGATCACGATCACGAGATAGGCCGGCAGGTCGTCGGCGCGGTGATGGCTGAAGTCCTGCTCGCAAACCGAGCAGTGATCGGCGGTCTTCAGGAAGGCGCGGAACAGCTTGCCTTCGCCGCAACGCGGACAGCGGCCGCGCAGGCCGCGGCCCATCGCGGTCCAGACGTCGCGCTTCTCCTGCGGCTCGGTCTTGGGCGGCCAAACCGTTGTCGGTGTGGTTGTGGTTGTCATGACTTGCCTTTCTTCAGATTGGCAGGCTTCGACCGTCCGGGCTTCGGCTTGCCCGGTTTTCCCGCGGCCTTGCGGGGATGGCGACCCGGCGTCGCCTTGGTGTCGGTCTGATGCGCTGCTCGGCCGCTCTGCCGCCTGCGGCCGCGTGGGACAACTTGGCCCTCGCTCAACAGTTCAAACCGCAGCGCGCCGGCCACTGGCGCTGCTTCTATCAGACGCACGTCCACAACGTCACCCAATCGGTGCATGGCTCCGCTGCGTGTCCCGACCAGCGCGTGCCGGGCCTCGTCGTAGTTGAAGTATTCGGTGCCGAGCGTGCGGATTGGGATCAGCCCGTCCGCGCCGGTATCGGCGAGCTTCACGAACAGGCCGGCGCGGGTCACTCCGGAGATACGGCCTTGGAACGTCGCGCCGATCCGGTCGGCGAGAAAATGCGCGATCAGCCGATCGGCGGTCTCGCGTTCGGCCTTCATGGCGCGGCGCTCGGTCAGGGAAATCTGGGCCGCGACCTCCCCGAGTGTCTCCAGCGTCTCTGTGTCGGGAAGCGCGCCTTCGCCGAGCCCGAGCCCGCGGATCAGCGCGCGATGCACCACGAGATCGGCATAGCGGCGGATCGGCGAGGTGAAATGCGCGTAGCGCCGCAGGTTCAGGCCGAAATGCCCGTAGTTCTCCGAGGCGTATTCGGCCTGCGCCTGTGACCGCAGCACTACCTCGTTGACCAGCGGTTCGGCGTCGTGCCCCTTCACCTGCGCCAGCACGCGGTTGAACAGGGCAGGGCGCAGCGCGCCGGCCTTGGCAAAGGAGACGTCGAGCGTCTTCAGGAACTCCTGCAGATTGTGAACTTTTTCCACGGTGGGCTCGTCATGCACCCGGTAGATCAGCGGCAGCGCCTTCTTTTCCAGCATCTCGGCGGCTGCGACGTTGGCAAGGATCATGAATTCCTCGATCAACTTGTGCGCATCGAGTCGCTCCGGCACCACGACGCGGTCGACGGTGCCGTCCGGCTTTAGCAGGATCTTGCGCTCGGGAATGTCGAGGTCGAGCGGATCGCGCTCGTCGCGGCCGCGCTTGACCACGGCATAGGCGGCATAAAGTGGCTTCAGGATCGGCTCCAGCAGCGGGCCGGTGGTGTCGTCGGGATGGCCGTCGATCGCGGCCTGCGCCTGCGCGTAGCTCAGCTTGGCCGCCGAACGCATCAGGATGCGGTGAAACGAATGCGAGCGCTTGCGGCCCTTGGCATCGACCACGATCCGCACCGCCAGCGCGCCGCGTGCCTCGCCGGGCCGCAGCGAGCAGAGATCGTTCGAGATCCGCTCCGGCAGCATCGGCACCACGCGGTCCGGAAAGTACACCGAATTGCCGCGCGTCAGCGCGTCTCGATCGAGCGCCGAGCCGGGCCGCACGTAGTAGGCGACGTCGGCGATCGCGACGTGAAGGATATAGCCGCCCTTGTTGTCCGGATGCTCGTCGGGCTCGGCATGAACGGCGTCGTCATGGTCCTTGGCGTCCGGCGGATCGATGGTGATCAGCGGCAGTTCGCGCCAGTCCTCGCGCCCGCTCAGGGTTGCTGGTTTTGCGTCTTCCGACTCGCGGATCGCGGCGGCGGAAAATTCCTGGGGAATCTCGTGCGAATGGATCGCGATCAGGCTGACCGCCTTTTCGGTCGCGAGCGAGCCGAGCCGTTCCTTGACCTTGCCCGATGCCAGCCCGTAGCCGCGGGTGCGGATCAGGTCGACGCTGACCAGATCGCCATCCTGCGCGCCGCCGGCGTCGGCCTTGGCGATGTTGAGTTCGCGGCCGGCCTGCTTCTTGTCGACCCCGATCAGCCGCCCACCGCCGCCGGGCAGGGCGCGAAAAATGCCGAGTACGCGGGCCTTGGCCTGATCGACCACCTTTAAGACGCGACCGCGATAGGCCGCAACCTTGTCGGGTTCGGCCGCCGGGTCGACATGCATCAATGCCCGATCACCGATGCCGGGTGTGGCGCCGGGCGCGGCACGGCGCGGGACATGGACGCGGATTTTCGGCGGCTCGCCGTCCTGCTCGTCCCATTCGGCAGGCGTGGCGATCAGTTCGCCGTCGGCGTCGCGCGCCGTGATGTCGACGATCAGGGTCGGCGGCAGCGCCGCGGGCTCCGCGACCTTCTTGCCGTGGGCCTTGATGACGCCGCCGTCCTTTAACTCGCGCAGGATCCGCTTCAGCTCGACCCGGTCAGCGTTCTTCAGACCGAATTCGCGGGCGATCTCGCGGGTGCCGACCTTGCCGGGATTCGACCGGATGAAGCCGATGATGGCGTCCCGATCGGGAAACTTGCTGACGGTCTTCTTGGTCACAACTATCCGTTCTTGCCGGCACCGGCTTTCGCGGCCGGCTTGGCGGGCTTCTTCGCTGCCTTCTTGGCCGTGGTCTTCGCCGTGACCGGCGCGCGCGCCTTGCTCGCGGCGGCCTTCTTCGCCGGCTTGGCTTTCGCATCCGGCTTGGCGGCGACCTTTTTCGCCGGGGCTTTCTTTGCACCGCGCTTCGGCTTGCCGCCGCCCTTGGCGGCGCGTTCGTCGATCAGCGCAATGGCCTCGGGCAGGGTGATGCCGTCCTGCGTCTTGTCGCTCGGAATCGTGGCGTTGACACCGCCGGCCGTGACATAGGCGCCATAGCGGCCGCCTTTCACCGCGACGGGGCCCAGCGTCGGGTGATCGCCGAGCGCCTTGCCCGGATCCGAGCCGAAGCGCCGCTTGCTGGGGCCCTTCAGGATCTTTTCCGCGATCAGCGTCACGGCACGGTTCAGCCCGATGTTGAACACCTCATCGCCGGCCTCGAGGCTGGCGTAGGTTTTCTCGTGCTGGACATAAGGCCCGAACCGACCGATGCCGGCCTTGATCGGTTCGCCGGTCTCCGGATGCTTGCCGACCTCGCGCGGCAGTGACAACAGCTGCAGCGCAAGTTCGAGCTCCATGTCGCCGGGCGACGAATTCTTCGGAATGCCGGCGCGCTTCGGCTTCTCGCCTTCGGCATAATCCTTGGCGTCGCCGAGCTGGATGTAGGGACCGAACCGCCCCGACTTCACGGCCACATCGAGCCCCGAGACCGGGTCCTTGCCGAGCACGCGATCGCCTTCGCCCCCGCCATCGGCGGCGAGCGGGCGGGTGTAGCGGCATTCCGGATAGTTGGTGCAGCCGACGAAGGCGCCGAACTTTCCGGCCTTCAGGTTGAGCTTGCCGTTGCCGCAACTCGGACACTGCCGCGGGTCGCCGCCGTCCTCGCGCGGCGCGTAGATGTGCGGGCCGAGCATGTCGTCGAGCGCATCCAGCACCTGGGTGACGCGAAGGTCCTTGATCTCATTGACCGCGCCGATGAAGTCGCCCCAGAAATCGCGCAGCACCTGCTGCCAGCTGATCTCGTTGTTGGAGATCTTGTCGAGCTGTTCTTCCAGCGCCGCGGTGAAGTCGTATTCGACATAGCGCGCGAAGAAATTTTCCAGGAACGCAACGACGACGCGACCCTTGTCGGCGCCGTGCAGCCGCTTCTTCTCGAGATTGACGTAGCCGCGGTCCTTCAGCACCTGCAGGATCGACGCGTAGGTCGACGGCCGGCCGATGCCGAGCTCTTCCATCCGCTTCACCAATGACGCTTCCGAAAAGCGCGGCGGCGGCTCGGTGAAATGCTGGGTGACGGCGAGATCCTTGCGCTTGAGGTCCTCGCCTTCGCTCATCGCGGGCAGGCGGCGGCTCTCGTCGTCATCGGCGTCGTCGTCGCGGCCTTCCTGATACACCGCGAGAAAGCCATCGAACTTGATGACCTGTCCGGTGGCGCGCAGCTCCAGGACGCGCGATCCCGCCTTGGCGGCGATGTCGACGGTGGTGCGCTCCATCTCGGCAGATTCCATCTGGCTGGCGATGGTCCTGATCCAGATCAGCTCATAGAGCCGCGACTGATCGTGGTCGAGCCGGCCGCGCAGGCTGGCGGGGCGGCGCGACAGGTCGGTCGGGCGGATTGCCTCATGCGCTTCCTGCGCGTTCTTGGCCTTGCTCGTGTAGTGCCGCGGCTGATCGGGAACGTACTTCGTTCCGTAGTCCTCTCCGATGACCTTGCGGGCCTGGGTGATGGCCGAACCATCGATCTGCACGCCGTCGGTTCGCATATAGGTGATGAGACCGGTGGTTTCGCCGCCGATGTCGATGCCTTCATAGAGTCGCTGCGCGATCCGCATGGTGTGGGCCGGCGCGAAGCCGAGCTTGCGGCTGGCCTCCTGCTGCAACGTGGATGTGGTGAACGGCGCGTAGGGATTGCGCCGTGCCGGTTTGGCTTCGACGGTCGAGACGGTGAAGTTGGCGGATTCGATGGCCTGCTTGAAGTCTTCGGCTTCCGCGCCGGTGCCGATGTCGAGCCGCTGGATCTTCTTGCCGTCGGCGCCGACGAGTCGCGCCTCGAAGCTTTCGCCCCGCGGCGTGGTCAGCGTGGCGACCAGCGACCAGTATTCCCGGGCAACGAACTTCTCGATTTCGAGTTCTCGGTCGCAGACCAGCCGCAGCGCCACCGACTGCACGCGGCCGGCGGACCGGGCGCCGGGGAGCTTGCGCCACAGCACAGGGGAGAGCGTGAAACCGACCAGATAGTCGAGTGCGCGGCGCGCCATATAGGCGTCGACCAGCGCGCCGTCGATCTGGCGCGGGTTCTTCATCGCCTCGGTGACGGCCTGCTTGGTAATGGCGTTGAACACCACGCGCTCGATCGCGTGATCCTTGATCGCGCGCTTCTGCTTCAGCACCTCGAGCACGTGCCAGGAGATCGCTTCGCCCTCGCGATCAGGGTCGGTGGCGAGAATCAGCTTGTCCGCGCCCTTCAGCGCCTTGGCGATGTCATTGAGCCGGCCGGCCGCCTTGGGGTCGATTTCCCAAATCATCTGGAAATTCGCGTCGGGGTCGACCGAACCGTTCTTGGCCGGCAGGTCGCGGACATGGCCGAACGAGGCGAGCACTTCGTAGGACGCACCCAGATATTTGTTGATCGTCTTCGCCTTGGCTGGCGACTCGACAATAACGATATTCATGACATTCCAATAACTTAAACGGGAAGCCAGAGCTCGCTCCGCGAGACTCGCGGCGGCCTGATTGCCCGGAACATGGGTGGTGAGGTGAGCGGTGTCAAATCCACGGTCGAAAACCGGGCACAACGCCAGCCAAATCTTCTGATTGTGATAGGGGGGAATACTTGCTTATGGTTGCATTTAACTGAGGAGTGCGGATAAGGATACACACGCATAGGTTGAATCGACGGAGTGTGCGCGATGCCGTCCCGAGGGGACAACGGCCGGGACAGCGGCGGACCGGAAGAGGCCGCGCACTACGTGGCCGGCCGGGCTGCCGAATTGGCACAAATCGCACGACGGCACCGGCTGGACATGCTCGGCTATCTGCTCGACATGGCGCATCTGGAAGCACAAGAGGTCTTGCGCCGCAGGTCCCCATCGAATGGGCGCAGCTAGCTGGCCGCGATCACCTCGGTATCGCCGAGCTTCAGCTTGCGGCCGTCTTCGGCCAGGAGTTGCAGCCGTTGGACCGGTCGCCTGTTTGCGCGATCCACCAGCCTGGTCGGGACCTGTTCGCCATCGAAGCCAAATTCCTCGCCCCATTGCCGCAGAGCCACCAGCACCGGAAACGCCCCGCGCCCCTTGGGTGTCAGCACATAGTCGCGGAACGCGCTGTCGTCAGTGGCCGGCACGGTCGTCAGCAGCCCGTGGGCCACCAGCTTCTTGAGCCGCGACGACAGGATGTTCTTTGCGAGGCCAAGGCTTTTCTGGAAGTCGCCGAAGCGACGCCGGCCCAGAAATGCGTCGCGCAAGATCAGCATGGTCCAGACGTCCCCCAGCGCAAGCAGGGAGCGGGCGATCGGGCAGGCGGCATATTCGACACTCGATCGCTTTGCCATGTGACATTCCTTATTCGCACGTCGCGCGCATTCGTCTGGTTGCGTTATGAAACCATTCGGCCTAGATGGCAATTCGGTTTTAATTTGCAACCATGGAGTTAAACGATGCGATTGGCGAACAAGGTGGCCCTGATTACCGGTGGCAATAGCGGTATCGGGCTGAGTACTGCGAGGCTGTTCGTGAAGGAGGGCGCGCGCGTCGCGATCACCGGGCGGGACACGGCGAAGCTCGATGCCGCCGTCAGGGAGCTTGGCGGCAATGCGGTCGGTATCGCGGCCGATGCGACCGACGTTGCAGAAACCGAAGCTGCGGTTGCCAAGGCTGTGGCAGCGTTCGGCGAGCTCGACATCGTCTTCGCCAATGCCGGCATCTCGGCACAGACGCCGCTGGGCAAGACCGATCCCGCAACCTTCGAGCGGGTGCTGCGCACCAACGTCACCGCGGTGTTTTTCACCGTGCAGGCAGCGCTGCCGCATCTCAATGATGGCGCTTCGATCATTCTGAACGGTTCGGTGATCTCGGTGCTCGGAAATCCCGGCTACGCCGCCTATGCTGCCAGCAAGGCCGCAGTCCGCGCGATGGCCAGGGTGATGGTGTCCGAATTGTCGCCGCGCCAGATCAGGGTCAACGTCGTGGCGCCCGGCGGGACAAGCACACCCATCTGGGATGCGGCGGCGGGCATGGGGGGAGTACCCGCATTGGAGGCGCGCATTGCGAAGAAGACGATCCCGCTCGGTCGCTTCGGCAGGCCCGAGGAAGTCGCCAACACCGTGCTGTTTCTTGCCTCCGATGAAGCATCCAACATTCAGGGCGCCGAAATCTTCGTCGATGGCGGCTCCACCGCCTCGCCGGCCGGCGCCCCGGCGTATCGCGGCTGAGTTGGTCAGGTGCACGCGCCGCGGGCCGCGCGCGCACCCTCAGTTCACGATGTCAGGCGGCCCTGAGATCGGTGGCCGCCTGCAGCGCGGACGAGATCGCCTTCTCGCGGTGCTCCGGCCCGAGGTTGGTGCCCTCGGCGACGACGACCTCGATGTCCGTGACGCCGATGAATCCGAACACGCCGCGCAGATACGTCTCGGCATGTTCGAAGGCGGCTGCCGGCGCACCGGCACCGTAGAGTCCGCCGCGCGACAGCGCGATGATGACGCGCTTGCCGCCGGCCAGCCCCTCGACACCCGCGGCGCTGTATCTGAAGGTCTTGCCCGCGACCGCGATCCGGTCGATCCACGACTTGAGCTGGGTCGGGATGGTGAAGTTGTACATCGGCGCGCCGATCACGACGACGTCGGCAGCGAGGAATTCCTCGAGCACGGCGCGACCCGCTTCGAGGTCGGGCTGCAGCGAGGCATCCGCCGCGGCGCCTTGGGCGGCGGCGAGATGCGCGCCGGAGAGATGCGCCAGCGGCGCCGCGGTGAGGTCGCGGTACACGACCTCCAGACCAGGCGTCTGATCCGTCAGTCGCCTGACGATGGCGGCAGAAACCTGCCGGCTGACCGATTGCGGGCCCAATACGCTGGAATCGATGTGGAGTAGTTTCATGTCAGTCACCCCTGGTATCAGTTTGTAACTGACGCTACATGAGTGACCTCAAGCAGACGCACAAGAAGGCACTTTTTTGAAACCCGAGCACACCCATGTGCCTGTTCACCCACCGAACCCGCATCTTGAAAGCGACTGTCGCGGCGTCGCTTCGGTGCTGTCGCGTGTCGGCGACAAATGGAGCGTCCTGGTGATCATGATGCTTCGTGACGGCCCGCGGCGTTTCAACGAGCTCAAGCGGATGATCGGCGGCATTTCGCAGCGCATGCTGACGCTGACGTTGCGCGGGCTCGAGCGCGACGGGCTGGTGAAGCGCACGATCTTTCCGACCATCCCGCCGCGTGTCGACTACGAACTCACCGACCTCGGCCGCGGCCTTTCGGAGCCGGTGCTGGCGCTCGGCGCATGGGCCCAGGCCCATCAGCCGGAGATTCAGACCGCGCGGCAGAAATTCGACGGCGCCAGCAAGCCCGACTGACCGATCAGGTCAGCGACACCAGTCCGCCGCCATGCCGTTCGAGGCGGCCGGCCAGTTCCAGCTCCAGCAACACGGTGCGAACCACCGCGGGCGAGGCTCCTGCCATCCGGATCAGATCGTCGACCCCGATGGGGCTCGGCCCTAGCAATTCCAGAATGCGATCACGATCGGTCTGCGCCGGCTCGTCGACAGGACGCGGGGCATCGGGCTCGCGGGTTGGTAGTTCGATCGGGCGGTCCATGATCGGCGTCACGACACTTATAATGTCCTGCGCGCTGGTGATGAGCTGCGCCCCCTGCTTGATGAGTTCGTTGGTGCCCGCCGCGCGCGGATCGAGCGGCGAGCCCGGGACGGCGAACACCTCGCGGCCCTGTTCCGCAGCCATGCGCGCGGTAATCAGCGAGCCCGAGCGATGCGCGGCCTCGATCACCGCAACGCCCAGTGCGGCGCCAGAGATGAGCCGGTTGCGTCGTGGAAAATCGCGGGCGCGCGGCGAATGTCCGAGCGGCATTTCCGAAATGGCGGCGCCGCCGGACGTCACGATCGATGCCAGCAGCTCTTCGTGTTCCGACGGATAAATTCGGTCGTGACCACCGGCCAGTACGGCGAGCGTCCCTGTTGACAGGCTGGCATGATGGGCAGCCTGATCGATGCCGCGGGCCAGGCCGGACGCGACGACAAATCCGGCGGCGCCCAGATCGCGCGCCAGCATCTGTGCAAACTTCAGCCCGGCGCCGGAGGCGTTGCGAGAACCGACGATGCCGATCATCGGCCGCATCAGCGTGGACCCGTCCCCCCGGATGCCGAGCAGGGGAGGCGCGTCGTCGATCAGGGCCAGGCGCGGCGGGTAGCCGGCTTCGCCCGGCGCGACCATGCTGACACCGTGTTTCCGGCTCGCTGCGAGTTCGCGACGCGCGTCGTCTTCCGAGCAGATCCGGCCCGGGCGAGCGGCGCCCCCGCGCCGCGCCAGGTCGGGCAGCCGCTCCAGTGCAGCGCGCGCACTGCCGAAATGATTGACGAGCGACCGGAAGGTCCGCGGGCCGACATTGTCGCTGCGGATCAGCCTCATCCAGTCGATCCGCTGCGCGTCGGTGAGATGCGTTGCCGTCCGGTTGTCGCTGCTGTCCATCGGCGCCCCCGGGACGGGAGTGTCGCGCAACTCTGGGCTGTAGACAAGCGAAGTGCGTCAGATGGGGCTACTTCGCACCGATCTTGCCCTCGGTCCCGGCCTGAAGCCGCGCGATGTTTCCGCGGTGGGTGTACCACAGCAGCAACGTCAGCACGGTGGCGAGTCCGGCCAGCATCGGGGCTCCGAACCACCACAGGAAGATCGGCGTGATGGCGCTGGCAGTCAGGGCGGCCAGCGATGAGTAGCGCGAGGCCAGCGCGCAGGCGATCCAGGCCAGGCAGAACACCAGTGCGGCCGGCCAGAACAGCCCGAGCATCACGCCGATATAGGTCGCGACGCCCTTGCCGCCGCGGAATTTCAGCCAGACCGGAAACAGATGGCCGAGAAACGCGGCCAGACCCGCGAGCATCGCTGCGGTCGGCCCGCCGATGCCGCCGGCAATCACCACGGCCAGCGTGCCCTTCAAGGCGTCACCCAGCAACGTTGCGGCGGCAAGTCCCTTGCGGCCGGTGCGCAGCACATTGGTCGCGCCGATGTTGCCGGATCCGATACTGCGCAGATCCTGCGTGCCGGCAAGCCGGGTCAGGATCATGCCGAACGGAATCGAGCCAAGCAGATAGCCGAGCACAAGGGCGACGATGTAGATCCCGATCATGAACGCTTCCTAGACATGCTCATACACGGTGCGGCCGCCGACGATGGTGCGTGCGACGCGACCGGAAAACCGCGCTTCGTCGAACGGCGTATTCTTGCATTTCGATTTCAGTTCGACCGGATCGACCAGCCACGGCACGTCGGCATCGATGACCACCACATCGGCCGGCGAGCCGGGCCGCAGTGAACCGCCGGGCAGGCCGAGCAGTTCTGCCGGCCGCGTCGACATCGCGCGGATCAGCGTGGTGAAATCCAGTTCGCCGTCGTGGACGCGCCGCAGCCCGGCCGGCAGCATGGTTTCGAGGCCAATGGCGCCTGCCGCGGCTTCGGCGAACGGCAAACGCTTGGTCTCGACGTCCTGCGGATCGTGATCCGACATCACCACGTCGATCAGCCCCGAGGCGACGGCGGCGACCAGCGCCACGCGGTCGCTTTCGGTGCGCAGCGGCGGCGATAGTTTCAGGAAGGTGCGGTAAGGGCCGATGTCGTTTTCGTTCAGAGTGAGGTGGTTGATCGACACCGACGCCGAGACCTGAAGGCCGGCGTCTCGCGCGCGCTTGAGGATTTCGAGCGACTCGATGCAACTCAGCGAAGCGGCGTGATATCGCCCGCCGGTCAGCGCGACGAGGCGGATGTCGCGCTCCAGCACAACCGCCTCGGCGGCGTTCGGAATGCCGACCAGCCCCATTCGCGTGGCGAACTCGCCTTCGTTCATGACGCCTTCGCCGACCAGATGCGGGTCCTCGGTATGGTGGACGATCAGCGCGTCGAAATCCCGCGCATAGGTCAGCGCGCGGCGCATCACCTGCGCGTTCATGACGCTATGGGCGCCATCGGTGAAGGCCACCGCACCGGCTGCCTTGAGCAGGCCGATCTCGGTCATCTCGATGCCGGCGAGGCCCTTGGTCAGTGCCGCCATCGGATGGATGTTGACGATCGCGGTGTCGCGGGCGCGGCGCAGCACGAAGTCGACCGTCGCGGAATTGTCGATCACCGGCGAGGTGTCGGGCTGGCAGATGATGGTGGTGATACCGCCCGCTGCGGCCGCTTGGCTTGCCGAAGCAAATGTTTCGCGATGGCTGGCGCCGGGCTCGCCGACGAAGGCACGCATGTCGATCAGGCCGGGCGCAACGATGCGGCCGGCGCAATTGATGATGTCGGTGCCTTCCGGCACGCCGGCGGCGCCGATGCCGCGACGGCTGTCGCGGATCATGCCGTCGGCGATCAGCACGTCGCCAATGCCGTCGAGGTCGCGCGACGGATCGATCAGTCGGGCGTTGGCGAGCAGGATCGGGCGGCGGTCAGTCAGCATGCGGTCACGCGTTCGGCAGGTTGCGGGCGAGCGCTTCGAGCACCGCCATTCGCACCGCGACGCCCATCTCGACCTGTTCGCGGATCAGCGACTGCGCGCCGTCCGCCACGATCGAGTCGATTTCCACGCCGCGGTTCATAGGCCCCGGATGCATCACAAGCGCGTCCGGCTTGGCATAGGCCAGCTTCTTCTGGTCGAGCCCGAAATAGTGGAAGTACTCCTGGGTCGACGGCACGAACGAGCCGTTCATGCGCTCGCGCTGCAGCCGCAGCATCATCACGATATCGGCGCCATTCAGTCCTTCGCGCATGTCGCGCGCAACTTCGACACCCATCCGCTCGATGCCGCGCGGCAGCAGGGTTGATGGCGCGACGACGCGGACGTGGGCGCCCATCGTGTTCAGCAGCAGAATGTTGGAGCGCGCGACGCGCGAATGCATGACGTCGCCGCAGATCGCGATGGTGAGGCCTTCCAGCCGGCCCTTGTTGCGGCGGATCGTCAACGCGTCGAGCAACGCCTGGGTCGGATGTTCATGCGCGCCGTCGCCGGCATTGATGACCGATCCGTCGACCTTGCGCGCCAGCAATTCGACCGCGCCGGATGCGTGATGCCGCACCACCAGAATATCGGGGTGCATGGCGTTGAGGGTCACCGCGGTGTCCATCAGCGTTTCGCCCTTGCGGATCGATGACGACGACACCGACATGTTCATGACGTCGGCGCCGAGCCGCTTGCCGGCGATTTCGAACGACGACTGGGTGCGGGTGGAGGCTTCGAAGAACAGATTGACCTGGGTGCGGCCGCGCAACGAGGTGCGCTTCTTGTCGACCTGACGGTTCAGCTCGACATATTCTTCCGACAGGTCGAGCAGGCCGGTGATGTCGGCCGCGGAAAGGCCCTCGATCCCGAGCAAGTGTCGGTGGGCGAGGACGAAGGTCGATTTCGCTGCAGGGGTCATTAAAACGAGAGCTATAGGGACGGATGGCAGGTGGGGCAAGGCCGAACTGGCAGGCCCGCCGGTAATCCCCATTTGCGAAACCATCAACTGGCGCGAGCGGTCGATGAGGACGGCGCATATTGGTCGGTAACGGCGGTTCTGGTAAAGCGGACCTCACGCCGCGCCGAAGCCAGAATATCCGGGATCGCCATGCCGAAACTTGCACAAGCCCTGCTGGATGCGCTCAAGGATCACGGCGCCCGGGAGATCTTCGGCATTCCTGGCGACTTCGTGCTGCCGTTCTTCAAGGTGATCGAGGAAAGCCGGAGCCTGCCATACTTCACCTTGAGCCATGAGCCCGGCGTGGGCTTCGCCGCCGACGCCGCGGCGCGCTATCATGGCGGCATCGGCGTGGCGGTGGTGACCTACGGCGCCGGCGCGTTCAATCTGGTGAACTCGGTTGCCGGCGCCTATGCCGAGCGCTCGCCTGTCGTGGTCATTGCCGGCGCGCCGGGCGCTCGCGAACGGACCAGCGGCTATGTGCTGCATCATCAGGTTCGCACCGTCGACACCCAGCTTGCGGTGTTCAAGGAGGTGACGTGTGATCAGGCCGTGCTGAACGATCCCGCGACAGCGCCCGCCGAAATCGCCCGCGTGCTGCGCAGCGCGATCGAACTGTCGTTACCGGTCTATATCGAATTCCCGCGCGACATGGTGGATGCGGATGTCGAGCCTGTGCGCAAGCTGCCGCGACGCGCTGCGCCTGCCGGGGCGCTGGCGGAATGCGCCGACGAGATCCTGGCGCGGATCGCGAGTGCCGCGTCGCCGGTGGTGATCGTCGACGTGGAAATCCGGCGCTACGGCATCGAAACGCAGGTCGCGGCTCTGGCGCGCAAGCTGGGGCTGCCGGTGGTCACCACCTTCATGGGACGCGGGTTGCTGGAAGAAGCAGATGACGTGGTGGCCGGCACCTATCTCGGCGCCGCCGGCGACCGTGCCATCACCAAGCTGGTGGACGAAGCCGATCTCGTGCTGATGCTCGGCGTCATTCTCTCCGACACCAATTTCGCGCTGTCGAACAATGTGACGGATCCTCGCCGCACCATCCTTGCATCGGGCCGCGAGGTGCAGGTCGGGCATCACGTCTACCGCGATATGCCGCTGGACGACGTAATCACCGCGCTGGATGCCAGGTCCAAGCCCAAGGTATCGCGGCCGCGACAGATCGGGCAGGGCGTGGTTTACCCGCGCGGCCTTCCTCATGATGACGTTCCCATCGCGCCGTCGGACATTGCGACTGCGATCAACGATCTGTTCGACCGTCACGGCAAGATGCCGATGACCGCCGACATCGGCGACTGCCTGTTCACCGCGATGGAGATCGACAACACCGCGCTTGCAGCGCCCGGCTACTACGCGGGCATGGGTTTTGGCGTGCCGGCCGGATTCGGGGTGGCGGCGATCGGGCGGCGTCCGCTGATCCTGGTCGGTGACGGCGCGTTCCAGATGACCGGCTGGGAGCTCGGCAATTGCAGGCGCTACGGGCTCGATCCGATCGTGGTGCTGTTCAATAATTGCAGCTGGGAAATGCTGCGGGTGTTCCAGCCGGAATCACAATTCAACGATCTCGACGACTGGCATTTCGCCGACATCGCAAAATCGATCGGCGGGGTCGGCGAGCGGGTCACGACACGCGGTGAACTTGCCGCCGCGCTCGACCGCGCCGTGGCGCAACACGGGCAGTTTTCGCTGGTCGAGGTGATGCTGCCGCGCGGCGTGACGTCCGACACGCTGGCGCGCTTCGTCAAGGGCTTCAAGGCGGCGCGGGAGCGTATGGCAGCGACCTAGAGACGTTGTCGCACTCCCAGGCGGGCGCCGCGTCGGCCGCCACCAAGGACGACGGCGAAGGCTCACCTCCATGCGGAACCAAGCAGCAATGGCTGGCTTACCTTGGGTCGGACCATAGGTCGGCTCTAACAATCTGGAGATCACATGCTGCTTCCAAAAGGCGCCGTCGTGGCCGTCGCTGACGGTGAAAAACTCGCCCTGTTTCATAATACCGGTGACGAGGCTAACCCCTCGCTGGCAGCGATGCCGGAGCCGGACGTCGAAACCGTCAATAGCGGCTCGGGCTCGGGGCATTCAAACAGCTCGGCCAATCCGGACGGCGGGCAGGCGGCTGAAGACGGCTTCGCCGGCGGCATTGCGGAAATGCTGAACAAGCGTGTGTTGGAAGGCAAGATCACCGATCTGATCATCATTGCTGCCCCACGCACGCTCGGCGAATTGCGCAAGAGCTACCACAAGAAGCTCGAAGATGTGCTGCGCGGCGAGATCTCCAAGGATCTCACCGGCCATGCCGTGAACGATATCGAGAAGGCCATCGCCGCCGCATAGTCGGACATGCGTGTCGCGGTCAGTGGCCGTGACAGTCGAGCGCACCGCTACGGATGGACAGATCAAGCTGCACGGTGTCTGCATCACAGGATCGCCACACCAGGCGATCCTGATCTTTTGGGTATGGAGCTCTTTTCAACATGGACTTTTTGTTCGATCCCGCAACGCTGGCGGGGCTCGGCACCCTCATTGTTCTGGAGGTGGTGCTTGGGATCGACAATCTCGTCTTCATTGCCATTCTCGCCGACAAGCTGCCGCCGCATCAGCGCGACAAGGCCCGCCTGATCGGCCTATCCCTGGCGCTGGTGATGCGGCTGGCATTGCTAGCCTCGATTGCCTGGATCATCGGCCTCACGGCGCCGGTGTTTTCGATCGCGGGCTGGGATTTCTCTTGGCGCGACATCATTCTCGTCGGCGGCGGCTTGTTCCTCATCGTCAAGGCGACGATCGAAATCCACGAACGTCTCGAAGGCGAAACCTCGCATGGCGGCAGCGGTCAGGTGCATGCTGCCTTCTGGGTGGTGATCGCGCAGATTCTGGCGCTCGACGCGGTGTTTTCGCTGGACTCGATCATCACCGCCGTCGGTATGGTTGACGAATTATGGGTAATGGTTACTGCGGTGATCGTCGCGATGGCGATCATGATGATATCGAGCAAGCCGCTCACCGCGTTCGTCGGTCGGCACCCCACCGTCGTCATCCTGTGCCTGAGCTTTCTGCTGCTGATCGGCTTCAGCCTGGTTGCCGAGGGCTTCGGCTATAAAATGCCCAAGGGCTACCTCTACGCCGCGATCGGTTTCTCGATCATCATCGAGACGTTCAACCAGATGATGACCCGCAACAAGCGCAAGGCGCAGGAGCGGACGCCTATGCGGGAGCGCACCGCCAACAGCATTTACCGCCTGTTGACCGGCGGCGATGTCGTCGCAACTGCTCCGGCTGCCGGGGAAGCCAAGGATGCCCTGCCGCAGGCCGCTTTCCGCCCCTCCGAACAGGCGATGATCCGCGGCGTGATCGAATTGGCGGATCAGCCGGTACGCGCGATCATGACGCCGCGAGGCGATGTGTTCTGGCTGGACGCCAATGACGGTCTTGCGGTCAACCGCGACCGGCTTATCAGGAGTGGACGTACGCGGGTTCTGGTCTGCCGCGGCAGCCTCGACGACATCGCGGGCGTCATCGAGGCCCGTGCCGTGTTGCCGGCTATGTTCACCGACGAGGCGGTGGACCTCGCCGCTCTTGCCGAGCGGCCGCTGGTGGTGCCGGACTCGATTACGGCGCTGCGCCTGATCGACGTGCTGCGCGAAACCGGCGAACGTTTTGCTGTCGTGGTCGATGCCGACGGCAATGTCGATGGCGTCGTCACGTCGACTGACATCTTTGCGGCGATCGCCGGGGATCTCGCAGATGATGAGGACCATGCCGGCATCGAAAAGCGCGACGAATCCCCATTCGAGGTCGATGCGCGGACGACCTTGCGCGAACTCGCGGATTCAGTGGGAGGCAATGACCTGGCCGCGACCGGGCGTTACACGACCGTGGCGGGCTTCCTGTTGTTCGAATTCGGGCGGATGCCGAATGAAGGCGAGGCGATTGAACGCGGCGGCTTGTCGTTTACGGTCAAATCGTCTCTGCCGAACCGGATCGATCGCGTGATTGTTCGCAACCTCAAGCTCGCCGACGCTGAGGGGCTCACGCCGACAGCGCGATGAAGACGGGCATCGTCAGCACCGCGAGCGCGGTCTGCAGCGTCAGGATCTGAGCCAGCAGCGGCGCGTCGCCGCCCATCTGGCGGGCGAGAATGTAGCCGTTCGACGCGCTGGGCACCGAGGCGCAGCACGCCACGACGGCCAGGCTGGTTCCGGACAGGCCGAACAACAGGCCGAACCCGATGGCGATGAACGGCATCACGACGAGCTTGAGGCCGACGGTCAGCAGCGCCGCGGCGCGCGGTCGTCGCAGGCCCTCGAGATGCAGTCCGGCGCCGACCACCAGCAGTCCCAACGCCAATGAACAGCGGCCGAGCGCGTCGGCGAATTCGTGCAGCGGGCGCGGCATCGGCAGACCCATCAAATTGATGGCCAGTCCAATGACGCAGGCCCAGATCAGCGGATTGCGCGCGATGGTCAGTAATATATCGGGCCACGACAGTCGGGTCGGCGCTGCGTAGTGCGCCAGCACCGCGACGCTGAAGATGTTGAGCAGCGGGATCATGGCCACCATCGCGACCGACGACAGCGTGATGCCAATATCTCCCCATAGATTGCCGGCAACCGACAGGGCGACAAAGGTCTGCCAGCGGCAGGAGCCTTGAAACACCGACGAAAACGCCGGGCCGTCCACCCCGAGACGACGGGCCAGCCACGGCCGCAGAGCCAGGCAGAGCGCCGAGATTGCAATGACGGCAAGCAGCAGGGCGCCGCCGACGCCCGCAATGGGGACGGCCGAAAGATTTGCACGGGCGAGCGTATCGATCAGCAGCGCGGGAAACAGTACGTAGTAGACCAGCTGCTCAAGTCCCCGCCAAACGGCAGCGTCTTTCAACAGCATGCGGTGCAGCGCAAATCCGAGCACGATCAGCATGAAGACGGGGATCAGGGCGCCGAAAACGGTCAGCATGTCAGCCGGTCCCTGGGGCACGGTTGAGAACCGCCAGACGGTCAAGCGCCCCCTGCAGGATGAAGATCGCGGCGTGTTCGTCGATGATCTTCGCTCGTTTGGCGCGGCTGACGTCGTTGGCGATCAGCTCACGCTCCACCGCCGACGTCGACAGGCGCTCGTCCCATAGCGCGATCGGCAGCGTCGTTAGTCGGGCAAAGTTGCGCGCAAAGGCGCGGGTTGACTGCGCTCGCGGTCCTTCGCTGCCGTCCATGTTGATCGGCAGACCGAGCACGAAGCCGCAGGCCTGCCGGTCGCCGGACAGCGCGAGCAGCCGGGCCGCATCGGCGGTGAAGGCGGTGCGCAGGATGGTCTCGACGCCGGTGGCCAGCCGCCGGTCCGGATCGGAGACCGCGACGCCGATCGTCTTGGTGCCGAGGTCGAGCCCGATCAGCGCGCCGCGCGCGGGCCACTGCAGGGCTGCTTCGATCAGGGGGGCGATGGGTGCAGGCATTCGCTCGCTTAACATGCGTGTGATTGATCGGGAATGATCCGGCTTGGGTCGTCGCGGGCATAGCGGGATTGCTGCACCGGCGATAGCCGGTCCGCCTGGTCCTGTGCTATTGGAACCCCGGCAACGATGCCGATCCCCCGCCATTTCCTGTGAGCAACCCATGTGGCCGGACCGCCGACTGATCGATCTATTCCAGACCGACTTCCCCATCGTGCAAGCACCGATGGCGGGCGCCATGGACGCCGAACTGGTAATCGCGGCGGCGGAGGCCGGCGCGCTGGGATCGCTGCCCTGCGCGATGTTGTCGGCCGACAAGGTGCGCGAACAGGTCGGCATTATCCGGCAACGGGTCACCGCACCGATCAATCTCAATTTTTTCTGCCATACGCCTGTCGAAGCCGACATGCAGCGCGAGGCAGCCTGGCGACGGCGACTGGCCGCCTATTACGGCGAATACGGGCTGGATCTGGCGATGCCGATCAATGCCGCGAACCGGGCCCCATTCGACAGTTCCATGTGCGCGATGGTGGAAGAGCTGAAGCCCGAGGTAGTGAGCTTTCATTTCGGATTACCGCCGCCGGACCTGCTCGCGCGTGTGAAGGCAGCCGGCAGTGTGGTCATCGCGTCGGCGACGGTGGTCCGGGAGGCCATCTGGCTCGAGGAGCACGGTGCCGACGCCATCATCGCGCAGGGCGCCGAGGCCGGCGGCCACCGCGGCATGTTCCTGACCGATGACATTGCAGGCCAGCCGGGGCTGTTCGCCCTGCTTCCGCAGGTCGTCGATGCGGTGCGCCTGCCGGTGATCGCGGCTGGCGGGATCGGCGACGGTCGGGGGATTGCCGCCGCGTTTGCGCTGGGCGCAGCCGGCGTTCAGATCGGCAGCGCCTATCTGCGCTGCCCGGAATCCAAAGTCAGTGCCGCCGCCCGCCAGGCATTGGGGCAAGCGCGGGATGAGTCCACGGTCATCACCAATGTCATGACCGGCCGCCCGGCACGCGGCGTGGTCAATCGCGTGATGCGCGAGGTGGGGCCGATCTCCGCCGATGCACCGCCGTTTCCCCATGCCGCCACCGGGCTCGCACCGCTGAAAGCCGCCGCCGAGCAGCAGGGACGGGTCGATTTCACCAATCTGTGGGCCGGGCAGGCCATACGGCTCGGTCGCGAGCGCCCTGCGGCAGAGGTGACCCGGGCACTGGCCGGCGCGGCACTGGCCAGGCTGAGCCAGCTCGCGGGCTAGGTCGCGCCGCAGTTGCAGCGCAAAAGCGGGCTCTGCTATAGGGCTGGTCGATCAGGCGATTGTCGCCGGGAAGGCTTGTTGAAATGTCGGTCGATGCCGCCACCGTCCGCCGTATCGCGCATCTGGCGCGCATCGCGGTCACCGACACCGAGGTTCCGCATCTGCAGGGCGAGTTGAACGCCATGCTGGCCTTCGTCGAGCAATTGTCGGAAGTCGATGTCGCGGGCATCGAGCCGATGACCTCGGTGACGCCGATGGAGATGAAGAAGCGGGCCGATCTGGTCGACGACGGCGAGATCGCCGACAAGGTCGTGGCCAACGCGCCGGCGACCGAGGACCATTTCTTTCTGGTGCCCAAGGTGGTCGAGTAACGGCTGAGCGAACGGACAACCGATGTGCATGCTGTGTGACGACGAGGCCGCCTACAAGGCCTATATGGACTATCTCGACGCCCAGGAGCGTCAGGGCAAGGCTGCCGATCCGGACAAGGCCGTCAATGCCGTGTTCGATCAACTCGAAGCCGCCGACAGGGCCAGCCGCGATCGGCCTGAAAACGACAAGACGCTGTCGCCGTTCTTCTGCAGCCCGGTCAACAAATGACGGATCTGACATCGTTGACGCTGAGCGAGGCCCGCGCCGGGCTCGCGCAGAAATCCTTTACCGCACTCGAACTGACCGACGCCCATCTTGCCGCGATCGAGGCGGCGCGCGCGCTGAACGCCTTCGTGCTGGAAGCTCCGGACAAGGCGCGCGACATGGCGCGCGCCGCCGACGTGACGATCGCGAACGGCACCGACGGCCCGCTGGTCGGCATCCCGCTCGGTATCAAGGACCTGTTCGCCACCGAAGGCGTGCGCACCACGGCCTGTTCTAAAATTCTCGGTGAGTTTGTGCCGCCCTATGAGTCCACCGTGACCTCGCAGCTCTGGCGCGACGGCGCGGTGCTGCTCGGCAAACTCAACAACGATGAATTCGCGATGGGCTCGTCGAATGAAACCTCGTGCTTCGGCCCGGTGGTGAATCCGTGGCGGCGCGAGGGTTCTGATACGACACTGGTGCCGGGCGGGTCGTCCGGCGGCTCAGCATCGGCCGTCGCGGCGGGCCTGTGTCTCGGCGCGACCGCGACCGACACCGGCGGATCGATCCGGCAGCCGGCCGCCTTCACCGGCACCGTCGGCATGAAGCCGACTTACGGCCGCTGCTCGCGCTGGGGAATTGTCGCCTTCGCATCCTCGTTGGATCAAGCCGGACCAATCGCCCGCACGGTCCGTGACACTGCGATTTTGATGCGATCGATGGCGGGTCACGATGCGAAGGATACGACGTCGGTCGATCGCCCGGTGCCTGACTACGAGTCCGCTATCGGACAATCCGTGCGCGGGATGAAGATCGGCATTCCGAAGGAATACCGGCTCGACGGCATGCCGGCGGAAATCGAAAAGCTCTGGCAGGACGGCGCCGCGTGGCTCAAGGCCGCAGGCGCCGAACTGGTCGAGGTGTCGCTGCCGCACACCAAATACGCGCTGCCGGCCTATTATATTGTCGCGCCAGCGGAAGCGTCGTCGAATCTCGCGCGCTATGACGGCGTACGCTATGGCGCACGGGTGGCCGGGCGCAACATCACCGAGATGTATGAGAAAACCCGTGCCGAAGGGTTTGGCGCGGAGGTCCGACGCCGGATCATGATCGGCACCTATGTGCTGTCGGCCGGCTATTATGACGCCTATTACCTGCGTGCGCAGAAGGTCCGCACCCTGATCAAGCGGGACTTCGAGGAGTGCTTTGCCAAGGGCGTGTCGGCGATCCTGACGCCGGCCACGCCATCGGCCGCATTCGGGATCGGCGAGAAGGGCGGCGCCGATCCGGTCGAGATGTACCTCAACGACATCTTCACCGTCACGGTGAACATGGCCGGCCTCCCGGGCATTGCGGTCCCGGCCGGCCGCGATGGTCAGGGCCTGCCGCTCGGGCTGCAGTTGATCGGCCGGCCGTTCGACGAGGAAACGCTGTTCTCGCTCGGCGAAGTGATCGAACAGTCCGCCGGACGCTTCACGCCGCCGCGGTGGTGGGTGTGATTTTGGCCAACATGAACGGCATATCCATTGCGTTTTGGCCGTGCTTTGGTCATGGTTTGCCTATGGGCACGATACTTGAATGAGCGCTGACGACGGTCTCCCGTCCTCCCAACAGGCCGACCAGATTCTAGGCTCGGCAAAGCTCGTCCGTGCGATCGAATCCGACCGCTACAAGCATCTGCTCGACCATGTCCCGGTTGCGGTGGCGGTGTCGCGCGGGTCGGGTGCCGAACAGCACATCGTCTATGCCAACAAAGCGTTCGAAGAGATGCTGTTACTGGCGCCGTCCGACGTCGAGGGCCAGGCCTGGAGCTGCCTTGACAAGCTGGTGAACGAGGACGTCTCGGCGGAGACGCTTGGCGAGGCGATCCGCGACCGCGAGGACTTCATCGGCGTATTCCGCCCGGCCAAGCCCGCCGAGCGGGTGGTCATTGTGCAGGCCTATGCCTCGGTGATCGAGAGCGACGACGGCGTGGAGAATTTTAGGATCGCCGCGCTGGTCGATGTCGGCGGCCGCGAGCGGGCGCAGATCGAGCAGTTCGAAAGCCAGATCCGCGACCGCGATATGCTGATGCGCGAGCTGCAGCATCGCGTGAAGAATAATCTGCAACTCATCACCGCTCTCATCCGTCTCGAAGCGCGCTCTGCCGTCGAGGGCGAGACCGTGGCGCTGTCGCGGCTGGCGAGCCGGATCGATGCGTTGACCGTTTTGTACCGCATCCTGTCGGCCGAGAATGCGGTGGGCGATATCGACCTCGGTCAGTATCTGTCGGACATCGCCACGGCGGCGGTCAGCGCCAGCGCAATGCCCGGGATCGAACTCGACGTGCAGGTGAACTACTGCCCTTTGTCGATCAACATCGCGATGCCAGCCGGGCTGCTGGTCAACGAGATGCTGACCAACGCGCTGAAATATGCGTTCATTGGCCGCAGTTCGGGCCGGCTGCGGTTGGTCTGCCAGCTCGAAGGCATGAGAATTACCGTTGTCGTCAGCGACGACGGGGTGGGCCTCGACGAGCACCAGCAGTGGCCGTCGCCCCGCAAGCTGGGCGCGCTGATCCTGCAGACATTGAAGGAAAACGCCAAGAACGTCACCTTCAAGGCGGAGAGCATCCGCGGGCAGGGCACGTTTTTCACCTTCGGCTTTGATGCCGCGCCCGCCCCGGTCGCGAACTGAGCCTCGCTTTCGAAGATCCAGACACGACGCCGCGCGACCCGTGCTTAATTTTCATTAAGCCAAACTGCACGTTTCGAACGCAATGTGCCGGCACTCTTGGCCGCTGGCGATTGTGTGGCGGCGTTGCGGAAGAATAGATCCATTGATGTCGAGTTGGCGTTCCCTGGTCGCGGTCCCGATGGTTTGCACGGCCCTGCTGGGTTGCGCGTCGGTCTATAATACGCCGGTCAACGTTCCGCTGACCGCGGCCAGCGCCGAAAATCTCAAGATCGACTTCGAGGCGCCGCGCGAGATCGACGAGGTCGCGATCGGGCTGTCCTTCTCGGGAGGCGGCACGCGCGCCGCCGCGTTCTCGTTCGGTGTCCTGACCGAAATGAATCGCCTCCCGGTGCGAGGCGCCTCGGCCTCGATGCTCGACCGCGTCAATTTCGTGTCGGGTGTGTCCGGCGGATCAATCACTGCGGCGTATTTCGGACTGCGCAAGCGCGCGGCGTTGGATGACTTCCGGGAGCGCTTCCTGTTGCGCAATGCCGAGGAGGGGCTGCAGACCCGACTGTCGCTCGGCAATATCGGGCGGGCCTTCGCGGGCGGCGTCAACGACTCGGTCGGCTTCACGACCTGGCTCGACGCCCACCTGTTTCAGGGCGCCACCTTCGGCCAAATCCTCGCGAGCGGTCGGCCGCAGGTCTGGATCAACGCCTCCGACATCTACAATCGCGTGCCGTTCGTGTTCGGGGCGACCGCCTTCACTGCGATCTGCAGCGATCTGGCCGCCTATCCGATCTCGAATGCGGTCGCGGCGTCGGCGGCGGTGCCGATCGCGTTCGCGCCGGCCGTCGTGCAGGCGTTCCCCGGCACCTGCAACGATCCATTGCCGAAATGGATCGGCAAGGTCGCGGTCGATCGGAACGCGGCGCCGATGCTGAGCGCCTATTCAAAGGCGATCGTGCGCTACCGCGAGGGAGCGGTGCCGTTCATCAAGCTGGCCGATGGCGGCCTCGTGGACAATTACGGCGTGTCCGGCTTCACCATCGCCCGGGAATCCTCCGAAACGCCCTACGGCCCGCTGTCGCCACAGCAGGCGGTGAAGCTGCGTCGTGCGCTGTTTCTTGTGGTCGATGCCAAGGCCGGTGTCTCGGGCGACTGGGTGCAGACCGTGGAGGGCCCGACCGGCATCGACCTGTTGAAGGCCGCGGTCGACACCACGATGGACGCCAGTGTGGGCGCCAGCTACGCGGCGTTCGACCGGACCATGAGCGACTGGCAGGCGTCGCTGGTGCGCTGGCGATGCGGGCTGTCGGCGGCGGAGCGCGCCCGGCTTGGCGTGCGACCGGGCTGGAACTGCCGCGATCTGCGCTTCTTCGTCGGCCGCCTCGGCTTCGACCAGCTCGATCAAGCAAGAGCGGCGGCGCTCGACAAGGTGCCGACGCGCTTTCAACTTCCCGCCAACGAAGTCGACGATGTGATCGCGGCGGGCCAAGACCTGCTGCGCGCGAGCCCGGTGTTTCGCGCCTTCGCGCAGAGCCTCTAGAGCTCGCAAAGCACGTCCGACAGGGGTTTTCTTGGAACCCGCGTCGGAGTAAAAGCCGCTCATGAACGCACCAGTGAAACCGTCTCAGCTCATCAAGGGCGCCACCGGCGATTGGGAAATCGTGATCGGGCTGGAGATCCACGCCCAGGTCACCTCGCAATCCAAGCTGTTCTCCGGCGCCTCGACCGAATTCGGCGGCGCGCCGAATGCTCATGTCTCGCTGGTCGACGCCGCGATGCCCGGCATGCTGCCGGTGATCAACGCGTTCTGCGTCCAGCAGGCGGTGCGTTCGGGCCTGGGGCTGAACGCCCAGATCAACCTGCGCTCGACCTTCGACCGCAAGAATTATTTCTACCCCGACCTGCCGCAGGGCTACCAGATCAGCCAGTTCAAATCGCCGATCGTCGGCGAGGGCAAGGTGATCGTGGACCTTCCCGATGGTGACACCGTCACCGTCGGGATCGAGCGGCTGCATCTGGAGCAGGACGCCGGCAAGCTGTTGCACGACCAGCACCCGTCGATGTCGTTCGTCGATCTCAACCGGTCCGGCGTGGCGCTGATGGAGATCGTCTCCAAGCCGGACATCCGGTCCGCCGAGCAGGCCAAGGCCTATGTCAGCAAGCTGCGCACCATCCTCCGCTATCTCGGCACCTGCGACGGAGACATGGAAAAGGGCAGCCTGCGCGCCGACGTCAACGTCTCGGTGCGCAAGCCGGGCGACCCGCTTGGGACGCGTTGCGAGATCAAGAACGTCAACTCGATCCGCTTCATCGGCCAGGCGATCGACTACGAGGCGCGGCGCCAGATCGGAATCCTGGAGGGCGGCGGCGCCATCGTTCAGGAAACCCGGCTGTTCGATCCCGGCAAGGGCGAGACACGCTCGATGCGGTCGAAGGAGGAGGCGCATGATTATCGCTACTTCCCGGATCCCGATCTGCTGCCACTGGAATTCTCCCAGGCCTATGTCGACGGCTTGAAGGCCGCGCTTCCGGAACTGCCAGACGCGAAGAAGGCGCGGTTCATCAAGGACTTTGCGCTGACGCCTGAAGACGCCTTTGTCCTGGTCGGTGAACGTGAGAGTGCCGACTTCTACGAAGCCGTGCTGGCTCGCCTCGGCAATGCGGACCGCGATGGCAAGCTCGCGGCGAACTGGGTGATCAACGAACTGTTCGGCAGGCTCAACAAGGACGGCAAGGACATCGCGGCATCGCCGGTCTCGTCGTCGCAGCTCGCCGCGATCGTTGATCTGATCGGCGAAAGCACGATCTCCGGCAAGATCGCCAAGGAACTGTTCGAGATCGTCTGGCAGGAAGGCGGCGATCCGCGTGCGCTCGTCGAGTCCCGCGGGATGAAGCAGGTCACCGACATCGGCGCGATCGAGAAGGTGGTCGATGACATCATCGCGGCGAACCCGGACAAGGTCGCGCAGGCGCAGGCCAAGCCGGCGATGATGGGCTGGTTCGTCGGCCAGGTGATGAAGTCGTCGGGCGGCAAGGCCAATCCGCAAGCCGTCAACGATCTGCTCAAGGTCAAACTCGGTCTCTGATCGATCGTCGCGACGTGCTGCGGATGTCGGACGAAGGCGTCCGAGCATCGCTCGTCGTTGAGCCGCAGGGCGAATCAGGCGTTTGCGATTCGCCCGGAAAACAGCGGCGTGGCGAGTCCAGAAACGACGTGAAGACGTTTTCCCAAAAAAAAATTCCGTTGCCAAAAATCACGACTCAGAGTCCGCGCGAGACGGTTTCTCTGCCGCGCGATGAGTCGCCGAGCCGTTCGATCAACGTAGTTGTTGCGCCTTGTGAATCGCAAAAATGCCTGCAAGGCAGTGATATCTGTCAATCTTGACAATCGTCGACGTAGGTTTTTCGCGTGTTATTCGCATTGGATGCTACACGCGCCGCCGCGCGGCAAAGCGATGCGCGCTGCGCGCGTTGCCATTCAGTCATCAACACTTCCTTAAGCGGGACACTGTTTTTTTGAATGTGTTGGTGTATTCGGGATGTAGTGCATCTCGATTCCCGAGTGCACGCAGCGATTAAGCCATCTCACTTATTCAGGAGGGCAACATGGCCAAGAAAGCTAAGAAGGCGAAGAAGGCGACCAAGAGCGCAGTGAAGAAGACTGCCAAGAAGACCAAGAAGGTCGCCAAGAAGAAGAAGTAACTTCGACGAATGCCATTGCCGGCGGTCTGATGCCGGCGACGTCACAAGGGCAAGCCGGACGTCCGCTTCACTGAAGCGAATTCCAACCGGCGGCTCTGGTCGACGAAGAGGGTGTCGGCGAGACATCAGGTCAAGCGGCCGGACCAAAGTTCGACGGGACGCTCTTGCGAAAGAGCCCTTGCTCGGGACGGTCCGGTAGAGGAAGCGGTTCTTCTTCTTGCGGCGCGGAAACATGGTCCGCGGTCTTTCTTGCAGCGATGCGACGAGAGATTTGATCCTGACGTGTTCGCCGACGCCCTCGTCTTTTTGCAGCGCCGGCGCCGCCCGGTCCATCCACGGCCTGCCAAGGTTTTCAGCGTCCCCGATCTGGACCTGCCTCTCTGCCGGATGGTTATCGCTTCCCCAAATCCCAGGGTAAACGCAATCTCGCGATTGCGAAAAACTGCTGCAGCGCAGCTGTTTTTGGAATCGGCCATGATCCGGGCCGCGGCGCCGTTCAGATTCGATTCATCGCGATACTTAAACTGCTCTTCAAATGTGATCGGTCATATTCATCCCAACGCGCCGGACAACGGCGGTGGGGATGAGTTCAAGACTGGACAGGAGCCGCGCCCGGCATCGGGCCGGCGGACATGGAGAGACAGATGTTTCAGGGGCAGTTCAATATCGAGACCTCGGCGCCGGTCGAAGCCGCAGCCAACGCCGACGTGCTGTTCGAGCTGGCTATGCTCTACGCATCCGGGCGCGATGGTCAGGTCGACCTTGTCGCGGCGCACAAATGGTTCAATCTCGCCGCGCTGAAGGGCCGGGTCGATGCGCTGCAGTTTCGCCGCGAGGTTGCCGAGTCGATGTCGGACCACGAGATCGCCAAGGCGCAGCGCGAAGCGCGGGCGTGGATGGCGGCCAACTGAGATCCGGCGCCGATCGCCTTCGGACTGCTATTCGATCCGGATGTTGGCAGCGCGGATCACGTCGGCCCACAGCAGCTTCTCGTCGGCGATCCTTCGTCGCAGCTGATCGGGCGTCGACGCGGCAGGGACGATCAACTGCGCCTTGAGCTTTTCGATCACCCCCGGTTCGCCGAGCGTCTGGCGGATCTCGGCATTGATCCGGTCGACCAGCGCAGCCGGCATGCCGCCAGGTGCGATGAGGGCGTTCCACGCATCGGAGCGCACATCGATCCCGCTTTCTGCCAATGTCGGCACGTCCGGCAGAAACGAAGACCGTTCCGCTGTCGACACCGCCAGGATCTTCACCGCGCCGGACGCCAGATGCGGAGTCACGGCGATCGCCGGCAGGCAGGCCGCCTGCACGTCGCCGCGGATCAGGGCCGTCACCGCGTTAGGTGAACCCGCATAGGGGATGTGGACCATCTTCGCGCCGGCCTTCTGCGCGATCGCCTCCATGCAGAGCTGCGACAGCGAGCCCACCCCGATCGAGGCGTAAGCCAGCCCGGCCTTGTCGCCTCTGACCTTTGCGGCGAATTCCGCGACGCTGGCGACGCCAAGCCCGGCCGGTACTGCCAGGACGCTCGGCAGCAGCGTCAGCAAGCTGACCGGCGTGATGTCGCGGGCGGGATCGTAAGGCAGCCTTGCAAACAGCAGGGTGTTGATCGCCAGCGGCCCGCCGAGCGATATGCCGAGCGTGGCGCCGTCGGGTGCAGCCTTGGCAACCGCATCCGTGCCGATGTTGCCCGACGCACCCGGCTTGTTCTCGACGATGAAGCTCGATTGCGGGTGCCGTGCCTGCAAGCTGTTGGCGATCAGGCGGCCGACGAGATCGGGCGTCGAGCCCGCCGCGAACGGCACGATGATGCGCACGGTGCGAGGCGGCCAGTCCGGGGGCTGAGCGACGGCTGGCAGCGCCACGCAAAGCAGCACGGCCAGCGACAGCCACGGTAATCGGGACGCGGCCATCGTCAGGCGTCGCAGCATTGCGCGGATCCATCAAAAAATGATAACGCGTGCGGTTAAACCGGGGCGCCAGACGGTGCAAGAGGGATGGAAACGATGGGACTAGCGGTGATGATCGTCGGGCTGGCGCTGTTCATCGGCGTACATCTCGTCACCACCCGCCGCGACATGCGGGCTCGCCTGATCGCGTCCAGCGGCGAGACCGTCTACAAGATCGGCTATTCGCTGATATCGCTGCTGGGCCTCGTGCTCATCTCCTATGGTTTCGGCGCCTATCGCGCCGCCGGCATGATCAATGTCTGGTATCCGCCGGTCTGGACCCGGCATCTGGCGCTCGCGCTGATGCTGCCAGCGGTGATCATGGTGGTTGCCGCCTACATTCGCGGACGTATCTACACCACGCTGAAACACCCGATGCTCGCCGGCGTGAAGCTGTGGGCCGCATCGCATCTGCTGGCGAATGGCGACCTCGGCTCCATCATCCTGTTCGGATCGTTTCTCGGCTGGGCGGTGTTCGACCGCATCTCCCTGAAACGCCGCAGCGATCCCGGCGCACCGCCGATCCCGGTCGGCGGCGTTCGCAACGACCTAATCGCGGTTGCCGTTGGCATCATCGCGTACATTGCTCTGGCTTTCGCGTTTCACCCGGTGGTGATCGGCGTGCCGGTGATAGGAGCCTAGATTTATGTCCGTTCAGTCCTCGATCCGGCGCAAGACCGCGCCGGACATCCTCGCGCGCAAGAACGCCGAACCGATCGTCATGCTGACCTCGTATCACGCCCACACCGCGGCGCTGGTCGATCGCTATTGCGACGTCATCCTGGTGGGCGACTCGCTCGGCAACGTGATGCACGGCTTCGAAACGACGGTGCCGGTGACGCTTGAGATGATGATCCTGCAGGGCCGCGCGGTGATGCGGGGGTCGCAGCACGCGCTGGTCGTGGTCGACATGCCATTCGGCTCCTACGAGGGCTCGAAGGAGCAGGCCTTCCAGTCGGCAGTGCGGATCATGAAAGAGAGCCTGTGCGGAGCGGTCAAGCTGGAGGGCGGCGTCAGGATGGCCGAGACCATCCGGTTTCTCTCCGAGCGCGGCGTGCCGGTGATGGGCCATATCGGGCTGACGCCTCAATCCATCAACACGCTCGGCTCGTTCCGCGCCCAGGGCCGCGAGGAGGGTAGCTGGGAGCCGATCGAGAACGATGCACGTGCCGTTGCCGATGCGGGTGCTTTCTCCGTTGTCGTCGAGGCGGTGGCGGAGCCGCTGGCGCGCAAGATCACCGAGACGATTGCGATCCCGACCATCGGCATCGGGGCGAGCGCCGCCTGCGACGGGCAGGTGCTGGTGCTGGAAGACATGCTGGGCCTGTCGCCGCGCGTGCCGAAATTCGTCAAGCGATACGGCGACCTCGGCCCCGGGATCGAGGCGGCGATCAAGGACTATGCGAGCGACGTCCGGTCGCGCGCCTTTCCCGGTCCAGACCATGTCTACGGCATGAAGGCAAAAGCCTGACCGCAGCGACGAAAAGCATGTAACGCTTTGATAAGTCTGACTTTGCCTTGCAAGCGCCATATCGCTAGGTTACGCCGCCAATGATCGGGCAACGATTGCGCAGCCGCCATGTGCAGCCGACCCATCGCGACAGGATGATCACAAGTGTCTGAATTATTTAGTGAAGTTGACGAAGACCTGCGCCGCGAGAAGCTCAAGAATTTCTGGGCCCGTTATTCGTTTCTGATTGTCGCGCTGGCTATCCTGATTGTGGCCGGGGTCGGTGGGTGGCGCGGCTATCAGTATTTCGAGACCAAGAAGGCGATGGAAGCCAGCGTGGCGTTCGACGCCGCCGTCGAGCTCGCCGAGCAGAACAAGCACGCCGAGGCCGAGGCCGCATTCAGCAAGATTGCCCAGACCGCCCCCGCCGGCTATCGCACCCTGGCGCGGCTGCGCGCCGCCGCGCAATTGGCCGTCAGCGACAAGGCTGCCGCGGCCAAGCGTTACGATGAGATCGCCTCCGACCGGTCGTTGTCGCAGTCGGATCGCGACCTCGCGGTTGTGCGCGCCGCCGGGCTGCTGATCGACACCACGCCGTATCCGGAGATGGTCCAGCGGCTGGAGCCTGCGACCTCCGCGACGGGTACCTACCGACACACCGCGCGCGAACTGCTGGCCCTGTCGGCTTGGCGCGCCAACGACGTTCCGGCAGCACGGCAGTGGCTGGAGCGCATCGCGTCCGACGCCGCAACACCTGCGAGCCTGCGCAATCGCGCCGAGGCGCTGCAGTCGTTGCTGCCGCCATCCGCCAAGAGCTAACGGGTGCCAACGATGTCGCCACGGGCGATCCGCAAGCCTGCAAGTTGAGTGAGAAACCGCCCATGCGCCGCACACGTTTGATCTCTGCCGCGGTCGTCGTCGCGCTGTCCTTAGGCTTGTCCGGGTGCGGAGGTGGCGGCATGAGCGGCTTCGATCCCAGCGACATGCTCGACTTCCTCGACACCAAGAAGAAGCTTCCCGGCGAGCGCAAGCCGGTATTTCCGGAGGGCGTGCCGGGGCTCGAGCAGGGGGTGCCGAAGAATCTGTACCGCGGTTCGCAGCAGGAACAGATCGATCAGCAGAATGCCGCCGCCGCTGCGGTAGCCGCGCCGCCCCCGGAGCGCGCGCAGAAGCGCGCCACGAAGTCGCGTAGCCGGCCAGCCGCAGCCAGCGCGGCGCCGGTCGAGATCGCGCCAGACGATGCGGTGGTCGAGGAAGAGGGCAGCACCGCTGCCGCGCCTCCTGCTCCAAGGCCGGCCAAGCAGTCGCGCCGTCGCGTCACAACGCCGCCGCCCGACCAGCCTGCTGCCCAGCCGCAGGCCCAGCAGCAATCCGGGTCGGCGTTCCCGGCGCCGCTGCCTGGCGGCAGTTTCCAGCGCTAGGATCCCGGACGCATTGATTGACTTATCGCCCGTAACGGGCGACGGATCAGCGATGTCCTTCACCATTGCCATTATCGGCCGACCCAATGTCGGCAAATCGACGCTGTTCAACCGTCTGGTCGGGCAGAAGCTGGCGCTCGTCGATGACACGCCGGGCGTCACCCGCGACCGCCGTGAGGGGCAGGGCAAACTCGGCGATCTGGAATTTACACTGATAGACACGGCCGGGCTCGACGAGGGGGCCAAGGGCTCGCTCACCGCGCGGATGCAGGAACAGACCGAGGTCGCGATCGCACTGGCCGACGCGCTGCTGTTCGTGATCGACGCACGCGCCGGCCTGACGCCGAACGATCGCGCCTTCGCCGACTTCGCGCGTCGTGCCAACAAGCCCGTCGTGCTTGTCGCCAACAAGAGCGAGGGCCGTCACGGCGAGATCGGCGCGATGGAATCCTACGCGCTGGGTCTCGGCGACCCGATCCAGATTTCCGCCGAGCATGGCGAGGGCCTGAGCGATCTCTACGACTCGCTGCGCGCGCTGATGCCGGAGCCGGAGGAAGAGCGCGAGGAGTTCGACGACGACGACATCATCGAGGACATCGAGGATTTGTCGAAACGTCCGATCCGGGTTGCCATCGTCGGCAGGCCCAATGCCGGCAAGTCGACCCTGATCAATCATCTGCTCGGCGAGGAGCGGCTGCTCACCTCGTCGGAGGCCGGCACGACGCGGGATTCGATATCGGTCGAGGTGACCTGGCAGGGACGCGAATTCCGGATCTTCGATACGGCCGGGCTGCGCCGTCGTTCGCGGATCGAGGAGAAGCTCGAAAAACTCTCCGTCGCCGATGCGCTGCGCGCGGTCCGGTTCGCGGAAGTCGTCGTGCTGATGATGGATTCCCAGAACAAGTTCGAGGAGCAGGATCTGCGGATCGCCGACCTGATCGAGCGCGAGGGCCGGGCGCTGGTGATCGCGGTCAACAAGTGGGATCTGATGGGCCGCCAAGCCAATTTGGTCACCGGGCTGCGGACCGACGTCGACCATCTGCTGCCGCAGGTCAAGGGCGTGCCGATCGTGGCGGTGTCCGGGCTGATGGGCGAGGGCATCGATCGCCTGATGAAGGCGATCGAGGAGTCCTACGCGGTCTGGAACAGGCGGGTGCCGACGGCGTCGCTGAACCGCTGGTTCGAGCAGGCGGTCGATCAAAATCCTCCGCCGTCGGTGTCAGGACGTCGGCTGAAGCTGAACTACGTCACGCAGACCAAGGCCAGGCCGCCGAGCTTCGTGGTGTTCTGCTCGCGCGCGGACGCGGTGCCGGAATCCTATCTGCGCTATCTGGTCAACAGCATGCGCACCTTCTTCGATCTGCCCGGCACGCCGGTCCGGATCACGCTGCGCGAAAAGGCCAATCCCTTTGCGCACAAGCGCAAGCGGCCGAACTGATTGCCGGCATTTTCAATATTGAAGCTGAGCAAAAGCGCCCGCACCAAACCCGGTGCGGGCGTTCGCGTTTTATTTCTTCAGCAGCGGACAATCGCTTTGCGACAGCGGCTTGGCGGCATCGTCGGGCGCGATCACCGCGATCTGCTTGTAGTAGTCCCACGGCCCCTTGGATTCTTCCGGCTTCTTGACCTCGAACAGATAGGCCGGGATCAGCCTGCGCCCGTCCGCGCGCAGCGGGCCCTTGCCGAACAGCGGATCGTCGGTCGGGATTTCCTTCATCTTGGCGACCACCTTGGCGCCATCGCGCGGATTGCCGCCGAGTGCTTCCATCGCCTTCAGATAATGCAGCACGGCTGCGTAGTTGCCGGCCTGGGTCATCGACGGCATCGCGCCCTTGCTGGCGGCTGCGGCGAACCGCTTCGACCAGGCCCGGGTCGCGTCGTTCATGTCCCAGTAGAAGGACTCGGTGAACGACAGGCCTTGCGCCGTCTTCAGTCCGAGCGAGTGAACGTCGTTGACGAACAACAACAGCGCGGCAATCTTCTGCCCGCCGGCGACGATGCCGAACTCAGCGGCCTGCTTGATCGACGTCGTGGTGTCGCCGCCGGCATTGGCGAGACCGACCACCTTGGCCTTCGACGCCTGTGCCTGCAGCAGGAAGGACGAGAAGTCGGCCGTGTTGATCGGATGCTTGACCCCGCCGAGCGACTTGCCGCCATTGGCAGTGACCACCGCGGTGGTGTCGCGCTCCAGCGCATGGCCAAAGGCGTAGTCCGCCGTCAGGAAGAACCAGCTGTCGCCGCCGGCCTTGGTCATCGCCTTGCCGGTGCCGTTGGCGAGCATGTAGGTGTCGTAGGTGAACGACACCGTGTTCGGCGTGCAGGCCTTGCCGGTCAGGTCGGCGGTGGCGGCGCCGGAATTGAGCAGCACGGCATTCTTTTCGCGTGCCAACGTACTGACCGCCAGGGCAACGCCGGAATTCGGCGTATCGGCAATGGCGTCGACCTTTTCGATGTCGAACCACTGCCGTGCGATATTGGTGCCGATGTCTGGCTTGTTCTGGTGATCGCCGCTGACCACGTCGATCTTCCAGCCCTTCTTCAGCAGGCCGGAATCCTCCACCGCCATCTTGACCGCGACCACCGAATTCGGCCCGCCGATATCGGCATAGAGGCTCGACATGTCGTTGAGGACGCCGATCTTTACGGATTTGTCCTGCGCCAGAGCGGGCGTAGCGACAGCGCAGGCGATCGCGATGGACACGGCTCTGCTGCGAGAGACTGAACTTCTCATGTGTTTCCCCTGTGTGTGATGTGTGCGCGCGGGTATTTGATCCCGCTTGCGCGCAGTCAATCGCGCCGGGTTTGGGGAGTCAATGGGCGGGGAAAGGCCGGCGAGGTCGGAATCGACAATCGGGCGGGGCCTGCCAGATCACTCCGGGGCAAGGTCCTTGAGACTGCCGGTCGGGTAGTCGAACAGCTTGCCGGTGTCCTGCCAGGTCGGCAGGCACATGGTCACGATGGGCTGCGCGACCTGGTCGGGTGTCTTCAAGGTCATCGGGTCTTCACCCGGCATCACGATCGCACGCATCGTCGTGCGCACGGGCCCCGGGTTGAACAGGTTGACCCGTAGCGCTGTGGTCGCGGTCTCGTTGGCCCAGACCCGCGCCAGCGTTTCCAGCGCGGCTTTGGAAACGGCGTAAGGGCCGCGGTAGGCCGAGGCCTTGGCCGCTGTGCCCGAGGTGATGAACACGGCCCGCCCGGCATCGGACAATTTCAGCAGCGGCTCCATGCATCGGATCAACTGGACGTTGGCGGTGAGATTGATCGTCATCACCTGCGTCCACGGCTTCAGCTCGATATGACCAAGCGGCGAGGATGGCCCGGCGTGGCCGGCGTTGCCAACGAGGATGTCGAGTTTGCCGTGGCGCTCGTTCAGAGCTGCGCCGAGCCTGGCAATGCCGTCGAGATCGGCAAGATCCAGCGGCACCAAGGTCGCGCTGCCGCCAACGCCACGGATCGCGTCGTCGAGTTCTTCCAGCCCCCCGGTGGTCCGCGCCACAGCGACGACATGCGCGCCGGCCCTGGCGAGAGCAATCGCGGTGGCGTAGCCGATGCCGCGCGAGGCGCCGGTCACGAGAGCGATGCGGGAGGCGAGGGGGAGGGACATTCAGGACTTCGCGTTTTTGTCACGGCCGGGCTTGTCCCGGCCATCCACGACGGTCTTTTAAAGACGTAAATGCCCGGCACAAGGCCGGGCATGACGAACTTTGACCGACGACGAACCGGCCGGACCTAGCTCGCTTCCGCGAGCAGCGAGAGCTGGCGCGGCTGGGCTTCAGGCTGATGATGGTCGGTCAGCGGGGTCGGGTAGTCCCCGGTGAAGCAATGGTCGGTGAACTTCGGATGCGCGGGATCACGGCCCGGTTCGCCCATGGCACGATAGATGCCGTCGATCGACAGGAAGCCCAGAGTATCGGCGCCGATCAGCTGACGCATTTCCTCTAGATTGTGGGTGGCGGCCAACAATCCTTCGCGGTCGGGCGTATCGATCCCGTAATAATCCGGATGGGTGATCGGCGGGGAGGCAATGCGGAAATGCACCTCGCGGGCGCCGGCGTCGCGCATCATCTTGACGATCTTCTTCGAGGTGGTGCCGCGCACCAGCGAGTCGTCGATCAGCACGATCCGCTTGCCCTCGATTGCGGCACGGTTGGCTGAGTGCTTCATGCGGACACCAAGCTCGCGCACGCTCTGGGTCGGCTGGATGAAGGTACGTCCAACGTAATGATTGCGGATGATGCCGAGTTCGAACGGCACGCCGGACTCGCGGGAATAGCCGATCGCGGCGGGGACGCCGGAATCCGGAACCGGCACGACGACGTCGGCCTCGACATGGCTTTCCCGCGCGAGTTCGGCGCCCATCGCCTTGCGCACGTCATAGACCGAGCGTCCGCCGACCATCGAGTCCGGCCGGGAAAAATAGATGTACTCGAAGATGCATGGGCGGGCCGGCATCGGCGGGAACGGCTTGTGGCTCTGTGCGCCGCTTTCATCGAAGACCACCACTTCACCGGGCTCGATATCGCGGATGTACTTGGCGCCGATGATGTCGAGCGCGCAGGTTTCCGACGCCAGGATCGGACAGCCGTCGAGTTCTCCCAGCACCAGCGGCCGGATCCCGAGCGGGTCGCGCGCGCCGATCAGCTTCTTGTTGGTCAGCGACACCAGCGAGTAGGCGCCTTCGATGGCGCGCAGCGCCTCGATGTAGCGGTCGATGAAGCGATTGCGCTTGGACTGCGCCACCAGGTGCAGGATGACTTCGGTATCGGTGGTCGACTGCATCATCGCGCCGTTGCGCACCAGTTCGCGGCGCAAGGTCAGCCCGTTGGTCAGATTGCCGTTGTGGCCGACGGCAAATCCGCCGGCGTTGAGTTCGGCGAACAACGGCTGCACGTTGCGCAGGATGGTCTCGCCGGTGGTGGAATAGCGGACGTGGCCGACCGCGGAGGTGCCCGGCAACCGGGCGATCACGTCGGCGCGGGAGAAGGTGTCGCCAACCAGACCAAGCCGGCGCTCGGAGTGGAATCGACCGTTCTCGAAGGAGACGATGCCGGCGGCTTCCTGTCCGCGGTGCTGCAGGGCGTGGAGCCCGAGCGCGGTGATGGCGGCGGCGTCGGGGTGGCCAAAAATGCCGAACACGCCGCACTCTTCGCGCAGCGTGTCGCCGTTGTTGTCGAGATCGAGGTCGCTCAGATCGAACTGCTGGTAGCCTGGATTGTGCAAGGCAGTCGTGAGACCATAGGCGGCGTCATCGGAACGGCTTTGAATCTCGTCCATCTGGCCTCTCTGTGCGTCGTGATACGGCAATACTCAACGCGCCGCGGGCTTGCCTTCGATTAACTTCTTCAGGCCGTCGCGCGCGGGTTTGGTGTAGCCATCGCCAGTTCCTGGCGCGGCCGGCTCGGCATCGGCCGGCTCATCGGCTGGCTTGTCTTTCTTGAACCTCTTCAAGATGGTGTTTTCAGGGTCATCCGGCAAGAGCGCCATCAACCATTCGCCGGTGCCCTGCAGAACTGTCCGGGACTTTGCGCCGGTCACCCAGTCGGGCCGCTGTTTGTCGGGAACCAGCCAGATGAAGAACTGGTAGGCGACGACAACGATCAGCAACCCACGCGCGAGACCGAACAGGAATCCGAGCGTCCGATCGAGCGCACCGATCCGCGAATCGAGGATCATGTCGGAAATTCTGACGGTGATGATCGAAACCACGATCAGCGTCCCGATGAACACGCCGGCGATCACGACGACGCTGGCGACGGTGTCGTTGTCGAAATAGGTTTTGGCGGTCGGCAGAAGCTTCTGGAACGCATAGAGCGTGACCACGGCCGCGGCACCCCAGGCGGCGATCGACAGGATCTCCCGCATGAATCCGCGAATCATCGCGAGCAGTCCGGAGATCAGCATCACCGCGAGCAGGACGAGATCGAGGATCGTAATCGGCATCGGCTGGTCGGGTCCGCTCAGTAATAAACCGCGAATCGAATGACGTTTCGTCAGCGAGACGGACGTATCGCACGTCCGGCAGGGCCAGAGAACCGCCGGCGGCCGGTCATCACATCATTAATGATGCCATTGGCGGCGGCCTCGACGCGCAGGATATAGCGGCGGCGTCCTGCAAGGTCACGCCAGTTCAGCCGTTCTCGCGCCGGAATCGCGCCGGTGTGGCATTTTTCTCCGGCGCTTCGCGGGTCGCTGCCGGACGCGGGCTGCCGCGCGCCGCAATATCCGCGACCAGGCTGCTGAGGCTGGGAATGGTGTTGAGCGACAGCCCGGCATCGCCGCCGGCGTCGCCGCGCGCGGCCTCCGGCAACACTGCCCGGCCGAAGCCGAGCTTGGCGGCCTCCTTGAGCCGCGCCGAGGTCTGCGCCACCGGCCGCACCGCGCCGGACAGTGAAATCTCTCCGAAATAGACCGCGTCGGTTGGCAGCGGGGCGTTCGCGAGCGACGACACCAGGGCGGCCGCCGCTGCAAGGTCGGCGGCCGGTTCCTGGATGCGCAGTCCGCCGGCGACGTTGAAGTAGACGTCGTAGCCCGACAGCTTGACGCCGCAATGCGCTTCCAGCACCGCCAGCACCATCGACAGCCGCGAGGAGTCCCAGCCGACGACGGCGCGACGCGGCGTACCGAGCGTGGTCGGCACCACCAGCGCCTGCAGTTCCACCAGAACCGGACGGGTGCCTTCGAGCCCCGCGAACACCGCCGTGCCGGGACTGCCGAGGTCGCGCTCCGACAGGAACAATTCTGACGGGTTGGAGACCTCGCGCAGGCCGAGACCGGTCATCTCGAACACGCCGATCTCGTCGGTTGGCCCGAAGCGATTCTTGACCGCGCGCAGAATCCGGAACTGCTGCGAGCCTTCGCCTTCGAACGACAGCACGGCGTCGACCATGTGCTCGACCACACGGGGGCCTGCGATCTGGCCGTCCTTGGTGACGTGGCCGACCAGGATGATCGCCGCACCGCTCTTCTTGGCAAATCGGATCAGCGCCTGCGCCGAGGCGCGGACCTGCGTGACCGTGCCCGGCGCAGACTCTACGGTGTCGGTCCACATGGTCTGGATCGAGTCGATCACGATCAGGCGCGGGACCGCGCCCTCAGAAAGGGTTGCGATGATATCTTCAACCGATGTCTCGGCCGCGAGCTGCACCGGCGCATCGGCCAGACCCAGCCGTTCGGCCCGCAGTCGAACCTGCGCCACAGCTTCTTCACCTGAAATGTATACGGCGCGGTGGCCGGCGCGCGACATCAGGCTGGTGGCCTGGGTGAGCAAGGTGGACTTGCCGATGCCGGGATCGCCGCCGACGAGCAGCACCGAGCCGCGGACGAAGCCGCCTCCGGTGACCCGGTCGAGTTCGGCCATGCCGGATGGCGTGCGCGGCGCGTCGGGGCTCGACCCGGTCAGGCTCTCGAGCCTGAACAGCCGGCCCCGCCGCTTGGAACGGATGCTGGCCGGGATCGACGCGCCGCCGGCGTCTTCCTCCACCAGCGTATTCCACTCGCCACAGGACTCGCATTTGCCCTGCCAGCGATTGAACGCCGCACCACAGTTCTGGCAGACGAAGGAGAGGGCAGATGCTTTGGCCATGACGATCCATCGCGGACTCATGCCGCAAAGAACAAATAAAGAACGAATGCCAGTCTGTCCAGCCTCGCGCGGTTAGCTGGCGGTCGCCGCGTTGACCAGCATCGACAGCCCCGCGACGATCATGATGCCGTCCATCACCAGCCGGAAGATGTCCGGCTCGAGCTTCAGCACCAAGCGTTTGGCGATGAAGGCGCCGGCCATCAGCGAGGAGCCGGCGATCAGGCCTTTCAAAAGGATTTCCGGCGTCAGTGCGCCGAAATGCTGGAAGGTGACGCACTTGCTGACATAGAGCCCGAGCGAGCTGGCGGCCTCGGTGGCCAGGAAGGCGCCCTTGGTGAGACCGTAGAACAGAAACAGCGGCACGCTGAGCGGACCGGTGGAGACGACGAGCCCGGTGAGGTAGCCGATGATCGCGCCGCCCAAAGCCAGATGCCAGAGCCCGATCGTGAATGCGTGCCGCGCCAGCCAGTGTCGCACCGGCACCATCGCGATCAGGAACAGGCCGATGGCGATGTCGACCGCGTGCGAGGGCAATTCCAACAGCGTCCGCGCCCCGAGCGCCGCGGCCGGAATGCCGGTGACCGAATAGGCGGCGGTCGCGCGCCAGTCGACCTCGCGCCACCACGCCAGAATCCGCGACAGGTTGGCCATCACCGCGGCGACCGCCATGATCGGCAACGCCTGTTTGGGCCCGAATTCGTAGACCAGCACCGGCAGCAGCATGATCGACGAGCCGGTGCCGACGATGCCCGAGATGGTGCCGGCGACCAGACCGTCGGCGAGCACGAAGATAAAATTCACGGCGATCGTCTCGATGTCCGGCCGCGGAACGCATTGGCGGTCCGCGCCGTCGGCAAACGGCTATCGGTCCGGCGTGGCCGCGGGTGTCGCTGCGATCTCCGGCACCGCGTCGGGTACGGCTTGCGGCGCGGTGATCGCCTCGCTCTGGTTGGCGATGCGCGCGTAGCGCGAACCGAGGCGAGCCAGCACCTCGTAGCCGATCGTGCCGAAATGATGCCCCAGTTCGTCGACGGTGATGCCGTCGCCGATGAGGGTCGCGAAGTGGCCGCGCCGCGCGGCGTTGGGCGGCAGGTCGGTGATGTCGACCGCGATCAGGTCCATCGAGATGCGGCCCGCGATCGGGCAGCGCGTGCCCGCGACGATGATCTCGGCGCCGCGGGTGCCGTCATTGGACCCGGCGGCGCGAAAGTAGCCGTCGGCATAGCCTGCCGCCACGATCGCCAACCGGGTCGGCCGCCGCGCGGTCCAGGTGCCGCCATAGCCGACGCTGTCGCCTCGCTCGACGTCGCGGACCTGCAGAATACGGGCCTTGAGATCGACGACGCCCTGCATCGGGTTGTCTGCCTCCGGCGTCGGATTGACGCCGTACAGGGCCGCGCCCGGCCGGACCATGTCGAACTGGAATTGCGGGCCGAGAAAGATGCCGGACGAGGCCGACAGCGAGGCCGGCACGCCGGAGAACTGGCTCGCGATCGCGCGAAAGGCATTGGCCTGCCGGGCATTGAGCGGATGATTGAGCATGTCGGCGCAGGCGAGGTGGCTCATGACCAGCTTGATGCCGTGATCACCCGATGCGATCCGCGGCAGCAGTCCCTCGGCATCGCTGATGCTGAGACCGAGCCGATTCATGCCGGTGTCGATGTGGATCGCCGCCCCGCCGGTCCAGCCGGAGCGCCGACAGAAAACGTCCCATTCGGCGAGTTCGTTGAGATCGCCGATGACAGGGCGGCAGTTGAAGGTCGCGAACGCGTCGCCGCGATCCGGGAAGAATCCATCGAGAACATAGATGCTCGCGTGCGGCGCCGCGGCGCGCGCGGTTTCGGCTTCGGCGAGGGTGGCGACAAAGAAGGTCTTGCAGCCCGCTGCGGACAGCGCCCGCGTCACCGGCGTGATCCCGCACCCATAAGCATCGGCCTTCACCACCGCCGCGCATTCGGCGGGCACCGCGGTCTTCTCCAGCTTGCGCCAGTTGGCAACCACCGCGTCGAGATTCACGGTGAGGATGCCGGTGGCGGCGAACGGCCGGGAGCCGAGCCTCGCGGCGCCTGGCGACGGGGAGCCGGCCGTGTCGGCACCGGTCGCCTTGGAATCGGGCACGATATTCATGCCGCATTTTACGCGGCGCAGCAGGCCCGTTCAACCGGCGTGACCGTCCTCACATGCGGTCTGGTAGATGGCTGTCCTGCACCAGATCGCTGAATCGGGTGAACTGGCCTTCGAACTGCAGCTCGACGGTGCCGGTCGGGCCGTGGCGCTGCTTGGCGATGATCACTTCGGCCTTGCCGTGCACCAGCGACATGTCGAGCTGCCACTTCTCGTATTCCGGCGTGCCGATCCGCGGCTCCTTATTCTGCAGATAGTATTCCTCGCGATAGACGAAGATCACCACGTCGGCGTCCTGCTCGATCGATCCCGACTCGCGAAGGTCGGAGAGTTGCGGCCGTTTGTCGTCGCGGCTTTCGACCTGACGCGACAGCTGCGACAGCGCCACCACCGGACAGTTCAGCTCCTTGGCCAGCGCCTTCAGGCTGGTGGTGATCTCGGTGACCTCCTGGACGCGGTTGTCGGAGCGCTTGCCGGAGCCCTGCAGCAGCTGGATGTAGTCCACCATGATGACGTCGAGGCCCTTCTGGCGCTTGAGTCGCCGGGCACGGGCGGTCAGCTGCGAGATCGACAGGCCGCCGGTTTCGTCGACGAACAGCGGCAGATGCTCGAGCTGGATGGTGTGGTCGCGGATCTTTTCGAAATCACTCTCGGTGATGCCGCCGCGGCGGATCGTCGAGGAGGCGATGCCGGTCTGCTCGGCCAGAATACGTGTGGCGAGCTGTTCGGCGGACATTTCGCAGGAGAAGAAGCCGACGATGCCGCCATTGACCGTCTTCATGCTGCCGTCGGTCTGCAACTCGGCCTGGTGCGCGCGGGCGATGTTGTAGGCGATGTTGGTGGCCAGCGCGGTCTTGCCCATGCCGGGGCGGCCGGCGACGACGATCAGGTCGGACTGCTGCAGTCCGCCCATCTTCTGGTCGAGCGCCCGCAGGCCGCTGGCGATGCCGGACAATTTTCCGTCGCGCAGATAGGCGTTCGCCGCCATGTCGAGCGCGGTCTTCATCGCCTGCGAGAATTTCTGGAAACCACCATCGTAGCGGCCGGATTCGGCCAGCTCGTACAGCCGCCGCTCGGCGTCCTCGATCTGCGCCTTCGGCGCAAAGTCCACCGGGGCGTCGAACGCGACGTTGACCATGTCGGTGCCGATCCCGATCAGGTCGCGGCGCAGCGCCAGCTCGTAGATCGTCCGGCCGTAATCGTGCGCGTTGATGATCGTGGTCGCTTCGGCGGCGAGTCGGGCGAGGTATTGTCCGACGGTGATCCCGCCAAGATCGGTGTCGGCGGGCACGAAGGTCTTCAGGGTGACCGGGGTGGCAACCTTGCCGGCGCGGATGATGCTGGAGGCTGTCTCAAAGATGGTCTGGTGGATCGGCTCGAAGAAGTGTTTCGGCTCCAGGAAGTCCGACACGCGGTAGAACGCGTCGTTGTTGACCAGAATCGCGCCGAGAACGCTCTGTTCGGCCTCGATGTTGTGCGGCGCGATCCGATAAGTCGGCGCGGCGGCGTCGGGGGCGAGTTTCAGGACGTTCGAATCAAAGGCAGCCATGAATTGGATTGTTCTTTTGATCATGTCGCAGGAAGGGCGGGGCGGGACTAAAGCGCCAGCCGGGCGAGAAAGGGAAGCCTCGCACTTTCTTATTCCCGATTCCCACACCATCCGATGCGGAATGCGCACAACGGCATCAGGACGCTTGACGGCCTTCGGCCAACCCAGCGGTCGGGGCTGCGACAAAAATCCGGCCGGGACCATGAACCGGTGAACACCGGCCGGCGACGCATCAATATGCGGGCCTAGGTGAGGACCAAATAAACCAATCCGATCAGTCCCGCTGCCAAGCCGATGCCGATCAGGGCATAGTCGATGGCGAGGTCGCCGTGGCGTTCGAAGGGCGGTCTGTCCGGTGGGGTTCTCATGCCGCAGGACTAGCGCGGTTTGAACCTTCCGGATGTGAGACCTGTCACACATTTGGGGCAGGTCGCCGTGGAACGGATTTGGTCGCCAGGGACTTATCGAGCGGGCATTCGAAGGGATCAGGCCATTGGCTCCATATCAGACCCAGGAACGACGCTCGCGGTCCAGTTCCGAGAACGCCTGGCTGTTGCTTTTGGTGGAGTCGTTTGAGCGGGCGTCGCGAGCGGACAGCCGCGGGTGTGACGCTTCGATGATCCAGGCCGCAAGGGCCCGGTTGTCCCGCCCTGCGTTGCTGTTCGCTGCCGCAGGCATGCGCACCAACTGAACCTATTCGCCGGCCAATTGCAGCTTGGGCAGCGACTGCTGCTCCGATTGACGCAGGCGGGCCTCCTCGCGGGTGATGTAATCGCGGGTGATCGGCACGACGCCCTGGCGCTTGCTGATCTGAATCTGGAACACCATCGTGTTCTGCTTGCGGAAAGCCATTTCCGACGAGGCCAGATAGAACTCCCACATTCGGACGAAGCGTTCGTCGTACAGGCGCTGGGCCTCCTCGCGCCTCGCCAGGAAGCGCTCGCGCCAGGCTTTTAGCGTTTCGGCGTAGTGCATCCGCAGGATCTCGATATCGCACACCAGAAGACCGGCCCGCTCGATGGCCGGCAGGACCTCCGACAAGGCGGGCAGATAGCCTCCCGGAAAGATATATTTCGCGATCCAGGGATTGGTGATGCCGGGTCCTTCCGAGCGGCTGATCGAGTGCAGCAGCATCACGCCATCGTCTTCGAGAAGTTCGGCGCACCGTTTGAAGAAGTTGTCGTAATGCGCGATGCCGACATGCTCGAACATGCCGACCGAGACGATGCGATCAAATCGGCCGGGGACGTCGCGATAATCGTTCAGCAGAAAGCGAACGGAACTCGACAGCCCGCTCTCGCCCGCGCGCGCGTTGGAGATCTGCAGCTGCTCTTCCGACAATGTTACGCCGGTCACGTCGGCCCGCGCCGTCTCGGCCAGATACATGCCAAGCCCGCCCCAGCCGGAGCCGATATCCAGGACACGCTGGCCCGGTTTGATCAGCAGTTTTGCTGCAACATGTCTCTTCTTCGCAAGCTGTGCGTCGTCCAGCGACGCGTCCGGACTTTCGAAATACGCGCAGCTGTATTGCTTGTCCGAATCCAGAAAGAGCGAATAAAGCCTGCCATCGAGATCGTAGTGATGCGCGACGTTCTTGCGCGACCGCTGTCGCGGGTTGAACTGCTGCAGCGTGCGCGCGAGATACCGGATCCACCACTGCATCTTGGCCCAGCGCGGCGCGAAGTCGGGCTGATCCATGGCGATCGCCAGCAGGTCAGCGATGGAGCCTTGCTCCATCACGAAACTGCCTTCGGTATAGATTTCGCCAAAGGCCAGTTCGGGATCGAGCAGCAGCCGGCGCTCGGCCCTGCGGTTCAAGAAACGGCCTGCAACCGGCTCGCCGGTCCCGTCTCCGGTCGTAAAGCGGGTGCCGCTCGCCGTCGTGAAGGTCAGCGAGCCCCGCCGGATGAAACGACTGAGAAAGAATTGCAGCAAACGGTCCATCGACGGTCCGATCACCTCACCCCGCCCGAGTCCCGGGCCCTGAATCAAAATAATGGGTTCCCGTCACCGCGCCAGTGCACCGCACGCAAGGGGGCTATTCGAACCGGCATTTTGAAAAAAATTCCGCGCGAGTGTGTTGCAATATGTCCGCTTCCATTCGTGGCTCGATCCGCTAAAAGGTCCCGATTGCGCGAGCGGTTACGCCATCCGGAGATTCATATGTTGAGCCGAGCGCTCAGGTCAGCGACGGTGATGCTTCTGATCGGCTGGTTGGGGGCAGCGCCGGCGCAGGCGCAGAACCTGGAGGCCGGCAAGAGTGCCGGGCAGCTTTTCGCTGCAACCTGCACCGCCTGCCACAAGAGCCCGCGTGGATTGCTCAAGACCATGGCGCCGGGCGCATTGCCGGGCTTCCTGCGACAGCACTACACCACCAGCACCGAGATGGCGTCGATGCTCAGCAGCTATCTGGTCTCCAACGGCGCCACCGATCCGCGCGCCGCGGGCGGCCTGACGCGGCAGGGCCGCGAGGCCCAGGAGGGCAGGGCAGTCGCAGCGCCGGAGCAGGTCGATCCGCGCACCGGCCGCAGGACGCGGCCCGGCAGCGAACCGCAGCAGGCCGCCAGGCCGGGTGCCGACGCTCCGCCGCCGGAGGCCGCGCCCGCTCGCCCATCGCGCAACGCCAAGCGGTCTCCCGACGGCGAGAAACCCGCGGACGGCACGAGCGCGGCTGAACCCCAGACGCCCGCTGCCGCCCAACGCGCGACCACGGCGAAGCAGCGTGCGGCTGCCAAGGGCAGACCTGCTGCCGAAGAGCCGGCCAAGACCGAGGCCGGCAAGGATGAGGCGCCGAAAGGTGAGCCTCTGAAGGATCAGGTTGCGCCCCCTGAGACGGCCAAGCCGGATGACGGCGTCGCAGGTCGCAAGCCGGAGGAGACGGCGAAGCCGGATCCGGCGCCGGCCGAGCAACCCAAGACGGAAGCTGCAAGGCCGGATCCCGCGAAGCCGGACGATTCCGGGACGGCAGCCGTGAGGCCCGACCCGGCGCCGTTGCGCCCCGATCCCGTTCCCGCTGTGACGCCAGCCCCGAAACCTGCTGAGGGCACGCCGCCGGTCGACGCCGCATCGCCCACCCCGGCTGTCACCACGCCATCGTCGACGGCAGCCCGCGAGGCCACCGAATCCGCTGGTCCGTCGGAGCAGAAGGAGCCCGCTGCAGCGGTACCACCGAAGGAGCCTGCTGCAGCGGCGCCGCCGAAGGAGCCAGTCGCCGCACCGCCGGCCGCTCCCGCACCGCAGCTTTCAGCACCTCCGCCGCCGCCGGCCGCGCCGTCATCCATCACGGCCACGGCTCCGGCGGGACCTCCCGCGCCACCGATCTCGCAGTAAACCATCGCGAGTTGCGCTGGACGATTCCGGGCTCGGCATCTCCACTCCCAAACGAAACGAGCCCGACCTGACGGGCCGGGCTCGAATCAGATCGACAGTCTCGACGACTTAGTTCTCGTCGTCGGCCGCGTCGCGGTCCTGACCATCGTCCGGACGCGCGTCCGGATCAAAGAACTCGCCGGCGGCGGCGAGCGCCTCTGCGGCGGCATCCTGGTCTTCACGGCGGCTGGAGATGTCCTCGCCGCGGTTGATGCGCTCTGCTTCATCGGTGCTGCGCGCGACGGTCACGGACACCGAAACCTCGACTTCCGGATGAACCGCGATAGCAATGTTGTGCTTACCGATGGTCTTGATCGGCGCATCGAGCAGAACCTGGCTGCGGCTGATGGTAACGCCGTCGCTCTCGAACGAGGCGATGATGTCACGCACCGTGACCGAGCCGAACAACTGGCCGCTTTCCGACGCCTGACGCAGCACCACCACGTTGCGGCTGTCGATCTTCTTGGCGACCTCGGTGGCTTCGCCCTTGGCCTGCAGATTGCGGGCCTCGAGATCGGCCTTCATGCCTTCGAACTTCGCGCGGTTGTCGGCGGTGGCGCGCAGAGCCTTGGCGCGCGGCAGCAGGAAATTCCGGGCGTAGCCGTCCTTGACGCGAACGACATCGCCCATCTGGCCGACCTTGGCGACTCGTTCCAGCAGAATGACTTCCATGTTTTGTACTCCTCTTGGGGTTCAGATTTGGGTTTCAGATACTGATCAGGGGCAGGGCGAACTCATGTCAGTGTAGGTGGCAGCGGTGGGTGGCGCTGGTAGTAGCGTGCGCGCAGACCGAGCAATGCGTCGGCGAGACCGAGGCCGACCATCAGCAACACGGGCCAGCCGAATACCAGCATCACGGCGTAGGTCGAACTCAGCCAGAACGACCGATGCCGCACGGCAAGCGTCAACGTATGCACCACCGCGAAGCCGATCAGGGCGTAGGCCATCGAGAGAGCCGCGACCAGGGACTGGCCGATGATCGCGAACAGGCCGCCTGCAAAACACAGCGCGATGCCCAGCGACAGCACGGCGAGCGTCATGGGCGGCAATTCCGCGCTCTTCAGGTCGGGCCACGGCCGCTGCAGCCGACCCGACATCGCCGTGATTTTTGCGGCCAGAAACAGATTGAGCGTCAGGGTCATCATCGCGACGATCGCCGCGGCGCCGGGCGCCACCGTAATCAACGCATCGACCGCGCGCTGGGCGTCCGCGCTGGCGCCGTCACGCGATCCCATGACTCGCAGCAGCCCCGTGCGCAATTCAGCCGTGATACTGGCCGCGTCGGTGCCGAGTGTGAACAGCGCCGCCATCGTGGTCAGCACCGCGAACGCCACCGTCCATGCGATGATCCGGCCGACCGGATACCACTCCATCGCGGTTTCGGGCGGCACCGCTACTCCGCCGTCGTTCAACGGAGGCGCAACGGGACGGCCGAGTAACGCCAGGTAGCCGAGCCAGCTTGCCGGCAAGGCCACGGTCAGCAGAAAGGCCACGAAATAGGCGAGGCCGAACAGCGCGCCGAGGGCTGCGCCCGCGACGGTCCCGCCGATCGCAGCGCCGAGCGCTCCCCAGCCGAGCGCCGCGGCCATCAGCGGCAGCGGCGCGAGATAGAACAACAGCAATGAGATCAGCGCGCCCGAAACGATCGAAGCGAACATCAGCGCCGAAGCGGCGCCGGCAACCAGCGCAATGAGAATGGGCATGATCATCAGCTGTCCCGCTCCCTTCGAGCGGTTAGATTGCCGTCAGCGGAAACCGCAGCGGAACCAACTATCTGGAGTGCGGGAAAAAGGACGCATCAGGGCGTGGCCCAGCGTCTCTTGCACAATGTACGCGGACTTCTAGGGCATCACGTGGTCCCAATCAATCGGGCAGGACAAAACTTTGCCCGGATATGCAACCAGAGATTGCAATAAATCAGTTTTTCTATATACTCATGCGTGTTTCACTTTTTAAATACACGCAAGGGAGGAGTATTATGGCTGAGCAATTTCCGTCTTTCGATGAGGCCAAGGTTCAGGAAGTTTTGGATGGGGCACGAAAGTTTCATGCGGACGTGCTTCGCGACGGAGCAGCGAAGATCACCCATGATGACGGGCACCTGTCCACCCGCGCCGCGTGCATCACGCTCACCATCGCCAATGGTCGGGTGTGCGTGAACCTGCCGCTGGGAATCGGCAGCGTCTGCGTACCGGTTCCGATTTCCTACAACGGGCAGGTGGCCAGCGCGTGCATCGACATCTGCACGACCTGGGGGATTCCGACCGGCGTCAAGCTGACCGTCAGCGTGGCCGGCGTGGTGATCGTCCAAAAGACCTTCGGCAAGTGCTAACCCGCCAGGGTGCCGGCGTTTGATCGACCGGTCCGTACAAAAAAGCCCGCAGCATGAGATCGCTGCGGGCGATCTTTGTTCGTTGAAGCGTTGCTCAGCGAATGACGTAAGGCAGCAATCCGAGGAACCGCGAGCGCTTGATGGCGCGGGCCAGCTCGCGCTGCTTCTTGGCGGACACGGCCGTGATGCGGCTCGGCACGATCTTGCCGCGCTCCGAGACGTAACGCATCAGCAGCTTGGAATCCTTGTAGTCGATCTTCGGCGCATTCGGCCCCGTGAACGGGCAGGTCTTGCGGCGACGGAAGAACGGACGGCGTGCACCAGCTTCAGCCATGATGCTTACTCCTCAACTGCTGCTGCGGGGGCGTCGGCGTCTTCACGCGGACGGCGCGGACCACGATCGCCGCGGAAGCCGCCGCCTTCGCGGTCGCCGCCACGGAAGCCGCCTTCGCGGTCACCACGGAAGCCACCACCACGATCGTCGCGATCGCGATCGGACTTGCGCATCATCGCCGAGGGGCCTTCTTCATGCTCTTCGACGCGCACGGTCAGATAGCGAATGACGTCTTCGTTGATGCGCTCCTGGCGCTCGACCTCGGCAACCACCGCGGAGGGGCCGTCGATGTTGAGCAGCACGAAATGCGCCTTGCGGTTCTTGTTCATGCGATAGGTCAAAGAGCGCACGCCCCAAGATTCCATCTTCACGACCTTGCCGCCGAGACCCTCGATCACGCCGGTAAGTTGTGTGGTGAGGTCTTCGACCTGCTGGGCGCTCGCATCCTGACGCGCGAGAAATACATGCTCATAAAGAGGCATGGCTGTCCTTTCCTGTGTTGGCGCGGTTCCCGGCGGCAAGCCCCTCGAACCCTTCGGAAAGGACTCTAGAATGCTCAGAAGGCGGGAGCACGGGACGACGGGCCGATCGGCCCTGCCACATCAACGTCGCCAGAAGGTGAAATTGCTGAGGCCGTCCGTTCAGCTCCCGGCCGGGATCCACGGATGCGCGGGTTATAAGGGTTTCGCGTGGAATGGCAAGAGAAAGCCAATCCTTTCCGGTGGTCCGGAGCGGCAGCGGGCGCTCGGCTTGACAGCATAGCCTGCAGCGGTGTCTTACGGCGAACTTCAGTGTTCAGGATCGCCAATGACCGCAGCATTTACCTTCCCGGGACAGGGCTCACAGACCGTCGGCATGGGCAAGGCGCTGGCAGACGCGTTTCCGGCCGCGCGCGCCGTGTTCGACGAGGTCGACGCCGCGCTCGACCAGAAGCTGACTTCGATCATCTGGGACGGCCCCGCAGAGACCCTGCAGCTGACGGAAAATGCCCAGCCCGCGCTGATGGCGGTCTCGCTCGCGACGATGCGGGTGCTGGAAACCGAGGCCGGCTTCTCGGTCGGCCGCGACGCGGCCTTCGTCGCCGGTCATTCGCTGGGAGAATATTCGGCGCTTGCCGCCGCCGGTAGCCTGACGATCGCCGATACCGCCCGCCTGCTGCGGATTCGCGGCCAGGCGATGCAGAAAGCGGTGCCGGTCGGGGTCGGCGCCATGGCGGCATTGCTGGGGCTGGATTATGACGCCGCAGTGTCGGTCGCGTCGGAGGCTGCGCAGGGGCAGGTGTGCCAGGCGGCCAACGACAATGGCGGCGGGCAGGTGGTCGTGTCGGGCGACAAGGCCGCGGTGGAGCGGGCGCTGGAGATCGCGAAGGCCAAGGGGGCCAAGCGGGCGATGCTGCTGCCCGTGTCGGCGCCCTTTCATTGCGCCCTCATGCAACCGGCCGCGGACGCCATGGCGCAGGCGTTGTCGGGCGTCGTGATCAAGCCGCCGGCCGCGCCGCTGGTCTCCAACGTTTTGGCGGCACCGATCACGGACCCGGACGAGATCCGGCGGCGGCTGATCGAGCAGGTCACCGGGACGGTGCGCTGGCGGGAATCGGTCGGCTACATGGCGGCGCATGGCGTCACGCATTTCTTCGAGATCGGCTCAGGCAAGGTGCTGAGCGGTCTGGTCAAGCGAATCGCCGATGGCGCGGTCGGGATTTCTATCGGCGGACCCGGCGACGTCGCAGCCGCGCAGCAGGCGCTCGCCGCGGCGACGTCCAAAGGAGACTGACATGTTCGATCTGACAGGCAGGACCGCGCTCGTCACGGGCGCGACCGGCGGCATTGGCGGCGCGATCGCGACCGCGCTGCACGCCCAGGGCGCCACCGTCGCGCTCTCCGGCACACGCCGCGAGGCGCTCGAGGCTCTTGCCGGCAAGCTGGGCGAGCGGGCTCACGTGCTGCCCTGCAATCTGTCCGAGGCGGCGGAGGTCGAGGCGCTGGTGCCGGCCGCCGAGAAGGCGATGGGGCAACTGGACATTCTGGTCAGCAATGCCGGCATCACCCGCGACAATCTGTTCGTGCAGCTGCGCGACGAGGACTGGGACGATGTGATCGCGGTCAATCTGACGGCGACCTTCCGGTTGGCGCGAGCGGCGACCAAGCTGATGATGCGAAAGCGGTTCGGCCGCATCATTGCGATTACTTCGGTGGTCGGCGTGACCGGCAATCCCGGCCAGGGCAACTACACGGCCGCCAAGGCCGGACTGATCGGCATGATCAAGACGCTCGGCGCGGAATACGCCAAGCGCAACGTCACCGCCAATTGCATCGCGCCGGGATTCATCGCCACGCCGATGACGGATGCGCTGAACGACAAGCAGCGCGAGGCGATCCTCGCCAAGGTGCCTGCGGCGCGCCTCGGCACGCCGGACGATATCGCGGCCGCAGCAGTGTATCTCAGTTCGAACGAGGCGGCCTACGTGACCGGTCAGACGCTGCATATCAACGGCGGGATGGCGATGATCTGATCAGTGCCGACGCCGTTCGAATCACCGGCCGCGGGCACATGGCGCCGCGGGCCCCGCGACGGCCGGTCGAGCGTGTGGTCAAGGCATTGGAAGTGTGGTAACCGAACCAATATCGGATGGCCAAAGAACGCCTTGCAGGAACTGGAAAGCCTGTATATTGGCGGTGCCGGGCCTGCCGTTTGTTCGTCGGGCTTTCGACCTCGGGGACGGGGCAATTCTTTCGCGATAGCGATGGGAACTTAACGAGTTAACGCACCATAACGGCTCGGATCGCTCGCGGTCGGCCGCATGGAACAGCACGGGGTTGAACGATGAGTGAGATTGGCGAGCGGGTTAAGAAGATCGTGGTCGAGCACCTTGGTGTCGAGCCGGAGAAAGTGGTCGATGGCGCGAGCTTCATCGACGACCTCGGCGCCGACAGCCTCGACACCGTCGAACTCGTGATGGCATTCGAAGAAGAGTTCGGCTGCGAGATTCCCGACGATGCGGCAGAGACCATCCTGACGGTTGGAGATGCTACGAAGTTTCTCGAAAAGAACGCAAAAAGCTGAATCCCGCACGCGCGGCACATGAAGCCGGCCGGGATGCGCCATGCGCGTCCCACCGGCTTCTTTGTGTCGGCCAGTCCCGGGCCGGAGTTGTGACATGAGGCGGGTAGTCGTTACGGGCCTCGGCATGGTGTCGCCGCTTGGATGTGGCGTCGAGCCGACCTGGAAGCGGATCCTCAACAGCGAGAGCGGCGCGAAGCAGATCGACATGTTCGACGTGTCGGACCTCACGAGCCGCATTGCCTGCATCATCCCGCGCGGCGACGGGAGCAATGATACCTTCAATCCGGATCAGTGGATGGAGCCGAAAGACCAGCGCAAGGTCGACGACTTCATCATCTACGCGATGTGTGCGGCCAAGCAGGCGCTGGATGACGCCAACTGGCACCCGAGCACCGAGGAAGAGCGCTGCGCGACCGGCACCATGATCGGGTCGGGCATCGGCGGCCTGTCCGGCATCGCCGACGCTGCCGTGCTGGTCAAGGAACGCGGCCCGCGCCGGCTGTCGCCATTCTTCATTCCAGGCCGGCTGATCAATCTGGCATCGGGCTACGTTTCGATCGAGCACGGTCTCAAGGGACCGAATCACTCGGTGGTCACGGCCTGCTCGACCGGGGCGCATGCGATCGGCGACGCGAGCCGGCTGATCGCGCTCGGCGACGCCGACGTGATGGTGGCCGGCGGGACCGAATCGCCGCTGAGCCGGCTGGCGATGGCCGGCTTCTGTGCCATGCGCGCATTGTCGACCGCCTTCAACGACACGCCGGAAAAGGCCTCGCGACCCTACGATCGCGACCGAGACGGTTTTGTGATGGGCGAGGGCGCCGGCATTCTGGTGCTCGAGGAATACGAACATGCGCGCAAGCGCGGCGCCCGGATCTATGCCGAACTGATCGGCTACGGCATGTCGGGTGATGCGTATCACATCAGCGCACCGACGCCCGACGGCGAAGGCGCGTTCCGCTGCATGACGCTGGCGATGAAGCGTGCCGGGATTTCGCCGTCCGATCTCGACTACATCAACGCCCATGGCACCTCCACGCCGCTCGGCGACGAAATCGAATTGGGAGCGGCCCAGCGCTTGCTGGGCAATGCGGCATCGACCGTCTCGATGTCCTCGACCAAGTCCTCGACCGGCCATCTCTTGGGTGCCGCGGGGGCGATCGAAGCCATCTTCTGCATTCTGGCAATCCGCGATAATATTGCCCCGCCGACGATCAACCTCGACAATCCGTCGGTCGAGACCGCCATTGACCTGGTGCCGTGGAAGCCTCGGTCACGCGAAATCAACGTCGCGCTGTCGAACTCCTTCGGATTTGGCGGGACCAATGCTTCCGTTATTCTGCAGCGGGTCGCCAATTAGTCCCGCGGGACGGCAAACTCCACCGTTTCGCCGCAATAAGAGCTAAACCCTGCATGGTCGCGGGCCAACGACGAACCGACGGGATTTAGGTTGTATCAATGAGTGAGAGGCCGCCGATTTCTCCGAGAAGCCCGCGCGCTGCGCTGGAGCCGGAGCAGGTGCCACCGCCGCCGAAGCGGTCCGATCGCGCCCGCAACCCCTGGGTGGTCGCCGGCAATGCCATCATCACCATTCTGCTCGTGTTGATGCTCGGTGCGGGCGGCGTCTATGTCTACGGCAAGCAGAAGATCGAGGCGGCGGGTCCGCTTCAGGACGACAAGATCGTCAACATCCCCGCCCGCGCCGGCATGACCGACATTGCCGATATCCTGCAGCGCGAAGGCGTCATCGACAACAATCGCTGGGCGTTCATCGGCAGCGTGTTCGCCCTCAAGGCGCGGGCCGATCTCAAGCCCGGCGAATACGCGTTCCAGAAGCGGGCCAGCCTGCGCGACGTGATCGGTACCATCGTCGAAGGCAAGGTCGTGCAGCATTCGGTCACGATTCCGGAGGGGCTGACATCCGAGCAGATCGTTGCCCGGCTGATGGAGAACGACATCTTCGCCGGAACGCTCCGCGAACTGCCGCGCGAGGGCACGTTGCTGCCGGAGACCTATAAATTCCCGCGCGGCACCACGCGCGAGCAGGTGGTCCAGCGCATGCAGCAGTCCCAGAAGCGCGTGCTGGCGGAAATCTGGGAGCGGCGGAATCCCGACGTTCCGGTCAAGAGCCCGGAGCAACTGATCACGCTGGCTTCGATCGTCGAAAAGGAAACCGGCAAGGCGGACGAGCGCAGCCGGGTCGCCGCGGTGTTCGTCAACCGGATCCGGCAGAAGATGAAACTGCAGTCCGACCCGACGATCATCTACGGGCTAGTCGGCGGCAAGGGCACGCTGGGTCGTCCGATCAAGCGCAGCGAAATCCAGCAGCCGTCGCCTTACAACACCTATGTGATCGACGGGCTGCCACCCGGGCCGATCGCCAATCCGGGCCGGGCCTCGCTCGAAGCCACGGCCAATCCGGCCCGCACCCGCGACCTGTTCTTCGTTGCCGACGGGACCGGCGGTCACGCTTTCACCGAAACCTATGCAGAGCATCAAAAGCACGTCGCCAAGCTTCGTGCCAGCGAACGACAGACGCAGAACGACACTGTCGAGCCGCCGGAGGAGCCGCCGACCGCCGCCGTCCCGACAACGCCGGCTCCTGACGCGAATGCCGAGATCCCGGCAAAACCCGCGCCGACCTCAGCCCAGAAAAAGAAGCGCAACGGTTCGGCCCGGCAGGGCGCGGCCCAGCCCACTGCAGCGGCGCCCGTCGTCCAGCGCTAGTCCATCGGCCAGCCGCTGGCGCCGATCGCGATCCCAAGCCTTGTTGCCGGCGTTCCGCCGCTGGCTGCCGCCTCCTGGAGACCATTAGGAATGTCCTTGTCGAGCATGACCGGGTTCGCGCGCAGCCACGGCAGCAGCGGGCCCTATTCGTTTGAATGGGAGCTGAAGTCGGTCAACGCCAAGGGCTTTGATCTGCGCATGCGGCTGCCGCCCGGCTGGGACGAGGTCGAGCAGGGGGTGCGCAAGCGGGCCGGCGAGGTGCTGGTGCGCGGCACCGTCTACGCAAATCTGAGCGTGCGACGCGTCAACGCGCAGTCCAGCGTGCGCGTCAATGCCGACGTTCTGAACTCGATCATCAGGATCGCAGCCGACCTCGCCGGCAAGATCGACGCGGTCGCGCCGAGCATCGACGGGCTGCTGGCGATCAAGGGCGTGATCGAGGTGGCCGAGCCGGAGAACGACGAGGCCGAAGACAAGGCCGCGCGGATCGCCGCCGAGGCAGCCTTTGCCGAAGCGCTCGCCAGCCTGGTCGATATGCGCAAGCGCGAAGGCGACACGCTGGGCCAGATCCTGTCGCAACGGCTGGACGAGATCGAGGTGCTCGCTGCCAAGGCCGAGGCGGCGCCCGGGCGCAAGCCCGACGCCGTGAAGGCCCGCCTCGCCGAGCAGATCGCGACGCTCATTGAGGCCTCCGATCGCTTCGATGCCGACCGTTTGCATCAGGAGGCGCTGATGATCGCTGCCAAGGCCGACATCCGCGAAGAACTGGACCGGATCGCCTCGCACATCGCCCAGGCCCGCGAGATGCTCGCTACCGGCGGGGCGGTGGGACGGCGGCTGGATTTCCTCGCTCAGGAATTCAATCGGGAGGTCAACACCTGCTGCTCCAAATCGAACGATCTGGAGTTGACCAACACCGGTCTGGCGATGAAGAACGTGGTCGAGCAGTTCCGCGAACAGGTGCAGAATCTGGAGTGACCATGACCGCAGTCCCGCCGCAGCAGTTTGACGGCGTCGAACGCCGCGGCCTGATGTTCGTGCTGTCGTCGCCGTCCGGCGCCGGCAAGACCACGTTGTCACGCATGCTGATCAACGAAACGCCGGGCCTGCAGATGTCCGTGTCGGCGACGACGCGGCCGATGCGGCCGGGCGAGAGCGAGGGGCGCGACTACTACTTCGTCGATCAAGCGCGGTTCGAAGCGATGGTCGAAGGCGGCGAACTGCTGGAATGGGCCCACGTTTTCGACAATCGGTACGGCACGCCGGCCAAGCCGGTCGAGGCCGCGCTCGCCGCGGGCCACGACGTGTTGTTCGACATCGACTGGCAGGGCACGCAGCAATTGCGCAGCCGCGCACCGCGCGACGTCGTCAGCGTGTTCATTCTGCCGCCGACGGTGCAGGCGCTGGAGCATCGGCTGCACACCAGGGCGCAGGATTCCGACGAGGTGATCCGCGGCCGGATGCGCAAGGCCGGCGACGAGATGAGCCATTTCGACGCCTACGACTACATCGTGGTCAACGACAATATCGGCATCGCCTTCGAGGCGGTGAAGTCGATTCTGCGCGCAGAGCAGCTGAAGCGCGAGCGCCAGGTCGGCCTCGCCGCCTTCGTCGGCAAGCTACGCCAGGATCTCGACCGCTGACACCTCGGCGGCGGCCTCAGGTCGTCTGGCGCGGCGCCCGCGCGAGCAATTGCTCGATTTCCTCGCCGGCCTGCTCGGCCTTGTGCCGTTCGCGGGCGACCCTGATCCAGTCCATCGGCGGAGGCGCGGCCGCGGGCTCGTTGTCATAGTGAGGCTCGTCGGTTTCGTCGGTCTGCAGCGGCCGCGGCGCGTCGAAAAAACCTTCGCCCCGCGCACGGGCCGGCTTGGGCCGGCCGAACTTGACCACGGTCCCCGCCGCAAGGCCTGCAAAGGCCAGCGCAGCAGCGACGACGCCGACCAGCATGCCGACCGAGCCGGTCTCCTGACGCGGCGGTGTGGCAGCGGCGACCGGAGGTGCGGCCGGCTCACTGGAGGCGACGGTTTCGGCGGGCGAGGCTTCCGCAACCTGAACTGAAGGTTCTGGCTCAGCCGCGGCTTCCTGCGTGGTTTGTCCGGGCCAACGCGACGACTGTCCCCAATTGGGCGCATCCTTGACCGTCGTGGCCGTCTGCGGCGCTGCTGCCGGAGCGGGGAACACTGACGGCGGAGCGGACGACAGCGGGGTGGCCGTCTGCCGCGGGCTCAATTCCGCACGGGCGTCTGCCACGGCGGGCGCCATCGGCTGTGGCGGGGGAGATTCAGGCGGCGCTTCCGCGACGGTTCGGGTCGGCGCGGTGTCGTTGGTCTTGACGTACCAGCACTTTTGCTTGGTCGCGCGGTCCAGCCGGTACTTCCAACGGCCACCATCCGGCGCCGGGCCCTTGGGGCCAGCAAGGCATTCAGCGCTGGCAGGCGCGGCGCCTGCGGACATCGGAAGCCAGGACAACACTGCCACCGCTGCAGCGGCGGCTGCGGAGAGAAATTTCGCGGCGCGCTTCGACATGGGCATCTCCGGGTCAACACGACCGATGACAGTTTCTGTCGTCGGGTCGACTTATCGGAAATGAATGGGGTCTCAATGCGCCGCAAATCCGGATAGTGTTGGGCAATTCGCGCCGCACGAGCGGCGCGTTTTCAGTTTGTGAGGACGACGCGGCCGACCACCTTGCCGGCGCGCAACTCATCGATCCAGGCCTGCACGTCGGCCATCGGCTCTTCCTTCATCGGCGCCGGCTTGACCTTGCCGGCTCGAGCCAATGACATCAGTTCCTGCGCTTCGGCCAATGTCCCGACCATGAAGCCTTCGATGGTCATGCGCTTGTAGATCCACTGCACCATCGGCAGGCTGAAATTGCCGCCCATCAAACCGGACACCACGATCTTGCCGCCGCGCGCGACGGTGGCGACGGCGAAGGCCATCGACTTGTCGTTGCCGGCAAAGTCGACGATGGCGTCGAAGCCGCCATCGTTTTCCTTCACCATGCGCCGCGCGACGTCGGGCTCCGACGGGTCGTAGGCGAACGCCGCGCCGTTCTGCAGCGCGGACTCGCGCGCCGCAGGATTGAGATCCGCGACGCTGATCGGCTGCTTGAACATCGCCTGGGCCAGCGACAGGCCCATCATGCCGACGCCGCCAAGGCCGATCAGCAGGATGTTGCGCTGGCGCGGCCGGTCCACAAGACGCTTCAAAGCGCCGTAGGCCGTGATGCCGGAGCACATCAAGGTGGCGGCGACGTTGATCGGCAGCGGGTCGTAATCGAGCAGGTACTTCGCGTCGGGCACCAGCACATGACTGGCGAAGCCGCCGTCGATTGCGACGCCGAGAAAGCGGTTGCGCGCGCAAAGATTCTCATCGCCGTTGAGACAGTCGCGGCACTTGCCGCAGCCGATCCAGGGGAAGACCGCCTTCTTCTTGCCGATCAGGCCCTGCGGCGCGTCCGGGCCGACTTCCTCGACGACCCCAGCGATCTCGTGGCCGAGCGTGAAAGGCAGCGTCATCCCGCGCGTGGTGTCGAGCTTGTTGCCGTTCCCGAGATCGGCGTAACCGTCCTGGATGTGCAAGTCGGAATGGCAGAGGCCGCAGCGTTCGATCCGGACCAGCACCTCGGCGCCCTGCGGCTTCGGGGTGTCGACGATGGTCTCGCACAGCGGCGCATCGAACTTGACCAGCGATTGGCGACGCATCAGCGCCATGGCGAATTCTCCCTCAGCTCATTCTTATTTTGCGGTCCGTATATTGGTCAATTCGCGCGCCATGGCAACAAAACCCGACACCGGAATGGTCTCGGCGCGCCGAGTCGGATCGACGCCGGCGGCGGCCGCCAATCGCGCCGGATCGACGCCAAGCGGCTTCAAACTCTGCCGCAGCATCTTGCGGCGCTGGCCGAACGCGGCCGCAGTGATCTGTTCGAGCGCGCGGCGATCGCACGGTTCGGGCGCGGCGCGCGGCGTCAGCTTGACCACCGACGACGTGACCTTGGGCGGCGGCACGAAAGCCACCGGCGAGATGTCGAACAGCATCCGCGTCTCGGCGCGCCAGTTGGCCAGCACGCCGAGGCGGCCGTAAGCCTCGTCGTTTTCTCGCGCGACAATCCGTTCGGCGACCTCGCGCTGAAACATGAGGACCATCACGTCGTACCAGGGCGGCCATGGTTCGATCGACAGCCAGCCGATCAGCAAAGGCGTGGCGATGTTGTAGGGCAGGTTGGCGACGATCTTTGCGCGCGTTCCGCCGAGCAAGGGACGCGGATCGAACGTCATTGCGTCGGCATTGACGATCTCGAGCCGGCCGGGGTAGCGCGCGGCGATCTCCTCCAGCGCGCCCAGGGCGCGCTCGTCGCGCTCGACCGCGATCACGCGCGCCGCACCCAGCGCGAGCAATGCGCGGGTCAGGCCGCCGGGACCGGGGCCGATCTCCAGCACGGTGGCGCCCTCGAGCGGACCGGCGGCGCGCGCGATGCGCGTCAGCAAATTGAGGTCGAGCAGAAAATTCTGCCCCAGCGATTTGCGCGGTGACAGGTCGTGACGCGCGATGACATCGCGCAGCGGCGGCAGGTCGTCGATCGCGCTCATGCCGGTTGCGCCGCCGCCATCCGCGCCGCAAGGCGCAGCGCGGCGATCAGGCTCGACGGGTTGGCGTGGCCGCTGCCGGCGATGTCGAAGGCCGTGCCGTGGTCCGGCGAGGTGCGGACGAAGGGCAGGCCGAGCGTCACGTTGACGCCGTCGTCGAAGGCGATGGTCTTGATCGGGATCAGCGCCTGGTCGTGATACATGCAGATCGCGCAGTCGTAGTTCGCGCGCGCGCGGTCGTGAAACATGGTATCGGCCGGCAGCGGGCCGCGTGCATCGATGCCTTCGGCGCGAAGCGCGGCGACGGCCGGCGCGACGATGGCGCGATCCTCCGAGCCGAGTGCGCCATCTTCTCCGGCATGCGGATTCAGCCCGGCAACGGCCAGACGCGGAGCGGCGATGCCAAACCGGCTGCGCAGCGCGGCCACCACGATCCGCGCGGTGGAGATGATCAGTTCGGTCGACAGCTGCCCGATCGCGTCGCGCAGCGACACGTGAATGGTCACCGGCACGACGGCGAGAGCAGGGCTCCACAGCATCATCACCGGCTGGGGAACCTGGCCGTCAACGGCTGCAAGCTCGGCGAGGAATTCGGTGTGGCCGGGGTGCGCGAAGCCGGCCTGATACAAAACGCTCTTGGCGATCGGATTGGTCACGACGGCGGCGGCGCGACCGGCCGTTACGTCTGCGACGGCCTGGCGGATCGAGCCGATTGCCGCCGCCGCGCTGAGCGCATCGGGATGGCCGGGGCGGGCGGCGGCGCTGTCGCCCGTAGCAACCACCGGCAAGGCGTTTGGAAAGATGCTGGCCGCGGTTTCCGCGTCAGCCTCGGCCAGCGCAACATCAAGTCCGAGAGCGCGTGAACGCGCGGCGATGAATTCGCGATCGCCTAGCAGGTAGAACGACGGAAGACCGAGGCTCTCACGCCGCAGCCACGCGGCCAACGCGATGTCGGGACCGATGCCGGCGGGCTCCCCCAGTGTCAGCGCGAGTGATTTGCGAGGCAAGGTCTTGGTGCTCTCAACTCTGCGGTCGGTGCCCGCAGCCTGCCGCGACCATACTTCCAGAATCGGACTAGCGGTACTCGATCATCGCACCCTTGCGGATATCGCGCAGGTAGGCTTTCGATCTGGCCTCGAATTTTTCCTGAAACATCTTGTCGCGAATTTCGCGCTTCTTTGGCGTATCAGCGGTGGTCGGCTTGCGGGCGCAGAGCGCGACCATCTCGACACCCTGCCGCGTCATCTCCGGAGCGGTCAATTGCCCGATCGGCGTCTTGTCCAGCACATCGCGAAGCACCGCCGGAATGTCCGCTGATGTCTTGACCACCGTGTCGCGGATCGCTGCGTTCGGCATGGCCTTGAACAGTTGTATGGCCTCGGCGCAGCTTTGCACCTTCGCGCGATATCCCTCCGCCTCCTTGCGCCGCGACTCCATCAGGCCGGGATCGCCGGCGCCACGGGGCACCACCAGCACGATCGGCCGCATCTGGTACTCGAAGCTTTCCATCGTCTCCTTCTCATTCCCGAGCGCGGCCTGGACGTCCTTCTCGCCGACCAGCAGGCTGTCCTTGAACCGGCCGCGGACCAGGCTGGTCCAGACCATGTCCGCTCGCATCCGGTGCTTCAGCGTGTCAGTCCGGATGCCCTGGCCCTCGAGCGATTTGGTGAGTTGCTCCGGGGTAGACCGCATGCGGGCACTCATGCTGGCGAACGAGCTCTCAACGTCGGACGCGCTGGGATCGATGCCGAACTTCTTGCCCTCGCGGATCTTCACCTTTTCGTCGATCAGTTCGTTGATGACCTCCTGCCGCGACGGAGCCTTGCGGGTCGACAGTGTCGTCAGTTTGCTGCGCTGCTCGATGTCGTAGTTGGTGATCGGCTCGCCATTCACCATGACGGCGACACTTTGAGCCTGCGATGGCATATGAGAGCCAACCAGCAGCGCCAAGGCGCAGCAAAGCGCGAAGCCCATTCGCCGGGAGGCGCTACCCGGACGCACCGGGACGTCAGTCGTGTTTGCTATCAATGCCCGTCCTGTCATCGTGATCCTGCTTGCAGCCGATTCATCGACTAGCCTCAACCAAGGCTAATAAACCTCATTGCGTTCGGATTTAAGGCGGAGGTCGCGTTATTGGCCGAACAATCCACCCGACGCGCCGCCGACATTCTGCGACAGCCCGGTCGTAGCGATGGTGCGGAGGCCGATCTGCAGCATCACCGTGTGATTGAGGGTCGGCGGTGCGTTGAAGGCGGCTTGATAATTATATGAGGTCACGTAATTCACGGCCAAGATGAAACAGTCGTCCACGTAGCCTGCGCCCACGATGTACTGATTGATCTTCTGGGCTTCGAGATCCCACCGTGCGCCGCCGCTGACAACCCAGTTCGACGCCACCTTGATCGAGCCGGTACCAAGGACGCCCTCGCGCCGGGTCAGGAATCCGAGTTCCGGCTGCGGCGCGTAGTTGCCGTAGATCATGCTGACCGACCAGCGATTGAAGGAGGCCGAGCCTTCCGCTTCGAATCGCTGCAGGCTTCCGGTCGCTTCGTCGACCCGCGCACGCGTGGTGAACTTGTAGGTGCTGTTGGGCGAATACGAGATGCGTCCGACGTAATCCGAGCGCGGCTTGTCCAGACCGGAGGCGATCCCGGTGTTTGTGGGATCTGCCACCGCGAACGAATTCAACCCGAACAGCTGGTAGGACTGGCCGAACAGGACATTGATCGACCCGCCGCGGTCGAATTGAGTCGTCGCCTGAACGCCGACATTGGCGCGGCCGCCACCCTCGACCCGGTCGTAGCCGGAAAACTTGTCGACGCTGAACAGGTTGCTGGCGTCGAATACCATGCTCTGGGCGTCCTCGTTGGGAAGCCGGCCGGCATAGGTTTCGTTGGGACGGACGATGACCTGTGCGATCGGCTCGATCGTCGTGGTGCCCCAAGGCTGCACGTTGATGAATGGATAGCGATATTCGAGGCCGACGGCCGGCATCACCCGCAGCGCCTGGGTATCGCCCACCGGCAGGTAGTTCGAGACCCCGGGCTGGTCTGAAATCGACGCGTTGATCGCATCGGCACGCACCGAGGCGAAAGGCGTCCAGATCTGGCCCATAGGATCGGTATAGGACGTACGCCACTGCGCTTCGGCGCTCAGGCGGGTATAGTTGCCCGGAATGCCGCGCAGCAGGCAGCTCGCCGGCATCCTCGCCAGCGGATCCGCCGATGCGGTGAGGCACAGTCCGCCGGTATTCGCGATCGTGGTCACCGGGTCGAACTGCGCGGTCTGCCGGCTGAGGCTGATGAAATTCGTCTTGTAGCTGACCTCACCGCCAAGAATCGATCGATCGATCACGTTGTTGTAGTCGACCACCGGGTGGACGATCGGGATCTGTTCCTGCTGCAGATCAGTTCCTGTCAGCGCATAATAGTAAATGGTGCGCGCGTCGAAAAAGCTGCGGTTGCCAACGCCAGTCAGGTAAAGCTGCGACACCGCCTCGGTGGACTGCGACAGGAAGGTGCCGAATGCATCCTTGTACTGCGCCAGCCGGTAGTCCGAGAAGAACGCGCGATCGGACAGCAGGACGCCGTCCCAGCCCCACACCCATTTGTCGTTGAGTGCGAATTGACCCTTGGTGTCGATCGCACCGCGGAAGTCGCGATCGCCCGGTCCGCCGGCAAACTTGCCGGGATCGAGCTGCTGGATGCCGTAGCCGCGGATCTGGTACGCGCCGTCCATCGTCCGCTGTCGGAATTCGGCCTGGCCGAGCACCCCTTGTGTGGTCGTGATCCGGGGCGACAGCGTGAGGTCGTAATCCGGCGCGAGCGCAATGTAGAACGGCACCTCGAAGCCCTGACCGAACGTCGTGCTGCTGGTATAGAACGGCATCAGGAAGCCGGTCTTGCGCTGCACGGTCGGGTCGGGGGTGGAGAAGAAGGGCAGGTAGGCCAGCGGCACGCCGAAGAATTCGAGCTGCGCCGTTTCGAAATACAGCATCTTCTCGGTCTGGTCGTGGACGATGCGCGCACCCTTGACCTGCCAGAGAGGCGGCTTCTTCGGATTGTCCTTGCAGGGCGCGCAGGCGGTGTAGACGCCGTTGGTGAACACGTTGAAGTTGTCGGTCGTCCGGTCAGCGCGCGCCGCAGCGATCCTGGTCGCATCGGCAGTGTCGACCAACAGCGAATCGACGAAGCCGTCGCGGTAGTCGTCGCTGAGGTCGAGCAGGTTGGTATAGGTGATGCGGCCGCCCGCGTCCGTCATGCGGACGTTGCCTTCGGCACGGAGCCGCTTCAGCTTCTGGTCATAGACGACACGGTCCGCCTCGACGGTGGTGCCGTTGTAATGCATCTGCACCTTGCCGACCGCAGAGACCCGCTGGTTGTTGTAGTCGTAGTCGACCTCGACGGCCTGGACGAACATCTGGCCGTCATTGGCGGTCGGAGGAGGCTTCGGGCGCGATGCCGGCTGATTGAAGGTGAAACCTTGCGCGGCGACCGGCGTTGTGACCGCGATCTGCAGGCTCATCGCCAGGGCGACGGACGCCACTCCTGACGCGACCAGGTTCACGGTGCGGCGACGAGGTCCGGCCACGATCCAGCTATCGCAGCGCATGGATGTGCGCTGCAGCAGGTTCGCCAGCTTTCCGTGGAGGGCGGCGATCACAGCCACTACCCGTCCTCCTGGTACAGCAAAGCCAAAAATCCGGCGAGGCCACCGACGCATACCGGTAGCCACGCCGCCGCGAGCGGATGCATCAATTCAGCCTTGCTCAAATCCTCAGTCACCTTCGACAGGATATAGAGCAGAAAGCCTGCGCCCACGCCACCCAAAACCATCTTCTGCACGCCGCCAAAACGGAAGAAACGCAAGCTGACAGAAGCCGCTAGCATGACCATCGCGGTCAGCAAAAACGGCTTTGCCAGAAGCTTATGGTACTGCAATCGGTAGCCCGCCGTCGCGAAACCGGAGCTCTCGGACGTGCGGATGTAGCTCGGGAGTTGCCAGAAAGACACAGTTTCCGGGGTCGAGAAACTGTTGCGGACCTGCGACATCGTCAGGGTGGTTGGCAAGAGCAGCATGTCCTCATCGACAGGGGGCGAATTCATCGTATAGCGCCGCAGATTCTTGAAGCGCCAGAATCCCGGTTCCAGTGTCGCCTCCCGCGCTTCGATACGCTCCCTGAACTGGAAGTCAGGATCGAAGCGGAACACGGTCAGCCCGGACAGAAGCGCGCCCTGCTGCTGGCTCCTGGTCGCGTTGATGATGGCCTGGCCGTCGGACGTCACCTGGTTGATCCAGAATCCGGCCGCGTCCTGTAATCCGCCGCTATCGCCAAACAATTCTGCCTCCAGCTGCTTGGCGCGCTCCTGCATGGCCGCAGACACCGGATTGAAGGCCACCGTGGCAACCACGCCGAGGAGCAGGGCGCTCCAAAGCGCCGGCGCGATGAACTGCCAGGCGGAGACGCCCGCAGCGCGCGCCACCACCAGTTCCAGCCGCCGCGACAAGGCCAGGTAACAGGTCATCGCCCCGATTAAGATGCAGAACGGAAGCAGGCGCTCGAGCAGCTGCGGCACCCGAAAGATCGAGGCGCGCGCAATCACCAGCGCCGACACCTGCAGGCTGCCGGCACGTCGCAGCAGATCGATATAGTCCACGAACACCAGCAGCACGAACAGCCCGAAAAACACGGCCAGCGATGCCGTGACGAAGCGTCCGGCGAAATAGCGTCCGAGTGTATTGGTCAGGCTCATGCGGGCAACGGACGGCGGACGAGGCGCGCAAGCGAGGCGCCGAGGTTATTGATCAGGACCATCAGCCGCGCCGGCGGCTCGATCACGATATGGCGGTGGATGATCCAGAGGCTGACGCCGATCGAGCTGAAGATCAGCAGATATTGCAGCACCGCCGCCACCGGCGTTCGCTGCGTCAGGATACCGAACGCAAAGCCCGCGACTCGCACCGTGAGGGCAGTGAGGATCGCACCGACCATCGAAAAGTTGCGGCTTTGTCGCGTGGTGCGGGGGAGACCGAGAAACGCGAAGGTGATGGCCGCGAACACGAAGGGGTAAAGGGGAGCCACCAGCCTGTCGTGCATCTCGGCCCGAAACGCGGCCGGCAGCTTCACATAGAGAGGGTCATCGTCCGCGGCGAACAGCAGTTCCCAGAGATACCGCTCGCGGATGCCATAGGTGACATCGCGGGCGCGGGAGAATTTCGACATGTCGAACGCATAGCGACCGAAGGCAACCAGCGCCGGGTCGCGCTTGCCGAGTTCGAAGCGCTGCAGATTGCCGTCTTCCAGGACCAGGAACGAGCCATCGTTGTTTTTCAGCACGGTGCCGTGGTCGGCGATGATGGTGACGCGCTCCTTGGGATCGCGATGGTCGTCGATGAAGACGCCGACCAGCAATCCACCGGGCTGGCGCTCCCGCACGCGGATGGTGAGGTTGCGTTCCAGTTCGGCAAAGCGGCCGGGCTGCAAGATGTTGGCGAGGATGTCGGCCGTGATCTCGCTGTCCCAGCGCTTGATCCGGCGCAGTCCCTCGGGCGCGACGACCGACGCGACCACCGCGACCAGCGCCGCGACCGCCAGTGCCGCATAAAGGAACGGCACAAACAGCCGAAGGGGCGACAGTCCGGCGGCATTGATCACGATGATTTCCGAATCGGTCGCCAGGCGGTTCAGCGTGTGGGCCACCGCAATCATCAGCGCGATCGGCGCGATGATGAGCACCAGCACGGGGATCGCCATGCCGGTGAGGCCGAGGAAGGTCAGGATGGTCTGGCCCTGGCTGGTCATCAGGTCGATGCCGCGCAACGCCTGCGTAATCCAGATCACGCCGGTGAGGCTGACCATGACCACCGCAAACGACGTCAATGTCGTGCGAAAGATATATCGGTCGATCGACCCCATCCGACGTCATAATCCCCGGTTGCGCACAGGCGCGGCCGGCATGCCAAACACGCCGGCAAGTCATGTCCAGCCACGATTCCCCAATCGCTGCAAGCTGGTCCCCATCACCACTCTGGCATTTGCATCTGTTTGATCTGTCAACAAAATGGCTGGCACATGGCACCTTCCGGATATGGTTAACGTTTCCGCGAGTGTCGCTGTAAAGTCACGCGCCGGCGCAAAGCGACTCGCCCGGCGCGAGCCCGCAGGCGACGATCGGGGCGCCGCTGCCGACACAATCGACACGCTTCCATTCTGGGGTGGTTTTGGTCCAGATGCTGTCCTGACGCGCTGATGTCGTCTCGACGTCGGCGCCGAGATTTTCGCCGGATCCGGTCCCGGATTCCGCAAGCCTGATTTGGAGGATTTGACATGCCCGACGCCGTCAAGGTCGGTTTCGTCCCGCTTTCGGCGAGCCCGCGCGGCACGCTGTTCGTCTTCACCGACGACACGCTGGGATTCGGCGAGGCCACCTCAAAGGCGCTCGGCGCTGCGGCGGCGACCGTCAAGCGGGCGGCCGAAAGCAGCAAGTTCAAGGGCAAGAGCGGCTCTGCACTGGATATCCTTGCCCCTGCCGACCTGAAGGTGGCGCGGCTCGTGGTGCTCGGCACCGGCAAGGCCAGCGAACTCAAGCCGCATGACGTGCTCAAGGCCGGCGGCGTGCTGGCGGGCAAGCTCGGTGCCGGACAAGAGGCTGTCTCGGTGATCGCCGAACTGCCGTCAGGGGCCATGACGCCGGAGCAGGCCGCATCAATCGCCGCCGGCATCCGGCTGCGCGCTTACAAGTTCGATCGCTACAAGACCAAGAAAAAGGACGGCGACGATGCGCCGGGCAATGTCAACGTCTCGATTGCCGTCGCCGACGTTGCCGCGGCCAAGAAGGCGTTCGCGCCGGAAAACAGCGTCGTCGACGGCGTCATCATGGCGCGCGAACTGGTCAACGAGCCGCCGAACGTGCTGTTTCCCGTGGAGTTCGCCCGCCGTGCCGGCGAACTGAGCAAACTCGGGGTCGAGGTCGAAGTGCTCGACGTCAAGGCCATGACCAAGCTCGGCATGGGCGCGCTGCTCGGCGTCTCGCAGGGCTCGACGCAGCCCGGCCGCATGGTGGTGATGCGCTGGAACGGCGGCAAAAAGGGCGAGCAGCCGGTGGCATTCATCGGCAAGGGCGTCACCTTCGACACCGGCGGCATCTCGATCAAGCCGTCCGGCAGCATGGAGGACATGAAGGGCGACATGGGCGGCGCGGCCTGCGTGGTCGGCCTGATGCACGCGCTGGCGGCGCGCAAGGCGAAAGCCAATGTGGTCGGCGCCATCGGCCTCGTCGAGAACATGCCGGACGGCAGCGCGCAGCGGCCCGGCGACATCGTCACCTCGATGTCCGGCCAGACCATCGAGATCATCAACACCGACGCCGAAGGCCGCCTCGTGCTGGCCGACGTGCTCTGGTACGTGGCGAAGAAGTACAAGCCGAAATTCATGGTCGATCTCGCGACATTGACCGGCGCCATTCTGGTCGCGCTCGGCACCGAGCATGCCGGTCTGTTCTCCAACAATGACGAATTGTCTGAACGCCTCTATGCGGTTGGGCAGGCGACCGGCGAGAAGGTGTGGCGGATGCCGCTCGGTCCCGAATACGACAAACAGATGGATTCCCAGTTCGCCGACATGAAGAATGCCGGCGCCCGTAACGGCGGTTCGATCACCGCGGCGCAGTTCCTGCAGCGCTTCGTCGACGACACGCCCTGGGCACATCTCGATATCGCAGGCACCGCGATGGGGGTCGCCAAGAGCGATCTCAATACCAGCTGGGGCACCGGCTATGGCGTTCGGCTGCTGGACCGGCTGGTGTCGGAGTATTACGAAGCCGGCAAATGACCGAAGTGCTGTTCTACCATTTGCAGAACCTGACACTGGACAAGGTGCTGCCGCCGCTGCTGGAAAAATCCCTGCAGCGCGGCTGGCGGGTGGTGGTGCAGTCGACATTGGAAGAACGCGCGGAAGCGCTCGATGCGCATCTGTGGGCCTACCGCGACGATTCGTTTCTGCCGCACGGCACCTGGCGGATGCCGGACGCCGGTTCGCAACCGATTCTATTGACGGTCGAGGAGGGCAACCCGAACGGCGCGCAGGTGCGGTTCCTGATCGACAACGCCGCGCTGCCGGCCGATGCCGATCAGTACGAGCGGATGGTGCTGGTGTTCGACGGCGACGACGATGCCGCGCTCGCTGCCGCGCGGGAGGCGTGGACGCAATGCAAGGCGCGCGGCTTCGACGTCACATATTGGCAGCCGGACGATGCCGGGCGCTGGCAGCGACGACAATGAACGGCACGATCGATTCCAGCGGGTCGATCCACGGCCTTGCGGCCGGCCATCGTGGTGCCGTAAATAGATGGTGCTGCAAGTCCTTACGAATTCAACGTAAGCTGTTAGATCAGTTTGGCGGGATGACTTGATCGTGCGTGCTCAAAATCTTCGACGGACCACCTTGTGGCTTCTGGCTTTCGCAGCGCCGGGGCTGGCAGGCTGTTCCGGTGCATCCGATCTGCTGTCGCGCGATGCCGAATGGTTCTCGCGACCGGGGCGGGTGTTCACCAAAAACGTCGCGATCGAAACCCCGCCCTTGTCGTCGGACAAGCCGGTCGGCCCCGAAGATCTGATCACCGCCGATGGGGCGTGTCCGGGAATGGCCCCGAGCGGACCGGCAAGCGCCCTCACCGACGCGGGTGCGACGCAGCCAACCGGCAGCGGCATCGTGGCGCTCGGTCATACCGAATGCGACGTGGCGCGCGGCGCCGGCGTACCCAACAATGTGAGCATCTCGGCGAACGGCCGCGGTGACCGCGTCGCGCTACTGACCTATCTGCAGGGTCCGCGGGCCGGCATCTACACCTTCACCGCCGGTCGCCTGACCTCCATCGAGGCCGCTCCCCAAGCCGCAGCCCCGCCGCGCATGGCGAAGCAGAAGCGACGCTCAGCAGGCTGATCGGCGGGTTCGGCCTGTCGCCAGCTTGTTCTACCCTTGGGCGTTGTCGTATTGAGTACTTGCCGACAGCCAGGCTTCCTCGGCGCGCTGCAGGGCCGCTTCGGCGCCGGCGCGGGCCTTGCTGAGTTGCGCGGCCTGCTTCGGGTCGCGCTTGAACAGGTCGGGCAGGGCCAGCGCGGTGTCGATCTTGGCGATGATGCCGGTGATGCGTTCGATCTCGGCCTCGGCCTGCGACACCTTCTGCTTCAGCGGCGTCTTCTTCTCGGCCTTGGCTTTCGCCGGCTTGTCGCCGCCATTGCCGCGCTCCGCAGTGCTGCGGCCGCCGGAGCGCATGCCGCGCGAGGAGAGCACCGCACGGCGGTAGTCGTTGAGATCGCCGTCATATGGCGTGACCGCATTGTCGGCGACCACCCACAACTGATCGGCACAGGCTTCGATCAAATAGCGGTCATGCGACACCATGATCACCGCGCCGGGATATTCATTGATCGCCTCGGCCAGCGCCGCGCGACTGTCGATGTCGAGATGGTTGGTCGGCTCATCGAGGATTATCATGTTGGGGCCGTGGAACGTCGCCAGCCCCAGCAGCAGCCGCGCCTTCTCGCCGCCCGACAGGCTCTTGACGACGGTGTCGCCGGCCTTGCCGGAAAATCCGATCGCCCCGGTGCGCGCCCGGACCTTGGTCTCCGGCGCGTCCGGCATCAGCCGGCGAACGTGATCGTAAGGCGAGCCGTCCTCGTTCAATTCATCCAGCTGGTGCTGGGCGAAATACGCGATCTGCAGCTTGTCGGCGCGCGTGACCTGGCCGGAAAACGGCGCGAGCCGGTTGGCGAGCAGTTTCACCAGCGTCGACTTGCCGTTGCCGTTGGAGCCGAGCAGGGCGATGCGGTCTTCGGTATCGATGCGCAGCGTGACGTGCTTCAGCACCGGGCGCGCGGGATCGTAGCCGACGGTCACATTGTCGACCGCGATAATGGGCGGTGACAAAATCTTCTCCGGCGCCGGGAAGTGGATCTCCTTCACATCCTGCGTCACCAGCGCGGAGACCGGCTTCATCCGCTCCAGCATCTTGACGCGCGACTGCGCCTGGCGCGCCTTCGAGGCCGTCGCCTTGAAGCGGTCGACGAAGGATTGCAGGTGCTTGCGGCGCGCCTCCTGACGCTTGACGTTCTTGGCGTCGAGCGCCTCCTTATTGGCGCGGAAGTCCTCGTAGCCCGAATAGGTGCCGCGATAATGCACCAGCTTGCCGCGATCGAGATGCAGGATCTCGTTGACCGAGGTATCGAGCAGGTCGCGGTCATGGCTGATCACGATCACGGTGCGCGGATAGTTGGCGAGATGGTCCTCGAGCCACAGCGTGCCTTCGAGATCGAGATAGTTGGTCGGCTCGTCGAGCAGCAGCAGGTCGGGCGCCGAGAACAGCGTCGCCGCCAGCGCCACCCGCATCCGCCAGCCGCCGGAGAATTCCGAGCAGGCGCGGTCCTGGTCGGCGGTTGAAAACCCCAGGCCCGACAGAATCGCGGCAGCGCGCGCCGGTGCCGAATGCGCGTCGATGTCGACGAGGCGGGTCTGGATTTCAGCGATCCGGTGCGGATCTTGCGCTGTCTCGGCCTCGACCAGCAACGCGGCGCGTTCCAGGTCGGCCTTCAGCACCACGGTGAGCAGGCTTTCCGGCCCGTTCGGTGCTTCCTGGGCGAGGCTGCCGACACTCCACCGCGGAGGAATCGAGATCGAGCCGGTCTCGGTCGGCAATTCGCCGCGGATGGCATGAAACAGGGTGGATTTGCCGGCGCCGTTGCGCCCGATGAAGCCGACGCGGGCGCCGGGGACGATCTGCGCAGTACCGTGGTCGATCAGCAGTCGTCCGGCGATCCGGATCGATATGTCGGTGATTGAGAGCATGAGGGCGTTTTGACGCCCAGACTGTGCAAACGCAACATCTATCGCAGATAGAGCGGGATGGGGCTCAGCAGGAGCCCGAGCGGGCGGCTTCGTCCTCGCGGCGGCGCATCTCGTCGATCAGCCTCTGCAGGGAGGGCGGCATGTCCGGGCATTCCATATCCAGGCTCTGCCGGAGCCGCTTGCCGATGGCATCGTTGATGGAACGGCAGACATCGCTGTTCATGGAGTTTGCACCGTTGGTCGGTCGTGTCGACATTGCCGGGTTCCGTTCACGTCGCAGTCACATTCAGTTCAAGTCATACCCATCCGAATAGTTTCATGCACTAACAGATTGCATAGCGTCCGGGTAAAGATTGAATGAAACCGCGCCAATAATTGCAGAAGTGCCCCGCCTGCCGGCCTTGCCGCGGCGTGTCGGCGTCGATATAAGCCCCGGAACCTCCCACCAGCCCTGTCAAGGACCACCTCATGGCCATCGAACGCACCTTCTCGATTCTCAAGCCCGACGCCACCGAGCGCAATCTGACCGGGGCGATCAACGCGCTGATCGAAGGGGCCGGCCTGCGAATCGTTGCGCAGAAGCGCATTCGGATGACCCGGGAGCAGGCCGAGACCTTCTACAGCGTCCACAAGGCGCGGCCGTTCTTCGGCGAGCTGGTCGACTTCATGACCTCGGGCCCGGTCGTGGTGCAGGTGCTGGAGGGCGAAAACGCCGTCCTGAAGCACCGCGACGTGATGGGCGCGACCGATCCATCGAAGGCGGCTGACGGCACGATCCGCAAGCTGCACGCCAAGTCGATCGGCGAAAACTCGGTCCACGGATCGGACGCTCCCGAAACCGCCGCGGTCGAGATCGCTCAGTTCTTCTCCGGCAACGAAATCGTCGGCTAATATCGAAGCGGGGCTGCTCATCAGCCCCGCTTTTTTCTTGCGAGTTGGGGCAGGGGGCGGCCATGGACGGTCTGTTGCAGGTGTTCGATCCCGCGACGCTGTGGGCGTTCGTCGCGCAGTTCCAGAGCGAGATGCAGCAGCCCGCATTCTGGCTCGCGGTCGGCAAGATCATCTGGATCAACGTCCTGCTGTCCGGCGACAACGCGCTGGTTATCGCGCTGGCCTGTCGCGGACTTAGTCCGCAACATCGACTGTGGGGCATGATCCTCGGCGCGGGCATCGCGGTTCTGCTGCGCATCATCTTCACCGGCATCGTCGCTACCTTGATGGAAATGCCTTACCTCAAGCTCGCCGGCGGCCTGGCGCTGCTGGTGATCGCAGCGAAACTGCTGGTGCCCGAGGAGGAAGACGAAAACAGCGTCAAGTCGGCCTCGCATCTGTGGCAGGCGATCCAGATCGTTGTCGTCGCCGACATCGTCATGAGCCTCGACAACGTCATTGCGGTCGCCGCCGCCGCCAATGGCAGCGCTCCGCTGCTGGTGCTCGGCCTCGTCGTCAGCATTCCGATGATCGTGGCCGGCGCAGCGCTGATCATGATGGTGTTGAGCCGCTTGCCGGTTCTGGTATGGGCGGGCGCCGCGCTGCTCGGCTGGATCGCCGGCGTGGTGATCGCGACCGACCCGGCGATTCATCCGCTGGTTCAGAAGGTGATGGACGGCGCCATCGTGTTCGACTTCGACATGACGTCGACGCTGTTTGGCATCGCCAAGCATGTCAGCTTCCGCGAAGACATCGGCGAATTCGTCAGTTCGTTGCTCGGCGTCATCGTCGTGCTGATCGCCGGCACCATGTGGCGGCGCTCCAAGATGCAGCACGATGAGGAACTCGTGCCGATCAAGTCGGACTCGGCCGACCGCAGCGCGCAGTAAGCAGAGTTCAGATCAGCGTCGGCACGATCAGCGTATCGTCGAGGCTGCCGTCCGCTGTGGTTCTGCAGACATCGCCCTCGATGTGCGTGCCGCCCGAAGCGACCAGGCGCAGTGCGTCCGGATAGATCCGGTGCTCGAGCGCCAGCACGCGCGCGGCGAGCGAATCTACCGTATCGCCGTCGCGCACCGGCACCGCGCCCTGCATCACGATCGGCCCGGCGTCGGTTTCGGCGGTCACGAAATGCACCGTGGCGCCCGAAATTTTGACGCCGGCGTGCAGCGCCTGACCGTGCGGATCGAGCCCCGGAAACGACGGCAGCAGCGACGGGTGGATGTTGAGCATTCGGCCGTTCCAGCGCTGCACGAACCCAGCCGTGAACAGCCGCATGAAGCCGCCGAGGCAGATCAGCTCGACGCGATGCTCGTCGAGCACCCCCTGCAGCATCGCCTCGAAACCGGCGCGGTCCTTGCCGAACGGCTTGCTCTCGATCACCACGGTTTGGACGCCGCAGGCTTGCGCCCGCGCGAGGCCGCCGGCGTCGGCGGTGTTGGAAATCACCGCAACGATCTCGGCAGGAAAGCCGTCGGCTGCGGCGGCGTCGATCAGCGCGGCCATGTTGGAGCCGCGGCCAGAAATCAGGATGGCGACGCGGCGCTTCGCGGCCATCACAGCGCCAGGTCGAGATGGCCGCTGTAGACCACGCGATGCTCGCCCTCGGTCGCAATGACTTCGCCGAGCAGCACCACGGTCTCGCCACTGTCGGCGAAGACGTCCATCACCTGATCGACCGCATCGGCTCTGACGATCGCGATCATGCCGATCCCGCAATTGAACGTGCGCAGCAACTCCAGTTCGGCGATGCCGCCCTCGGCAGCCAGCCATTTGAACACCGGCAGCACCGGCAGGCGTGGCAGGTCGATGCCGACGCCGAGATGCTTCGGCAGCACGCGCGGTATGTTGTCGGTAAAGCCGCCGCCGGTGATGTGGGCGAGGCCCTTCACGGCGCCGGTTTCGCGGATCGCCCGCAGGCAGGATTTGACGTAGAGCTTCGTCGGCGCCAGCAGCGCGCCGCCCAGCGTCATCACCGGGGAAAACGGAGCCTGCGCGTCGTAGGGCAGGCCGGTGCGCTCGACGATCTTGCGCACCAGCGAAAAGCCGTTCGAATGCACGCCCGACGAGGCAAGGCCGATGACCACGTCGCCGGCCGCGATGTCGGCCGACGGGAGCAGCGTGCCGCGCTCCGCCGCGCCGACCGCAAAGCCGGCGAGGTCGTAGTCGCCGTCCTTGTACAGCCCGGGCATTTCGGCGGTCTCGCCGCCGATCAAGGCGCAGCCGGATTCACGGCAGCCTTCGGCGACGCCGGCGACGATCGCAGCGACGGCCTCCGGGTCGAGTTTGCTGCAGGCGAAATAGTCGAGAAAAAAGAGCGGTTCGGCTCCCTGGACGACGAGATCGTTGACCGACATGGCAACGAGATCAATGCCGATTCCGCCATGCAGCCCGGCCTCGATCGCGATCTTGACCTTGGTGCCGACCCCGTCGGTCGCCGCGACCAGCACCGGGTCGGTAAAGCCCGCCGCCTTGAGGTCGAACAGTCCGCCGAACCCGCCGATCTCGGCGCTGGCGCCGGCGCGCGCGGTGGCCCGAACCATCGGCTTGATCAGGTCGACTAGCCGGTTGCCCGCATCGATGTCGACGCCGGAGTCCGCGTAGGTGAGGCCGTTCTTCGGATCGGTCATCGCCGGTTCCCAGGTGCTTGCCGACGCGCGCGCGGCAGCGAGATATCGGATTTCGAGGCTGGTTACGTCGGAATCTGCCGCCTTGCAATGGCTCGCAAGGTCGTCGGCGATGGTCTATGTAGTGGGCAAGCCGGTCCGGGCGCCACCGCTCTGATCCAGAGCGTAACGGGGCGGACGTCGGGAAAATACGGTGAGCATTCCGAATATCATCACGCTTGGCCGCATCCTGCTGGTGCCGGTCATCGTCTGGGCGATCGCGTCCGGGCAAATGGAGATCGCCTTCGCGCTGTTCGTGGTGGCCGGAATCAGCGACGCGGTCGACGGTTTTCTCGCCAAGCGTTTCAACATGGCGAGCGAACTCGGCGCGCTGCTCGATCCGCTGGCCGACAAGGCGCTGCTGGTGTCGATCTACGTCGCGCTAGGCATCTGGGGTGCGATCCCGCGCTGGATCGTCATCCTGGTGGTGTCGCGCGACATCATGATCGTCGGCGCGGTGATCGTGTCCTGGCTGTTCGACAAGCCGATCCCGATGAAGCCGTTGATGGTGTCGAAGCTCAACACGGCGGCGCAGGTCGCGTTCGCCGCGTTGGTGCTGGCGGCGCTCGGGTTCGGTTTTCGGCCGCAGCCCTATGACTATATCCTGATGGGTCTGGTCACGATCTTGACGTTGGTTTCGGTGTCGCTCTATCTCGTCGAATGGATGCGGCACATGAGTTCGGTTGAGCAGAAGCGCTGATTTTCCGGCGGCCTGGAGTGACAGTGGCAGTTCGCGTACAACCCCGCCAGCTCGCGCTCGCTTTGCCGCACAGCGAGAGCCTGTCCCGCGACGACTTTCTCGAAGGCCCGGCCAACGTCGACGCGCTGGCGCTGATCGATCGCTGGCCGGACTGGCCGAACCGCATCATGCTGCTGGTCGGCCCGGAAGGCTGCGGCAAGAGCCACCTGGCCTCGATCTGGGCCGAGCAGGCCGGCGCGCGGTCGACAACCGCGCTGGCGCTGACGGCGGGCGCCGTCCCCGGCGCGCTTGCGACCGGGGCACTGGTGGTTGAGGATATGAACGCTTCCAGCTTCGACGAGCGCGCGCTGTTTCATCTGATCAATCTCGCCCGCGAGGACGAGGCCTTCGTGCTGCTCACGGCGCGGCAATCGCCCGCCGACAGCGTCGAGCTCCGCGACCTGCGCTCGCGGCTGCGCGCGGTGCCGGTGGTGACCTTGCTGCCGCCCGACGATCAGCTGTTTCGGGCGGTGATCGTCAAGCTCTGCGCCGACCGGCAGATGAGCGTCGATGAAACTCTGGTCGGCTACCTCGCCACCCGGATCGATCGCTCCTTTGCCGCCGCGCGCCGCGCGGTGGAACGGCTCGACACAGAAGCGCTGCGGCTCGGCCGGCCGGTGACGCGTGCGCTGGCCGCGGAACTGTTGCGGGACGCCTGACTTGCAACTGGACTGCGTCGAATGGCGGACGTCCGCCGGCTTGACGCGGCAATGGTCCGGCCGCTCAATGCCCCCCTCTCGATGTCACGGTCCTGTCACGACGCTCGCGCATCGTCCGGGCTCGTTTGACCGCTGCGACGGGCCGCCCGGCCGGATGGATTGACCTGATGGATACCGACCAAGCTATTGTGATCGAAGAGAAACATGGCGAGGCCCAGCCGGCCTCGGTGGTCGCTTCGGGGCCCGAGCGCTTCATCAACCGTGAATTGTCGTGGCTGCATTTCAACCGCCGCGTCCTGGAGGAATCGGTCAATCCGGCGCACCCGGTGCTGGAGCGTGTGCGGTTTCTGTCGATTTCAGCGAATAACCTTGATGAATTCTTCATGGTCCGCGTCGCCGGCCTGAAGGCCCAGGTGCGCGAGGGGATTACCGAACGCAGCCCCGACGGGCTGTCTCCGTCCGAGCAACTGGCGCTGATCAATGAGGCCGTGTCGCGGTTGGGCGGCGATCAGCAGGAGATCTGGCGCGACCTGCGCGGCCTGCTGGCCAACTCCGGCATCGTGCTGCTCGACGGCAAGGATGCGACCAAATCGGAGCGGACCTGGATCGAGGATCATTTCCTCCACAACATCTTCCTGCTGCTGACGCCGCTGGCGATCGACCCCGCGCATCCGTTTCCGTTCATCCCGAGCCTCGGCTTCACCATCGCGCTGCAGCTGGCGCGGGTGTCGGATGGCAAGCCGATGAACGCGTTGATCCGCATGCCTGGTAAGATTGATCGCTTCATCCGGCTGCCCAATCCCGGCAAGGACGGCTCGACGCGGGTGATGACGCTCGAGCAGGCCACCGGGTTGTTCATCGGCCGGCTGTTTCCCGGTTACGTCGTCAAGGGGCAGGGCGCCTTCCGCATCATCCGCGACAGCGAACTGGAAATCGAGGAAGAGGCCGAGGATCTGGTTCGGCTGTTCGAGACCGCGCTGAAACGGCGCCGGCGGGGGTCGGTGATCCGGCTTGAGATCGAGGCGACGATGCCGGAGGAGCTGCGCGCCTTCGTTCAGCGCGCGCTGTCGGCCAGCGACGACGAGATCATCATCGTCGACGGCGTGCTGGCGATGAACGAGCTGTCGCAACTCACCCGGCTGGACCGGCCGGACCTGGAATTCGTCCCCTATGTGCCGCGGCATCCCGAACGGGTCCGCGACCACGGCGGCGACATCTTCGCGGCGATCCGGCAGAAGGACCTGATCGTCCACCATCCGTATGAATCCTTCGACGTCGTGGTGCAGTTCCTGCAGCAGGCGGCGCGTGATCCGGACGTGGTGGCGATCAAGCAGACGCTTTACCGCACCTCGAACAACTCGCCGATCGTGCGCGCGCTGGTCGAGGCGGCGGAAGCCGGCAAGTCGGTGACCGCGCTGGTCGAGCTGAAGGCGCGGTTTGACGAGGAGGCCAACATCCGCTGGGCGCGCGATCTGGAGCGCGCCGGCGTGCAGGTGGTGTACGGCTTCCTCGAATTGAAGACTCACGCCAAGCTGTCGCTGGTGGTCCGCCGTGAAGGCGGCACGCTGGCGACCTATGTGCATACCGGCACCGGCAACTACCACCCGGTGACCGCGCGTATTTATACCGACCTGTCCTACTTCACCTCCGATACCATCATCGGACGCGACGCTGCCCGGGTATTCAACTACATCACCGGCTATGCCGAGCCGAGCGACATCGAGAAGATGGCGATCTCGCCGCTGACGCTGCGCGGCCGGATGCTCGAGCATATCCGCGGCGAGGCCAACTTCGCCCGCCACGGCAAGCCGGGTGCGATCTGGCTGAAGATGAACTCGCTGGTCGATCCCGAGATCATCGATGCGCTGTACGACGCCTCCAAAGCCGGTGTCATGATCGAACTGGTGGTGCGCGGAATTTGCTGCCTGCGGCCGGGCGTGCCGGGCCTGTCGGAAAACATTCGTGTCAAATCGATCATCGGGCGCTTCCTTGAACACGGCCGCGTCTACTGCTTCGGCATGGGTCATGGGCTGCCGAGTGCCAAGGCCGCCCTGTACATCTCGTCGGCCGATCTGATGCCGCGCAATCTCGATCGTCGTGTCGAGGTGCTTTGCCCGTTGCTCAACCCCACGGTGCATCAGCAGGTGCTCGAGCAGATCATGGTCGCCAATCTGAAGGATACCGAGCAGAGCTGGCGGTTGTTGCCCGATGGATCGTCAACGCGTATGAAGGCCGCGAAGGGCGAGGAGCCCTTCAACGTGCACAATTACTTCATGACCAATCCGAGTCTCTCCGGCCGTGGCAAGTCGCTCAAGGAATCCTCTCCGCGCCGTCTCACGCGCCGTTCGGAACGTCAGCAGTCGTCCTAAGGAATTGCCGCGGTGGTGAAGCGGACGCGCAGGCGCGAACCCAGCGTGGCCGTGATCGACATCGGGTCGAACTCGGTGCGTCTCGTCGTGTACCAATCGATGACGCGCAGCCTGATCACGGTATTCAACGAGAAGGCCTTGTGCGGTCTCGGCCGCGAGGTGCAGTCGACCGGGTTGCTGGCCGCCGATGCCGTCGCCAAGGCGCTGACTGCGTTGCGGCGGTTTCGCGCGCTGTGCCGGGTGATGAAGGTCGGCGCGGTTCATGCGATCGCTACGGCCGCCGCGCGCGACGCCAGCAATGGTCCCGAGTTCATCGCGGCCGCGGAGAAGATCTGCGGCGTTCCCATCGAAATCCTCACCGGGCCGCGCGAGGCCAAACTGTCGGCGCTGGGCGTGATCTCGGGTGTCTACAAGCCGGACGGCATCGTCGGCGATCTCGGCGGCGGTTCGCTCGAACTGATCGACGTCCGCGGCAGCAGTGTTCGCACCGGCGTGACGCTGCCGCTCGGCAGCCTGGCGCTGCAGGACGCCGCGCAGAAATCGCTGAAGCGCGCGGCACGGATCGTCCGCACCGACCTCGCCGACGTTGCGCTGCTCAAAGCCGGCAGCGGTCGAACGTTTTACGCCGTGGGCGGAACGTGGCGCGCGCTGGCGCGGCTCCACATCATCCAGAGCGGCTATCCGCTCCGCGTGATGCATGGCTATACGTTGAGCGCTGCCGACGCCTTGCATTTCGCCCGGCGGCTGCGCCGCCTCGCTTCCAGCAATACCCTGGCGGATATCGAATCCATCGCGGAAGCGCGGCGGCCGCTGTTGGTGTACGCCGCGCTGGTGCTCGAGCACGTCATTCGCGTCGCGCAGCCGAAGCAGATCGTGTTCTCGACCTTCGGAGTTCGTGAGGGATTGCTGTTTTCGATGCTGCCGCCGGCCGAGCGCGCCAAGGATGGGTTGATCAGCGCGGCGCAGACGCTGAACCAGTTGCTGTCGCGCTCGGCGCGCCATGCCGAGGAGCTGATCGTCTGGACCGATCGCTTCGTCCGGATCGCCAAGCTGAAGGAAACCGATGAGGATCGCCGGCTGCGCCACACCGCGTGCCTGCTGTCCGACGTCGGCTGGCGGGTGCACCCGGACTATCGCGGTGAGCAGACGTTGAACCTGATTACCAACGGCAATTTCGGCGCGGTCAGCCACCTTGGCCGCGCCTTCGTGGCGCTGTCGGTGTACTACCGATACGCGGGCTTCAGCGAACAGAACGATCCGCCGCCGATCATCCTGCAACTGGTGCCGCCGGCGATGCAGGAGCGCGCGCGCGTTCTCGGCGCGGCGTTCCGCGTGGCGCATCTGATCTCGGCAGCGCGGCCCGGCGTGCTGCCTGCGACCAGCTTCAAGAACGACGGACGCAAGCTCACGCTGGTGTTCGAGCATCGGCTGATCGACCTGGTCGCCGACCGCGTCGGTAGCCGTTTCAAGCAGCTGGCCAAGCTGGTGGGACGGTCAGGGACGATCGTGCGGCGCTGACAGGTCGTTTGTTTCACAACTTCTCATCATGCCCGGTCTTGTGCCTGGCATCGAAGCCTTGGCCGCAGAGAAGGCGTGGATGGCCGGGACAAGCCCGGCCATGACGCAGAATACGTCAGGCGCGGTCGACCCGCACGACCTTGCCCTTTTCGATCGCCAGCGCGAGGCGGCCGTGCTTGAGCGCCAGCGCGGCCTCGCCGAACAGTTCGCGGCGCCAGCCGTGCAGGGCGCCGACATCGGCGTTGTCGTCGGTCGCGATCTGTTCGAGATCGTCGACGGTGGCGATGATCTTGCTGGCGACGGCGTGGCGCTCCGAGGTCATGCGCAACAGCACTTTCAGGAGTTCGACGGTGGCCGCGGCGTTGCCGTTGCTGCGCGGTTTTTCGATCTTCGGCAGGGTGGCGGGATCGCGCGCGACGCCACGCTGCACGGCGGCGACGATGTCGCTGCCCCATTTCGAGCGGTCGAAGCCCTTCGGCAGCGAGCGCAGATTGCCGAGCCGCTCCAGCGAGGTCGGCGCGTGGGTTGCGATGTCGCCGAGCGCGTCGTCCTTCAGCACGCGTGAGCGCGGCACGTCGCGGCTCTGCGCCTCCTGCTCGCGCCAGGCCGCGACCTCCATCAGCACCGCGAGTTCCTTCGGCTTGCGGACCCGGGTCTTCAGCCGCTCCCAGGCGCGCTCGGGGTGGAAGTCGTAGGTCTTCGGCGAGGTCAGCACTTCCATCTCTTCGCTGACCCAGTCGCTGCGCCCACGCTTCTTCAGGTCGGCGTCCAATGCGGCGAACACGTCGCGCAGATGGGTGACGTCGGAAACGGCGTAGTGGATCTGCTCGTCGGTCAGCGGGCGGCGCGACCAGTCAGTGAAGCGGTGGGTCTTGTCGGGGCGGTGGCCGGTGATGCGCTCAACCAGCTGGTCGTAGGCGATGGAATCGCCATAGCCCAGCACCATCGCGGCGACCTGAGTGTCGAAGATCGGATGCGGCACGATGCCGGCGCGGTGCCAGACGATCTCGATGTCCTGCCGCGCGGCATGGAACACCTTGAGGACGCTCTCATTCGCCATCAGGTCGAAGAACGGCTTGAGGTCGATGCCCTCGGCCAGCGTGTCGATCACCACCGCGTCCTCGGCGCTGGCCATCTGCACCACGCAGAGCAGGGGGTAGTAGGTGGTCTCGCGCAGAAATTCGGTATCGACGGTGATGACGGGGTGGGTGGCAAGGCGAGCACAGACCGCGGCGAGTTGGTCGGTGGTGGTGATCAGATCCATGAAAAGTCCATCACGCTCTTGAACGGCGTTCGGCCGAAAGTGCTTGTGCGTCAAGGGTCTCTAGCGGAAATGGACACCTGAGTCCGAGCCAATAGACACGTTTGTGCCAGCGCAATCAAGTTCCGCAGAAGGTCGCCATCACCCGCTCATGGGCCTGCGGCGGGTCGGCGTAACGCGCCAAGGCGGGCTGGTCCTCGAAGGGGCTGGCCAGCACCGTCACCAATTCCTCGAACGGCGCGAAGTCGTCGCGCGCGATCGCCGCCTCGATCACCGCTTCGACCCGATGGTTGCGCGGGATGAAGGCCGGATTGACCGCCTGCATGGCCTGCTGCCGGCTGGCGCCATCCTGCGGTTCGGCATCGAGCCGCTGGCGCCAGCGAACCGCCCAGTCGTCATAGGCGGCCGGATCGGCGAACAGCGCCCGCACCTCTGCGTCGCGCGCGGGATCGGCTGCTGCGTCGCCTAGCCGACGGAATGTCAGGGTGAAATCGGCCTGGCCCTTGGCCATTGCGGCCAGCAGATCCTGCGCCAGCGCGGCATCGTCGGGCTGCTGCGTGGCCAGGCCCAGCTTTGCGCGCAGCCCGGCCTGGTAGGCGGCATCGAAGATTTCCGCGAACTCGCCGAGCGCGGCCTGCGCCAGCGCAATAGCGTCGTCTTCCTTGTCGGCGAGCAGCGGCAGCAGCGTCTCGGCCAGCCGGGTCAGATTCCACAGCGCGATGCGCGGCTGGTTGCCATAGGCGTAGCGGCCCATCTGGTCGATCGAGCTGAATACCGTGGCCGGGTCGTAGGCGTCGAGAAAGGCGCAGGGGCCGTAATCGATGGTCTCGCCGGCGACGGAGCAATTGTCAGTGTTCATCACGCCGTGGATGAAGCCGACCAGCAGCCATCGGGCGACCAGCTCGGCCTGTCGCCTGATAACGCCTTCGAGCAGCGCGGCGTAGGGATTTTCTGCAGCCTTTGCATCGGGATAGTGCCGCGCGATGACGTGGTCCGCGAGCTGCTTCACGCTGGCTGTGTCGCCGCGCGCGGCGAAATACTGGAAGGTGCCGACCCGGATGTGGCTGGTAGCGACCCGCGTGAGAACGGCGCCGGGCAGCATGGTCTCGCGTACCACCTGCTCGCCGGTGATGGCGGCGGCGAGCGAGCGCGTGGTCGGGATGCCGAGCGCGGCCATCGCCTCGCTGACGATATATTCGCGCAGCACCGGGCCGAGCGCGGCGCGACCGTCGCCGCGGCGCGAGAACGGCGTCGGACCGGAGCCCTTCAGCTGGATGTCGCGACGCACGCCGTCGCGGTCGATCACTTCGCCCAACAGAATCGCGCGGCCGTCGCCGAGCTGCGGGACGAAATTGCCGAACTGGTGGCCGGCATAGGCCATGGCGATCGGGTCGGCGCCGTCCGGGACGCGGGTGCCGGCGAGGATCTCTGCGCCCTCCGGCGTGCTCAGCCAGTCCGGATCGAGACCGAGCTGTTGGGCTAGCGGGCGGTTCAGCTTGATCAGGCGCGGCGCCGATACCGGCGTCGGCGTGACTCGGGCATAGAAACCATCGGGCAGGGCGGCGTAGCTGTTGTCGAACGGGATCTGCAATGTCATGCGATCAACATAGGCAGCGGGCGCCATTGCACAATCGGCGCGGCAGCAGTGCTGCCGGACCGCGATTGCACGGCTTGGGCGCAAACCGCGCGGGCCAGTCCCGCCTGCGGATCGGTTGCCGCGCCTGACCGGCTCGGCTAAACCCCTGTCGCGTTCCGCGGGCTGCGGAACCGCTTGATTCTGCTCCTCCGGTTGTCCCAGGATTGTCATGCATCGCTACCGTTCCCATACCTGCGGCCAACTCCGCGAGACCGATATCGACCAGACCGTCCGACTGTCGGGCTGGTGCCACCGCATCCGCGATCATGGCGGGCTGCTGTTCATCGACCTGCGCGACCATTACGGGCTGACGCAATGCGTCGCCGACCCGGATTCGCCGGCCTTCAAGGACGCCGAAAAGCTGCGCGCCGAATGGGTGGTGCGCATCGACGGCAAGGTGCGGCGGCGCCCCGAGGGCACCGATAATGACGATCTGCCAACGGGTAAGGTCGAACTCTTCATTACGGAAATTGAGGTGCTGGGGCCGTCGCTCGAACTGCCGCTGCCGGTGTTCGGCGAGCAGGATTATCCCGAGGACATCCGGCTGAAATACCGCTTCCTCGACCTGCGCCGCGACAAGCTGCACCAGAACATCATGACTCGCGGCGCGATCGTCGATTCGATGCGCAAGCGCATGAAGGACGGGGGCTTCTTCGAATTCCAGACGCCGATCCTGACGGCCTCGTCGCCGGAAGGCGCGCGGGATTTCCTGGTGCCGAGCCGGATTCATCCCGGCAAGTTCTACGCGCTGCCGCAGGCGCCGCAGCAGTACAAGCAGCTGCTGATGATGTCCGGCTTCGACCGCTACTTCCAGATCGCACCATGCTTCCGCGACGAGGACCCGCGCGCCGACCGGCTGCCGGGCGAATTCTACCAGCTTGACGTCGAGATGAGCTTCGTCACCCAGGAGGATGTTTTTACCGCCATGGAGCCGGTGATTACCGGCGTTTTCGAGGATTTTGCCAAAGGCAAACCGGTGACGAAGTCGTGGCCGAAAATCGCCTACGCCGACAGCCTCAAACGATACGGCACCGACAAGCCCGACCTCCGCAACCCGATCGAGATGCAGGACGTGTCCGAGCATTTCCGAGGCTCCGGCTTCAAGGTGTTCGCGCGGATGCTCGAGGACGAAAGCAACCAGGTCTGGGCGATCCCGGGCACCGGCGGCGGCAGCCGCGCGTTCTGCGACCGGATGAATTCGTGGGCGCAGGGCGAAGGTCAGCCGGGGCTCGGCTACATCATGTGGCGCGAAGGCGGCGAGGGTGCGGGTCCGCTGGCCAACAACATCGGTCCGGAGCGCACCGAGGCGATCCGCAATGCGCTCGGCATGAAGGCCGGCGATGCTGCGTTCTTCGTCGCCGGCGATCCGGCGAAGTTTTATAAGTTCGCCGGACTCGCGCGCACCAAGGTCGCCGAGGAGTTGAATCTGATCGACAAGGACCAGTTCGCGCTGGCCTGGATCGTCGACTTCCCGATGTACGAATACAATGAGGACGACAAGAAGGTCGACTTCTCGCACAACCCGTTCTCGATGCCGCAGGGCGGTATGGACGCGCTGGTGTCGCAGGATCCGCTGACCATCAAGGCGTTCCAGTACGACATCACCTGCAACGGTTACGAGATCGCGTCGGGCGGCATCCGGAATCATCGGCCCGAGGCGATGGTGAAGGCGTTCGAGATCGCCGGCTATGGCGAGAGCGACGTGGTCCAGCGCTTCGGCGGCATGTACCGCGCCTTCCAGTACGGCGCGCCGCCGCATGGCGGCATGGCGGCCGGCGTCGACCGCATCGTCATGCTGTTATGCGGCACGACTAATCTGCGAGAGATCTCGCTGTTTCCGATGAACCAGCGCGCCGAGGATCTGCTGATGGGCGCGCCGTCGGAGGCCACGCCCAAGCAGTTGCGCGAGGCTCACATCAGGCTCAATCTGCCGGACAACAAATAAGCCACCGACGCAATGAATTCGGGCGGCCGGGAGACGACATGACGTCCCAATCTGACGAACTGAAAACTGCGGCGCTGGCGTATCACCGGCTGCCGCGGCCGGGCAAACTCGAGATCCAGGCGATCAAGCCGCTGGCCAACCAGCGCGACCTTGCGCTGGCTTACACGCCTGGCGTCGCGGCGGCGTGCGAGGCGATTGCGGCTGACCCGTCGCAGGCGGCCGAACTCACCATCCGCGGCAATCTCGTCGCCGTCGTCACCAACGGCACCGCGGTGCTCGGCCTCGGCAATATCGGCCCGCTGGCGTCCAAGCCGGTGATGGAAGGCAAGGCGGTGCTGTTCAAGAAGTTCGCCGGCATCGACGTGTTCGACATCGAAATCGCCGCCGACACCGTCGAGCGCGTGGTCGAGACCGTCGCCGCGCTGGAGCCGACCTTCGGCGGCATCAATCTCGAGGACATCAAGGGACCGGAGTGTTTCGAGATCGAGGCGCAGCTCAAGGAGCGCATGAAGATCCCGGTGTTCCACGACGATCAGCACGGCACCGCGATCATCGTCGGCGCCGCGGTGAAGAACGCGCTGCTGCTGACCGGCAAGAAGCTCGAGGACGTCAAGATCGTCACCGCCGGCGCCGGTGCCGCGGCGCTCGCCTGCCTCAACCTGCTGGTCTCGCTCGGTGCGAAGCGCGAGAACATCTGGGTCTGCGATCTCGACGGGCTGGTCTATGACGGCCGCAACACGCTGATGGATCGCTGGAAGCAGGTCTATGCGCACAAGACCGATCTACGCGTGCTGGCCGACGTGATCCCGGGCGCCGACATCTTTCTCGGCCTGTCGGGGCCGAACGTGCTGAAGCCGGAGATGGTGGCGCAGATGGCCGACCGGCCGCTGGTGATGGCGCTGGCCAATCCGACGCCGGAGATCATGCCGGAGGAGGTGCGCCGCGTTCGCCCCGACGCGCTGATGTGCACCGGGCGGTCGGACTTCCCGAACCAGGTCAACAACGTGCTGTGCTTCCCCTTCATCTTCCGCGGCGCGCTGGATGTCGGCGCCACCGCGATCAACGAGGACATGAAGCACGCCGCGGTCGACGCCATCGCGCAGCTGGCGCGCGATCCGCCGTCCGATGCCGCGACCGCCGGTCCGGAGACCGAGGAGGTGATGGGCTTCGGCAAGGGTTCGCTGATTCCGTCGCCATTCGACCCGCGACTGATCCTGCGCATCGCGCCCGCGGTGGCGAAGGCGGCGATGGCGTCCGGCGTGGCGACGCGGCCGATCGAGGATTTCGACGAGTACAACAGCGTGCTCGAGCGCTTCGCCTTCCGCTCCGGACTGGTGATGAAGCCGGTCTTCACCAAGGCCAAGGCCCAGCCGGTGCGCGTGATCTATGCGGACGGCGAGGACGAGCGCGTGCTGCACGCGATCCAGACCATTCTGGAAGAAAAGCTGGCGCGGCCGATCCTGGTCGGGCGGCCCTCGGTGGTGGAAGCCCGCATCAAGCGCCACGGCCTGTCGATCCGGATCGGCGAGGATTTCGATCTCGTCAATCCGGAAGACGATCCGCGCTATCGCTCCTATGTGCAGTCCTACATCGACGTCGCCGGACGCCACGGCGTGACTCCCGAAGCGGCGCGCACCGTGGTGCGCACCAACACCACGGTGATCGCGGCACTCGCGGTGATCCGCGGCGAGGCCGACGCGATGATCTGCGGCGTCGACGGCCGCTACATGAGCCACCTGCGTCACGTCCGAGAGATCATCGGCTCGCTGCCGGGTATCTCCGGCTTCGCGGCGCTGGCGCTGATGATCACCAGCAAGGGCGCGTATTTCATCGCCGACACCCAGGTGCGGCCGAACCCGACCGCCGAGGAACTTGCGGAGATCGCGGCGCTGGCGGCGATCCATGTGCAGCGCTTCAACCTGAAGCCGAAGATCGCCTTCGTGTCGCATTCGGATTTCGGCAGCTACGACACCGACTCGTCGCGCAAGATGCGCCGCGCCACCGCGATCCTGCAGGAGACCCATCCGGAGATCGAGGCCGACGGCGAGATGCAGGGCGACACCGCGCTGTCGGAAGCCGCGCGGCAGCTGATCCTGCCGCATTCGCGGCTGGAGGGCGTCGCCAACGTGCTGATCATGCCGAACCTCGACACCGCCAATGTCGCCTACCAGATGGTCAAGGTGCTCGGCGACGCGCTGCCGGTCGGCCCGATCCTGATCGGTCCGGCGCGCCCGGCGCATATCCTGACGCCCTCGGTGACCGCGCGCGGCATCCTCAACATGACGGCGATCGCCGCACTCGAGGCGCAGGAGCGGGCCGGGCGCGCGCAGCCGACGCTGTTCGGGTAAGGCTGTCAAAAACGCTGACGGATCGCTGATTGTTTGCATCAAAGTCGCGTCATCGGCAGCGCGCTCCCTCTCCGACGGGGAGAGGGGGTGCACCCTCTCGTCAGGTGTGAGCCCCGTCCAGCTTCGCTGCGCTTTGCCGGACGACCTCTCCCCGTTGGGGAGAGGTGAAGAGGCGCGCATTTGATCGTTTGAAAACGCAACGGCGAGCGCCCATACTTGCCGCGGCGCCGCGTTGGCGGCGTCTGTTATTGCAATGGGGCCGAGCATGCCAGCGTTCATCACCATCGGGCGAGTATTGTTCGCCATTCTGTTCATCGCGTCGGGCGCCATGAAGCTGCTCGACGTCGCGGCGACCACGGCGATGATGGGCAAGGTCGTGCTTCCGGTCGCGCTCAACGAATACGTCACGCAACTCGAGGGCCTTGCCGGCATGCCGATGCCGCAGATCCTGGCGATCACCGCGGGCGTCATCGAGCTGCTGTCCGGCCTGCTGATCGCGCTGAATTTCGGCGCGCGGTTCTTCGCCGCGGTGCTGATCCTGTTCGTGATCGTCGCGACCTACTACTTCCACGATTTCTGGAACCAGACCGGGGCCGAGGCGCAGGGCAACATGATCCACGCGCTGAAGAACCTGTCGCTGATCGGCGGGTTGATGCTGATCATGGGCATCCCTCGCAGCGCCCGCGTGGTGGAGACGACATACACCGATACGTAGTCGGCAGCTACGAAGGTTCCGTCATTCCGGGGCATGAGCGCGCAGCGTGAAATGAACCGGGAATCTCGCCGCTCGTGAGCCGCAAGATTCCGGGTTCGTGCGCCTTCGGCTTACGCCCCGGAACGACGGGGCAAAACTTCACGCCGTCATTCCGGGGCATGCGCCGCGCAGCGGCGCGATGAACCCGGAATCTCGCGCCGGTGTTCGACGCGTCGTTGTTGCTTCAATGCGTCCCGTCTCTGGATTCCGGGTTCGTTTCGGCCTTCGGCCTCACGCCCCGGAATGACGGCGGGAAATCTTGTCCTGTTATTCCGGGGCATGCGCCGCGCAGCGGCGCGATGAACCCGGAATCTTGCGGCATAGGCAAGCTGGCGTGTATTAAGTCAGTGCGTCCCATCTCTGGATTCCGGTTTCGTTTCGGCCTGCGGCCTCACGCCCCGGAATGACGGGGCTACGATGCGTTGTCACCCCACAACGGCGCGTGTCGTCGCAACTACGCGTCGCGCCGCCAAGCCGTCACCGTGACGTCGTGCTCGGGATCCAGCACCTGCACCTCGGCGGCGCGGAGGCCGTGGGCTGCCAGAACCTGCTGCGGCGTCTGGCCGGGCGCGCCGGGAAAGCAGGGCGCGCCGCCGGGCAGGGTGACGTGCGGCGCCTGCGACAGGAAGAACGTGTCGTAGCGGTCGAGGAACAGCGCGAACACGGCAGGGCCGCCGATCACCGCGACGGTGCCGCTTGCGACGGCCGCCGCCGCGCAGGCCTCGTCGAACGATGCGCCGGCCGGATTCCAGAGTGTCGCGGTCTGGTCGAGCGGATCGGCGGCCACGGCATTGACCTTGCGCGTCACCACGATACGGCGGCGGGCCGAGTCGGCCTGGTCGTCGAACGAATTGCGGCCATGTACGATCAGGTCGGCGCGGTCCAGCGCCGCCATCAGGAAGCGATGGTCGCCGGGAAATCTCAGCGCGTCGGGCTGAACGCCGCTGGCGTCGGTCAGATGGCCGTCGGCGGAGACGATCACATAGCCTTCGACGCGCAGCGCGGATGCAGGCATCACCGGACCGCCGCCGGCGGTCTTATTCGTTCACCGTCTGCACCACGCTGCTGAGCGGCCGCGAACTGACGGTCGGCAGCTTGACGTCCTTGGCCAAACCCTCGTCGTATTCAGGAAGCGTCTGGATCGGCGCCTTGGCGCGCATGTGCACCACCTTGTAGCCGCCAGCCTTCAGCTTCTTCAGCAGCGTCGGCAGCGCCTCGCCGGTGTGCTTCTGGAAGTCGTGCATCAGGATGATGCCCTTGCCGAGCTTGTCGACCTTGGTCATCACGGTGTCGACGATCTTCTCGGCCTTGCTGGCCTTGAAGTCGAAGGAGTCGAGGTCGGTCGAGAAAATCGCGACGTTGCGGGTGCCGAGATAGGTCACCATTGCGGGCGGATGCTGCAGCGCCGGGAAGCGGAAGAACGGCGCCGGGTTGCCGCCGATCGCCCATTTCACCGCGCTGAATCCCTTCTCAATCTCGTCCTTCTGCGCCTGCTCGGTCAGCTTCTTGTTGTTGAGGTTGACGTGGCCCCAGGTGTGCGAGCCGACGGTGTGACCGGCGGCGTAGACCGATTTCAGGATCTCCGGATAGTAGGTCGCGTGCTTGCCGATCGGGAAGAACACCGCCTTGGTGCACTCATCCGCCAGCGTCTTCAGCACCGACGGCGTGTTCACCGGCCAGGGGCCGTCGTCGAAGGTCAGCACCACTTCCTTGTCGCGCAGGAAATCCAGCTGCTTGAAATGCTCGAAGCCGAAGCCGGGGCCGCCGGTGGTGTCGATCTCGACGGTGCGGCTGACGCCGAGCGCGTCGGGATTGGCGCAGGGGGTCTTGGGCTGCGCGGCGGCCGCAGGGGCAGGGGCAGGAGCGGGGGCCGGCGCCGCTGCGGGCGCGGCCTGTGGCGCCGCGGCGGCGGGTGCGGCCGGGCGGGGCGCCGCTGCCGCGGGCGGGGCGGGCGTCGCGGCAGGAGCCGGGGAAGCAGCCGGGGTCGCGGGGCGCTGCGCCAGAATCACGGGCCCGCCATTGGATCCGACCTGGGACCAGACCACGCCACCTGCGCCGACCGCGATCGCAGCTGCGGCCAAACCTGTCACCATGCGCATGATCCACCTCGTTCAGTTGGCTTCGGACCCGCAGCGAAGACCGCCGCAGCCATCGAATCCAGCCGATGGCACAGCCTAGAATGCGGCCGGCGAAAACGGCAATTGTTTTTGCGGCAATTTAGTAAAAACAACTGGTTAGCTTACTAATCCCTTGTTCGTAGAACTACGCGTCGGAGAGCTGCCGCGCAATTGCGGTCTTGATTCGGGTGTCCTGCGGCGCGACCGACTGCGCGAAGGATCCGGCGAGATAGCCGTCGCGGCCGACCAGGTACTTGTGGAAATTCCAGCGCGGCACCTCGGCCGGCCGGGCCTGCGCGGCCCAGCGGTAGAACGGATGCGCGTTGGCGCCGGTGACCACGGTCCGCGCCGCGATCGGAAACGCGACGCCATGCTGGTGCGCCGCCTGCGCGATCTCGGCCGGGCTGCCCGGCTCCTGATTGAAATCGTTCGACGGCACGCCGATCACCGCGAGACCGCGCGGGCCGAACTCCGTCGCCAGCGCCTGCAGCCCGGCGAATTGCGGGGTGTAGCCGCATTGCGAGGCGGTGTTGACCACCAGGATCGGCCGGTTGGCGTAGTCGGCGAGCCGGATGTCGGGACCGTCGAGCGCGGCGAACGAAAAGCCGTAGGCGGTCATCCGGCTGACGCCCGTTTGCGCCATCGCCGCGCGCGGCAGCGCCGCGCCGGACAGCGCCAACGCTGCGGTGAGGAGGGTTCTGCGATCCAACATGGCCGTCGCGTCCGTTGCTGTTGCAACCGCAGCATAGCCCCGCGGGGACGCCCGGTCGATCAACAAGCTGTCAGCGTTCGCGCCGCCGCGGTTCAGCGATGCGGCACGATGAAATCGGTGCCGGCGCCGGTCTCGCCGCCGTCGGTCACGGCATGATCCGACACCACGAGCGACGCGCCGGACGACAGCGCCTCGGCGATCCTGATCATCGCATCGGCGGGAATCGTCAGCCGGTCGAGCGCTTCGGCGGCGGTGTTCGGCACCGGATGCGAGGTCATCTCGACGGCGCCGGCGGACTGCCGGCGGCGCGCCTTGCGGTCGTCGGCGTCGCGCGGCTCGGCGCTACGTTTGACTTCCGGCAGCGAGACCACCGACCAGCGGAAGGTGGCGGGCTCGTCCTTCACCGCAGCCGCGGTGAAGACGTGCGTGCCGAGCGGCCGGTCGCCGGCCGAGATGGTGATCGGGACGTCGAACAGCGGGGTAAAATTCTGCCGGACGTAGAGCTTGCCGTCCTTGCGGCTGACGAACGCCGCGATCTGGCCGGTGCGCTTCGGCGCGGGGGCCGCGGCGGGCTCCTCGGCGACCGGAGGGGCGCTGCCGGTCTCGGAGGCGCGGGTCTGGTCCTTCGGCGGTTCCGCCTTGTCGGCGGGCGCTGTGGCCGGCTTGGTCTCCGCGCCGGCATCGGCGGCATTGGCATCGGACAGCGTGGCGGAGACATTGGGGCGGGGCAGCGAGTTGCTGGCGTCCGCGGTCCGCACCTGCGGGCGCCTGGCCGGCGTGGCGCCATCGGCGGGCGGCAGGGTGTCCATCGTCAGGCTCGGCCGCAACTCGGCGGTCGCGACCGCCGGCTCGGACGGCCCGACCGCGGCCTTGTCGGATTTGGTGTCGGTGGCCGGCTGCACGGCTGCGACCGGCGCCGGCGCAGGATCCGGCTTGCGGGTCGCCAGCAGCGGGTGGGAGAAACTCGCCGGGCTGACCTCGCCCGGGGTGACGATCACCCGTGCGCCCATCCGGGTCCAGTTCCACAGCCGGGTGGCAAAGCTCATCGGCATCCGGACGCAGCCATGCGAGGCCGGGTAGCCGGGCAGCACGCCGGCATGCAGCGCGATGCCGGACCAGGTCAGCCGCTGCATATAGGGCATCGGCGCGTCGCTATAGATGTTGGAGCGGTGGTACTTGTTCTTCTGAATGATGCTGAACACGCCGGTCGGCGTGGCGTGACCGCGCATCCCGCTGGAGATCGGCGTCTCCGCGAACAACCCGTTGGCGTCGTAAACCTTCATATGCTGCTGATCGATCGAGATCGCGATGATCACGGGCGCCTGCGGCTTGGCCGCCTGCCTCGCCTGCATCTCGAGCTTTTCGGTCTTGGCGTCGGGACGCCACGGTTTCGGCTTCGGCTTGGGACGACGCGGTGCGACCGGCTCGGGCTCGCGCCAGTATCCGGCATCGGGGCTCGACGGCCACATCAAAGAGGTGGCGGCCTCGGCGCCGCTCGATGCCGCGAACATCGCGGCGGCGCCGAGCGCGCTGACGCGCCAGAGCGCCGTGATCGACGGGTTTGAAAGGGGCCGCGGATGCGGCGTTGCGGGGGCCGGCATCGTTGCCGGCAGGGCAGCAGCATCCACGTGACAGGCTCCGATACTCAACGCCAACAGTCGCAGTTAGTCTCGCAGACGCGAAATGGGTTCGCCACTGCGAGACGCGCGAGCCGAAAATTTAGCTCGAAAGAGTTACAAAAAGGTCTCAGCGGCGATTATTGCCGCCAGCCAACTTGTCGCGGCGCATCTTTCCGCGGGGTTCCGGGTTCCTACATACGCAACACCGATGAGGAGACCTCGATGACAACTCGCCACCCCCCACGCCGCAGCTGGACGACTCTCATTCTGGGGGCACTGGCCGCGACCTTTCTCGGTCTCGCCGTAGCCCCGGCGCTCGCCGCCGAGGAGCCGGACCTGATCTTCCGCCGTTCCACGGTGTTCAAGCTGCTGAGCCCGAACGACAAGCTCGCCACCTACGCGCTCGACGATCCGGAGATCGAAGGGGTCGCCTGTCATTTCACCGTTCCGGAGAAGGGCGGCTACAAGGGCTGGCTCGGGCTGGCGGAGGAAGTCTCCGACATTTCATTGGCTTGCCGGCAGATCGGTCCGATCCGCTTCAAGAACAAGATGGAGCAGGGCGAGGACATGTTCCGGCAGCGCCGCTCGCTGTTCTTCAAGAAGATGCAGATCGTGCGCGGCTGCGACGCCAAGCGCAACGTGCTGGTCTACATGGTCTACTCCGACCGCATCATCGAGGGCTCGCCCAAGAACTCGACGTCGTCGGTGCCGATCATGCCGTGGGGCGCCGCGGATCAGACGGTGCAGCGCTGCGGCGAATTCATCTCCTGATACAAAGAGGCGCCCCACGGGGCGCCTCGAACCTTGTTAGGGATTGGTCGGTTGCAACCGGCGCGACCGCCGCCAGCGATCTGCGGCTTGCGGATCGCGATGTCCGATCAGGCGCACCAGCATCTGCGGCGCGCACTGGTTGTCGCTCAATGTCACGACGCCCTGCAGACTCATTTCGCCCGGACAGCCGTTGGTCTCGGCCTGCTGGCCCGCCGCGATGGGCGGAGAGACGCCGAGGTCGGCGATCTTCAGATCCCCGGTCGGCCGCCCGTCCTTGTCCGACACGGTTTCGTCGGGTCGGATGCCAATGTGCATGTTGTTGCCCACGGTTGCCTCCCTGATTTCCATTGCAATACCAACGCGATCGTCTTCGGAAAGTTGCAGCACAGGATTGTCGCACGGCTTAGTCGACGAAATTGTGACGGCCGGGTCAGGGCAATGGTGCAGCGAAATAGCTGATCGGTTCATCTGAAGGATTTCGATTTCGCGGTTGTGTTTCGTCCAGGGGATGCCGACGACACAATCTGCGCCGCCACGAAACCATTTTTGCGGCCGCGAGCAGGCACGTTGAAACACGCAATGGTTATCAGTCTCTCAACGACGCGGCGCCGAGCGCCGCACGCGAACGGAGACAGTCAGATGCGAACCCTCAGCTTCATCCTGGCCTTTGCCCTGGTGTTTGCCGGTCCGTCGATGGCAGGCCAGGCCGACGGCGACCTTCCGGGCGTCGGCACCTTCTCCTACAGCGGCACGCCGATCGCCGCCGACGCGCCTGTTCTCGTCGCCACGCGCTGAAGGCCGGTCGCTTGTCAGTCCCCCTCGCCAGGCGGAGCGTCGCGATGAAGCATCGTGCCGCAGCCATTCTCGTCATTCTTCTGATGGGTGCAGGATCGGCGCAGGCCCAGGTGCGGTCGCTGTGGAAATGGCCGAAGGACCCTCGGACCGAATTCGTGCAGGCCTGCACCGCGCACATGGTGGGGCGGTGGGAGCATCCGGACGCGGTGTGCGGCTGCCTGCACGATCACGCCATTGCCAGCGTCGACGACAGCGACCTGCGCGCGGCGCTGCTTCACGGCATCAGCGAAACCGGCGTACCGACCATCGAGAACGACCGCATCCCGGCCTCGAAACAGTCGCTGATCGCGGCGACCTTCGACCGCATCGCCAAGCCCGCGCTGCAATGCATGTTCGAGCCGCTGGAGTAGGCGCTGTTACTTCTTCTTGGTGCCCGACCGCGGGATGCATTTTCGCACGCGGGTCACGCCGGCAGCGGTGAGCGTGGTGCCCGACACTTCGGTGATCTGTCCGGCGGGGCATGAGCCGTCGTCGATCAGCACGCGCTGCCCCAACCGCAACTCACCGACATCGCTCTCGCGCGAATAGGTCTGCGCGGCCGCCGGGCCGATGGCGGCGATCAGCGCCGCGCCGCCGATCCATGCGGCTGCCCAGCGAACGCGCAGACGCGGGCTTTCGATGCGCATCATTTGTTCTGGATCTTGAGGCCGTCGGGGCCGACATTGATCTGCACGCCGCTCGGCTCCTTCTTCACCTGATAGAGGTTGTAGCCGAGCACACCGATGCCGACGACCAGCGCGCCGATGATCAGGAACAGGACATTGCGGTTGCCGGACATCGACGCCTCCGTGCGATCTGAGGTCGCACCTTACGGACGCCCCGCCGATTCTGGAAGCACGCGAAAAACGTCTGTCAATCGCGGCCGTTTGTGATCTGATCCCGTGATAGTGCCGATCCCCGCCGCAAAGAGAGAGACCGCATGAGCGTGACCGACGACCAACGCCGCATCCTTGACGCCGTCGATGCCGGCTTCGACGCGCAGCTCGCCACCACCCGCGACTTCGTCGCGATCCCGAGCACGCGCGGCGCGGAGGGACCTTGCCAGGACATGTTCGGCGACCTGCTGCGCGAGCGCGGCTACGAGGTCGACGACTGGCATATCGACCCGGACGACCTCAAGGAGCTGCGCGGCTTCGGCCCGGTCGAAACCGATTTTTCGCGCGCCCGCACCGTGGTCGGCACCTATCGGCCGGCGAGCTCCGGCGGCCAGTCGCTGATCCTGCAGGGCCATTGCGACGTGGTGCCGGCCGGTCCGCTCGACATGTGGGACACGCCGCCGTTCTCGCCGGTGATCAAGGATGGCCGGATGTATGGCCGCGGCGCCTGCGACATGAAGTCGGGCACCATCGGCGCGATGTATGCGCTGGACGCCATCAAGGCCGCGGGCTTCAGGCCGACCGCGCGGATCCATCTGCAGTCGGTGATCGAGGAGGAGAGTACCGGGCTCGGCGCGCTCTCCACCCTGCAGCGCGGCTACCGCGCCGACGCCTGCTTCATCCCGGAGCCGACCTCGGAAAAGATGGTGCGCTCGCAAGTCGGCGTGATCTGGTTCCGGATCAAGGTGCGCGGTTTTCCCGCGCATGTGTTCGAGGCGGGCATCGGCTCCAACGCCATCACCGCGGCCTATCACCTGATCGAGGCGCTGCAGAAGCTCGAAGAGGACTGGAACGTGCGGGCCGCCGACGACACCCACTTCAAGGCGGTGACGCATCCGATCAACTTCAACCCCGGCATCATCAAGGGCGGCGACTGGGCCTCCAGCGTGCCGGCCTGGTGCGACGTCGATTGCCGGATCGCGATCCTGCCGGGCTGGTCGGTGAAAGACTGTCAGGCGGAAATCGTGGCCTGCGTCGGCGGCGCGGCGCGCGACCATCGCTTCCTGTCGAACAATCCGCCGCAGATCGAGTGGTCGGGCTATCTGTCGGAAGGCTACGAACTGGTCAATTCGGCGGCGCCGGAAGCGGCGTTCGGCAAGGCGTTCGATGCCATCTATGGCGGCACGGTGCCCGACCTCGCCTTCACCGCGCTGACCGACACGCGGTTCTACGGGTTGAACTACAACATCCCCAGCCTGTGCTTCGGCGCGGTCGGCGCCGCGATGCACGGCTTCAACGAATGGGTCGATCTCGACTCGCTGCGCAAATCCACCAAGACCACGGCGCTGTTCATCGCCGAATGGTGCGGCGTCGAGAGGGTGTAGTTCTTCTTAAGATGAAGCGGCGCGGCATCGGCAGCGGTGTCACCTCTCCCCGACGGGGAGAGGTCGGATTGCGCAGCAATCCGGGTGAGGGGGCGCCGCCTTCTCGATAGGCTCGTGGGGGGGGGGGC